>Ga0207698_10000002_pt1 | contig 404991 bp, 369 predicted proteins | sample KBSCornC22_FD_184298 | JGI IMG/M metagenome (GOLD analysis project Ga0207698, IMG submission 184298) | Corn rhizosphere microbial communities from Kellogg Biological Station, Michigan, USA - KBS Corn C2-2 (SPAdes) (version 2) | ecosystem: Host-associated > Plants > Roots > Rhizosphere > Soil ... | reverse complement strand
CTGGGCGTTGATCGAGCTCTCGGGGCGCTTGCCTGCAAGACGTGCGTCTCGGGGGCTCTTTGCGCTCCCGCCTGGTTAGACGAGATATTCGACCGGAGCTTCTATCAGCGTTTTGCGAACGATCAAGTATGTAAGACCTGTTAGCGCCTCGGGGGCGGCTCGCGGTCCTACCTACGTTCACTCTCGCTGATGGAGTTTCCCCTGCACATTGGCAGTAGGCGCTTGGATGCGGGAGTGACGAGAGTCGCTTGTATCGTCCTGGCACTCAGTGACGCAGGAAAGGCCGCCCCAGAATGGGGCGGCCTCCTGAGTGACCACGCATGGTCGCTGCTAGGTCGCTACGAGATCCACACCGGTGATGCAGGCGTGGTGTCTGTCTCCAATGTGAACGTCATTTCCAGCGTGCCGGCGCTCGGGCAGAGGACGCTGCCGGCCTCCTTGGTGAATGTCGAGGTTGCATTGGGCAATATGGTTGCGATCGCGTCACCGGTGGTGTCTGTTGTGTAGGTGCCGGTGATTGGTGCGGTCCGGGTCATTTTGCATTCGCCAGCGCCTGTGCTGTTGAGAATGAATGTGATTGTCCTCGCTGGGTCAGTGCATGTACCGCCGCGGACCGTGAAGGTGTTCGCGGGCAGGTCGCCGCCGGCTGTCATGCACCACGGCGTGCCGTGTTCGACGTCTTCACCGTCGATTTTCGTGCCGACCGGGTCTGTGCCGTTGGTTGTAGGCGTAAGGTCGCCCAGGCCGCCGAGGCCTTTGCACTCTTTCATCCCATCGAATTCTGCACCAGCACCGGAGAATGTCGCTGTGGTGATGTCGCCTTCGATGTGGCCGCTGCTGTTTTTCGTCAGCGTCCCTGTGAGGATCGCAGTGGTGCATTCAGATAGCGTCCCGACCCCGCTATCGGGCCTCAGGAAGGTGGTGCCAATGTTTGTTCCTGTGAGCTTCGTGCCCGTTGCCAAGGCAGAGCCTGTCGGATGTGTGAGCGTGGCGCTTACCGCCAATGCGTTAGCCGGCAGGGCAAAGGCCGCGAGGGCCAGCACGCCGAGACAGGCCGTGATGAGCTTCTTGCTCATGAGATACTTCCTTTCCTTGATGCCCAGCTTGGCTGGGCGTTGATCGAGCTCTCGGGGCGCTTGCCTGCAAGACGTGCGTCTCGGGGGCTCTTTGCGCTCCCGCCTGGTTAGACGAGATATTCGACCGGAGCTTCTATCAGCGTTTTGCGAACGATCAAGGGTCTAGGATCGTTCAGTCTTCCCGAGGGCGACTCGCGGGGCTACCTCGTTCACTTTCGCTGCTGGAGTTTCCCCTGCACCCTGGCATTGGACGCTCGGATGTGGGAGTGACAAGAGTCGCTCATATTGTCTTGGCACTCAGTGACGCAGAAGAAGCCGCCCCACAAAGGGGGCGGCTTCTTGAATGACCAGTCTTGGTCGCGGCTAGATCGCTACGAGATCCAAACCGGTGACGCAGGAGACGTATCTGTCTCCAGTGTGAAGGTCATGCTGAGCGTCCCTGCGGTCGGGCAGAGCACACCGCCTGCCTCCCTCGTGAATGTCGAGGTTGCATTGGGCAGTATGGTTGCGACCGCGTCACCGGTGGTGTCTGTTGTGTAGGTGCCGGTGATCGCCGTGGACCGGGTGTATTTGCATTCCCCGGCGCCTGTGCTGTCGAGGATGAATGTGATCGCCCTCGACGCTTGGCTGCATGTGCCGCCGCGGACCGTGAAAGTGTTCGCGGCTAGTTCTCCGCCAGCTGTCATGCACCAGGGCGTCCCATTTTCAACATCTTCGCCGTCGACTTTCACGCCTTCGTGTGTGCCGTTCGTTGTCGGCGTCAAGTTGCCCAGGCCGGCGAGACCTATGCACTCTTTCATGCCGTTGAATTCCGCACCTTCACCGGAAAATGTGGCTGTGGTGATGTTTCCTTCGATGTGCCCAGCGCTGTTCTTCGTCAGCGTCCCTGTCAGGGTCGCTTTGGTGCATTCCGAGAGCGTCGCCGAACCGTCATCGGTTTTCAGGAGGGTTTTGCCGATGTTTGTGCCTGTTAGCTTGTTGCCCGTTGCTAGGGCCGTGCCTGTCGGATGTGTGAGCGTGGCGCTTACCGCGAACGCATTCGCCGGCAGGGCGAAGGCCGCGAGGGCCAGCACGCCCAAACAGGCCGTGATGAGCTTCTTGCTCATGAGATACTTCCTTTCCTTGATGCCCAGCTTGGCTGGGCATTCCCATGCCTCGGGAACCGCTTGTTGCGCTATCGGTCCCGAGGCTTTTTCCCGTTCCTGATTGGAACGGACTATTCGAGTGGACTTGTATCGCGAGGGCGGCGCCAGTCAAGCCGAGTACGATGGCGGCCCCAAATAGATAAACGCTTTGGTTTTTTAGCCTCCGGCTGGCCGCTTCGGTTCTTCCTGCAGAAAGCGGCTTATTGAGGGAGATCGCGAGTGACAAAAGTCGCTCGTTAGTAGTTGGCACTCAGTGACATGGCGAGCTACTCTGGATATCGTCGCGTACCCAGTCAGGGACGGCGATCTATTCGGGGAGAGGCGGCCAGCCCATCGAATCGGAGTTGAAAAAGCTTTCCGGCGAGGAGACTTCTATCGCCGACATGTTGAAGCTGCTCGGAAACGGGGCCAATGGACCGATTCTGATGGCTCTCGGGCCGCGGTCACTGCGGACGAAGAAACTCACCGAAAAAGTTCCCACCTATGCCCCGCGTACCGTCTATAGGCACGCGCGCAAGCTGGCAGAACTCGGCCTGGTCGATCGCGAAGAGGTCGCAGGCGTTCCGTCGACCGTCATCCACTGCCTCAGCCCTGCCGGCCGCGACCTCTACCACCTGGTCGAGACCTACGCCACGGCGTCGCTCCCTTGGGTCACCGGCCCTGGCAGCGGTGAAGGGCTCTGGACAGTCTGCGGGCTGCTCGGAGAGATGTGGACATACGGCTGGGTGGAGGAGCTCGGGCAAGGCGGCCGCTCCGCCACCGACCTGGCCGAGGCGACCTCGGAGATGACCTTCCACCAGGTCAGCCGTCGCACCCACCAGCTGCTCTCCTGGAGCCTCCTTTATGAGAGCCCCGGGAAAGGCCACCGCAAGCGCTACCAGATGAGCGATCAGACCCGGCACGCGATGGCCCTGATGGCGGGGCTCGGTCACTGGCGGCAGCAGCACGTCGAGGGTGAGGAGGAAGGGGGCCTGACGGTCAGCGAGATGACTACCGCGCTGCGCGCCTCCCTGCCCCTGCTGCAGCTCCCCGAACACCAGGAGCGGAGCATCAAACTCGGGATCGTCGGCACAACCGGGTTCGATGGACAGCGCGGCTCGGACACGCTGACCGTTCACGTCAGCGCCGGCGGTACCGTGCGTCCCGTCAAGGCCAAACCGTCTGAAGACGCCTGGGCGATCGGCACCGTCGACACCTGGTTCGCGGCGCTCCTCGAAGGTGACCGCGGGCGGATGCGCGTCGGCGGCGATCTCGACTTCGTCGACGACTGCTTGAAACGGCTGCACGAGGTTCTCTGGGCCGCACCGGCCGATGTGGGGGCTCGCTAGGCTCAGGTCGAGCCGATGAGCGAGACCGCCGAGCGCATCCACGTCACCCGCTCCCGTGCCAAGCCGGGCGGCACCGCCGCCGAGGCCGACGGCACCGTCTCCTTCCGCCGCGCCCGCAAGCCGCCGTGGCTGAAGGTGCCGGCGCCGGGCGGGCCGAACTACCGGCGGCTGAAGGAGAAGATCGGCTCTGACAACCTCCACACCGTCTGCGAGGAGGCCAACTGCCCGAACGTCGGCGAGTGCTGGGAGCGCGGCACCGCGACCTTCATGATCTTGGGCGACGTCTGCACCCGCCGCTGCGGCTTCTGCAACGTGCAGACCGGCAAGCCGAGCTGGAACGACCCGCTCGAGCCGCTGCGCGTCGCCAACCAGGTGAAAGCAATGGGCCTGCGCCATGCCGTCGTCACCTCGGTCGACCGCGACGACCTCCCCGACTACGGGGCGAGCGCCTTCGTCGGCGTCATCCGCTCGATCCGGATGCTGGCGCCCGAGTGCAAGGTCGAGATCCTCACCCCCGACTTCCGTGGCCAGGAGATGCCGCTGGCGAAGGTGGTCCACGAGCGGCCCGACGTCTTCAACCACAACGTCGAGACGGTGCCGCGCCTCTACCCCGTCGCCCGCCGCGGCTCCCAGTTCCTCCGCTCCGCGCGGGTCCTGAAGATGGCGAAGGAGATGGGCGGCGCCGACGTCGTCACCAAGTCCGGCCTGATGGTTGGCCTCGGCGAGTCATTCGAGGAGATGGTCGAGACCTTCGGCCTCCTGCGCGAGCACCACGTCCAGGTCCTCACCGTCGGCCAGTACCTGCGCCCGACCGAGAACCACCTGCCGGTCGTCCGCTACTGGCATCCCGACGAGTTCGCCGCCCTCGAGCGCGCCGCCTACGACCTCGGTTTCGAGTCAGTCGCCGCAGGCCCCCTGGTGCGGTCGAGCTACCACGCCGACCAGAACCTGCCGGAGTCGCATCGGGCTGAGCAGCTGATCGCTTAGCTCAAACGGCTTACAATCTCAGTCGAGGGGCCATAGCTCAGCTGGCAGAGCGTCTGGTTTGCAATCAGAAGGTCGCCGGTTCGATCCCGGCTGGCTCCACTAGCTGTTAGTCAAGGTCGAAGTCCTTCGGGGGCTTCTGCTCGAACCAGAGCTCGTCGTCCTCGGCGGCCTCGAGGAAGTCCGGGGTGTCCTCGAGGACGTCCTCGTGGCCGGTGTCCGGGTCGTAGTCCGGGCGGGCGGGGTCGTCCTCTTCGTCCTCGTCGTCGTGGACGGGGGCGGAGGGGTCGGCGACCGGGGAGGGGATCTCGTGGACGTCGGTGCGAGGCGCGACCTCGTGCTCGTCGGTGAGCGGCAGCGGGGCCTCGAGGGCCTGGTCGAGCTCGTCGGAGAGACGCTGCTCGCTCCAGAACTCCTCGTCCTCTTCGTCCTCCTCGTCGGCGAGGGACGCGGCCGGGGGCTCGGTGCGGGAGGCCTGGATCTCGGCCGCGGGCTTGGCGGGGGCGTCTTCGGTCCCCATCTCGGCCTCGATGTCGAAGAGCTCGGTTGGCTGTTCGGCGATCGCGTGGCGCTCCTGGGTCTCCTCGCCGGGCGAGGCCTCGGCGGCGGGCTCCGGCGGAGCGTCCTCGGCCGGCTCAACGACGATCTCGTGCTCCATCGCCGGCGATTCCTCGGCGATCGGCAGGTCCTCCTCCGCCGGCGGCCCTGCCTGGCCTGCGTCCTCGGCCGGGGCAAGCGGTGGGGCATCGGCCTCCGGCTCAATCGCATCCGTCGCCTCGACCCGCGGCTGCTCGGGCTCCCCGGCGCGCTCGGGCGGGGGCGGCTCCTGCAGGTCGGCGATGTTGATCCGTCGCCCGCCGCTCGACTCAGCTGGCTCCGCGTCCCCCGCGACCTCTGGCGTCGCCATGAATTCGGTCGGCGCCTCGGCAAAGGGATCGGGCTCCTCAGGCCGCCCAGGCGGGCCGAAGGCCTCGTCCTCGAGCTTTTTCAGCTCAGCCTCATCCGCGCCATGGGCGCGCTTCAGTTCCAGGTGCTCTCGAATGGCGTCGTCGAGGATGCTCATGCTCGTCCCTCAGGAGGCTCCCAAAGACTATGGGGTTATCCTGTCGCTTGCGCGGCAATGGGAGCAACTTCCCATCCGCCAAGCCCCGGGGCTATAGCTCAGCTGGCAGAGCGCCTGGATCGCACCCAGGAGGTCGGCGGTTCGAATCCGCCTAGCTCCATCGGAGGCCGTGGGAGCGCTCCACCTCCCTCTGCCTTAATGGCGGTTGATCACTTTCATGCTGCCTATACAGTTCAGTCGTGGCCGTCCATTGTTGGTGGAACGGGGAACCGCTGGAGAGATTTTGGCTCGAGATCACGGGTCGGCCGGACCTCGGTGCTGATCTCCACGCTCCTCGATTGGACGATGGGGGCAGGGAAGCGCCCACCTACGCCTTGGTGAGGGAGGTTCGGGACGGCGACATCGTCCTCCATTACGAGAAAGACCGAAAGGCAATCTCCGCCTGGTCAATGGCTGACGGCGGCTTTTGGGAAGCCGAAACGGTCTGGGGTACGCCTCGGTCAACGGGACCCAGTGGGGCTCCCGTCGAGCCGTACCCGCGAGACGGACTTTGGCATGGCCTTCGAGGCCCGTTCTATCTAGAGGATCCGCTGAGCCTCAGTGAGCTTCGAGGCTTAGAGAAGCAGATTGCCGTGGTCCTCTCGGAACTCGAAGATCAACATGGAAGGCCGCTGTATTTTCCGTTTCAGCTTCGAAGCGACGGCCTCCGGGCGGCCCAGGGCTACCTGACGAAAATGCCCGCTGCTCTGGTTGAGGTGCTTCCGAAGCTGCCGGATCTGCTCGACGACGTACCGGCCGCCTTCCCTTCCGTGCCGGCACCTCGGGAACCCAAAGAACTCGGTGAGGATTATGTTCCGGTCGATGTTGAGATTCCTCGGGTAGAACGGGATCCGTTCTCGGTCGACCCTTCGGCGATCGAACGAGGTCTCCGAAGCCACGGGGAGCTGCAGAATTTGCTCGCGGAGACGGTTGCCGAGCTCGGACACAAAGTCCGACGCCCCGGCCCTCAAGACCCTCCCTGGGATCTGCTTTGGATTGGGAGCGACGACATCTGGGTTGCCGAGATCAAGAGCCTGACTCGAGCGAACGAAGAGCGGCAACTGCGGCTTGGCTTAGGCCAGGTCCTCATTTATCGCCAGCGCCTAAAGCGGGTCGATCAGTCCGTGAGGGCGGTGCTCATGGTTGAGTGGCGGCCACTAGATCCTGATTGGCATGAGCTATGCGACCGCTTAGGCGTGCTGCTCCTCTGGCCCGATGCAATCGCAGAGCAACTGAGCTGAGCTCTAACCGATCCCGGGCCGCCAGACCTCGGAATTCAACGAGCCCTCCGCGGCGTGGCGCAGTGGCGAGCCGGGGGGTCGGAGAGGTCGGTGAAGGCGACGGCGGCGGCGGGGCCGGGGCCGGGGCCGCAGTTGATGGCTTGGTCGGGGGTGGAGTCTTGGGCGTAGAGGCGGTCGGCGCCGGTGTCTCCGTAGATGGAGTCGATGCCGAGGCCGCCTACTAGGAAGTCGTTGCCGGGGCCGCCGTGGATGGTGTCGTTGCCGCCGCGGCCGAGGATGATGTTGGGGCCGGAGTCGCCTTCGAGCAGGTCGTCGAAGGCGCTGCCCTCGATGCTCTCTACCGAGGTGGAGATCTGGGTCGCGGGCTGGCCGAAACCGCCGCCCCCGCAGCCGCCGGTCAAGCCGGGGGCTGGGGCGAAGCCGGCGGTTCCGCCCAGCTTCGCTTGAACTCCCTGCTCGGTGCGGGCGAAGGAGACGCTGTCGGTCCCGGGGCCGCCATCGATCGTCTCCCCGCAGGGCGCGGCGATCAGGAGGTCCGAGCCGCCTTCGCCTGCCATCGTCGTCGCGCCGGTCAGCGCGTCGTCGCCTGAACCGCCGCGCACGACGTCGCCGGGGACGGCACCGGTGTCGGCGTCGAGGCTGTCGTCGCCGGCGCCGGCCACCAGTTCATCGATGCCGAGGCCGCCGACGATCGTCGCCGAGGCCGTGGCGGGCACCGAAGGATCGACGACGATCATGTCGGCGCCGCCGCTCCCGTTGAGGAAGAGCCCGGTCGGGACCGTCGCGATCGGGCAGCGGACGGTTTCCGAGCCGGTGAGTTCGCAGCCTTCGCCGGTCACGATCGGCACCCCCTGCTCGGTGACGATCCAGGCCCCTTCGGCAAAGGCGACATGGAGCTGGATGCCTGCCCCGCCCTGCAGATGGATGCCCCATTCGACCATCACGGTCAGAGCGCCCGACCGGCCGGCGAGATCGACCTCGAGCATCGGGCGGAACGCCTGCGGCTTCGCATATTCCAGGGCGATCGCTTCGAGGACCGCATCGGGAGCGAGGCCACCGCTCATCTCACATGACCCGCTGGCGGCTACCCCGAGGCAGCGGTCGAGGCCGCTGCCGCCGAAGGCCCGATCGCCGGCTCCCTCCCCGATCAGTTCGTCGATCCCGCCGCCGCCGAAGAGCTGGTTCGGATCGGCGTCGCCGACGATCGTGTCGGCAAAGGTGCTCCCGACCACGTCCTCGACGCCGGTCAGCGCGTCGTCGCCGTCGCCGACGGCAGTCCCGGTCGCCAGGCTGACCTCGACCCCGTTGCTGGTGCCGGGGGCGGTTGACCCCGACCCGGCCTTCGCGTAGGAGGCGGTGTCGTCGGCGCCAGGCCCGCCGTCGATCATGTCGGTCCCGTAGTCGGCCTCGAGCACGTCGCCGTCACCAGGCCCTCCGGCGAGATGATCGTTGCCGACCCCGCCGATCACCTGATCGCCGCTCCCAGGGCCGCCGTCGAGAGTGTCGTCGCCCAGGCCCGAGTCCAGGTAGTCGGTCCCGGCATCCCCGTGGAGACGATCGTTGCCCCGTTTGCCGAAGACGGCGTCAGCGCCGGGGCCGACGAAGACGAGGTCCGACCCGTTGCCGCCGATCACCTCGTCGCCGCCGGGTCCGGCTTCGATCCTGTCGCTTCCGACACCGCCTTCGATCGTGTCATTACCGCCGCGGGCGCAGATTCGGTCGTTGCCGTCCCCGCCGCGGATCGAGTCGACTCCTCTGCCCGCAACGATCACGTCGGCGTGGGAGGTGCCGTTGATCGAGCCGTGACCAACGATCGTGGCGGGCTTGCCGAGGCAGGTCGGTCCGGCGGCGGCGGGCGCCGCGGGTGCCCATGAGGCGAGGGTAAGCCCCTGGAAGACGACGACCAGGAGCAGTAGAGGTGATCTGGTCACTCCAACCCGTGCGGGTGCAGGTGCTCTTCGGCCATCCGCTTCAACCCGACGCGGTCGATCTTGCCGGTGGGGTTGAGGGGCATTTCGTCGAGGAAGAGGATCTCCTCGGGGGCCTTGTAGCCGATGCGGTCGCGGCAGTGGACTATGAGGTCGGCGGCGGTGGGGCGGGCGGCGCCGTCGCGGAGGGTGACGTAGGCGCGGACGTTCTCGCCGTGGACCTCGTCGTGGACGCCGACGGCGCCGGCGAGGGCGATCGCGGGGTGCTCGACGAGGGCGCCCTCGACCTCGTAGGGGCTGATGTTGGAGCCGTCGTGGACGATCACCTGCTTCTTGCGGCCGAAGAACCAGAGGTAGCCGTCCTCGTCGGCGCGGGCGAGGTCGCCGGAGTCGATCCAGTCTTCCCGCAGGACCTCGGCGGTCGCCTCCGGCGCTTCCCAGTATTCGGACATCCGCGCCCGGGTGCGGATGAAGATGCGGCCGACCGCGTCGGCGCCGACCGGCTCGCCGTCCTCACCGCGCAGGGCGATGCTGAAGCCGTTGATCGGCCGCCCGATCGAGCCCTGCTTGACCACGCCCGAAGGCGGGTTCAGCGTCGCCAGGCCGACCTCGGTCATCCCGTAGCCCTCGACGATCGGGAAGCCAGCGACGGCGGCGAACTCGTGCAGCAGCTCGGTCGAGACCTTGTCCGAGCCGCAGCGGCAGATCCGCAGTGAGTCGAAGTCGTGCGGCTGCAGGTCGTGGTCGCGGACCAGGGCCAGCAGGGCCGCCGGGATCATCGCCAGGACCGTCGGCTGGCGCTCGCGCAGCAGCGGCAGCAGCTCATGGCTGTCAAAGGTCCGCGCCACCACCACCTCGCCGCCGACCGAGAGCGTGCTGAGCGCCCAGAGGAAGGAGCCGATGTGGGACATCGAAGAGCCGGGCAGAAAGACGTCCTCGGGGCCGAGCTCGAAGGCAGCGGCGGCGCTGGCGATCATCCAGCGCAGCGATTCACGGGTGTGGGTGACGCCCTTGGCCGGGCCGGTGCTGCCGGAGGTGAAGAAGATCGCCGCCGGCTCGGCGGGGTCGGGCTGCGGCGCCGGCGGCAACGGCTCGCTCTCGAGCAGGCGGGCGAAGTCGTGCGGCCAGTCGACGTCGGCGCTCGTCCCCGGCCCCTCGGGGTCGGCGTAGGAGATGAGTCCGAGCGGCAGCGCCCCGGCCAGCTCGCTCGCCCCCACGTCCTCGACCCGCTCGACGTGGGCGAGCAGCGCCTTGGCGCCGCTGACCTGCAGCGCGTGGTCGATCTCGCGGTGGGTGTAGCGGTAGTTCAGCGGCGTCACCACCAGCCCCGCCTTGAAGCAGGCGAGGTAGTGAACGATCAGGGCGATCCGGTTCGGCATCAGCGAGGCGATCCGGTCGCCCGCCTCCAGCCCCATCGCCCGGTAGCCCCCGGCCAGCCGCTCGCTCTCCTCCTCGAGCTCGCGCCAGCTCATCGAGCGGGTGACCGAAACCAGCGCCGGCTCGTCGGGCCCGGCGTCAAAGCCGACCCGCGGCAGGTCGTCGAGCGGCGCCGCGGGAGCTTTGAGCGGGAGGCCGTCGATCAGCACGCGGGCATTTCTACAACAAGCGCCCACGGCCCCGGCCCGGCTGGACTGTTCTGAAAAACTTCAGCGATGCCCGAGCGGGACGTGTTCCTCCAGAAGCGGATCTTCAACTGGTCGGAGAGGCTGCCCGGCTGGCAGCGAGGGTTGATGCGGCTGCTCTGCGACGGGCCGCTCGACGAGGCGGGGCGGACGCGGGTGCTGACCTCGTTGCTTGGGGACGGGGACGCCGCGGAGCTGCCGCCGTTGGAGCTGGCCGACCTGCCCGCTGACGAGGGCGCTTACGGGACGGTGGAACTGCGGGAGATCCGCAACCTGCAGAACATCAACAGCCTCGCCGGCGACCAGGCGCTCTCCTTTGGCCCTGGGCTCAACGTCGTCTTCGGCGAGAACGGGGCCGGCAAGAGCGGCTACGGGCGGCTGGCGCGGCGGGTCTGCCGGGCCGCCGAACCGGGCGAGGTGCTCCATGACGTCTTCGATCCCGGCCGGGCGGAAGCGCCGCAGACGGCCGAGTTCGAGATCGCGGTCGAGGGCGAGGAGCGTGTGGTGGAGGTCGACCTCGGCGAGGAGGCGCCGGGGATCCTCTCCGCGATCACCGCCTTCGACGCCAGCTGCGCTGACTTCTGCATCAGCAAGTCGAACATGATCGAACACACGCCGCGGCCGCTGCGGCTGCTGAAGGAACTGGTCGAGGCGCAAGGCGAGCTGGCGGAGGAGCTGGCCGAGCAGATCGACGCGCTGCGCGCTGCGCTTCCCGAGCTGCCGGAGCTGGACGACCCGGAGGCGGCGGCGCTGCTGGCCCGGGTCGAGGCCGGGGAAGCCACGCGGGCGGAGGTCGAAGCCTTCGGCGCGCTGAGCGAGGAGGAGCTAGCCGAGCTGCGAGAGCTGGAGAAGGCGGAGGGGACGATCGCCTCCGACGGCAGTCGTGAGCTCGAGGCCGCGGCGCGCAAGCGTGCGGCGGCAGTCGAGCGCCTCGCCACCGAGCTCGAGGACGCCTGGGGGCGGCTCGACGACGAGGCGCTGGAGGAGATCGGCGAGCTGCGCACGCGCCTGTCTCGGGCCACGGCCGCCGTCGACCAGGTCGCCGCCGAGGCCTTCGCCGATCAGCCGCAGCCAGGGACGGGCGGTGAGGCCTGGCGGGAGATGTGGGAGGCGGCGCGGCGCTTCGTCGAAGCTGGCGACGGCGCTTTCCCGGACGACGCGGGCGACGCGACCTGCCCCCTCTGCCAGCAGGACCTCGAAGAGCAGGGGCGGGAGCGGATGCGGCGCTTCGAGGCCTTTGTCTCCGGCAACCTGCGCGAGCAGGTGCGACTGGTCGACGCGGCGCTGACCGAGCACCTGGAAGCGCTGCCCGACCTCGGCGAGCTCTCCCACCACGCGGAGGTCGCGGTGGCCGCCGCCGGCGGGCACCTGCAGGAGCCGGCCGACGCGGCGCTGGCGGCCCTCGCCGACCGGCTGGCGATCGTCACCGGTCGCAGCGAGCCCTCCCTCGACGGCGGCCTCGAGCTGAAGCCGCTGCGCGACTACGTCGCGGTCCAGGTCGCCGACGCCGAAGGGTTCGCGGTCCTGCGCAACGAGCGCGAGCGCGCCCGAGTCGAGGAGCGCCTGCGTCAGCTGCGGGCGCGGCAGGCGCTGGCCGAGGCGCGCGCGAACGTCCTCGCCTATATAGAGAGCCTGGAGTCGATCGCCGCCCGCGAAGCGGCGCGCCGGGAGCTCTCGACTGCCTCGATCTCAAACCGGATCCGCGAGCTCAGCCGCCTCGCGATCACCGACCGCCTGCGCGAAGCGCTCGAGCAGGAGATCGGCGAGCTCGACCCGATCGCCAGCCGCGTCGAGCTCAAGGCCTCGGCTAGTAGGGGCAAGCCCGCGGTCCAGTTCAAGCTCCGCGCCGAGGGGCGGGAGAAGGTCGGCAAGGTCCTGAGCACCGGCGAGCAGACGGCGCTCGCCACCGCCTTCTTCCTCGCCGAGCTGCGGGTCAGCAACGAGCGCAGTGCGATCCTTCTTGACGACCCGGTCTCCTCGCTCGACCACCAGCGGCGCGAGCACGTCGCCGCGCGCCTGGTCGCCGAAGCCGCCCACCGCCAGGTTGTCGTCCTCACCCACGACCTCGTCTTCGTCGCCTACCTGCTGGAGAACGCCGAAACGCTGGGGCTGCCGATACACGCGCAGACCCTGGTCCGGGCTGATGGCGAGGTCGGCGTGGTCAGCAGCGACCTGCCGTGGCAGGCGCGCTCGCCGATGGAACGCCTGCGGGCGCTGCGGCACGAGCTAAAAACCGAGCTGCGGCCGCTCTACAAGGGCCGCGACTCCCGTTACGAGCGCCGCGCGCAGCAGTGGCTGCTGGACCTGCGCCGGGGCTACGAGCGGCTGATCGAGATCTACCTGCTAAACGGCGTGATCGAGCGCCAGGCGCTGCCGATCCGGGTGCAGAAACTCCACGGCATCCGCTGGACCCCCGAGCTCGCCGAGGAGATCGACATCGCGATGCGCGAGGTCTCCGGCAGCGCCCACCAAGAACCGCTCGGCCGCCAGGGCCCCTCGCTGACCAGGCTGGAAGTGCTGCTCGACAAGTTCCAGGAGCTCTGCGAGCGGACCAAGCCCGGCAGCGCGCGGGCAGAGGAGGCCTCGGCTCAGGCGCCGGTGCCTTTGCGCTTCCGATAGCGCTTGGTCTTCTGGCGGTTGCCGCAGACGTCCATCGAGCACCAGGTGCGGGAGCGGTTGCGGGTGGTGTCGTAGAAGGCCCACTGGCAGCCGTCGTCGGTGCAAGCCTTGAGGCGGGGCCAGACCTCGTGGCACTGGAGATGCTCGAGGGCGAGAAGAAGGCTGGACTCGAAGCCGGAAAGGTCGGCGCGGGCGGGGGTCAGCTCGAGGCCGCCGCCCGGATCGAAGGCGAGGCGGAAGCGGCTGCGCTCGGCAGCCTCGCGCAGAGGGCCTAGGTCCGTCTCCCCCACCTCGGCGCCGTTGTTGGCGTGCATCAATGCCCGGATCGATTCCCGCAGGTCCTGTAGGCGCGTGACATCGTCGGCTTTCAGCTCGGGCAGGTGCTCACCGGTTCGCTCGGCTATCCACGCTCCCAAATGGGCGGGATCGGCGATCGAGTCCGTCTCCTCTTCCACATCGCGGGTGTTGACGAAGTCGACGAGGAGGTCGATCTCCGGCTTCATCTCGCTTTTATGGGATTCGCTTGACACCGGCTATCTAGTTTAGCTAGTGTTGTTGACACCGGCAAGTTGCGTTAGATGGTGTCGGTTGAAGGTGTCGAAAGGAGGCCCATCATGAGATTCCTCGCAAGCTTCACGATCGCCAACGCAGCAGAGTCGCAGCGACGGATGCGCGAAATCGCCGCCCGTGACCGCCAGGTGCGGCAGCATCCGCGACGCTGATGTCGAAAAACGCGCCGCAGCTCCGACAGAGCTGACCAAGAGCATCCCCGAGCGCAATTACCTGACCAAGCGCGCTGCGCGGCTGCACCGCGGCGGCAAGCGCCGTCGCTGCAGGTACTGCAGGGCGATCACCGTGGTGGCGTCGCGGATCTGCGGCAGCGCCTCGTCGAGCTGGGCGAGGTCGAGGCGGACGATCTCGATCTCCTCGTCCTCGTCCCGCTCCCCACTCGCCGGCGAGAGGCCCGTCGCCTCGAAGATCGTCACCTTCTCGGTGAGAAAGCCGGGGCTGGGATAGATGACGTGGAGCACGCTCCACTCCTCCGCCTGCAACTCCGCCTCCTCGGCCAGCTCCCGCTGCGCGCACTCGAGCTCGCTCTCCCCCTCGTGATCGAGCGTCCCCGCTGGGATCTCCAGCAGCTCTTCCTCCTCCACCGCCTCCCGCGGCTGCGCCACCAGATAGGCGAACTCCTCGTCGTGCGCCAGCACCGCCACCGACCCCGGATGCTCGACGATCTCCCGCTCCACCTCGCTGCCGTCGGCGTGCCGGTAGCGCTTGGCGACGAAGTCGACGTGCTTGCCCTCGTGCAGCGGCTTGGTCTCCAGCAGTTCCATGCCGCTACTCCATCAGACCGAACATCCGCTTGCTCCGTTCAGGCCGCGGAGAACGCGGCCGATAGGTACGCCTAGGTATGGAGCCGGGCACGAGACGAGTCGCAGGCCAACATGTCCGCGCCCAAGCGAACGCCAAGTCGTGGAAGCGGTTCTTCGGCGGCAGCTTCAAGCGCGACTACGAGAGTTGGGCGCAAGGCGCCGAGGGCGAGGAAGTCGTCGGGCAGATCCTCGAGGGGCTCCGCGAGGAAGGCTGGTGCGTGATTCACGACGTCTCTTTCGGCCGCGGCAACATCGACCACATCGTCGTCGGCCCCGGCGGAATTTTCACGATCGAGACGAAGAGCCGCGGCGGCAAGGTCTGGCCCGATCACCTCGAGCCGACGATGCTGAGCCAGGCGTACGCGGAGAAGAAGCTGGAGGAGATCACCTTGATGGAGGCGCAGGCGCTGCTCGTCTTCAGCCGCGCCTACGTCTTGCCCAAGGGGATCGCGCGGCGGCGCGGAGTAGTCGTCCTCTCAGCGCGCAGCCTCGCCTGGTTCTTCTCGCAGCAGCCGGCGACGATCTCCCGTGAGCGGGCCGAGGTGATCCACCGGCACCTGGCCTTGGCAGTTGGCCAGACCCCCGCCTAGTCCGAGTCTTGCTCGCTTAGGCTCCTTGAGTCGATTAGCTCCCGCACCCGCGGCCAAACCACCCCATCGACTCGGTCGCGGGCCGCCAGGCCCATCGGAAGCGAGCCCTCTAGCCCACCATCGAAGTCTCGGTGCTTCGACAGCCTGCTGAGCTGATCGGCGATGTAGCGGCGGAGTTCTTCCGCCGCCGCCGCAACTTCTTCGACCAGCTCCGTGCGCCCGTCGATCAAGCGCACAACGTCCTCAAAGTCACGACTTCCATAGAAGTCCAACTTGCCGCGCCCGGCAAAGGCCTCCAGCTTCGTTGCCAGGAGGAGCGGCGGCGGGATCGCCTTGATCGATTGTCCGGCAGGCAGCGTCACCTCGGCTGCCTGGTCGAACGCCTCACCCAACCACCTGTTCTCGAAGCCGAGAAGTGATGCCTTGGTTGGCATCAGGTCGAGGACAAGTCCAGACTGCGCGTGGTTGAACCGACAGATGACTCCACTTGACTCGTCGTTCGCGAACCCGAGTCCTCGCACTTGATCTTCCAGCTGGTAGTAGTCCTGCCGCGTCGCTACCTCGACGACTACATCCACGTCCGCGGTCAGACGCAGAGGAGGAGCACCTGCGTCAGTGATCCAGAGTTCCACGGTGACACCGCCGACGAAGACGACATCGGCCAGCAGAGGGCTCAGGTGCCCGATCGCCGTTTCGAGCATCTGAAGGTTCCCAGCGCTCATCGCTATGCCCGAAGCCTCTTCTTCAGCTCTCTTCGGGCAAGCTTCCGCTCACGCGCACCTCCTATGCGCAGCGCATCCACCAGCGCAAGCAGTTCCGCGAGTTTCACATCTTCTCGTGCTGCGCCAGGTGCGGAGGGATGTAGGGGCTCCAGAGCCACGCCCCAGCTGTCCCCGTATGCGTCTGGCCAAACAGGAGGGCTTCCGCTTGAGACGATCTCAGCGGAGAGAGGCTCGGCGGCCCACGCGGTGCGACGGCCGCGCGCCTCTCCCCCCCAAGAGGCAGGAAATACGTATTTGAGGCCGTGGACCAAGAACTCGAATAAAGCCTTCGCGCGAACTTTCCTTTGGCGAAGGTCGTACAGACCAGCGGATTGTGCCCGACCAAGGCTCCGATGCACGCTGGAGGGGCTGAGGCCGAGCTCATGAGCGATGCTGTCGAAGGTCCATGACGGCGGTTCTGCTGCCAGCTTCAATAGAACCAGGATGTCCTGAGATTTGAGCACCCTTCGATTCTATCTCTTCTGCATTCCATATTCCAAAATCTGGAAAATAGAATATTGGATTGCAGCTCAGGCAGAAGTCGGGAAGTGCATCGACCCGGCGTCCGCTGCCGTCGCCTGCGTCGCCGGCCATCTCGAGGTGATCGCCTTGCCGCGGGTGTAGAAGCGGACGCCCTCGGGGCCGTGGATGTGGTGGTCGCCGAAAAGCGAGTCCTTCCAGCCGCCGAAGGAGTAGAAGGCCATCGGCACCGGGATCGGGACGTTGATGCCGATCATCCCCACCTCGACCTCGCGCTGGAAACGGCGGGCCTCGTAGCCGGAGCCGGTGAAGATCGCGGCGCCGTTGGCGTAGGCGTTGCGGTTGATCAGCTCGATTGCCTCGTCGAGACCGCCGCTGCGGACGACCGAGAGCACCGGGCCGAAGATCTCGTCGCGGTAGACCGACATCTCCGGGCTGACCTGGTCGATCAGCGTCGGCCCGACCCAGAAGCCGCCACCGTCGATCTCCAGCTCGCGCCCGTCGACGGTCAGCCGCGCGCCCGCCTCGGCGCCCTGGCCGATGTAGTCGACGATCCGCTCGCGCGCCTGCGGCGTCACCACCGGGCCCATTTCAGACGAGGGCTCGAGGCCCGGGCCGACCTTGATCTCGCGCGCCCGCCGCGCCACCTCGTCAACCAGCTCGTCGCCGGCGTCGCCGATCGCGACCGCGACCGAGATCGCCATGCAGCGCTGGCCGGCCGAGCCGAAGCCGGCGGCGGCCAGCTGGTCGGCGGCGTAGCTGAGGTCGGCGCCGGGCATCACCACGGCGTGGTTCTTCGCCCCGCCGAGCGCCTGCACCCGCTTGCGATTTTCGGTCCCGCGCGCGTGCACATATTGGGCGATCGGGGTCGAGCCGACGAATGAGACGTCGGCGACGTCGGGGTGGTCCAGCAGCGCGTCGACCGCGACCTTGTCGCCGTGGACGACGTTGAAGACGCCGGCAGGTAGGCCTGCCTCGGCGTAAAGCCCGGCGACGAAGTTGGAAGCGGACGGGTCGCGCTCCGATGGCTTGAGCACGAACGTGTTGCCGCAGGCAATCGCCACTGGGTGCATCCACATCGGCACCATCGCCGGGAAGTTGAACGGGGTGATCCCAGTGCAGACCCCGAGCGGCTGGCGGAAGGAGTAGGCGTCCACCGTGGTCGAGACCTGATCGGAGAACTCGCCCTTCATCAGGTGCGGGATCCCGCAGGCGAACTCGACTACCTCGAGCCCGCGCAGAACCTCCCCCTTCGCGTCCTCGAGCACCTTGCCGTGCTCGGAGGAGACGATCCGTGCCAGCTCGTCGACGTTCGCGTTTAAGAGCTCGCGGAAGGCGAACATGATCTTGGCGCGGCGGCTGAGCGAGGCCTGCGACCACTCCGCGAACGCCTCGCGCGCGGCGGCAACCGCGGCGTCGACGTCGCCCGGCTCGGCGAGCACCACCTCGGCCTGGACCTCCCCGGTGGCGGGGTCGTAGACGGGCGAGGTACGGGAGGAAGCGCCGCTCGTCTCCTTGCCGCCGATGCGGTGGGTGATCACCCGTTCATTGTGACGCGACCGGGGTGAGCGGCTCTTCGCCGCGCAGTACAGAGATTGCGTTGCGGGCCGCCAGTTCGGCCATCGCCGTTCGCGTCTCGACCGTGGCCGATCCGAGGTGCGGGGCGAGAACGACGTTCTCGAGCTCGAGCAGCGCCGGCTCGACTTGCGGCTCGTGCTCATAGACGTCGAGGCCAGCGGCGGCGATCTCGCCGGTCGCCAGCGCCCGCGCCAGCGCCGGTTCGTCGACCACCGGACCGCGGGCGGCGTTGATCAGGACCGCGCTCGGCTTCATCGCCGCGAGCTCACCAGGCCCGATCAGATGCCGCGTCTCCGGCGTCAGCGGGCAGTGCAGGCTGAGCACATCGGCGCGGGCCAGCAGCTCGTCGAAGGGCAGCCGCTCCGCCTCGAGCTCCGCCACCACCTCGTCCGGCGCTGGATGCCGCGAGTGGTACGCGATCTCCATCCCGAAGGCGCGCGCCCGCTCCGCCACCCGGCGCCCGATCCCGCCGAGGCCGACGATCCCCAGTAGCTTGCCCCGCAGATCGCTGCCGAGCATGAATGACATCCCCCAGGTCCACGGGCCGCCGGCGCGGATCAGCCGGTCCCCCTCGGTCACTCGTCGCGTCGCCGCCAGGACCAGCGCCAGGGTCAGGTCGGCGGTCGCATCGTCGAGCACCCACGGCGTGTTGGTGACGACGATCCCCCGCCGCGCCGCCGCCTCGACGTCGACGTTGTCGTAGCCGACGGCGACGTTGGCGACGCAGCGCAGCTGCGGCCCCGCCGCCTCCAGCAGCTCCTCGTCGACCCGGTCGTGCAGCAGGGTCAGGATCGCATCGGCGCCGCCGGCCAGCTCGAGTAGGTCGGCACGCGGAATCGCCTCGGTGCGGTCGTCCAGCCGCAGCTCACCCGCGCCCCGCAGCACCTCCAGCGCCGGCTCGGGCAGGCGGTTCGTCACCGCGATTGTCACTAGGGACTGGCCTGCGGGTGCGAACACACCTCGACGCTATCGCGTCGCGCCCGCCAGGAAAAAAGGAGCTCCCGAGACGTCCTGATATGTGAGGGCACCTCGGGAGCCAGGAGAAATAATGAAGCTCTACCTTTGTACCGGTCAGATATCTGACGTCAAGAAACCTCGAGTACCTGTGTAGATAAGTGCCGTTTGGCACCCGGGAACCGTTGTCACCCGTGATCGGGCTTCAACACCACCAGGCAGAGGTCGTCGCGGATCGGCCGGTCGGCCCAAGCGAGGATCGCCCGTTCCACCTCGCCGACAATCACTCTCGCCCCCAGCCCGGTGAGCGGGGCGAGAAGCCCACGTAGTCCCTCCAGGCCGAGCATCTGCCTGCCCTGCCGCACGTCGGTCGCCCCGTCGGTGTAGACGACGAGCCCGTCGCTGTGCTCCAGCGGCGACTCGATGTTCTCCAGCTCCAGGCCCTCCTCGACCCCGAGCAGGAAGGTGCCCCCGTCGATCGGCAGCTCCTCCAGACCCGGCAGGCAGAGCGGCGGCGGGTGCCCGGCCCGCGCCCAGCAAACCTTGGCCTCCCCCGGGCGCAGCCGCAGGCAGACGGCGCTGACCAGCTCCTGTCCGCGCCCGGGTCGCTCGGCGAGCGCGGTGTTGGCGAGCGTCAGCAGTTCCGCCGGATCGCTGGTGTTGGCGGCGAGGGCGGCGAAGCGGGCGCGGATGAAGGTGGCGAGGCGGGCGGCGGCGGGGCCGTGGCCGACGACGTCGCCGACCACCGCGACGGTCGAGCCGTCGGGACCGTTGGTCAGCAGGTAGAAGTCGCCGGAGACGCCGAGCTCGGAAGGGACGAAGGCCGCGGCTGCGTCGAGGTCCGGGAGGTCGGGAAGTTCGGCCGGGGTCAGAGCGGCGCGGATCGCTTCGAGTTCCTCGGCCGAGTGCTCGAGCGTCCGCAGGCGGTCGGCGATCCAGGAGACCGCGACCGCGACCGCGAGGAAGAAGACACCACGGACGACCACCGCAAGGGCGAATTCGGGGCGAGGGTGGATCGCATTGGCGATGCCGAAGAGCGCGAGGGAAACGAGCGCGAGGAGAAGCCCCGTGCGTGGACCGAACCACCAGGCCGCGAGCCCGATCGGGATGCAGAAGAAGAAGGCGAAGCCGGCGGTTGACGACCCCGTCGCGACCAGGGCGACGAAGACAGCGAGCATCGCCGTGACGATGCCGACGATACGAGCAGTTCGCGAGGTTCCCCCTGGCAACTTGCGCTGAACATACATCAGCACTGCACCAGCAACACACTTAGGCCCCGCCCACCCGCACGAGGTGGACAGGGCCTGAAGAAGCGGGGGTCAGATGCGGGCGATCGACCTCGCTAGTACCACTTCCCGCGCGCGAAGCCGCCGAAGGCGATCAGCCCGATCAGGGCGATGATCAGCCCGATCCAGAAGCTCCAGACGATCATCAGGACGATCCCGATGATCACGAGGATGCCTCCCAACGAAATACCGCCGACGCCGGATCCTCTGTCTGCTCTGGTGTTCATCTGCTCCTCCGATTTGCCGTTTGCACTGGACGACTGGTGCTTTCCAATAGCTACCCGGAGATGCGCGTTCTCATGCCGGTCTTCACTCCGGTTCGGGCCGCTCCTCGCCGGGCCACTTGCCGGTGACTTTGGCGAAGGAGGTGCGGGTCCAGTGGTCGACCAGGCCTTTGACGAGGCGGAAAATCGCCCCCTCAACGACTAGCGCCGCGATCAGCTTCGGCCAAGCGAATTCGCGGTGTTCGGGCTTCGGCGGCTCCTCTTCGTCGATCAGACCCCAAACCTGTTCGAAGATCTTCTTGCCGACCAGGCCGGCGATCAGCCCGAGGACGATGCTGATCGGGGTGAAGATGAGCTTCATTTTTGGGCGTCCTCGCCTGAATCAGAGCCGGAGCCTTTGCCGGCCATCGCCGCAGCCGCGGCTGCGCCGGCGAGGCCGACTGCGGCGATCCGTTTCGGCCAGTGGCGCTTCGGGTGGGTGCGCCCGGAGGCGAGCGCGCGGGCTCCCTCGCGCAGGCTCGCGGCGCCGCGCTGCAGGTTCTTGCGGGCGTAGTCGTTCTCGGCCAGTCCGACAACCAGCGGCACCGCCCGCGATGCCGTCTTCTTCATCCTCTTCGTACCTCTCATTACTTTCGCCCCTTCCTTTGTTGCCACTCTCAGGTGGTCTTCTGGTCCTTCGGCTCGTCCCGCGGTTCCAGCTGGATCTCCTTCTCCGCCCGGGGGTGACCTTCCTTGATCTCCTCGCTGCGCTCGCGCTCGGCATTCATCTGATGGCCGAAGAGGATCGCCAGGTTGGTGATCCAGAACCAGAGCAGGAGGACGACGAGCCCGGCGAGGGTGCCGTAGGTCTTGTCGTAGGAGCTGAAGTTGGAGACGTAGAAGGCGAAGAGCGCCGAGGCGATGGCCCAGACGACGATCGAGAGGATCGCGCCGGGGGTGACCCACTTGAAGCCGCGCAGCTTCACGTTCGGGGTCGTGTAGTAGAGGACGTCGACCATGAGGATGAAGATCGCCGCCATCACCGGCCACTTGGCGATGTTCCAGACGTCGACCGCGGTGCTGCTGAGGCCGATCGGGTTGGCGACCGCTTCGACGACCGGGCCGGTGAGGACGAGGCCGACGGCGAGCAGCGCCATCATGATGATCATCGCCAGAGTGACCGCGATCTGCAGCGGCCGCAGCTTCCAGAACGGGCGCCCCTCGGGAGTCTCGTAGATGATGTTGGAGGCGCGGGTGAAGGCGCCGACGTAGCCCGAGGCCGACCAGAGCGCGGCGGCGAGGCCGAAGACGAAGGCAAAGCCGGCGGCGCTCTGGTTTTCGGTGATCGATTTGATCGGCCCTTCGAAGGTTTCGGCGCCTGATTCGGGGCCGATTTCGGTAATGATTTCGGTCAGCTTCGAGGTCGTGGTCTGCGGGTCGCCGAAGATCCCGAGCAGCGAGACCATCGCGATCAGGGCCGGGAACAGCGAGAGCAGCCCGTAGTAAGTGAGCGCGGCGGCCCAGTCGCTGAGGTTGTCCTCCTGGAACTCGGTCAGCGTCCGCTTTAGCGTCGCCCCGAGGCTGGCCTTCGACTCGGCGCCCTCGGGTGCGTAGTCGGCGCGAACTGGGTCGACGTTCTCGTGTCCGTTGCGCTCGCGCGCCTCGTCTCGATCCCCGACGGAATTTCTCTCCATGGGCCTCTTTTGCCCGTTGGAGCGAGGTTCCTAACTAGAGGCCCGGGAGTTCTTGCTCTTCGCTAAGCAGAGGCGCGAACAGGTCACCTTTGGCGGTCACTCGCTCGAGCACGTCGGCGTGGTCGAAGACCAGGGCCCCCGCCTTGCCTGATTCCAGCGCTGCGGTTACCTCGTCCCACTCCAGCGGCGTCGAGACCGTCGGCCGCTCTTTTGCCCGCAGCGAGTAGACGCAGACCGTCGTCTTGTGCTGGTCGTTCTGGCTCCAGTCGATCAGCACTTTGCCCGGTCGTTTGGCCTTCGACATCTGCGAGACCACGCGGTCTCCGAATCGCTTCTCCAGCGTCTCGGCAACCGCTTTCGCGAACGGCTTGGTGTCCTCGTAGGTGACGTCGCCGTTGAGGGGCACATAGAGCTGCATCCCTTTCGAACCCGAGGTCTTCGGGTAGCAGTTGAGTCCGAGCTGTTCGAAGAGGCCGCGCAGCCATACCGCCACCTGGCAGCAATCGATGATGTCCGCGGGGGCGCCGGGGTCGAGGTCGAAGACCATCGAGGTCGGGCGCTCGATCGCCGCGGCTTTGGCGAGCGAGGTATGCAGCTCGATGTCAGCGAGGTTCGCCAGCCAGACCAGCGTCGCCACGTCTTCGACCACGCAGTAGTCGATCTCGCCCTTGTGGCGGTCGCTGTAGATGGAGGCGGTGGTCACCCAGTCGGGCCGGTGGCTGGGGCAGCGCTTCTCGTAGAAGTGTTTGCCCTCGACGCCTTCGGGATAGCGCTTCAGGGTCAGCGGCCGGCCGCGCAGGTGCGGCAGCAGGACCTCGCCGATCCGCGACCGCGCCGGCGGTCACCGATTCCCCCTGCGGGTCGGTTGCCTGCTCCAGCACCACCTCGTCGGCGGCCTTGTCCTCCCGCATCCCTTTATAAGCGGCGTGGCGCAGCTGTTTCTCGCCGGTCATCTCCCGGAACTCGACCTCGGCGACCAGGCGCGGCTCGACGAATTGGGCGCCTTTCGGCGGTTTCGGGCCGGCGCCGAACGGGCTCGTCCTGCGCTCGAGCGGCGCCAGGCGGGCGGCGATCGCGGTCAGGTCGGCGGCTTTGAAGCCGGTCCCGACTTTCCCCGCGAAGCGAAGGACCGGCTTGCCGCCCTCCTCTTCGAAGTAGCCGACCAGCAGCGCGCCGAGGTGTTCCTTGCGCCGGCCTTCGCCCGGGGTCCAGCCGCCGATCACCATCTCCTGGCGGCTGACGTTTTTCACCTTCAGCCAAGAGCCATTGCGCTTGCCCGGGCAGTAGATCGAGTCGGCCCGCTTCAGCATCACCCCCTCGAGCCCCTGCTCCTTGCTCGCCGCCAGCAGCTCCTCGGCATGGCCGATCGCGTAGCTCGGCGTCTGCCAGGCGTCGCCTTTCAGCTCCAGCCCCTCCAGCAGCTCGCGCCGGCGGGTGTACGGCTCGCCGGTCAGGTCCTCGCCGTCGAGATAAAGGAGGTCGAAGATGACGTAGACGACCGGGTGGGTTTTCATCCGCCGCCGGATCACGTTCTCGTCGGTGTTGTGGATCCGCTGCTGCATCCGCTCGAAGCTCGGCCGGCCGTGGGTGTCGAAGGCGACGATCTCCCCGTCCAGCACCGCGTCGTGCGCCCCCAGCGCCCGCGAGATCCGCCGCACCTCCGGGTACTGGACGCTGACGTCGTTGAGGTTGCGGGTCTGCAACTGCACCCGCCCCGGCTGGCAGTAGGCGAGAGCCCGAATCCCGTCCCACTTCACCTCGACCGCCCACTTGCCGTCGTCGCGCGGAAGCTGCGAGAGCTTCGCCAGCATCGGCACCACGTTGTCGGGGAAGGGATCGCGCTCTCGCGCAGGCGGATCGATCCTGTGGATCATCCAGTCCTTCTCGCTCTTCCCGGCCCGAAACAACGCATACCGCCCCCGCAGACGCTCCCCGTGGAAGTCGACCACGACTTTCCCCTTCTCCCACTTCTCCAGCTCATAAGTGCCGGAATCCCAAACCACCATCGTCCCGGCCCCGTACTCCCCCTTCGGGATCTCCCCCTCCCAGCTCAGATACTCAAGCGGATGATCCTCCGTATGCACCGCCTTCCGATTCTCATCCGGCGTCTCCGGAATCCCATTAGGAATCGCCCAAGAAGCAGCCACCCCCTCGTGCTCGAGCCGCAGGTCCCAGTGCAGCCGCCGCGCACTGTGTTCCTGGACCACGAACCGCGGCGCGCCCTTCTTATGCCGCCGTTTCTTCGGCGCCGGCTCAGAGGTCTTCCCAAAGTCGCGCTTGCGCTCATACTTCGTGAGATCGTTCCTTGACCTTCTAGGCACGATCCAGTGCTACCCGGACCGTGCTATGGAGAACAGTGAAGGCGAAAAAAGGCCGCCCCCGGGCGGCCTTTACTGAACACAGCCTAGCTGTCTACTCAGCCGTTACTGCCCAGCTTCCGTACGCCAGCGCCGCTTCGCCTTCGATCGACCAGGTTCCGCGCCAACCAAGCGAGGTATTCGCAGCGAAAGAATTCGGTTCTTCCGTGCTCGTACCTATAATATTGGAGGCATACATGCAGAAGTAGCCCGGTTCGGCCTGCGGATTGCTCTCGGTACCAGGACAGTTTTCATTGTCGCCAGCTTCGGCGCCGGCGGGCACCCATTCGAATGCTGGATCGGGCACGACCGGTAGAGGAAAGCTTACGGTCACAAGACCCAAGCCTACTGGCCCCTGGGGTGCGTGGAATTGCCACAGGCCCTTCAGCGTCGCACCTGATGGCAACACGCATTTCGGAACATCTACGCTGCATACCCCGTCTTCTCCGTCCGTCCCGTTGCTGCCGTCCTGACCGGCTGCCCCGGGTTGACCCTGCGGTCCTACCGGCCCCTGCGGTCCTACCGGCCCCTGCGCCCCAGGAGGGCCGTCTGGACCCGCTTTTCCTTTCAGCTTTTTCTGCACACTGGGTGCAATTTGGCTCAACTTGGTGATGATCACGCCCTTTGCGATAGCCGCTCCGCTGAACGCAGCAATCAATGCAACGACCGCGACCACCAAACCGGCGGTGCCGAGCTTGGCATGTACTTTCGAGAACATCGAACCCTCCCTTTTCCCTTGGTGACTATGTGTTTCCCTGTTGGGACTGTTGTGTGTAGAAGGCTTTGCGTCTCAGGGGGCGACGGCGCAGTCTCCAAGCCCGTACTTCTTCGCTATGGCGATCGCCGGATTGAAGGGGTTTTCCTGCACAGACAGCACACTTGGTGGGTCTTCCCGCGCTGCCCCTAGGGCTTTGGCGAACTGCGTAAAGTAGGCTTCCAGCTGCGCCTCGTCCCCGTTCGGCATGGGCAATTCCTTCAGCTCTTCGAGCTGTTTTTCCAGAGGTGGCAGAGCAACCGGAGCCACCATCTCTTCTTCTTCTGCGCCTGGGTGTTTTTTGCGGTAGCGGATGACGCCTTCGAACTGTTCGTGTCCCGCGTCGTTACATATCTGGTCCGCTTGCTTCTGGTACTGCTTTTTGCTCAGGGCCGCCTCCGCCTCTTCGCTTTCGCCGCAACCTGCGATGGCCGGTAGGGCAACCAGAACGAGGAAACCCAGCAGCACGACCAGGTGTCTCTTTTTCATTTCACGGTCCTTTTCTCAAATAGCTCGTCTAATGGCCGCACCCGCCGCTCATCAGCAGCGGTCGCAGCTGCGCCGCCCGCCCGTTCTGCGCCTTCATCGCCACCGTTGCTCGATGAGAGCCGCGACAGATGTCGGTCGAGTTGGTGAGAAGGCCCTTCTTGCCGCCCCGCATCTGCAGGACGAACTTCCTCACCGGGGCATCAGGCACCGATTCAAAGGTGGTGCGGATGCCGCCGTTCTTGGAGTCGATGCGACCGACCAGGTCGATCTCCAGCTGGCCGTCCAGTTTCGCCACCAGGTCGGGTAGCGGGTGGTCGGAACTACGCAGGTAGACCGGCCCCGACAGTGGCTTGTCGAGCAGCGGCGTGATCGCCTTGGCCTTGCCGTAGACGGACTTCTTCGGGCACTTGTCAGCGGCGAACTGTTTACGGGTGCAGATCGTGCCGATGTGTTCCTGGGCGAGGAACTCCGAGTGCGGCAGGGCAACGGAGGCAAAGGCGATGTTGGCATCGCCTTTGCGGGCCTTGAGGACCGCGGTCAGCGCCGGGTAGTCGGCGCGCTTGGTCCCGCCCCGGAGCTTCAAGGAGAGCTTGGACTTGAACTTCAGGGCTTTGCAGCCATCGACCTGGAAGCGGGCCTGGGGGTGGGCGACGGTGCCCTGGGTGGAGGTGACGTCAGAGTTGACGGCCATTTCGCGGCAGTCGGTTGGGTTCAAGCTGAATTCGGGCCGGTCGACTACCGCGTGGAGGTTGCGGTAGGCGATGCCGACGCCTTCGAAGAACTGGGGCAGAGGGTCTGCTTTGACCACCGCCCTGCCGGTTTCCGGTTCGACGTCGAGGCCGGAGCGCACCGCCAGGGTGCCGAGGTCGAAGGGGCCGGCTTGGGCGGGGACCTCGGTGACGATCGAGAAGGGGGAGCCCTTGTAGGGGCCTGAGAGGTAGATCTGGGGCTGGGGCTTGCCGGGCTGGGGCAGGGTGAAGGGATCGGGTCCCGGGCCGGTGGTGGCCTGGAGGCTGCCGATCCGCGAGCCCTGCGGGCAGTTGGCGGCTGCGGCATCGGCGTCAGAGCAGAGCGGGACGCTTTTTAGCTTCGCGAGCTCGCCGTCGGGGAGCTTCAACTCAAAGCCCCTAAGTGCCTGGTTGCCGTCGGGGCGGGTGAGGTCAAAGACGAAGGGGCTGTATTTGGCGGCCACGGGTTCGGTGACGCCGGCGTGGAGGGTGGGATCGAAGCCCTGGTTGCAGCCTTCGTTGATCTGCATCTGGCTTTGGCCGGTTGCGGCCGGGTCGTTTGAATGGGGGCTGAAGGAGAAGTCGGTGGTGAAGGTGCCGCAGTGGTCGGGGTTCTGTAGCGGCGCTCTTGGTCCACCCCAGACGTTCAGGTCGATCTCTTCCACGGGGACCTGGGGGAGGTCGGTGAACACGGCGGTCAACCTGCCGGTGGTCTTGTCGGGCTCGAGAGAGCCGGGGAGCTTGATGTGCATGCCGAGGGCATCGGCGGTTAGCCAGAGGCCGAGCTGGTGGCCCGGTTGGGGGCTTCGCTGGTAGATCGTGCCTTCGATCGGAGTCGAGAGCGCCGGGGAGGTGATCGTGGCGGTGCCGAGCTTTGAGTTGTCGGGGCAGGCGGTGTCGACTTCTTCGTGGTAGCCGACCTGGGAATCTGAGCAGGTGCCGATCCAATTGGCGGCGCCGGCGGCTACCTGCATGCCTTCGGGGAGGGTGACGCGGGCTTCGCGCATGGTCGCGGTGGCGCGTTCGTCTGCCATCAGGTGCTGGGGGAGGACGAGCTTGGTCTTCAGGCCGGTGGGGGCTCCGGCGGTGTGGTTGGTGGGCTCTGCTTCGAAGCTGGGGGCGAAGGGGAGGCCGGTGCAGTCGGTGATCGGGGCCAAGGGGGCAGAGGCGGTGAAGGTCTGACCGGGGAGCTGGTAGCTCCGGGCGGTGAAGTCGACTTCCATCGCCTGGCAGGCCGAGGGGTTCGTCATGAAGGCGGACGGGGACAGACCGCTCGGGCGCGGCGGGCTCTTGCACGGGCTGTCGGTGCATGCAAAGGCTTCAATGGCGGTTAGCCGTTCTTCGTCGTGGCTCGGGTCAGCCGGGCTTCCCCAGAGCGTGGTTTCCGCGGAGAGAAGCGACACGTAGCCCGAGGAGCCGTACACGGTCGCCGTCGCCCCGTAATTGCCGGCGGTCCGGATCTTCACGTCGATGAAGATCGGGAAGAGGACGCCGGTGAACCCGAAGCGCGCCACTTCCACCTCGGGGTGCGGTGGCGCGAGGTTGTAGACCGGCTCGGTGAAGTACTCCGGCCGCAAGGTTGAAAGGACCGTCGCCGTTCCGACCTGTGCATCGATCGGGCAATTGAGGGCCACGAATTCGACCGTTTTGCAGCGGGGAGTTACGTTCGGGTTGCCCAAAAGTCCCGGTGGTATCGCCACAGCCACTTCTTCAGTTCGGGCCTTCGCATCTGGGAACCCGCTTTCGTTGAAGAAGTGGTGAAGGGCGATCTCGGTCGTAAAATCCGGATGCGAGCCGGCGGCTCCGCTCGACTCCCCCGCCCCTACCGTTTCGATTCCGTATTCCGCTGCTCCTTCAACCGCCTTGGAGACCGGCTCCGACTGAGTGTTGCTCTCTGGGAACAGCGGCCCCGCGAGGGGAGAGTGTGCTCCACTCTCGGTCTTTTCCGTTAACCCTGGCTGAGGGTTGGCAGCGCGCGATGATCGTGCCGCTCTATGTCGGGAACAGTGCTTGTGCTTCCGCCGATTCACGCGACGGCATCGACGTTTGTGCTTGGCCCGCTTCAAGTTCCCACTTCCTCTGAGGGATTCGGAAGGAGCGGTCGAGAACGAAAGCACCGAGCCAAATGGAGTCGTCTTGCACCCATCCTCGAGACAGGGAACCGGCTCGACAGGAGGCAGAAAGCCGCCGTTGACCCGCGCGTCGTAGATCGAACGGGCGTTGCCTCCCGGCGCGCCCGGCACTAATGCATCCTGGGTGAGGAAGATGACGTCTCTGCTATTGGGAGTAACCGAAAGTAGGACGTTGAGTTCCGCCGGCCCCGGTACGACTCCTTCCGGCAACGGGTAAGCAACCGAACGGCCCGAGGAGATCAGGCCGAGCTCGCCGCCGCCACCTTCCTCCGCGCTCCACTGGTAGATGTCGTTTATTCCGTCGCCGTCCTCACTTACGAGGGCCTCCGCGGTTTCGAAGAACACCCGACTGCCGTCATCGCTCAGGTTGTGGATGATCGCCGGGTTGGTGACTCGGGCCAATTCCTCCAGGCGCGCGTCGGCGGTCGCCGGCTCAGCCGTCGGATTGCAGGAGACACAGCTAAGGCTCTTTGCTTCGTCGTCGTAGCGGTAAATCTCGGTGTGGTTGGCGTTCTCATAGGCGGTGAGCTGGGCGCGCGACTCGAAGACTAGGACCGTTCCGTCTGGAGTGGTGCGCGAGGACTCCGCGCCGGGCCCCTGTTCGTCTCCGCTTTTCGGTCGATTGGTGACCCAACCCGTCCAGTTCGCCAGCGCGGGAAGCCCGGTACCGTCTCCCGAGGTACGCTCCAGATCGCTCGGGGCGACAGTCGTGATGAACTCTGGCGAGCCGCCGGTCCAGACGAAAAGGTTGGGCATGTCAACTTCCCCTTCGCCATCGATCAGAGATTCAGAGATGAAGTAGACGTGAGAACCATCGCCGGAAACATTGACGATCATCCCTTCGTTCCCCGGGTTGATTTCCAGGTCCGTATCGTTCTCGGTGTCGAAACGGTGAATCGTCCCGGCTTCACCACTGCCTGCGGGAACTACATAGAAGACGTAGCGGCCGTCTTCCGAGAGGCCAGCGAAGATTGGCGAGCCGCCGGCGACTTCAACCGTCTCTTCGTTGCGCAGGCGTACATAGAGAGTGCCTGCGATTTCGAAGGCAGTGGCGCTAGCGTCCTTCGAAGTGCCTCGGTAGAAAGCCTCTTCACCAGCCACAGGGGTGATATCGCCAGGTAATAGTGAGACGACCTTGGTCTCGCCGTCTGCTTCGCGGTCGTAGACGGCACCGGTGCCGGTCGGCGGGGCGTCGGGCTCCAGCTTCACTACTTTGCACTTCGGGTTACCTGAACACCAGACACTTTGGTTACTGAAGTCTTTCCCGGTCGAGAAGACGATATGGTGGCCATCATCACCGAGGTGGCGCGGCTGAGCGTAAGGTTCACTGCCGATCCTGCCGAGACCAAGCAGCTCGAAGGAGCCGTCGGGCTTCCCGAGGTATACCGTCTCCGTTTTCCCGATGGACAAGGCACTCGAGGAGTCGTCCGTCGCGATGACGGCGTAGCGGTGGTCGGAGGAGACCCCCTCGGGTATCGCCATCCGAAGCTCCGCCCCTCCCGCCGTCAGCAATCGCGTCGTCAGCCAACCCCCTGCACCGCGCTCGGCCTCGTAGAGGTCCGCGACGCCCGTCGCCCCGCGGATCTCCGGCAGCGGTGACTGACTGCTGAGGAAGGCGACGCTGTCCCGGCTTGGCGAAGCGATTTCGCTCGCCACCATCTGCCGGTTTGGGGGAGTGCCGAGCGTTCCGAGGGATGCAACCAAGCGCCCGTTCGTGTCCCCTGGCGTGACCAGCTCGTAGGCGCGGCAATCGGGCAGACCTGCCGACGGCCCGATCCGCATCTCTTCGTTCGGGCACTCTGCTGCATTCGCCCTAGCGCCCTGCGCGCTGACGACGAACAGGGCTAACAGTACCGTTGCCAATCCCCGCCTCAAGCTCATTCCCTTCCCTTCTCACATTTGGTTTGGGGCCGCCGTCGTGCGGCGGCCCCAAAGATGCTCATCGTTTACTTATGGTGCTTCGTGCAGCTACGCCAGTTTCGAGATGTAGAGCGGTTTCACCACTTCTTCGTCTGTCTCCAGTGTGAATGCCATCTGCAGCTGCGAACTACTCTCACAGCCGAACGCGCTACCGCTCTCGAGCGTGAAGCCGTTCTGAGTGTTGTTGGTGTTCAGTCTCCCTACTGCATCCTGGGTAGTAACGTCTGTTTCGAACGTTCCAACCAGGGCTTCTTTTGTCGCTTCGTACTTGCATTCGCCGAGCCCTGTCACATCCATGACGAATGTGATTTTGCCGCCGGCACACGGCTTGATCTGGAATTCGTCTTCCGCCATCAGCGGGTTCGATTCCAGACACCAGGGCAATTTCATCGGTGTCGGCTTAGCCGGCAGCTGGAACGGGATCGCAGACGTAGCTGTGCAGTCACCACTCGTGCCGGTTCCGCTGAAATCAGCTGTCGTTATTTCGCCTTTGATGGTTCCGGCGGAATTCGTTTTTAGGGTACCTGTCAGTAGGGCCGAGCTGCAGAGGTAGAGGTCGGTGCCGTCTGTCCTCTCCATGATCGTGTTGCCGACATTTGTTCCGATAATTTTCGTTCCGGTTGCGAGAGCCGTGCCTGTCGGATGTGTGATGACAGGTTTGTTGGCCGCCACCGCGGTCGCCGGCCCAACCACGAAGGCCGCGAAAGCGGCGATCGCCATGCAGGCCAGGATAATTTTCTTGGACATCTGAGATACTTCCTTCCTTGATGTTCTGGCCCCTGAGGCGCTTGGGTTCCGTCCGGTGCCTCGGGGGTTTTTCCCTTTCAGGCGATTGCCTGATGCTCAGGGCTTCTATAGGGGTCGCTATTTGGCGTCAACTGCGCTGACGGCTGTTTTTGATGTTTTTTTTGAAGGTGCGTATTGCGCAGGCGATTGCGATCAGCGTTTTGCCTGCTCAGGAGCACTTTTTTCGCAGTCTCCAGAGTGACAAAGTTGTCATCGCCCAGTTGGCACCACGGACCGAAGGCCACTGCAAGCACAGGTACTGCCACTTCTAATTAGGAGAAGTTGTCACTCGTTTGGGGTGACATTTGGCGCTCCATGGAATACCTTGGACGTACCAAAAGGGGGTGACATGGAGCGAGACGCTGAACTGGAGGATTCTGGCGAGGTCAAATCGGCTGCCCTCGCCTCTATAGGAGGGGTGCTGCGCCTGATCGGCAGCGGCGCGGGTGGGCCGATCCTGATGGCCCTGGGGACGGGACCACTTCGGACCCAGCAGCTGACCGATCGCCTTAGCCATCTATCGCCTCGGAGCGCGTACCGGCACATCAACAACATGCGGGACCACGGGCTGGTCACTCGCCGAGAGGAAGCTGGCGTACCCACTCGAGTGGTTCTCAGCCTCACCGATCCACTTGGGCGCAAACTGTGCCAACTGCTGCGTTCCTTCGTCTCCTCGACGATGGCCAGACTCCCCCGCCGAGGGAACGGTGCTGAGCCTTGGGAGGCGCTGGCTGTGCTCGGCGACTTCTGGGAGCTGGGACTGATCGAGTCGCTGAGCCACGAACCCAAATCGGTAATCGAACTGGCGAGAGAAGCACACCCGATGACCTACCACCAGGTGAATAGGCGTGCCGGAATGTTCGCCACGTATGGGCTCGCCAATTCCTACAACTCCCGCGGCGAGGGCAAGTGCCTCGAGCTGACGAAGGACGGCCGCCGCTGCGTCGGCTTGATCGTCGGAATCGCGCGCTGGCGGCAGCGCTACCTCGCCGACGACGGGTCTCAAGCATTGACGATCGACGAGATGACAACTGCCCTGAGAGGGGCGCTGCCCGCAATCACACTCCCCGAGTTCGCCGGTCAATGCATCGACCTCGAGGTGTGCGAGCGCGCGGACGAAAACGGCTACCTGGTCACGCGGGTCGTACAGGGTCGAATCTCCCCTGATGGAAGGGTGCGCTGTGACCTGAAGCGAAAAGCGAAAAGCGATGCGACGGCAGCGGCCACGATCAACACCTGGTACGGGGTTCTGCTGGACGGAAACCGGGGCAGGGTGAAGGTCAAAGGCGAGCTGCCGCTGGTCGACGCCTGCCTGACACAGCTCTACGAGGTGCTCTGGGAGGAAGCGGAGCTGGCCGCGCCTGCCGGTATCACGTAGACGGCGCATCGTAGGATGCCCATCTGCGCCCGCTTCGAATCAGCCTCCTCTTCCTCGGCCTCGTCGGCTGCTTGTTGGCCGCGCCGGCCGGCGCGGAAACGCCGGCCAACGAACCGCTCTTCCCTCAGGCTGGGAACCGCGGCTACGACGCCCAGCGCTACAACATCAACCTCCGTTACCACCCCGGGAGCGGTCGGGTCGCTGCAACGACGTCGATGACCGCCGAGGCCACCGAACGGCTTGGCCGGTTCTCACTCGACTTCTTCGGGCCGAAGGTGTCGAAGGTCGAAGTTTCGGGACGCGCGGTCAGGTTCAAGCGCACCAAGGGAAAGCTGATCGTCTTTGCAGAGCAGCCCATCGCCACCGGCAGCCGCTTCGCCGTCCGGGTCGAGTACAGCGGCATCCCGCCGAAGATCACCGATCCCGACGGGACCGCGGAGGGCTGGTACTCGACCGACGACGGCGTCCTCGCAGTCGGCGAGCCGCAGGGGACGGCGGCCTGGATTCCCTGCAACAACGTCCCGAGCGACAAGGCTCTCTTCGGCTTCGTGGTCACCGTGCCCAAGGGGCTGAAGGCGGTCGCGAACGGCCGCCTCGAAGCGACGCTGCACGGGAAGGGGAGCACCACCTACGTCTGGGACGGTGGCCCCGATCCGATGAGCAGCTACCTCGCCGTTCTCGACATCGGCCGCGGCCGGCTGGCGAAAACCGCTGTCGACGGGATCCCATCCTGGACCCTGATCGACCCGCGCCTGGAAGGGCCCTCGCGGCCGGTCCTCGCGAGCCTGCCGGAGATCGTCCGCTTCGAGAGCGGCCTCTACGGCTCCTACCCGTTCAAGGCAGCGGGCTCGATCGTCGACTACGCCCCGGGGCTGGGCTACGCGCTGGAGACCCAGACCCGGCCGATCTACCCTTACGTGCCGGACCTAACCACGGTCGTCCACGAGACCGCGCACCAATGGTTCGGCGACTCGGTCGGCCTCAAGCGGTGGCCGGAAATCTGGCTCAACGAGGGCTTCGCGACCTGGACCGAGTGGTACTACGCCGAGCGCCACGGCCGCCGCAGCGCCCACGCAATCTTCAACCGGCTGTACCGGGTGCCCGCCTCGAACGAGAAGTTCTGGAACCCGCCGTCGGCCCATCCCGGCAGCGCCAAGAATCTCTTCGGGCCCTCCATCTACATCCGTGGGGCGATGGCGCTGGAGGCGCTGCGGCTGAAGATCGGGACGAAGCCGATGCTGCAGGTGCTCCGCGAGTGGACGGAAGGGCACCGCTACGGCAGCGGCACGATCAAGGAATTCATCGCCTTGGCGGAGAAGATCTCCGGACGCAACCTCGACCCGTTCTTTCAGCGCTGGCTCTACCGGCGCGGCAAGCCCTAAAGGACCGACCGATGAACCGAACCCGCCTCCTGCTCTCCCTCCTCACGATCGCGCTCCTCGCGGCGCTGCCGGCAACGGCAAGCGCGCGGCCGGTCCAGCTGCAGCCGACGAAGTCGGTGGAGGTCCGCCCCGTCGGCTTCGCCAAGTCGCCCGACGGCCCCGCCTCGATCCTGGTGCCGATCCGCTACCCGATCGAGTTCTCCGGCCGGCTCGCCGAGGTGCGGGTGCGGCTCACCGATCCCGCCGACGGCTTTATCCGCTCCTCCGTCATCCACGAGGTCGTCAGCAGCGGTCCCCGCCATAGCCCCGAGCAGCGGCGCGGCTTCACCTTCGTCCACCGGATCGGCCTGAATGATGCGCTCAACGCGCGCCTCCGCGACGGCCTCCAGGTGCGGGTGCTGGCACGCGGCGGCGCCGACATCAACGGCGACGGCAAGCAGGAGCTCCACTCGGTCGACGAACTGGTGCAGCCGCTGGGGCCGGCCCCCCGCCTGGTCTGCAGCGACCTCCCGACGCTGAAGCTGCGGCCCGGCCGGCAGGTCTCGGTGCCATTGCCTGTCTGTGGGGGCGAGGTCCGCTGGCATCTGGGCAAGCGTCCCGCTCACGGCAGCGCTCGCATTCGCGACGGCCGCCTCGTCTACAGCGCCCCTCGCCGCTTCCGCGGCAGCGACCCGCTGCGCCTGATCGGCCGGCCGCTCGGCGGTAGCGCGCGCAGCTCCGCCGCCGAAGCGCCGCTTTCCTCCGACATCCAGGTCACGGTCGGCACCGCTACCGGCGCCGTCGTCCGCGCCCTCGGCGACTCGGTTACCGCCGGCTTCGGCTACTACAGCAACGGGACGCCAATGACGATCGGGCACCTGCTCGAATGCCGCCCGGCGGAAAAGGTGTTCAATGACGCCTGCTCCTCGAACTCACTGAACACGAGTAGCAAGAACCCCGAAGTCGTCTACGCGCCCGATTGGGGTCTCTCCAACAACATCTCCTGGGCGGCGCAGTGGGCGAACGAACATGGGATCACCAACTTCGAGAACCTCGCGGTCAGCGGCTCCGAACCCTCCGACTGGGCGCCCGGCGGCGAGTTCCACAAGACGACCGAACAGGTCGAGGCCGAAGACCCCGACTACGTGCTGATGACGATCGGTGCCAACCCGCTGCTCGACCAGATGCTGTTCGGGCTCGACAACATGGGCTGCGCGATCTACTCGGACATCTTCGGCGGCTACAGCGAATGCATCCAGCGGTCCTTCGCCGGGGTCCACCTGCGGGAAAACCTCAAGGCCCTCTACACCGACCTAGTCAAGCACACCGACGCGACCATCTACCTGATGCAGTACCACCTCTCGGTGCCGTCGATCGCGCTCGCCTACAGCGCCACCCAGATCGCCGAGATGGTGCAGCTGATGAACAGCGAAATCGCCTCCGTCGCCGCGGAAGTGAACCCGCAGCGGCTGCAGGTGGTGACGCCGCCCCACTTCGACGTCGGCATCGACATCTCGCCGTTCTACCCCTCGGCCTTCAGTTGCTCGCGGCTTGGGTACAAGGTCGACGGGCCGAGCGTGCAGTCGGCGCCGACCCAGAAGGAGCTGGCGATCCTGCACCCGCTCTCCTTCTGCAAGGGGCCGGCGAGCGGCGGGCCACCTTGGGTGATCAGCGGCGACACCGGGGTCCACCCGAGCGCCGCCGGCTACCAGCAGATGGCCTCGCAGGTGCCGGCGCCGGCCGGTTGAGCCCGTGCCTGCTTAGACCTCCAGCCGCTCCTCTTCGAGGTCGAGCTCGCGCTCGACCCGGCGCATCACTTCGGCCGAGATCCGGCCGCTGTCGCGGAGGTTGACGAGGGCGCTGCGCTGGGCGGCGTACAGCTCGTGCATCAGGCGCTGGTAGGCGACCGAGCGGTCCTCGATCCCGTCCTCGTCCTCGATCTTGCCGGCGCGGACCTTGAAGCGGCGGCGACGGAATTCGTACAGCCCCCGCACCCGTTTGATCGTCTCCTCCTGGGTCCATTCCTCGACCGCGAGCTCATCGAGGCGCTCGAGTGCGGCGCCAGCGGCTGTGAGGCGGGCGCGCACCTCCTCGTGTTCCTCCTCTGAGCCGTCCTCGGCGACGTCGAGGCGGCGGATCAGCGCCGGCAGCGTCAGCCCCTGGCCGACGACGGTGAAGAGGATGACCGCGAAGGTGACGAAGAGGATCAGGTCGCGGCCGGGGAGCGGGTCGCCGGCGTCGGTGGTCAGCGGCAGCGCCAGAGCCGCGGCCAGCGAGACCGCGCCGCGCATCCCCGACCAGGCGGCGACGGTCCGCAGCTTCCAGCTGGTTCGGAGCTCGCGCTGCCGCGGGCGGCGGTCAAGGGCGCGGATGATCCAGGTGACGCCGAAGCTCCAGGCGAACCGGGTGGAAATCACCAGCGCCGTGACGAGGAGGCCGTCGGCGATCGCCTGGCCGGCGCTGATCCCGCTTTCCTTGAGGCCGTCGACGATCACCGGCAGCTGCAGGCCGATGAGGATGAAGAGGGTCGCGTTGAGGAGGAAGACGAGGATTTCCCAGACGGGGAAGGACTGCAGGCGGACGGTCGGGGAGATCAGTTCCGGCGAGCGCCAGCCGAGGTAGACGCCGCAGGTGACGACGGCGAGAACGCCGGAGGCGCCGATCTCGTCGGCGGGAAGGAAGGCGGCGTAGCCGCTGAAGAGGGAGATCGTGATCTGGGTGGTCGGATCCTCGGTGCGGCGGCGGATAGCGGCGATCAGGTAGCCGGCGAGGAGGCCGATCGCGAGGCCGCCGCCAGCGGCGAGGAGGAAGCGCCCGCCCGCCTCGGCGGCGGAGAAGCCGCCGCCGATCGCGGCGGCGACCGCGACCTTGTAGATGACCAGGGCGCTGGCGTCGTTGACCAGGCTCTCGCCCTCGAGCACGTTGACGATCCGGCGCGGGATGCCGAGGCGGCGAAGGATCGTCGTCGCGGCGACCGGGTCGGTCGGGCCGACAATCGCGCCGAGGGCGATCGAGACCGCCCAGGGGAGGTCGAAGGCGTAATGGGCGACAGCCCCGACGACGATCGCCGTCGCCAGCACCAGGCCGATCGAGAGCAGCGAGATCACCCGCGTGTATTCGCGCAGCGAGTTGAGGTCGGCGAAGAAGGCACCCGAATAGAGAAGTGGCGGCAGGAAGATCAGCAGCACCAGGTCCGGGTCGAGTTCGATCTCCGGGATCCCCGGCACCAGCCCCAACGCCAACCCGCCGAGCACAAGAACGATCGGATAGGGCACCTGCCACCAGTTGGCAACCGCATTCAGCAGCGCCACCGAGACCAGCAACGCCGCGATGAAGATCTGGATTTCGCCCATCGGCCCCGAACTGCATCAGATTTCCCCTCTGGCAGGTAGGAAATCTGATGCAGTTCGGGGATGGGGCGGTTTTTGGTGGCGCCGGATTCGTTCAAGGGGACCTTCGGGGCGGCCGAAGTGGCGGAGGCGATTGCGGCTGGGGTTGAGGGAGCGGGCGGTGAAGCCGATCGGTGTCCCGTAGCCGACGGCGGCGAAGGGACGATGGCCGTGCTGCTGGGCGCGCTTGGCGGTGAGCGGCGGAGCGTTCGGGTCCACGACCCGCTTCGGCGGCCGATCGAAGCCGAGTTCGCGATCCTCGGCGACGGCGAGACCGCGATCGTCGAGATGGCGCAAGCGTCTGGGCTCTCCCTGGTGGCACCGGAGGAGCGCGACGCGGAGCGAGCCGACACCTTCGGCACCGGCGAGCTGATCGCCGCCGCGGTTGCGGCCGGCGCCCGCCGCATCCTGGTCGGCGTAGGGGGCAGCGCCACCACCGAGGGCGGCCGCGGCGCCCTCGAAGCGCTGCACCAAAACGAGGAGGCGGTCAGAGTCGAGGTGCTGTGCGATGTGCAGACCGCGTTCGAGGATGCGGCCCGGGTCTTCGCGCCGCAGAAGGGTGGAAACCCGGCGGCGGTCGAGCGGCTGACGGCTCGGCTGGAGGCGTTCGCCGACGAGCTGCCGCGCGACCCGCGCGGAGTCCCGATGACCGGGTGCGCCGGCGGCCTCTCGGGCGGCTTATGGGCCTATGGCGCCGAGCTGCGCCGGGGCGCCGAGTTCGTCCTCGACGCCCTCGACTTCGACGCCCGCCTTGCCCGCGCCGACGCCGTCATCTCCGGCGAGGGCCGCTTCGACTCCCAGAGCCTCGAAGGCAAGATCGTCGCCGCGATCGCCGACCGCTGCGCCAAAGCAGGCAAGCCGCTGCACCTGATCGTCGGCCAAAACGCGGCACCCTCCGATCTACCGGCAGCGATTGCCTCGATCGAAGAGGCCGGCGACCCCGGCGAGATCCAACAGGCTGCTGCGAGGGTTGCCGCGTAGAGCTCGAGCCGCCCGCTGTACGCTCGGCTCAGTGCGAGTCCTCGCGATCGTCCACCAGCGCGATGCCGGGCCCGGCGTCTTTGCCGAGGCGATTCGGGATGCCGGCGGCGAGCTGGATGAGTGGACGTTGGCGGAGCGGCCGCAGCCGCCGGCTGATCCCTTCGGCTACGACGCGGTCTTCGTCCTCGGCGGGGCAATGAACGTCGACGAAGGCGAGCGGCACGGGTGGATCGCCGAGGAGGAGGCGCTGCTGCGGGAGCTGCTCGAGCGGGAGGTGCCGCTGCTTGGCCTCTGCCTCGGCGGGCAGTTGCTCGCCGCCGCCGCCGGGGCGCAGCCGCGTCGCGCCTCCCGGCCGGAGATCGGCTGGCACCAGGTGGAGGTGACGCCCGAGGGCGAGGACGACCCCCTGCTCGGCCCCCTCACCCCCAGCTTCGAGGCCTACCAGTGGCACAGCTACGAGTTCCCGCTGCCGCCCGGCGCCGTCCCCCTCGCCCGCAGCGAGGTCAGCCTGCAGGCCTGCCGCCTCGGCCAGCGCGCCTGGGCGATCCAGTTTCACCCCGAGGTCAGCCGCGCCGACGCCCTTCACTGGGTCGACGACTACGAAGCCGACCCCGACGCTGTTCGCATCGGCATCGACCCGGCGGTGCTCGGCCCTGAGACCGAAGAAAAGATCGGCGCCTTCAACGAGCTGGGGCGCGAGATGTGCAGGCGTTGGTTGAAGACGTCGCTCTAGTACTAAACGCTTCATAATCCATGTCGTGGGCGAGCAGGACGGTCACGACTCCCAGAAGAAGCCCTCGCGGCAACGGCAGTTCGGGAAATGGATCGCCGGCGTAGTCGGCATGATCGTCCTGGCCGGAATCGTTGCCTTCGCGAGCGGGCTTGGAAGTAAGGCGGCGGAACACATCGGCTCGGAAGGCTCGCCTATCAGCTGGTCGGTGGAAGAGATGAGCGTCGAGTGCTTTGCCGGCACCTTCCTTCCCCAGAGGACCGCGCAGCAGATGCTGGCCAAGCCGGTGCCGTCGGATTGGGAGCCGATCGAAGATGCAAGCGGTGCGGCTGCGGCCGGCCGCGACGCGATCCAGGTCGCGATCCAGGGTGCCTCCGATCGAAAAGTGACCCTCACCGGCATCGATTTCCACGTCAATCGCTCGGCGCGCCCTGCCGGGGCTGTTTTCTACCGAGGATGTGGGGGACCGACGATGGGCCGAGCCCTCGAAGTCGAACTCGACAGCAATCCCCCGAAGATCACCGAGTCGAGTGCGGAGGTTGGGGGAATGGTTGGGTCTTACCCGGACGGGCGCTCTCTATCGAAACCTATCCGCTTCCCCTGGACGGTTTCGATGACCGACCCACTCCTACTCGAGATCATCGGTAACGCCAAGCACTGCTACTGCACCTGGACCGCCGAAATTCCGTGGGTGGCCGGATCAAAGCGAGGCGTGATCTCGGTCGACAATGAAGGCGATGGCTTCACGGTCGTCAGCAGCGGAGATCTGGACGCTTACGGGGTCGGGCCGGACGGCGACTGGGCTAGCTCAGGCTGACTCAGGTCGCCTGAATAGGCGTCAGGTACGCGGCGGAGAGGCCGCCGTCTACCAGGAAGCTGCTGGCGGTGACGAAGGTGGAGTCGTCGCTGGCGAGGAAGAGGGCGGCTTTGGCGATCTCCTCGGGCTCGCCGAAGCGGCCCATCGGGATGTGGACGAGGCGCTTGGCGGCGCGCTCAGGGTCCTTGGCGAAGAGCTCCTTGAGGAGGGGGGTGTTGACCGGGCCCGGGCAGAGGGCGTTGACGCGGACGCCGCGGTCGGCGAACTCGACGCCGAGCTCGCGCGAGAGCGAGAGGACCGCGCCCTTTGAGGCGGTGTAGGAGGCCTGGGACACGGCGGCTCCCATTACGGCAACGAAGGAGGCGACGTTGATCACCGAGCCGCCGCCCGCCGCGAGCAAGTGCGGGATACCGTGCTTGCAGCAGAGGAAGACGCTGCGCAGGTTGACGTCCTGGACCCGCTGCCAGGACTCGAGGCTGGTCTCCAGGACCGAGCCGTCGTCGGTCGGGTTGATCCCGGCGTTGTTCATCAGCACGTCGATGCGACCGAACTGCTCACGCGCCTCGGCTAGCGCACCGCGCACCTGCTCCTCGTCGGAGACGTCGGCGGCGATCGTCAGCGCCCCGACCGCCTGCTCGGCATCGAGGTCGACGCCGACGACCTTCGCCCCCTCGGCCGCGAACAGTCGCGCCGACTCGGCGCCGATCCCGCTCGCGGACCCGGTGATGACGCAGACCTTTCCCTCGAGCCTCCCTGCCATCTCAGCCTCCTGCGGTCGCGTAGTAGACGTTCTTGATGTCGGTGTAGTGCTCCAGCGCGTCCGGGCCGAGCTCCCTCCCGACCCCGGACTGCTTGAACCCCCCGAACGGGGTCGAGACCCGCACGGAAGTGTTGGAGTTGATCGAGATCACGCCGGTGTCGATCGCCCGCGCCACCCGCAGCGCCCGGGCGCCGTCGCCGGTCCAGACCGAGCCGGAGAGGCCGTAGATCGTCTCGTTGGCGAGCCGCACCGCCTCCTCCTCGTCGGCGAACGGGATCACGCAGGCGACCGGGCCGAAGATCTCCTCGGCGGCGGCGCGGTCGTCGTTGGAGACCGGCGCCAGCACGGTCGGCGGGAACCAGTAGCCGGGACCGTCGGGGGCGCTGCCGCGGATTGCCACCGGCGCGCCGTCGGGAACGTAGGAGGCGACGGTCTCGCGCTGGCCGGCGGAGATCAGCGGACCCATCTGGGTCGAGTCGCTGAGCGGGTCGCCGACCGCGATCCCCTCGACCGCCGGCTGCAGCGCTGCGAGGAAGTCGTCGAGGGCGCTGCGCTCGACCAGGATCCGCGAGCGGGCGCAGCAGTCCTGGCCGGCGTTGCCGAAGACCGCCATCGGCGCCGCCGCAACGGCCGCCTCGAGGTCCGCGTCAGCGAAGACGACGTTGGCCGACTTGCCGCCGAGCTCGAGCGTTACCCGCTTGATCGTCTGGGCGGCGCCGGCGGCGATCCCGCGGCCGACCTCGGTCGAGCCGGTGAAGGCGATCTTGGCGACGTCGGGGTGCTCTACCAGGCGGCGGCCGCAGACGCTGCCGGGACCGGCGACCACGTTCAGCACGCCCTCCGGGATCCCGGCCTCGAGCGCGGCCTTCTCCAGCTCGATCGCAGTCAGCGGCGTCAGCTCCGCCGGCTTCAAGACGATGCAGTTGCCGGCTGCAAGCGCCGGCGCCACCTTCCAGGAGGCGATCGTCAGCGGGAAGTTCCAGGGGACGATCAGGCCGACGACGCCGAGCGGCTCGCGGAAGGTCATGTCGACGCCGCCGGCGACCGGGATCGTCTGCCCGAGCAGCCGCTCCGGCGCGCCCGCGTAGTAGCGGTAGGTCTCGACCACCATCCCCATCTCGCCGCGGGCGTCGGCGATCGGCTTGCCGGCGTTCCGCGCCTCCAGCTGCGCCAGGTCCTTCTGCCGCGCCTCAAGCGCGTCGGCGAGATCGCGCAGCAGCTTCGCCCGGTCGGCCGGCGCCACCGCCCGCCAGCCCGGGAACGCCGCCTTCGCCCGCGCCACCGCCGCGTCAACCTCCTCCGCTCCGGCCCGCGGCACCGCCGCCATCACCTGCTCGGTGGCCGGCTCGATCACCTCGATCGCGCTCATGCAGGACCACCGCCCATCTCGTGGTTCCTTTCGCCCGCCATAGGTGCAAAAGGAACCACACGATCGTCGGCGCCCTCACTGCGGACTCGGGCTGCCTCGACCAGGGCACTGATCACCTTCGAGCTCTCGTCCTCCTCCGGGTGCCAGATGACGCCGAGGGCGAAGCGCTTGCCGGGTAGCTCGATCGCCTCGGGAAGGTCGTCCTCGGCCGACCAGCCGGAGACCCGCAGGCCCTCGCCGAGCTGGTCGACGCCTTGGTGATGGTGGGACCAGACGATGAACCCCTCCACCCCCGCCGCGGTGCAGGCCAGCGACTCCGGCTCCAACCGGATGTGGTGCTTGCTGAAGGTTCCGGCGACGGTGCGGTGGGTCTCAGCGCCGAGGCTTTCCGGCAGGTGCTGGACCAGGGTCCCGCCAAGCGCCACGTTCAGCAGCTGCATGCCGCGGCAGATCCCCAGCACCGGCAGGTCGCGCTCCAGCGCCCGCCGCGCCAGCGCCAGCTCGAAGCGGTCGCGGTCGGGCCAGGTGCCCTTCGTCTCCGGATGCGCCTCGGCCCCGTAGCTCGTGGGGTCGATGTCGGCGCCACCGGCCAGCATCAGTCCGTCGACCCGGTCGAGGAGGACGTCGGGATCCTCGACAGCAACCTCGTCGGGCGGCAGCACCAGCGCGATCCCGCCCGCCTTCTGCACGCAGCGGATGTAGCTGCGCGGCACCAGCGTCACCTCGTAGCTGTCCCAGACGCCCCACGAGACCCGCTCGACCGCCGCGCAGATCCCGATCGTCGGCGCTTCGCTGTTCCTTTTGGTCGCACTACCGCCATAAGGAACAGAAGAACGCGGGTTGGCGCTCATCACAGCCGCTCGAAGCCCCGGTAGCGCTCCCAATCGGTGACGGCCGCCTCGAAGGCCTCGATCTCGACGTTGGCTCGGTTCAGGTAGTGCTCGACGACGTCGGCGCCGAAGGCCTCGGCCGCGACCTTGCTTGCCGCGAAGGCGTCGCGGGCGTCATAGATGTTCGACGGCACCCGCGGCTTGTCGGACTCGTACGCGTTGCCCTCGAAGACCGGCTCCAGCGGCAGGCTCTCGTCGATCCCGTGCAGCCCCGCCGCGATCATCGCGCTCAGCGCCAGGTAGGGATTGACGTCCGCGCCCGGCAACCGGTTCTCCACCCGCAGCCCCTCGCCGTGACCGACCACTCGCAGCGAGCAGGTGCGGTTGTCTCGTCCCCAGGCGATCGCGGTCGGGGCGAACGAGCCCACGGCGAAGCGTTTGTAGCTGTTGACGTGCGGCGCGTAGAGCAGGGTCAGCTCGTCCATGCAGGCGAGCTGACCGGCGACAAAGTGCTCGAACAGCGACTCGTCGGCGGCAAAGGCGTTCGACCCGTCCTCGTTCGCCAGCGAGCAGTGGATGTGGCACGAGTTCCCCTCGCGCTGGTTGAACTTCGCCATGAAGGTGATCGAGTGCTCCTCCTGGGCGGCGATCTCCTTGGCCCCGTTCTTGTAGATCGCGTGGTTGTCGGCGGTCGCCAGCGCGGTGTCGTAGCGGAAGTTGATCTCATGCTGGCCGAGATTGCACTCGCCCTTCGAGTTCTCGACCTCCATCCCCGCCCCCGCCATCTCGTTGCGGATCCGCCGGATCAGCGGCTCAACCCGCGAGGTCCCCAGCAGCGAGTAATCGATGTTGTAGAGGTTGGCCGGCTCGAGCTCGTGGAACCCCTTGCGCCAGGCCTCCTCGTAGCTGTTGCGGAAGACGATGAACTCGAGCTCGGTGGCGGCATTGGCGCTCATCCCCCGCTCCTGCAGGCGGCCGAGCTGCCGGCGCAAGATCTGCCGCGGCGAGGCGACGACTTCGCGGCCGTCGTGCCACTGCAGGTCGGCCATCACCATCGCCGTCGCCGGCAGCCACGGCACCATCCGCAGCGTCTCCAGGTCCGGGACCATCTCGAAGTCGCCGTAGCCGGTGTCCCAGGAGCTCATCGCGTAGCCGCCGACCGTTTCCATGTCGACGTCGACGGCGAGGAGGTAGTTGCACCCCTCGGCCCCGTGCTCGAGCACGTCGCCTAGGAAGTGCGAGGCGGTCAGCCGCTTGCCCTGCAGCCGCCCCTCCATGTCGGCGATCGCGAGCAGCACGGTGTCGACCGTGCCATCCGCGACCGCCTCTTTCAGCTCCTCGACGGTCATGCCGAGAACGTTACGCCGCGGGGATCGTGGGCGCCGCGCTCACGGCCGGGCCGGACCGACTTCCGGCTCGGGCCCGAGCGCTTCCTCGATTTCGGTCTCCCGCACCTGCCCGGTGAAGTGTTTGCGGGCGGTGGCCATCCACCCGATCCAGGCAAGCAGGATCACGACTCCGACCGTGAGCGGCGCGTAGTTGAACGACTCCCAGGTGAATTCGTCGTTCCACGGCACCGCCAGCGGCGTGAACGGGAGGCAGAAGATGATCGTGATCAGTCCCACCCAGAAGGTGGCGAAGATGTTCATCCACCTGTACTTGCGGCCGTTGTTCCAGGGCCCGGGCTCGAAGTCGTCGCCCTTGCGCCAGCGCAGGAAGATCGGGATCACATAGGCGATGTAGAGGCCGATGACCGCGATCGAGACGACCGCGAAGAAGGCGAACGGTACGTTTTCGCCGTTCCCCTTCAGCGCCGGCAGGGTGACCAGCAGCGCCGCCGTCGCCATCGCCAGCACCGCGTAGACCGGCACCCGCTCCGTGTTGACAGTGGAGATCTTCGAGGAGGCCCGCCGGCCGAACCCTTTGTCGCGCGAGAACGCGTAACACATGCGCGAGGCGCTGGTCAGGCAGGCGGCGCCGCAGAAGAGCTGCCCGACGACGGAGATGATGAGGACGAACTTGCCCCACCCGGTCCCCAGCGCTTCGGTCAGCAGGGTCGGGGCGAAGCCCAGCGCTTCGTTGGCGCCGTCGACGTTGGTGACCGCGAAGGTGATCGCCAGCAGCACGATCCAGCCGATCAAGGCCGAGTAGAAGATCGAGCGCCAGACGCCCTTCGCCGCCGATTCCGAAGCTTCGTGGGTCTCCTCGGAGATGTGGGCCGAGGCGTCGAAGCCGGTGATCGTGTACTGGGTCAGCAGGAAGCCGAGCGGCAGCACGTAGAACCAGTACATCCCGTCGCTGAAGCCGCTGTTGTTGATCCGGTGGCCGAAGACGAAGCTGAAGCTCTGGTGGCCGTCGGGGACGAGGATCAGGACGATGACGATCGCAGCGACCCCGAGCACGTGCCACCAGACCGAGATGCTGTTGACCAGCGAGAGCATGTGCGTTCGCCGGATGTTCACCGCGGTGTGGACGAGCAGGATGATCGCGAAGAGCAGGAAGACCTCGCTGAGGATGTGCGCTTCGTCGCCGAAGTTGACACCGAGCAGGTTGACTTCGTAGAGGCCGAGGACGACGTTGAGGAAGGTCGCGCAGGCGTAGTCGACCGAGGCCAGGACTGCCACCAATCCGATCAGGTTGAACCAGCCGGTGAACCAGGCCCAGGCCGGACCGCCGAGGCGACCGGACCACCAGTAGATCCCGCCCGCGGTCGGGTAGGCGGAGACCAGCTCCGACATGCAGAAGCCGATGATCAGGATCGGGATCGAGATCAGCGGCCAGCCGATCGAGATCGCGATTGGGCCGCCGTTGTTCCAGGCCTGCCCGTAGGTCGTGAAGCAGCCGGCGAGGATCGAGATGATCGTGAACGAGATCGCGAAGTTCGAGAACCCACTCCACGCCCTGTTCAGCGACTGTTTGTAACCGAGTTCCGCAAGCCGCTGTTCGTCGCGGCTCGGTGCCGAAGCGCTGCTCTCCATCAACCTCTCCCTTCCCGAGTTCCCAACTCTTTGTGAGATAAAAGGTTTGTCGAGCCGACCTATGGCTCCGTGCGAGCCTAAGTCGGTGCTTGACCCCTGTCAATGGGCAGGTGCAGAATCATCTACCCGCCTCCATGGCATCTCTAGCCGACACCCTGGGACCGATCGCCGCCCGGCTTGGCGAACCCGAAGGCGACCCGGTTGCGCTCGAGGGCGGGATCACCAACCGCAACTACCGGGTGCGGTTCGGAGGCGAAGACGTGGTGGTGCGGCTGCCAGGCAAGGACACCGAGCTGCTGGGGATCGACCGCGGAGCGGAGCGGGCGGCGGGCGAGCTGGCGGCGCGGGCGGGGATCGGCCCGGAGGTGGTGGCGATGCTCGACGACCCGCCCTGCCTGGTGACCCGGTTCGTGGTCGGCGAGCCGATGACCGCCGAGGAGCTGCGGGCGCCCGAGGCGGTGGCCGAGGTCGCGGCGGCGCTGCGCACCTTGCACGGCTGCGATGAGCAGCTGCCGGTCGCCTTCTCCAGCTTCCGCACGGTCGAGGACTACGCGGCGCGGATCGCCAACCGCGGCGCCGACGTTCCCGCCTCCTACGAGTGGGCCGTCGCGGCAGCGCACCGGATCGAGGCGGCGCTGGTCGGCCCCGAGCACGAGGCGGTCCCCTGCCACAACGACCTCCTCTCGGCCAACTTCATCCGCACCCAGCGCGGCATCCGCATCGTCGACTGGGAGTACGCGGGGATGAACGACCGCTACTTCGACCTCGGCAACTTCGCCGTCAACAACGAGCTCGACCCGGCAGGCGAGGCGGCGCTGCTGGCCGCCTACTTCGAAGCCCCGGCGAGTGAGCGCCGACTTGCCTCGCTGCGGCTGATGAGGTTCATGTCCGACTTCCGCGAGGCGATGTGGGGGGCGGTGCAGGGGACGATCTCCGACCTCGACTTCGACTTCCGCGACTACTGCGAGAAGCACTTCGAGCGGATGCGCGAGTTCGCGGCCGAGGGGCGCCTGGAGCAGCTGCTGGAAGAAGCAGGCGATGCCGCGGGCTGAGCTGCCCGACCGCGCCCGCTGCGTCGTCGTCGGCGGCGGGGTCGGCGGCACCTCGCTCGCCTACCACCTGGCGAAGCTGGGCTGGGACGACGTCGTCCTGCTGGAGCGCTCGCAGCTGACCAGCGGCTCGACCTTCCACAGCGCCGGCCTGGTCGGGCAGCTGCGCGGCTCGGTCTCGCTGACCAAGATGATGATGCACTCGGTCGAGCTCTATCGGCGGCTCGCCGACGAGAGCGAGTTCGACCCCGGCTGGGTCGAGTGCGGCGGCATCCGCCTCGCCTCCAGCGAGGAGCGGATGGAGGAGCTGCGCCGCCAGGCCGGCTGGGCGAAGACCTTCGGCCTGCCGCTGGAGCTGATTTCGGCCGCGGAGACGCAGGAGATGTTCCCGCTGATGTCGACCGACGGGGTGCTCGGCGGCGCCTGGCTGCCGAGCGACGGCTACATCGACCCCGCGCAGCTGACCTACGCGCTCGCCGACGGCGCCCGCCAGGGCGGCTGCCGGATCTTCACCTCGACCAGGGTGACCGGGATTGAGGTCCGCAATGGCCGGGTGCGCGGCGTCCGCACCGACAAGGGCGACGTCGAGGCCGAGGTCGTGGTCGACGCCGGCGGCATGTACGCGGCCGAGATCGCCCGCATGGCCGGCGTCCGCGTGCCGCTGATCCCGATGTCCCACCAGTACCTGGTCACCCAACCACTCGACGCGGTTCGCGAGGCGCGTGAGGCGCTCCCTTCTTTTGCTTCGCATAGCGATGGAAAGGAAGGGCACACCCGCGGCCACCTCCCCACCCTGCGCGACCCCGACCTGCTCGTCTACTACCGCGAGGACGGCGACGGGCTGGTGATGGGCGGCTACGAGCGCCAGAGCGAGCCGGCGTTCCTGCCCGGCGGCCCGGACCGGGTCGAGGCGATCCCGCCGGACTTCAACGGCCGCCTGCTCGAAGAGGACTGGGAGCGGTTCGAGGAGATCACCGAGAACTCGAAGCGACGGGTCCCGGCGATGGACCAGATCACCGTCACCAAGCTGATCAACGGACCGGAGGCCTTCACCCCCGACAACGAGTTCTGCCTTGGCGAGACCGAGGTCGGCGGCTTCTTCGTCTGCGCCGGCTTCTGCGCCCACGGCCTCGCCGGCGCAGGCGGAATCGGCAAAGTCGTCGCCGAGTGGATCGCCGAGGGCGAGCCCAGCCTCGACCTCTGGCACATGGACATCCGCCGCTTCGGGGCCCAGTACCGGTCCCCCGCCTACACCCACGCGCGGATTAAGGAGACCTACGAGACCTACTACGACATCCGCTACCCCAACCACGAGCGGCTGGCGGGGCGGCCGCTGCGGGTCTCGCCGGCGAACCTCTGGCACCGCGAGCACGATTCGGCCTTCGGCGAGAAGTCGGGCTGGGAGCGAGTCAACTGGTACGACTCGAACGCGTCCGGCGGCGATGAGGCTTTGCGGCCGCGCGGCTGGGCCGGGCAGAACTGGTCGCCGGCGATCGGCGCCGAGCACCGCGCCACCCGCGAGGCGGCTGCCCTCTTCGACGAGAGCTCCTTCGCCAAGCTCGAGATCGAGGGCCCGGGCGCGGCCGCCTACCTCGAAGGGCTCTGCGACAACCGCGTCGCCCGCGGCGTCGGCCAGATCACCTACACGCAGATGCTGAACCGGCGCGGTGGGATCGAGTGCGACTTCACCGTCGCCCGGCTTGGCGAGGAGCGCTTTGGGATCGTCACCGGCACCGCCTTCGGCAACCACGACCGCGAGTGGATGCGCCGCCACCTGCCCGCCGAGGGTGGCGTGCGGATCGCCGACGTCACCTCCCAGTGGGCCTGTTTCGGGATCTGGGGCCCGCGCGCCCGTGACGTCCTCCAGCCGCTGACCCCGCAGGACCTCGGCAACGAGGCCTTCCCATACATGTCGCTGCACGAGACGACCGTCGGCAACGTGCCGGTGCGGATGCTGCGAGTGACCTACGTTGGCGAGCTCGGCTGGGAGATCTACTGCCCGACCGAGTACGGGCTCGGGCTCTGGCGGGTGCTGTGGGAGGCGGGGCAGCCGCACGGCATCCTCGCCGGCGGCTACCGGGCGATCGACAGCCTCCGGCTCGAGAAAGGCTACCGCGTCTGGGGCGCCGACATCACTCCTGACGAGACCCCGTACGAGGGCGGCGTCGGCTTCTGCGTCAAGCTCGACAAGGAGGGCGGCTTCGTCGGCCGCGAGGCTCTGGCCGCGGCAAAGGAGCGCGGCCCCCGCTCGCGCCTTTGCTGCCTGACCCTGGAGGACCCTCTCTCGATCGCCCTCGGCAACGAGCCGGTCCGGGTCGGCGGCGAGATCGTCGGCCGGGTCACCACCGGCGGCTACGGCTACACCGTCAAGCGCTCGATCGCCTACGCGTACCTGCCGCCGGAGCGCAGCGAGCCCGGGACCACGGTCGAGGTCGAGATCTTCGGCCGCTGGGTCGAAGGCGAGGTCGCCGCCGAGCCCCTCTTCGATCCCGAGGGCGAGCGCGTCCGCGCCTAGACGCCGGTCGACTCGAGCCGTAGCGGCGCCGGCAGCAGGCCGGCGAGGATGTGCTCGGTCCCCTCGGTGTGCTCGCGCATCTGCCGCACCGCCCGCGACCCGTCGCCCTTGCGGAGCGCCTTGACCAGGCGGCCGTGCTGCTCGTTGGAGATCGCCAAGACCTCGGGCGGGTGGGCGATCAGCGCGATCAGGTCGCTCATCTGCGCCTCGACGTCGGTCATCGCGCTCAGTAGCCGCGGCGACTGCGCCGCCTCAGCGATCCCGATGTGGAAGCGGATGTCGGTGCGCCGGTACTCCTCGAAGTTCTCGAGCTCGTCGTCCATCTTCGCCACCAGCTCGTCGAGCCGGTCGAACTGCGCCTCGCTCCCCCGCTCAGCAGCTAGCATCGCCGCCCCCGACTCGATCGCGACCCGATAATCGAGCACCGCCCAGGCGCCGTGGTCAAGCGGCTCCTCGGAGTGCTCACTGAGCGGCGGGTCCTCAGCGACGAACGTCCCTCCGGTCCGCCCACGCTGCGCCACCAGGTGCCCGCTCTGCACCAGCGCCGTCAGCGCCTGCCGCAAGGTCGAGCGCGAGATCCGCAGCCGTCGCGCCAACTCCCGCTCCGGCGGCAGCTTGCTCCCAGGCGGCAGCAACCCCAGCCGGATCGCGCTCCCCAGCCGCTCCACCGTCTCCTCGAAAGTGCTCGCCGGCCGCACCGGCATGAACACAGCCTCAAGCGCCGCGTCCCTCTCCATGCCAGGAACCGTACCGCCGATCAGACCCAGCCGCTACAAATCGAGGTAGCGCTGTAAGGCCTCGCGGGCGAGATCGCTGATCGTGCGGTCCTCGTCTTCTGCCCGCTGCCGCACCGCGTTGAGCTCCGGATTGGTGAGGTGGACGGTGATCCTCGGGGGACGCATCCCGTCCGCCAGCATCGGTCCGCTGACGAGGATCCTTCTCGCTTTTGAGAGGTCATAACCACGCTCAGCCTCGTCGGCGAGTTCCTCCTCGAGCTCAGGAGTCAGCTCCTCACCAGACTCGAGGAAGATCTTCTGCCTCTTTCTCTTTTTTGGCTGATCCTTCACCTCGGTCATTTTCTCACCTCTTCATAGGCGCTTCTATAACGGGAGCGCAGCTCCATTGCGTGGATCACCTTCAAGTTGTCGTTTTTGACCTTGACTGCCATCACCTCAAGGGGAACCTGCTGAGGGTCCTCCCCCAGGAACACCAACCGCTGAGCCGCCGCGCCGGGACGATCCGAAGGTGGGTCTTCACGGAAGATGAGAAAGCTGTGTTCGATGACGAAGCGGGTTCGCTTCCGCGAGATTCGGTGCCTCGTCGCAGAGCGTGCCCAGCGGAGGTGCTTATATCGTGGCGAAACATATTGTCCGAGGAAGTTACCACGGTTCTCGGGCTTCGCCAATACAACCTCCAGGAGCCAACGAGGATCGACTTCTTCATATTCAGAGAGGTCATCCACATCTCGACCTTCGTCCCAGATGAAGACGAAGGCACGACCGCCATGGTCGAGGTGAAGGTAGCGCCGAGTTTCCCGGTGCTTGTAGGCGTGGAGACGGGTGCCGTCCTCCAGCTCGACCTCATGCATCCACATGAACTCGCCGGCATGCTCAAAGGCAAGGTTCTCCAGCGGCTCCCAGACGGGGTGGTCGAACTGGAGAACCTGCCCTCGCCGTGGCCGCATCGAACGCATGGGCCGCTAAGGGCCCGGCAGTATCGATTTCTCCCCCTCCCTTTCATCGTCGGGCTAGAAGAGCACGGAACGGCCGCGTTTCGAGCATTGGTACCGCTCGCCTTATGGGCATGAACGAGCGGCTTTCAAGAACGCTGTCGATTTCTCCTCCTCCCGTTCGTCGTTGCGGTAGAAGGGCACGGAACGGCCGTGCTCGCCAATGAAGGAGGAGGACCATGGGGAAGATCGTCGTCACGGAGTTCATCTCGCTGGATGGGGTGGTCGAGGACCCGGGCGGGGCCGAGGACTACCGCCACGGCGGCTGGGCCTTCGGGGTCGAGCGCGGCGAGGAGGGCGACAAGTTCAAGCTCGAGGAGCTGGAGGAGGCCGAGGCCCAGCTGCTCGGCCGCGTCACCTACGAAGGCTTCGCCGCCGCCTGGCCGGAGCGGGAAGACGAGGCCGGATTCGCCACGAAGATGAACGAGATGCCGAAGTACGTCGTCTCCTCCACCCTCGAGCGGGCCGACTGGCAGAACACCACCATCCTCAGCGGCGACCCCGCCGACTCCATCCCCACCCTGAAGGAGCAGGTCGACGGCGTCATCCTCATCGCCGGCAGCGTCACCCTCGTCCACTCCCTGATCGAAAACGACCTGGTCGACGAGCTCCGCCTGATGGTCTTCCCCATCCTCCTCGGCCAAGGCAAGCGCCTCTTCCCCGAGGGCGAGGCCAAACACCGGCTCAATCTCGCCGAGTCGAAGACCGTCGGCGACGGCATCTCGCTGCTGCGCTACGAGCGGGCGTAGATACCGTAGGGCGTCGCGCGGTGGCGCCCTACGGCTGCGGCTGTTCGAAGGTGTGCTGGTACTGCGTGGAGGGGCCGCCGCCGTAGATCGGCTTGAAGGGGGCCTGCTGCTTGCAGGACGGGGCGCTGATTTCCGAAGTGCTGGACTTGGTGGCGAAGGCGAAGTTCTTGATGTTTTCGAAGAAGGCTTTCGCGTTGTCGGCCTGGGAAGCTTTTTCGGTTGCGATGACGCGTTCTTCGAAGCTTTTGTTCGTCGCCGAGTCTGGGTTGAGGCGTGCAGTGATGCCGGTGGTGCACTGTCTGGTGTCGAAGCTGGGCAGGCCGGCGACGAGACCTTCGGCCCACTTCGGCGGGCTGTAGGGGCTGTTGCGGTTAATCGAGAGGCGGCGCGGATACACCGACAGCGTTTCCGGGTTCAGGCCGCCGACCACCCGGAGGTAATTCGGACGGCCGGTTTCCGCCAATTCCCCGTGCAGAGACGCGGCGACGTTGCCGAAGAAGGCGCTGAGATCGCTGCGGTAGAGCTTCAGGCCGACCAGGATCGGGTTGAGGTTGCGGACGAAGGGTTCGACCGCCCGCAGGAGCGGCGGGAATTCGTCGCGGAAGAGCTTGCGGAAGGCGGCGAAGCCGCTGGGGGCGAGTTTGATCACCGGGCCCAGGCCTTCGAACAACGCCTTCGATTCCGGCGCCAGCTTCGAGAGCGCGATCAGGGTCGGTGAGAGTTCTTCCGCCGCCGGCACCAGCTGCTTCATCAGCGGGTCGGCGTTTTCAGAGAAGCCCTTAAGGCGGTTGAAGGTCAGCTGCGACTCATCGAGGAAGGTTGGGAAGGCACGGAAGAGGGCTTCGATGTCCTGGTTGCGCTGAGCGGTGGTCGAGAAGACCGCGTCCGAGCTGCGGATCAGGTTCGCCAGCTCGCCGTTCTGCCCGCGCAGCGACTGGAAGGTGGTGGCGCCGTTGCGGAACAGCTGCCCGACCGCGAGGCGCTGGCTGTCGAGCACGCGGAAGAGTTTGTCCAGTTCGGTGAAGGTCGGTTCGATGCTGCCGAGGGCGTAGGAGAGGTTCTGACCGTTGCCGCCGATCGCCAGCGCCGATTGCTGCATCCATTCCTGGAAGGCGGCTCGGGTGCGGCCGTTGAAGGTGCGGAAGATCTCATCGAGCTGAACCGATTCGGCGACGTTGGCCTCCGGCAGGGTGCCGCCGTCTTCGAGTTCGGGACCCTCGCGGGAACCGGGCGTGAGTTCGATGTAGGTCTCACCGAGCAGGGTCTTGGTGCGCAGGATCGCCCGCGTCGACTCCGGCAGCGGCGCGTAGCGGTCGTCGATCGCCGCCGTGGCCAGCGCCTGCTTGCCGTTTGGGGCGAGCTCGATGCTCTGGACTTTGCCGACATTGACGCCGGAGATGCGGACGTCGGACTGTTCGGCGAGCTGGGTCGCCTCCTTGAAGGGGATCTTGACCTCGTAGGTCTTGGCCCGGAACGGGGTCGGGCCGCCGAAGGTGACCCAGAGGAAGAGCAGGATCCCGAAGCAGGACAGCGCGAAGCCGGTGATCACGAGGAGCTGGGTGGTGCTGGGGGCGCGCTTGCTCATTCTGAGCCGTTCGGGTTAGCGGTGTAGACGCAGGTGTTGCCGGGTTCCGCGGTTTTGAACGGAACCGTGATTTCGGTTTTCCGGGGGATCTGCAGCGTCTGCAGCAGCGTTTCGAGGAACGGCTTTTTGAGCAGCAGCGACTGGTTTTTCGCGGCGCCGTAACCGAGGTCAACACCGGTGCAGGAGATCAGCACCATGCCGCGCAGGATTGGCCCGCCGGCGTCCCCAGTGTTGAAGGCGGCGTTGAAGTCGTGGTTCAGCCAGGGCAGGTAGAAGAGGTAGCTCTCTTTGCCTTTCGGCTTGTAGGAGAGCTCGTTGAGGAAGGAGTTGAAGCCGGTCAGCGAGTTACCGAAGCTGCGCACGGTCTTTTCAAACGGTTCGGCGGCTTCAGCGCTGTGGGTGAGGACCGGCCGGACTTCACGCGAGAAGGGGCGGATCTGGTCGCGGATCGGCGACGTCGTTTCCGCGAACAGCTTCTCGGTCGCCCGGAAGGCCGGGGTCAGCGCCTGGGCCTGCGGGATCAGCTTGAACAGGGTCGGGTAGGCGACCTGGGAGAAGCGGTTGGAGCTGGCGAGGCCGGCTTTCGCCGCTTCCAGCGAGGCGGGGAATTCCCGGAACGCCTCCTGCACCGACTCCTGCTGGTTGGCGAAGTTGCCGAGCGCGTCCTTCGAGGAGGTGACGAAGCGCTTGACCGACTCTTCGCGGCGGGCGAGTTCGGTGGTCAGCAGGTTGAAGTCGTGGATCGTTCGGGCCAGGGCGACGTGCCGCGCCGCCACCGCTTTGTTCAGCTTGGCGACGTAGTGGACGAAGGGCCCGAAGCGGCGGAGTGCGTTGCCGAGCTGCTTGCCGCGGCCACCGATCCCCTGCGCGCCGCCGGCAACCAGCAGCTGCAGGTACTGGCGGGTGTCGGCGTCGAGGGTGTTGAGGAAGGCGTCAAGGTTGGTGTTCGGTTCGGTCTGGGCGAGGGTGAATTCGGCCCCGTCTTCGACCTGGCCCTTTTCCTTGCCTGGTTCGACCTCGACGACCATGTCGTTGAGGTTGGTTTTCGGCCGCAGCAGGAAGCTGGCGTCGGGATGGATCAGCTGCATGTACTTCGGCTCGATGTCCATGCCGACCACCGCGTGGCCGTTCTCGAGGTCGACCGAAGTGACCTTGCCAATCTGGATGCCGGCGACGTCGACTGCCTGCCCCTGTCCGGGGGTCACCGCCTGCGCGGTCGAGAATTGGGCCGAGATGTGTTCGAATTCTTCGCCGACGAACGGCAGCCAGGCCGGCAGCGAGGCTTTCTGCTGGGTGAAGATGCCGAGCATCATCACGATCCCGGCGATCGCGAGGACGATGATCGCGATCGTGTCCTTGCGGCGGCCACGAGCCTGTCGGCTCAGCCAGGCGCGGAAGTGGGTGAAGCGGCTGACGTTTTCGGGCGGCTGGCTCATGGCTGCGCTCCCGCGACCGAGGGCGAGGCCGGGCCGACCTGGCCCAGCGGGCCGTTGACGTCGGGAACCGGGTTCGTGTAGCAACGGACGTCGGGCTTCAGGGGTGGCTTGCCGCCAAGGCGGGGCTGGGTGCCCTGCGGCTCTTCGATCGTGTGGGCGTAGTTGGTCTGGTCGCTCAAGGTCGCTTTGTTGCCGTACGGGTTCGGTTCGCCGACCAGCACCGGGCCGCCGCCAGCCTGGGCCCGTGCGTATGGACCGTTGCCGTCGAAGTTCTGGGTCATCCCGGCGAAGTTGACGAGGGTGTAGAGGAACTCGCGGTAGTTGGGGCCGCCGGTGCTGAACTTGTCGTTGATCACCTGGTCGCCGGTCGGGACCATCACCTTGCTCGTACAGAGGCTGAGCTGGTTGAGCTGCGGCAGGGTGATCTTCTTGCCGGCGAGGGCGGCGCCGGCAAGGCCCGGCGTCATCTTCTGCAGCAGCTTGACGTCGCCGCCGGCCTCCTTGTCGGAGAGCAGCGGGCGGACCTGCGCAAGCCACGGTTTCGAGGCGCTGATCAGGCCCGGCAGCTCGGCCACCGCCGGCCGCAGCTCGATCGCGTAGGTGCGCAGCGGCGGCAGCGTCCGGTTGAGGCTGATCAGCGAGGCGTGGGTGATCCGCAGGGTCGGCGCCAGCAGCCGCACCGTCGCCGAGAGGTTGGTCGACTGGTTGGCGAGGGCGCCGGTGAAGATGTCGAAGTTCTCGATCAGCCCCTGCAGATCCTGCTGGCGGCTGGCGAGGGCGCCGAAGGCGCGTCCCGAGCTCGCGACCAGCTTGGCGAGGTCACGCTGCTGCGTCCCCAGCAGCGCGTTGGTGACCTGGGCGCTGTAGCGGCCGGCGTCGCCGCCGTACTTGAAGGCGTCGTTGAGCGATTCGGCGCCGCTGCGGCCTTTCACCTCGGGCAGCTGGGTCTTGTCTTCGGCGGCGGTCGGTTCGTTGGTCAGCGCTTTTCCATAGCCCTCGAGCAGGCGGCCGAGGTCGGCGCGGACGGGCGACTGCAGGGCGCTTAGGACTTCGTCGATCTGGACGGCGGTGCTGGTGCGGCTGACCGGGATCGTGCCGCCACTGTCCATCTCCGGCGCGCTCGGGCTGCCGGGGTCGAGTTCGACGAAGAAGTTGCCCTCGAGGAAGATCCGCGGCCGGATCGCGGCGAAGGCGTCATCGTGGATCGGCCGGCCGGAGCCGTCGACGGTGAAGGTGACGGTGGTGTTGTCGCCGTCGCGGCTGGTCGAGATAACTTTGCCGACGTCGACGCCGGCGACCCGCACCGGTGAGTTGGTGGCGATGTTGGCCGAGTTGGAGAAGGTCGCCTTGACCTCGTAGCCGTGGCTGGTGAACGGAACGTGTTTGGTGAAGGCCAGGTAGGGGCCGATCGTGAAGATGAGGATGAAGATGATCGCGATCGTCACGTTGCTCGGCCGCCAGCCGAAGCGACCGCCCTTGGCGGCCTGCGCGCGTCGATCTCGCTCCGGTAACCGGCTCATTTTTCGCCTTCGTTCGTGGTCGTGCCCCAGAGTTCGGGGGCGTGGCCGATCACGGTCTTCGACGGGACGTATTTCTCATTCCCGGCTTCGCAAACTTCGTTCTGGCCAGGGGCCGCGGTCTGCGGATAGGGGTTGTAATGGAGATGGTTTTCGCGATCGCCGGACTCGTTGGCGGGGGCGCTGGCGAAGGTGCTCTCGCTGTTCGGACCTTCCGGCGGCCCGTAGGAGATGAACTGGAGCCAGTTGCCGTTGCTGTTGCCCTGACTCGAAGCGCTGGCGAGGCTGCGGAAGGTCAGCGACCAGTAGTGGCAGACCGTCTGGCTCGGCACGATGTAGGTGAGCGAGGGCTTCAGCACCCGGTTGGTGTCGGTGAGCAGCTCGAGGCCGGTCATCGTCCCCGGCGCTTCCTGGAAGTCGACCAGCGCTTCCGCGGTCGGCGGCAGCTGTTCGTTCAGGACCGGCGAGGCATTGAGGACCGGGATCCCGGCGTGGAGCGATTCGGCGATCACCGGCGAGGTCTTGGCCAGCGCTTTCACCCCCGGCCGCAGGGCGGTGAAGAAGCGGCCGGTGTCGCGGAGGAAGGGACGCAGCACCGGCAGGTCGGCGTTGACCTCGTCGAGGGTCGGCGGGCTCTTTTCGATCGTTTCCTGGATGTAAGGACGGGAGACGCGGGCGAAGGCGGCAAAGGTGCGGTCGAGGGCGACAAACATGCTCGCCTGCGTCTCCGCCACCGGCGCCACCGTCGCCGAGAGATCCTCGAGCGCGCGCCAGAAGCCGGCGAAGTTGGTGCTCGGTTCGACGATCTTGCGCAGCACCGGCTGGCCGTTGACGACGGCGCGGCGGAGGGCCCCGAAGGCTTCGTTCAGCTGCGGCCCGCGGCCGGCGAGGGCGTTGCCGAAGCCGGCCAGGTTCTGGCGGATCGCCTTCCGCGTTTCTTCGTCGAACATGTCGAAGAATTCGTCGATGTCAACCGGTTCGGGGTGGGCGGCGGTGACCGGGATCGTTTCCCCGGCTTCGAAGCCTTTCTTCGAGTCACCCGGGGTGACCTGGAGGAACTTCAGCCCGAGCGCCGACTTTGGCCGCACCGTGATCGTCGAATCCACCGGCAGCGGTTCGGCGCTCTGGTCGAGGCTGAGCGAGAGTTCGGCCGCCACCTTGCCGTCGCCGAGGTTGACGGGGACGACCTTCTTGACGACGCCGACGCGGACGCCGCCGATCCGCACCTCGTTGCCTTTGACCAGGGCGTCGGCGTTGGGGATCCGCGCCTTCAGGTTGTAGGTGGAGACGAAGGGGAGGCCGTTGTTGGCGTTGTAGGCGAGGAAGACGGCGACGATGATCACCAGCACGGTGACCGCCCCGACCAAGACCGGGCTGCTGGCGACGCCGCTGATGCCGCTGCGGTTCCTCATGGGCCCAGGAGGTAGTCGAGGAGCGGTTCGCTACCGCTGCCGGTTTCGGAGGCTTCGGCCACTTCGGCTTCGCCTTCTTCTTCTGACCTTGCTTCCCCTGCAGGCGCGGTGCTGTCGCTCTGGCCGACGCCGATCGCGGGGCCGGGTTCGACGCCGGTCCCACCGTTCTCTTCTTCGAAGCTCCGCTGCAGCAGGCTGTACAGAGCCGAAGGATCGGTGCTCGCTGATGCGCCTGCGCGCGGCCCGTTGAAGTTGGAGACACAGCCTGAGTAGCCCGCAGGAGCCGTGATGTATTCGAGACAGGTCGACAGCGTCGCCCGGGTGCGCCCGAAGTGGCCATACTGATCGAAGCCGTTGAGGGCGGCGGTGTTGTTGTAGATCAGTTCGGTGAGGCCGTCCCAGCCGCCGGTCTGCTTCAGGTTGATCAGCAGCTTCGCCAATTCCCTGGTCGGGACCACGCCCGACTTTGCCAGCACGCCCGCCTGTTGCACGACCGGATCGGCCTTGGCGAGTTCCGGGCCCGCAGCTTCGCCGGCCTTGCCGAGGCTCTTCAGCGAGACCGTAAGCGCTTCCGAGAACGGGGTCAGCGTCCGGGTCGCATCGGTCAGCGACGGCGCCGCGGTGCCGAAGTCTTCGAACAGCGGCGTGCCGGCGTCGGAGAAGCTCTTGAGGCTGACCATCGTCTTGCGGAATTCGCGCAGGAAGGTGGGGAATTTCTGCAGCGCTTCTTCCAGTTCCGGGCCCTTTTCGGCGCTCGCCTCGGCGGCGGCGCCGGCATTCGTCATGAAGCCGGCGACGTGTTCGCGCTCGCGCGAGAGCGGCCCGAGGATTTCCTCCGAGTTGCTCGCCAGCTGCGCCAGCTGCTTGCGCTGGGCCGATAGCACCCCGAAGAAGCGGTCGACGTCGCGCAGCACCGGGTTCGCCCGCTTAACCAGCACTTCGATGTCTTCGCCGCGGCCGCCGAGGCCGGCGCCGAGTTCGTTGAGGATCAGCCGGAAGCGCTGCGCGTAGGGCAGCGTGTAAATGTCGTTGATCAGGTCGGGGTCGACGCTGGCACCGCTGTTGCCAAGCGGTAGCAGGTACTGCCCCGCACCCGGCTCCCCGTCGGGAATCTGCTTCAGCGGCGGTGGCGGCTCGCTGCCCGGCGAGCGCGGCAGCGTCGTCCGGCAGTCGATGAACTTCTCGCCGATCAACGACTGCGGCCGGATCTGGCAGCTGGCGTCCTGGCGGAAGTCCTGGAAGCCGGGGTCGGTGATGTTCATGACGATCAGCGCCTTGCCGGCCTTCTTCACCGGCTTGCCGTTCTTATAGGCGACGATGTCGTCGGGCATCGTCACGTTGACTTCTTCGATCGTGCCGACGTTGGCGCCGGCCACCCGCACCTGCTCGCCGGTGACCATGAAGCCGCCGTTGTCGAAGACCGCCCGCACCTCGTAGCCGTCGCCGGAGTCCTCGCCGCCGGCGACCAGGAGGACGACGATGACGACCGCCGCCACCATTGCCGCTGCGAGTATCAGCCGCTTGATCATGGTCCGGGGGGCACGTCGCCGGGGTTGCATTCAGAGGAGTCGACGCTGGCGCCGCCCACCCAGGGGTTGGAGCCGTCGGGGGCGGGCTGGGTGGCGCCGCCCGGGCAGCGGCGGTGGGTGTGCACGTTTTCGAAGGGATCGAACTGTTCGGATTTCGAGATCGGTTCGAGTTCGGAGCTTTCGCCGTTGTAGCGGAAGAGGTTCTGGCCGGAGGTGATCGCGCGGACGTAGTGGCCGTTGCCGTCGTAGTAGCCGGCGACTTGGCCGAGCTTGCTGAAGGCGTTGAAGAGATCAGGCGTGTAGGCGCGGATGAAGTTGAGATTCGGCTGGAAGTCTTCGATCCCCTGTTCGGCGTGTGGGAAGGCGTTGGAGGCGAGCTGCTGGACCTGCGGCAGCGTCGCCAGCAGGTCGCGGGCGTCGTTGCCCTTGCCCGGCCGCGAAACGACCAGCCGCAGGTTCCGCGTGAAGGGGACGAGTTTCTGGAAGACCGGTCGCAGTTCGGCGAGGAACGGCGCCAGTTCCTTGGTCGCCGGCTTCGCCGTGTTGACCAACGGTTCGAGATCGTCGAGAGCGGCGCGGAGGTTGACGAAGGTGGTGTTCGACTGCCGCAGCACCGGCGGCAGCTCGCGCAGGGTGGCGTCGAAGTTTTCGTTCTGGCTGGCGATCGCGTCGAAGGCGGTGGTCGCGTTGGTGACCGCGCTCGAGAGCTGTTCGCCGCGGCCGGCGACCGCCGTGGTCAGCCGGGCCGAGCTGACGATGAAGCGGGAGAGCAGGTTCTGGTCGGCGTTCAGTTCGCGGGCGAAGGCGCCCGTGCGGTTGAGCGCGGTGCCGAAGTACTTGTAGGCGTCATTGGCTTTTTCTCCCTGGCCGGAGTAGATCGCCGCATTGCCCTTGATGAAGTTGGCGAGACCCTGGCGCACCCGCGGCGGGAAGGTGTTGAAGAACTGGTCGATGTCAACCGGGGTCGTGGTCGAGGAGAGGCCGAGTTCGGCGCCGTCGTCGAGCGCCGGGTTGCTGTTCGGCCCGGGGCTGATCGAGACGTAGTGGTTGGCGACGCCGGAGAGCGAGGTGGCGCGGATCGTCGCCGTCGTCCCTTCGTGCAGCTCCTGGTCGACTTCGACGTGGACCTCGGCGAGGTTGTCGTCAGTGAGGCCAATGCTTTCGACCGAGCCGACCGGCGAGCCGCCGATCAGCACCTGGTTGTCGGGCACCAGCTGGCCGGCATTCTGGAACACCAGCGTGTACTTGTGGCCGCCACCGCCGCTGAAGAAGACGATCGCCAGCACGATTACGGCGACCGCCAGGGCAGCGATCACAGCGATCCGCGCGGGGGTAGTCCCCCGGCTAACCGGTTTGCTCTCCTCGCCTAAAGGTTTTGCAGCCACAAATAGTCGCTTGCTTTCAAGTTCCCCGGTCCCTCCGACCCGGTAGAACGGCCGCTGGATCGTATCCGAGGGGGTCCCTGCCAAGCCCTCACTGAGCAGGGACTTAACTGGAAATCAACGGCGCCAGAATGATAGTCGCTTTGTCGGGATATTCCGACAAACAACTTTTAATTTCTAATGTCGGGATATCTCGACATCTGCTCTAACGCTGCTAATGTCGGCATATGTCAACGAAACGAAGGCCGGATCAGCTCGAGTGGAGTGTTCGTTCGCCGGCAGATCTCGGCCGGGCCCTGGCCGGAGCCCGGCGCCAGCGTGGATGGACCCAGGAGCAGTTAGCGCAGGAACTCGGCATCGACCGCAGCTACCTATCGGAGCTCGAGTCGGGGTCGTCGGCGCTGGTACTCCAACGGACGTTGCAGGCGCTGAGGCGGCTGGGAGCAGAGATAACTGTAACGGTGGGCGAGACGGATGGCCGCCCGCGGTAATCGGCTCGACATCTGGCTCAACGGGACCCGGGTAGCCCATCTGGAGAACGCCCGCTCGTCAATTCGCTGCCGCTACAGCGAAGAGGCGCTGCGGCGATGGTCGCTGAACAGCCCGATTCTTTCCTGTTCGCTCCCGTTGGACCCACGCCCTCTCGATGCGACGGCCTTTTGCGTCGGCCTCCTACCCGAGGGCCAAGCACTGCAGACGATGGCCGCGAATGCCGGGCTGGCCGCCGCCGACACCTTCGGCCTACTCGCCCGCTACGGACGCGACGTCGCCGGCGCGCTGGTAATCACCGAAGAGGACGAACCGCCTGATGCCACCGAATTCGGCGTTGACTTCTATGACTCCGAGAGCCTTGCGCAGGCGGTTGCCGAACTTGACGATTTTCCCCTGGGAGCGCATGAGGATTCGGAGCTGTCGCTGGCTGGAATCCAGGACAAGCTGCTCCTGGTCCGCTCCGCGGACGGCCGCTGGGGACGGCCGGTTGCTCGGCACGGCGTCGAGGGACTCTCTTAAACGCTGAATTTCGGAAGCACCCGCGCCAGCGGCTTCGGCAGCCACCAGACGCGGTCGCCGAGCAGGAGCATTAGGGCGGGCAGGAGGACGATGCGGACGACGGTCGCGTCGAGGATGACGGCGACGGTGAGGCCGACGCCGAGCTGGCTGACGGTGGCGATCGGGGCGCCGGCGAAGACGATGAAGACGGCCATCATGATCGCCGCCGCGCCGGTGATCACGCCGGCGGTGCGCTCGAGGCCGAAGTTGACCGCGGCGGCGTTGTCGCCGTGGGTCTCGTAGTGCTCGCGCATGCGGCTGAGCAGGAAGACTGCGTAGTCGATCGAGAGACCGAAGACGAGCCCGAAGATCAGGGTTGCCCCAACCGCGTCGATGTAGTTGTGCCCGCCGAGCGGCCAGTCCTCGGGGATCTCGGTGAGGACGGTGAGAACGCCGAAGGCGACCCCCACCGTCAGCAGGTTGAGACCAACCGCGATCGCCGCCAGCGGCAGCGCCCGCAGGACGACGGTCAGCATCAGGAACGTGGCGATCGTGATCGCGATGACGATCCAGGGGATCCGCTCCCGGGTGACCTTGCTGTAGTCGTTCAACTGGGCGGCGCCGCCAGCGACTCCGGTGGTCAGGTCCGCTTCTTCGGAGAGGGTGGCGGCGTCGTCGTTGAGCTTCTGGTTCAGCCGGATCGAGCCCGGGGTGTTGAAGCTGTAATCCGAGACGACCAGCATCACCGCTGCTTGGCCGCCTTTTTCGAGGTCGATCGTTTCGCCGATCCGCTGGCGGGTTTCCGGCGGCGTCCCGTCGAGCGCTGAGAGGACGAAGTAGCCGGAGTTGAAGAGCCCGGGGGTAGTGTCGGCGACTCGCGTCGCCTGGCGGTTGATCCGGTGCTTGCCTTCGAGCACCTGGACGCTCGCTTCTTCGAGCCCGGTTTCCAGCGGCGCCGATTCTTCGACCCCGCCGAGCAGGCCGTCGGCCAGCGCTTCGGCGCCGCCGCCGAGCTGGTCGATCCCGCCGACCAGCGCTTCCGCCCCACCGCTGAGACGGGAGAGGCCGTTGCCGAGCGTTTCCGCCGCCCCCGCCAGCCGTTTCGCGCCGCCCGCGAGGCGGAGGTCGGCCCGGTGCAGTTTTTCCAGGCCTTCGGTCAGTTTCGCGGCGCCGTTGCCGACTTTTTCCAGTTCCTTGATCGCCGAGCTCAGGGTGTCGGTGATGTGGTTGGCGTTGTCGGCGTCCTCGAGCAGGCGTTCCTGCAGCGCCGCCAGTTCGGTCGGCAGGCCTTTATAGGGCTCGACCTCGGGCGTGCTCGGCAGCGGGTCGTAGGGGGTGCCGTCGATCGGGTCGGTGCCGGTGACCGCAGCCGTCGCCCGTCGCACCGCTTCCAGCGCCGCCGCGTATTCCGGGTCGGTTTTGCCGACAGTCATCGCCTGCAGCTTCGCCAGCGCTTCCTTCAGCTTTTCTTCCGTGACTTTCGCCGGCCCAATCAGTTCCGGCAGCTTTTCGTTGCCGTCGGCTTCGGTCGACTTCTGCAGCTTTTCCGAGCGGCGCAGGGCGTTGCTGCGCAGGCCGGGGATGAAGCTGACCTTCAGCGCCAGCTTGATGTTCAACGCCCCCAGCGCCGCCGTTTCCTGCGCACTGGCCAGGCGTTCGGCGCCTTTGGCGAAGCGGTCGAGCGCCTCGATTGCCCGCTGGCTGCCACCCGTCGCCCGGCTCAACCCATTGGCGATCAGCTGCGCGCCGTCGCCGGCCCGACCCGCCCCCGTTGCCAGCAGCCCGGCGCCGTTGCTCGCTTCGGTGATCCCTTCCCGCAGCTGGCCGACCCCGCCGGCGGCGACCGCGAGGCTGCGCCCGAGCCTGCCGAGCTGCTTGACCGGCCCGTAGTTGCCTTTCGAGGAGAGGACGGCGTTGCCGAGTTCCTGCAGGGGTTCGACCCGCTTCGTCGCCCGCTGCGGGCCGATCACCGCCTGCACTCCCGGGGTCTCCGCCAGCTTGTGTTGGAATTCATTGATCGCGGCGAGGTTCTTGGCGCCGGTGATCGGCCCTTCCCTCGAGACCGCGACGACCTGGAAGGGCGCGTCGAACCCCTGCCCGACCGAGCTGTCGACGAGTTCGGCTTCTTGGCGCGCCGGGTTGTCGGCCGGGAGCTGTTCGGGGCTCGGCGGCCCGGTTTCCAACCCCACCGCCGGCCCGGCCAGGACCAGCAGCAGGAGCCCGATGACGACCGCAGCCAGCCCCGGTTTGCGCAGGGCTGCGCTGACGAAGAGCATCAGTCGCGAGCGGCCCCCCTTCGGCGGGCCGCCGATCCGCCAGATGTTGACCCGCGGCCCGACCAGGATCAGGATCGCCGGGCCGCAGGCGGTGGCGACGGTGACGCTGAGGATCACCACCATGCAGACGGTCCCCGCCAGCGAGGCAAGCAGAGCCCCGGGCAGCAGGAACAGCGAGACGATCATCGAGAGCAGCAGGGTGCTGCCGGCGAACATCACCGTGCGGCCGGCGTGCAGGCGGGTCAGCCGCGCCGCCTCGCGCGGCTCTGTTCCCGCCGCCAGCTCCTCGCGGAAGCGCGAGACCAACAGCAGCGAGTAGTCCACCCCCAGCGCCAGGCCCATCATCGAGCAGACGGTGACGGCGAAGGCATCGATCTCGAACCAGCCGGTGAAGAAGTAGAGGATGCCGCGCGAGGCAACCACCGTGATCGCGCCAAAGGCCAGCGGGATCACCGCCGCGATCGGCGAGCGGAAAACCAGCAGGAGGATGATCAGCAGGAACGGGAGGGCGAGCAGCTCCGCCCGCCTGGTCGCGTCGATGTTTTCGTCCTGGAGCGCGCGCGAGAGGCTCGCGTATCCGGTCTGGGTCGCGCTGACCGGCGCGTGGATCGTCTGGTCGAGGACCTTCTTCAGGTGCGGCACCGTGTCGTTGACGGCGGTGCGGGTGTCGACGTGGAAGTCGGCGAGGACGAGGGCGCGGTTGGGGGTGGGGCGCAGCCGCCCGACCGAGCCGGTGTCCCACGGCGAGAGCGTCGTCACCCGCGGGTCGCGGCGCAGGGCGCGGATCATTTCCGGTCCCTGCCGGTCGACCGCCGCCGGCGGCCCTTGCAGCAGGATCGCGAAGGGGGCCGAAGGCCCGAAGTGATCGCGGAGAAGTTCGTCGCCTTCCAGCGACTTCGTCCCGGGGACGTCGATGGTGGACGGGTCGAGCCGGCTCTCGGTCCCAGTCCCGATCACCCCGAGAACGATCAGGATTACCCCGGCAATCGCGAGCACGGTCTTGGGGTGGCGGAGCAGCAAGGGCTGGTCATGCCCCGCTGGCCTTCTCGGAGACTTCACACGCCTCCTGCCGATCCTCCTTCCCACGGCTGGTAGTTTGGCGGTCAGGTCAACGGGAGGGAGGAATTTGTGCGGAAGACTCTGTTAAGGGTGCCTGTACTAGCGGGGGTGATCCTGCTTGTCGCGGCCGCTTCGGCGGCGGCGATCGTCTTGCACGCCTCGAACCTCGTGATTACCACTGATGGCGGATTCACGCCGACGACGCTGCCGAAAAAGGGCTTCGCCCCGATCAAGCTGCACGGCTTCGGGAAAATCGAAAGCGAAGACGGCTCGCCGCCGCCGGTGCTGGAAACGGTGACGATCTGGTTCGACAAGAACGGCAAGGTCGAGACCCGCGGCCTGCCCACCTGCACGCCCGGCAAACTAGCGGCGACGACCACCGCCCAAGCGCGCAAGCTCTGCCCTGGCGCGATCATCGGCACGGGCTTCGGCAAGGCCGTCGTCGACTTCCCAGAACAGGGCCCGATCCCCGCCTCCTCGCCGATCACCCTCTTCAACGCCAAGCCCAAACACGGCAACCCGGTCGTCCTCGCCCACGCGCATCTGACGGTCCCGGGCCCGACCACCTTTGTCGTCCCGATCGAGATCCAGAAGGTGCACGACGGCCGCTACGGCTTCAAGACCGTCGCCAAAATTCCCAAGATCGCCGGTGGCTACGGAATCCCGCTCTACGCCCGCCTCAGCGTCGGCCGCGAATGGAAATACAAGGGCAAGACCCTGAGCTACGCGAACGCCGGCTGCCCCGACGGGCGCCTGCAGGCCAAAGGACAGTTCAAATTCAAAGACGGCACCTTCCTGCAGGGTTCCGTGTTTAAACGCTGCAAGGGGAAGTGAGCTGAGAGGACGCACGCGCAAGATCGCCGCATTCGCCGCCGTACTGGCGGTCGGCATCTGCGCGAGCGCCTACGCGATCACCGCTGAAATCGGGGCGGTCAAGGTCAGCGCCACGGCTACCCTGAAGCCGCGGGAGCTGCCGGCTCACGGCAACCGCCCGGTCTTCCTCAGCAGTATCACCCGGGTTGCCACGATGGATGGCTCGACGCCGCCGACCTTGCAGACGCTGCTCTTCCAGCTCGACCGCAACGGCACCATCGACACGAAGGGTCTACCGACCTGCACCACCGCCAAGCTCGAGGGGACGACTCCGTCGGTCGCCCGCAAGCGCTGCGCCGGCGCGCTGGTTGGCAAGGGGACCGGCAAGGCGCGGGTGACGATGCCGGGCCGGGCGCCGTTCACGATCACCTCCCCCCTCTCCTTCTTCAACGGCCCTCCCGACCACGGCCGCCCGACCTTGATCGCCCACGGTTACGAGACGGTGCCGACCCCACAGGCGCTGCTGGTCCCGATCACGATCGAACGGGTGGCGAAGGGTCGCTACGGCTTCCGGGCTGAAGTCCAGCTGCCGGAAATCGCCGGCGGCTACGGCGCCGCCACCCTGGCCGAAGCGAAGATCGGCGCCGTCCGCATGCGCGGCGGCCGCGAAGTCGGCTACATCAACGCCCACTGCGTCGGCGGCCGCCTGCAAGTACAAGGCAGTGCCAAGTTCACCAACGGCGACTACTTCCCGGTGCTCCTCACCTCGCCATGTCACCTGCCAAGGTAGCCCGGGCGCTCGTCCTCGCACTGGTGATCGCGGCGATTGCCGCCGCCCCGGCGTCAGGCGATGAAGCCCTGGTCGAAGTCAACGACATCGTCCTCCGCGCCGACGCCGGCTTCCAGCCACAGACCCTGCCGAAACGCCGCTTCGCCCCAATCCAGTTCGAGGGACACATTGACCTCGCCGCCCGCCGTGGAGGCGGGCCACCGCAGCTGCTGCAGGCGCTGATCGACTTCGATCGCGACGGGCGCCTGAGCGTCGCCGGGCTGCCGACTTGCACGCCTGAATCGGTCGCCCAGCAGGGGACCGCGGAGGCGCGCCAGACCTGCCGCGGGGCGATCGTCGGCACCGGCCACATCGGCGCTGGCATCGCCTCCCCCCTCGGCTCGTTGACCGAGCGGGCGGCGTTGACGATCTTCAACGGGCCCGCCCTTGCCACCGGTCCAAGCGTCGTCCTCCACGCTCGCACCTATCTCCCGGCGCCGGAAACGTACGCGATCCTCGTCCCGATCGAACGCCTTCACGGTGGCTTCCGCTACCGGGCCCGACTCGAATTACCGCCGCTGGCCCAGGGCTTCGGCGCGCTCACCCACATCGACGTCAAGATCGGCCGCCGCTACCGCTACAAGGGCCGGCAGCGCAGCTACGTCTCCGCCCGCTGCAGCGACAACATCCTCCAGACCCACGGCCACTTCCTCTTCGCCGACGGCACCGTGATCTCCGGGGCGGTCGAAAAGTACTGCGCCGACAAGTAAGCACTCGACATAGCGGCCTTCCTATACTTGCCCGTCCCCGGGCCGTTAGCTCAGTTGGTAGAGCAGGAGACTCTTAATCTCAAGGTCGTTGGTTCGAGCCCAACACGGCCCATCGACTTCAAGTGCAGATCGTCTGGCGCTCTGAATCGTTCAGCCACTGCGCCACGTCTACGTCCTTTTCGTGCAGCCCCGACGCCGCTAGGAGGCCAGTCGCCGCTGCATGGACGATTCCCTGCGACCAGCCGCTTCCATCACCGCAGGCGGCGACACCTGGAGCTGTTCGCATCTGAAAACGCCCATCAACGTCGATCCGTTCCATCCACCACTCGATCGCCGGCGCGTATGCGACTGAGGCCTCGCCGACGAGGTCGGGAACAAGCCGCCCCATCCGGGTCAGCAGCTCGTCCATCGCAACAAAGAATTGGGGCGGCAGGATCTTCCGCAGGTCCCCGGCAGTCGCCGAGGGACAGGTCAGGCCGAGACCGATCAGGTCCTCCCGTCGCGAAGGGCGGCCCGCTGCGTAATCTACGAGGCGCTGGGTCACCAGATGCCCGGCACCCCGATCCTGAGCCTGTCTCATGATGCGGGTGGCGGCTCGATAGGAGTTGCCACCGTGGTCGAGACCATCCCAGAGGATCGAGAAACCGCTGCGGGCGGTAGCTGCGTCGAAGTAGTTGTGACCTCCTGCTAGCGGCAGGCCTTCGTAGCTGAGGGGAATCACCTCTCCCTGCTCTGAAGCGCAGTGCGTCTTCACTCGAGAGCCATCGGAGAGGGTGGCGCTGTACTTCGGGTCCTTGGTGATCTCAAAGAGCGGCTTCAGCACCTCGGCATCGGTCTCGAAGCGGACGCCGACGTAGATCGGCTGGCTCTCGATTGCGCTCCCCAACTGCCGGCAAAGCTGCGCTTGGCGGCGCGCGCCGACCTTGCCCATCGCCAACACCACCTGCCGCGCGCTCACGTTCCAGCCCTCGCCATCGCGGCTCAGCTCTACCCGCTTGAGGCCATTGCGCTCGACGCGCAAGTCACGGAGCGCGGTCCGGGGATGGATCGCGACCCCCGCTGACTTCAGCAGGCTGCGCAGCCCGACGATGATGTCGCCGCAGCGATCGGTTCCGATATGAGCAACCGGATAGTGCTTGAACTTGAGGCCTGCGGCGGCAGCATTTGTCCGCCAGCGGTTCAAGTCTTCCCCTTTCCCAGATCGCATCTCGAAAGGACCCGGGAGGAGCTGACGGAAGACCCCTTCGATCTGACCCAGCAGTCGGGCACGAGTGTTCTTGCCCAGAGACTGCTCGAGATGCCCGCCGACGTCGAGGGAGAGGCAAAGCTTCCCGTCGGAGAAAAGCCCGGCGCCGCCGACCCCCCGCTCGTAATCGGGGTGCCCCCAGCCGACTTCACGACTCAGCCCCGAGGCGCGCCGTCGGTCACCGACGTCCGGGCCCGCGTCGACGAGGAGGATGTCCTCGATCCCGGCGGCGATGCAGGAGAGAGCGGCAAACAGGCCGGCGGGGCCCGCACCGACCACCACAACCTCGCGATCTCTCTCCTGGCTGTTCACACTCAGCATTTCAAAGGTTTTCCTGGTTTTTCCTGTTTCTGGATCCGACAATTCAGGTGATCGATTCGGGCCTCCAGCCGGTTCACCTTGGCATCAGTTTGTAGCGAACTTTCGAGTTTGCCTTCCATCTTCGAGACCTTGTGGCCAGTGTCTCGCACTTCGCCCAGCAGCCCGCTTCCCCATGCAAGGAGGACGGGGATCGCAACGGCCGCAATCGGCCCCCAGATACTTATTCTCGATAGGAGCTGTCGTACTCGAGCCACCTCTGCCTTCAAGGCAGCGAGGCTGCTGCCGATCGGGTTCTTCAGCGACTCCGACAGGCTCCTGTCCAGGTAATCGCCTTCGTAGCGTTTCTCGGTGGGCTGCTCCAGCCGCACGAGCTCGAGGCGAATGATCGACTGTCGCAGCTTGAGCGTGACCTCATTATTCGTGAGGTTGTAAAGAAGCGGATAGATCCAGCCCCTGTAGCCGGCATCTATCTGGCTTTGACTTCCCATGATCAGGCCCTGCAGAAGGATGTCCTGCTTCAGGGTGAGGTGCCCGACCATGTCGTCGGGAAGGGAGACCTTCTCCAGAGTTGAAACGACGACGAATTGGTTGGGCGCAAGGACGATGTGGTCCTTGACGCCCGGCTGCAAGTGGAAGACCTCAAAGTCGGAAGGACTGCCATCGGTCTTCGGCTCCCCTTCCGAGAAGTAGTACGCAGTCCCCAGCCTGAGGTCATAGCTGGCCGAGCGCACGTTCTTGCGCCGGCAAGGCTGGATCGGCCCCTTTTCTTTCGATTCCTCGAGCGCGTTATCGCTCAGCCCGCAGAGGCGGAGGATCTCCTGGTACGGGAGTACGCCGGTGCTTACGAGGCCAGGCGACGAGGCCATCGCGGGTCTTCAACTGCAGGAAACCGATCCTCGTTGAGCTCCAGCTTCTCGGCGACGGCGGAACCGAGATCGATACCGAGGACGTTGGCGAGCTGGGCGGCGTAGAGAACAACGTCGGCCAGCTCGGCGCCGACCTCGTCACGGTCCGCGTCTTCGCTCCACTGGAAGCACTCGAGGACCTCGTTCGCCTCCAGTGAGATCGAGGCCGCGAGGTTGCGAGGCAGCTGGGGCTTGGTGCTTTCCTCCACGTACCAGCCCCGCCTGGCGACGAACTCGTCCATCGCGTTCTGGAATTCGAGAAGGGTTTTCGGTTTTGCCTTCGGGAAAGGGGTTGGCATGGCGACTTATTCTGGGCCACCGGTCAGACGGTTTTCGCCCACCGCCCTTCTCGGAGCCACTCCACTACCGTGTTTGCGACGTAATCGGCTGGCTGATCAGCGTCGAGGACGAAGTCCGCCTTCGCCTCGAGCAGGTGCAGGACGTCGTGCTCGGTCGAGTGCCGCTCCCACTCCCGCCCTTCCGCCGCCGAGATGCCTTCCGCGGCGAGGCGCCGGTCCCGCTCCCGGTCGGAGACCGTGAGGTAGATCAGCAGGGCGGAAGCGGGCGCTACGACCTCGCGCAGCGCGTCCCAGGTGACCACATGCCGCACCCCCTCGATCAGGAACGGAATGTCCTCGCCGGAGAGGCCAGCGTAATCCAGAGCCCCTTCCACAAAGCCACGCGGTCCAAGTTCCTCGATCAGCCCGGCACCGAGATCTTGCAGCGCCCGGCGCTCCTCCGGCAAGCCGCGTTCGGCCGCGACCGCCCTGACGAAGCTGCTGAACGAGGTCTGCGGCCACCCCAGCTCTCCAGCCAAGGCCCCCGCAAGCGTCGTCTTCCCCGCCCGGGTCCGACCGGCAATGGCGATGGCGATGGCGAGCGGCGCGTCGGTTCGTTCCGTACCCACCGGCAAATGGTAGGTACCAGCGGCTCAGCGCCTGCTCGCGCGACGGCCCGGCTTCGGCGCCTTGCGCGCCAGGACCGCATGCGGCGATGTACCGGCCAGGGCGGCTTGTCCCGCGGTCGCGGCGTAGTAGGCATCGAATAGCTCGACCAAACGATTCTCAGCGGGCACCGCCTTCATCGCCAAGGCTCCGACCAGGTCCTGCCGATAAGCCGTCCCGACTTCACGAGCGCGCTCGACAAGACCGTCTAGGCGGAGGCTCACCGGCGACGGCAACTTGGTCATCAGTGCCTGGTGGCTTCCTTTTCCCTTGGCCGCTCGATTCCCTCGCAGGTAGGGATCTAAAAGGCCCCAGAGGGCGGTCGGCTCCTCGGGAGCGCAATACATGACCAGGACCCCGACCAGGTCCTGGCGCGAAGCGTGGCGACTCTTTGCTAGGCGCTTGGTGGCGGTGTCTATCCGAGTCATCGCGGCGAGGGAGAGCCACTGCATCGTCGACCACTGGGGACAGGCGCGCAGGGGTGTGTCAGAGGGGAGAAGGCTCATCGATTCCGCCGCAGAAATATTCAATATTGAGGATATATATGCAATGCCCGAAGCGATTGGCGGAGCGACTGCGAAATGAGCTGGGGTACGTGGAAGGCGTCCTGGACGTGCATGCGGCTGCCGCCAACCTCGGCTGCGATGTCGAGGCGGGGGCCCTCCTGCAAGAGAGCGGAGTCGAAGCCGAGTTGCGGCCGCACCCCTCTGCCGACCGCTTCTTGGTGCGCGTCGATCCGACCCCAGCGAGGGGTTGGACCGGCACGCCGGATCAGATGAAGACCGCGGTTGCACGCCAGCGCTTTCGCTTCCGGGTCTGCCATGAGCTCGGGCACGCCCTCCATTTCGATCGGCGAAGAAACGGGGAGGGGCCGGCCCGGACGACTCCTTGGCGTAGCTCTGAGGAGGTCTGGTGCGACGAATTCGCGCGGGCGTTCCTCGTTCCTCCGACGGCCGTGAAGGAACTAGCACCAGAGGCCGGCACCGTGTTCGAGCTTCAGCGAAGGTTCGACGTCTCACTCGAGGTGGCGACTCGGGCGCTGGTTACCGGCCATCCGCACTGTGAAGCGGCGCTCTGGTTCTGGCCGCCCGACGGCCTGCCCAAGCCCGAGTGGTTGATCCGCCAGTGGTCGACGGCCGACGCCGAGATCTCTCTGAGACCGTGGCTGCGATCCAACCTGCTGGCGCAGGCCCTGGAGCAGGGCGAGGCAAAAGGTTCGACCGCCGCTCTACGGCACCGCGCCAGAGAACGTTTCGGCAGCGCCAGATGCGACCGTCGCCGGCGCCAGGTCGTCATCGTCACCTCTTCTTCTACTGCCCTTCCATGCGGCGCCTGAAGCGGCGGGCCGTCGGCTCGATCGCGGAGCTCAGGGCCTCGAAGGTCTCGACCCTTTTTCGCCGCAGCACTTGTTTCTGGTCGACCTCCGTAAGCAGGTTCCTCAGTTCCTTCTCGATCAGATCCTCCTTCAGCGCCCGCGAGACCGCCAGGCAGAGCGGCCATTCCTGCGGTCGCTGCGCCAGTGGCGGTTTATGTCGGTCCCACTCGATTTCCATCAGCTGGGCCAAGCGGGCGAGGATTACCGGCTCGAGCTCTGACTTCCTGATCTGCGGGTGCACGAACACCGTGACCGTCCAGAGCTCTTCGTGGTCGGAGTAGATCTCGTTTCCGCGCGGAGAGTATTCGTGGAACGGGGCGATGCCGGTGCCGTGGTCTACGAGGACCTCGGCGATCTTCAGGCGCATGTTCGGATCAGGCAGCCAAATCACCACCTGCTCCTCCGGCACACCGGCATACGCGGCGGCTTTTCGCTCCATTTCGCGACGTTTGGCGGGCTCGCCGAACATCTTGAAGACCTGCTTCTTCGAGAGGGTCCCGTGAGCTTGTGCGGCCCGCTTGTAGAGGCGGCGGTGAAGAAGGTCTCTTGCCAGCGTCCTTACCCTGGGGTCGCGGGGGCTGGCACTTTCGCAGCCGTCAATCTCACCGGCTAGGTACTCGAGCAGGCTGTCGTCGCCGAGTCTGCGAAGGCGCTGCTCGATCGCCGTGGAAACGGCGGTGTCGACATCTGCGACAGCCTCCTTGTCGTGATGATCCAGGAGGATCTGCTGCACCTGCTTTCGGCTTTCTCCCCTCTCCACCGCCAGCCGCACCGGCTCGCCTCCACGCTTCACCGCGGCGTCACACCATAGTTCATCCGCCCACAGCTCCATCGCTTTTCCAAGCATCGAATCGGCGGCGAGCTTCGCATGGTGGACGATCGCTCGCTCCTGCAGCTCGTACCGGTAGCGCAGGTGCTTCAACAGCTCCGAGGCGATGTCCTGGCGCTTGCGTCCACGGGGAGATATGCGCAACGCCATCCGTTCGGGGAAGTGGCGGTTGACGTCCTCGCCCCCTTTCGGGACGACGTAGAAGGCGGTCATGAATCGTTGGCCGAGGGCCAGCGGGAGGCCCGAGAAAACGTGGTCTCGAGGGAGATAATCGAGGAGGTCGGCGCAGATGGTGTTGGTGACCAGATCGGCGACAAACGGATACTTGCCCAGTTCCCGCAGCAGTTGATCCGGTGGCTTTTTCGAACGCTTCGCGAGGATGATTGCTTCGAGAGCCTTTTTCAGGCCTCCGCCTGAGAGGTACTTTTGAACTTCGGTCTTTTCTTTTTTAGTTCCTCCGCTGCCGAGCTCTTTCCAGAAGGCCCCAAACCGGTCTTTGTTCTTGTCGTGAGGCTCGAGGAGCTGGAGATCGTCCTCGATCGTGTGGCCATAAGCGACGTGCGTGAGGTCATGCAGGAGTGAGCCGAGACGAGCCAGGACGATGACCTCGGCGATCCGGCGATCGAACTCTTCCGAATCGTCCTTCAGCTCAACCTCCCACTGCTGGAAGAGATCGACAGCGGGGTCGCGGCCGTCGCGCTGGCTGAGGATGATGTCGAGCAGGTTCTGGACCACCCGCAGGGCACCGAGAGCGTGGGAGAAGCGGGTGTGGGTCGCCCCCTGGTAGACCAGGTGCACGGTTCCCAACTGCCGGATGCGCCGGAGCCGCTGGAACGGCTCGCTGTCGATAATCGCTTCCTCCAACTTCGAGACGAAGATGTCTCCGTGGATCGGATCGGTGATCACCTTGGAAGGACGCAACCACCCCTCCGGGATGCCCCAAGGCTTCGTCGTCCTCTGGTCTTTAGTCAAGCCCCACTGAGGCATCGCGTTCCTCCGCTCATCGGGAACGCGAAAATCTAGACGTACCTAAGGTGATAGTGCGCAAGAAAACTTGCGCACTGGAAGTTGTCTATTCGCCGAGCCCAGTGCCGCCGAAGCTGCCGCCAAGCGGGTTCGTCGGCGACTGCAGGGCTTCCGGGTTGCCCTTGTTGCCCTTCGCCGCCGCCTTTTCAGCCGCTTCCACTTTCTTGCGTTCGGTCTGGAATTTTTCCGCGTTTTTCTTCACTTCTTCCATCTGTTTGTCGAGCTGTTCGCGTTCGTATTTGGCGCGAGTCAGCTTCGCGGCTTGCGCCTGCGCGGCTTCGGCGGCTTTGTAATCGCCGGTGAAGTAGGTGTAGAGCGCCAGCGTGCTGAACGAGTTCAGCGTCGGCCGCTGCTTGGCGACGACCTGCTGCGCATCGGTCGCCGCTTCGATATTCCGCTGCGCTTCACCGTAGGTGCGCGAGCGTTCGGCCAGCGAGAGCAGCGCCGGGGCGATCAGCTGGGCGGTGCCGGCGCTCGGTTCGTCGGTCAGGTCGACGTATTCAGCCCACGAGGAGCTCGCCAGGCGGTACTGCTGCAGGGCGTTGTTTAGATCTTCTTCGTCGGGTTCGAGCGAGAGCAGGCTGTTGCCGGCGGTCACCTGGGCCCTCGCCAGCGCCTGCAGCAGCTGGGGGTTTTCTGGGTCTTTCTTCAGTTTCATTTCCAGCCGTTCGGCCTGTTCTTCGTAGGGCTGGGCCACGTTGCCGCCGCTGCTGGAGTTGCTGTTGAAGATTTCTCCGAGGTTGACCGGGCCGACGACAAGGAAGAGGCTCGCGCCCATCAGCACGGCGAGGACTGCATAGACGACCTTGACGGCAGTCTTTCGCCGCCCCCTCTGGAGGTCGAAAAGCATTCTGTGCTCGTCCTGCGCCATCCCTCTCCCTCTCGGCGTTGTTACTCCTGCGGTGAGGGCGTGGCCATGCCGCTTCCTTCGCGCGGTCTGCCCAGCACCCGTGCGAGGACGATACTCAACTCATACAGAACAAGCAGCGGAACCATCTCAATGAGCATCGTCACCGGGTCGACGCCGGGAAGCGCGGCGGCGACGATCGCGATCACCAGGTAGGCGTAGCGCCGGTTCTGGCTCAGCTGCTCGACCTTGACGATCCCGAGCCGGGTGACAGCGATGATCGCCAGCGGCAGCTGGAAGATCAGGCCGCAGGCGATCTCGGTCATCGAGAAGAAGCTGTAGTAGTCGCGGGCCCGGATCTGGACGTTGAACTGGTCGTCGTTGAAGTTGAGGAGGAAGTGGACGGCGGCGGGCATGACGACGAAGTAGGCGAAGGCGATCCCGGCGAGGAAGAGCAGCGGGAACAGCAAAAGGATCGGCAATACGGTCTTTTTCTCCGCCGCGCTGAAGGCCGGGAGGATGTAGGCGTAGAGCTGCCAGAGGACGATCGGCAGCGAGAGCACCACCGCTCCGTAGGCGGAGACGGTCAGCGTGGTCGTAAAGGGCTCGGTCACCCCGAAGGTGATCAGGCGGTCGTGGTTGCCGGGGAGCGGGCCCTGGGCGATTTCCAGCAGCAGGTGGTTTTGCCAAAAGCAGAGGGCCAGAGCGACGCCGAAGACGACGATGCAGACGATCAGCCGCGAGCGCAGCTCATCGAGGTGCTCGACGAGGGTTAGGCGGTCTTCGTGCGAGACCGCCTTGACGCGAGGAGGCATCCTCGCGCCGCCTCAGCTCGACTTGTCGCGGACGATTTCCGCCTCGGCGGGATCGCCGTGGACCTTGGCCGACTCCGCCTCGAGCTTGGGCTTGTCGTCGTCCTCGTCGTGTTTGTGCTCGCCGCTGATCGAGCCTTTGAACTCGCGGATGCCGTTGCCGAGGCTGCGCCCCAGCTCCGGTAGGCGTTTGGGTCCGAAGACCAGCAGGGCGATGATGAGGACAATCGCGATCTCTGGAAGTCCGATGTTTCCTGGCATCTTGACCATGGTAACGGTGCGGGGGCGTCGCCGGATCAGGCCGGGCGCAGTTTTTAGCCCGCCTTGAGCCGCGGCTCGATAGTGCGGGCGAGTTCCGGGTATAGCCCGGGGATGGCAACTAGAGACTTGAGCGGCGCGGTGGCCCTGGTTACCGGCGCCTCCAGCGGCATCGGCGAGGCAACCGCCCGGATGCTGGCGGGCCGCGGCGCCACCGTGGCGATGGCCGCGCGGCGGACCGACCGGCTCGAGCAGCTGGGCGAGGAGATCGCCGGCTCTGGCGGTACCGCGCTTCCGGTCGAGCTGGACGTCAGCGACCGCGAGGCCGCCGAGGCGGCGGTCGCCCGCACCGTCGAGGAGCTCGGACGCCTTGACGTCCTCGTCAACAACGCCGGCGTGATGCTGCTCGGGCCGATGCTCGAGGCCCCGGTTGAGGAATGGCAGCAGATGGTCGAGGTCAACCTGCTGGGGCTGATGTACATGACCAAGGCCGCCGTCCCCCACCTACTCGAGGCTGCCGGGGGCGACCGTGGCGTCGCCGACATCGTCAACATCTCCTCGGTCGCCGGCCGGATCGCCCGCCGCAACAGCGGCGTCTATAACGCGACCAAGTTCGGCGTCGGCGCCTTCAGCGAGTCGCTGCGCCAGGAGGTGACCCGCCAGCACGTCCGAGTCTCCCTGGTCGAGCCCGGAGCAGTGGCCACCGAGCTGACCAGCCACAACCGGCCCGAGGTGCAGGAGCAGATCAAGAGCAGGTTCAGCGACATGAAGAGGCTGGAGGCCGAGGACATCGCCGACGCGATCGAGTTCGTGGTGACGCGGCCTCCCCACGTCGCCGTCAACGAGGTCTTGGTCCGGCCGACGGACCAAGAGCAGTGATCAGTCGGCCGGCCCTTAACTGGGGCCGGCCTAGGATCCACCTCGTCACCTAAGGCGACTTCGCGGACTTAGCTGTAGCGCTGGACGACGCCGTCGGCGACGAGGCTCAGGAGCTGGCGCTGTTCGGCCTCGAATGTGCTGCGCTCAAGCGCGTTCTTGGCCTCGGCGACGAGTTGAAGGGCGCGGGCGCGGACCCGCTCTAGGGCGCCAGTGGCTTCGATTCGCTCGCAGACCGCCTCCGCCTGCGCGGCGTCGAGGGCCTGCAGGTCGAGCTCGCGGATGCTCGGGTCGCTCTTCGCCGCCTCGATCAGCGGCAGGGTGATCGTGCCGTCGAGGAGGTCGGTGCCGCGCGCCTTGCCGGTCCGCTCCGGCGGGCCGCTGACGTCGAGGACATCGTCGAGCAGCTGGAAGGCGAGCCCGATCCCAGCGCCAAACTCACGCAGCTGCGGCTCGTCGCGGCCGAGCAGGCAGGCGCCCTCGAAGAGGCGCGCGGTCTTCAGCCGGCAGCGCTCGAGGTAGCGCTCCTCGCTCACCGCGATATCGAAGGCGTCGCGCCGCTGCGCAAGCTCACCGCGTGCCAGGGCGACGGAGGCGTCAGCGAGCAGAGCCACCGAGCGAGCGTCCCCAGCCTCGCCAAGCAGCCCGAAGGCGCGGGAGAAGAGCAGGTCGCCAGTGGCGACGGCGCGGTCGCGGCCCGAGGTGGCGGCGACCGTCGGCAGCCCGCGCCGCAACGGCGCGTCGTCGAGAACGTCGTCGTGAACCAGCGTCGCCATGTGGACGAGCTCGATCGCGGCGCCCGCTCGCACCGCCTCCTCCCCCCCGTCCGGACCGGCGCAGAGCAGGACCAGCATCGGCCGCAGCCGCTTGCCGCCCGCCTCCAGAGTCGCTGCCGCGTCCTCGCCCAAGGTCTCGCCGTGGCCGGCAACCGCCGCCCGCAGCAGCTCCTCGACCTCGCCGAGCCGGGCCGGCAGCCAGCGGCTAGATGCGTCGAGGACCGCCGTGACGGGTGGTGGAACGGAAGAAGGTCGAGTCATCGGAACCTCCTGTCGCCTTTGTGGCCTATATGGCCACTAAAGCGACACGTCACGCTCTGGTGCCGCTATGGATCGCGATGATCCCGCCGGCGAGCACCGTATAGCGGATCCCCGTGAAGCCGGCGCCGTCCATCTTCTCGGCGAGGCCGTGAGGACTGGGGAAGCTGCGAACCGACTCGGGCAGGTAGGCGTAGGCCTCGGGGTTGCTGGAGAAGGCGCCGAGCAGCGGCACGATGCGGTCGAACCAGAGCGAGAAGAAGACCGAGAGCGGCGGCCGGGTCGGCTGGGTGATCTCGAGGATGACGAGGCGGCCCCCGGGCTTCAGCACCCGCGCCATCTCCCGCAGGCCGCGGTCGAGGTCGGCGAGATTGCGGACTCCGAAGCCGACCGTGACCGCGTCGAAGCGCTCGCTGTCATAGGGCAGCTCGAGCGCGTCGGCCCATTCGAAACGGACGCCATCGGCACCGCGCTCGACTGCCTTCTCCCGCGCCAGATCGAGCATCGGCTCGGAAAAGTCGCAGCCGACAACATGGCCGCCGGGGGTCGTCAGGTTCGACAGCTCCAGGGCGAGGTCGCCGGTGCCGCAGCAGACGTCAAGCGCGGAGTCGCCGGGCTGCAGCTGCGTCTGCGCCGCCGCCCGCTCGCGCCAGCGGTGGTGCAGCCCCGCGGTCATCAGCGAATTGAGCGCGTCGTAGCGCCCGGCGACCCGGTCGAACATGCGGTTGACCTGGCCGGCGAAGTCCGGCGAGTGACGGTTGTCGTTGATCGTGTCCATGGGATTCGGGTCGAGCGCCCGTCCCTGGCCGCCTGTCTAGTCCAGGGACGAGAGGAAGTCGGCCAGCTGTTCGATCTTCTTCGGCGGCAGTTCGCGGAAGGAGGGCATGATGCCCGGGCCGATTTCGACCGATCGAACAATGGCAGCCCGCGGGATCCGGGCGGCGATATGGGTCAGTTCGGGGCCGGGACCGTTGTTGCCGTTCTCGCCCAGCTTGTGGCAGGCCAAGCAGCCGGATCCCGCCACAACCTCCTTGCCTTTCTCGTATTGAGGAGGCACCTTCATGTCGATCTCGGTCGGCGAGCCGCCGGTGGCGCCGAGGTAGGTCAGGTAACCCATCGCGATGATCGTCAGGCAGCCGGCGGTGATGGCGATCGGGCGGCGCTCGGGGCGGCGCTCAGGGCCGCGGTCATAGAACGGCAGCAGCAGGAGCAGGACCATGCAGATGGTCGGGATGCCGATCGTCGCGATCGGGACCAGCTCCGGCGGCTTGATCACGCGCAGGAGCTCGAAGAGGAAGAAGAAGTACCACTCGGGGCGCGGCACGTAGGTGGTGGTGGTCGGGTCGGCCTTCGGCCCCTGCTCGGCGCCGAGGATCAGCGACATCGCGATGATCACGGCGACGACGATGCAGGCCATCACCGAGTCCTTCATCACCGCGTAGGGGAAGAACGGCTTCCCCTTCTTCTTCAGAAGCTCGTAACCCTCAAGGTAGGACTGCTTGTCCTGCGGCTTCACGAGGCGGCTCCGTTAGTGCCCTCGCCGGAGGCGGGAGCACCGTCGACCCGGTTTCCGTTGACGCGGCCGTTGCCGTTGCCGTTGGCGCCGGCGTCGAGCTGGGCCAGCGGCGAGGCGCCTTTCGGCCGCTCGGCTTTGATCCACGGCGGCGCCGTGGTGCCGAGCTTGACGACCAGGTACATGTGGGCGCCGATCAGGGCGATGATCGCTCCGGGCACCAGCAGCATGTGGATCGCGTAGAAGCGGGCGAGCGTGGTCGCGCCGAGCTCGGGTCCAGCGCGGAGGAAGTCGCTCAGGTACGGGCCTATCACCGGGCCGGTGCCGTTGATGTTGATGCCGACGATCGAGGCCCAGAAGGAGCGCTGGTCGAACGGCAGCAGGTAGCCGGTGAAGGCCATCGTCATCGTCAGGATCAGGAGGACGACGCCAATCACCCAGTTGAGCTCGCGCGGGTACTTGTAGGCGCCGAAGAAGAAGGTCCGCCCCATGTGGAGGAAGATCAGGATCACCATCACGCTGGCGCCCCACTTGTGCATGCCGTGGACGAACTGGCCGAGCGGGACGTCGTTGTTGATGTGGGCGATCGAGGCGTAGGCCTGGGTTGCCGACGGCGTGTAGTACATCGCCAGGAAGACGCCGGTGACCGCCTGGACGACAAAGGCGAAAAGGGTGGCCGAGCCGAGCGTGTAGAACCAGTTGGTCCCCTTCGGCACCTTGCGGTAGAGCATCCCGGTGAGGAAGCCGCTGGCGGCCATCCGCTGGTCGACCCAGCCGAGGGCGTCGATCGGGGCGTCTTTGCCGCGCTCGAGCAGTTTGTCGCCGGCGCTCTGGCGCTCTGGCGGAGCGGCCTTCAGATCGCTGGGGGCCTGTCCCTTGCGGGTGCCGGCGGCGCCGGGCTTGCCCGGTTTGCGCAGCGGCGGCGGGACGATTGAGTCCGGAATCTTGGGTTTCGGGAAGCTCGGCATCAGGGCGCGGGGAAGGTTGAGGGCCGCGGCGGGTAGAGGTATTCCCAGATTCCGCCGGTGAACTCCCCGGGGTCGCGGGCGCGGACCGGTTCGAGCTGGTTGGTGACGCTGTAGCGGGGACCGAGCTCGACCTGGCCCTTGCGGACGCGGGTCTGGAACTGGTCAAGCGGGCGCACCGGCGGGCCGCCGATCCGCTTGCCCTGGAAGTCGTAGACGCCGCCGTGGCACGGGCAGATGAAGTTGCCGGCGGCCTCGACGAAGCGGACCGGACAGCCGAGGTGTGCACAGCGGTTGGACACGGCGACGAACTTGCCCGATTCTTCGCCCAGTTCCTCTGAGCTTTTGCGGACGTAGGCGGTGGTCTTGCCGGCGTCGCCGATCCCCTCGGTTTCGGTGAAGACGACCTGACGGTAGGTGTCTTCGACGAAATCGGAGACGGGGCCGACGGCCTCCCAGCGCTCCTTGCCGCGGTGGAAAATCGGGGCGACCGCGAAGCCGACGGCCGGCAGGATGATCCCGGCGCCGGCAAGCCCGCCGAGTGCCTGGGCGCCGACCGTGAAGGCGCGGCGGCGCGTCATCGACTCGCCCTCGAAATAGCCGGGCGGGTCGGGCTTGGCCCGCTCCTGCATGGGGGGCTCTTGAACCCCGTTTACCTGTTTCCCGTCGTCAGCCAAAGTCGTTCCGCGTAGGGCTTAGAAGCATATTGATTAGGGGCTGTGACTTGCATCACACTCAGCCTGGTTCTCGGAACCTGAGCCGATCTCCTCTGCCGCCCCGCGCCAGAGGTTCTCGATCGGCGCGGTTTCCCCTTCGGCCTGGAGCCGGGCGCAGTCGCTGATCAGGTCGGAGAGGACGGCTACGGCGCGGGTGTCGCCGAGGGCGGCGAGGCGGTCGAGGCCGAGGGCGTAGAGATAGTCGCCGGCTAGCAGGGCAAGGTCGGAGTCGTGGCCGGCAAGCAGGCGGGGCTGCTCGTAGTGGAGGAGGTAGCCCTCGCGGACCGCCTCGATGACCAGCGCGTATTCGCCGCCGCCCGCCAGCTCGCCCAGCTGCGAAGACTCTGCCGGGTCGATCACATGCGGCGCGATCGGCGTGTCCTCGGCGCGCAGTTGATCCGCCAGCGCCTGCAGGGGGCTTCCCTCAATCGCGTGGTTCCTTTTTAACGTCATGGGTGCAAAAGGAACCACGCCTTAGGCGAGGGCCTCTTCGAGGGCTTCGGCGGCGGCCTCCAGCGTCTGGTCGATCGTCGCCTCGTCGTGGGCGAGGGAGACGAACCAGGCCTCGTACTGGGCCGGCGGCGGGTAGACGCCGTGCTCGAGCAGGGCGCGGCAGAAGCGGGCGTGGGCCTCGGTGTCCGAGGCGGTCGCGGTGGCGAAGTCGACCACCGGGACCGGGCTGAAGAAGAGGGTGACGAGACCCGGGGCCGAGGCGACCTGCAGCGGCCGGTCGGCCGCTAGCCGCTCGAAGCCGCGCGCCAGCCGTTCGGTCAGCTCGCCGAGACGGGCATAGGCCGAAGCGTCGAGCTGCTCCAGCGTCGCCAGGCCGGCGGCGACCGCGAGCGGGTTGCCGGAGAGCGTGCCCGCCTGGTAGACGTCGCCGGCGGGGGAGATCCGTTCCATGTGGTCGCGCGGCCCGCCGTAGGCGGCGGCGGGGAGACCGCCGCCGATCACCTTCCCCATCACCGTCAGGTCCGGTTCGACGCCGAGCAGTTCCTGCGCCCCGCCGCGGGCAACGCGGAAGCCGGTGATCACCTCATCGAAGACGAGCAGCGCGCCCGCCTCCCGGGTCGCCTCGCGGAGAAACTCGAGAAAGCCCTCGGCCGGCGGAACTACGCCCATGTTCGCCGCGATCGGCTCGGCCAGCAGCGCCGCCACCTCGTGCTCGGCGAGCGCCTGGCTGACCGCATCGGGGTCGTTCCACGGCACCACCACGGTCGCCGCCGCCTGCGCCGCGGTCACCCCTGGGCTCCCCGGCACCCCCAAGGTCGCCATCCCCGAGCCGGTGTCGGCGAGCAGCCCGTCACTGTGGCCGTGGTAGGTGCCGGCGAACTTGATCACGACCTCGCGGCCGGTGATCGCCCGGGCCAGCCGCACCGCGCTCATCGCCGCCTCGGTTCCGGAGCTGGTCATCCGCACCATCTCAACCGAGGGCATCCGCGCCGCCACCTCCTCGGCAAGCTGCACCTCCGCCAAGGTTGCGGCGCCGAAGCTGGTTCCTCGCTTGGCGGCCTCGATCACCGCCGAGACCACCGCCGGCTCGGCGTGGCCGAGGATCATCGGCCCCCAGGAACCGATCCAGTCGATGTAGCGATTGCCCTCGACGTCGAAAAGCCAGCAGCCGTCGGCGCGGTCGATGAAGACCGGGTCGCGGTCGATCTGGCGCATCGCCCGGACCGGCGAGTTGACGCCGCCCGGCAGGACCCGTTGCGCCCGCTCGAACAAGTCACTCACCGGCTTACCTGTTCCTTTCGGTCGCTATCCGGCCAAAAGGAACAACTGAGATCACGAATGCTCTGCTTCCCAGCGGGCGTAGTCCTCGGTGAAGTAGTGGAGGCGGATCTTCTTGTACTCGGTCGAGGAGTAGAGGGTGGCGCGGTCGTCCGGCCCAATCCCGCACTCGGCAGCGATCGCGTCGAGTACCGCGTCGCACTCCTCCTTCGAGCGGCCGTGGGCCATCGTGAAGACGCTGTAGGGCCAGTCCTCGTAAGTGGGCCGCTGGTAGCAGTGGGAGATGCCACGGAAGGAGGCCATGCGGCCGCCGACCTCGAGGATCTCCTCCTCGGGCACCTTCCAGACGCCCATCCCGTTGGCCGAGAAGCCGGCGCGGCGGTGGAAGAGGATGGCGGCGACGCGGCGGAGGATCTTGCGATCGATCATCCCCCTCAGGCGGTCGAGCAGCTCCTCGGTGGAGATCCCTAGCTCCTGAGCGGCCGCGTCGTAGGGGCGGGCGACCGCTTCCATCGGTCCCTGCAGAGCCTTGATCAGGGCGATGTCGTCCTCGTCGTAGGGCTGCGGTTCGAGCTCGCGCGGGGGTGCCGCTTCGACCGGCGCGGCGAGCGCCTCAGTCCCCTTCTCCATCTCCAGGTTCATGTTGATTTTGAACAGGGTCAGGGTCGGCAGTTCGCGCATCGACTCCGCTCCCGTCTCCTCCATCAGCGCTTCCAGCGTTCCCTTCAAGCCGAGCTCGGAGTCGGGCGGGGTGGCGATCGTGAACCAGAGGTTGAACTCATGGGTTCGCAGGTAGTTGTGGGAGACGCCCGGGTGGGCGTTGACGATCTGAGCCGCCCGCTGCGGATGCTCGGCGTCGATTTTCGCCGCCACCAGCATCGACTCGTAGCCGAGCGCGCGGGTGTCGAAGATCGGGGTGATCTCGCGGATGATCCGGCCGTCGAGCAGGCGCTGAGTGCGGGCGAGAACGTCGTCGAGCTCAAGCTCGGCCTCGGAGGCGACGAGGGCGAAGGGCTCGGGGTCGAGCGGAAAGCTCGACTGCAGCAGGTTCATCAGCCGCTTGTCGGTCTCGTCGAGCGGGATCGCCGAGCCGCCCTTGCGGCTGCGCGCCTTCGACTGCGGCACCTTCACCGACATAACACGCTCCCGCTCGTTCGGTCGCAAAGAATCAGATAGCGATGCTCCCTCTCTCGGGTCGCTATAGCCATGCCGCGGCCTCCTTCGCGTAGTAGGTGACGATCGCGTCGGCGCCCGCGCGGCGGATCGAGGTCAGGGTCTCGACCACGGCGGCGCGCTCGTCGATCCAGCCGTTGGCGGCGGCCGCCTTCAGCATCGAGTACTCGCCGGAGACGTGGTAAGCGGCGACGGGAGCGCCGGTTGCCTCTTTGACCCGGCGCACCACGTCTAGATAAGGGAGCGCCGGCTTCACCATCAGCATGTCGGCGCCCTCCTCGAGATCGAGCTCGGCCTCGCGCACCGCTTCGGCAGCGTTGGCGGGGTCCATCTGGTAGCCGCGGCGGTCGCCGAACTCCGGCGTCGACTCGGCGGCGTCGCGGAAGGGCCCGTAGAAGGCGGAGGCGTACTTTGCGCTGTAGGCGACAATTGGCACGTCGGGGTGGCCCTCCTCGTCGAGCTGGAAGCGGATCGAGCCGATCCGGCCGTCCATCATGTCGCTGGGGGCGACCGCGTCGGCGCCGGCGAGGGCGTGGGAGATCGCGGTTTTTGCCAGCAGCTCGACGGTGACGTCGTTGTCAACCTCGGTTTTGCCGTCGCGGATGACGCCGCAGTGGCCGTGGGTCGTGTACTCGCAAAGGCAGACATCGGTCATCACCACCAAGTCGGGATGCGCCTCCTTCAGCGCCCGCACCGCCATCTGCACGACGCCCTCGTCGTCATAGGCGCCGGACCCGGCCTCGTCCTTAGCGGCGGGGATGCCGAACAGCATCAGGGCACCGATCCCGGCCTCGGCGATCTCCCCCGCCTCCTCGACCAGGTGCGAGATCGAGAAGCGCTCGATGCTGGGCATCGACGGCACGTCCTCGCGCACGTCCTCGCCGGCGATCACGAACGCCGGCTGGATCAGGTGGGCGGGCGAGAGCTCGGTTTCACGAACTAGCCCGCGCAGGGTGTCGGTGCGGCGCATGCGGCGCATGCGCGTTGCGGGGAAAGGCATCGCTTTCAGTCTAGGGAAGGGGAGGGGGTGTCTCCTACCGGACCCGCTCGCTTCGCTCGCTCTAAGTGTCCGTACGGAGACACCCCCTCCCCTCTGCTACTCCGAGCAGTAGCTTGTCCCGGCGTGGAGGCCACGGGCGTCGTCAAGAGGTTCGGCAGTCGGGAAGCCCTGCGCGGGGTCTCTTTTAAGGCAGCTGCTGGGGAGCGGGTTGCGGTTATTGGTCCTAACGGGGCAGGGAAGACGACTTTGCTTTCGATCCTGGCTGGGATTTCGAAGCCTGATGAGGGGGAGCTGAGCTCGGCTAACGGTGAGGTTGGGTGGGTGCCTCAGCAGGCTGCGCTCTACCGGCGGCTGACGGTGGAAGAGAACCTGTTGCTGTTTGCTCGGCTCGAGGGGCACGACGACCCACGGGCCTCGGCGGACGAGATGTTGGAGTTGACGAGGCTTCGGGAGCGGCGGGGGGAGATCGTGGCTCGGCTCTCCGGGGGGAATCAGCAGCGGATCAACATTGCGATCGGGCTGCTTTCGCGGCCGGCGGTGCTGCTGCTCGACGAGCCGAGCGTCGGTCTCGATCCGCGGCAGCGCTCGCGGCTATGGGAGTTCGTCTCCGCGCTCGCCGACCGCGGCACGACGGTGATCTTCTCCACCCACGACATCCAGGAGGCCGAGCGCTACGGCGGGCGCCTGCTGGTGCTCGCTGACGGAGAGGCGCTCTTCGACGGGCCGCCCGAGGAGCTGCGCGAGGCGGTCCGGCGCGAGGCGCCGGAGGCCGCCGACCGCGACTTCGAGACCGCCTTCGTCGCCTACCTGCACCACCGGGGACACTGATGCGCGGCGTCCGCTGGCTGCTGCTGAAGGACCTGCAGATCCTGCGGCGCTCGCCCCTGCAGGCGGTGCTGCTGGTCGCCTATCCGATCCTGATCGCGGTCCTGGTCGGCTTCGCGATCTCGCGCGGGCCGGAAGACCCGCGGGTCGCCTTCTTGAACGAAGTGCCCCCGAACACGCGCATCAACGTCGGCGGCGGCGAGTTGCCGAAGGCGAACGTCAAGGAGCGGATCTGCAAGCGGGTCGAGTGCGTCTTCGTCAGCGACCGCACCGAAGCGGAGGACAAGGTCGAATCCGGCGACGTCCTCGCGGCGCTGATCCTCCCCGCCAACCTCGTCAACAAGATCAACTCGCTCTCGACCCTGACCCCCGGCGTCCCCGAAGTCGAAGTCCTGGTCAACGAGGAAAACGCGGTCAAGGCCGAACTCGTTGATGACCGGATCACCTCCCTCCTGGCGCAAGCGAACCTGGCGATCGCGCGGCGGATTGGTGCCGAAGGGGGTCGCTACCTGGGATTGCTGGTCAACGGCGGACAGTTCAGCGTGCTCGGCGAAACGGTCCAGATCCTCGGCCTGCGGACCACCGCCCGGATCCTCGAAACGGTGACCCCAGCACTCCCCCCCGATCTGCGGCCGGCTCTGAAAGAAGTGACCGAGTTCGCCGCGCAGGCGCGCGACAACCTCGACGTCGCCAAACCGCTGATCGACCGCCTGGCCCAGCCGATCGAGGTCGACAAGGTGGTGGTTGGCGGCGCCAGCCCGCCGCTGGAAATCTTTGCGATCGCCGTCGCGGCGACGCTGACCCTGGCCTTCGTCGTCGTCCTCCTGGTCGCCGGGTCGCTGGCGCTAGAGCGGGAGGAGAACGCCTTCCTCCGCCTCACCCGCGGGCTGGTCTCCCCCGGGGGGCTGCTCGGCGAGAAGGTCCTGCTCGGGACCGCGGTCGGGCTTGTCGTCACCCTGCTGATGCTCCTGGGGATGCAGTTCTTCGTCCCGCTCGAACTCAGCCGGATCGGGCTCTGGCTGGTCGCGATCCTCTTTTCGGGGGCGGCGCTGGGAGCGGCCGGCGCCGCACTTGGGGCGGCGGCACGCGAGGTGCGGGCGGTCTCCCTGCTCGCCTTCATGGTCACCCTGCCGATCGCCTTCCTCTCCCTCGTTCCCTCCGGCGCCGTCAGCCCCACCGCCTTCGACGCGATCCGCTACCTCACTGCCCTCTTCCCCTTCAAGCCAGCGCTGCAGGCGATCACCGCCGCGCTCGACGAGGCCGGCCCGGGGATCGGCGGGCCGCTCCTGCACCTGACGCTGCTCGCCGTCGCCTACGCCCTCATCGCCCGCTTCGCCCTGCGCCGATTCGCAGCGGTTTGATTCCACCGCGCTCGATGCAGGTGTGGATGAACTCCTCCAGCGTCAGCTCCGGCTCGAGCAGCGCGCGGACGCGCTCGAGAACCGCTGGCTGATTGAGCTCGGGGAGGGTGCGGCCGTCGGAGCGGACCGCCGCCAGGGCTACGGCTGAGCCGTCGAGTTCGAGGCAGCCGTGCTTGCTGCGGTAGGCCTGGGCCTCGCCGATCTCGACGAGGTCGTAGTTCAACTCGGTCGCGGTCAGTAACGCGTGCTGGTTGGCGGTCGGGTGGATGACGAAGACGGGAGCGACGGTCCCCGGGCTCTCGACCAACGTCGCCGGCACGGCACCGTAGGGAGATATGTGAGCGGAGTAGACGACATCGAAGCCGTGCAGCTCGGAGCGCACCACCGGCAGCGGCTCGCCCGGCAGCGCCGCCAGCTTGAGGGCGAGCGCCTCCGGCGCGGCGTTGGCGCCATAGGAAAGGAGCGGGGTCCGCCCGGCCAGGTCAAAGTCCCCCGGCAGCTCCTCCGCATGCCCTTCCCGGTAGAGGTAGGAGCGCTCCGGCGCCGCGTAGGGGTAGGTCAGCGCCCGCCTCAAGATCGCTTCCCTCTGCGCCGGATCGCCCACCTCGTTCAATCTCGCAGATAGGGTCTCGCCGGGATGCGGGTTCTACACATCGGCGACGTGGTCGGCAGCCCCGGCCGCCAGGGTCTGCGGCAGACGATGCCGCAGCTGCGCGAGCGCTACGCGCCCGACCTGGTGATTGTCAACGGCGAGAACTCGGCCGGCGGGATGGGGATCACCGAACGGACCGCCAACGACCTCTTCGGCGCCGGCGCCGACGTCATCACCACCGGCAACCACGTCTACCGCCACCGCGAGGCCTACGAGTTCCTCGAAAACGCGGACCGGGTGATCCGCCCGGCCAACTACCCGCAGTCGAACCCTGGCCACGGCCACACCTTGGTCGAGGTCGCGGGGATGCGGGTGCGGGTCGTCAACCTCAGCGGCGGCGTCGGCCTCCGCGTCGCCCGCTCCCCCTTCGACACCATCGACTCGATCCTCAGCCACCACGAGCAGGACGCGGTGATCGTCGACTTCCATGCCGAAGTGAGCAGCGAGAAGGTGGCGATGGGCTGGCATCTCGACGGGCGAGCGGCGGCGGTCTTCGGGACCCACACGCATGTGCCGACCGCGGACGGCCGCGTGCTGCCCGGCGGAACCGCTCACATCTCCGACGTCGGCATGACCGGCTCGCGCACCAGCGTCCTCGGCGTCAAGCCCGAGCAGGCCCTGCGCTCGATGATCACCCAGATGCCGACTCGGTTTGAAACGGCTGAGGAGGACGTTTGGGTGATGGGTGCTCTTGTCGAGGTGAACGATCGGGGTCTGGCTGACTCGTTCGAGCAGGTAATGCTGCCAGCGCAATAAGTAGCAGCGGGTAGAACCAGACGATGTAGAGGTAGAACCAGTGGTGGAGGGTCAGCTGGAGGAGGATCAGCAGCGCCACTGAGAGTGCGGCTAACTGGACCAGGCTCTTGTGTTTCGGGATGAAGGCGACGGCGATCGAGGCGGCGCCGGTTAGGGCGAGGATCGAAATTCGGAGCGGTTCTAAAGACGTCTGCCCCCAGATGCTGAAGGGTGAGTCACGCCCCGCCTGACTCGCGATCGTCCTGTCGTAGAACGTCTTTAGGCCGGGATCTATGGCTGGCCAAGCGAGGACAACAACGCTCGCTAGTAGGAAGCCGAGGATGAACAGAAGCGTTGGGCGGGCGAGGGTATCCTGCGCGCGGGGTCGTGCTCGGACACCCTCGCCCGAACTCGGGCCTTTGGGATTGAGGGGTGGCTCGAGGTGGGGTTGGTGGGTCAGATACATCGGGGCGAGCACGGCAGGAGCGAACTTCGCCCAGGTTGCCGCGGCGAGGATTACCCCTCGGGCGAAGGGCCTTGCAGCTAAGAGGAGCGTCGCAAGGAGTAAGGCAGCTACTAGTGAGTCGTTGGAGTTCGACTCCAAGACGTATGCCGTGTACGGGTAGGCGGCCCAGCCGAAAGCGAGGATGGCGGCTAGGCGTTGGCCTTCGGGGCCGGGGCGGATTCGCATGCCGATGAGGAGCAGGAGGATGAAGGTGGCTACGTCGAAGACGACGGAGGCGGCGTGGGCGGCGGGGAGGTCGTCCCAGGATCCGGAGTAGGGCCAGATCCGCTCGAAGGGGAGGTAGGCGAGGTAGTTGACGGGGCCGTAGGTATCGCCTTGGGAGACGTCGCTGGGGAAGTTGGCGTAGATCGGTTCCCCGTGGGCGATGCGGTCGGCGCCGACCACTCCGGCGTAGCCGACGTCGACGGCGCCGGAGTCGGCGAGGTTGAGGCCGACGCGGAAGCCCATCAAGAAGAGGGCGGCGACGACCAGCCACATCGTCGGCCAGACCGGCCGCAACCCCTCCCCCCTCCCGCGCAGCCCGATCCAGAGGGCGCGGGCGAGCAGGTAGAGCAGGACGGGATAGACGAGCGGGACCGAGACGCCGATCTCGGCGCGGTTGAAGAAGTAATGGGAGACGCCGAAGCCGAGCAGAACGAGGAGGTCGAGGTTGGCGACGCGCCGCAATCGGCGCCAGTCGACGAGGCCGAGGAGGAAGAAGGCGCAGAGAGGCAGGAAGACGTAGGGCGCGTTCAGCTTGTGGCCGAAGGCGCCGGAGTATCCGCGCGCCATCTTCCAGTTGACCTGGTAGCCGGTCCAGGACTCGAGCACTTCGCCGTTGTGGGCATCGACGAGGACCAGCACCAGCTCGTCGCCGCCTTCGAAGTAGGCGACCTCCCAGTGCCCTTCCTTCTTTTCCGCGCTCGGCCCGAGCTCCGGATGGTCCCGTTTCTCGGCGATGACCTTCGGGTCCTTATCGGCGATCCCGATCGCCCCCGATCGGGAAATCTCCACCGGGTTGTCGCGGGTGTTGACATCAGCGTTGGCCGCCGGCGCCAGCAGCGCCGACATCGCAATGAGGACGGTGAGCAGGGCCGCGCGCCTCAAGCCGCCGCCAGCCCGAAGTGCTCGCGGATCACCCCGGCGACGTCGCGCAACGCCCACTGCTCGCGCTCGCCGGCCGACTTCGGACCGCAGCCGACGAAGAGCAGCGGCCCCAGCGAGTCCCCGGCATGCAGGGCGCCGTGGCTGCCGCCGCCGGCGTGGGAGACGCCGCCCCAGTCCACCGCCTCGAATCCGGGCGTGAGCGAGACGACGAAGTCGCCGGCGTGCGGCGCGGCCAAAGCCGACCAGACCCGGGCTAGAGGGTCGGGGTAGGTCTCGCTGCGCAGGCGCCCGTCCTCGATCGAGGCCTCCAGCGCCCCGAGGTCGCCCTCGACCTCCCAGCTGCCGCCCCGCAGGTCGCCGACCTCGCCGCCGGGACGAAACCGCAGCACGCGCTCGCCTCGCTCGACCACCCCCCACTCGCCCTCGACCAGCGGCATCCCCGGGCTCTCGCGGACCAGCGGCAACCCGTCCGGTCCCTCCAGCCGGCAGACCAGGTCGACCCCCTCGATCACCCCCAGCCGCGCCGCCACCTCCGCCGGCGTGGCCCGCTCCCCCTCCCCCGGCAGCAGGTAGATGTGGGCGGCGCGGCCGGTCGGGCTGACCGCCAGCTGCGAGTGCTCCGGTCGCTCCTCGGAGGGTTGCAGCACCGACCACTCGGCGCCGAGCAGCTCGGCCAGCGGCAGGCCACGATGGACGTCGGTCTGCGAGTGGTCGGCGAGCAGGATCACCGCGTGGCCCTCGAGGAACTCGTCAAGCCCACCGGCTTCCTCGGCGTAAGTCGTGAAGGCGCGGTCGGCCTTGGCAATCGACTCCACCGTCGCCTCGGGCCCGTGCTCGTGAGAGTAGTGGTCGTTGTCGGGGAGCGAGAGCAGGAGGAAGTCGTAGAGGTCCTCCTTCATCAGCTCAGCCGCGCAGCAGGCGGCGTAGCCGTCGCGGTTGCCAGGAATCGAGGTCGAGCGGCAGGGCACCTCCCGGCTGGCGTAGAGATCGCCGTAGAAGAGGTCGGTCGGGCCCCAGGTGTGATGGTGGAACTTCAGTTTCGTCGCGTCAACCGCGCGGCGCAGCAGGCCCTCCAGCGAGACCTCGTGCCGCTGCCGCCCCCGGTAGATGAGGAACGGGGTGCAGGCGGTGCGCAGGCCGGCGTCTTCAAGACTCTCGAAGACGGTCTCGATCTCCGGGCTCAAGTGGCCGAGGTTCATGTTGTAGACGAGGTCGTAGAGGGCGCGGAAGACCCCGAAGGCGCGGCTCGCCTCGAACGAGGACCCGTACTCGACGTAGCGACGCTCGAGCCGGTGGTACCAGTTCATGCCGCTGATGAAGTGGCGGTCGGAGGCGACCCCGGTGACCATCTCGGCGCTGGCGACCGGGGTGACCGAGGGGAAGCTGGAGACGCAGTCGGGGACGAGGACGCCGCGCTCGATCAGGGTGCCGAAGGTCGGCGCCCGCCCCTCGGCGACCGCGCGTTCGAGCATGTCGGTGCGCAGCGAGTCGACGTAGGTGAGGACGAGCTTCTTCTTGCCAGCAGCCGCCATCAGTCGAATGATGCCCTGCCGCCGGGCGCTGCCCGGCGAAGCCCGCTACCGGAGGACGCGGAGGCCGGCGTGTTTGCGCTGAGCGCGGCGATGGCGGGAGATTCCGAGCCAGATCAGCGCCAGCACGAAGATCACCACCACCGGTTCAAGGAAGAGAGATATCGCGACGACGATCAGCGCCGCCAGGGCGACGATGAGAGCGAGGGCCGCGCCCCCGCTGCCCTCGCGGCGGCTGGCCCCGTAGACGAGGTCGCTGATCACGATGCAGGCGAGAGCGGCACCGGCGGCGGCAAAGAGCGCCCCGACCACGCCGTCCAGCAGGAAGCCGGCGACGACGCCGATCACGGCGGCCAGGATCGTCATCCGCCCGCGGGCAGAGCCGTGGGTGCCGGCGGTGCCGGCGAGCATCCCGATCGCGATTCCGATCCCGAGGTTTTCGAGCAGCTCCACGCCCGAAAACCTAGCCGAGTGCGATGGGCGCGCGTCGATCCGCCACACTTCCCCCATGGCCGAAGTCCCTGAGCCGACCCACCGCCGGCGCTCCCACGCCGGCACCCGCGACCTCGAGCGCTACGCCGGCCTGTTCGCCGAGCGGACGACGGTGATGCGCTCCTCAGCGATGCGCGATCTGATGGCGATCACCGCGCGCCCGGAAGTGATCTCGCTCGCCGGCGGCCTCCCCGACACCTCCACCTTCCCGCCCCAGAGCTTCGCCGCGCAGATGACCCGGATCGCCCAGGAGTCGGCGGCGGAGGCGCTGCAATACGGGCCGACCGAGGGCTTCGAGGAGACCAAGGACTGCATCCTCGAGGTGATGGGCGCGGAGGGAATGCTCCCCGACCCCGACGACATCATCGTCACCACCGGCGGCCAGCAGGGCATCGACCTGGTGACGAAGACGCTGGTCGATCCCGGCGACGTCGTCATCTGCGAGGCCCCGACCTACCCCGGCGCCGTCCCCGTCTTCTGCAGCTATCAGGCCGACATCGTCCAGGTCGAATGCGACGAGGACGGGATGGACATCGACGTGCTGGAAAAGCTACTCGGCGAGCTGCGCGCCGAAGGGCGGCGGCCGAAGTTCATCTACTCGGTGCCGAGCTTCCAGAACCCGGCCGGGGTGACGATGTCCTTCGAGCGGCGCCAGCGTCTGGTCGAGCTGGCGCGGGCGAACGAGATCCTCGTCGTCGAGGACAACCCGTACGGGCTGCTGCGCTACGGCGGCGAGCCGATGCCGCCGCTCTATCAGCTCGACGGCGGGGACTTCGTCATCTACATCGGCACCTTCTCGAAGATCCTCTCCCCCGGCATCCGCCTCGGCTGGACGGTGGCACCGCCGCCGGTGCTGGAGAAGATCGGCCTCGGCAAGCAGGCGACCGACCTCTGCACTTCGACCCTGACCCAGTACTTCGTCCGCGAGTACTTCGCCGAACGGCGCTGGCAGCGCTACATCGACGATCTGATCGAGATCTACCGCGAGCGCCGCGACATCATGATCGAGGCGTTACGCAACCACTTCCCGGCGGAGGCGACCTGGACCGAGCCCGAGGGCGGCCTCTTCATCTGGGCGACCCTGCCCGAGTACATCGACACCAGCGACCTACTGGCGAAGGCGCTGCGTGCCGACGTCGCCTTTGTCCCTGGCCAGGCCGCCTACGTCGACGGCCGCGGCCGCCACTCAATGCGGCTCAACTTCTCCGGCGTCAGCGCCGAGGAAATCCGCGAGGGGGTGCGACGGATCGGCGAGGTGATCTCCGAGCAGGTCGAGCTCTACGGCACCCTGACCGGCGAACACCGAGTCCCGGAGCCGACGCAGGAGACCGAGCCGAACGTGGTCCCGTTCCGCAAGGCGGAGGGGGCGTGAGTTGAAAGTTGCCGTCCTCAAAGGCGGGCGCTCGCTCGAGCGGGGCGTATCCCTGCGCTCTGGGGCGCGGGTCGAGGATGCGCTGGAGCGACTCGGCCACGAGGTGCTACCGATCGACGTCGGCTCCGACCTGGTCAAGCGGCTCGTCGCCGAGCGGCCGGACGTCGCCTTCGTCGCCATGCACGGGGTCGGCGGCGAGGACGGGACCGTGCAGGAGCTGCTGGAGATCCTCGGCATCCCCTTTACCGGCCCGAGCGCCGCCGCCTGCGCCCGCTGCATGGACAAGGTCCAGGGGAAGGACGCGATCGACGAAGCCGGCCTCCCCACCCCCGACTGGTTCGCCTTCAACCAGACCGCCTTCCGCGAGTTCGGCGCCGCCGACGCGCTCGGCCGGCTGGAGGAGACGCTCGGCTTCCCGCTAGTCGTCAAGCCGAGTCGCGGCGGTTCATCGCTGGGGGTGAAGTTCGCCCGCTCCCCGGGCGAGGTCCCGCAGGCGCTGGTCTCCGCCTTCAGCTACGACGACCGGATCCTGCTCGAGCGCTTCGTCGACGGCCGCGAGCTTGCGGTCAGCGTCCTCGGCGACAAGCCGCTGCCGGTAGTGGAGGCGATCCTGCTCGAAGGCGATCGCTACGACTTCGAGGCGCGCTACGAGATCGGCCGCACCCGCTTCGCCTGCCCGGCCGAGCTGAGCGCCGAGGAGGAGCGCGCCGTCACCGAGGCCGCCCTCGACACATACAAGGCCCTCGGCTGCTCCGGCTTCGCCCGCATCGACCTGATCCTCAACGACGAGGGCCCCTGGCTGCTCGAGGCCAACGCAATCCCCGGCCTAACCGACACCAGCCTTCTCCCCCAGGCCGCCGAGGCGGCGGGCCTCTCCTTCGAGCAACTGGTCGAGCGGATCCTCGACCTCGCGCTCCACCCCGCCGCTGCTTAGGAGTCCCCCTGGGCGAAGTCCTCCGGGGTTACTTCATCCAAGAACTCTTTGAATTTGTCGACGACCTCCTCGGTGTCCTCGACCTCATGCTCGAACTCGATCGCCGACTCCTCGATTACCTCCTCGGCCGCGAAGATCGGTGCCGCGACCCGGACCGCCAGGGCCAGGGCGTCGGAGGGGCGCGAGTCGATCTCGACTTCGGAGCCGTTGATCGAGACCGTGATCGAGGCGTAGAAAGTGTTGTCGCGCAGCTCGGTCACGGAAACCCGCTCGCACTTCGCGTCGAGGTTCTCGAGCACGTCCGAAAGCAGATCGTGGGTCATCGGACGCGGCGTCGAGGCTCCTTGCAGCTTCATCAGGATCGCCGCCGCCTCCGGGTGCCCGATCCAGATCGGCAGGAACCGGTTGCCGTCGACCGTCTTCAGCAGCACGATCGGCTGCTTGCCGACCATGTCGAAGGAGACGCCATAGATCTGCATCTGCTGCAAGAGAAGCTCCCAGGCTGGTTGGAAAGGCGAAGTATAGGTCGGGCTTCTACCCGCTCCGGGAGGGCACTCAACCGACGCGAGGCCAGTGGGCGATCCTGGATTCGAACCAGGGACCTCGTCCTTATCAGAGACGCGCTCTAACCAACTGAGCTAATCGCCCGGAATAAATACTGCGCTCGAGGCACATCGTAGCTAGCTGGAAGGGGTTGCGCCTGCCTTGGGTAATTCGAGGCGGAACGAGGTGTGGCCGGCAAATCATCCACATGGATGGTAAATAAGCCATATGGCTGGTATAGTGGCTTGGTGGATTTAGCTCGTCCCTATGCCGCTGTCGGTCCCACCCTCGATCCGGGTGTGTTGACCGTCCTCGCCGGCACCACCAGGCCCTTGACCGGCCGCGAGATCGCCCGTCTCCTCGGCCGCGCTTCGCACAGCGGGGTGACCGCGGCTCTCGGGAGGCTCGTCGACCAAGGTCTTGTTGCACGCGAGGAGGCAGGCCGGGCCTTCCTCTTCACCTTGAACCGAAAGCATTTGGCGACCCCCGCGGTAGAGCTATTGGCCGATCTGCGCGAGGAGCTTCTCCGACGCATCCGAGAGGAAGTCGATTCCTGGAAAGTGCAGGCGGTTCACATCTCGCTTTTCGGCTCAGCGGCCAGGGGCGACGGCGACACGCACAGCGACATCGACCTCTTCGCCGTGAGGAAAAGCGGGGTCGAGCGCCAGGATCCGGACTGGCGGGACCAGGTCGACTTCCTCGGCTGGCAGATCGAGCGTTGGACCGGCAACCCAGCGAGAATCGTCGAGGTGGCGCAGGAGGAGATTGGTCGCCTGAAAAAGGAGCGACCCCCGGTGATGGACAATCTGCTGACCGACGCGATTGCCCTCACCGGCCCCGATATATCGAGCCTTCTCGGTGGAGCATGACCCGGGGACGCGGCGGCAGCCGATCCCAGGTCTGCTCGAAGGAGCAAGCGCGAAACCGCCTCGGACACGCCCATAAGTTCCTCGAAGTCGCGGAGATGACGGCTGGAGAGGCCGGCGACGTTGAATATGCGAGCGCCGCAGCGGCAGTGGCGGTGCTGGCGGGCATCGCCGCCTCGGACGCCGCCTGCTGCGCTGCGCTCGGCCGCCGCTCCCGCGGCCAGGATCACCAGCAGGCCGTCAAGCTGATCGAGCAGGTCGAGCCCGGGGGGCCGAAGGCGGCGAAAGCGTTGCGACGGCTATTGAGCCTCAAGGACGAGGCGCAGTACGGCTTCTTCGATATAGGGAGTCGGGATCTTCAGTCGGCGACTCGACAGGCGCAGGCTCTGGTCGACTTCGCGGCGGCTACGGTCCGACGTTCGACGGGTTAAGCGGAACTCAGGAGGAGCGCTTGCGGAGGCGACGGGCGAGCGAGTGGGCGTCGCGGACGTCGTCGAAGCGGAGCTCGGCGACGATCCCCTCCCCTTTCGCCCGCGTCGTCACTTCGTGGCCGATCGCCTCCTCCAGCGCGTCGGCGACGTCACGGAGAGCGGCGACCGCGTCCGGGTCGGGGGCGGCTCGGCGAGGCCTCGTCTTTGGCTGGCCAGCCAGCCGAACCCTCTCTTCAGTTTCGCGAACCGACCAGCCTCCGCGGGCGGCGTCGCGAGCGAGGCGGCGGCGCACGTCGTTGCCGGTAGCGCCGAGGAGAGCCTTGCCGTGACCCTCGCTGAGGTCGCCCGACTCGAGCATCTCAAGGGCCTCGTCGGGCAGCTCGAGCAGCCGGATCAGGTTGGAGACGGCGGGGCGGCTGCGGCCGACACGTTTCGCCAGCTCTTCTTTCGTCAGCCCCAGCTCCTCGACCAGCGCCGCGCAGGCCTTCGCCTCCTCGACCGGGTTGAGGTCCTCGCGGACCATGTTCTCGATCAGGGCTGCCTGCAGGCGGTCGGCTTCGGCCTGGTCGCGCACGACCGCGGGCACCTTGTCGACCCCCGCCTGCTGGGCGGCGCGCCAACGCCGCTCTCCGGCGACTAGCTCGTAGCTGCCGTCGGGGAGGGGGCGGACCAGCAGAGGCTGCACCACGCCCGTGGCCTCGATCGAGGCCGCCAACGCCGCCAGCGCTTCCTCGTCGAAGTTGGTCCGGGGCTGCGAGGGGTTCGGCTTGATCAGCGAGACCGGCAGCTCCCGCAGCTCGCCGGCCTCAGTCGCCTCCGACTCCGGCAGGATCGCGGCCAGGCCCCGGCCGATCCCGCGCCGCCCGCTAGCCACGGCTCGCGAGCTCCTTCGAAAGGGCGCGATAGGCAACTGCACCGTGGGACGAGGGCGCGTGCTCGGTCACGGGGAGACCATAACTCGGCGACTCGGCGACTCGGACGCTGCGGGGGATGACCGTCTCGAAGACCATGCCGTCGAAATGCTCGCGCAGCTCCGCCTCGACGTCCTGGGCCAACCGGGTCCGCTCGTCATGCATGGTGATCAGCAGACCCGAAACCTCTAGCTGAGGGTTCAACTCACGCCTGATCAAGCCAAGGGTTTCGAGGAACTGAACCAGGCCCTCGAGGGCTAGGTACTCCGCCTGCACCGGCACGATCACCCGGTCGGCCGCGGTCAGTGCGTTGACACTGACCGGCCCCAGCGCCGGGGGGCAATCGAGCAGGGCGACGGCAAAGCGCTCACGAACCGGCCCGAGCCGCTCGCGTAGCCGCGTCTCCGAGCCCTGGATCCGCGGCAACTCGACCGCGGCGCCGGCGAGATCGCGGCTGGCGGGGACGAGCCAGAGGTTGTCCGGCCCCGCCGGGCGAGCCGCCTCGGCCACCGAGGTGTCGCCGGTGAGGCAGTCGTAGGAGGAGGGATGCAGGTCGCGACCGCCGCCCAGGGCAACCGTCGCGTTGCACTGCGGGTCCAGGTCAACGAGCAGGGTCTGGTGTCCCTCGGCAGCCGCGCAGGAGGCCAGGTTGACGGCGGTCGTCGTCTTCCCGACGCCCCCCTTCTGGTTCGCGACTGCGTAGACCTTGCCCATCGAGCTCAGCCTAGATGGTGGATTCCCGGCGCGTTTTCAGGCGGTCGGATAGCCTCCCGCCCGTGTCCGAGAGCTTCGACTGGCCCGATAACCCCGCCGAGCGCGCCCAGGAGCTGGTCGAGGGTGTCCTTGACGAGCTCGATCTCGACGGCGAGGTCGTGGTCGACGAGGACGATGACCGCATCCTGCTCACTGTCGAGGGCGAGGACGATTACGGCCTCCTGATCGGTAAACGTGGGCAGACGATCGACGCCCTGCAGCTGCTCTGCTACCAGGCCGCCTTCCGTGGCCTGCGCGAGCGCAAACGCGTGGTGGTGGATGCCGCTGGCTACCGTGAGCGGCGCCGCGAGACGCTCGAGAGCCGGGCCGACCGCGCCGCTGAGCAAGCGCTCAGCAACAACAGCGTCGTCGAGATGGACCCGATGAGCGCGCAGGAACGGCGGGTCGTCCACGAACGGCTGAAAGACCGCGCCGGGGTCGAGACCTACAGCGAGGGCGACGAGCCCCGTCGCTGCGTGATCGTCGCGCCGCTCCTGCCCGAGTGAGCTTCGATCCGACCGCGGTGCTGGACGTGAGCGCGCGGCGGCGGCTGCAGACCGTCCTCGACCTCCTCGCCGAAGAGCGGGCTTCGGTCAGTTCGGTGGTCGACCAGCGCGCCTGGCGGGTGCATGTCATCGACAGCCTCTCCGGCCTCGAGGTGCCCGAGCTAAGAGGGGCGAGCAGAATCGCCGATATTGGCTCTGGAGCTGGGTTTCCGGGTCTGGCTCTGGCGGTTGCGCTACCAGATGCGCAGGTGGATCTAATCGAGTCGGTCGGCCGCAAGTGCGAGTTCATGCGGCGCGCTGCCGCGGCGGCCGGAATCGACAACACGGCTGTGCGCAACCTGCGCTCGGAGGAGTGGGCGGTCGCGGAGGGGCGGGAGGCCTACGACGCCGTTACCGCCCGCGCGGTGGGACGCCTCTCGACGCTGGCGGAGCTGGCTTCGCCCCTGCTTCGACCTGATGGCATCCTCGTCGCCTGGAAGGGAAGGCGGGATCCTGACGAGGAGCGGCAGCTCGAGAACGCCTCCCAAGCCCTGGTGATGAAGCTGGAGGAGACGCTCGACGTCGGCGAACGGGCCGGCAGCGAGCACCGCCATCTGCACGCGATCCGCAAGACGGGCCCTACGCCCGAGAACCTGCCGCGGCGGCCCGGGATGGCCAAGAAGCGCCCGCGTGGCTGAACGCTACCGGCGCTTCTTCTTTTTTTTCGGCGGCCGCGGAGGCGGTTTTGCCGCCTGAACTGCGGCGGCGCCCTCGGGCGTGGCGAGGACAGGCGCCGGTACGACCTTGCGGATCACCAATTGCTGGCCGATCGTCCAGATGTTGGTGGTGATCCAGTAGAGGATTAGGCCGGCGGGGAAGTTGAGGATGAAGGGGACGAAGATCAGCGGTAGCAGGAACATCATCGTCCTCTGGCTTTTGTCAGCCGACAGCGACATGACCATGCCGGAGATCAACTGGGTGCCGATGTAGAGGACCAGCAGCACCGCCAATTCAGCGCCGTGGGCGGATGCGGTGAGGTCTTCGATGAAGAGGAACCCGGCCTTGCTCGCGCATTCGCCGGCCTTGCAGCCGATGTCCTCGGGAAGCTCGTTGCGGAGGACGTGGAAGAGGGTGAAGAAGACGGGCAGCTGCGCAATCAACGGGATGCAAGAGGCAAAGGGGTTGACTTTGTTCTCTTTGTAGATGCGCATCATTTCCTGCTGCATGCGCTGTTTGTCGTTTTTGTACTTCTCCTGCAGCTCTTTGATCTGTGGCTGCAGGGCTTGCAGGGCCCGCATCCCTTTCAGCTGTTTGTAGGTCAGCGGGATCAGCACCGCTCGGGTGACCACGGTGAGGGCGATGATCGACATCCCCCAGCTGAGGCCGGCGCTGTCGTGGAAGAACTGCAGGACCGAGTTGGCGAGGTCGACCAGCGGCTGCAGGATGTTGGCGGCGGGAAGGATCAAGAGTGGGTGCGGTGGTACTCGGCCGGGTGGACCGGGCCGGTGCGGAGCGTGAATCTATCGGGGATGGGGTCGAAGCCGCCGTGACTGAGGGGGTTGCAGCGGAGAATCCGCCATCCAGCCAGGAGAAATCCCCGGATCACACCGAAGCGTTCGACGGCCTGGACTGCGTAAGCAGAGCAGGTCGGCTCGTAGCGGCAGCGACGGGGCAGCGACGGGGAGATCCAGCGCTGGTAGGCACGGATCGGCGCCAGAAACAGCCGTTTCACGTGGAACGCTCCCGCAAGGCCGGCTCGGCGCGTTTCACGTGGAACGCACCTTTGCGAGCGCCTCTTCCAGGTTCTCCTTCACGCCCTCCATCCCGTTCTTCTCGATCAGGTCGTTGATCTCTGCGCGGGCGACAATCACGAAGTCGTGCTTAGGCGGCAACCGGTCGGCGAGCGCCCAGAACGCCTCCCGCAAGTGCCGCTTCACCTTATTGCGGTCGACAGCGCCGCCGACCTTGCGGCTGACCGAAACCCCCAGACGGACATCCTCACGCTCCTCGTCCTTGCGAGGGAACGTGTAGAGCACGAGGTACCGGGTCGCGTGGGATGAGCCATCGCGATAGACGCGGTCGAACTCGCCGCTGCGCGAAAGGCGCCGTCGCTTTGGCGCCATCAGATGCCCGCCCGCGCGACCGCGTGCGACATCTCGCTCAGGGAGTGAGGCGCTTGCGACCTTTGCGCCGGCGACGCTTGAGGACGGCCCGGCCGCCGCGGGTGCTCATGCGGGCACGGAAGCCGTGGGTCTTCGCCCGCTTCCGCTTCTTGGGCTGGTAGGTGCGCTTCATCGCGGCGGAGTATACGGACGGCGCCGAAAATCTTTTCTGCGGCATTTGCGAGGCGTCCTGGCTGGCCTGCCAGGCACGGCGCTATGGTCGCCGGCCGGTGCCCGATGACTCTCCCAGAACCCAACTCGACCCCCTTTGGCGGGCAGCCAAGGAGCGCCTAAGGACCTCGGTTCCGGAGTCCACGTACCGCCTCTGGCTAGAGCCGCTCGAGGCCGCCGGCGCCGAGGGAGAGACCCTCTATCTCTCCGCCCCCGAGGGCATCCGGGCCTGGACTGAGCGGCGCTACAGCTCATTGATCGCCGAAGCCCTCGCCGAGGTTGATTCGCCGCTGCGGCAGGTCAGCTTTGCCGAGCCGCGCGGGATCGGGCCGGACCTCGACCCCCACCCGGAGCTGAACCCGAATTACACCTTCGAGCGTTTCGTCATCGGGCCAGGCAATCGTCTCGCCCACGGTGCAGCTCTGGCCGTCGCCGAGGCTCCTTCTGAGGCCTACAACCCGCTCTTTCTGCACGGACCACCAGGGCTTGGGAAGACCCACCTGCTGGCCGCGATCGCCAACTACCTGCGCGACAATGCTCCCGGCCTCAGCGTCCGCTACACGACCGCCGAGTCCTTCACTAACGAGTTTGTGGCAGCGCTGAAGTCCTCCGGCAGCGACGGCTTTAAGGCGCGCTACCGCGATATCGACGTCCTCCTCATCGACGACGTCCAGTTCCTCCAGGGCAAGCCGGCCACGGAGGAGGAGTTCTTCCACACCTTCAACGCCCTGTACGAGTCCGGCAGCCAGCTCGTCCTCTCTGCCGACCGCATCCCCAGCGAGCTCTCGACTCTGGCCTCGCGCCTGCGGGATCGCTTCGAGTGGGGGCTAACGATCCCCGTTGAGCCGCCGAACCTCGCCACCCGCCTCACTGTCCTGCGACGGCTGGTTGAGGAGGCGGGAGTTGAGATTGCCGACGACGGCGCCCTCGCGGAGCTGGCGAACCGGATCGACGCCAATGTCCGGCAGCTGCACGGTGCCCTCACTCGCGTCCTCGCCCACGCCTCGCTGATGGCCCGGCCGCTCAGCTCCGAGCTGATCGCCGAAGTCGTCCCCGGCATCCGCTCCCAGCAGCCCACCTCCGTAGAGGAGATCCAGCAGCGGGTGGCCGAACGCTTCGGCGTCTCCCGCGCCGAGCTCGTCGGCTCGAGCCGCGCCGCCACGCCACTGCGGGCCCGGCAAGTGGCGATCTTCCTCACCCGCGACCTCACCGATCTCTCTCTCCCCCAGATTGGACGCCTCTACGGCGGCCGCGATCACACCACCGTCCTCAACTCGCTGCGCCGGGTCGAAGCCGGCCTCGGCGACGACCCTGAGCTGGCCGAGAAGATCCGGGAGTTGCGCGGAGCTATCCACAACCCGGTCGGCGACGAGCGCTAACAGCCGCCCACGCTGTAAGAATCCCCAACCTTCCACAGCGCTCTCCACACGCTGGAATCCGCAGTCCGCCGCCGAATCGCCCGCAAACCAGATTTTCTCCACAGGTCCTAACTCAACTTAAGAAGGCAATCATCAAGAGGGACATCACTTGAAGCTCACGACCAAACGCGAAGACCTTGTTTCGAAGCTCTCGATCGTCTCCCGAGCTGTTTCCACCCGCGCTGCCACGCAGGCGCTCTCCGGCGTGCTTCTCAATGCTGCCGACGGCCGCGTCACCCTCGCCGCCACCGACTTGGATCTGGGACTGGAGACGACCCTCGAGGCTGAGGTCGAGGATGGCGGCGCCGTTCTCCTTCCTGGCCGCCTCTTTGCCGAGGTCGCCCGCTCCCTGGCTGATCCGGCGGTGGAAATCGAGACGCGCGAGGCCGAGCGCGACGTCGAGATCCGCAGCGGTGGCTCCAGCTTTCACCTGCGGGTGCTTCCGGTCGAGGACTTCCCGAAGCTCCCCCAGCCTCAGGAGGAGGGGAGTCTGAAAATCCCGGCAGCGGCGCTGGAAGAGAGCATCGAGCTTGTGGCCCGGGCAGCCTCCCGCGACGACATGCGCCCCGTCCTTACCGGCGTCTTCGTCACTGCCAGTGGCAAGGAGATGACGATGGTCGCCACCGACTCCTACCGATTGGCGGTGAAAAAGACCGAGCTCGAGTCCGACCTCGGCGGTGAGCTGGAGGCCAACATTCCTGCCCGCGCGCTGCGGGAGCTGGGGCGCATCCTCTCTTCCGAGGGCGCCGGTGAGACGTCGATCTCACTACTGCCGAACCAGGCAGTTTTTGTGGCAGGGTCGATCCTCCTCTCGACGAGGCTGATCGACGGGCAGTTCCCCAACTTTCGACAACTCCTACCGGAGTCCTACGAGCACGACGTGCGGCTGCCGCGCTCGGACTTCCTCGACGTCGTCCGCCGCGTCAGCCAGCTGGCCCAGCGCAACGCGCCGCTGCGGCTCTCATTTGAGTCGGGACAGCTAACCGTGGCGGCGGAAACGCCAGACGTGGGAGACGCGCAGGAGACGATGCCCGCCGCTTTCGAGGGGGAGACGCTGGAGATCGGGTTCAACCCCGAGTTCCTGCGCGAAGGGATCGAAAGCGTCCAGGGTGACGAGATCCTGGTGCGGCTGATCTCTCCGTTGCGGCCGGGGCTGTTGGAGCCAGTGGAGGGCGACGACTTCCGCTACCTGGTGATGCCGATCCGCCTCAACGTCTGAGCGATGTCCGCACGCTCAAGGTGAGCGGCCCGTGCTCGTCACCGCGATCGAGGCCAAGCCGCTGCGCAGCCTCGAGGGGGTTCGAGTCGAGCTCGCCACGGGGATTGTCAGCGTCATCGGGCCTAACGGAGTCGGCAAGACCAACCTGATCGAGGCCCTTTACTTCGCCCTCACCGGCCGTTCGTTTCGGACCTCTGACCGCCGCGACCTGATCCCCTTCGGCGGCAACCTCGCCCGGGCCGAAGCGACGATCCGCGACGACGACGGGATCGAGCACAGGCTGATGGCGGCGATCAGCCGCACGGAAGGCCGCCGCCACCTACTCGACAGCAACCCGGCCGATCCGGCGACGCTGGCGCGTCATCGCCCGCCGGTGGCGGTCTTCGCCCCCGATCGGCTGACCCTGGTCAAGGGACCGCCGGCGGAGAGGCGGGCCCACCTCGATGGCTTCCTTGCCGCTCGCTGGCCGGCACGGGGAGAGCTGCGCAAGCGCTACGGGCAGGCGGTCGCGCAGCGCAACGCCCTGCTCTCGCGGCTCAGCGCCGGCTACGGCTCGCCCGAGGACCTGCGGATCTGGGACGCGGGCATGGCCGACGCGGCTGCACCGCTTATCGAGGCGCGGGTGGAGGCCGTGGCCGAGCTGGCGGGACCCTTCGCAGCGGCGGCCGCAGAGCTCGGTCTGACGGAGGCGGCGCTGGCGTACGCCCCGCGTGCGGAGGGCTCGGCCGAGGAGTTGAGAGCGGGCCTCGAGGAGCGGCGCGAGCAGGACATCCGCATGGGCCGCAGCTCCTGGGGTCCACACCTCGACGAGCTGAAGCTCTCCGCCGGGGGTCGTTCGCTGCGCAAGTACGGGTCCCAAGGACAGCAGCGCACCGCCCTCCTTGCGCTCCTTTTCTCCGAGCGGGAGGCGCTGCTGGCAGCTCGGCAGGTGACCCCGCTGCTGCTCCTCGACGACGTGATGAGCGAGCTCGATCCTGGCCGACGCGAGCGCCTGGTCGCTCGTCTTGGTGATGGCGGTCAGGTTCTGATCACGGCGGCTGATGAAGAGTCGGTGCCGGCGGCGGCGCGCGAGACTGTGATCAGAATGCCACCGCCGCAGACAGAAACGTCCGCAGCATGAGCAGGCGCCGCGCCCCTCGCCCAGCCTCGAACGCTTTCCAGGCTGCTTTGCAGCAGGTCGCTCCGAAGACGCCGCTGGCGACGGTCCAGGCAGCCTGGCCGGCGGCGGTGGGGGAGCAACTGGCTGCGGTCGCAACCCCCACTTCAGAGCGCCAGGGAACGCTGACGATCGAGTGCGCGGACGCAGTCTGGGCGCAGGAGCTCGACCTAATGCAGGAGACCCTGTTGGAGCGGCTCCGGGACGCGGTCGGAGAGCAGGCCCCCAAGTCGCTCCGCTTTCGTGTCAACTCTGCCCACTTCTAGGCACACTTTTTCCACGATTTGCAGGGAAGTTTAACTTTGGGCGCCCTCGGTACAGGGCATCGAACTGGTATTCTTATGGCAACTCGCATCGTGCCCCGAATTACGTGGAACGAGCACCCACGAGTCGGGGCCTTTGTGTGTCTAAGTGTCAACCGGAAGGGACTCATTGCCTGAGAAAAAAGCCAGCGGCGACTCCTACGGGGCCAAGGACATCACGGTTCTGGAGGGCTTGGAGGCAGTCCGCAAACGCCCCGGCATGTACATCGGCTCGACCGGCCCTCGCGGCCTGCACCACCTCGTCTACGAGGTGGTTGACAACTCAGTCGACGAGGCCCTGGCCGGTCACTGCGACAGCGTCCGCGTCGTGCTGCACCCGGACAACTCCTGCACCGTGGAGGACAACGGCCGCGGCATCCCGGTCGAGACGATGGCGAAAGAGGGTCGTCCCGCGGCCGAGGTCGTGCTCACGGTCCTCCATGCCGGCGGCAAGTTCGGGGACGGCGGCGGCTACAAGGTCTCGGGCGGCCTCCACGGCGTCGGCGTATCCGTCGTCAACGCCCTCTCCGAGCGCCTGCACCTGGAGATCAGCCGCGACGGCTACGTCTGGAGCCAGGACTACGAGCGCGGCAAACCCCAAGGGGACCTCACCAAAGGCGAGAAGACCGACGCCCACGGGACGAAGATCACTTTCCTGCCCGACCTCGAGATCTTCGAAGAGATCGGCTTCGACTTTGACACCCTCGTCGAGCGGCTCCGCGAGACCGCCTTCCTCACCCGCGGCCTGAAGATCGACTTGATCGACGAGCGCGGCGAGACCAATGCCGTCACCTTCAAGTACGACGGCGGCATCGAGGACTTCGTCCGCCACCTCAACGGCAACAAGGACGAGGTCCACAAAAAGGTCATCTACTTCGACGGCGGCAAAGAGGAGGGTCAGGTCGAGATCGCGATGCAGTGGAACAGCTCCTACCAGGAGTCGATCTTCAGCTTCGCCAACAACATCAACACCCACGAGGGTGGCTCCCATCTCTCGGGTTTCCGTGCCGCTTTGACCCGGACCCTTAATGCCTACGCGCGCAACAAAGGTCTGCTGAAAGAGAAAAAAGACGACAACCTCGCCGGCGAGGACGTGCGCGAGGGGTTGACGGCTGTGATCTCGGTCAAGCTGCACGACCCCCAGTTCGAGGGCCAGACCAAGACCAAACTCGGCAACCCGCCGATCAAAGGTCTGGTCGAGGAGACGGTCAACCGCAAGCTGGCCGAGTACCTCGAGGAGAACCCGGCTGATGCCCGCCGCGTGATCATGAAGGCGATCGACGCCGCCCGGGCGCGCTCGGCCGCACGCAAGGCACGCGACCTCACCCGTAAGTCGGCACTCGAGAACTCGACCCTTCCCGGCAAGCTCGCCGACTGTTCCGTCAAGGACCCCAGCCTGGCCGAGATCTTCGTGGTCGAGGGTGACTCCGCCGGCGGCTCGGCCAAGCAGGCACGCGACCGCAACACCCAGGCGGTGCTGCCGCTGCGCGGCAAGATCATCAACGTCGAGAAGAGCCGCATCGACAAGGTGCTAGCCAACAACGAGATCCAGGCGCTGATCACGGCGATCGGGACCGGCGTCCACGATGAGTTCAACATCGAGGAGGCCAGGTACCACAAGATCGTGATGGCGACCGACGCCGACGTCGACGGCGCCCATATCCGCACCCTTGTGCTCACCTTCCTCTACCGGCAGATGCCGGAGCTGATCAGCCAGGGCTACGTCTACATCGCGAAGCCGCCTCTGTACAGGGTGAAACAAGGCAATCAGGAGACCTATCTCGAGCGCGAGTCCGAACTCGAAGAGCTGCTCCTGCGGGACAAGCTGGAGGAATTTGAGCTGACCGACGCGAGTGGCGAGAGCCGCAAGCTGACGCCGAGCCGTTGGCAGGCCTATATCCGGCGCTCAAAAGAGTACGAGGGTTGGGGCTCATCGCTGCAGGCCGATTTCGGCCACGAAGTGGTTCGCTTCCTCGAGGAGTCCAACCTGCTCGACGAGCAGGTGGCGAGCGTGGCTGCCGCTCGCGATGTGTTGCAGCGCGGCGGCGGTGAGAACGAGCCGTTCGACACCGAGGTGCTCGACAGTGGTGACGAGCAGGTCACGGTGAAAGCGATCGAGCGCAAGAGCGGGCTGGCGAGGACCCACTGCTTGCCGGCAACCCTGTTCTCGCATCACGACTACCGCAAGTTCGCCGAGGTGCACGCGGCCCTGCTGAAGCAGGTCGGCCGCCCGCCCTTCGAAGTGAAGCGCGGCGAGCGCCGCAACGTCGCCCTCTCGTTCGAGGCGCTGCGCGGGGCGGTGCTGGAGCTGGCCCGGCAGGGAGTCCAGCTGACCCGGTTCAAGGGGCTCGGCGAGATGAACGCCAAGCAGTTGCGCGAGACGACGATGGACCCGGCGTCGCGGACGCTGGCCCGGGTCACGCTCGAAGACGCGACCGCCGCCGACACGATCTTCTCGATGCTGATGGGCGACCAGGTCGCCCCGCGGCGAGAGTTCATCGAGGCGCACGCCAAAGAGGTGAAGTTCCTAGATGTTTGAGATTCTCTTGTCGCGGACGCTGCAACCCACGACCTGCTTGGTTTTCGCGCCCGTATCGCTGATCGGAGGAATTACTAATGGCTCTTGATGCTTTGACGGGCAACATCGAGGACCGCGGGCTCGAGCAGGAGATGCGCTCGTCGTATCTGGATTACGCGATGAGCGTGATCGTTGGACGGGCGCTGCCGGACGTGCGCGACGGCCTCAAGCCCGTCCACAGGCGCGTGCTCTACGCGATGCACGACATTGGCCTGCAGCCGACCCGGCCCTTCCGCAAGTGCGCCTTCATCGTCGGCGAGGTGATGGGCAAATATCACCCGCATGGCGACTCGGCGATCTACGACACGCTGGTGCGGATGGCGCAGGACTTCTCCCTGCGCTACCTGCTCGTCGACGGTCAGGGCAACTTCGGCTCGATCGACGACGACCCCGCCGCGGCGATGCGGTACACCGAGGCCCGCCTCGGCCGCCTCGCCACCGAGCTGCTGCGCGACATCGACGCCGACACCGTCGACTTCGGGCCCAACTACGACGAATCGACCCAGGAGCCGCAGGTCCTTCCGGCCCGGTTCCCGAACCTGCTGGTCAACGGCACCTCCGGGATCGCGGTGGGCATGGCGACGAACATCCCGCCGCACAACCTCCGCGAGGTCGCTGGCGCGGTCTCCGCCTACATCGACAACCCGGGGATCGATCTCGCCGGGCTGATGGAGCACATCAAAGGCCCCGACTTCCCCGGCGGCGGCCTGATGAGCCGCGAGGGAATCCGCGACGCCTACGCCTCCGGTCGCGGCAGCATCAAGGTCCGCGCCCGGGCCCATGTCGAGCCGCTGAAGGGGGGCAAGGAGGCGATCGTCGTCACCGAGCTCCCGTTCATGGTCAAGAAGGGCGGCGAAGGCGGTCTGATTACCAAGATCGCCGACCTCGCCCGCGACAAAAAACTCGAGGGCATCTCCGACCTCCGCGACGAGAGCGATGAACGCTCTGGCATGCGCTTGGTGATCGAGCTCAAACGCGGCGGCCCGCCGGCCAAGGTCGTCCTCAACAACCTCTACAAAAAAACCTCGATGCAGTCGACCTTCGGCGCCAACATGGTGGCGCTGGTCGACGGCGTGCCGCGCACGCTGAGTCTGCTGGAGCTGATCGAGCACTACGTAGATCACCAGCGCGAGGTGGTGACGCGGCGGACGCAGTTCGAACTGCGGCGGGCGGAGGCAAGGGCCCACATCCTCGAGGGCCTGCTGGTCGCGCTCGACAACCTCGACGCGGTGATCGCGCTGATCCGCGGCTCCGACGATCCGGACGCCGCCCGGGAGGGGCTGATCGAGAAGTTCGAGCTCTCACGGGAGCAGGCGCAGGCAATCCTCGACATGCGCTTGCAGCGGCTGACCGCGCTCGAGGCCGACAAAGTGCGGGCCGAGCACGCTGACCTGATGGAGCGGATCGGCGAGCTGCGGGCGATCCTCGGCGACGAAGCCAAAGTCATGGGGCTGGTCAAAGACGAGCTGGCCGAAATCGTCGACTCCTACGGCGACGAGCGCCGCACCGAGCTGGCGCACTTCGAGGGCGACGTCGGGATCGAGGACATGATCGCCGACCAGCAGATGGTGATCTCGCTGACCGCCTCCGGCTACGTGAAGCGGCTGCCGCTGGCTACCTATCGGCAACAGCGCCGGGGTGGGGTCGGGGTGATGGGGATGAACCTCAAAGAGGACGACTACATCGCCCATCTCCACATCAGCTCGACCCACGACTTCCTGCTCTTCTTCACCAACCGCGGCAAGGTCTACCGGCTCAAGGTCTACGAGCTGCCGGAGGGCCAACGCAACGCCAAAGGCAGCTCGCTCAACAACCTGTTGCCGCTGCGCGAAGGCGAGCGGGTGATGGCGGTGATCCCGACCCGGGACTTCAAAGAGAACAAGTACCTCGCCTTCGCCACTGCCAAGGGCCTGGTGAAGAAAACCGAGTTCCTCGCTTACAACACGCCGATTCGCGCCGACGGGATCATCGCGATCAAGGTTCGCGACGGCGACGAGCTGGTCCAGGTGCGGCTGACCTCGGGCGAAGACGACATCCTCATGGTCTCCCACTCCGGTCATGCCTCGCGCTTTTCCGAGGAGCACGTGCGGACGATGGGGCGCGACACCAGCGGGGTCAAAGGGATGAACGTCTCCGGCAAAGACAACCGGGTCCTGGCGATGGACATCGCCCGCAACGACACCGAACTCTTCGTCGTCACCGAGAACGGCTACGGCAAGCGGACGCCGGTCTCGGAGTATCCGGTCAAGGGCCGCGGCACGAAAGGCGTCCTCACGATCAAGCTGACCGAGAAGAAGGGCGGACTCACGGGGGCGCTCATTGTCGGCGAGCACCAAGACCTCCTCTTCATCTCCCAGAACGGCATGGTCCAGCGCACCTCGGTAAGCGGCATCTCCCAAATGGGCCGCTCCACCCAAGGCGTCAAGGTGATGAATATCAAGGACGACGACTGCGTAAGCGCCGTCGCCCTAGTGGTCGAGTCCGAGGAGTCAGACGCCCCCGACGCCGAGTCCAACGGCCAAGAGCCGCTGGTCGAACCACCCGCGGAAGTTTAGACCCAGCAACTGGAGATACTTGCAGGATTTACATACTTGCCCTAAAAAGCAAGCATTGTGAATCTGCAAGTAAAGTCGAGGGACGAGCGGATCGTCGTACAGGTGGGTCCGCGGCGAGCGGCGCTGTACATGGAGGGGCGGAAAGTCGGCGGTTTCGACGTCGCTGCCTATGACAACGTAACTGCGGCTGTCGCCCGGCAATTGACGGAGTCGGCATCCCCGGACACGCTCGTCGTCTACGAGCTTGCATCCCCGGAAGCGAGGTCCATCCTCCGCGAAGCTGGGACTTCGTACGCCGGGCGGAACGGCGAGCTGTATTTACACCACCCACCGATTCATGTGGAACTGCCGGGGCGGGGGGGAGGTGCTGTGGCTGGTCCCTCTCCATTCGCGCGCTCCCCGTTCGCGCCTCGCGCCAGTCGAGTCGCGCGCTGGCTGCTCCTCCACACCGACGCCGAACCCTCCTTCCGAGAGATCAGCATCCAAACGGCGCTCAGCGAGTCGCTCGTCTCCCGAAGCGCGCGCGCGCTGGCGGACGAGCAACTCATCGAGGTTGAAGTTGATCCGCGGGACGGCCGCAGCAGACGCGTGCGCGTTCGAGACAGCGGTACCCTGCTCGACGCCTTCGAGCGGGGGACGAGGCGCCGAACTCGTGGAAGTACCTGGGATATCGGGGCCAGAGACCTTGATCGCGCTCTAAGCCGGTTGCGCCGGACGGCGAAAAAGGGCCGGTTCTCGTATGCGATCGGCGGACTCGCCGGCGCCGCGATGGTGCGGAGGGTCGTCGAGCCGGCCGAAGTTGACGTCTGGGTCCATCGGGACGACTACCGGCGGTGGATCGAGGAGCTCGATGCGGTACCCGCGCGCCCGGGCCCGGGCCGAATCGCCCTCAGGGTCCTCCCCGACCCCTACGTCCTCGCCTTCTCGGTCGAGAGAGAGGGTCTCCCCATCGCCGATCCCGTCCAGCTCTACCTCGACTGTCGTCGTGCCGGGGAGCGCGCACTTGAGGCCGCGGAAGCAATCCGCTTGGAGATGGATTGGTGAAGGTCGTCTCCCCCAACGCCCTTCTCCGCGCCGCCGCCGAGCTCTTGGGACCGGTCCGCGCCGACGTCACTGTGATCGGGGCGCTTGCGGTCCAGATCGCTCTCGACGGTCACGACGTTGCTCTCACCCCGACCGGAGACATAGATGCCGGGACGTCGATCGAGAGGGCCAACCGGGTGGTGGCACATTTAGAGGCTTCGGGGCTGAAGCGCAGCCCGGAACCTCACGAGTGGCGGTTCACCTGGATTCGCGGCGACTTGAAGGTGCAGCTGGTCCGTGCATTCCATCCCTTCCCGAAACCTCCCGCGAACGGATTCCCCGTCAACAACCTCGTTGCCGAGCTCGGCCGCTACCGCTGGGGCGTCGCCTTCGAGGGCGCCCCCGACGAGCGCGTGTTCTGGGCGGCTACTCCTGCCGCCGTGATCGCGTTGAAGGAGGAAGCCTTCGGACGCACCAGGCCGATCACGGAGGAGCCCGTCGACCGCGACTTCAGCGATGTTGCGCTCCTGCTCGACAACGAGGGGGAGAGAATCGCCCGGGAAGTCGCTGGAGATGCACAGATGCGAGCTCGGGTTAGACGAGCCGCTGAGCGGCTGGGGGGAGAGGCGGAGGCATTGGAGGGCGCTGTCCGGCAGCTGGCGGCGTCAGGACAGGAGCAGACGCCGCGTGAGGCGGAGGCGATGGTGCGTCGCGCCTGCAACGACTTCATCGCCGATCTGGTCTGAGGCGGCGCCTCTCACGCAGCCGCCGGCAGGTACTGCTGCCATGCCGCCGGGATCTTTGGGCTCGCTACCTGGATAAAGACGGTGGGCGGTGGGGCCTTGGGGGTCGTGGCCGGGTGCATTTCGATTTCTCTTGGGAGGCGGTTGCCCTTGCGGCGGTTGCAGGGGGGGCAGGCGGCGACGATGTTCTCCCAGACGGAGAGGCCGCCGCGGGAGCGGGGAATGACGTGGTCGACGGTGAGGCCGGATTTGGTCGAGCCGCAGTACTGGCAGGTCCAGGAGTCGCGGGCGAGGACGGCGCGGCGGGTGATCTTGCGGCGGTGCGCCTCGCGCGGGATGCGGACGTAGTTGGTGAGGCGGATCACGTCGGGCCGCTCCATCGTCATGTGCTCGGAGTGGAGGGCGGCGCCGTCGCGGCGCTCTAGAAGTTCGGCCTTTTCCTTCAGCAAGAGGACAGCGGCTCTTCTCAACGTGCAGACGTTGATCGGCTCATACGTCGCATTGAGTACCAGCACCCTGGCCATTGCTAGAACGAAATTGTAGGGCGCTCGGCCCCTGATGCTCGTGACAGGCGCTACAACGGGGGAACTGAAGACGATCTAGCTGACCGGATACGAGCCGAGGATCCGGGTCGATTCAGCCTTCTTGCGCAGCTCCGCGATCGCCTCGGCGACGGCGGGGTCATCCTCTTTCCCCTCGAGGTCGCAGAAGAACATGTAGCGGCCGAGCCCCTGCCGCAGTGGCCGCGACTCGATCCGCGTTAGGTTGATGCCGCGGTTGGAGAACTCGCTCAGCGCATCGACGAGGGCGCCGGGATGATCGGCACCCAGCTCGGAGAAGACCAGCGAGGTCTTCCACACAGCTGCGCTCTCGCCGGAGGGCAGCTCAATGCCCTGCGGGGCGATCCAGACGAAGCGGGTGACGTTGTCGTCCTGGTCCTCGACCCCTTCCAGCAGCGGTTTGACCCCGTAGAGCTCCGCCGCCGCCCGCGCCCCGAGTGCCGCCCAGGGCCGCGAGGACTCGCTGACCATCCGCACCGCCGCCGCGGTGCTGCTGACGCTCCGGAGTTCGATCCCCGGCAACCGCTCCCGCAGAAACCGCGCGCATTGGGCCAGCGGCTGCGGATGCGAGAGAACCGCCTCGACGTCCTCCAGCGGGACCCCCTCACGAGCAATGAGATGAACACGAACCCGGTAGTCGTGCTCTCCAGCAATCGTCACTCCATCGACTTCAAACGCCAGCGCATCCAACGTTGGCCGCACCGATCCCTCCAGCGAGTTCTCGATCGGCACCAACGCCCGATCCGCCTCGCCTCGCTCGACTGCGAGGATCGCATCGGGGATCGTCGGCGTCCTGAGGGGCTCAAAGCTGCCATCAACAAACGCTTCGCCAAGAGCATCCTCCGTAAACGTTCCAGCAGGGCCTAGGTAAGCGATTCGCATGACGAGATCAAACCAGGCCGCGTGAGGGTCCGGAGGTGACCCCGTACGGACACTCCCCAAAGCGAGCGAAGCGAGCGCGTCCGGTAGGGGTCACCCCCGGACCCTTCCCAACGCCTATTCGACCAGCAGCGTGTAGGTGGCTTCGTTGTTTTCGGTGACCTGCTCGCCGGCCACCGGTTCGACTTCGACTTCGAGGGTGACTTCGCCGCTCGGCGCCGGAGTCAGCGGGATCGTTGCCGTGCCTTCTTCGCCAGCGGCGAGTTCGTCGATTTCACCCTTCAGGGTGTTGCCTTCGACGGTCACCGAGACGGAGACGCCGTTCTCGGTCGATTCGCCCTGGTTCTGCACGGTCACTTCGACTTCGACGCCTTCTTCGCCGCTGACCGAGGTCGCCCCACCTTCGCCCAGTTCGGAGCCATTGACGCTGACCGTCCCGAGGCCGAGCCCGTGGACGCCGGGAGTCGCCGAACCGCTGTTGCCGCTGATCGCTCCAAGCGCGTCGCTGACCGCGCTCTCTTCGAGCCACTTTTCGTCAGGCAGGAAGGTGCTCTTCGGCAGGTCGTCACCGGAGATGCCGTTGTCGGCGAGGACGTTGTCGACTTCCGGCCGCACGACCTGTTCGTAGACGATGTCGCTGGCCAGCAGCTTCTGCATCTGTTTGGCGATCCCGGCCATCGCCTTCTCGGCGCCGGCGTCGCCCAGCGCGGTCGGCATCTTTTCGGCGATTTCATCCATCGCCCCGGCGCGCAGCTCGTAGACGAGTTCGAGGTTCTGCTGCGGCCCGCTCATGTCGCCCGGCGCGCCGAGGTCTTCGACTCGCTGGCGGTAGCCGTCCATCGCGCTGCGGTCGCCGTTGACCTCGTTGACGAAGTCGGTGACCGAGGCGCCGCCCGGGTCTTCGAGCTTGGCGAAGAAGCGTTTGCTGGTCTGTTCGGTCCCTTCGACGATCTCGGTGACCTTGCGCGCGTAGTCGCTGAGCTGGGAGTTGGCGCGGGCGTCGAGGCAGCCCTTAATCCCAAGCACGATCAGGATCAGCAGCAGCAGGCCGCCGCCCAAAGCGAGCCCGCGCCGCAGCATGATCTGCTGGCGTTCGGGGCGACGTTTGGGACGCTGGCGCCGGGGTGAGCGTCGTGAGGCGAAGTCCTCCACGGGGCGGAGAGTATGAACATCGGGAACGCCGTGATGTCCGATCGCCCCGCAAACGGTGGGTTTTTCCCAGCCGGGCGCAGGAAACCGGGGGTGACACGACGAAGTTGATGCCGCGATGGTTGGCTCGCTCGTGCTCAACCGGTTCCTAATCGAGCGCCGCATCGGCAGCGGCGGCTTCGGCGTTGTCTACGAGGCTTGGGACGGACGGCTGGAGCGGCCGGTCGCGGTGAAGGCGATCGAGCAGCGGGGGGAGGCCGGTCGCCGGGTCCTGCGCGAGGCCCAGGCTGCAGCCCGGCTCAACCATCCCGGCATCGTCACCCTCTACGAGATGGGGGAGGAGGACGGCAACGCGCTGCTGGTCACCGAGCTGGTCGAGGGCTCGACGCTCGCCCGCCTCGCCTACACCGGCGAGCTATCCGACCGCGAGATCGCCGAGATCGGCGCCGACCTCTGCGAGGCGCTTGACCACGCGCACTCGCGCGGCGTCGTCCACCGCGACATCAAGCCGCAAAACGTGCAGGTGATCGAGGACACCGAGGTGCGGGCGAAGTTGATGGATTTCGGCGTCGCCCACCTCGCCGGCGACTCGCCGCTGACCGCCGCCGGCGACGTCGTCGGCACCCTCGCTTACATGTCGCCCGAGCAGGCCGAGGGCAAGCCGGCTGGCCCCGAGGCCGACGTCTACTCGCTCGCCCTCACCCTTTACGAGTGCTGGAGCGGCGAGAACCCGCACCGCCGCGCCACCCCGGCCGCCACCGCCCGCGCGATCGGCGGCCGCACCCGACCGCTGCGCCGCCTCCGTCCCGACCTGCCGCGCGAGCTCGCCGACACCGTCGATGCCTGTCTCTCGCCCCGTCCCAACCACCGGCCCTCGCTGGAGGAGCTCGGCACCGCGATCGAGGACTCGCTCGACTCGCTGGCCGACCATGTCCCGTACTCGCGCGGCCACACGATCACCCGCTTCGGCGCCCTTGCCGCCGCCGCCACGGTCGGCGGCTTCCTCGCCCTGCACGGGGCGGCCCTGCCGTAGTGGGCGCCGCCGTCATCCTCACGGTCGATCCCTAGGATTTCCCCATCGGAGCGCTGAGCCGTCTGGAGTCGATGTTCGAAGGCCTCGTCGAGGGGGTCTTCAGCCGTGCCTTCAGCTCGGAGGTGCAGCCGGTCGAACTGGCGCGCAAACTCGCCAAGGAAATGGACGCCCACAAGACCGCCTCGGTCCAGCGCGTCTACGTGCCGAACGAGTACACGATCTTCCTCGGCCGCCAGGACCGCGGCAAGCTCGAAGGCTACGAGCGCTCGCTCGAGCAGGAGCTCTCCGGCTACCTGCTGGAGCACGCCCGGCGGCGCGGCTACGACCTCCTGACCCGGCCGCAGGTCGAGTTCGAGACCGACGAGCGGCTGCGGCTCGGCGAGTTCGGGATCCAGGCGCGGCTGGTCAAGCCGCCTGCCCACGAGGGCGCCGCGCCCGAACAGGGTGAAGAGGGGCACACGATGGTCTATTCCGCCGTCCGCGAGCGCGACCGCGATCGGCCGAAACGGCCCGAGCAGGCGGTCGGCGCGCTGGTCTCCACCCGCGCGGTCGTCTCGCTGGCCGACCGCCGCTATGTGCTCGAGGGGCCGCGGGCGACGATCGGGCGCTCGAAGTCGGTCGAGTGCGTGCTCTCCGACCCCAACGTCAGCCGCCGCCACGCGGAGCTGCGGCGCGACGAGAGCGGCGACTGGCAGATCGCCGACCTCGGCTCCACCAACGGGATCAAGGTCAACGGCCGCCGCGTCCCGTCCACCCGGCTCAGCCCCGGTGACCAGGTCACCGTCGGCACCACCACGTTCACCTTCGACATCGAGCAGTAGCGGCTTCTGCCGCCGTCATTAAGGTCCCTGTCGCGTGGACTACGACCCCATATCCGTAGCTCTCAAATTCGGCTTCCTCGCCGTCCTCTACCTGTTCGTGCTCGTGATCGCGCGCAGCGCCCTCAAGGACCTGCGCCGGAGCACCGCCGGGCCCGCCCCCGACGCTACCGGCTTCCATGCGGCGCCGGCCTTCGCCGAGGCTCCGCACCGCGGTCACGACGCCTGGCTAGTTGTCGAGCGCGGCGGCGGCCTTGAGCGCGACCAGCGCTTTGACCTGATCGGCGGCCTTTCGATCGGCCGTTCGAAGGAGGCCGACGTGCGGATCGACGACCGCTACGCCTCCAGTCTCCACGCCCGAGTCTTCTCCCGCGAGAACCGGTTCTACGTCGAGGACATGAACTCGACCAACGGGACCCTGCTGAACGGCGCCACCCTGCAAGGGGAGGCGGAGGCGATCGACGGCGACAGCGTCCAGATCGGGGACACGGTCTTCCGGCTCGAGGTCGGGTAGCCGATGAGCCTGCGGATCGCCGAGGAAGCCGTACGCACCGACACCGGGCGCCAGCGCAACGCCAACGAGGACTCGCTTTTCGTCGAGGCGCCACTCTTTGTCGTCGCCGACGGGATGGGCGGGGCACAGGCCGGTGAGGTCGCCTCGCGAGCGGCGGCTGAGAGCTTCGCCCAGAACCTCCCTGCGGCGCCGCCCGAGCGGCTGCTGGAGGAGACGATCACCGGGGCTAATCGGACGATCCACGAACTCGCCCGCAAGGACCCGAGCCTGGCGGGGATGGGGACCACGACCACCGCTGCCCTGGTCGACCTCGACAGCGAAGAGGTGGCGATCGGCCACGTCGGCGACAGCCGCGCCTACCGGCTGCGCGGCGGCAAGTTCGAGCAGCTGACCCGCGACCACTCGTTGGTCGAGGAGATGCGGCGCAAAGGCCAGCTGACCGACGCCCAGGCCGAGGACCACCCGCAGCGCTCGATCATCACTCGGGCGCTGGGCCCCGAACCCGACGTCGACGTCGACCTACAGACCGTTCCCGCCCAGGCCGGCGATGTCTTCCTGATCTGCTCGGACGGGCTGACGACGATGCTCGACGACGAGAAGATCTCCCACATCCTCAGCCGCGCCACCTCGCTGGACAGCGCGGTGCGGGCGCTGGTCGACGAAGCCAACCGGGCCGGCGGCCGCGACAACATCACCGTCGTCCTCTTCCGGCTCGAGGAGGGCGAGGGGGCCGCGACGGAGGCGAGCTCGGCGCGGGAAGGCGCGACCCTGATCGGCGGCGATGCCGAGGCCGCTGGCCTGACCGCGACCGAGGTCCGCAAGCGCGCCGCTGCCGAGGCCGCGCGCAAACGCCGCGAGGAAATCGAGTCGCGGCCGCGCCGCCACGGCCTGCGCACGGCGCTGAAGGTGCTGGTGCCGCTACTGCTTGTCGTCGCCGTGATCGCTGGCGCTTGGTACGGCAATCGCCAGATCTGGTTCCTCGGCACCGATGATTCGGGTCGCGTCGCCCTCTACCGCGGCGCCCCCTACGAGCTGCCTTTTGGGATCGACCTCTACAGCGAGCGCTACTCGAGCCCGATCCAGACCGGCTCGCTGCCGGCGCGGCGCCAGGACGCCGTCATCGGCCACGACCTGCGCTCGCGCGACGACGCCGTCTCGCTGCTGGAAGAAATCGAAAAGACCGCGGGGCTTCCTTGACGTCGGAGAGGAACCGGGAGCTCTTCGCCCTGGTTCCGGTTGCCATCTTGCTGACGGCCGGGTTCGCCGCCGTCTTCGCCCAGGAGAACGCGCAGCTCGGCAACCTCAGCCTGATCTACGGCGCCTACTTCCTGGCCCTCTGCCTCGCCACCCACGTCTTCCTGCGGTTCCGCCTCCCCAACGCCGATCCCTATCTCTTCCCGCTGATGGCGACGCTGACCGCGTTCGGGCTGGTGATGATCTACCGGATCGACGAAAGCCTGGCCCGTGACCAGGCGAACTGGTTCGTCCTCGGGCTCGTCCTCTTCGCGCTGACGATCTGGTTCCTGCGCGACTACGAGGTGCTGGAGCGCTACCGCTACACGATCGCCGTCGTCGGCCTGCTGCTGCTGCTGGCGCCGCGGCTGCCGGGGATCGGTCAGCAGGTCAACGGCGCCTACCTCGGGGTGAAGATCGGGCCGCTTGCCTTCCAGCCGGCCGAGTTCACCAAGCTCGCGATCGTCGTCTTCCTCGCCAGCTACCTGCGCGAGCACCGCGAGGTGTTGATCGTCGGGGCGCGGCGGGTCCTCGGAATTACCCTGCCGCCGCTGAAGCACTTCGGCCCGATGCTGGTGGTTTGGGGCGCCTCGATGTTCATGCTCGTCTTCATCCGGGACCTCGGCAGCTCGCTGATGTTCTTCGCCGCCTTCCTCGCCCTGCTCTATGTGGCAACCGGCCGCTTCTCCTTCGTCATCATCGGGATGGCGATGTTCCTCGTCGGCGCCTGGTTCTTCGCCAGCACCGTCCCCCACGTCCACGACCGGGTCGAGATCTGGCTCCACCCATACAACTCCCCGGAAGAAACCGGGTACCAGATCCTCCAGTCGATCTTCGCCCAGGCCGACGGCGGACTGTTCGGCAAAGGGTTCGGCCAGGCGCTGATCAACATCCCCGGCACCCACCCGCCGGCGCGGCTCCTGCCGGCGGCTGAAACCGACACGATCTACGCGCTGATCGTCAACGAGCTCGGCCTCTTCGGTGCCTGCGGCTTGATCCTCACCTACCTGCTGATCACCGCCCGTGGCTTCAAAGTCGCCCTGCTGGCCAGCGACGGCTTCTCGAAGCTGCTCGCCACCGGCCTCACCGCGGTGTTCGCGATCCAGGCCTTTGTGATCGTCGGCGGCGTCACCCGGGTGATCCCGCTGACCGGCGTCACCCTGCCTTTCGTCAGTTACGGCGGCAGCTCGATTGTCGCCAACTTCGTCCTCCTGGCCCTGCTGCTGCTGGTCTCTGATCGCGCTCGGCGCGAGGCCGCCGCATGAACCGGCAGATCGTCAAACTCTTCGCCTTCATCGTCGTCCTCTTCGGCGTGCTGGTCGGCTTCACGTCCTACTGGTCGGTGTTCGACGCCGAGGCGCTGAAGGAAAAAGACGCCAACAAGCGGCCGCTGCTGGAGCAGCAGCAGATCCGCCGCGGACGCATCCTCACCGCTGACGGGACCGTGATCGCGAAGTCGGTGGCGAAGGGGAAGGGCGCGGAAAGGCGGTTCGTCCGCCGTTATCCGGAAGGCTCCCTTTTCGGCCACCCGATCGGGTACAGCTTCGTGCGCTTCGGCGATTCGGAGTTCGAGCAGTTCCACAACGAAGAACTGGTCGGCGAAGAAAGCGAATTCAGCTCGATCCTCGACGAGCTGACCGGCGGCACCCAGGAAGGCAACGACATCGTCACCAACATCGACACCGAAGCGCAGCGCACCGCGCTCGCCGACCTCGAAGAAGTCGGCTTCGGCGCCGTCGTCGCGATCGTCCCGCAGACCGGCGAAATCAAGGCGATGGTCTCGAACGCCCCCTACAACCCGAACCGGGTTCCCTACAAGTTCTCGAAGCTGAGCACCAACAACATCGAACGGCCCCTTTACGACCGCGCGACCCAGGGCCAGTACCCGCCGGGGTCGACCTTCAAGGTCGTGACCGCGGCGGCGGGGCTGGAAAGCGGGACGATCACGCCGGAGACGACGATCGACGCGCCGGGTTCGCTTGAAGTCGAAGGCACGCCGCTGCAGAACGACTTCAACGAGGACTTCGGCCCGATCGCCCTCGACACGGCGCTGACCAACTCGGTCAACACCTGGTTCGGCCAGCTCGCCCAGCAGGTGGGCGAGGACCAGCTGTTCGAGACGATGGAAAAGTTCGGCTTCAACTCGCGGCCGGCGATCGACCTGCCGGAAAACCAGGTCGAACCGAGCGGGGTCTTCAACGAAAACGGCAACCTTCTGCACGCGAACGACCCGGTCGACCTCGCCCGCCTCGGGATCGGCCAGGAGCGGCTGCTGGCGACGCCGCTGCAGATCGCCGAGGTGGCGGCGGCGATCGCCAACGGCGGCAAGCTGATGAAGCCGCAGATCTGGAAGCGGGTGATCGATCCCGACGGCCGGGTCGTCGACACGCTCGACCCCTCCGTCTACAGCGAACCGGTCAGCGGCGAGACCGCCGAAGAGCTGACGACGGCGATGGAAGGGGTGGTCAGCGAAGGCACCGGGACCAACGCGGCGATCTCCGGCGTCCCGGTCGCTGGTAAGACGGGGACCGCGGAAACCCCGGGCAACGAAGCCTGCGGCGGCGGCGCCGAAGAGAATCAGGCGTGGTTCATGGGATTTGCCCCGGCCGATGACCCGAAGATCGCGATCGCCGCCTCGGTCGAGTGCACCGAACAGTTCGGCAATGACGTCGCGGCGCCGATCTTCCGCGACGTCGCCGAAACGATCTTGAACGGAGAATGACGATGGAGATGGAGGGTTTGGGTGGCTGAGGTTCGCGAGGGGAGCGTCGTCGACAAGCGGTACCGGGTGCTGCGCCGGATCGGCAGCGGCGGCATGGCCGACGTCTGGCTGGCCGAGGACACCCACCTGCAACGGCAGGTGGCGCTGAAGGTCCTCCACAGCCGCTACCTCCAGGACCCCGACTTCATCGCCCGCTTCCAGCGCGAGGCCGAGTCCGCCGCCGGGCTGCAGCACCCGAACATCGTCGCCGTCTTCGACCGTGGCTCTGACGAGGGCGTCAACTACATCGCGATGCGCTACGTCGAGGGACCGACGCTGAAGCAGCTGATCGAACGCGGGCTGACCCCCGAGCAGGCGGTGGCGCTGGTGCGGCAGGTGCTCGAGGGCGCTCGTTTCGCCCACCGCAACGGGATCGTCCACCGCGACCTGAAGCCGCAGAACGTGATCGTCGACGAAGAGGGCAAAGCCGTCGTCACCGACTTCGGAATTGCCCGCGCCGGCGTCTCGGAGATCACCCAGACCGGCTCGGTGATGGGCACCCCGCAGTACCTCTCGCCCGAGCAGGCGCAGGGGTTCGAGGTGACCGGCGTCTCCGACCTCTACTCGATCGGCGTCATCCTCTACGAGGCGCTCACCGGACGGGTCCCGTTCGAAGGCGAAAGCGCGGTGGCGGTGGCGATGAAACAGGTCGCCGAGACGCCGCAGCGGCCGAGCTCGATCAACCCCCAGGTCTCACCGGCGCTCGACGCGGTGGTGATGCGGGCGCTGGAGAAGGAGCCGGGCAACCGCTTCCAGAGCGCCGACGCCTTCATCGCCGCGCTCGACCAGGCAATGCGGGAACCGGGCGTGGGGAGGGGGACGGCGACGTTTGCCGCGGCGCCGCCGGTCGTCGCGACCGCCGAGGAGCTGCCGCCGGAGGAAGACCGGCGGCGCAACAACTGGCTCTGGGCGCTCTTGGTCGCGGCGATCGTGATCGGTCTGCTGATCGGCTTACTCGCAACCCGGGACTCGAAGACCGACGTCCCCAACGTGACCGGCAAGCAGCTCGAATTCGCGATCGCCCAGCTCGAACGCAAGGGCTTCGAGGTCGGCGAAGAAAAGTTCGTTGAACGGCAATCGCCGAAGAACACCGTGCTCGAGCAGGACCCGCTACCGGGCTCGGCGAACGAAGACTGCGCCTTCCTCAGCCTCTTCTGCTCGAAGCCGAAGGTCGACCTCACCGTCAGCGCCGGTCCCGGCCAGGGCGAAGTCCCGAGCACCAACGGGCTGACCGCCGCCGCCGCGACCAAGAAGCTGGAAGCGGCCGGTTTCGGGGTGACGGTGCAGCGGGTGAACTCCAACTCGGTCGAAGAAGGCTTGGTCGTGTTCTCCGAACCGCGCGGGGGTGACACCACCACCAACGGCTCGACGGTGACGATCTTCGTCTCGCAGGGGCCGAAGCTGGCGAAGGTGCCGGTGCTGGTCGGCGTCCAGCGCGAAGTTGCCGTCCAGCGGCTCAGCGCCCGCGGCCTCACCCCGAGCGTCTCCGAAGAGGAAAGCGCCTCGCCGCAGGGCAAGGTGATCCGCCAGTCGCCGAGCGCCGGCACCCAGGTGGAACCGGGCTCGACCGTGACGATCGTCGTTTCCAGCGGTGAAGAAGAAGAAAAGGCAGTGAAGGCGCCGAACGTGATCGGGCAGGAAAGGCGGGAAGCTGTGGAAGCGATCCGCGCCGCTGGGCTGACGCCGCAGGTCGAAGAAGAAGAAACCGAAGTCCCGAGCCAGGTCGGCCGCGTCACCGACCAGTTCCCGCCGCCGGGCAGCGAACTCGAACCGCGCTCGACGGTGACGATCACGGTCGGCAAGCAGGCCCGCGAACCGGCCGAAGGAGAAGAAGGGGAACTGGAACCGTGAGGGTCGCGGTCCTCTCCGGCGGCCGCTCCTCCGAGCACGACGTTTCGCTGCGCTCGGGCGCGGCAGTGGCGCGCGGGCTCCGCGAGGCCGACCACGAGGCTGTCGAGGTGACGATCGGCCGCGACGGCTCCTGGCGCACCGCCGGCGGCCCGGTCGAGCTGGTGCCCGGCGGCGGGCTGCTTGGCGCCGAGGCGGTTTTTCCGGCCCTGCACGGCGCCTTCGGCGAGGACGGCAGCATTCAGGGCCTGCTCGAGCAGCTCGACGTCCCCTACGTCGGCTCCGACGTCCTCTCCTCGGCGATCTGCATGGACAAGCTGACGCTGAAGCGCCTCTTCGCCGGCCACGGGGTGCCGCAGGTGGGGTTCACCGCGGTCGAGGGCAACGACTGGTGGGGTCGCTGTGAGGAGATGGGGTTGCCGCTCTGGGTCAAGCCCTCGCGGATGGGCTCCAGCGTCGGCATCACCCGGGTCGGCAGGCTCGAGGAGCTCGACGCTGCGGTCGAGCGGGCGCTGCGGCACGACCCGCGGGTGATCGTCGAGGCCTCCTCGCCAGGGCGCGAGGTCGAGTGCTCGGTCCTCGGCAACGACGACCCGGAGGCCTCGCTGCCGGGGGAGATCGTCGCCCACGGCACCTGGTACGACTTCGAAGCCAAGTACACCGAGGGCGGGATGGAGCTTCGCGTCCCCGCCCCGATCGGCGACGAGGCCACCGCCAACGTCCGCGAGATGGCCGTCTCGGTCTTCAGGCTCGCCGGCTGCTCCGGCCTCGCCCGCTGCGACTTCTTCGTCGAACCCGACGGCTCCGTCCTCGTCAACGAGATCAACACCATGCCCGGCTTCACCGACACCAGCGTCTACGCCAAGCTCTTCGACGCCACCGGCACCGACTACCCCGAGCTCTGCAACCGCCTGGTGCAGCTCGCGGTCGAGCGGCACCAGGCGTCACGTTCCTACGAGTTCTAGCTCTCCAGTCAGGAGAGATACGTCGGTTTGGAGCCTTCTTCGTCTTTTTCGAGTGTGAGGTTCAAGTCAAAGGCGGCGCTTTCTGATCCACAGGTGACTGGCGAAAAGGCTTGTTTGACGAACTGCAAGATGGTGTCTTCCGGGTCTGTGGTCATCGTTCCCACCATGGCGCCGGTGCGTTCATAGGTACAGGTGAACAACCCCGCATCGTTGATGAACCGCAGCGGTCGGGCCGCTTCCGAGCACCTCCCTCCTCGGATCTGTACTTCGTCTTCCGCCATTTTCGACACTGATCGGAGGCACCAGGGAAGTCCGTTGGTAGCGATGTTGAATGTCCAGCGACCGGCTTCGGAGTTTGGCTTCGGTGTGCAATCCCCGCTGAGCCCCGTTCCCACTGAGGAAGCGGTTTCAATGTCGATTTCGAGTTCGCTCCCGGTGTTCTTTTTCAAGATGCCTGTGAGTTCTACTCTGGTGCATTCAAGACCACCGAGGGCCACTGTCAACAGCGGTACACCAATGCTTGCCAGCCTGACTTTCGTACTAGTCGGCATCAAGGTGCCTGTGGGGTATGTGAGAGCTGGGGAATTGGTGGCCGAAGCCGTCGCCGGAATCAGCGAGAGTATCGAGAGGCTGATCAGCAGCTGCAGTATGACTTGGTTCCTCTTGGTCACGGCGTCATCCTTTCGTCGATCCGCTAAGCGGTTGTCGTTCGGCTTGACTGTGACCGCGAACAGCCCTTGGGTAAAGACGGAAAGTTTTTCAGTAGGCGAGGTTGCGACTCCGAGGGCGAGGGAAACTCTTATAGACGGGCGCGCGGCCGCGGTTCCAGAGGGTGCTGTCGATCTCGGCGGGGGTTAGGCGGGTGGCGGCGGCTAGGAGCTCGACGGCTTGGACGGCGCAGGCGCGGAGCTCTACCTCCTCGGAAGACCCGTGCTCGAGGAGCTCCTCTGCTTCGATGCGGGCGGTGAGAGCCGGGTCGAGGTGAAGGATGCCGTCTACTCGGAGCACGTGGGGGACGAGGTTGTCGGCGAAGGCGGTGAGGCGGTCGAGGCCGGGGAGGTTGGCGACACCGGTGCGGTGGAGGTCGGCGGCGGTGAGCTGGGCTCGCTTGTAGAAGGGGACCGCCCGGCCGTCGTAGGTGGAGACGTCGGCGAAGGAGGTCCAGGCGGCGAAGGTGGCGGCGAGGGCCGGGATCGAGTCCGCATCTTCGGCCGGGTTGAGGAAGCGTTCGCCGTGGTCGGCGCTGATGTGCTCGCCGACGTCTCGCAGCGCCGCTGCGAACTGCGGCATCAGCGGGTGCTGCGGCTCCTGGCCGACCACGCCGGCGATCGTCTCTGCGTCCATTGCCTGCAGTTCGCCGGCGGACCAAGCGCCTGCCGCTTCGAAGCGGTCGGTCACTCCAGCCGCCATCGTGCCGTAACCGCTGTGACCCGGGAGCTTGCGGATCGTCGGCCACCAGCCGGAGCCGAAGTTGATCGCGTTCATGCAGATCGCGAAGGCGGCGGCGGTTTCGGGGTCATCGGCGAAGGGCGCTGACTCGTCGGAGGCGCCGGGTTGGGGCAAGCTGGCCGCGTACTCCTCGATCGCCTCCTCGTCGATCCGCACCGACCGGGCCCGCTCTGCCACCCAGGCGCAGGCGGCGCGGACTTCGTCGGGCAGCGAAACTGAGGACATGACGAAGCCAGAGATACAGGTTCGGCAGGCGGGGGTGGATGACGCTGCCGAGGTCGCCCGCCTCCTGCGCGACTTCAACCTCGAGTACGACGAACCGACTCCGGAGGTCGAGGTGCTGACGAAGACGATCGCGCGCCTGCTCGACGAGGGCGAGATCACGGTCCTCCTCGCGGGGACCGGCCCCGATGGCCTCTCCCTATTTCGCTTCCGGCCCGGCATCTGGAGCGCAGGCGAGGAAACGTACTTGCAGGAGCTCTATGTAGTGCCGCATCTGCGCGGCCAAGGGATCGGTCGGGCCCTTCTTGAGGCAACGATCGAGTACGCCCACGAGCGTGGCTCCGACGGCATCGACCTCAATACCGGGGAAACCGACACCGCCGCCCGCGCCCTCTACGAGAGCATGGGCTTCAGCAACCGTGAAGGTGGGCCCGACGGCCCCTCGATGCTCTTCTACGAGCGCGAGATCTGAGCCGTCAGCTCGGCAAATCCGATTCCCTCGGGCGGGTCCACCAGCCCGGGATGGAAGAGGTGGCCGAGCAGCTCGACGCCGTCGACCAGGCGCGGCCCGGGGCGGGAGAAGGTCGAGGCCCCGTCGACCGCGTAGACGCTGGCGGCACCGAAAGCTCCGAGGCGCTCGCCGTTGCGCAACGCCTGCGCGCAGGACTCGTCGAGGTACCAGCCGCAGGGCATCGAGACGACCACCTCGGGCTCGAGGCCGCGCAGGTCCTCCCACTTCACCTCAGGCGACTTCTGCCCGGGGGACCCGGCAACGCTCTCGCCGCCGGCGATCTCGATCATCTCCGGGATCCAATGGCCACCGAGGAAGGGCGGCGCCAACCACTCGAGGGCGAGAACCCGGGGCCGCGGCACGTCGGCGACCGTGGCGCGGACGGCATCCAGCCGCTCCTCGAGCTCGCTCCGCACCGCCCGCCCTCGCTCCGGGATCCCCGCGGCTTCGCCCAGCCGCGTCACGTCATCCAGCACCTCACCGAGCGTGGTCGGATCCTGCTGGAGGACGCGCGGGCTGCTCGGCAGGCGCGCCGCCACCTCGACCACGTCGTCGTAGGAGACGGCGCAGACCTCGCAGACGGCCTGGGTGACGATCAGGTCGGGCCCCAGCTCCGCCAGCCGCTCCTCGTCGAGCGTGTAGAGCGCCCGTCCTTCGCCGATCACCTCCTTCACCTTCGCGTCGATCTCGCCGGCCGCGAGGCTCGGCGGCAGCACCGTCGCGGTCAGCGGCGGCAGCTCGGCCGCCGCCGATGGGTAGTCGCACTCGTGGGTGACGCCGACGACGCTCTCGCCGAGGCCGAGGGCGAAGAGCATCTCGGTTGCCGAGGGGACGAGGCTGGCAATCCTCATCCCCTCAGCATGACGAGTCGGTTGCCTAGGCTCCCGCCGCCAGCAGCGCGTTGGCGCCGCCCTGCATCCCGGTTGCGTTGGGATGGATCGGCGCCGCCGCGTTGCCCGGCACCAGCGGTTCCACCCAGCGGGTCGAGCTGCCCTTGCAGGCATCGTGGCCGATGCTCGCCCCGTACCAGTTGACCAGCGTCGCCCCGGCCGCCGCGGCCTGGGTCGCCAGCATCGAGTTGAGCCGCTGCTCGGTCGAGCGCAGGTACGGCACGTCGGTGAAGCCGAGCGGCATCTGCGGCCAGCACCCGTACCCGGTCTCGGGGAAAATCGCCGGGTAGTTGACGACGTAGATCCGCGCTGAGGGCGCCCGCGACTTAATCCCCGCCAGGACCGCCGCGACCTTCGGCGCCGTCGCTTCGATCCGCGCTTTCAGCTGGTCGACCCCACCCGAGTTGTATTTGTCGAGGCAGGGATGGCTGAACGGGTTGACCGTGATGCAGCTCTGGGCGACTTCGGAGAAGCCGATGTCGTTGCCGCCGATCGTCAGCGAGACCACCGAGGTGGTTGAGTCGACTGAGTTCAGCTGCGGCGGGTTGGGCCCGTCGGGTTCGACGTTCTGCGGGTTGGTCATGTCGCCCGTCTTGGCGCCACTGCAGGTCGCGTCGCGAAGCGTCAAGCCGATGCCGGGCGCCGCCAAGTGGGCGTAGTTGTGGTCGGACTTGAGACAGCCGAGCGGCAGGATCGGGTTCGGGATCAACGGCCCGGCGGCGTAGGAATCGCCAAGGGCGGCGTAGTTGGCTGCCCGTGCTCCGGCGGCCAGGACGGCTGCGAGCAGGAGCGCGGCGAGCGCGGCCAGCACGACCGCAACCGGACGGCGAATCGGGAATGACTGGATCATCTTTCTCTCCTTGGAACGTTTGCCCCGCCCGCTCCCCGGCTATATGGTCAAGATACTTAGCGGTAACAAGTAGAGCAAGTCGCTACTAAGTTCTTAGTATCTACCAGTCGATCCAGCCCGGAGGAGAGCCATGCGCCGCGTCCTTTTCGCCCTTTTCTGTGTCCTCAGCTTCTGCGCCGCCGCCGCCGCGCCCGCCTCGGCGGACCTGCCGGTGATCTACAGCGGCGCTTACGGCTACGCCCACGTGAGTCCGACTGCGAGCCCGCCCGGCGCCAACGACTGGACCTGCAAACCAAGCGCGGCCCACCCGCGGCCGGTCGTCCTCGTCCACGGCACCTTCGCCGACATGTCCGACAACTGGCAGGCACTTTCACCGCTGTTGAAGAACAACGGCTATTGCGTCTTCGCCCTCAACTACGGGTCCTACGCCGGCAGCGGTGCGGTCGGCATCTACGGCACCGGCGAGATCCGCAACTCGGCCAAAGAACTCGACACCTTCGTTGGCAAAGTCCTCGCCGCCACCGGTGCCCCCGAGGTCGACTTGGTCGGCCACTCGCAGGGCGGGATGATGCCGCGCTGGTACCTCAAGTTCCTCGGTGGCGCGAGCGAGGTCCACACCCTCGTCGGCCTCTCGCCCTCCAACCACGGCACTACCGTCGATGGGATCGGGCTGCTCGCCCGCTTCTTCCCCGGCGGCTCCCAGTTCACCGGCGCCCTCTGCCCGGCCTGCGAGGAGCAGATCGTCGGCTCGGCCTTCCTCGCCGAACTGAACAGCGGCGGCGACACCGTGCCGGGGGTCGAATACACGGTGATCCAGACCCGCTACGACCAGGTAGTCACCCCCTACACCTCGGCCTTCCTCTCGGGGGCGAAAAACATCGTCCTGCAGAACCAGTGCATCCTCGACCTCGGCGACCACCTCTCGATGCCCTACGACCACATCGCCGACGCCGACGTCCTCACCGCGCTCGACCCGCTGCACCCCCGCAATCCCATCTGCACCCCGATCCTCCCGACCGAGGGCGGCTAGTACTGGTCAGGCGCTCCCGTTTTCCCCGCGGTAGGGCCCCGGCTTCGGCCGGGACCTGCCGCCGGGGAAGGCGAGGCGGAGGATCGTCCGCTGGACCATCCCCAGCTGCTGCATGAAGGGGCCGCTGTTGTAGGGCAGGCCGTAGCGTTCGCAGACGTCCTTCACCTGCGGCGCGATCTCGGCGTAGCGGGTGCTCGGCATGTCGGGGAAGAGGTGGTGCTCGACCTGGTAGCTGAGGTTGCCGCTGGCGATGTGGAAGAGCGGGCCGCCGTCGATGTTGGCCGAGCCGGTGAGCTGGCGGATGTACCAGCCCCCCCTGCTCTCGTTCTCGACCTCCTTCTGGGAGAAGGTGTAGGTCTGGTCGGGGAAGTGGCCGCAGAAGATGATCGCGTAGGCCCAGAGGTTGCGGACGATGTTGGCGGTGGCGTCGGCCTTGGCGGTCTGGCGGAAGGTCTTGCTGCCGCTGGTCAGCGCGGCTTCGACCACCGGCGCGAAGCGGCTCGGGCGCTTGCGCCTCTTGACCCGGCCGAGGATCCCGCGCGGCGCCTTGCGCTGGCGCCGCGTCTGCACGACGGCGTCGATCGCCGTCGCCCCCAGGGCGCTGACCAGCGGCCAGGCGATGTAGTCCTTGACGATCTGGTCCTTGGCCTTGCCGGCGATCCCCTTCAGCTCCCGCTTCACCTGGTGCTTGGGCTTGTGGCCCTTGCGGATCGCTTCGAAATCGAGGTCGTGCAGGGCCACGCCCCACTCGAACAGGGCCGCCAGGAGCAGGTTGTAGACCGGCTGGGCGAGGTAGACCGGGTTCCACTTCTGCGCCGGATCGATCCGCATGATCTCGTAGCCGAGGTCCTTGTCCTTGCCGCGAATGTTGGTGTAGGTGTGGTGGACGAAGTTGTGGGAGTGCTTCCAGGCCTCGGCGGTCGAGGCGGTGTCCCAGTCCCAGGTCGAGGAGTGGATGCGCGGGTCGTTCATCCAGTCCCACTGGCCGTGCATGACGTTGTGGCCGATCTCCATGTTCTCGAGGATCTTCGCCGCCGACAGGGCAGCGGTCCCGGCGACCCAGGCGGGCCGGTTGCGGGAGGCGACCAGCAGCGCCCGGCCGAGCACGGCAAGGCGGCGCTGCATCTCGATCATGCTCTCGATGTAGCGGCGGTCGCGTTCGCCGAGCTCGCTCATCACGCGGTCGCGGATCGCGTCGAACTCCTTCGCGAGCTGCTCGAGCTGCTCCTCGGAGAGGTGCGCGAGCGGGCTCTCGCTTTGGGTGTCGATCGGGGCGGCGGTGGGCTCTATGGTCGTAGTCATCTGGGTTCTAGTCCCCTTTTTCTCATAGTGCAATCGCAACGTCGCCTTCAGGCGCGTTGACACAGGTTCGGACCATCTCTCCCTCTTGCCCGTAGACCTCCCCGGTCCGGAGGTCCCTCACTTCGCCGGAACAGAGCCGGCCGATGCAGGTGTGGCAGATCCCCATCCGGCAGCCGAACGGCAGCTCGGCCCCCGCTTCCTCGCCGGCGACGAGAATCGGCGTGCCGCCGTCGCACTCGGTCTCGATGCCGCTGGAGAGGAAGCGGACCGTGCCGCCCTCTCCGGCAACCGCGTCACCGCCGATCACCGGCTGGAAGCGCTCCATCTCCAGCAGTTCCGGATCGCCTTCCTCGCGCCAGTGGGTGACCAACGAGTCGAGCATCTCTCCCGGGCCGGAGACGAAGGCGCGGCGCTCGCGCCAGTCGGGGCAGAGCGCGTCGAGCTCGTGCGGACCGAAGCGGCCGGCTTCGGAGGTGATCCGCAGGTGCGGCTTGTAGCCCGGCCGCCGCGCGTCGAGCTCGCGCAACTGCTCGCCGAAGATCACCGTCTCGGTCGTGCGGGAGGAGTGGATGTGGACGGCGTCCACGAGCGCGTCGTCGCGGTCAAGGCTGCGCAGCATGCTCATGATCGGGGTGATGCCGCTGCCGGCGCTGATGAAGAGGAGCTTCTCCGGCGGCGGGTCGGGGAGAACGAAGGTGCCTTCGACGCCGCCGAGGCGGACGATGTCCCCGGGCCGCGCGTTGTGGACCAGGTAGGGAGTCACCTTCCCGGCCTCGACCAGCTTCGGCGTGATCCCGATGAGGCCCTCGGGATGCCCTGGGTCGGTGGTCAGCGAGTAGGCGCGCCAGTGATGAACGCCGTTGACGATCACGCCGATCCGCAGGTACTGACCCGCCTGGTGGCCGGGCCACTCGTAGCCGGGCCGAATCAGGATCGTCGCCGCGTCAGGCGTCTCGCGGACGATCCGCTCGATCCGCCCCCGCAACTCCTGGGTCGACCAGAGCGGGTTGATCAGTTCGAGGTAGTCGTCGGGGAGCAGCGGCGTGAACAGCGAGCGGACCGCGTCCAGGGCGCGGCGGCGAGCTTTCGAGACGTTGGGCTTTGCTCCTTGCTCTGCCATTGAGAGATGCTACACCGATCGATGTAATGGATACGTAAAAGTTCGGGCGCTCCTCGCCGCCCGCTCCTATACCCGCAGCTTCTTAACTCAGTCGATCAGCTTCACGTCGCTGATCTCGACTTGATAGCGACCCTCCTGGTCCCGTGCCGGCGCCGCTTTGTTGAACCAGATCAGGAAGTACTTGGCGGGGGAGCCGAGATGGAGGTCGACTTCCTCGAGCTCCTTGGCGTCGGTGACGTCGCCGACCGGTTCTCCCCATTCGGTCACTTCTTCCGGCGGGCCGGAGGAGGAGGCGAAGATCTCGGCGTCCCAGCCGGGAGTGGGGGTGCGGATGATCATCTCCGAGGGGGTGGTGGTCGCCTTCGCGGTCACGTAGAGGCCGACCCCGGGGTCGGTGCCTTCCTTGGTTCCCGCGAAGGTGTCGGTGTCGTAGTGCTCGCTGCTCCAGGCGGTGCCGGTCGGATTGCCGTCAATCGCCAGGTTGACCGTCTCGGGATCCTCTTCGCCGTCGCCCTGCGGGTCGTAGTCGGAGACACCCGAGAGCGCCACCGTCTTGCCCTTGTCGTTCAGCGCCCCGCCGCCACCGCCCGGACCGTTACCGCTGCTGATCAGCAGCACTGCGGCGAGTACTCCGGCGGCGACGAGCAGGAGCGCGAGGACGGCGACGCGGGACCAGCGGCTGCCGCCGGCGAGCTTGCGTTCAGCCGGCGGGACCGCCTCCAGCACGCTGGTCGCCTCGCCGGTGGTCGAGCCCGCGCGGGCCGCCTCGACCTCGAGCGCGGTTGAGAGGTCGTCGATCAACTCGCCCACGGACTGGTAGCGGTCGCCGGGGTCCTTCGCGGTCGCCCGCTCGACCGTCATCGCCGCCGCGGCGGAGAGCTCCGGCCGTCGCTGCTGGACGTCGGGCAGTTCCTCGTTGACGTGTTTCATCGCCACCCCGACCTGGCTGTCGGCGCTGAACGGGACCTGCCCGGTCAGCATCTCGTAGAGGACGACGCCGAGCGAGTAGATGTCGGAGCGCTGGTCGACCGGGTGACCCATCGCCTGCTCGGGGGCAACGTAGTCGGTGGTGCCGAGGACGCGCCCGGTCGCGGTCATCCCGTCCTGCTCGAGCTGGCGGGAGATCCCGAAGTCGGTCAGCTTCGCCCGGCCCTCGGAGTCGATGAGGACGTTCTGCGGCTTGATGTCGCGGTGAACCATGTTGCGGGCGTGGGCGACGGTGAGCCCGCGGGCAATCTCGATCGCGTAGGCGAGCGCCTCCTGGGCGTCCAGCGCCCCGGCGCGGTTGATCCGCTGCTTCAGCGTCTCCCCCTCGACGTACTCGAAGACGATGTAGGGGTGGCCACCGTCCTCACCGGCGTCGATTACCGCGACCACGTTGGGGTGGGAGAGCTTCGCCACCGCCCGCGCCTCCTGGCGAAAGCGCTGCAGCTGGTCGGCCTGCTCGGACATCTCCCGGTGCATCACCTTCACCGCCACCTGCCGGTCCAAGGTGGTGTCGCGGGCGAGGTAGACGGTCGACATGCCGCCGCTGCCGAGCTTCGCCTCCAGCTTGTAGCGGCCGGAGAGCACGGTTCCGATCATTTGGGAACTAATCGAGGCTCGGTCGCTCACTCTCCGGCGAACGTTACGACGCTTCGCTTGTCAAGGCGATTCAGAGGATGCGGCGTGGGCCTTCGGTTGCGCGGCCGATGCGCTTTGCCTGGGGATAGACCCCCCGCAGCTGCTCCAAAGTGGCTGCTTCGTCGGCCGCCGCGACGACGACGCAGAAGCCACAGCCCATGTTGAAGACCCTGCCCATCTCCTCGTCGGCGACTTCGCCGCGCTCCCGGATCAGCTCGAAGATCGGCTGCGGCGGCAGCGGGTCGTCGATCTCGTAGCCGACGTCAGCGGCGAGGCGGAGCAAGTTCTCGGTGCCGCCGGAGGTGATGTGGGCGAGCCCGCGGACCTCGACCTCCGATCGCAGCAGGGCGACGATCGGCTTGACGTAGATCTGGGTCGGCGTCAGCAGCTCCTCGCCGAGCGAGCGGCCAAGCCGGCCTTCGGGGTCCTCGTCGAGGCCGATTCCCTCCAGGGCCGTGCGGGCCAGCGTGTAGCCGTTGGAGTGGATGCCGGTGGAGGGAAGGCCGATGACGACGTCGCCCGGCTCCACCGCGGAGCCGTCGATGATCGCGTCGAGCTCGACCCGACCGATGCAGGCGCCGGAGACGTCGACGCCGCGGACGAGCTCGCCGAGTTGGGCGAGCTCGCCGCCGGTGATCTCGATCTCGGCCAGCTCGGCGCCGCGCGCCAGGCCGACGCCGATTTCCTCGCAGACCTGCGGGTCGGCCTTCTCGACGGCGATGTAGTCGACCATCGCCAGCGGCTCGGCGCCGACGCAGATCACGTCGTTGACGTTCATCGCCACGCAGTCGATGCCCACGGTGTCGAATTTGCCGAGCTCCTCGGCGACCACCAGCTTCGTCCCGACCCCGTCGGTGGAGAAGGCGATCCCGTTGCGATCGTCGAACTTGATGACGCTCGCGTAGTGCCCCGGCAGCGGCACCTGTGCCGAGGGCCGCCCGAGATCGATTGCGCCGAGCGCCCGCACCAGACCGGCCACGGCCGAATCCGCCGCCCCCTGGTCGACCCCGGCCTTCGCGTAGGCGTCGCTTGCCGTCACCGTCGCCCTAGCTTTGCAAGAACGACGGCCGCCAAGCCGATTCGGTAGGCCGCGTAGGGCCACAGCGCGCGGTCACGCTCGACTAGCTGGATCAGGCGCTGGGAGGCGAGGGTGGAGGCGAAGGAGGCGGTGATGCCGATCGCCAGCGAGCGGCGCAGCTCGGGGGTGGTCCCGCGCTGGGCTAGGCGGGCGCCCTTGAGGGCGGTGGCGCCGACGATGATCGGCAGGGCGATCGTGCGGGAGAGGAGGTTCGCCTGGTCGCGGGAGAAGCGGCGCCAGCGGGCCGCGGCCAGGGTGACCCCGTTGCGGGAGACCCCTGGCGCCAGGGCCGCCGCCTGGGCGATCCCCAGGGCGAGGCCGTCCATCGGAGTGGCCTCGCCGCGCCCGCGGCGCTGGGGGCGACGGTCGGCGGCGATCATCGCCACCGCCCCGGCAATCAGCCCGTAGGCGGTCGCTCGCGGCCCGCCAAGACGCCGCTCGATCGGCCGCTCGAGCGTGTAGCCGACCACGGCCGCCGGCAGGAAGGAGAGGCCGAGCAGCAGCGCTCGGCGGCCGTTGAACTGCCGCAGCTCTTCGCCGATTAGCTGTCGCTGGCCGAGCAGCAGCGCCGCCGCGGCGCCGGTGTGGAGCGCCACCTCGAGGCTCTTGCGCAGCTCCGGGTCGACTTCGTCCCAGTCCCAGCCCGCAAGCCAGGGAAGCAGGACGATGTGGGCCGAGCTCGAGACGGGCAGCAGCTCGGCCGGGCCCTGGACCAGCCCCAGCGCGACCGCGCGCGGAACCGGGATCCCGCTCAAGCGCCCCTGGTGCCGGCGGGCTCTGCTTCGGGCTGGGCGTCCGCCTCGCCGTCGCCGCCCCCGCGCCGCCGCCTGATGATCAGGTAGATGATCCCGCCAACGATTGCCGCCAGGACCACGTAGTCGAGGTAGCCGAGTTTGTGGCGCCAGTCTTCCCAGTTGTCGCCGACCTTTTCGCCGACGATCGCCAGCATCAGCACCCAGGGGATCGAGCCGAGCAGGGTGTAGGCGCTGAAGCGCCAGAACGGCATCTTCGCCACCCCGGCCGGCAGCGAGATGAAGGTGCGGATGATCGGCAGCATCCGCGAGAAGAAGACGGTGGCGTTGCCGTAGCGGGCGAACCAGTCGTCGGCCCATTTCAGGTGCTTGGGGCTGATGTGGATCAGCTTGTTTTTTTCCAGCAGGTCGATGCGGCCGAAGTAGCCGACGGCGTAGGCGATCCAGGAGCCGACTAGATTCCCCAGCACGCCCGCGGCGACGATCCCGAACAGGCTCAGTTCGCCTTTCGAGACGCTGAACCCGGCGAACAGCATGATCGCCTCGCTCGGCACCGGGATGCAGGCGGACTCGAGCACCATCAGCAGGAAGACGGCGGCCTCGCCGGCCGAGCCGATGAATTCGGTGGCGACGTCGACGATCGGTTCGACCACCTTGTCGGTGACGGAGGCGAGCAGGAGGGGACCCATTCAGCGCCCATCGTATGGATAAAGCTGAACCCCCCGTAAACTGGGTCCTTCATGCGCCGGTTGAACCACCCCGTCTACCGGAACCGGGTTCTGCAGGTAGCGGCCGATGCCGTGCTCGTCGCGCTGGCCTATTTCCTCGCCTTCCAGCTGCGTTTCCTCGACCAGCCGCACGGCTGGCCGCACCGCTACGAGGTCCTCTTCGCCCAGTCGGTCGGCTTCGTCGTCGCCGGCAAGCTGATCGTCTTCGCCGCCTTCGGGCTCTACCAGAAGTGGTGGCGCTACATCAGCGGCCGCGACTTCATGCTGATCCTCCGCGCCGTCGCCGTCGCCAGCGCGATCCTCGTCGTCGTCTTCGCGGTCGCCAAGCCGTTCGCCCACACGCTGCCGCGCTCGGTCGAGGTCACCGACTTCATCCTCACCCTGATCCTGATCGCCGGCGCCCGCCTCGCCGTGCGGCTGATCGTCGAACGCCCGACCCGCGGCGCCCGCCTACCCAAGCACGAGGTGCTGGTAATCGGCGCCGGCTCCGGTGGCCAGATGGTCGTCCGCGAGCTGCAGCTGAACCCCGGCCTCGGCGCCACCGCGATCGGCTTCGTCGACGACGACCCGCGCAAGCGGGGGATGCGGATGCTGGGCCTGAAGGTGCTCGGCTCGACCAAGCAGATCGAGAAGATCCTCGACGAGACCAAACCCGACGAGGTGGTGATCGCGATCCCCTCAGCGCCGGGGACCCTGCGCGCCCGCATCGTCGCCGCCTGTCGCGACCGCGAGATCCCGATCCGCACCCTGCCGACCGTCTTCGAGCTCCTGCGCGGCGGCGTCCAGCTCAACAAGCAGCTGCGCGAGGTCCGGGTCGAGGACGTGCTCGGGCGCGAGCCGATCGTCCGCGAGCTCGACCGGGTCGGCGCCTACCTGCGCGACAAGATCGTCCTTGTCACTGGCGCCGGCGGCTCGATCGGCTCCGAGCTCTGCCGCCAGATCGCCCAGGTGAAACCGCGGCTGCTGGTGATGCTCGACCACGCCGAGGACAACCTCTTCCAGATCGACCGCGAGATGGTCGAGGAGCGCCACTTCGCCAGCTGCGAGTCGGTGCTTGCCGACTGCAAGGAGCCGCACCGGATGCTGGAGGTGATGCAGCGGTTCAAGCCGGACGTCGTATTCCACGCCGCTGCCTACAAGCACGTGCCGCTGATGGAGGCGAACCCGCTGGAGGCGGTTCGCAACAACGCGATCGCCACCCGGGTCACCGCCGAGACCGCCGCCGCCTCCAAATGCGAGCGCTTCGTCCTGATCTCGACTGACAAGGCGGTCAACCCGAAGACCGTGATGGGGGCCTCGAAGGCGATGGCCGAGTGGATCGTCCAGGCCGCCGGCGAGCGGTACCCGGAGACGCGCTTTGCCTCGGTCCGCTTCGGCAACGTCCTCGCCTCCTCGGGCAGCGTGGTGCCGATCTTCCGCAGCCAGATCGAGCGCGGCGGTCCGGTGACCGTCACCCATCCGGAGATGACCCGCTACTTCATGACGATCCCGGAGGCGGTGCAGCTGGTGATCCGGACCGGCGACATCGGCGCCGGCAAGGGCGAGGTCTTCGTCCTCGACATGGGCGAGCCGGTGAAGATCGTCGACCTCGCCCACAACATGATCCGGCTTGCCGGCTACGAGCCGGAGCAGGACATCGCGATCGAGTTCACCGGGCCGCGGCCGGGGGAGAAGTTGAGCGAGGTCCTCTTCTCCGAGGGCGAGGAGGTGCAGCCGACGGCGGCCCGGCGGATCAACCGAGCGGTGCGGCGGACGGCGATCGAGCCGGAGTGGGTCGAGTCCACGCTGAACTCGCTCGAACACCTGGTTCTGGCCGGGGACGAGGCTAATTTGGCCGAGCGGGTCGTCGAGATGATCGCCGCCCCGGGCGGCGACACGGCGACGGTCGCCTCCAACGAATAGCCTCTCGCAGCCCCTTTGGTCCACGCGATCGAACAGATAGGCGCCTTCGCCGGCCTGGCCGCGTTCCTCGGCCTTGCCATCCTGGCCCTGCTCTCGTTCACCCACGGGCGGGACATCCGGCGGCTGCGCGAGTGGGCCGGCTCGGCGCCCGAGCGGGACGCCGACCGCAAGGAGCAGACCTCGACGATCGCCGCCCAGCGGGCCGAGGAGCTGCGGGCGCTGCAGGAGGCGCGGACGGCCGAACACCAGGCGGTCTCCAGCCGCGAGGAACGCCGGCGCCGGCGCGAGGAAGGGCTGCCGACCGAAAGCCGTACCGAACGCCTACGGAACCGCTTTTCCGGGGCCGGCGGGGTGATGTCGAACCCGCTGGCGCTGGTCGCCCTGTTCCTCGTCTTCGTGGTGATCGTGGGTGGCGCCGCCTACCTGCTGCTGAGCGGGTCAGACGAAGGAAGCGGCGGCGGCAACGGTGGCTCGAAGCAGGCCGCGGCGAAGATCAAGCCGAGCGAAATCGAAGTCAGCGTCCTCAACGGCACCGCCGTCCCCGGCCTCGCCGCCAACTACGGCGACGAGGTCGAAGAAAAGGGGTTCGAGCTCGGCGCCGTCACCAACAGCAGCTCCAGCTTCAGCGACAGCGTCGTGATGTTCGAACGCGGCCACAAGACCGAAGCGCAGAAGGTGGCCAAACAGCTGGGGATCAAGAAGCTGCAGTTGATGAACGAGGAAATCGAATCCGTCTCGGCTGGTGCCACGGTCGCCGTGATCGTCGGCGAGGACAATGCCGAAGCGGCGCAGTGATGAAACGGTGGATGATGACCGGGCCTCGGTCTCTCCCCGCGCGGCCGCAGTCGTCTTCGCGCTCTTAGTCCTCGCCACGGTAGCCGCCTTTGCCTACGCCCAGCGGCTGAAGCGCGACCCGCTGGTGCTCGACCGGGTCAGCTTCGTTGGGGCACCGCTGCCGAAGAAGGGGATTGCGAAACACGCTTTCACCCCGAACGGCGACTGCCGCCGCGACCTAATGCGGATCCGCTTTCGCACCACGATCTCCGATGACGGGACCGTGCAGGTGATCAAGCCAGGCGGGCGGGTCGTCGTCACCCTCGCCCGCGACGAGTTCCTTAAGCGCTACAGCTTCCACACCTACTACTGGGACGGCCGCCAGCGCGGTGGCGGCATCGCCCACCCCGGCCGCTACAAGCTGCGGGTGAAGCTGGGGGACCGGGTGCTGGTGACGCCGGGGGTGATCCGGCTGCACCGTTCGCGAAAGGGATCGGGTCCAAGTGAGCGCCGCGGCTCCGCGGACCTCTGCATCGTCGGGACCAAGCCGTGAGCGACGTTCTCGCTGGGATCGGTCTGATCGCCGCGGCAGCCGCCAGCGGCGCTGCGATCCTGCTGCCGCCGGGCCGGCCGCGGGCGCTGCTGATGGTCTTGGCGATGGTTCTCTTCCCGGTCCTGATCGCCGGCGACCAGTGGCACGCGGCGCAGATCGTCGACCTCCGCCACGACGGGGCCCGGATCATCGAGCTGCTGGTGCTGGCCACGGCGGCAATCGCCGTCCTCACCTACCTCTTCAGCCGCTGGCCGATCCTGCTGCCGCTGGCGATCCTCCTTGCGGTCCCCTTCCGGGTGCCCCTGCACGCCGGCGGCGACACCGCCAACCTGCTGGTGCCGCTCTACCTGGTGATTGCCGCCGCGGTGGTGGCGACCCTGCTGCGCGACTGGAACGACCCACCGACCGTGCACGCGCCCCGGGCACTCGCCTACGTGCTCGCCGCCGCTGTTGTCCTCTACGCGCTGCAGGCGCTCTATTCCGACGACTTCTCCAAGGGCCTGCAGAACGTCTGCTTCTTCTTCGTCCCCTTCACGATCGCCTACCGGCTGCTGCGCGAGGTCGAGTGGGACGCGCGACTGCTGCGCTGGGCCCTAATCGTCGTCGGCGTCGAGGCGGCGGCTTTCGTCCTCGTCGGCAGCGTTGAGTTCGCCACCCGGAGCCTCTTCTGGAACGACCAGATCATCCGCTCGAACGAATTCCACACCTACTTCCGCGTCAACTCGGTCTTCTGGGACCCGAACGTCTACGGCCGCTACCTGGCCCTGGTCACCGTGGTCGCGACGGGGGCGCTGCTGTGGGCGCGGACCCGCGACGCCTTCTGGCTGCTGAGCGGCCTGATCCTCGTCCTCTTCATCGGTCTCGTGCCGACCTTCTCGCAGTCGAGCTTCCTCGCTCTGCTCGCCGGCTTGGCGGTGCTGGCGGCGATCCGCTGGAGCTGGCGCTGGACTCTGGCCGCGGTCGCCATCGGGGCGATCGGCGCCATCCTCGTCGTGCTTCTCGTCGGCGGCTCGGGCAAGATCACCTCCGACCGGCTCAACGTCGACCTCAGCGGCCGCGGCAGCCTGATTTCCGGCGGCGTTGATCTGTTCGCCGAAAAGCCAATCCAGGGCTACGGCTCGGGATCCTTCCAGGCCGCATACCGCGATCACCGCGACAACAAGGACGCGCCGGTGACCGTCAGCCACACCGAGCCGGTGACGGTCGCCGCCGAGCAGGGGTTGATCGGCCTGGCCGTCTACCTGGCTCTGATCGGGGTTGCGCTCTGGACCCTTGGGCGCGGGCTCTGGAACGGCTCCTCGGCCGTCGGTCTCGCGGCCCGAGCCAGCGTCGTCGCCGCTTTCGTGGCGCTGCTGGTCCACACCCTCGCCTATGCCGGGTTCTTCGAGGACCCGCTGACCTGGGTGCTGCTGGCGATCGGGGCCTCGCTGGCTTGGGCGGAACCCGTGGTCCGCAAGCCCGCGTAGGGTTTTTCTGTGTCGGGATACCTGCGACGGCTGGCAACGACCGGTGCGGCTTACACCGCCGCCAGCATCCTCAGCAAGGTCATCGCTGTTGCGCTGTTGCCGCTCTACACGCGGTACCTCTCTCCCGCTGACTATGGCGCCGCGGAGATCCTCTTTGCCGCAGTGGTCACTGCCAGCATCATCGTCCGCTTCGGCCTGATCGAGGCGATCCTGCGCTTCTACTACAAGGACGACGAGGATCCGGCGCAGGTCGTGGCCGGGAGCTTTGCCGGGCTCTTCTGGCTCTCGACCATCGGCGCTCTGGTCCTGTTGCCCTTTGCCGGGCCGATCTCCGAAGCGCTGCTGCCGGAAGCGGAGAAGCTGGGGGCGTCCGCCACGGACCTGGTGCGGATCGCGATCGGTGGCCTCTGGGTGCTGACGATGTGGGAGTTCATGCTCACCCTGTTCCGGCTCGAGGAGCGGGCGCGGGCCTACTTCCTGACCACGATCCTCAACGTCCTCGCCGCGATCGCGCTGACCGTGGTGCTAGTCGTCGGTCTGGAAGAGGGCGCGCGCGGGCTGCTGCTCGGCAGCTACGCGGCGGGCGCCGCCTTCGTCCTGGTTCTGATCGCGCTGCAGTGGCGCCGCCTCTCGCTGCGTTTTGACCGCGGGCTAATGCGGCGGCTCTTCCGCTTCGGACTGCCGACGATGCCGGCCGAGGTCTCGCTCTACCTGCTCAACTTCGTCGACCGCCTGATCATCGTCCGTTCGCTCGGGCTTGCCGAGGCGGGTCTCTACTCGCTGGGGGTGAAGTTCGCGCAGGCGGTCAACGTCCTCGTTCGCGGCTTCCAGCTCGCCTGGCCGCCGCTCGCCTACTCGATCCGCGAGGACGAGGAGGCCCGGCGTGTCTACGCAACCGTCGTCACCCTCTTCGTCGCCGGCTGCGCCTGGGTCGTCGCTGGGATGTGGCTGCTCTCGCGCTGGATCGTCCGCGCCCTCGCCGACCCGAAGTTCTTCGACTCCTACGAAGTGATCGGGCTGATCTCCACCGCCGTCACCCTCTACGCCCTCTACCTCGTCCTTGTCGTGATCCTCGGCCGCACCGGCCGCACCGAGTTCAACCTGCCTGCGGCGATCGGCGCCCTCGTCGTCAACGTCGTCCTCAACCTCGTTCTCGTGCCGCCGCTGGGGATCGTCGGCGCCGGCCTCGCCCTCGTCGCCTCCTACGTAGTCGTGCTGGCTCTCATGTACGTCTTCACCCAGCGCCTCTTCCCGGTTCCCTACGAGTGGGGCAGGCTGCTGCGCGTCGTCTTCACGGTCGCCGCCCTGGTCGGCCTCGCCGAACTCTTCGTCCCCACCTCCGGCGCCCTCGGCCTACTGATCCGCGCCGCCCTCTTCGCTGCCTACCCGCTGCTGCTCCTAGGCACCGGCTTCTTCACCGCCGGCGAGCGCCGCTGGCTGGCCCGCCTTCGACATCCCGGCGAGGTTGCGGCCGGCCTAGCCTCCCTCCGCACCCAGCCGGTTGCGGTTGACGGCCAGATCCCCGAGGTCTACGAGGTCGAGCGTAGGGATGAAGAAGCGCTCGACCGGTAGACGAACTGATACTTATCTCAGTACCCTAACAGTATGAAACTCCTACGGGTAGACGTTGAGCACTTTCGAAGCGCGAAACAGATCGCCCTTGAGACTTTAGGACCCTTCAACGTCCTAATTGGAAAGAACAATGCTGGAAAGTCGACGGTGCTCACTGGCATTGATTCTTTCTTCAGATGCCTTCAAGGAGGCGACGTAATCGGCTTAGAGCCTCCGATCGGCACCGCCGTCGACTTCTTCGACTCTGACATCAGTGACCCCATCCGGCTCGCAATCTCTTTTCGCCTGTCGGAATCGGAGCTGCAGGATCTTCAGGCAGACATCACGGCTGGAACTCCACAGCTGGAGGAGGCAGCCCGCACTCTCACCACCGAGCATTGCCTGCATGTCGAGATGCACATAGTCCCGGGAGACTCCCCATTCTCCTACGTGAAGACGGTGGAGTTGAAGCGAGAGGGCGAAACGCCACGAATCTTGCTGGGCGTATCTCCCCAATCGGCTAGAGAGCTTAGAGAGGTTAAAGCTCTTGAGCAGCAAAGCACGCAGGATGTCACCACCTTAAAGGCCTTACATCACAATTTGGATCAGGACGACTGGGAAGGATTCCGACGGCTCCGTAATGCGCCCTCACCCATGCAATATTGGACGCGCCGCCGACCCGCCCGAGAGCGTTTGAGTTCAGAGATGGAAAACCACGTGAACCGGCTCTGGCAAAGTCTGGAGAGCTTCGACGCTTTTCGCTCTGAGATAGCAGCCTTGACCGACGCAGTTGCGGCCGAGATCGACTCAGCCAAGGCGAGGGAGCTAACTCATCCCATTCGCACGTTCGGTGGGGAAGCGCCGAGGGTTCCGACGTACGTGGTGGATCTGCTTAGGCGGCTCGCCAATCTCAAGGTTCATTACCTGCGAGAGCGGCGCGAACCTATCGGTCGGCAGGAGGCCCAGCGGTTGTTGGAGCTGAAGGTTCGCCGAGGTGGCATTGAGCGCCTTCAAGAAATCCAGTCAACCGTATCCGGGCTGCTCGGTGTGAGTATCGACGCGTTTGAAGGTGGGAATCAGCAAAGATCGAACGCCGAGATGGACGTGGATAACTTCGTGGTCCAAGTAAACGGCGCTGGCATTCGAGAGGCGCTTCGTATCGTGCTTGACGTTGAATTCGGAGAGCCCGACATCCTCTTAGTCGAGGAGCCCGAGATTCATTTGCATCCCGCCATGGAGACGAGTTTGATGCAGTACCTAAAGCGAATCGGAAACCGGACCCAAGTAATCATCTCTACTCACTCAACCAATTTTCTCGATGTGGCTGAGATGAGAAACGTCTACCTTGTCTCCAAAACTAACAGAGAGACCACTGTGCAGCTGCTGAATCCCGCTGACGCAGAGGCAGAGATTCCGCGAGAGCTGGGAATCCGACTGAGCTCTCTCTTCATGTTTGATCGCCTGGCATTTGTGGAGGGGCCGACTGACGAGGCCGTGTTGCGCGAATGGGCCGCTACTTTAGGCCTTAACCTGAGTTACGCCAACGTCGGTTTCGTGCCTATGGGCGGAGCTCGCAACTTCGCATATTTTGCAGCGGAGAGGACGCTTGCCTTTCTTAGTAATCGACAGGTAGAGATTTGGTTTGTCCTCGATCGCGACGAGCGCGATGACGAGGAGGTTCAGCGGATGACGAGGCTAGCCGGGGAGCATCCGCACGTAGTTGTGTTAGAGAGGCGTGAGTTAGAGAATTACCTATTAAAACCAAGGCCCATCGCTCAGTTCATAGAAGATAAGCGAGAGATGGGAGGGCTGGCCAAGCTTGAGGTCACTGCCGAGGATGTAGGCCAAGCGCTCGCAGAAAAGGCTGATGAGTTGAAAGAGCTCACGATCGAAAAACGTGTCGATCGCGCACTGGGGCATCCCGTGTATATAGGCGGTCCCGCGGTTGACGTCAGCGATCAGGCAACTGGTGCAGAAGAGCGTCTTGTCGCCATGAGAGACGAACTAGACGAGCGTATAGAGCGTGTGCAGCCGGTCGTGGAGTCAGTCACCAATGAAGTTAATGACCTATGGGGGGATCGCAAGCTAGATCTAGTTCCGGGCGAGGAGCTTCTGGATCTTGTGTGTCGGCGTTGGGATGTGAGGTACCGGAAGGAGCGCGGGGATGGGTCGCGCCTGGCTTCTGTCATGAGGACAGAGGAGATCTCAGATGAGATGCAAACGCTGCTAAAGGATCTCGCCAACTAGGAAGACGCTCGGGTGTTGTCCGCTTACCTTTGCAGACCGCTGCCATGGTTGGGAAGGAGCGCTTGGCGAGCATGGGCCCAGTAGACGGGGGCGGGTTGCTTCGGTAGGACGCTGGCGGCCACGGCTCGGGCGGCGTAGGACCAGGCGGTGAGGATGCGGACCGCTAGCGCTGCGGTGCGGCCATGGTGCTTGCGCATGTAGAGGTCTCGGTTGCGGTGAAATTCGACGATGCGGGGGAGCCCCTTGGCGAGGTCGGTGGAGAGCTGGTCGTGGTGGACGGCCTCGGCGCCGGGGACGTAGAGGGAGTGCCAGCCCGCCTCGCGTAGGCGCTTGGCGAAGTCGCACTCGTCGTAGTAGACGAAGAACCCGGGGTCCATGTAGCCGACGGAGGCGGCGGCCTCGCGGCGGACCATCAGCGCGCTCGACTGCGCCCAGTCGACGCTGCGGACCTCGCGGCCCTTGCTCTGCACGGTGAGCCGGCGGTGGAGGAAGAGGGCGCCGGCGAGGGCGGTGCCAACGCCGGGGAAGCGCCAAGCGCAGGGCACCGGCTTCCCGTCCGAGTCGAGCAGCTGGGGAGTCGCGGCGGCCGCTTTTGGTTCGCGCTCCATTACCTCCAGCAGCGCTTCGACCGCTCCCGGCCGCAGCTCGGAATCCTCGTTCAGCAGCAGGCAGTACTTCCCCCGCGCCTCGCGCATCAGGGTCGAGTCGTTCTCGGCCTTTCCGGTCCGCTGCTCGAGCGCGATCAAGCGAATCTCGCCGCCGAGCTCCCGCACCGCGGCCGCTGAGCCGTCCTCGGAGGCGTTATCGAGAACGAGGATCTCGCGCTCGACTCCCTCGGGATGGGCGCGTTCGATCGCGGCCAGGCAGGCGAGCAGGTACTCGCGGCCGTTCGTGTTCACGACGCAGTAGGAGAGCGTGGGGGCCAAGGGGAGGACGATAATCGCCCCTGGTCATTCGACGAATCCCTCGTCAAATCAGATTTTGAAGGTCCAACTTGTCGACCCCTCGGCGTTCACGCCGCCCTACGACCGCGCGCTCGCGGCGACGCTGGCGCGCGCGGGCGCCGAGGTCGAGCTGCTGACCACGCGTTTCCTCTACGGGGCGGTGCCGCCGGCGGAGGGCTACCGCGTCGAGGAGCTCTTCTACCGCCGCTCTGCCGGCCGCGGCCTCGACGCCCCGGCGCGCCTGCCGTTTAAGGCCGTCGAGCACCTTCCCGACATGCTGCGCTTCCGCCGCGCCGTTGATGCCGACGTCGTCCACTACCAATGGCTGACGGTCCCCTCGCTCGACGTCCGCCTGCTGCCGCCGATCCGCCCGCGGCTGATGACCGCCCACTACATCCTGCCGCCGCAGCCGAACCGTCGGCAGGTGCGCTCCGCCCACCGCGTCTTCGGCGCTATGGACGCTGTCGTCACCCACTCCGAGCACGGGGCCGCCCGGCTCCGTGACGAGGTCGGCCTCGACCCCGCCAAGGTCCGCGTCATCCCCCATGGCGCCTTCGACTACCTGACGAAGCTGCCGGAGGAGAAGCCGCTGCCGTCGGAGCTGGAGGGAGCTGAGGGCCCGGTGATTCTCTCCTTCGGTCTGCTGCGCCCCTACAAGGGGATCGAGAACCTGCTCGCGGCCTACCGGCGGATGGCGGTAGCGGTGCCGGCCCCGCCCGAGCTCTGGATCGTCGGCAACCCAAGGATGGACGTCGGACCGCTGCGGGATCTAGCCGCGCAGACGGGCGGCCGCGTCCGCTTCGTCACCCGCTTCGTCGAGGACGCCGAGATCCCGGCGATCTTTCGCCGCGCCGACCTCCTCGTCCTCCCCTACCTCGACGCCGAGCACTCCGGCGTCCTCTACACCGGGCTCGCCTTCGGCAAGCCGATGATCCTCAGCGCGGTCGGCGGCTTTCCCGAGGTGGCGGAGGCCGGCGCCGCCAGGCTCGTCCCGCCCGGCGACACCGCCGCGCTCGCCGCGGCGCTGGAGGAGCTGGCCGGCGACGAGACCGCGCGCCGCGACCTTGCCACCGCCGCGACCCACGCTGCCGCTGGTCCATTCTCCTGGGACGAGGCCGCCCGCCGCACGCTCGAGCTCTACCGCGAGCTCATGGAGGCGCGCTCGTGACCACCCTTGCCGCGATCCTCTTCTGGCTCAGCGCCGCCGCGATCGTCTACACGCACCTCGGCTACCCGCTGCTGCTGATGGGCCTGGCGCGCTTCCATATGAGCGACAGACCAGAACTGGAACGACACTCACATCGCGGCGATCTCCCCACCGTCTCCCTGATCATCCCCGCCTACGACGAGGAGGAGGTGATCGCCGAGAAAGTCGCCAACGCACTCGCCCTCGACTACCCGCGTGACCGCCTGCAGGTGATCGTCGCCTCCGACGGCAGTTCCGACGCCACCGTCGAGCGGGCCCGCGCCGCCGGCGCCAGCCTCGTCCTCGAGCTGCCGCCCGACGGCAAGGTCGCCGCCCTCAACGCCGCCGCCGAGCAGGCGGCCGGCGATGTTCTTGCCTTCTCCGACGCCAACAGCGTCTGGGCACGCGACGCCCTGCGCCGCCTCGTTGCCCCCTTCGCCGACCCGGGCGTCGGCTACGTCTGCGGCCAGGTCCGCTTCCTCGATCCCGACGGCAACAACCTCGAGGGCGCCTACTGGCGATACGAGATGGCGGTGCGGGAAGCGGAGTCGGCGCTGGGCGGTGTCACCGCCGGCAACGGCGCGATCTACGCGGTTCGGCGCGATGCCTTCATCCCCCTGGCGCCCTCCGGCAGCCACGACCTCAGCTTCCCCTTCCGGCTCGCCAAGCGCCGCCTTCGTTCCCTCTACGCGCCCGGAGCCCGCGCCGAGGAGAAGATGGTGCCGACGATCGAGGGCGAGTTCGCCCGCAAACGGCGAATGATGGTCGGCCTCTGGGACATCGTCGTCGGCGAAGGGATGCTCTCGCCGCGCGGCTACCCGCCGCTCTATGCATTCGAGGTCACCTCCCACCGGCTGCTGCGCTACCTCAGTCCGCTGCTGCACCTGATCGCCTTCGTCGCCAACCTCTTCCTCCTCGGCGAGGGCTGGTTCTATGACCTCACCTTTGTCCTCCAGCTCGCCTTCATCGCCGCCGCCCTGCTCGCCCCCTCCGTGCCGATCGGACCTTTCCGCATAGCCCGCTATTACCTACTGACCACCGCCTCGATCGCCCTCGGCCTCTGGGACCGCCTCCGCCACGGCGCCGGAGGCCGCTGGGAGAAGGCCGCAGGAACCCGCTGATGCCGCGCGCCTTCGACATCGTTGTCGCCGCGATCGCCCTGGTGATCCTCTCGCCGCTGCTCCTGGTCGCGGCGATCGCGATCAAGCTGACCAGCCCCGGCCCAGTGGTGTACCGCCAGCGCCGGGTCGGCCGCGGCGGCCGCGAGTTCGAGATGTGGAAGCTGCGGACGATGGTCGAGGGCTCGGACCCGGTCGGGGTCGGCAAAATCGTCTACCGCGATGACCCCCGGGTCACCGCCCCCGGCCGGCTGCTCCGCCGCACCTCGCTCGATGAGATCCCGAACTTTGTCAACGTGCTGCGCGGCGAGATGGCGATCGTCGGCCCCCGCCCGACGATCAAAGCCCAGGTCGACGACTACACCCCCGAGCAAAAACGCCGCCACGAGGTTCTGCCCGGGATCACCGGCTGGGCCCAGGTCCAGGGCCGCGCCGGCATTCCCTGGGAGGAGCGGATCGAGCTCGACGTCTGGTACGTCGACCACCGCAGCCTCCTCCTCGACATCCGCATCTTGCTGAGGACCGCCTGGCTGGTGCTTACCGGCCAAGGCCTCGCTCCAGACGGAGCGGGATAGGGTTTCCGCCGTGAGCGCCGAGCGTCCCGCCGTCAGCCTGCGGCCCTTCGAGGAGGGCGACGCGGCTGCCGTCCACCGCTGGTTCAACAACCCGGCGGCGATCGCTTCGCTAATGGAGCAGCGGGACGAGTTCACGCTTGAGCAGGCCGAAGGCTGGACGCGGCGGGCGATGGATGACTCCGGCGAGGACCGCAAGTTCGCGATCGTCGTCGAGGGCTACGAGGAGCCGGTCGGTTTTACCGCCCTCTACGGCCTCTTTCGCCAGACCGCGCCCGAGCTCGGGGCGCTGATTGGCGATGACGTCCGTGGCAAGGGCGTCGGCCGTCGCGCCGAGGCACAGACGATCGCTAGGGCCTTCGACGAGTACGGCGCCCACCGCGTCTACGGGCGCATCCCAGCCCGCAACGAGGTGGCCAAGAAAACCGTCGCCGGCCTCGGCTGGAAGCACGAGGGGACGATGCGCGCCCACCTCGCTCGCCGGGATGGGCCCCCTGACGACTGCGAGGTCTGGGGCGTGCTCCCCGACGAGTTCCGCGCCGCCGCCGCGGACCTGCTCGAGTGACCGCGGCCAAGGCCGAGCTGATTGCCGACCGCGGCGAGGCCGCGAGCGACGACCAGTTCTTCCGCTCCCGCCCTTTCCTCGAAGCGGAGGGAGCAACCCACACCCTGAGAATCGAGAGCGAGGAGGGGGTGCTGGTGGCGCCGCTGGTCGTTCGCGAGATCGAGGAGGGCGGTGGGCGGGACGCGGTTTCTCCCTACGGATATCCAGGCTTGGTTGGCGGGGAGGGGCGGGGGGGTCTCCTACCGGACCCGCTCGCTTCGCTCGCTCTAAGTGTCCGTACGGAGACCCCCCCGCCCCTCGACCCGGCCGCTATTGACTTCTCTGGGACGGGCTTGGTCAGCGTCTTCATTCGCCACGCACTTGACCCGGCTCCGCTGACAGGAGCCACCGAGCGAAATGTGGTTCAGATCGCTGATCCATCCTTGCCGCCCAAGAGCCGGCCGAGCGATCGGCGGCAGGTCCGGCGCAATCTCGAAGCGGGGTACGAGCTGACGCTCATCCCAGGACGAGAGACGACCCCTGAGCAGCGTGCGCGCTTCCTCGACGTTTACGAGCAGACGATGCGGCGGACGGGGGCTGCTCCCCACTACTTTTTCGGCGCCGCCTATTTCGACCGCATCCTGGAAGCCGAGAGCACGTGGCTCGCTCTCGCCCATGGTCCGCTCGGCGATGTGGCAGCTGCTTCGATCGCCGCAGTCAGCGACAGCTACCTCCACTATTACCTCAGCGGCAGCTCCGACGCGCACCTGCGCAGCGCGCCGATGAAGAACGTCGTCACTCTCCTTGTCGAGCACTCGCGTGAGCTCGGCCTGCCGCTCAACCTCGGCGGTGGGATCACCGCCGGCGACGCGCTGGAGGAGTTCAAGCGCGGCTTCGCCAACCGCCAGCAGGCCTGGCTCACCTCTGAGCTGATCTGCGACGAGACCCGGTACTCAGAGCTCAGCGCCGGCCGCGAGAGCGGCGGTTTCTTCCCCGCATACCGCGCCTGAGCGTCGCTCAGGATTCAGAGGATTCTTCGGGTTCCGACGGGGTCGGGCCGGTGAATTTGAAGGCGAAGACAGGCTCGCCGCCGTATTTGCCCCAGGTTTCCCTGCCGAAGGCACGGATCGCGTCGAGCGTGATCGAGCCTTTGTATTCGGGGCAGCCGAGCAGGTTGGTCCAGGTGGTCGCCGCTACCTGGTAGGGCATGGTCTTGTTCGGGAAGAGCAGCGTGGCCCCGTACATCGTGTCGTAGAGGCCCTTCAGTTCGAGCTGATCTTTTTCCGGCAGGCTCGGCGCATACTGGATCTCCAGTCGTCCGTGCTCAAGCGAGTGGACGTAATCGATCGGCGCCGGTTCTTCGGAGTAGGCGCCGTCGGCCTGCTGGTAGGGCGGTTCGACGTGGTTGCCCGAGGTCGGCGGGCTGGTCTTGTATTTCGGCGTCGGCGAGTTCTTCGGGATGTGTTCGTGGCCCTCGTCTTCGAGTTTCAGCTCCAGCTTGCACCCGGCCTGTTTCGCCGCCTGCTGCAGGTTCGTCACCTTCGGCGCGGGCGGCGGAATGCCTTCGCGTTCGTCCGGCGTCACTCCGTTGGTCGAGCCGAACTGCGCATTGACGTTGATGTGGGCGTCACCGCTGCTGCCGCCACCGTCATCGCTGCCGCCGGTGGCGAGGATGAAGACGAGGACCGCGATCGCCAGGACCACGGTCGAACCGATCGCGTAGGCAAGGATCAGACGCGAGTTGCCGCTGCGCTTCTCACGCTGTTCGGCCTCGATCCGTTCCTGCCGGAGTTTGTCGCGTTCCCGCTCGCCCTTCCCCATAACCGTCCCTAAGCCTAGTCGGCTCGCTCCATTTCGGCGGCGTCGCCGCGGACCCGCTCCCAGGGTCGCGAAGCCCTCAGCGCTCCCAGCACCGCCCGCGTCGCCGGCGCCCGGTTCAGCGCGTAGAAGTGGATGCCCGGTGCGCCTGCGATCAGCAGCTCGGCGCACTGCTGGGCCGCATAGGCGATCCCCAGCTCGAACTCGCGTTCCGGGTCGCCGCCGGCAGCCGCGAAGGCGGCTTCGAGGGCGGGCGGGATCGTCGCGTCGCAGAGATCGCAGATCCGCTTGGTCTGGGCGAAGCTGGTGACCGGGATCACCCCGGCCAGGATCGGCACCTCAACCCCGCGGGCTCGCGCCGCCCGCACGAAGTCGAAGTAGACCTGGTTGTCGAAGAAGAGCTGGGTGATCAGGAAGCCGGCGCCGGCATCGACCTTCGTCTTCAGGTAGCGGAGGTCGGCCTCGAGGTCGGGCGCCTCCGGGTGCACCTCCGGGAAGCAGGTGCCGCCGATCCCGAAGCTCCACCCCGCCGAGATGAAAGCGGCAAGCTCGGCGGCGCTGCCGAGGCCGCCCTCGGGCTGTTCGAAGTCCGGCTGGCCCCGTGGCGGATCGCCGCGGAGGGCGAAGATGTTCTCGATCCCCGCTGCCTCGACCCGGTCGAGCGTCGTCGCCAGGCCTTCGGTGGTCTCGCCGACACAGCTGAGGTGGGCCATCGTCTCGAAGCCGATCTCGTCCTTCAGCGCCGTCGTGATCTCGACCGTGCCGTCGCGGGTCGAGCCGCCGGCGCCGTAGGTGACGGAGACGAAGTCGGGCTCCAGCGCCCGCAGCTCGCGCGCCGTCTCGAACAGCTCGTCGGCCGCCTCGGGCGTCTTCGGCGGGAAGAACTCGATTGAGAAGGTCGGCTTCCGCTCAGCGATGATCTCGTCGATGCGCATCCGCTGAGGGTAGCCGGACTCCGCGGCATTCGCCGGGGACCCCAGCCGGCCTGTGGGAGGATCCGCGGATGAGCAGCTCGGAGGTCCGCTACGAGCGCCGCAAGTCCGCGGCGGTGCTGACGATCGACCGCCCCGACCGCCGCAACGCGATCGACGCTGCCACTGCCGCTGCACTGAGGCAGGGTTTCGACGAGTTCGAGGCCGATGGGAATGCCCGAGTGCTGGTCCTGACCGGTAGCGGCGAGGCCTTCTGCGCAGGAGCCGACCTGAAGGCGATCGACCTGGACGTCGACGACCCGGGCGGCCCGCTCGGCTTCAGCCGCCTCACGCCCTCGAAGCCGGCGATCGCGGCAATCGACGGCTGGTGCCTGGCCGGGGGGCTCGAGCTGGCGCTCTGGTGCGATCTGCGGATCGCGACGCCGCGCTCGGTCTTCGGTTGCTTTGAGCGGCGCTGGGGCGTGCCACTCGTCGACGGCGGCACCCAGCGGCTGCCGCGGGTGATCGGGATGGGCCGAGCCCTGGAGCTGATCCTCACCGGCCGCCCGGTTGAGGCGGAGGAGGCCGAGCGGATCGGCCTCGTCAACCAGGTGACCGCGCCGGGGGAGCACCTCGACCGCGCCCTGGAGCTGGCCGAGCGGATCGCCTCGTTCCCGCAGGAGACGATGCTGAGCGACCGCCGCGCCGCCCTCGAGGGATCCGGCCTGTCGCTGTCCCAAGGGCTGGAGCTCGAGCGTCAGGTGGGGCGAGAGGTGCTGGAGGTCGCGGCTCGCGGGGCTGCCCGCTTTGCCGGCGGCGAGGGTCGCGGCGGCAGCGGCGTCTGAGGGGGCGCGTCCGGGCTAGCCTCCGCGCATGGCCGCCGAGGCTGCATCGGGGCCGAAAAAGGGAAGGATCGCCAGGTAGGTCAACTCGGGCAGGAGCCGCAGGTAGCCGCTGGTTTGGTTGTCGGCGAGCCGGCTGTGGAGGACAGCGAGGATTCCCGCCACCACTGCCTCGGCCGAAATCGCCGGAGCGGCATCGCCGCTCTCCTCACGGGCCAGATCCATCATCGCCGCGGCGCGAGCCATTGCCTCTGTTCGTCTTGCCACCGCCCGGGGTCCGGCGGCGTGGACCTCGACCAGCAGCGCCCTGCCCACCGCCGGCTGCTCGTCGAGGAAACGGAGAAGCCCGGCCAGTGCTCCCCGCAGCCGGCCGCGCCAAGTGGTCTGTCCCAGGGATGCATCCCGCATCGCCAGCTCGACCCAGGCCGAACCGGCATCGAGCGCCTGCAGGTAGCAGTCTTCCTTGTCGCTGTAGGAGTCGTAGAAGGCCTGGCGGTAGACGCCGGCCTCGGCGATCGCATCCTGGACGGTGGTCCGCTCATACCCGTGCGTGCCCACCGCCACGAGCATCCCCTGAAGAATGCGCTGCTGCTTTCCGGTCAAAGTCCCCGCCCGGTCGAAATTGATTGAGAAAACGGCCTGTCTGCCTTTGGTACCTAAACGGTATCCGGTTAAGGCTCGCGGGGACACCGCGACCGGACTTAGGTACTCTTCCGTTCGTGGCTCCAAAGTCAACACCGCGTCCACTTCCTGGGCAGCACCAGCTCTCGCGCGAGTTCATCGCCCAGCACCAACGCGCCCGAATCATCAACGCGCTCGCCCTCGAGGTCTCGGAGAAGGGCTACCGCAAGGTCACCGTCGCCGACATCGTTAAGCGGGCCGGGATCGCCCGCAACACCTTCTACGAAAACTTCGGCTCGAAAGAGGATTCCTTTCTTGCGGCCCAGCAATTCGCGATGTCAGCGGCTTTGAACCGGGTCGTAGAGGCCGCGGGCGAGATCGACGACTGGTCTTACCGGGTCAAGGCGGGGCTCGCCGCTTTCCTCCGCTTTGTCGCCGAGGAGCCGGCGCTCGCCCGCACCTGCATGGTCGAAGCGCTTGCTGCCGCTCCGACCTCGGTCCGTTACTACGAGGAGTCGCTGCAGGCCTTCATTTCCCTGTTTCGACTTGGACGCGATGTCTCGCCCCACGGACAGGAGCTGCCGGAGACACTCGAGGAGGCCCTGATCGGTGGGGTCTTTTGGATCCTCTACCAACGTCTTCTCGACGCCGAGGCGGACGGGATTGAGGAGCTCCTCCCTGAGCTGGTCGAGTTCGCGCTGATGCCTTACCTGGGGGCCGAGGGAGCTCGGGCGGTTGCCACGGCGGGATAAAAAAACTGGCCAGTTGGCCAAATTAAGCTGCAATCGTTTGAATCGGTATGGTCGGTTCTCTTGAGCAAACCAGTCAACCCCTCTGTGGATTCACCGGAGTACCCGCCCGAGCTCGCCCGCCTTCCCCCGGGCCGCCATGGCCTTCCGCGTGAGTTCGTCTCTCGCAATCAGCGCGAGCGGCTGATCGCTGGCCTCGCCGAGGCGGTAGCCGAAAACGGTTACGCCAACACCACGATTGCGCACATCACCCGCCACGCCGCCGTCTCCCGCCGGACCTTTTACGAGCACTTCGCCAGTAAGGACGAGTGCTTTGTCGCCGCGTACGACACGGTGATGGCAGAGCTGCGGCGTCGGGTCGATGAGGCGTTCAACGAAGAGGAGGAGTGGCCGCGGGCGGTGCGGGCGGGAATCGCGGCGATGCTTGAGTTCCTTACCGCCGAGCCGCACTTAGCCCGGCTGAGCATGGTCGAGGCGCTGGTCGCCGGACCGGTCGTGGTCGAGCGTTATGACGCCGCGATCCAGGACCTCGTCCCCTACTTCGCAGCCGGCCGCAAAGGGCGCCCAGCGGAGGTGCTCGCCGGCCTCTCGCCCAGCACCGAGGAGGCGCTCGTCGGAGGCATGGTCTCGCTGATTTCCCGCCGGGTCTTCGCCGAGCGCACAGCGGAGCTGGAGTCGCTGCTCCCCGACCTGGTCGAGTTCGCGCTAACGCCTTACCTCGGCAGCGCCGAGGCAGCGAAGGTCGCCCGCCAGGGCTGAGCTGCACCTCTTTTCCCAGCCTCTAGACCTTGCAGTTGACGCTATGGAGTTATCCTGGCGAGGACACGAACATGCGTTCGTATGGAGATCGCCTGCGTCATCGACAAGCGCTTGGCGTTTTTGGCGACTTCCTCGCGCCCGGGTCGCGGCGGGGGGCCCCGGCCCGGGCGCGTTCATGTATCTGAGGTGGCTGGGGTGGATGACCCGGTCGCGGCAGCCGAGGCGACCGAAGCGATGGTGCGGGCACTGGAGGCGATCGGTGCCGCAGTTGAGTCCGAGCAGGCGGGGGAGGCGTTCTTCGCAGTCGATGGTCTTCGTGGCCTCTATGGCGGCAGCTCCGCCGGCGTCCTCGCCGCGGCGCAGCGGGCGGTGGGGGAGGAGCGGCGGATAGCCACCGGCAGCACGCGGCTCGCCGCCTTCCTGCGGGCCGAGGGGTGTCCTCGGCCGATCCCCGTTGCAGCGTTGCGCCGCCGCCTGGGCACCTCCGATCGCGAGACCGATGAGCTGATTGAGGCGCTCGAGCGTCTCGGGATCGAGGCCCTGCGGGATTTTGCCCGGCTCTCGGCCGACCAGGTCTCCGACCGCTTCGGGCCCCTCGGCCTGCGGGCGTTGCGTCTCTGCCACGGGGACGAGGAGCCGTTGCGGCCGCGGACCCCGCACGAGGAGGTCGCCGTGGACATCGAATTGCCGGAAGGGACCGCGGGCCGCCAGCTCGACCGGGCGCTGGAGCTGCTCGTCGACCGCCTGCTGGCGGTGCCGCAGCGCAAGGGGAGAACTTTGCTGGGTCTGCGGCTGGGAGCGCTGCTGGCGAGCGGCGGCAGCTGGAGCATCGAGCAGGGTCTCGGCCGCCCGAGCGCTTCGCCGCGGGTGTTGCGCAACGTCCTTGCGCCGCGGCTCGAGGAGCTGCCGGGACCGGCGACGGCACTGCGCCTGCGGGCAGTCGGGCTGGGGCCACCGGCGCGCGATCAGCTCGAGCTCACGGTCGGCGGGGCGGAGCCGCGGCGCCGGCGCCTGCGGGCTGCGGTCCGGGAGGTGCGAGCCGCGCAGGGCACCGAGGCGCTGCTGAAGATCCTGCCCGTCGACGGCGGCTCGCGGGTACCCGAGCGCTGGGCACTCCTGACTCCCTATCCCGAACTCTGATGCCGGGCCTCCGCCGCCTCTATGCCCCCGAACGGGTGGCTGTCCGCACCGACCCCCGTGGCGCCCCGCTCCTGGTCGAGGGAGTGACAGTCGAGGCCGTCCGTGAGGAGTGGCTGGTCGAGGACCGCTGGTGGACGCCGCAGCCGTTGCGTCGTCACTACTTCGAGCTGGCAACTGCGGATGGACGCGCGCTCACCGTTTTCCGTGCCGCTGGCGCCCAGCGCTGGTACCGGCAGCGGGCCTAGGGCTGAGAAGTTGGTTGTCGATGTACGTCGAGCTGCACGCCCACTCGGCCTTCTCCTTCCTCGATGGCGCCTCGACCCCGCTGGAGCTGGCCGCCGCCGCGGCCGCCCAGGGCTATCCCGCCTTCGCCCTCACCGACCACGACGGCGTCTGGGGCTCGATGGAGTTCGCCCACGCCTGTAGGGGGTTTGGGATCCGACCTATTACGGGAGCAGAGTTGACGGTGGCGGTTGGCCCGCGGGTCCTGTCTCCGATAGGACCCTCCCGCCAAAAAGGCGGGAGTCCCCCATCGTCGCCACCCACGGGAGAGACCGCTCATTTGACTTTGTTGGTCGAAAGCGAGGTCGGATACCGGAATTTGTGCAGATTGCTGACTGCTGCCCATGCGCACACGAGGGACAACGCACAGCGGACGTCGACCCAGCCGTGGGCGACGCTGGACCAGGTCGAGGAGCATGCGGAGGGGCTGGTCTGCCTCTCGGGTTGCGCTCGCGATGGCGCCGCCGCCGGGGCCTTCGAACGCGGCGACACCTCCGCGGGAGAGCGGCTGGCCCGGCGCCTGCTTGCCGCCTTCGGCCGCGACCGCTTCCGGGTCGAGCTGCAGCGGCCCTACTGGCGCCGCGACCGGGCCCGCAACCGCTGGCTGGCGCTGCTGGCCGAGCGACTCGACGTCCCCTGCGTCACCACCGGCAACGTCCACTCGCACGACCGCCGGCGGGCGCCGCTGCAGGACGCGCTGGTCGCGATCGGCCTTTGCGAGACGCTGGAGGAGTCCGAGCCGCTGCGGCGCGGCAACTCGTCCTCGGCGCTGACCTCGCCCGGAGCGATGGCGGCCCGCTTCGCCGAATACCCCGAGGCGGTCGCCGAGACCGAGCGGATCGCCGAGCGGCTGCGCTTCGACCTCACCGAGCAGCTCGGCTACCGCTATCCCGGTAGCGAGGACCCGCACGCCGACGCCGAGCTCGCCCGCGTCTGCAACCACCACCTCGGTGAGCGTTACAGCGGCAACGCCCGCCTGCTGGAGGCGCAGTGGCGGCTTGAGGAGGAGCTCGGGATCATCCGCAAGCTCGGCCTCTCCGGCTTCTTCCTCCTCCACCGCGACCTGCTCGAGCTGGCCCGCGAAGTCGCCGCCGAGGTCCGCGGCCCGGAGTCCGCGCGCGGCGTGCTGCCGCCGGGCCGGGGGCGCGGCTCCAGCGTCAGCTCGATCGTCTGCTACCTGACCGGCCTCTCCCACGTCGACCCGGTCGAGGCCGACCTCTTCTCCGGCCGCTTCCTCAACGAGGAAACGACCTCGATGCCGGACATCGACCTCGACTTCCCGCGCGACATTCGCGAGGTCCTGATCCCGCGGATCCACGAGCGCTACGGCCACCAGCACTCGGCTCTCGTCGCCGCCTTCCCGACCTACCGGCCGAAGGGCGCGGTCCGCGATCTGGGCAAGGCGCTGGGGCTGCCGCCGGAGGAGATCGACAAGGTGGCGAAGACGGTCGGCTTCTTCGAGAGCGCCGAGGAGATCGAGCGCAACCTCGTCGCCGCGCTCGGGGCCGAGCGGGCAAAGGAGCCGCGCTGGCGGGCGCTGCTGCCGCTCGCCGCCGAGATCATGGGCCTGCCTCGCCACTCCTCCCAGCACCCGGGCGGGATGGTGATCTCGACCCGGCCGCTGATCGACGTCTGCCCGGTGGTACCGGCGGCGATGGCGGGGCGGCAGACGGTGCAGTGGGACAAGGACTCCTGCGCCGACGCCGGCTTCCTCAAGATCGACCTGCTGGGGTTGGGGATGCTCTCCGCGGTTGAGCGTTGCGTCGAGGAGATCGGCCAGGCGCGCGGTGAGCGGCTCGACCTCTCGCGGATCCCGCTCGACGACGAGGAGGTATACGAGTCGATCCGCGCCGCCGACACCACCGGCGTCTTCCAGATCGAGAGCCGGGCGCAGATGCAGATGCTGCCGCGAACCCAGCCGCGCGACCTCGACGACGTCATCGTCCAGGTGGCGCTGGTGCGGCCGGGGCCGATCCAGGGCGGCGCCATCCACCCTTATATAGAGCGGCGCAAAGCCCTCCGCGAGGATCCCGACTTCAAGGTCCCCTACGAACACCCGCTGCTGGAGCCGGTGCTAGAGGAGACGCTGGGGACGATCGTCTTCCAGGAGCAGGTGATCGAGGTGGCGATGGCGCTCTCGGGCTTCAGCTCCTCCGAGGCCGAGGGGCTGCGGCGGGCGATGAGCCGCAAGCGCTCCGAGGAGGCGATCGAGGAGCACCGCCGCCGCTTCCTCGCCGGCGCGGCCGAGAAGGGCGTCTCCGAGGAGGTCGCCGAACGGGTCTGGGACCAGATCAAAGGCTTCTCCGGCTTCGGCTTCCCGAAGGCCCACTCGGCCGCCTTCGGCCTGCTCGCCTACCAGTCGGCCTGGCTGCGGATCCACTACGGGCCCGAGTTCCTCTGCTCGCTGCTGAACGAGCAGCCGATGGGTTTCTACCCGCCCGACTCGCTCGTCCACGAGGCGCAGCGGCGGGGCATCCGCGTCGCCGCGGTGGACGCCAACCGCAGCAGGGTCCTCTGCCGCGTCGAATCGCCGCGCACAGAAGGCGACATTCGTGGCGGCCTCCAGGTGCGGATCGGGCTCGGCTACGTCAAGGGCGTGAAGAAGGAGGAGATGGAGGCGCTGGTGGCCGAGCGCGAGCGCGGCGGTCCATATAAGGGGATCGCCGAATTGGCCTCGCGCTCCGGCGCGGGCTTGCCGAGCCTGGAAAAGCTCGCCTGGGCCGGAGCGCTCGACGGCATCCCCCTCGGCTCGGAGGACGACCGCCGCGAGGCGCTCTGGCGGGTCGGCGTCACCGCAGCCGGCCAGCTCAGGGGCAGCGGCACTCAGCTGGCGCTGCCGATGGAGCCGCCGGCGCCGCCCGAGCTGGAGCCGCTGGGGGAGTGGGGGAGGCTGATCGCCGACTACCGCTCGACCGGGATGACGGTCGAGAAGCACCCGATGAAGCTGCTTCGCCCCAGCCTTGACCCGAAGCTCGCCCGCACCTCCGACCTGAACGAGCGCGACCACGGCTCGACCGTCGAGGTCGCCGGCATGGTCACCGCCCGCCAACGCCCCGAGACCGCCAACGGCATCACCTTCCTCCTGCTCGAGGACGAGCGCGGCTCGGTCAACCTCGTCGTCCCTCCGCCGGTCTTCGACCGCCACCGCCCCCTCGTCCGCAACGCTCCCCTGCTTCGCGCCCGCGGCCGCCTCGAGCGCCGCGAAGGCACGGTCAACGTCGTCGTCCACGACCTGGCGCCGCTGCAACGGTCAGAGCAACCGCCGCCCCGCAAGCCCCGGCAGCTCGCGATCGCCGAGCTGCGCGAGGTCGCCCCGGCTGGCCACAGCTTCGGCCGCCGCGGTCGCTAGGCCTCCACCGCACCTAGAAAGGCGTTGGCGACCAGAGCACCTCGTGCAGGTTCGCCAGCGTCTCGTTGATCAGCTGCTCCTCGCCTCCGATCAAGACCCTGCGCGGGTCCGCGTCGAGGATCGCCGGGATCCATTTCTCGACTTTGCCGCGCGCCCAGGCGTCTTCGGAATCGGCGGGAGGTGAGCAGCTGTGGAGGGTGCCGTCCGCTTCGACTTCGGCCCAGACGAGTTCGCCTTCCGATCCCGCCGGCTCGTCCTCCCGCAGGACGCAGAGCTTCATGCTCTTGCCGCTGTGTCCCTCGAGCTGGACCAGCGGCAGGGCAGTTTTCAACGCGGTTGCCATCTCTTCCGCCGTCATCCCTTCTTCGTCCTCGGCGACTACGTGGTGGTGGCGCCAGCGAGCGATGCCGACGATAAGGCCCATCGTTCCCCGCGTCTTCTCAGTCAGGGCGTAGCAGCGCCGCCGCCCCGGCCCCTGCCACTCGCAGAGCAGCCCGGCGGTCTTGAACAGCCCCGCGCGCCGGTTGACCTGGTGGTAGCTGAGGCCGTGCGGTCCCCGTGCCAGTTCGGTCGGCGAGCGCGGGTCGCAGCTCAGATCCTCGATCATCCCGGTTTCCCAAAGGTCGGCCAGCAGCCCCAAGGAAGCCCAGGCATGGGCGTCGATCCTGCCGTCGGGGAGCCGCGTCATTGAGGCGTCGGCAAAACGGTTGACGAGCTCGTAGAGCTCGGCGCCGCACTCCTCGGTGAGGGTGTGGACGACCTTGGACGGCACCCCCGGCTCCTCTTCACGTTCAACGACCTCGAGTTCGGCCAGCTTGCCGGCGTAGCGGTAAATCGTCCGCGGCGCGTAGCCGGGAACGCGCTCCGTCAGTTCCTTCGTCCGCAGCGGCCCTTCGCCCAGGGCCATCAGGATCGCCCCCGTCGCCCCTGCGCTCAGCAGGCGCAACACATCTGCGGTCGATGCCCCCGCAACACAGGCGTCTCCCTCCTGCGCAGGTTGCATCTGCGAATCGGAAAGTCCAGCAGTCATTCTCTTCGAGCCTCCAGCGTCTGAATGGGCGCCTTTGACTGGTGCCGTCTAGGTACCCAAAGGTCTTGGGAGCGAACCAGGCCGCCGAGAAGGACAGACCGCTAATGTCACCCGACCTCGCCTCGTGAACTCCGCTGAGACCGACAGAACCCGCTGGCTTGCCCTCTACGTCCTCTGCGCGGGGATGCTGATGATCGTCCTCGACGCGACGATCGTCAACGTCGCCCTGCCTTCGATCCAGGACGACCTCGGCTTCTCCCAGAACAACCTCGCCTGGGTGATCAATGCCTACATGATTCCTTTCGGCGGCCTCCTGCTCCTGGCCGGCCGGATCGGCGACCTCGTCGGCCAGCGCCGCGTCTTCCTCCTCGGCCTGACGATCTTCACCACCGCCTCGCTGATTTGCGCCGCCTCGCCGAGCCAGGAGATGCTGGTTGGCGCCCGCTTCGTCCAGGGGATCGGCGGGGCGCTGGCCTCCGCGGTGATCCTCGGAATGATCGTGACGATGTTCCCCGAACCGGCGGCGCAGGCGAAAGCGATCGGGGTCTATGGCTTCGTTGCCTCGGCCGGGGGCTCGATCGGGCTACTGCTGGGCGGGGTGTTGACCGACGCAATCAGCTGGCACTGGATCTTCCTGATCAACCTGCCGATCGGCATCGCCGTCGCCTTCCTGGCGAAACGGCTCGTCGCCAACCCCGATGGGATCGGACTCAGCGCCGGGGCAGACTTCCCGGGGGCCGTGCTGCTGACCAGCTCGCTGATGCTCGGCGTCTTCACGATCCTGCAGATCGAGAAGTGGGGCTGGGGCGATTCCCGCACCCTCGTCCTCAGCGCGATCTCGGCAATCCTTCTCGCCCTGTTCATCTTCCGCCAGGCGCGGATCGCCAACCCACTGATGCCGCTGCGGCTCTTCCGCTCACGCAACGTCGCCGGCTCCAACGTCCTGCAGGCATTGCTGGTCGCCGGCATGTTCGGGATGTTCTTCCTCGGGGCGCTCTACCTCCAGCGCGTGCTCGGGTACAGCCCGCTCGAGGTCGGGCTGGCGTTCCTGCCGACGACGATCGTGATGGGCTCGCTCTCCCTCGGCTTCTCGGAAAAACTGATCATGCGCTTCGGGCCGCGCACGACCCTGATCCCCGGCGTCTCCCTGGTCGTCGTCGCCCTGCTCCTGTTCGCCCGCACCCCGGTAGACGCCAACTATTTCGCCGACCTGCTGCCGCCCTTCCTCCTCATCGGAATCGGGGTCGGCACCTCGTTCCCGGCGATCATGACCCTGGCGATGTCGGGCGCGACGCCCGAGGACGCCGGCCTCGCTTCGGGCCTCGTCAACACCAGCATGCAGGTCGGTGGCTCGATCGGCCTGGCGGTCCTGGCGACGCTCTCTACCGAGCGCACCAACTCGCTGCTCGACAGCGGCGAGGGCCAGCTCCAGGCCCTGACCTCGGGCTACCACGTCGCCTACCTGGTCGGGGCAGGTCTGGCGGCGATTGCGGTGGCAATCGCGGTCTTCGTCCTGCGCGCCCCGCGCCCGCAGGAGATGCCGGTGCCGCAGGAGGAGCCGGAACCGGTCTTCTCCGAGGTCGGCTGAGCCGACTACTCAGCGGTACTTAAAGGTCACCGCCCGGAGGTCGATGAGGAGGTATGGCTCCGCCTGCCTCCTCGACCGCGATGCCGGCTTTCGCTGAGACGCCTGACGAGCGGGCGCGGATGGGGAGGATCTCGGGGGTCCTCTGGATCCTCGCCTCCTTCATCACCGTCGCCAGCTGCTACCTCCCTGGCGCCCAGCACGTGCCGATCGGCTGGGTCTACGCGCTCAGCGGGCTGTTCTTCCTCTACGGCCTCGCCTCCGCGCTCGGCTGGCTGCGCTGGGACCGCGCCTCGATCACAGTCCTGGGGATCGGGATGGCCTTGACGATCCCGGTAATCGGCCTCGGCATCTTCCTCACCGGCGGGGCGATGAGCTTCGTCCAGCCGATGCTGGTGACGACCCTGCTCTACGCCGCCTTTTTCTTTCCTACCCGCTGGGCCTGGCCGCTTTCGATCGAGCTGATCCTCGTCGCCGGCACCCCGATCATTTACGACGGCAACGCGATCGAAGAGGCCTTCCTTCCCCACTACGTTGCCCTCGTCGCCGGCTTCCTCTCGGCTACCTGGGTGCTGGTCGGGCTGCGGAAGCGGCTGCTCGAGGCCGAGCTCCACCAGCGCGACATTGCCCACCGCGATCCGCTCACCGGGGTCGCCAACCGGCGCTGGTTCGATGTCGTGCTGCAAGGCGAGATCGCTGCCCGCACCAGCCCCCGCCGCCGCCGACGCCAGAGCGACGAGACCCCGCTCGCCCTGCTGATCCTCGACCTCGACGACTTCAAGGCGATCAACGACACCCACGGCCATCCGGTCGGCGACGCGATCCTCCGCCAGGTCGCCGAGCGGGCCCAGTCGATGCTTCGCTCCGGCGACACGCTCGCCCGCATCGGCGGCGACGAGTTCGCGATCGTCGCCCCCGGCGTCCACGGCGACGCCGTCAGCAATTTCGCCGAATCGGTCTGCCACGCGGTCGCCAGCAGCTACTCCGACGCCGGCACCCCGTCCCCCTCCGCCTCGGTCGGCTGGGCAGTCTTCCCCGACGACGGGTTCGACTTCGAGACCCTGATCCGTGCTGCCGACGAGCGGATGCTGAGCAGCAAGCGCCTCGGCGACCCGGCCGCTGTGTGATCCGCCAGTCCTGGGGGAATAGGATCGGCAGATGCAGCCGGAGAATAAGCCCGTCAACTGGCGCGCCTGGCTGGTCGGCATCCTCAGCGCTCTTGTCCTCATCGTCGCCCTTCAGAACTCGCAGGAGGTCAGCTTCGAAGTCCTCTTCGCTAGCTTCAACGCGCCGCTGATCGTGGTGATTCTGCTGTCCACGGCGATCGGCGCCCTAATCGGCTATATCGCCCCGCTCGTCCGCCGGCACCGGCGCGAAGAGCGCCATCGGCAGCATAACTCCTGATCTTTTAAGCTTCCCTGTGCAATGGGGAAGCTGAAAGGGAGAGGGAGATGACGGTTCTTCAGGACGAGATTCCGCAGGATTGGTACGCGACGGCCTTCACCGGCATGAGCGCGGAGATGGCTTGGACCGAGCGGACCGAGACGGAAATCAAGCGGGCGCTGACGATGCTGCGGCCGCAGGGTGGCGAGCGCATCCTCGACCTCGCCTGCGGCACCGGGCGCCACTCGCTGGAGCTGGTGCGCCAGGGCTTCTCCGTCGTCGGCGTTGAGATCGGCGAGGAACTGGTCGAGATCGCCCGTAAGGACGCAGAGGACCAAGGCCTCGAGGCCGAGTTCATCCAGGGCGACCTGCGCGAGCTCGCGTTCGAGGAGGAGTTCGACATCGTCCTCAACCTCAATGACGGCGCCGTCGGCTACTTCGAGACCGACGAGGAGAACCTCCGCACCTTCGAGATCATCTCCCGCGCCCTTAAGCCCGGCGGCCAGAACCTGATCCAGGTCCCGAACGTCCTCTACGCTCGCGCCCACCTGCCGCAGCGCTCCTGGATCCCCAGCGCGACCATGGTCGAACTCGTCGAGCACCGCTGGAACAAGAAGGAGCGCTACATGGAAGGGGCGATGATCCCGGTCAAGTTCGGCGAGGTCCTCGAGAACCTCGACAAGCGGATCGAATTCCGCCAGCGCCTCTACGACGTCGACGAGCTACGCGAGATCTACGCCTCGGTCGGGATGACGCTCGAGCGCGTCTTCCACGGCAATGGCCGGCCGAAGGACCCCACCGACTCACAGTTCGAGATTTTCGCAGCGGCGCGGAAGAGCTAAGGCCGGCCCAGCCCCGTCCCCGGACCGGCGGTACGCGTGAGCATAAATACTCGGGTTTTCTTGTGCTACTTTGGACACGTTGCCAAGTTAACCCGGACCAGTCGAAGAAAAAGGGGGGCAGAGGATGCGTGCTGGTGCGAGTGCCCTGGGCCTGCTGGCTGCACCGCTGAACGTTCACCTACTCGCGTCTTTGCACGAAGACGAGCGTTCTCTCACCGAGCTCAGCCAGGCTGCCGGCCTGCCTCCTGCCAGCACCCTGCGCGCCTATCTGCGGACGCTGACGGATTGGGGGGTCGTCGAGAGGAAGCAGGAGCCCGGCTTCCCCGGAACGGTCAGCTACGAGCTGACCACGAGCGGCCAGGACCTCGTCCGGACCGCCGACGTGCTGCAGAGGTGGCTGAAGGCGAACCCCAACGGCGTGGTCACGGTCGGCACGCCGGCCGCGAAAAGCGCCGTGAAGGCGCTCATCGACGGCTGGGACTCCGCGATCGTCCGCGCCCTTTCAGCCCGCCCCTGCACGCTGACGGAGCTGGCGAGGGCGATCCCGCAGGTGACCTACCCCACCCTCGAGCGAAGGCTCACGGCAATGCGCCGGGTCGGCCTGGCAGCAGCGAGGCAGAACGGGGACGGGCGCGGAAATCCCTACGGTGCGACTAGCTGGCTCGATGAAGCAGCCGCGCCCCTAATTGCCGCCGCGGCCTGGGAGCGTTGCCACGCCCCCTCCCAGACCACCCCGATCGGCCGCCTCGACGTCGAGGCAGTTCTCCTCCTCGCGCTGCCCCTTCTGCAGCTACCCGACGAGCTTTCGGGCACCTGCCGCTTGGCAGTTCAGCTGCGTAGCCGATCCCAGGAGCGTTTTGTCGGGGCGACGGTGGTCGTCGCGGGGGGCAGGATTACCTCGACCGCCGCTCGCCTCGCGACTGAGACGGACGCCTCGATAACTGGAACCGCCCGCGGCTGGTACCGCTGGGTCGGACGCCGGGACGAAGAGGAGGTCGAAGTTGGCGGCGACAGCTCCCTCGCCTTCGCCGTAGCAGAGGGCCTCAGGGAAGCTCTGGTGCCGGAAGAGGCTCTCAGATACCCCCTCGTCGCACCTCCGAGCACCGCACCGAGCTGAGCCCCGCAAGGAATGACCGCAGGCGCTTTGCAGGTAAATCCCTGGGACTAACAGTCCGTTCCCAAAGAGACCTCAAGCGTTCACTCCAACTTCCTTGATTGCTTGGCGGTAGCAGCTACTAATGGCGAGGGAAACAACTCCGGCGCATCAGAGCGCCGGTATCCAAGGAGGAATTGAATGAAGCACGTAAAGATGCTCGGTCTGCTGGTCATGGCCGCCGCGTCGCTGATGGCGTTTGCAAGCAGCGCCTCAGCCGCACCGGTCCTTACATCGTCGGCCGGCACCGAGTACACAAGCACGATCAACGGCACGCTGGAAAGTGGAACCTCGGCGCTGCTCAAAGCAGGCATCGAAGACACATGCACGACGTCGACCGTGACCGGAACCGTCAGCACCAACACCACGTCTCACGCCAAGGGCGCGATCTCGACACTCGATTTCGGCAGCTGCACCCTTGACACCAAAACCATCACTCCGGGTGAATTGACAATTAATGACCTTGGCGAAGTCTTCGCCATCGGCAACAGGGTCGAAATCAAGGACACAATTTTCGGCATCACCTGCTTCTATGGCGGCGGTGCATCGCCGGGCACCAAGATCGGCACCCTGACCACGGGTAAACCCGCGAAGCTCAGCATCAGCACCTCGAGCCTGAAACGACTCGAAGGCAGCACCGCCGGCTTCTGCGCGGAAAATGGCACCTGGACCGCCAAATACGTGGTTACAACCCCGAGCGAACTGTTCATTACATAACCGAGCTCGATACCACGGTACGCATTGAAGGAAGGCCGCCAATGGCGGCCTTCCTTTTTGGCAAGTCCAGCTCGCTATCAGCACCACGAATCTGACATGCCTCCTCGGCAGCAACACTGGCTTCTGCGCGGAAAACTCACCATGACCGCCAAATACTTGGACACAACCCCGAGCGACCTGTTCCTTACATAGACGGAAATCGGGCTGCTGCACCGCCGGCCAGCTCGAACCCGCCTGATTGACGAGCCGCCTAGGGCGGCCCATATCTATCGGCTCGCTAAGACCAAGCACGTTCCTTGACACGACCGTTTTTATTTCGTACGGTGCCCGGACGCAGCTCCAGCAGGTGGAGCAGGACAGGGGAATGCGAAGCGATGAGCAGGGGAAACGTGAAATGTTTTTATCTCGCCGCAACTGCCGCCACGGCAGCCGCCGTGCTGTTGTTCTGCCTTCTCGCCCCGCTGAGGGCTGAGGCCGCCGTCGAACAGCACCTCTTTGACCCCACCCTCTCGCTAACCGGCGGCTGCGGCACCGACGAATACGACCAAGTCCCGGATCCCTGGTGCCCCGGCCCACCCGGGCCGAGCGCCAAATTCGAAAACCCGAGCATCGCGATCGACTGGTTCGGCGACATGTACGTGAGCAGCCACGCCGAAGATGGGACGGGGGCGGGGCGCGTCGACGTCTTCAGCCCAAGTGGGCAGTTCATCGTCGAGGTTGACGTGCCGGGGGCGAAGTATATGGCAGTCGATCCCAAAGGCAACCTCTACGTCAGCCAATCTGACCCTGGCGGGGGAGTGTCCCAGGTGACCCTGTTCAGGCCGTCTGGAACCTATGACCCGGCAGCAGGGGAAATCAGCTATGAAGACCCCGGAGAGGTCATCATCGAACACCAGGAACCCGTCCTGGAGCTCTGCGGGGAACACATGGCGGGCGAAAACGTCGCCTTGGCGGTGGACCCGGTCACCGAACACCTCTTCGTCAGCCCGGGGGGAGGCTGCGTGGGCGAATGGAGTTCGGCCGAAGAAGGGCCCGAGCTGCTGGATCCGACGATCGGCACGGGAGTTCTGGCAGCTAATCACTTCATCGCCGTCGACCAGGCCCACAACCGACTCTACGTCGGCGAGGAAGGCCCTGGAGAAAGCGATCCCCAGATCGAGGTGTTCGAACTGAAAGCGCCGCACGCCCATCTGGGCACGATCGACGCCCACAGCACCCCCAACGGCAAGTTCCTGACCAGCTTCGGCTACATCACGCTTGCGGCCGACGAAACGAGCGGCAACCTGATCGTCTCCGATCTCATCGGGGCCCGCCTGGTCTACGAATTCGGCCCTGGCCTCGACGAGGAAGAAGAACTTCTCAACACCTACAAATACGTGGGCTTCAAAGCGGGCGGCTTCCCGCTGCAGATAGCGGTCGACAACGACCCCTCGAGCCCGAACCACCGCACCTTCTACATCCCGAGTACCGGCACCGAACTGGACCACACCTTCGCCTTCCGGTTCTCCACGGTCGGGCCGCCGGAAGTGAAATCCACCACCAGCGCGGGGATCACCGAAACCGAAGCGGTGCTGGGCGCCCAGATCAACCCCAACGGCGCCCAGACCAGCTACCGGATCGAATACACCACCGCTCCCTCGGGCTTCGCGGGCGCGACCGTCGCGGGCGCGGGCACGCTGCCGTCAGGAATTGCGGACGTGCCGGTCTCGGTCCCCGTCGGCGGCCTTGCCCCCGGGACCACCTACCGCTTCCGCGTGGTGGCCGAAAACGAGTGCGAACCAGGAGAACCACTCTGCGTCGATCAAGCCGAAGGCAGCTTCACCACCTACGCGACGCCGCTTGTGGGCGGGCCATGCAGTAACGAAGCGCTCCGCATCGGGGCCTCGGCCGGGCTTCCCGACTGCCGAGCCTATGAGCTAGTCACCCCCGCCGACACCGGCGGGCGCACGCCGCTTGGTTCCTCGATCGGCGGGCGCTACTTCGCGACGCTTCATGCCTCACCGGACGGCAACCGGGCGAGCTTTCGGATCGAAGGCGGAGCGATGCCCGGATTCGAAGCCGCGGGGTCGGGCAATGGCGACGACTACCTGTCGCGGCGTGGGCCTGACGGCTGGGAGACCGAACTGGTCAGCCCGACCGGCGCCGAAGCGCCCAAACCTTCGCCGGGGGGATTCTCGCCGGATCAGGAATACTCCCTTTGGGGGGAAAACAACTTCGGTGAAAACAGCGAAGAGGGCTTCTTCTTTAACCCCTACATCCACTACCCCGACGGCCACTCTGAGCCGGTCGGGCGGGGCAGCTTGGGGGTTGACCGCGAGGTCGACGCGAAACTAATCGGCCCGAACGGCTCCCACACGATCTTCATCACCGGTGCCGCCGCAGAACCCGCCGTGCAGCTGGAGCCAAACGCGCCGCCCTCGGGAACCCAGGCGATCTATGACCGCACCGCCGACGAAGTGACCCACGTCGTCTCGCTCTTGCCGGGCGACAAAACCCCGGCGCCGGGCAAAGACGCCCAGTGGGCGGGAGTTTCGCTCGACGGCGCCGGGGTCGCCTTCCGGCTCGAGGGCAGCGACATGCTCTACCTGCGCCAGAACAACGAGGAAACCTACGAAGTCGGCGAAGGCCTGACGTTCGCGGGGATCGCCGAAGGTGGCGACCGCGTCTTCTACCTGAAAGCGGGGAACCTCTTTGCCTTCGACACCGCCACGGAGAAAGCGATCCAGTTCAGCAGCGGCGGCGATACCACTCCGGTCAACATCTCCGCCGACGGCGGTGCCGCCTACTTCATCTCTCCCGATGTCTTGACGACGAAAGCCAATCTCAACGGCGCCCACGCCAAAGCCGGCAAAGACAACCTCTACGTCTCCCGCGAAGGAGCGGTCAGCTTCGTGGCGACGGTGGAACCAGAGGACGTGGAAGAAGCGCTCGGAGGCGGGTTCTTCGCCGGGCTGGGACAGTGGATCGGATCTCTTGAATCACATCCGGCGGTAGAGACCTCCCGCACCACCCCCCATGGCGGCGCGCTGGTGTTCGAGTCACGCGCGGCGCTCACCACCTACGACCCCGCCGGCCATACCGAGGTCTACCGCTACGACGGGGCGACCCTCAGCTGCATCTCCTGCAACCCGACCGGAGCGGCAGCCAGCGCCGACGCCAGCCTGCAGAGCCTGCCGGGCAAAGTGCCGGGAGTGGAGTTTGGCGTGCTGAACGACCGGCTCCTGAACCTGAGCGCGGACGGGCGGCGGGCGTTCTTTCAAAGCTACGAAGCGCTGGTGGCAGCAGACGTCGACGAGCGGCTTGACGTCTATGAGTGGGAGGCGCAGGGCACCGGCAGCTGCACCCGCCCGGGCGGGTGCGTCTACCTGATCTCCTCGCCGGGCAGCGAACGCGACGAGGACCTCTTCGCGGTCAGCGAAAACGGCGACGACGTCTTCTTTCGCAGCAACGATCTGTTGGCGGGCGGCGACACCGACGTCACCACCTCGATCTACGACGCCCGGGTGGGGGGCGGCTTCCCGGGAGTCGAACCGGAGCCGCCCTGCCAGGGGGAAGGCTGCCACGGCGAGTTGACGCCAGCTCCTCCGCTTCTTGCGCCCTCGAGTCCCCCCCTCGGTAAGAACGGCAACCTCACCCACCGCCGCTGCCCGAAGGGCAAGCGCCAAGTCCGCCGCCGCGGCAAGACGCGCTGCGTGAAAAAGCACCACCACCGTCGCCACCACCACAAGGCAGCCGCGAAGCCGAAGGGGTCGAAATGAGCCAGCGCGCACTCCTGCGGGCCGCGCTCGTCTTGGCGGTGGCGGCAAGCTGGCTCGGGATCGCGGCCCCCTCGGCGCTGGCGATCGAAGAATTCGACCGCTACGCGATCGAATCGGTCTCTACCTCGCTCACCAGCACCCAGGCCGGCGCCCACGCTGACCTCACCGTCGGCTTCTCGTTGGCCCAAAAACAGGGCGAACCCTTCGCGCTCACCCGCGACATCTTCGTCAACCTGCCGCCGGGCGTGATCGGCAACCCCCAACACATCCAGCCCTGCACCCTGGCCCAGTTCGGCGAGGTCGTTACCCAAAGCGAATGCCCGGTCTCCTCGCAGGTGGGGGTAAGCGAGGTCACCCTCGGCGGTAAAAACGCCGGCACCTTCATCGAGCCGATCTACAACATGCAGTCGCCAGGCGGCGACATCGTCGCCCGCTTTGGCCTCTACGCCGGCCCCTTCCCGACGCTCGTCAACATCCGCGTCAACCCGATCGACTACAGCCTCACCGCGGCGGTCGAAGGCGCCCCCTCCGCGGCCACCCTGATCGGCGCCCAGAACACCTTCTGGGGGGTCCCCGCCGCTAAAAGCCACGACGCCCTGCGGCTCACCCCCCTAGAAGCCGTGGAAGGCAAATCCCCCCCCGGCGGCCGCAGCGCCGGGGTGCCGGAAGTCCCCTTCCTCACCAACCCCACCGACTGCTCAACCGCCCGCCAGGTCTCGGTCACCGCAGTCAGCTACCAGCTTCCTGACCAGCCAAAAGAGAAGAGCGTCGCCTTCCCGCAGATCACCGGCTGCGGGCTGGTCGGCTTTGACGCCCAGCTCTCGCTCGCCCCGACCGCCACCGAGGCCGCCGCCCCGACCGGTCTTGACGCCACCGTGAAGCTGCCCCAGTTAGAAGCGCCCAACACGCTCGGTGCCTCGACCCTAAAGAGCGCCCGCGTCACCTTGCCCGAGGGCCTCGTGATCAACCCCTCCGCCGGCGACGGCCTCGGCGCCTGCAGCGCAGAGCAGGTCGGCTTCGGGACCGCCGCGCCACCCGCTTGCCCGGATAACGCCAAGATCGGCAGCGCCGAAATCGAGGTGCCCGCACTCGAGCACCCCCTGCAGGGCGCGGTCTACCAGCGGACGCCCGAGCCCGGCCGTCTCTTCGGCTTTTGGCTCGTTACCGACGAACAAGGGGTGCGGCTAAAGCTCCCGGCCGAAATCCAGGCCAACCCGCTCACCGGCCAGCTGACTACCGTGTTTGACGGCACCCCCCAGATCGGGGGCCTGCCCCAGGTGCCGGTCTCAGAGATCCGCCTCCACGTCTTCGGCGGCCCGCGAGCCCCCCTAGCCACGCCTTCGAGCTGCGGCACCTACTCCGCCCACTACTCCTTCACGCCGTGGTCTGGCCGCCGAGCGCTCGAAGGCGAAGCGCCGATGCAGATCTCCTCGGGCTGCGGCAAGGGTGGCTTCTCACCTAAGATCGCCGCCGGCACCACCCGCGCAGGTGCCGGAGACTTCGCGCCCTTCACCTTCACCCTGACCCGCGAAGACGGGGAAGCAAACCCACAGCAGATCGCGATCCACCTGCCCCAGGGCCTGCTCGCCAAGGTCGGCGGCGTGCCGCTTTGCCCCGACTCGGCCGCCGCCTCAGGTGCCTGCCCGGCTGATTCGCAGGTCGGCACCGTGACCACTGCCGCCGGCGTCGGCGGTGCGCCGCTTTGGATCCCCCAGCCCGGCAAGGCACCCACCGCCGCCTACCTCGCCGGCCCCTACAAAGGCGCCCCCTACTCGGTCGTCAGTGTCGTCCCCGCCCAGGCCGGGCCGTTCGACCTCGGCACCGTGGTCAACCGCGCCGGCATCCACATCGCTCCAGAAACCGGCCTCGCGACCGTGGTCACTGACCCCCTGCCCCAGATCCTCGAAGGGGTGCCGATCGCCTACCGCACGATCCACGTCTCGGTCGACCGCAAGAACTTCACCTTGAACCCGACCAGCTGCGCGCCGAAGAAGATCACCGCCACCGTCACCGCCGCGAACGGCGCCACCGCCGAACCCCAGGCCGGCTTCCAGGCCGCCGACTGCGCCAAGCTCCCCTACAAGCCGAAGTTGAAGCTCACCTTCAAGGGCTCAACGAAGCGCACCGGCAACCCCGCGGTCAAGGCGGTGCTGACTCAAAAGCCCCACCAGGCCAACACCAAGGCAGCCGTGGTCACCCTGCCGGCCGGCCTATTCATCGACAACTCCCACATCGGCACCCCCTGCACCCGGGTTCAGTTCGATGCTGAAAAGTGCCCGAAGATCTCAATCCTCGGCCATGCCACCGCCAAGACGCCGCTACTCAGTAAACCGCTCAAGGGCAACGTCTACTTCCGCAGTAATGGCGGCGCCCGTGAACTCCCCGACATCGTCGCCGACCTCCGCGGCCAGATCCACATCACCCTGGTTGGCTACATCGACTCGGTGGCCCAGAAGGGCAGCGAAAGCTCCCGCGTGAGGACCCGCTTCCTTCACGTCCCCGACGCCCCGGTCACCAAGTTCACGATGAATCTCTTCGGCGGCAAGAAGGGCCTGATCGAAAACAGCATCAACCTCTGCCACCGCCCCCACCGCGCCAAGCTTGAGCTGAAAGCCCAAAACGGTCGCCAGCAGACCACCAGCCCGCCGATCACCGTCGCATCCTGCGGCGGGCGGCGGTAGTTACCGGCTTCTCGCGCGGCACCCGGTCAGCATACTCAGGTGTCTTTGACTGTTCCTTGAGCTCCTGCTAGAACCCAGTAGTTCCCAAACAGACCGGGAACGCTAAACGGCGCCGAACGCGCCGAAACCCGAGGGGGAGATCACATGAAGCACGTAAAGATGCTCGGCCTGCTGGTCATGGCCGCAGCGGCGCTGATGGCGTTTACCAGCAGCGCCTCTGCAGCCCCGGTCCTCACATCGTCGGCTGGGACCGAGTACACAGGCACGATCAACGGCACGCTGGAAAGTGGAACCTCGATGCTGCTGAAAGCCGGCATCGAAGACACATGCACGACGTCGACCGTGACCATGACCGTCAGCACCAACACCACTACCCACGCCAAGGGCGCTATCTCGACACTCGATTCCGGCAGCTGCACCCTCGACACCAAAACCGTCGCCGTCGGCGAATTGACAATTAACGACTTCGGCGAAGTCTTCGCCATCGGCAGCGATGTCGAAATCAAGGACACAATCTTCGGCATCACCTGCCACTACAGCGGCGGCACCTCCCCGGGAACCAAAATCGGCACCCTGAAAACGGGCAAACCCGCCAAGCTCTTTGTCAATACCACACAGCTGAAGCGGATCCCACCCAGCAACGAGGCCTTTTGTACGGCAACGGGCACCTGGGAAGCCCTTTACGTTGTTACAACTCCCGCCGAACTGTTCGTCACATAAACAGCCGTGGCGAGGGGATCCCGATCACCTCACCACGAAACCGCTTCTGCGTTCCGTAGACCACCCAGGTGGTGTCGATTTCGCCGATCTCGAGGTCGAGGCGGAGCTCATCTTCGTGCTCACCCAGGTGTTCGAGGTGGGTGAGGCCGGCGTCATAGCGGCCCTCCAGCAGCTCTTCCGCGACAATCGGCTTCGACTGGACGTCGACGATTTGCTCCCAATCGTCGCGGTCGATATAGCCGGCGGTAGCCGGGACGAGACCCAAAGAACGGGGCTTCTCCACCTCACGGCGGGTGAGCACCGCTAGAGCCTTCGTGGGGTAGATGAAGGTGTCGACAACGAAGATCTCGCTCCAGTAGCGCTCGGTCACCTCGTGGACCTTCGGGTGGGCGCTGCACTGCACAAGGAACGCGTTGTCCTGCCCGCGGATCCGCTCAAGGCCATCGAGGAAGTCGCCTATGAACTCGATCTCGAAGTTTTCGACGCCCTGGAAGTCCAGGTAGCGCCGAACGGCCCGCTCATGGCAAGTTCCTTCAGGTCCCAGCGTCACCACCTTGATCGTCGCCGCGGAGCTCATCTGTCCAATGTATTGGCAATGCTCAATAAACTCAAGGCGATAGGACCAGGCAGGTTCCTTGACATGGTTGAAGCCGTACTTTAGGTTTGGGAGAGGCGCGCCAGGGACGCGCCGGGACCTTCAATGGGGGACCGGAGGGGACAAGGACGGAGAACTGCCAAGGCTTGGGGGAGCAACCGCTCGGACCCTGCCGGCGCGCTCTACGCGTTGACGTCCCGCGACCGTTCACGGTCGGCGCCAGCTTGAAAAACGATTAGGAGGAATGGTGATGTTCTCTAGATTGCATGGAAAGCTCGGCACGGCGGGTCTGGTCGTGGCGATCGTGGCGCTTGTCGCCGCGCTGACCGGTGCCGCCTTTGCTGCCGGCGGGCTCACTAAGCAGCAGGAAAAGCAGGTCACGAAGATTGCAAAGAAGTACGCGGGCAAACGCGGCCCTCGCGGTGCCGCAGGGCCCCAGGGGCAGGCTGGTGCGCCGGGACCGAAGGGCGACGCTGGTGCCAAGGGTGACGCAGGTGCAAAGGGCGATAAGGGCGATACCGGCAACGAAGGCCCTGAAGGTCCTGAAGGCTCCCCCTGGACTGCAGGCGGCGTGCTGCCCCCTGGTGAGACCGAGACCGGTGCTTGGGCCTACGGCAAAACCACGGAAGACCAGGCTCAAGTTTTCACGGCCATCTCGTTCCCGATTCCGCTTGCCTCGGCACCGGAAGAAGCAAAGATTCTCGATATCGGACAAACGGCTGAAGGCTGCTCTGGTACTGCAAGCGAGCCCACCGCCGATCCCGGTTTCCTTTGCATCTACGCCGCATTCCCCCCGTCTACCGGGTTCGCGCCGGATGCAGTGCTTCCCCCCAACAAATGGGGAGCACTCCTGATTAAGAACAACAACGAAAGTAAACAGCTAGCTGGCTTCGGTTCCTTCGCCGTTACGGCTGCTGAATAAGGATTCAACCCAGTGCTCTAAGCCGGAAGCGGTCCTCGTCAAGGCCGCTTCCGGCTTTCCTTTTGTGCTGGTCCCTCTGAGTTTACGCTACAGTTCCCTGGTTAATCAGGGATACCAAACTGCTACGCAAGGGAGAAATCGTGAATAAGTCGACGGGGGCACTGGGAGGGGTTGCTCTCCTGCTCTTCGCTCTGTTGATCGCCGGCTGCGGCAGCAGCAGCGACGAGGCGCTGAGCAAGTCCGAATTCTTGAAGCAGGGGAACGCGATCTGCGCGAAAAACGCTAAAGCTCGTGAAGAAGCAATCGTCGAAGTCATCAAAACTCACGATCCCAACGCAAGCATCAAGGAGAACCGGGAAGAAGCGGTTCAGAAGATCCTCCCCATCTACGAAGACACCGCAGAACAGATCGCTGATCTCGGAGCACCCAAGGGGGACGAGGCGAAGGTGGAAGCTCTCGCCGAGGCCATGGAAGAAGCAGCCACGAAACTCCACGCCAACCCAGGGTCGGCTTTTTCGCAAAACACGCCTTTTGTCAAGCCGAACAAAATGGCTGAAAGCTACGGCCTCGACGCCTGCAAAGCTTGACCTGCTCCATCAGCCTGTCCGCTCAAAGGCCGGGCGGATGACGCGCGGTGAACTTCCGCGGGTCGACCCAGGCGCGGTGCCAGCGAGGGCCTGAGACACCCGCGGGGTTGCCGCGGGTGTCGAAGCGGAGGCCGGCGACGAACATATAGACGTGCTGGCGGTTGGTGTAGAGGGTGATCCAGCGTCCCGCCCCGGCCTCGCCCCAGTACTCGAGCTGCTCGGAGACCATCGTCGTTTCGAGCAGCCCGGCTCGGTGCAATGCGTAGCCGACGGCGCCCGAGCAGTCGTAGCCCTTGCTGAACCAGCTGCGGTGGCCACCGCCCCAGACGTAGGGGCGGTGGCGAATCTCGTTCGCCGCCCGGATCATTTGCTTCACCGCCGCTGGTGCCCCCGGCGGCGGTATTGCTTCGCCATCCACCAAGCTCGCGCCGCAATTCGAGGCGGTTCTGGTCGCGCCCTCTGCCAATGGCATACAACCAGCGCCCCAAGGGATGTCGGCGGTAGCCGCGTCAGGCCGCCACAGCAGTCCGAGGCAAAAGAGAAGGGCGGCCAGCTGGCCGCCCTTCTTCAGTCCTGCGTGTCTCAAGGGGATGCCCTGGACGATGCTTCCTTACTTGCCCTTGCAGGTCCGGACGATGCCGGCCGAGGCCTTGGTCCCGTCGGAGAAGACGGAGGTGGCGTGGGCCTGGAGCTTGCCGTCCGGGCATTTCGCCATCAGGACGCCCTTCTTGTTGATCGTCAGGTTGAAGCTCAGCACCGAACCGGCGCCGTTGGCGATCTTCGGAATCGAAGCGACCGATTTGAGGCCGTAGCGCCCGTTGTGGACTTTCGAGATCTTCACGGTGGTGACGATCGCCCCGGTCACCGGCGCCGAGAAGTAGGCGTGGATGAAGAGGGTCGTCTTGCCGCCCGAGGTGCCGCCGTTGAGGACGAGCAGTTTCGAGTTGACGAGGACCGGATTCTGTTCGGGGAACTGGACCTCGACCGTGGTCTGGCCGGTGCCGATCAGCGACTTACCGCAGACTTTCATAGCCGCGTTGGTGTCGCGAGCCTGGAGCTGACCGGACTTGCAGACCGGGATGCCCTTGGTGTTGATGGTGCCGTTCTTGTCGGTTTCGACAATCGCTTCCTTCAGCGCCGGTGGGTGGGTGCCGTCGAGGGTCTGGATCTTGCCCGAGGCCTGCAGCGAGATCGGAGCCAGCTTGTTCTTCGGCAGCGTGGTCGGACTGAACCCGCCGTTGAAGGTGAATTTGAGATTCCCCTGCTGCACCGTGACCGGCTTGTTGCCAGCGCTGGCGATGCCCGCCACGCTAACCGCGATCAGGGCCCCCAGGGCCATCGTCAACATCAGGTACTTGCGCATATCCTCTATGTCTCTCCTTTGCGGCCTGCCCGTCCCAGGGCCTCTGCCGTCGGAAGCGTGTTTGCAACTTCTCTCCAGCCGGTCAAACTACCACCCGGACGTTCTTCGTAAACCCGCCGGTCCACTAAAAGGAGCGGTCTTGTGTCTCTCAGGAAGGCTGCATCGAGAGGCGAACTCGCTCCCGTTGCGCGGCCGCTCCCTCCGCTCCCAGGTAGGGGAGCGTGATCCAGAACATCAGGTCCGGCAGCCGACTCGGCAGGCGCGAGGCGGCGCCGTGGAGGATCTCGCTGTAGAGGAGCTCATTGACGCCACCGGCGACGGCGATTGAGGTGATCCCGGGTAGCTCGAACGAGGTCTCCGAGCGGCCCGACTCGAGGAAACCAGTGAACTGGCGCAGGGCGGCGTCTCGCCGAGTCAGCGCCTTAGGGCCGGCAGCGAGGACCTCGACGATCGCGAAGCGCGCCTCATCAGGGTGTTTGGAGAGGTGCATGAGCAGAGCCTCAAGGGCGGCAGCGACCCGCTCCGCCCACGGCGAGCCCGACCGCGATTCGAAAGCCTCGGTCGCCTCGCCGAGCAGGTTGTCCAGCAGCACGTCATAGGCCGCAAGGAAGCAGTCCTCCTTGCTGTCGAAGAGTTCGTAGAAGGTCTTGCGGGAGACGCCGGCGATGCCGATCACATCGACCACGCGGGTCTCGGGATAACCGCGCTCGGAAACCACCTCGATCATCGCCTGGTGGATGCGGCTGCGCTGGGACTCGGTCACCGTCTCCCTCGGCAAGCCGTGCCTTCCCCGGGGCAGCCGCTCGTTCAACTTGGCAGAGCGTCTACTGGAAGCCACCAACCCACTGTAGACGAGCAATGAATGGGGGAAGGATTTTTGCGTAAACTTAGCCCATGGGAGGAGTGGTGAAGCTCGGAGTGGGAATTGCAACGGCCCTGATTGTGGCGATCCTTGCCGGGTGCGGTGGCGATTCCGGCACCGCAGCCGATACCGTGAGCCAGCCTCGCTTGTACCCCTGGCTGAAGGGGCCTAGCCGCGAGTTCCTGATCCGCGGCGGCGACAACATCGTCCAGACCTTCGGGCGCGAGGCGACGGAAGCGGAAAGGGAACAGGCCAACGAAGTAATCCAGGCGTGGATGAAAGCCCGTGCCGCTCAGGACTGGGCGAAGGACTGCAGCTACCTCTCCAACGGTTACGTCCACAACCTGATCTACACAGACGCGGTAGAAGTTTCCGGGGGAAGAGTGAAGAACTGTCCGCAAGGGCTCGCGTTCTTCGGGCATGAAGCATCAGGCAGCTACAAGAACAATCTGACCGGCCCGATCGACAGCCTACGGGTAAATAATGGACTCGGGTACGCGCAGTATCACGGCAACGACGGTCACGACTGGGTGATCACGATGGAGCGGGAAAGCGGCAAATGGTGGGTCAGCATCGCGAGCCCGCTCGGCAGGAGCAGTTGAGGCTCCCCGGTTGCTCAGCCGTCCAACCAGATGACCTGCTCTCGGTCTGGTCCCACCCCGACCAGGCGCACTGGGACCCCGGCGAAGTCGGCGATGAAGCGGAGGTAGTCGCGCGCCTCCTGCGGTAGGTCGTTGGCGCTGCGGCAGGAGGTGAGGTCGAGGTCGAAGCCGGGCAGCTCCTCGTACTCGGCTGTGGCCGAGTGGAGGATCGACTGGTGGTAGGGGAAGGTGGCGAGCTCAGCGCCCTCTTTCGAGCGGTAGCGTACGGCGACGCGCAGCGGGCCGATGCCGCTGAGCACGTCGAGCTTGGTGATCGCCAGCGCGTCGAGGCCGTTGATGCGGACCGCGTAGCGCAGCGCCACCAGGTCCATCCAGCCGGTGCGCCGGCGCCGGCCGGTGGTGGTGCCGAACTCGTGTCCGCGCTGGGTCATCTGCTCGCCGACCTCGTCGAAGAGCTCGGTCGGAAAGGGCCCAGCGCCGACCCGGGTGGCGTAGGCCTTGGCGATCCCCCAGACCTCGTCGATGTCCTTCGGCCCGATCCCGGCGCCGACGGTCGCCGCGCCGGCGATCGGGTTGGACGAGGTGACGAAGGGATAGGTGCCATGGTCGAGGTCGAGCAGGGTCGCCTGGGCGCCCTCGAAGATCACCGTCTCGTCAGCGTCGAGTGCCTCCCAGCAAAGGCGCGCGGTGTCGGCGATATGCGGCTCCAGCCGGTGGCCATAGTTGACGTGTTCCTCGACCATCGCGTGCAGATCGAGGCGGGGGTCTGGATCCTGGGGCTCGGCCTCGCCCCCCTTCGCCTCCTCGCCGGCCTCCTTCAGCCGCTTGCGCCGCTGCACCGAGAGCTCACGCAGCGCCTGTTGCTTGGGCTCCAGCGCGGCCCGGATCTTGGTCCGCAGGATCTTCTCGTCGAGCAGGTCCTGGACCCGGATTCCCAGCCGCAGCGCCTTGTCGGCGTAGCAGGGGCCGATCCCTCGTCGGGTGGTGCCGATTGAGAGCTTCCCCAGCTTCGTCTCGCCAGCTTGGTCGAGCAGCACGTGGTAGGGCATGATCAGGTGCGCGTTGGCGGAGATCCGTAGGTTGGCGACGCTGATCCCAGCGCGTTTGAGGTCGTCGATCTCCCGCAGCAGCACCCGCGGGTCGACGACGACGCCGTTGCCGATCACGCAGGTCTTGTCTTCGTGGAGGATGCCGGAGGGGATCAGGTGGAACTTGAACTCCTCGCCCTCACGGACGATCGTGTGGCCGGCGTTGTTGCCACCCTGGAAGCGGACGATCGTCGATGCCCGCTCGGCGAGCAGGTCAACGACCTTGCCCTTCCCCTCGTCTCCCCATTGGGCTCCGACTATGACCACGCCAGGCATGCCGCGGAGGATTGTGACGAGTGACCGGGACCGATGCGGAGCGGATCAGGCTGAGGCGATGCGGTGCTGCGTTTTTTCGCGGTGGTCCTGACCGAAGAGCGGCAGCGGATCACCGCAGATCTCGATCAGCCGCGAGACCGTCCGTCGCCCGATCTGGTCCTCAAGTTGCTGCTGCCCCTTGTCAACGTCACCCTGGGCGTTGCTCGTCACCAACATCGGCCGCTGGTTCTCGTAGCGCTCGTTAACGACCGCGTAGAGCTGCTCAACGACCCAATCCGTGTGCCGCTCGGAGCCGAGGTCGTCGATGTAGAGGAGGTCGACCGAAGTGACCCGCTCGAAGAACTGCGCATAGGCGTTCTCGGTCTCGGCTTCCTGGTAGGTCTGGCGGATCCGAGTTAGCAGCTTCGGCGTGAAGTAGACGCCGACCGACTTGCCCGCCTTCAGCGCCTCGCTTGCGATCAGCATGCCCAGCGTCGTCTTGCCGGTGCCGGTGTCGCCCATGAACCAGACGCCGCGACCATCGGCGAGGTTGGTGTCGAGGTTCTCGACGTAGTCGCGCGCCGCCTGGACCACATGGCGGGTGGTCATGTCCCGCGCCATGTCGGAGACCGGCGGCCGGTCGAAGGAGACGCCGCGGTAGCGCGCCGGGATCGCTGAGGCGATGCCACGGCTGCGCCCCTTGTTCAAGCGCTCCGCTCGGCACTCGCATGGCCGCGCCATGTCTTCGGGGCCGAGGATCCAGCCGGAGCCGTCGCAGACGCCGAGCGGGCAGGCCTGTTCGCGGAAGGGCTCGGAGCGGGCGATCGCTGGCATCAGAAGTCAGGCCCCGCGGCCGCGGCGGCGTCGAACGGGGGCTCTCCGCCCGCCGGCTGCTCGATCGGCGCCTCCTGGTGAGCATGATCGGCGAATTTCGGGAAGCGGTCGAGGAAGACCAGCTTCCTGGTCCCGATCGGGCCGTTCCTATGCTTGGCGATGATCAGGTCGGCAAGGCCGTCGGGCTCCTCGTCGGGGTCGCGGTAGTAGTCCTCGCGGAAGAGGAAGGCGACGACGTCGGCGTCCTGCTCGATCTGGCCCGACTCGCGCAGGTCGGAGAGCTGCGGCTTCGGCGGCGTCCGCTGCTCGGGCGCACGCGAGAGCTGGGAGATCGCAACGACTGGAACCTCGAGCTCGCGGGCGAGGATCTTCAGCCCGCGGCTGATCTGGCCGACCTGCTCGACCCGGTTGGCGCGATGGTCGTCGGAGCGCATCAGCTGCATGTAGTCGAGGATGATCAGGCCGAGGCCGCCCCGCTCCTGTTCCTGGGCGTGCAGCCGCCGCGCCTTCGCCCGCAAATCGAGGATGCCGAGGTCGGAGGAGTCGTCGAACCACAGCGGCGCTTCCTCGAGCTCGTTGCAGGCGCGGACCACCTTCGGCCAGTCGCGCTGGTTGACCTGGCCCTTGCGCAGCTTGTCGCCGGAGATCCGTGCCCGGCAGGCGATGAAACGCTGGGCGAGCTCGACCTCCGACATCTCGAGCGAGAAGAAGGCGACCGGAAGCTGCCGCTTGACGGCCACGTTTTCGGCGATGTTTGCGACCAGCGCGCTCTTGCCCATCGCCGGGCGGGCGGCGACGATGATCAGGTTGCCGGGCTGGAACCCGCCGGTCACCGCGTCGATGTCGCGGAAGCCCGAGGGGGTCCCGGTCATCTCGGTCTCTCCCGTCGAGAGTTTCTCCAGCCGGTCGACCTCGTCATGGAGGATGTCGGAGAGCTTCTTGAAGTCGCTGGCCTGCTCTTTGTGGGCAACTTCGAAGAGCAGTTTCTCGGCCCGCTCGGAGAGTTCGCGCGGTTCGCCGTCACGCTCGTTGACCCAGCCCTGGATCTCCTGGCCAGCCCCGAGCAGCCGCCGCAGCAATGAGTTCTGCTGGACGATCTCCGCGTAGTGCTTGGCGTTGGCGGCGGCGGGGACCTTGGCCGCCAGCTCGGAGACGTAGTGCCTGCCGCCGGCCTCGTCGATCTTGTTGCGCTGGGTCAGCGCCTCGCTGACGCTGAGCTCGTCGACCGGCTTCGAGGCGGCGTAGAGGTCGTGGACCGCGTCGAAGATCTCGCGGTGCTTGTCGAGGTAGAAGTCAGCGGCGTTCAGCTTCACCTCGTCGATCACCCGGGTCAGCGTCGGCTCGGCGACCAGCATCGCTCCCAGGACCGATTCCTCGGCCTCGATGTTCTGCGGGGGGACGTGAGTCGACGACGGCTGCGGCATGGGGTCCTAGTAAAGAAGGCGTTCCGGCGGCTGATCGGGCGCGAGCAGGAACGCTCAGCTAGTAGACCAGAGGGAAGTCACAGAGGCGCGTGCCTTCCGTGCAAACGCCGTCAAAAAGAGTTGACGCTTCGTTGACGTTTATGCGGCAGTTCCGAAGGAGAGCTGGTGGGGGTGCGCCGGCGGGATCAGGCCCTCCTGCTCCTGGCGCAGCTCGCCGCGGCGGAGCATCCGCAGGGTGAGGATGGCGATGCTGAGGATCGCCGTCGCGCCAAGGCTCAGCTGGACGCTGAGCAGCCCTTCGCGACTCCAGTAGACATCGCGCAGGTCGAGCAGCAGCGCCGCCTCGTCGAAGGTGAGGCCGATGCCGGCGCCCATCGGGATCGCCAGCCGCTGCTCGAGATCGTCATTGTCCGTCAGCAGCGCCGCGGTGCCGGAGCTGAAGGCGAGGATGATGCCCGGCACGAAGTGGTGGATGTGGCGGCCGCCGATGTGGACGTTGCGGAAGGGGCCGCGGCCGTCGCGGATCGCCCACGTTGAGAGGCGGACGGACGCGAAGGAGCCGAGGAAGCCAGCGAGCAGGTTGAAGAGGACGGTTTCGCTGCGCGGGGCCTCGGTGTAGCCCCGGACGGCGACGCCCACGGTGTCGGCGGCTGCGGCGGGCGCCGATTCGATCAGGGCTTCAGGATCGAGGACCGTTTCGTGGTCATGAACCTCGGTGGCGCGGCGGGCGAGCATGCGGCTGAACTGACCGGCCACGACAGCGCCGGCGGCACCGAGAGCAACCGCAGCGAGACCGACCGTGGCTCGCTCGGAGCCGACCCAGCCCGACCTGCGAGAGCGGAAAGGGACTACTTCTCCTCGCTGATGATCGTCTTGACAGCGGCGGTGGTGCCGTCGGAGAGCTGGATCTCGACCATGAAGGTGCCGAGCTCGCGCAGCGGCTGCTCGAGCTGGACCTGTTTTTTCTCGATCCGCAGGTCGCGCGCCTCGCGCAGGGCGTCGACGATCTCCTTCGGCCCGACCGAGCCGAACAGCTTGCCGTCCTCGCCCGCGCGCTGGTGGATCGTAAGGACCGTTTTGCCGAGCAGGCCGGCGGCTTCGGTTTCGCGCTCGCGGCGCTGTTCGGCGGCCCGCTCGGCCGCCTCCATCCGCCGTTTCGCTTCCTCGAGCGCCCCAGCGGTGGCCGGCTGGGCCAGCTTGCGCGGGACCAGGTAGTTACGCAGGTAACCGGGAGCGACGTCGACGACGTGGCCGCGCTCGCCGAGGGACTCGACGTCTGCAAGCAGGATCGCCTGCGCCATCAGCGCTCTCCGACGTAGGGAAGCAGGGCGATTTCGCGCGCCCGCTTCACCGCCACCGAAAGCTGACGCTGGTGGCGGCGAGAAAGTCCGGTGACTCGGCGTCCGCGCGTCTTCCCCTTATCGGAGAGGAAGCGACGCAGCAGGTTGAGGTCCTTGTAATCGACGACCTCGGAGTTGACCCGCGTGTATTTACGAGGGCGGGAGCGGTCGGCGCCGCGCCTGCCGCCGCGCCGGGCTCCACCGCGTGAAGGAGTCTCAGTTCGTGCCATGCGGCGGCTGATGGTACAGGCTGACGAGGTCCAGGGGTTGCCAGGCAAGGACGCAGGGAGCGCGGCGTGCTTCGCACGCAAGCGACCGAGGACGCCGCATGGCGACCCCTGGGGCCGTCAGGCTTAGAAGGGGATGTCGTCTTCTGATGCGCCGCTGCCGCCCGCAGGGGCGGTTTCGAAGTCGCCCATATCGGCCGGGACGTCGCTCTGGGGCGGGGAGAACCCGCCTTCACCTCCGCCACCTCCGCCGTTGCCATTGCCGCCGCCACCGGAGCCGTCGCGGGATCCGAGGAACTGGACGGTGTTGGCGATGATCTCGACACTCTGACGTTTGTTGCCGCCCTGGTCCTCCCACTCGCGCCAGTCGAGCCGGCCCTCGACCGCCACCGGGCGGCCCTTCGAGAGGTAGTTGGAGCAATTCTCGCCCTGCGCCCCCCAGACGGTGACGTCGAAGTAGTTGGGCTTGTCGACCCAGTTGCCGCTCTGGTCTTTGCGGCGGCTGTTGACCGCTACCCGAAGCTTGCACACCGCGGTCCCACTGCCGAGATGACGCAGCTCCGGATCCCGGGTCAGGTTCCCGGTGATGACCACCACGTTCACATTCGAAGCTGCCAAATCACTCACTCCTTGCGCATTCGCTTGTCTGGACCTCAGTCTAAGGAGGTGAACGGCGCGACTCTCCCCCCTGGCGGTGAGGGAATCCGCAAACAGCGCAGCCTGTGAGGGGCCTACTCCTCGGAATCGTCGGGAGCGTCGCCGCGATCCTCGCGGGCTCCCTGGGCGCTGCGCTCGCGCGGACCGGGTGAGGCGGTGACGGCGGGCGGGACGATCACTGGCGCGCTGGGATCGACCTTGAAGATGCGGAAGCGGAGGACGCCGTCGGCGATCTTCAGGTTGTGGTCAAGCGTGTCGAGCAGCTCGCTCGGGGCCTCGAACCGCATCCAGCGATAGTCCGCCTCGGTGCGGCGGTTGATTTCGTAGGCCATCTTCCGCAGGCCCCAGCTGTTCTCGTGCTTGAGGCTGCCGGTGCCCTCGATCTGACCACGTGCCTCCTGCGCCAGCGCGTCGCGGGCAGGGGCGTCCAGCTGGGGGTCCAGCATCAGGACGAGCTCGTATTCACGGGGAGCGGCCAAAACGGCGAAGGACTATAGCGGCGAGCCGCCGCCGGAGGATGCCCCCTCCGCGCCTCATTCGACGCTCTAGTCTCTGGGACGTGAGCTCGTCGCCGCTGATCATCGTCTCCAACCGCGGGCCGCTGCAGTTCGATCGCGACGAGAACGGCGAGCGGACGGTGCGCCGCGGCGGTGGCGGCCTGGTCACGGCGCTCTCCGGTCTGGTCTCCCACCGTGACGCTCTCTGGATCGCCTCGGCGATGAGCGACGAGGATGTCGCGGTCTCCGAAGAGGTTGGCGGGCCGGTCGAGCAGGAGCTCGACGGCGTCGACTACCGCGTCCGCTTGGTTGGCAGCGATCCGGACGCCTACGACCGCTTCTACAACGTCATCGCCAACCCGATCCTCTGGTTCATCCAGCACTACCTCTGGGACATCTCCAACGCCCCGGACATCCGCCAGCAGGAGCTCGACGCCTGGGACTACGGCTACCAGACGGTCAACGAGGACATTGCTAAAGCCGTGATCGCCGAGATCGAGAGGCAGGAGCGGCCGCTGGTGATGCTCCACGACTACCACCTCTACACCGCGCCGGGGATGATCCGGGCCGAGCGTCCCGACGCCTTCCTCCACCACTTCGTCCACATTCCCTGGTCGCAGCCCGACAGCTGGCGGATCCTCCCGAACCGGATCCGCGAAGCGATCTACGAGGGGATGCTGGCCAACGACATCATCGGCTTCCACACCCACGCCTACTGCATCAACTTCCTCCGCTGCTGCGACGAACTGCTCGAGGACGTCGAAGTCGATTACCACGCGGCCGAGGTGCGCCACGCCGGCGGTAAGACGATCGCTCGCGCCTACCCGCTTGGGATCGATGCCGAGCGCCTGAAGCGGGCTGCCGCCTCGCCCGAGGTGGCCGAGGCCGAGCGCGAGGTGCTCGAGCGACGGCGACAGCACCTGATCATCCGCGTCGACCGCGCCGACCTCTCGAAGAACGTCCTGCGCGGGTTCACCTCCTTCGACACGTTTCTCAGCCAGCACCCCGAGTTCCGCGAAAAGGTCACCTTCATCGCTCATCTGCAGCCTTCCCGCCAGGACGTGCCCGAGTACGCCGAGTACCTGGAGCGGATCGAGGCGCTGGTCGCCGTAGTCAACCACCGGCACGGCACCACCGACTGGATGCCGATCGACCTGAAGATCTACGAGAACTTCTACGACGCGGTCGCCCGCTACAAGCACTTCGATCTGCTGATGGTCAACTCGCTCTTCGACGGCATGAACCTGGTCGCCAAGGAGGCGCCCGCCGTCAACACCCGCGACGGGGTGCTGATGCTTTCCGAGAACACCGGCTCCCACCAGGAGCTGATCGACTGCGTCCTCTCGGTCAATCCCTTCGACATCCAGGAGCAAGCCGACGCGATTTACCGAGCGCTGACGATGGACCCCGAGCAGAAGCGCCGCTGGGCCGAGGGCCTGCGCGAGATCATCTTCTCCCGCAACCCCGGCGACTGGGTCGACGACCAACTGAAGGACATCGAAGCCGCCCGCCAATCGGTCGCCTGAGGGGGAGAGTTTGTCCCGCCGGCCCCTTAGGGGACCGTGCGGGGCATTCGAGTGCGATGGGCAAGTGCAGCGAAAGCGGCGGCGATAGCCGCCCTGGCGCTGCTGGCCCTGCAAGCTCTCCCGTCCCTCCTCAAGCCCCCCGAGCCACCCCCGCTTGCGCCAGACGTCGGCCTCCCGCACGTCGCGCCGATCCGTCCGCCACGAGGGCCCAAGCGCGAACTGCATCAACTAGTACACCCAGCAGGAGTAGAAGTTGATGCAGTTCGGGAGAGAGCGCCTCGCCGACGCCGCAAGCACCATCGGCATCGGCGGCCCGCTCCTATTGCCGACGTAGTGTCGCCGGCACCTGAACCGTCCCCAGTTTCGGCGCCCGAACCTTCGCCTGTGCCGGTTGCGCCTGCTCCGGCTCCGGTCGCGCCGCCTGCGCCCTCACCGCCGCCTACCGGCGATGGGTCGGAAGAGTTTGCGCCGCGCTAGCTGTCCAGGTCCGTGAACAGCTGGAGCCAGTCCCGCAGGAGACGCGGGGTGAGGAACTCGCGGCGGGCGTGCTCCTTACCCTCGCGGCCGAGCTTCTTGCCGAGCTCGGGGTCGGCGAGGATCTCCAGGCAGCGCTCGGCGCACTCTTCCGGCGAGTTGACGAGGTAGCCGCTGACCTCGTCCTCGATCTGCAGCGGGATGCCGCCGACGTTGCCGGCCACCGTCGGCCGACCCTTCCAGAGCGCCTCGGTGACGGTGAGGCCGAAGCCCTCGCGGATCGACTTCTGCAGGCAGACGTCGGACTGCGACTGGAAGGCGTTGACCTCGATCGCGCCGACGTTGTTGAGGTTGCTGAGGATTTTGATGTCCTCGTCGCCGCCGGCGTATTCGAAGGTCTTCTGGAAGTACTCCATGCCCTCGGGGTCGTCGGTGGCCATCGAGCCGACCATCGCCAGCTGCGCCTCGGGCACCTGCTCGGTCACCTGGCGGTAGGCGTCGATGACGCCGATTGGGTCCTTCCACGGGTCAAAGCGGGAGACCTGGGTGATCAGCGGGCGGTCGACGTCGATCCCGAACTGGCGGCAGACAAAGGCCGCGTCCTCGGGCGAGAAGGCCATGTTCTTCGGCGAGAGCGGGTCGATCGCCGGCGGGATGATCCGGACGGCGTCGCGGTGGGCGCCCATGTCGTTCGGCACGTACTGGTCCATGTGCCAGACCGAGGCGTCGTACTCTTCGATCATCGGCAGCAGCCGTTCGATCGGCGCCGGGTTCGGCGTCGAGAGGTCGATGTGGCAGCGCCAGATCCATTTGCCGCCCTTCTCGGTCGCCCCGCGGCGCAGCCCGATCGGCTGCGGGTCGTGGACGATGACCACGTCCCACTCGCCTTTAAGGCCCTCGGCGTTCATCTGGTTGATCTCGTCGAAGACCTTCCACTGCTCGTCGCTCAGGCTCTCCTCCGCCCCCTGCAGGGAGTTGTGGAGGAGCTTGGTCGCTTCGAAGAACTCTTCTTTGCCGAAGATCACGTGCCAGTGGGCGTCGACACCGACATCGCGCATCAGCGGCACCAGGGTGTAGAGGATCTCCGAGACGCCGCCGCCGAAGGCGGTGGCACTGACGTGCAGGACTCGCTTCCCTTTCAGCGGCTCGGCGAGCTGGCGGATCCGCTCCGTCAGGTCTTTGCCGACGATGTGGGTGTAGTCGGTGAGGGTCTTGTGGCCGAGGGCGACTTCCTGAAGCAAGGCTGGAGTTCTACACCGATGCGCGGCGACATGCTGTCCAGCCGCTGGGGCGGGCGCCTAGCCGGCGGACGGGCTGTCGGGCCGCTCGCCCAACGTCAGCTCGACCTGCTCGCGGCGATCGTCGTGCAGGACGGTCAGCGTCACCTTGTCTCCCGGCTTGTGGGCGGCGATCACCCGGGCGAGGTCGTTTTCCTCGACGATGTCCTGGCCGTCGATCTGCAGGATCACGTCGCCACCTGCCTCGTATTTGCCCGCCTGGAAGCGAACTTCTTCATCGCCACCTTCAAGCCCCGCCTTCTCGGCCGGGCCCCCGGAGACGACTTCGGAGAGCAGGCCGCCGAAGGTCGTGTCGAGCCCGAGCTTGCGCGCCAGTTGCGGGTAGAGCGCCTGGCTGGAGACGCCCATGTAGGCGTATTCGGCGGTGCCGTCTTCGCGCAGCTGGGCGACCGAGCGCTTGATCGCCGAGACTGGCACCGCGAAGCCGACGCCGTCGTTGGCGCCGGAGTTGGTCTCGATCTGCTGGTTGATGCCGACCACGCGGGCGCCGGCGTCGAGCAGCGGGCCGCCGGAGTTGCCGGGATTGATCGAGGCGTCGGTCTGGATCGCGCCGAAAATTTCAAACTGGGTTAGGGATTTGACCGAGCGGTCGGTGGCGGAGACGACGCCGGTCGAGAGGGACTGCTGCTCGCCGAAGGGGCTGCCGATCGCCGCCACCGGTTGGCCAACGCGCAGGTCGGCGTCGTCGCCGAGCTCGAGCGGGTGCAGGGGCAGCCCGGCCGGAGCGATCTTCAGCAGGGCGACGTCGTTGAAGGGATCGAAGCCGACGATCTCGGCCGGGACGACGTTGCGGTCGGGAAACTCGATGTAGACGTTCTTCGCCGCCACCCGCTCACCACTGGTTTCGTCGGTGACGACATGGGCGTTGGTGACGATCTCGCCCTTCTTATCGAGGACGAACCCGGAGCCCTCGGCCGCGCCCTGGTCGAAGACCGAGCGGATCGTCACGACGCCGGGCGAGGCCTCTTCGTAGACGCGAGTCGCGTCGAAACCGGGGGTCGCGGTCTCAACTGCCACCTGCGGGGCAGGAGCGGAGTCGGGTTCCCGCGAGACATGCTCGCTCGAGGAGCCGGTCGCGGTGGAGCTGGTCTCGCCGCCGGAGCCGCAGCCGGCGAGCAGCGCCAGGCAGAGCAGGAGCGCCCCGAGCGCGCTCGATTTCCTCACGCGGCGATCCTGGAGGGAGCGCGGGAGGGTCGCGGCGGTGGCGCCGCCGCCGGGCCGGGCGGGAGGTCGAGGGTGAAGGCGGTGAAGCGCCGGCTGGAGCTGATCCTGATCTCGCCGTTCATTCGCTGCGCCAGCTCGCTGGCGATCGCCAGGCCAAGACCTGAGCCCCCGGCGGAGTCGGCGGTGTAGAAGCGCTCGAAGATCCGCTTCTGGATGCCCTGGTGAATGCCGGGACCCTCGTCGGAGACGGTTAGCTCGGCGCGGCCGTTGGCAGAGTAGGTAGTCACGGTGACGTCGGTGCCCTCGGGGGTGTGGGTGAGAGCGTTGTCAAGCAGGATACGGATCACCTGCCGCACCCGATCAGGGTCGCCGAGGGCGATCACCATCTCATTCGGGGTGCGCAATTGCAGGCGCGAGCCGCGCAGGTCGGCCCGGGGTCCGAACTCCCGCGTCACCTCGCGCGCCAGGGCGCTGAGGTCGACGGTGCTGGCCCGCATCACCACGGCGCCGGCGTCGAGCTGGGAGAGGTCGAGCAGGTCGGTGGTCAGCTTCGTCAGCCGCTCGATCTGCTGGCGCATCGTCCGCACGAACTCGGCCCGCTCCTCCGGGCTCGGGTCCTCGTCTTCGAGCAGCTCGACAAAGCCCCCGAGGCTGAAGATGGGGGTCCGGAGCTCATGCGAGGCGTTGGCGATGAACTGCTTGCGGGCGCTGTCGAGCTCGGCGAGGCGCCGCTGCATCTCGTTGAAGGTGCGGGCGAGCTGGCCGAGCTGGCCGACCGAAGCGACCGGAATCGTCGTTTCGAAGTTGCCGTCGGCGACTTTGCGGGCGGCTTCCTGGAGCCGCTGGATGCTGCTCGCCGAGGAGCGGGTGTAGTAGAGGCCGACGGCAGTTGCGATCGCCACCGCGATCAGGCCGCCGGTGAGGATCTGCAATTTGACCGCGTCGTTGCCGCTGGCCGAGCCGCCGATCGCCACGGCGTAGACGTAGACGATCGCCGTTGCCCCGACCGCAATCGCGATCGAGATCAGGGTGATGCGGCTGGCGAGGTCGCTGAGCCGGAGCCCACGCATCGGCTCTTACTCCCGGAAGCGGTAGCCGACCCCGCGCACGGTGAAGAGGTACTCGGGCTCCTTCGGGTCAGACTCCAGCTTCTCGCGCAGGTGGCGGATGTGGACGTCTACGGTGCGCGGATCGCGATAGTCGGAGTCGCCCCAGACGTGCTCGAGCAGGGTCTCGCGGGTTAGGACGCGGCCGGGGGAGCGGGCGAGGGCGCCGAGGATCTCGAACTCGACGTAGGTGACTTTGATCTCCTCGTCTCCGAGCGTGACCATGCGGCGGTCGAAGTCGATCGTCAGCTCTCCGGTCTCGATCGCGCCGTCCGCCTCGGTGGTGCTCTCGCCGCCCATCCGCGAGCGCCGCAGCGCCGCTTTGACCCGGCTGCGGAACTCCCGCATCGAGAAGGGCTTGGTGATGTAGTCGTCGGCGCCGACCTCGAGCCCGGCGACCTTGTCGGTCTCGCTGCCTTTCGCGGTCAGCATGATGATCGGCACCTGGCTGCGCGAGCGCAGCTGCCGGCAGACTTCGACGCCGCCCATCCGCGGCAGCATCAGGTCGAGGATGACGAGGTCGAAGCGGCCTTCCTCGAAGCGTCGCAGGGCTTCTGAGCCGTCGAGGGCGGAGGTGACGTGGTAGCCGTCCTTGCGCAGCGGGTAACTCAGCAGCGTCTGGATCGACTGCTCGTCATCGACGAGGAGAATGCGTGCGGAGCCGTTCGCCATCGCTCCAAAGGTTAATGAGCGGCCAGGTTTGGACGCATGTGCGAGTACTCAGAACTAAGGATGCGGGTATCCGGGCCGATAATGACTGCGAGAGCGATGCAGCCGCACGAGTTGAAATCCCTAGTCGAGGCCGGCGCCTACAAGCCGGACCCGGGCGAGATCGCAATGGCGATGTTGAGCCGCCGCGGGGTTCGTGAGCTGCTCACGGGGATTCAGCCTGGCTGCGGAAATGGTCATAGCTCCGAGTCTCCAGTAGTCCGCCCCCGGGCAGCCTGAGCTCGACTCCTTCACCCCGCGCCACCTCGCCGATCGGGGTGAGGGTGGCTTCGGCCTCGTCCGCGATGCATTGGGAGGCGTCATCCAAGCGCTCCGGAGGGAGCGCCGCCAGCAGCTCGTAGTCCTCGCCGCCGGAGGCCGCCAGCTCGATTGGGTCGCGCCCGATCGCCGCGGCAATTTCCGCGACGCCTTTGGCTAGGGGCAGCGACCCGGCTTCGATCTGCAGAGCGACGCCGCTGGCCTCGGCGAGGTGGGCGGCGTCGCCGGCGAGCCCGTCGCTGAGGTCGATCATCGCCGTTGCCCCGGCCGCTGCCAGAGCCCTGCCGGAGCGCAGGCGGGGGATTGGGTCGATCTGGCGGGCGCGGAGCCGCTCGGCGGTTCTCTCGGCGAGGGCATCAGCGAGCTCCGGTCGCTGGAGCAGAAGGCGACCGGCGGCGGCTCCCCCAAGCTCGCCGGTGACGACGAGCAGGTCGCCGGGCCGGGCGCCGGAGCGCAGGACGAGGTCGTCGGCGCTGGCGGCGTGGCCGACCACGGTCACCGCCAGAGTCAGGGCCGGGGCCCGGGTGAGGTCACCGCCGGCAAGCGTGGTGCCGGTCTCGGCGGCGAGCGCGAGCAGACCGTCGAGCAGGGCCTCGAACTCCGGTTCGGCAAGGTCCGGCGGCGCCCCGAGGACGACGTAGGCCTCCCCCGCCTCGGCACCCATTGCGGCGAGGTCGGAGAGGGCGGCGGCGAGCGCCTTGCGGCCGATCAGTTGCGGCACCGCCTCGCCGCGGCGGAAGTGGATGCCGTCGACGATCGCGTCGACCGAGGTCGCGGTGGCGCCCCCGGGAACGGTGACCGCGGCGTCGTCGCCGCTGCCGAGCTTGACCCGGGGCCCAACCGGGGGGAGCCGCTTGCGAAGTTGCGCCAGCAACTCGAACTCGCCCATCACCCGACTATCCCAAATACGGGATGGCAATCACTAAGGTGCGCGGACGTGGAGCGCCGCCAATCATTCCTGCACCGAGTCGGCGAGGTCGGCTCGAAGGTGGGGAAAAAGCCCCCTCGCAGTCGCAGAGTCAGGCTTGCCCTGCAGGTCGGCCTCGCCGCCCTGATCTTCGGCTTCCTCGTCCTCACGGTCGTCGACCAATGGTCGGAGATCAAGAGCGAAGGCGTCCACTTCCACGTCGTCTGGCTGATCCCCGGGATCATCATCCTGCCGATCTACTTCGCGATCAGTGCCCTCGGCTGGGACCTCACCCTGCGCTTCATGGGCCACCACCTCGGGATGGGCAGGGCACAGGTTGCCTGGGGTCAGCCGCTGCTCGCCCGCTACGTCCCTGGCAGCGTCCTCTACGTCCTCGGCCGGGTCCTGCTCTCCGAAAAAGCCGGCGTGCCGCGGCGGATCACGATCGCCAGCATCGTCTACGAACAAGCGATCTCGGCCACCTCGGCGATCGTCGTCGCCGCCTACTTCATCATCAAGCACCCGGATCTGCAGGGGGATTCCTGGCGCTGGGGGGTGCTGCTGCTGATCGCGCTGGCGATCGTCATCCTGCACCCGAAGGTCTTCGGACCGCTGTCGAGCAAGGCGCTGCGGGCACTGGGTCGCGAGCCGCTGCCGGAAGTGATCTCGCTGCGCGGCGTGCTCGCCCTGATCCTCTTCTACTCGCTGAACTGGGTCGTCGTCGCCTTCGGGATCTACTGCGTTGCCCGCTCGGTCACCTTCATCCCCTTCAACGACCTTCTGTTGGTCGGCTCGGCACAGGCGATCGGCTACTTCGCGGCGCTGGTGACCCTCGTCGCTCCGGCCGGGCTCGGGGTCCGGGACGCCGCCTTCGCCTGGGCGGTAAAGGCGGCGCTGCCGGGCAAGAGCTTCGCCCTCGGCTCGCTGATCGCGATTGCCGTCCGCGGGGTGATGACGGTCGGCGAACTCATCTATGTCGGCATCGTCACCGCGATCGGCCGCCACGAGAGATGGAGCATCCACACCGGGATCCTGCACCCGTCGGCGGAGGAGCAGGCGGCAGCGGAGGCGGAGGCGGAGGACCCGCTCCTCCAGCGCCTAGAGAGGGATGCGAGCACCTAGTTGGTAGGCAGTAAGGGCGAGCGTTAATAGTTGTAAGGGTCGGTCCCGGGAGATGGCTACGAGCGGCAGGGGCCAGATTAGGTACCAGGGGAGGAGCCAGGCGGTGGCTATCAGGAGGGCGAAGGCGGTCCAGGCGGCGGCACGGACCCAATCGTTGCCGCGGGCGGTCCAGGCGAGTAGGTAAATCACGAGGGCGGCGAAGAGGACGGCGGCTGCGAGGCGGACGCCGCCGGCGCCGAGGCCGGTGAGGCGGGCGGCGGTGATCGGGATGCTCATGTGGCTGGTCCGGCTCTGGTTCTCTCCCGCGAGCCCAAAGCCGTGCAGCCAGTCCCAGCCGAAGACGAGATAGGCGCCGGCGGCAATTGCGAGCGCGGTGACCAAGAACCCCGCTGCCAACCTGCCCTTGGAACGAGTGCCGACGAGGGCGAAGGGGGCGACGAAGACGGCGGAGAGCTTGGTGGCTATGGCAGCTGCGAACGCGGCGCCGCCAACGAGCTCGCGAGCGCTGAGGGTGGCGGCGACAGCCAGCATCGCCAGGAGCATCATCAGACCGTCGTTGTGGGCGCCGCCGACTACGTGGACGAGGACGAGAGGGTTGAGGGCGACAAACGCGGCGGCGCGGAGGGGGTCGATGCCGCGCCAGGCGGCGATGCGGGCGGTGAGGATGGCGACGCCGAGGACCGAGAGCGCGGCGACGGCCTTCAGCAACGCAACGGCGAGGCCCACGGGCAGCCACGCCAGCGGGTAGGTCGCGAGGGTGAAGAGGGGGCCGTAGGCGCTCGTCGCTTCGGTCCAGGTGACCTCGGCGTAGGCGGGATCGTTAGGGGCCGCCAGCGGCGGGTGGACGTAGGGGTCGAGACCGTGTCGGACCCCGAGCCGGGCGTAGTCCACGTAGCTGTAGACGTCGTGGGAGAGGAGAACCGGCGCGATCGCGAAGCCCGCGACAAGGGCCAGGATCAAGCTACAGACGACCCGGCGCCCGAGCCGGGGCGCCGCCCACAGCACCACGAGGTAAGCGGCGAAGCCGGCCCACATCAGGCCATAGGCAAGCCCCGGTGCGATCGCGGCTACCTGCCCGCGGACTTGCCGCCGCCGACTTCGCTTTGCGGCGGTGGGGGCGGTACCGCCATCGGTTCCTGCCCTGCTCCCGGCGCGTAAGCGTTGGGGTCGTAGCCGCCGACCGCGGCGGAGCCCGGCGGCGGTTCGCTGTCTCCCTTGCCGCTGCCCGACCCGTTGAGGCTGGTGTCGTCGCGCGGGCTTGAGCGGGCGTAGCGGCCGTAGAAAGGAGCCCAGCTGATCTTCTGGCTGGGTTCGCTGAATTCCTCGCACCGCACCCCGCCGCCGCTGTAGAGCGAATGCCAGATTTCCGCCGGGAAGGTACCGCCGAAGACGATGATCCCGTGCACGCTCGACATCGAGACGTCGTTCGATTCGGGGTAGCCGACCCAGACCGCCGTCGCTAGGTTCGGCTGGTAGCCGGCAAACCAGGCGTCGGTGTAGCCGTCGGTGGTCCCGGTCTTCCCGGCCTGTCCGGCGCAGCCGGTGTAGGCGGCGGTGCCGGTCCCTTCGACGATGTTGTCGTGCAGCAGTCGGGTCACCTGGTAGGCGACGGGCCGCGAGAGCTTGCGCTGCGGGTCCGCGCCTTCCGGGTGGTCGACCTTGCCGTTCGGAAAGACCACCCTGGTGATCGCGATCGGTTTGCGCCGCACGCCGCCGTCCGCCAGCGTTCCGTAAGCACTCGCCATCTCCAGTGGCGAGACGCCAATCCGCAGGCCGCCGATCCCCTCGGCCGGGATCCCGTCGAGCGGCGAGGTGATCCCCATCGCGTGCGCAGTCGAGGCCACCGCTCCGGGGCCGACGTCGAGGTCGAGCTGGGCGAAGACGGTGTTGTCAGAGGCGACCGTTGCCTGCTGCAGGTTGACCGTCCCCAAATAGCCTTCGTCGGCGGTGTGCACCGTCCAGTGCCCCCACTTCGGCAGGTAGAGGTCGAGCGGTTTCGAGGTGTAGTAGGTCGAGTAGGGATCGATCCCCTGCTTCACTGCCGTCGTCAGGACGAAGGTCTTGAAGGTCGAGCCCGGCTGCCGGTGCCCCTGGGCGGCGAGGTTGAACTGGCTCTGGTCGTAGTAGGAGGAGTTGACCATCGCCCGGATGTGGCCGTTGCGGGGGTCGACCGAGACCAGCGCCGCCGCCGGGTCGGTCGAGTAGGGCAGGGCCGAGCGCATCGCTTCGAGGCCGACCCGCTGAAGCTCGGGATCGATCGTCGTGTGGACCTCGAGGCCGCCGCGGCGCACCGCATCGACGCCGTACTTCTCGATCAGTTTGTCTTCGACGTAGTCAAAGAAGTAGGGCTCGCGGTGATCGAAGTAGCTGCTCGAGGGATCGACCCGGAGGCCGCTCGCCATCGCCCGCTTCGCCCGCGCGGCGCTGATGTAGCCGAGCTTGCGCATCTGCCGCAGCACCTGGTTGCGGCGCGCTTTCGCCGCCTTCGGGTTGAGCAGCGGGTTGTATTCCGACGGCGCCTGGGGCAGCCCCGCCAGCAGCGCCGCTTCCGGCAACCCCAGCTTCCACACAGGCTTTGATAAGAAGACCCGCGAGGCGGCGCCGACGCCGACCGCGGTGCTCCCTTCGACCGTCCCGTAGGAGGCGACGTTGAGGTAGGAGCCGAGGATTTCCTTGCGGCTGTGGCGTTCGGAGTACTCGACCGCCAGCTTCGCCTCGACGATCTTGCGCTCGATGTTGCGCTCGGGCTTGCGGATGCAGAGGTTGCGGACCAGCTGCTGGGTGATCGTCGAGCCGCCCTCGACCGGTTCTCCGGCTTCCAGGTCCTTGACCGCCGCCCGCAGGATGCCCTCGTAGTCGACGCCGCCGTGCTCGTAGAAGCGCTGGTCCTCGATCGCCACCGTTGCCAGTTGCAAGCTCTTCGGCACCCGCTCGATCGAGACCAGCTGGCGGGAGACCGGCGAGCGGACTAAGCCGAGCTTGGTCCCGTCAGCGGCGTAGACGACTGAGTTGCCGCCCTTGCCGATCTCTTTGCAGGAGGCGAGCGAGGGTGCGTCGGCGGCGACGTCGAGGACCCAGGAGGTGACGGCGATCGCGCCGATCCCGAGCAGGACGAAGACGCTGCCGAAGACGAGCAGGAGCTTGGCGCCGATCCCCCCGTGACGGCGCTGACGTCGCCGGTTGCGCTGCGTCATCAACCAGAGGGTACTTCGCGGGCCGCTGCGCTCAGGCGGCCTTCTCTTCGATCGTGTCGGCGGTCGAGTGGTTGTGAACGGTGCCTTCGACCAAGAGCTGGTTGGGGATCACGATCGAGCTGCCGTCGCCGGGGTCGAGGTAGGTGTAGGAGAGGGTGATATCGGTGACCCGGCCCTTGCAGTCGTCGAACTCGATTCGGTCGCCGATCCGGATCGGCTGGGAGACGGCGATCTGGATCCCGGCGATCATGTTGGCGAGCGTGCGTTGGGCGGCGAAGCCGACGACCGCGACGACGAGCGCGGTCGAGGCGAGCATCCCGGTCGCCAGCCGCTTCAGCTCGGTGAACTGACTCAGCACCAGCATCGCGACGACGAAGAAGACCGCGAGGAAAGCGAGGCGGCGGAGGATCCGCAGCCGCGTCCGGGTCGTGCGCGAGACCTGTGAGACTGCGGGCGACATGGAGGCCAACTTAACCGCCGAGGCCGTCGCCGAGCCGCCCGAGCGGCGCCCCGGCGGGTTCCCCTACGCGAACTGGAGGGCGGGAACGGCTTTGGTCGGCGTCCTCGTCGCCCTAGCGGCGGGGATCGCGATCGGGATCCCGGCGGTGATCGCCGGCCACAAGGACGACGGCGACCTGACCACGCTCGGCAATATTGGCGTGCAGCTGGCGACCGCGCTCGGTTTCCTCCTGGTGCCGATGGCGATCGCCGCCCAGCGGGGGGCCTCGGGGATGGAGATCCTGCGGCGGCTGGGGGTGCGGCGTTTCCGGCCCTCGGCGCTGAAGTGGATGGCGGCAGCGATCGGCGCCTACCTTCTGTTCGCGACCTTCTACTCGCTGCTGATCGTCCAGCCCGAGCAGAAGGACATCGCCGAGGGCTTCGGCGCCTGGCCGGTGCAGGTGCTGCTGATCGCGATTGCGGCGCCGATCAGCGAGGAGGTCTGCTTCCGCGGGATGCTGTTCGGTGGCCTGCGCAAGAGCCTTGCCCGGATTCCAGCAGCGCTGATCGCTGGGCTCGTCTTCGGCGGCCTGCACGCGCTAACCGGGGTCAGCGCCGTGCCGCCGCTGATGGTCTTCGGCTTCATCCTCTGCCTGCTCTACGAGAAGACCGGCTCGATCGTCCCCGGAATCCTCCTGCACATGCTGAACAACTGTGTCGCCCTCCTCGGCCAGTAAAGTTCCCGCCCCGATGAAGCGCCTCTCGCCCCTGCTTGCCGTCGTCGCCGTCCTCGCCGTGCCCGCGAGTGCTGCCGGCGCGCCGCAGCCGAAGCCGCCGAAACCGGCGCCGGTCCCGGACGCGACGGTGAAGATCGAGGTCGGCCACCTGCACGGCGGCCGCGCCGACATCTACGACACGATCCCGGTCAACGGCACGATCTCGCCCTACGTCCCCGGCCAGAAGGTCGAAGTCACCTTCTATCTCGACGGCCACCGGCTGGTCAGCCACAAGGTCGCCGTCGCCAGGAGCAGCGGCGAAGAAGGAACCTTCGAGTCGAGCGTGATCGTCAAGGAGGACGGCAAGTACGCGGTTGCCGCCAAGCACAAGGCGAACGCGGCGCTCGGCGGCGACAGCACCGTCCGCAAGAGCTGGAAGGTCAGCTTCCCCTCGCTGCACCCGGGTGAATGCGGCAAGGTCGTCAAAGGCTTCAAAAAGGCGATGGCGGAGATGGGCTACGTCTCCGGCGGCGGCAAGTGCTTCAACGGCCGCCTCGGCCGCGAGGTCCTCGCCTATCGCAAAGTCAATGACATGAACCGCAGCCAGAAGGCCGGCGCCGGGCTGGTGAAGAAGGTCTTCGGCGGCAAGGGCGCCTACCACGTCAAGTACCCGAAGGCGGGCGAACACGTCGAGGTGCCGCTGAGCAAGCAGGTGATGGTGCTGATCAAAAAGGGCGAGCCCTTTGCGATCTACCCCGTTTCCACCGGCAAGCCCTCGACCCCGACGATCACCGGTCACTACACCTTCTACCGGCAGGAACCGGGCCTCAACTCCCACGGCATGTACTACTCGTTCTACTGGCACAACGGCTATGCCGTGCACGGCTACGCGGAAGTCCCCAACTACGCCGCCAGCCACGGCTGCGTCCGCACCTTCATCGCCGACCAGCCGCGCATCTACGAACAGCTGCACTTCGGCGAGTCGATTTTTGTCTTCTAGGCGTGGCTGACCTAGCTGCCGCCAAGGAGACCTTGCTCGCCGAGCTGCGTGAGCACTCTTTGATCCTCGGCGAAGTGACGCTGGCGAGCGGGACGACTGCGCAGTACTACGTCGATGCGCGGCGGACGTTGATGCGGCCGGCCGGGTTCCGGGCGGCCGGGGAGCTGATCGCGGCGATGGCGCACGAGGTGGGGGCGACGGCCGTCGGCGGGCCGGCGACGGCGGCGATCCCACCCGCCTGCGCGGCAATCGCGGGGCGGGCCGGACAGGACCTGGTCGCCTTCTTCGTCCGCAGCGCCCGCAAGGAGCACGGACTGCAACGCTGGGTCGAGGGACCGGTCGAGCCGGGGGTTCGCTGCCTCGTCGTCGAGGACACGGTGACCACCGGTGGGTCGACCGCACAGGCGATCGGGCGGGTGAAGGAGGAGGGGCTCGAGGTTGCCGGCGTGGTCGCTGTGGTGGACCGTCTCGCCGGCGGGGCCGAGCGAATCGAAGCCGCCGCGGGTGCTCCCTACCGAGCGCTGCTGACGATCGACGAGATCTACCCGGACCGGCCCGACAAGGGCTAACGGCGCAGTTCGACGACGCCGATCCGGCGTCCGCCCGGGATCGCGACCAGCACGTGGGTTTTGAGGCGCGCCCGCAGCCGCAGCAGCTTGCGCCCCGCTGCGGTCAGCGGTACCCGGTAGTTCTGTCCCTGACCGCCGCTGAGAAGGAAGGCGGCACGTCCGATCACGCGGGTGACGGCGCGGGTGCGCCCACCGCGGCCGCGGTGGGCGACCGGAACCCGGAAACGGGCACGGAGAACGATCTGGCCGGGGCATTCGGTTCCTTCCGGCCAGCCGCAGGTGAGGCGCAGCTGCACCTTGTTGCGTCCCGCCTTCAGGTTCGAGAGCTGGACGGCGACCGGGATCGTCACGCCTTTGCAGCCGAGCAGGGTGTCTTCGCCAGGGTCGACGTCGAGTGCGTAGGCGCAGACCCGCTGGCGCCCTGACTTCACCGTCGGCACCGATAGGTCGAAGCCGTGGCGGCCGCCGGCTTCGGGGTACTGCAGGCGTACGTCGCGGCGCGGCAGATTGGCAACCGAGCCGAGTTCGTAGGTCACGACTTCGGGTTCGTCAGAGCGGCCGCCGACGACCAGGCGGATCGCCAGCGCCTGGGTCGGAGCGTTGGCGTCGAGCGCCCAGCCGCGGATCCGCACTTGGCCCGGCCCGGCCGCTGCGGCGAGCTCGAGAGCGCCGACCGGGTCCTCTTCTGCCACCGGCGGTAGCGAGGCTTCGCCGACCGTGGCACCGTCGACCGAGTCGTTGTCGATGTTGATCGTCACCCCGCCGTAGGTCTCGTTGTGGCCGCCGCGGTATTGGTGAATGCGCTGGTGCTGGGTCCAGGCGTTGCTCGGGACCACCGGGTCGGCGGTGCTGGTGGAGCCGTTCCAGTTGGCGATCCAGAGGTGGTCGGGGAGTTCGTACCCGCTGCCGACCTGGTTGCCGAGGTCGGCGATGCCGGAGGCGCTGGAGCTGTAGACGCCGGAGAGGTAGCCGAGCGCGTGCAGCTTCTTCGTCCAGGCCTCGAGGAAGGCGAGCGTCGCCGCGGTCGCCGAGGAGGTGCGACTGTAGGACTCCATGTCGAAGTAGATTGGGCTCCCGGGGCCCATCGCGACCGCGTTCGCCTCTTCGACCGCGTCGACCGCGGCGGCGACGCCCTGCGAGGTCGCCTGGCTGGAGCTGAGCTTGGCGCAGCTCGAGCAGGCGCTGGTTGGCGCCTGCAGGCCGACGTAGGTCGGGATCAGATGCCAGCCCGCCGCGGTTTGCGCGGCAACCCATTCGGGCGTCAGGTTGGGCTGCGAGCAGGCCCGGTTGGCGCCGCCGATGTAGACGCCGATGGCGCGGTAGGGGGAGGTCTTCCAGGCGGTCATCGAGCGCGCCGAGGGGGTGCTGCAGGCATCGAAGCCGAGCCCGGTGAAGATGGTTCCGGAGCGTGCCCGGGTCGCGGCGCTGCTCTGCGCCCGCGGCAGCAGCGAGGAGCGCCCTGCCGCCGAGCGCGGTTCGACAAGGATCGCTTGACGTCGCCCGATCGCCTCTGCCGGGCAGTTCTGCCGCGACGACGGCGTCCCCAAGTAGACGACCCGCCGGTCGAGCCGCACGCACATCCGCGGGTGCTCGGCCAGCCTGTAGACAGGCCATGAGGTCGGGACCTGCAGCGCCCGCCCGTCGTAGCGAACGACCCGCTTCCCCTCAGCCGAGGCGGGAGCGGCAAAAAGAGCGAGGAGCAGCGCGACGCCCAGCAGCAGGGTCGCCGGGAGCACGGTCGAACGAGAAGCCCGGGTCAAGGTCTGCACTCTCGGTACAAGCAACGCCCGAGGTCAAAAGTTGCACCCCTCTGGGCGCGACCCTGCAGCTAGTTGACGCGGCGATAGCGAATGTGGGTGGCGAGAGGAGAGTGGAGCGTCTCGACCGGCTCGAAGTCGAATGACTCGATCCCGTCAAACAGACTCTCGCCGGAACCGAGCAGCACCGGGACCACGTCGAGCGTGAGTTCGTCGATCACTCCGGCGGCGAGCGCCTGGCGGACGGTCGAGGCGCCCCCCGCGATGTCGACCCCGTTCTCGCCGGCCGCCTCCCGCGCCTGCGCGTACGCGGCATCGAAACCGTCGGTGACGAAGTGGAAGCTCGTGCCGCCTTTCATCTCAATCGGATCGCGGGCGTGGTGGGTGAGCACGAAGACAGGTGCGTGATACGGCGGCTCCGCCCCCCACCAACCATCCCAGTCCTCGTCCCACTCGCCGCGAATCGGCCCGAACATGTTCCGGCCCATCACGTAGGCGCCGCGCGGCCGCATCAGCCACCCTTCTGCCTTCACATTGGCGTCGTTTGCCCGCTCGTCGCCGAGGTGCCAGGTGTGGACCTCCTTGCCGCGCTTCCCAAGTGGGTCATCGCGGCTTTGATCGGGCCCGGCGACAAAGCCGTCAAGCGAGATCGACATATGACAGGTGGTGTCCGGCACCGGCATCCTCCAGGTGATTGCGGTCTGCGAGCGGCAGTGCCCCGAGCTGGATTCGAACCAGCGGCCTATCCCTTAGGAGGGGATCGCTCTATCCAGCTGAGCTATCGGGGCCGGGGGCGAATTGTCGCTTAGTTGCGGAAGCCGTGCGTGAATTAGCACTTTGTGCGCGCCATACGTGCGCTCGGGTCGGGCAGGATCGCTTGCATGAGAACGCTAGCGGCAGTGAACATGTCCTCCGCACGGTCTAATGTGGCGCACATGTCCAAGATGATTCAGATCAGGAACGTGCCCGACCAGTTGCACCAGGACCTCAAGAAGCGGGCGGCGCTTGCCGGCATGAGCATGTCCGACTACATCAAGCGCGAGCTCGATCGGAAAAGCCGTAAATCGACGATCAAAGAGATCGGGGCAAGGAGCAGGGGGCGCAGCGAGGGGTCGACTTTGACCACCCAGAAAATCGTCGACATCATCCGTGAATCTCGCGGTGACTGATGCCCGTCATCGATGCATCCGTCCTTATCGAGTTTCTTAGCGACGGGGAATACAAGGAGATAGTCGAAGAGCGCCTCGATGTCGAGGAATACGCGCTGTGGGCTCCCCATCTGATCGATGCGGAGGTTGGCCACGCGCTGCGGCGCTCCGTCCGTTTGGGGGAGCTCACCGCAGGGGCCGCGGGAAGGGCTCTCTGGGAAGTAGACGCACTTCCGGTTGAGCGGGTGGAGCACGAGCATCTGTTGCATGTGGCCTGGGGTCTGCGCGACAACTTCAGCTTCTACGACGGGCTCTACATCGCTCTGGCGCTGATGCTGGACGAACCGCTGCTCACCTTCGACGCGCGGCTGGCGCGGTCGGGCTTCGATCTGCCGATCGAGGTGCTCGGTCAGGCGTAGAGCGTCTCGGAGGCGAGCTCGTCGGCGCGGCGGCTCCAGAGCTTCACTTCCATGAAGATCGCGTCGCCGTAGCCCTCGAGGGCGTCGAGGGCGATCAGGGTGAAGCGGTCCTGCGAGATCAGCTCCTGGTCGACGGTCTCGGACTCGAGGACGGCGGTAGCGGCGACGGCGCCGCGGACCAGGGGGCGGCCCCAGACCAGGGTGACGGAGCCGGCGCGGCCGTTCTCGCCCCGCCAGCGGCCGATCACGTCGTCGTTGAGGTCGATGCGCCACTCCGGGTTGTCCTCGGCGAGGATGTCGGTGAAGTCGGCCTTCGCGGCGAAGTCGAAGGCCTCCTCCTCTGGCGGCTGCACGTAGGAGACGTGGCCGAAGAGCTCGAGCCGCCCCTCGTCGCTCTCGCACCTCGCCGAGCAGGGGACCCAGACCCGGCCGCCCCAGGCGCGCTCGGGGAACCAGTCGACCTCGGCCGGTAGCTCCACCCCCGCCGGCAGGTCCTCGAGCGCGTCGATCGCCTTCGCGAACTCGTCGCGCAGGCGCTCGGCGAAGCGGCCGTGCGGGATCCCCTCCTGGGTGGTGTCGGCGATGAACCGCGGAATCGGGCGCTCGTTCGGTCGCATCAGAGGCAGTCCCGCAGGTCCGAGGCGGCCCGCTCGGGGGGGTAGACGTTGATGTCGACGCCGGTGCCGAGCTCGAAGCCGGCCTTGATCGTCAGGCGAGGGGCGATGTCGACGTGCCAGTGGAACTGGTCGGCGCCGCGGGGGGCGGTGCGGACCCAGAGGTTCAGCTCCGGCGGGCCGTCGAAGAGCTTGGCGAGGGCGCGCATCGCGGTGCGGATCATCGCCGCTCCGCCCTCGTCCTCCTCGAACCGCGCCGTCTCGCGGCGCGGGATCACCCGCAGCTCGAAGGGCGAGCGCGAGGCCCAGGGGCAGATCAGCGCCGCCTCGTCGTCGATCGCGACCAGGCGGTCGCGCCGCCGGACCTCCTCGACGAGGACGTCGCTGAGCAGCCCGCCGCCGGCGGTCCGTTCGCCGTAGGCGCCAACCCGCTCGCGCTCGCGAGCGACCGCGGCGGGAACGAAAGGCAGTGCGTAGAGCTGGGCGTGCGTGTGCTCGAGCGAAGCCCCGGCACCCCCGCCCTCGTTGACGATCAGCTGCAGGTAGGAGGCCTCGGGGTGGGCGCGCATCCGCTCGCGCCAGGTGGCGACGGCGGCAGCGAACTGCTCCTCGCCGAGCCCAGCCATCGCGGTCAGGTGCTGCGGCGCGTTGATCAGAACCTCGTGTGAGCCCTCGGCCGGGCGCGAGGAGAAGAGGTCGGGTTCGCCGGCGCGTTTGGAGGCGAGAAGCGGATCGCCGCTGCTGGCGAAGGAGCCGGCGTCGGCGGTAGGAGTCACATCTCCGTGAACCGATTTCTCCCCGGTATCCGGGGACGCTGGGTCGGCGGTGCCTAGCGCGGGATAGAGGTTCGGCACGACGCGGGTCTTCCAGCCGGGCGTGTCCGCGCCGCCGCCGTCGGGGCGCAGGGCGTAGAGCTCCGGCGGAGTGCGGTCCTCGCGACCCTCGCAGAAGGGGCAGTTGTCCGGGCCCTTCGGCTCGGTCGAGCGCGGCGAGAAGCTGTCCGGGCGGGCAGCTCGGCCCGGGGCGAGGATCGTCCTCAGCCCGGTCAGCTGGTCGATGCGGATCTCCGGCTGGCTCAGGAGCGTGAAGGGGGGAGGTCGCCTGCGTCGGGCTCGTCTACCGGCGGCGGCTCGGGCGGGGGCGGTGCCGGTGGCCGCGGAGTACCTTTGGCGCGCTCCGCCGAGCCTTTGCCGATGAACGGCTCGAGCACGTCCATCGGCAACGGGAAGACGACGGTGGTGTTCTGGTTGGTGCCGATTTCCAGCAGCGTCTGCAGGTAGCGCAGCTGCAGGGAGGCGGGGTTGGTGCTGATGATGTCGGCGGCGTCGGTGAGCTTCTGGGCGGCCTGGAACTCGCCCTCGGAGTTGATGATCTTCGCCCGCCGCTCGCGCTCGGCCTCGGCTTGGCGTGCCATCGCCCGCTGCATTTGCTCGGGGATCTCGACGTCCTTGATCTCGACTGAGGTGACCTTGACCCCCCAGGGCTCAGTCGATTCGTCGATGATTTTCTGCAGCTCCTCGTTGAGCCGCTCGCGGTCGGCGAGCAGCTGGTCGAGCTCGGCCTTGCCGAGCACCGAGCGCAGCGCCGTCTGCGAGATCTGCGAGGTCGCGATCAGGTAGTTCTCGACGTCGACCACGGCGCGGTTGGGGTCGACGACGCGGAAGTAGGCGACGGCGTTGACGCGGCAGGGGACGTTGTCGCGGGTGATCACCTCCTGCGGCGGGACGTTGAGGGTGACCGTCCGCAGGTCGACCTTGACCATCCGGTCGACAAGCGGGATCAGCAGGATCAGACCCGGCCCCTTCTGGGCGATCAGGCGGCCGAGGCGGAAGATCACCCCGCGCTCGTACTCGCGCAGGATCCGGACCGAGGTGCCCAGCGCGATCAGCCCGAAGAAAACGAGGACGATGAGAATTCCTGCCACAGCCTCCATCAACCGGCTCCTTCTCTCGACTGGACCGCCGTCTGCGGCTCCGGGCGGACCACCAGGGTCAGCCCGTCGACCGCCTCGATCGTGACTCTATCCCCCAGCCGGATCGGCTCGGAACCCGCGGCGAGGCGGGCGCTCCAGATCGTCCCGCCGAGCCACACCCGCCCGTCGGGGTCGATCGAGCTGCGGGCCTCGGCCGCGGCCCCGATCATCTCCTCGGTCCCGGTGCGAACCCGCTCGTTGCGGTGCGCCGCCAGCACCTTGCGGGTGACGAAGTAGAAGGTGATGGCGGAGAGGATCCCGAGCGCGATCAGCGCTCCGCCCGCGTAGTCGGCGACGCTGCTATCGGAGTTGAAGGCGACGATCCCCGCCGCGGTGAGGCCGACGATCCCGATTGCCGCGAGGATGCCACCGGTCGGCAGCAGCAGCTCGGCGAGCAGAAGCCCGATGCCGATCAGCGCGATGACGACGAAGGCTTCCATTGCCTTGATTATGGACCTATCTACGCGCCGCCGCCCGCGTAGCGGCGCACATCCTCTTCCAGTTCGGAGTTGTCGCGGTAGGGCCCCTGTTTGAGGTTGACCAGCTTCCCCGACTCGTCGAAGAAGGCGGTGTCGGGGAAGCCGCCAATCCCGCCGAGCGATTCGAGGATCCCTTTGTGGGGGTCGACGTAGCTGGGGTAGGAGAGCGGCTCCTCTTCGAGGAAGGTGGCGGCGGCGTCGGTCGAGTCTTCGGAGTTGATGCCGAGGAAGGCGACCTTCTTCCCGTAGCGAGCAGACAGCTGCTGCAGGACCGGGAACTCCTCGCGGCAGGGACCGCACCAGGAAGCCCAGACGTTGACGACGACCGGATAACCGCGGAGTTGGGCTAGCCGCTTTTCGAAAGCCGTCTGCCCTCCTGGGATCAGGTCGTTGGCCTGCTTGTGGATTGCGGCGAGCGGCGGCGGCGAGCCGGCGAGGGCCTTCCCATAGTCGGGATGGGAGCCGTTGCCACTCTCGGTGGAGCTGCCGCAGCCGCCGCCCAGGAGCACCGCCAGCGCCACCGCGCCCGCCGCCAGAAGGGGTCTGATTCGCGCAAGCATCCGCTGAGTGGGTACAATACGTACGTTCGGTTCGCGGCTCGCGAGCCGAAAACGGGGAGACCAACAGTCAGCCCCGCCTCGTTCGTTTTCCCAGCGTTCCCCGGCCGTATGTGTGCGTTCGGCGGGGACAGAATCCCGGAAGCCTCCATGGCCAACACCAGCGACGTTGCCGCTGACGCGGCAGTTCCTTCAAGCGCCGACATCGAGCGCGCGGCGGCATTCGCCCGCGAGCCCTTCCTGCTCGACGGCGAGGGGCCGGAGGCGCTAGCGCCGGGGACGGCGCGGCGGCGAGCCCTGGACGCGGCGCTGAAGGAGCTGGACGAAGGCGCTGAGCACCCCTCGATCCAGTGGCGTCGTGACTTCTCCCTACTGCTCGGGCTGGAGCGCTTCCTCGCCGAGGAACCGCCGAAGCTGCGCGACGGTGCCGAACTCAACCCGCACCAGGTCGATGCCCTCTCCGGCACCCTCGCCGAGCTGATGGGCCAGCAGCAGACTGGTGGTGCCGTGCTCGAGAACGGCAACGGAAACGGGGGCAACGGCAACGGCGGCGCTAGCCCGCCTGCTGCGGCGGACGTCGCGACCGGCGACGGCGCCGGCGAGCTCGACGAGGAGGACGACGAGGTCGCCCCCGATGAGGAGCCGCAGGACTGGGAGGAAGGACCCGCCGAGGACGATGAGGAGGTCGTCGAGGAGGCACCCGAGGACCCCGGCGCCGAGCGCCGCTTCTGGTTCGAGCACGCGACCGGGGCCGGCAAGACCGTCGCCGCGGTCGGTTTCGTCGAGGCGACCCGGACCGGCGGGGTGCTGATCCTCACCCACCGCCGCAACCTCGTCGACCAGTTCATCGGCGAGATCTCCGACCGCGGCTACAAGGAGCGCCTGCGCCCGCCGCTGCTCGACGGCCGCGACGATCCCGACGGCCCGGTCACGGTGGAGACCTACCAGTGGTTCGTCCGCAACCACAAGAAAATTTCAGACGCTTATTCCATCGTCATCTGCGACGAGGCGCACACCGCCCTGGGCGAGAAAACCAGCGCCTGCATCCGCGACATGCCGGGACCCGTCTACATCGGCATGACCGCGACGGGCGCGCTGATCGCTCGCCACGTCGCCGACCTCTTCCCGACCCAGACCTCGCGCTTCGACCTCGCCCAGGCGGCGCGGCGCGGCGTGATCGCGCCGTTGCGCTGCCTGCGGATACCGCCCGGCCCGGGGGTGCGGACGATCGCCAAGGTGCCGCTGCGCAAAGGCGAGGTCGACCAGGACTTCGACCAGGAGGAGCTGGCGGCCCTGCTCGACCAGGAGCCGTTCAACGTCGCGATCGCCGACCTCTACCGCTCCCGCTTCCGCAAAGTCCCCGGCGTCGTCTACACCGCCGGCGTCCAGCACGCGAAGAACGTCGCCAAAGCCTTCCGCGATGCCGGCATCAACGCCCAGGCGGTCTCCGGCGAGACGCCGAAGCGCGAGCTGGCCGAGATCCTCGCCGGCTTCGAGCGCGGCACCGTCGACGTCCTCTGCAACGCGATGCTGCTGGCCGAGGGCTGGAACAGCCCGCGGGCGACGATCTGCATGCACCTGGCGCCGACCGCCTCGCGGCGGATCTACCAGCAGCGGGTCGGCCGCGTCACCCGCCGGGCGCCGGGCAAGGAGGCCGGTCTCGTCCTCGACTTCGTCCACCCGGCGACGACCCACGACGAGACCATCGTCACCCTCCACAGCCTGCTCGACCGCGACGTCTACCGCGGCGGCGCGATCGTCGTCGGGCCGGTGCGGCGCGGGCGAGGGCGCAAGGTCCGGGTGGAGCGGCGGATCGTCCCCGTCTCCGACGTCGAGGAGAAGCGGATGGAGGTGCTGGAACGGGAGATCTGGCGGATCGCGGTCGAGAACCTCGACTACCCCGAGCAGCACGCCTGGGCGGCGCTGGCCGGGGCGCGGGTCAACACCCAGGGCTGGCGCCGGGCGCGGGCGATGCTGCAGAACGACCGCACCAAAGAGCTGCGCCGCCGCTTCCTGCTCACCTGCGTGCAGCGCAACCGCAACGCGCAGCTGCGGCTGAAAGCGCTGGGGGAGATCGCCGATCTCGGCGACGCCGATGCCTTCGACGACGCGATCGACATCGTCGGCACCTGGAGCCGCGAGGACAAGCGCGCGGGGACGAAGGCGCTGCTGCAGGCGCTGATCGACAAGCGGATCGGCCGCCGCGACCAGGCGCAGGCGTGGGTCTGGCGGCTCGCCTCCTACACCCGCGAACTGCACGAGGAGTACGCGGTCCAGCGCTGGCCGGAGACCAAGCGCCTGCTGGGGCTGCTGGTCAATTCCTCCGGACGGGCGCACGGGCGCAATGCGCGGCGGCTGGTGCACGCGGCGCGCAAACAGGACCGGCGCCTCGCGGTGGCGCTGCTGGCCGCGGCGGTCTCCCACACCCCGGAGGGCGAGGAGGTCCTGCGCGGGGCGCGGATGCGGATGGCGCGGAAACCTTCAGGCGTCGCCCGCGAGCTGCTGAAGAACTTCCCCAAAGGCGGTAAGCGCCGGCGCAAGCGCAAGCGCGGCGGCGCCGGACAAGGCGAGAACGGGAACGCGCCGGAGGCGGCAACCAACGGCGAGGTGTCGGAGAAGACGGCGAAAGACGGCGATACGGCGGCGAAACCGAAACGGCAGCGCCGGCGGCGCAAGCCGAAAAGCTCAGAAGCGGGTGAGGTGGACCTCGCCGGCTCCGACGGTGACGCGGTCGCCGCCGGGCGTGACGACGACGAGGTAGCCTCGGTCGTCGACGCCGTCGGCGACGCCTGAGCCGCCGTCCCACTCGACCTCGCGGCCGAGCAGCGCGTCGCGTTCGCGCCAGGACGCTAGTACCTCGTCGGGTTCCCCTTGGACCCAGTTCTCCAGGCGTTCGCTGAGGACTTCGGCTGCCGCTCGGGGGGCGGAGGGAGGGGGTCCGGCGGGCAACAGCGGGGAGGGCCCGGCGGACCCCCTCCCTCCGCCCTTGTGACCGGAGTTGGATAGCGAGATGGCCGAGTCTTGGAGCTCGGGTGGGAACTCCTCTCGGGAGATGGTGAGGTTGAGGCCGATGCCGATTACCGCCCAGCCGTCCTGGGGGCGCGCCTCGATCAGGACACCGGAGAGCTTGCGGCCGTCTACATGAATGTCGTTGGGCCACTTGACCTTGCAGGTCAGCTCGGGATTGAGGTCTTCGGCCGCCTCGCAGACAGCTAACGGGACAGCCAGCGGCAGCATCACGTGGCGCTCGTCGAGGGGACGGACGATCGCCGAGTAGAGGAGGGCTTTGTTCGGTGGGGCGGTCCAGGTGCGGCCTTGGCGGCCGCGGCCGGCGGTCTGCTCGGCGGCGGTGACTACGGTGCCGTGCGGCGCTCCGGCAGCGGCCAGCTCGCGGGCGCGCGAGTTGGTCGAGTCGGTCGAGCGGTAGTGCCTATGCGGATTGCCGAACGTCATCGAGGAGAGCGTTGAGGAGGCCTTCGATGTCGTGCTGCTCTGCCTCTACGGCCACCTCTAGCTCGGCGTCGCGGGCGGTCTCGCTGGTGACGGGGCCGATCGAGATGATGCGGGCGGATTTCGGGAAGCGGTCGCCTAAAGCCTCGACGAGGTTGGTCACGGTCGAGGACGAGGTGAAGGTGACGTAGTCGGCCTCCTGGGCACGCTCGATCTCGGACTCCTCCGGGGTCTCCCGCACCGTCTCGTAGAGGGGGACGACGTCGACTTTGGCGCCGCGCTCGCGGAGGGCGTCGGGGAGGACGTCGCGGGCCTCGGCGGCGCGGGCGACGAGGACGCGTTTCCCCTCGACCTCGACGTGGGCAAGGGCTTCGACCAACGCCTCGGCGACGAAACGCTCGGGGACGACATCGGCGACGATGCCGTGCTGGGCAAGGGCGCGGGCGGTACCGGGGCCGATGGCGGCGACGGTGGCGCCGGCGAGAGCGCGGGCGTCTTGTCCCGCCGTCTGCATCGCCTCGAAGAGGAGGTGGACCCCGTTGGGGCTGGTCAGGCAGACGAGGGAGTAGTCGCCGATCGTGCCGATCGCGTCCTGTACCTCCGGCGACTCGGTCCGCGGCTCAATTCGGATCGCCGGCAGCTCGACCACGTCGGCCCCGAGCTCGCGAAGGGTACGGGCGAAGCCGCTGGCCTGGGCGCGGGCGCGGGTGACGACGACGCGGCGGCCGTGCAGCGGCCGGCGCTCGAGCCAGCCGAGCTGCTCGCGCCGCCGCGCCACCTCGCCGACGACGATCAGCGCCGGGGCTTTGACGGCCTCGCGCTCGACCACATCGGCGAGCGTGCCGAGCGTTGCGGTGACGGTTCGCTGTCCCGCCATCGTCCCGCGTTCGATCGCCGCCGCCGGCTCCTCCGGGTCGCGTCCCGCCTCGATCAGCGCCGCCGCGTTCTCCGGCAGTCGTTTCACTCCCATGTAGAAGACGAGCGTGCCGGGGAAGCGGGCGAGCGCTGGCCAGTCGAGGGCGCTCTCGGTCTTCTCCGGGTCCTCGTGGCCGGTGATGAAGGCGACGGCGGAGGCGTCGTCCCGGTGGGTGACGGGAATGCCGGCGTAGGCGGTGGCGGCGACCCCGGCGGTGATCCCGGGGACGACCTCGAACTCGACTCCAGCCTCGCGCAGCGCTTCTCCCTCCTCGCCGCCGCGGCCGAAGACGAAGGGGTCGCCGCCCTTGAGGCGGACGACGGTCTTGCCGTCGCGGGCCGCGTCGATCAGCCGCTGGCCAATCTCGTCCTGTGGCACCGAGGGGACGCCGGGTTGCTTGCCCACGTAGACAAGTTCCGCATCCGAGCGCGCGCCAGCGAGCGCCCCAGGCGGGATCAGGCGGTCGTAGAAGATCGCGTCGGCGACGGCGATCAGCTCCAGCGAGCGAACGCTCATCAGCCCCGGGTCACCGGGTCCCGCACCGACCAGGTAGACGCGCCCGTTCATTCCGTGGTTCCTTTCGCACCACATACGTGCATAAGGAACCACGCGATCACGACCGGGCCTCCGCGCGGTCGAGGATCTCCCGAGCGCCGGCGCCGAGGAGGCGCTGGGTCAGTTCGGCGCCGACCAGGCTTGGCTCTTCGGCACTGCCCTGGTGGAGGTCGCGGATCCACTCGCTGCCGTCGGGAAGGCCGACGAACGCCTCGATCGCCAGTGCACCGCCCTCGACCTGGGCGTGCACTCCAAGCGGGGTGTTGCAGGTCGCCTGTAGCAGCGCCACCACCGTCCGCTCCGCGGTCAGCTCGCGCATCGCCTTCAAGTCGTTGACCGAGGCGGCAGCATCGCTCGCCTCCGTCTGGTCGGAGCGCACCTGCAGCGCCAGCGCCCCCTGGCCCGCCGCCGGGCACATCTGCGCGGCAGGCAGCGCGAAGCCGATCTCGTCCGCGCGGCCGAGCCGGCGCAGGCCGGCAGCGGCGAGGACGATCCCGTCGAGTTCCCCCTCGGCGAGCTTGCGCAGGCGGGTGTCGACGTTGCCGTGCAGCTCCTCCACCCGCAGGTCGGGCCGCACCGCCAGCAGTTGCGCCTGCCGCCGCAGGCTCGCGGTTCCGACCCGCGCCCCCTCCGGCAACGCCTCCAGCGAGTCGCCGACCCCGATCCAGACGTCGGCCGGGTCCTCGCGCTCCGGCACGCCGGCGATCTCCAGTCCCTCCGGCATCTCGCTCGGCAGGTCCTTGGCCGAGTGGACGCCGACGTCGGCCTCCCCCGCCAGCAGCGCCCGCTCGACGCCGCGGACGAAGCGCGACTTGTCGCCCGGCTCCCCGTCCGAGCTCGCCTCGACCAGCTCCGCCCCGCCGAGCCGATCGGCGACCCAGCGGGCCTGGGTCAGTGCCAGGGCACTACCCCGGGTCGCGATCCGCACTTCAGCCCTTCTGGTTCTTGGGACGGAGCTCCGTCACGTTGCCGCGCGCTTCGCCCTCCGGCTCGGTCTCGACGTCGAGACCGAAGAGCTCGCGCAGGGCGCTGACGTAGAAGTAGGCCTCGTCGGAGCCAGCCGAGCGGCGGATCCGCAGGGTCGGGTCGTGTAGCAGGCGAGATGCGATCGCCTTCGCCATCGTCTCCAGCCGCTCGCGGTCGGCCTCGCTAAGGCTCTCCCAGCGACCCTCGTTCTCGGCCAGAACCCGGCGCACGATCTCTTCGCTACGCCCGCGCAATGCGGAGATCGTCGGCACCACCTCCAGCGAAGCGAGCCAGCGCTCGAAGCGGTCGAGCTCAGCGTCGATGATCTGCCGCGCCCGCCGCGCCTCGGCCTCGCGCCCGCTCTCGTTGCGTTCGACGATCTGCTGGACGTCGTCGATGTCGTGGACGCTGACGCCGGGGATCTCCCGGCAGGCCGGCTCGATGTCGCGCGGCACCGCCAGGTCGATCGCCAGCAGCGGTTGCTCTGGCCGCGCCGCCATGACCTGCTCGAGGCCTTCGCTCTCGACGATGTGGTGGGGCGAGTTCGTGGCCGAGACGACGATATCCGCGCTTGTCAGCTGCTCGGGCAGCTCTTCGAAGCGGACCGCGGTGCCGTCGAAGCGCTGGGCGAGGCCGATCGCGCGGTCGTAGTGACGGTTGGCGACGAAGACGGTGGCGACGCCGCGGGCGACCATTGCCTTGGCGACGAGTTCGGCGGTCTCGCCAGCGCCGACGACGAGGACGCGCTTCTCGGAGAGGTCGCCGAGCGCTCGCCGCGCCAGCTCGACGGCGACGGAGGGGATCGAGACCCCCTTCTGGCTGATCCCGGTCTCCTCGCGCGCCCGGCCGCCGGCCGTGAGGGCGCCGCGGAAGAGGCGGTTGAGGATCGGTCCGGTCGCTCCCTCGACCAGCGCCAGCTCATACGCGCGTTTGACCTGACCCTGGATCTCGGCCTCGCCGAGGATCATCGAGTCGAGGCCGGCGGTCACCTGCAGCAGGTGGCGGGCGGCGTCGGTCGCGCGCAGCGAGTAGAGGTGGCCGAGCAGCTCGGTCGGGCGGATCTCGGCCTGGCGGGTGAGGACGCCGAGCGCGGTCGACTCGGCCTCGACCGGATCGGAGACGATCAGGTAGAGCTCCGTCCGATTGCAGGTTGAGATCGCCGCCGCCTCGTGAATCCCACTGGCAGAGGTCAGCTCGGCGAGGGCGCTGACGGCGCGGCCCTCGGTCAGCGAGAGGCGCTCGCGCAGGTCGAGCGGTGCGGTTTTGTGGGAGACGCCGAGGGCGAGGAGCTCAGACATCAGTGCCACCTCCTCCGCTCCCGCGAGACGCCAAGGGCGCCTCGCTCCCGCGTCCGGGGGCGGCCTGGGCGTCCTTCTTCTCCTCGGCGATTGCGGCCACGTCCCTCAGTTCGCGCTCGATCCGCCCTAGTTTCGCCGCCATGATCCCGACGTAGACGACGAGCAGGACCATGAAGACGACGTAGGCGCCGGCGACGTACTTGCCGGCCTCGTCGAGCGGTAGCGCCGGGGCGGCTAGCGGCAGCAGGGTTGCGAGCTCCGGCATCAGCTGACCTCCGGGGCGATCCGCGAGGAGCTGCCGCCGACCGGCGCGTCGAGGGCGCGGCGCAGGCGCTTGACCTGGCCTGAGGCGCTCTTCGCGGTCAGCTCGAACTTGACCAGCGTCGTCCACAGCAGCCCGATCGCGACCAGCATGCAGAGGAAGGTGAGCATCATTTCGCCGGGCATCCCGCCTTCGGCGGTGGCGAAGGTGCGCGGGTGGACGAGGCTCTGCGCCATCCGCACCGCCATGAAGTTGAGCGGCACAAAGGCGCCGGCGGTGACGGCGAAAACCGAGGCGTAGCGCGCCTGGCGGTCGCGGTCCTCGATTGCGTAGCGGAAGGGGTAGTAGGTCGCGTAGAGGAGAAAGACGATCAAGAAGCTGACCAGGGTCGGCTCGTCCCAGACCCACCAATGGCCCCACGAGGCCTTCGCCCAGATCGCTCCGGTGATGAGGACGGCGACGCCGAAGATCACCGAGATGTGGATCGAGACGTAGGAGTAGGCGTCCCACTTGCGGTTGTTGGTGCGCAGGTGGGCGATCGCGAAGACGCCGCCGACGATGAAGCCGATCAGGGCCACGATCGCCAGCGGCACGTGGACGTAGAAGATCTTCTGGATGAAGCCCTGGTCGGCGTCGAGCGGCGCGTAGAAGAAGACCAGCGAAAGCGACACCGCGAGCATCGCCACGGTGGCGATCGAGAGGGGCTTCAGTCCTTTGCCGTACATGCTCAGAAGAAGAGGTGGGGACGGTGGTTCCCGGTCAGTCCTCGAGCAGGAAGTCGAAGACGGCGTAGCCGACCAGGCCGAAGATCAAATCGTATAGGCCGAGCACCATCAGCCAGGTTCCGAAGCGGTGATAGGAGGGACCACCCAGGGCCAGAAGCGGCTCGGTCGCCCCGGTGGCGGCGATCATCAGCGGCACCACCAGCGGCAGCAGCACCAGCGGCACCAGCAGGTCGCGGGCGCGCGAGTTGACCGCCATCGAGGAGATCAGGGTGCCGGTGGCGGCGAGGCCGAGGTCGGCGAGCAGGAGCACGGCGACCAGCGGGCCGAGGCCACCAGCGCCGTCGAGGAAGAAGATCGCGAAGATCGGCACCGCGACCAGCTCCAGCGCCGCCAGGTAGATGACGAGCGCCGCGACCTTGGCGCCGAAGAGGACACTGCGGTCGATCGGCGCCAGGCGAATCGCGTCGAAACCGCCCTCCTCGCGCTCGGCGACGAAGAGGCGGTTGATCCCGAGCACGGCGGCGAAGAGCAGCGTCGCCCAGAGGACGCCGGCGGCGAGGCTGCCGGAGAGGCTGGTGCGGTCGAGGCCGAAGCGGAAGATGACGAAGGTAGTGACGGAGAAGAGCGCCATCGCCGGCAGCGACTGCAGGGTGCGCAGCTCCGAGCGCAGGTCCTTGGCAAGGATCGCCGCGAAGGCGGCGTGGGAGGGGGTCACGAGACCACCGCCGCTTCGCCGATGCCGAGCCGCAGCACCTGGTCAGCCTCGGGGAGGTGACGCTCGGGGTCGTGGGTGACGACGACACGGGTGCCGGCGCCGGGACCGATCAGCTCGCGCGCCAGCTCCCGGCCCTCGACGTCGAGGTTGGAATCAGGCTCGTCGAGCAGCAGCAGCTCGGGCTGGTGGAGGACGCAGCGGCAGATCGAGAGCCGCTGGCGCATCCCGGCCGAGAGCTCGGCGACCCGCTCGTCGGCCCGCCGCTCCATCCCGACCGCGCGCAGCAGCTCCTCGATCCGCGCCTCGGCGGTGGCTCGCTCGACCCCGTGCAGGCGCGCCTGGAAGCGCAGGTTCTCGCGTCCGGAGAGATCGCGGTAGAGCAGCGGCTCGTGGGCGAGGTAGCCGATCCGCCCGCGCAGCTTCCAGGCCTCGTCGGGCAGCGAGCAGCTGAGCACCCGCACCTCGCCGCCGCTCGGCCGCAGCAGCGTCGCCAGCACCCGCAGCAGCGTCGTCTTCCCGGCCCCGTTCGGGCCGAGGACGACCAGCGACTCTCCCGCCGCCAGCTCGAAGCCGACGCCGTCGAGCGCCGGCCGGTCGCCGTAATCGCGCCGCAGCCCCGCGACGGCGATCGCGGGCTCGGCCTTCTCCTGAGGGGACGGCATCTGGGGTGATTCTGAAGCGTTCGGCCTCAGGGACGGGTCCTTCGCTTAGGCTGCCGCGGCAATTTCGCCGGGGCGCATGGCGCCCCTGACAAGGAGGATCGATGAAAAGAACCAGTCACCTCGCTGTCTTCGCGGCCGTAGCCGCGATGCTCGCGATCACGGCGTCGGCGGTCTCCGCTGACACTCCGGGACAGACGGTGAAGATTAAGTCGACGATCACGATCGGCGCCACCGGCTACCAGGGCAAGGTCAAAGCCGCCAACGCCAATTGCGTCGAGGAGCGGATCGTCGTCCTCAAGCAGAAGGGCAACGGTGTCCTCAGTCGGACCGAAACCAAGCCCAACGGCAACTGGAAGGCCGACCTCGAAGAACTGAACGAAAACCTCAAGATCCCCGCCGAGGTCTTCGCCGAAGTGAAGCCGCTCTCGCAGGGGACCGCAGGGACGATCTACAAGTGCCTCGGCGCCGTCTCGAAGACGGTCGAAATCGCTGGAGGCTGACCTACCGACGCTTCTTCATGGTGCGGCGCCCGATCTTCAGCAGCGGCGCCGCACCCTCGCGCAGGGCTTTCGCCCGCGTCTCGCCCTTGCCGTAGAGGATCTTTGCCGAGGCTTTGACCGCCTCGCCGAGGGTTTCGTCGTAGGGGTGCCACCAGAAGTCGCGGGTGAGGCCGGGCTCCCAGGCGTTGGTCTTGATGTTGACGCACTCGTAGAAGCCGAATTTCGAGTGCGAGCGGCCGAGGCCGGAGTCCTTGACCCCGCCCCAGGCGCACTGGCAGGCGCCGTGGGAGAAGGAGTGGTCGTTGACCCAGACCATCCCCGACTCGATCCGGCGAGCGATGCGGGCGCCGCGCTGGCGGTCCTTGGTCCAGACCGAGGCGCCGAGGCCGAATTCGGAGTCGTTGGCGAGGTCGATCGCCTCCTGCTCGGAGTCGACGACGACGATTGGCAGCACCGGGCCGAAGATCTCCTCGCGCATGATCCGCATCTCATGGGTGACGCCGGTGAGCACGGTGGGGGCGATGTAGCGGCCGGCCTCAAGACCCGGCGGGTCGATCGGGCCGCCGCAGCGCTTGGTCGCCCCGGAAGCGACGGCGTCCTCGATCAGCTCGCAGACGATCCCGTACTGCTCCTGGGAGGTCATCGGACCGATCTCGGTGTTCCACTCGATTGGGTCACCGAGCCGCAGCTTCTCGGCCTCGCGGACGACGCCCTCGACGAAGCGGTCGGCGACGTCGCGCATCACGTAGACGCGCTCGATCCCCGAGCAGGTCTGGCCAGCGTTGGCGAAGCCGCCCCAGACGGCGCCGGAGACGGCATTAGCGAGGTCGGCGTCGGAGCAGACGATCATCGGGTCCTTGCCGCCGAGCTCGAGCACGCTGCCCTTCAGGTCGGCGGCGCAGACCTCGCCGACCTTGCGGCCGACGTCGACGGAGCCGGTGAAGAAGACCTTGCCGACCGAGCTCCGGCAGAGTGCATCGCCGATCCGGCCGCCGCCGTGGACGACCCGGACCAAGCCCTCAGGCAGCCCGCCCTTCTCGAAGACCTTGGCGATCCGCTCGCCCAGCAGCGGCGTCAGGCTTGCCGGCTTCAGCACGACGCCGTTGCCCGCCATCAGGGCGATCGCAACCTCGCCGAAGGGGATCGACCAGGGGTAGTTCCAGGGCGCGATCACCCCGACGACGCCGATCGGCTCGTAGCTGAAGCGGCCTTTCTTGGAGAGCGTGAAGGCCTGCGTCATCGGGATCTTCTCGTCGGCGAGGATCTTCGGTCCCTGCTTCGCGCACCAGTGCAGCGCGTCGACCGTCGGCAGCAACTCCATCGTGTAGCTCTCGGCCCGCGGCTTGCCCTGCTCGCGGGTCAGCAGCTCGGCGATCTCGTCGATGTCGTCGAGTAGCGCTTCGGCCGACCGCCGCATGTATTCCGCCCGCGTCTTCGCCGGCAGCTCCGCCCAGGCCGGTTGGACCCGCGCCACTTCGTCGACGATCCCCTGCACTTCCTCCGGGACGATCGTCGGCACCGTGCCGACCAGCTCGCCGGTCGCCGGGTTGAACGACTCGAGGGTCGAGGTGGACGGGGCCGTCTGAACTGCCGTTGCGCTCTCCATATCGCTGATTCTACGGCCGAATCTCAGCTCTCTGGGAGGGCGACTTCGGCAAGAGCTTTGACACCGGCTCGATATTGATCTTCCGATAGGCGGAGATGAGAGCGTCGTCGCATCTTCACGGGATCCAGATCAATGGCGGCGATCGTCGGTCCTTTATGCGAATGCCAGATCGACAGCAGCATCTCGATGTCGACCCGCCATGGCCATTCTTCGACATTTTGGGGCGCTCTCAGCTTCAGTTCTTCCTCAGGATTACCTTCATAGAAGGAGGATCTGAAAATCCCAGCCCCAATGATTCGGCCGCCAAGCGCCGTGACGCCGTACAGCAGGAAGTAGTCCCCCACGGAAATCCCTACCGGGCGCTTATTGCGGGGGAAGTGCACCCGTTCGGCGAGACGTGGCGAAGCTCTGAGGGCGCCGTCCGTCACGTTGTCCTGCCCAAGCCACTGATCATCGAGAGGAGAGCGAGCGGCGCCGATTGCCTTAATCCAAAAATCCATTAGAAGAGTCTAGCTATAGATTTCATATTGCATTATTTTCTCTTATTTCACGCCTGAAAACTTTTTCATATAGGATTCATAAGGTAAATGGCATCCCTTTTCCGCGAGTTCTTCATTGACGTCAGCCCGGAGGTTCGGATCAGGGTTCGGCGCAGCCAGCCTCCGCCGCCGATCAGCTACGCGATCACCCTCGAGTCATTGTCCGATGGCGGATGGTCGACTGTGCGTTTATGGGACAACGCCGATGGAATCGACTTGCACCATGAGCACCCGTATTCGCGTGACGGCGCCAAGCAGCCTCCGATACTTCACGAGTTCTCCACGCCAAACGATGCAATGGCTGCGGCGATAGAACGCGCCAAATCGATTGCAGATGCAATCGTGGGACAATGACAATTGCCATGAGAGAGAGCGACTCCAATCTCGATCCTGCCACCAAGCGGGTTATCGAGAGCATTCATGATGAGGAACTAGCCGCTCGTTATCCGGATAAGGTGCATTTCATATCGGCTGGAGACCCGAATCAAGGAGCAATGGCTACCGCGGCTCTATTTGGGGGCGAGCCAGTCGTAATCGTCTATCCAGACGGGCATGAGTTGCTGGTGCGCCCTGAACACGCCGCTGGCCTTGTCGGGCTGTTGCTTTTGTTAGCCGCTTTCGCATGGAAGTTTCGACGCCGCCGGGATAAATCAGTCGTGCAATTGCCTCCCCGCGCCCATATCGAGGCACGCGATGCGAGCGGACAACCGATAGCTGCCTAACCGATTCCCGGCAAGCCCTTTGGCATCGCGATAATCCTCGGATGAGCGATCAACTCTTCGAACTAGAAGAGCCCAAGGATCCCGCCGCAAAGAACCTAACGACCGAAGTTCCCGCCGACGCGCCCCTGGCCGTGCGCATGCGCCCGCGCTCGCTTAATGAGGTGATCGGGCAGGACCATGTGCTCGGCGAGGGGTCGGCGTTGCGGACGGCGATTGAGAGCGGAAAGCCGCACAGCGCGATCCTCTACGGACCGCCGGGGGCGGGGAAGACGACGCTGGCGCGGATCGCCGCGGCAGGGGCGCAGGGGGCCTTTGAGGAGGAGTCGGCGGTCAACGCCGGCAAAGCCGAGATCCGCGGGGTGATCGAGCGGGCGCGGGAGCGGCGGCGGGCGAACGGGCGGCCGACGATCCTCTTCCTCGACGAGATCCACCGCTTCAACAAGGCCCAGCAGGACGCGCTGCTGCCGGCGGTCGAGGACGGGACCTTGACCCTGATCGGGGCGACCACCGAGAACCCCTACTTCGAGGTCAACTCGGCGCTGCTCTCGCGCGCCCAGGTCTACGAGCTGCGGCCGCTGCAGCCCGACCAGGTGGAAGAGCTGCTGCGCCGGGCGCTGAGCGATCCCGACCGCGGGATCGCGGACCCGCCAGAGGTGACACCCGAGGCGCTGGCGATGCTGGCGCAGCGCAGCGGCGGCGACGCCCGCGTCGCCCTAGGCGCGCTGGAGCGAGCCGCCGAGCGCGTAGCCGATTCCGAGCACAGCGGGGTGGGCCCGAAATCGGCTGCGGTCGACGTCGCCGCGGTCGAAGACGCGATGCAGCGCAAGGCGATCGATTACGACCGCCAGGGCGACCGCCACTACGACTTCATCTCCGCCTGGATCAAGGCGACCCGCGGCTCCGACGTCGACGCCTCGCTCTACTACCTGGCGGTGATGCTGGAGGGTGGCGAGGACCCGCGCTTCATCGCCCGCCGGATGGTCATCCTCGCCTCCGAGGACGTCGGCAACGCCGACCCCCAGGCGCTGCTCGTCGCCGATGCGGCGGCGCGGGCGGTTGACCGGGTCGGCCTGCCGGAGTGCGCCCTTAACCTTGCCCAGGCCGCCGTTTACCTCGCGCTGGCACCGAAGTCCAACGCCTCTCATAAGGGCCTCTCGGCCGCCCGCGCCGAGGTGCGCGCGCACGGCGCGAAGACGCCACCCGATTACCTGCGCGACGCCCACTACCCCGGCGCCGCCGCGCTCGGCCGCGGCGAGGGCTACCGCTACCCGCACGACGAGCCGGGTGGGGTCAGCGAGCAGCCGCTGCTGCCCGAGGAGCTGCAGGGCCGCCGCTTCTACGAGCCGACCGATCGTGGCTTTGAGGAGGAGCTACGACGGCGGGTGACAGAACTTACGAAGAAATTAGACAACGCGTAAAGCAACGGCGCAACTTCCAGTACGCCTTCGGTGTTTATAAGGCCGGACTCCCAAGCTAAGCCAGGGAGAGCCGACACCCCGGCCAGGAGGCCAGGACTTTGGGCCTCCGGCCGGGGCTGTTGCACCAACAGGGGGAATGAGGGCGTCGAGCGGACTGGGCTCGACGCCCTTCTTATTTCGCGGCCCAAACCAGCCCATCGCCTATCTTGGGCGGATGACTGAGAACCAGACCGAGAAGCTCCGCCTTGGCGGTATGGCCCTCCGCAACGGGCTGCTGATCCACGGCCCGACCCACTGGGCGGCGGCGGTGCGCAAGACCGACGGCGGCATCGAAGTCGCCTCGGAGCGCAAGCCGGAGCTGGCGCCGGGGCTGGTGGCGAAACTGCCGGGCCTGCGCGGGCCGGTGAAACTGGCCGAGGCGATGCTGGTGGTGCCGCTGGCGCGCCGCCGCCTGCCCTCGGCGCGGGTGCCGTTCGAGGACGGACGGGTGCTGGTCGCGGCCGCGGCGACGATCCTTGGCACCTCGATCCTCCGCAGGCGCACCCCGGCAACGGCGCTGCGCGAGGGACTCGTGCAGGCGATCGGCGCGGTGCCGGCGCTGGTCGCCCTGGCCGACCGCGACCTCGCCGCCTACCACGGCGCCGAGCACAAGACGATCGCCGCCTACGAGCGTGGCATCGTCGAGGAGGTCGCCTCGGTGCCGAAAGAGCACGACCGCTGCGGCTCCAACCTGATCGTGCCGATGATGTTGCTCTCGGCCGGGGGAACCGTTCTGCTGGAGCGGCTGGTCGAGAAGCCGAGCAACGCCGCCCGCGCCGGCGTCGCCCTCGGCGGCGCCTCGATCGCGGTCGAGATGTTCGCCTGGAGCGACCGCCATCACGGCGAGCCGGCGGCCGAGGCCTTCCACGCACCGGGCCGGGAGATCCAGCGCCACTGGGCGACGAAGGAGCCGACCCCGGAGCAGCTCGAGGTCGCGGGCGCGGCCCTGGAGGAGATCCTCCGGGCCGAGGCTGCATAGACTGCGCCCTCGTGTTCGGCCGCATCGACCACATCGGAGTCGCCGTCGAGGACATCGACGCCGCGATTGCGCTCTACGAAGGCAGCTTCGAGATGGAGCTCGCCCACCGTGAGACGGTTGAGTCGCAGGGGGTCGAGGCGGTCCTGCTCGACATCGGCGACGGTCATGTCGAGCTGCTGGCGCCGCTCGGGCCCGACACGCCGGTCGGCAAATACATGGCCAAGAACGGCGCCGGCCTGCACCACGTCGCCTACGCGGTCGACGACATCGACGCCACCTTGGAGAAGCTCAGCGCCGCCGGGCTGCGGCTGATCGACTCCGAGCCGCGGGTCGGCATCCGCGACAGCCGCGTTGCCTTCCTTCATCCCCGCTCGACCGGCGGGGTCCTGACCGAGATCGTCGAACCAGCGGGGGGTCACTGATGGCAGACGCGCAGCGAGTCGAGATCGGCTTCGAGGGCGGGCAGGTGATCTCCACCCGCCTCTCCGACGACGACCTCAAGGACCTGCGGTCGCGGCTCGAGCAGGACGGCTGGTACGACCTCCCGACCGAGGACGGGACGATTGCCCTTTACCTCGGCAAGGTCCAGTTCCTCCGGATCGAGTCCGGCGAGCACCGGGTCGGCTTCGGCGCCGGCTCCTAGCCGAGGCGATGAAGCCACGGCACCTGCTCGGTGCGGCCACCGCCGCGACCCTGGCCGCTTCTCTGTGGTGGCGCAAGAACCCCTCCGCCTGCCCCTACGGCCAGCGCTTCTGGGTCGAAGCGCCACACCCCTTCATCACCAGGGAGCGCTTGCGCGACGTGCTGCGGCCCCAGCCGGGCGAGCGGCTGCTGGAGCTGGGCGTCGGCACCGGCTACTACAGCTGCGAGCTGGCCGAATGGGTGCCGGAGGGGACGCTGGAGCTGTTCGACCTCCAGCAAAAGTTCCTCGACCACACGATGCGAGCTGCCGCCGACCGCGGCCTCACCAACCTCGCTCCGACCCAAGGCGACGCAACTCAGCTCCCCTACGAGGACGCTTCTATCGACGGCGTGATCCTCACCGCTGTACTCGGCGAGATCCCCGACCGAGCAGCTGCCTTGATCGAGATCCACCGCGTGTTGAAACCCGGCGGCCGCCTGATAGTCGGCGAGCTGTTCGGCGACCCGCACTTCACCTCCCGCGGCAGCCTGCACCGACTGGGAGTTGAGGCCGGCCTCGAGCTGGTCGAGTCTTCCGGCCCCGCCTTTGGCTACTTCGCCCGCCTGAACCGGTCGTAGCGGAGCGCCGTCTGGGCGGCGTTGCCGCCGGGGCCTCCGTGTAAGCCGCCTCCCGGATGCGCCGAAGCCGAGGCGAGGTAGAGCCCCCGCACCGGCGTCGTCGGCCGCCCGAACCCCGGGTAGGGACGGAAGATCGCCTGCTGGTAGAGCATCGCGGTGCCGCCGTTGATCGCGCCGCCGACCAGGTTGCGGTTGTTGCGCTCCAGGTAGACCGGGCTCTGGAGGTGGCGCTTGATGATGCGGCTGCGGAACCCCGGCGCCAGCCGCTCGACCTGCTCCTCCATCCGGTCGGCGAAGCGCTCGGCCTCCTCCTCACGGTCCCATTCACCTTTCAGCTCGCCGCCCGCGTCGAAGATCGGGCTCTGGGGGACGTGGGTGTAGGCCCAGGCGGTCTCGGCTCCCTCCGGGTGGCGGGAGGGGTCGACCATCGAGTACTGGCCGAGGACCAGGAACGGCTCGTCGGGGATCGACCGTTCGGCGAGCTGCACGGTTGCCTTGGTCAGACCGCTGATGCCCTCGGCGACGTGGACGGTGCTCGCCCGCCGCGCCTCCTCGGCGGTCCAGGGGATCGGCTCACGCAGGGCCCAGTTGACCTTGAAGGTCGAGTTGTCGTACTGGTAGCGGCGCAGATCCGCGCGCACCCGGTCGGGCACGACGTCGGGCGGCAGCATCTTCAGCATCAGCGCCGGGGCGCCGCAGTCGGCGAGGATCGCCCGTCTGGCCTCGAAGCGACGGCCGTCGGCGGCGATCGCGGCGCGGGCGCGGCGGCCCCTCACCTCGATCCGCTCGATCGGCGTCCCGCACAGCACCTCGCCGCCTTTCGCCCGCAGCCGCCGCACCAGCGCCGCGGTGATTTCCCCGGCGCCGCCCTCGGCGACCGGATAGCCGTGCTGCTGCCCGAGCCCGCAGAGGACCCAGCCGAAGAGACCGCCGCCGGAGCTGTCGGGGGTGAGGTCGGCGTGGAGGGCGTTGCCGGCGATCAGCCAGCCGCCGCCCTTGCCGCGGAACTCCTCCTCCGCCATCCGTCGCGCCGGCAGCAGTGAGAAGCGGGCGAAGTCGGCGAGCCCGCGCGGGCCGAGCGCACTCAGCATCCCGAGCCCGGGACGGATCGGTGGCAGCGGCGTCAGCAGTGCCCCGACCAGGTGCGGGCCGGCCTTGCGCCAGAGGTCGAAGAGGCGGCGCCAGGCTTCGCCGTCGCCGGGGGCGAAGCTGTCGAGCGAAGCGCAGGTCTCCTCCAGGTCCATTGAGAGCAGGGCGCAGCGGCCGTCGGCGGACGGGTGGGCGACGACACATTTCGCGCTCAGCCAGTTGAGTCCGTAGGACTCGAGCTCCAGGGGCTTGATGTAGCGCGAGGCGAGGGTGAGCGGGTAGAAGGCGCTGTAGAGGTCGTGGACGAAGCCCGGCTCGGTGACTTCGCCGCTGCGGACGGCGCCGCCGGGTTCGGGCTGCTCCTCGCAGACCACGACGTCCCAGCCGGCGTCGGCGAGATGGTTGGCGGCGATCAGGCCGTTGGGCCCGGCGCCGATGACGACTGCGTCGACCTTCACCCGAGGCCTATACCCGGGCGCTCCATCCTCAGCCGCGCCCGATCGTCCGCAGCATCCCGTCCCAGGCGCCCAGCGCCTTCGTCGTCACGCTCGGCCGGCCGCCGAAGCCGCCGTCGGTCTGCCCGGCACCCTTGCCGCCGTGCAGGGCCCCCTCACTGGCTGGCCGGTCGCCGGCCGTGTGCTCGAGGCGCGCCAGCGCCTGCATCGCCCGCTTCGCAGCGGAGCCGAAGTACGAGTAGAAGAGGACCTGCACTCGGGCGAGACCGCCGGCCGTCAGCTCATCGCGGGGACGGCGGATGACGCTGAGGACGGCTTCGCCAACCGACTCCGGCGAGTAGACGGAAGGAAACGGCGGTTCGGGTGGCAGCAGGCCGGTCGAGCTTTCGAGGTTGCTCCACAGGGGCGTGTCGACCGCGCCCGGATTGACCAGCGACAGGGTCACCGAGGAGCCGCCCTCCTCCAGCTCGATTCGAACCGTGTCGAGGAAGCCGACGAGCCCGTGCTTCGAGGCGGTGTAGGCCGCCATCCCGGGCAGCGGCATCCGGGCGGCGATCGAGCCCACGCAGACGATCGCTCCGCGGGAGCTCTCCAGGTGGGGAAGCGCGGTGCGAATCGTGTCGACGGTGCCGCCGAGCACCGTGTCGAGAGTCGCATCGAAATCGTCGGGATCGGTCTCCGTGAAGCGTCCGAAGGAGAGGCTCGCGGCTGAGGTGACGAGAACGTCGAGGCCACCCAGCTCGGCTGCGACCTTGTCGACCGCGGCAGCGAGCGACTCGCGATCGGTGACGTCGGCGGCGACGGTGACCGTTTCGGCCCCCGTCTCGGCCAGCTTCCGCTTCGCCGCCGCCAGGCCGACCTCGTTGCGGGCGAGCAGCGCCACCTCGGCGCCCTCCCGCACCAGGCCTTCGGCGACCGCGAGGCCGATGCCGCTGCTGCCGCCGGTGATCAGGACACGTTGGCCGGCGAGCTCGCGCTCGAGGATCGGGTCGCCCTCCGGGGTTCCCTCGACCAGCCGCTTCAGCCGCGCCAGCGCCTCGGCGTTCCGCACCCGCAGGGCGGTGTCGGCGATCGGGTTGCCGGCGACGAGGGTGGTGAGCCGGTCGCCGGGATGCTCGTCGATCGTCAGCTCGGTGCCGCCGGCGCTCTCGCGCAGGTCGATCGCGATCGTCGCCGTCCCCAGTGGCCGCGCCTTCGCCTGCAGGACGATCAGGCGCGGGGGGTCGACCTCGAGCACCTCGGTGTGGTCTCTGAGATTGACCGGCCAGGTCCCGACCATGTGGTGGAAGCGGGAGCCGACCTCGGGGAAGTTCTCGTCGTGGTCGCGAACGCCGGCGGCGCCGACCACCCATTCGGGATAGCAGTAGGGGTTGGAGAGGACGGCAAAGACCTCCTCGGGAGCGGCGTCGATGTGGACCCGGTTACGCGCCATTGTCGCCCTCCGCCAGCGCCATCACGCCGTCCTCGGCGCCGTCCCCATCGCGGAAGAAGTCCCAGAGCTCGACCCGATTGCCGGCCGGGTCGGAAAAGTAGACGGAGCGGTCGCCGCCCTCGTGTTCGATCGGGCCCTCGACCTCGACGCCGCCCTCCCGCAGCCGCTCGCAGAGCGCGTCGAGACCGTCGGCGTCGACCGAAAGCGCGAAATGGACGTGGCGGCCGCCGCGGTCGGAGTACTCCTTCTCGCCCGGCGACCAGATCCCGAGCCGACAGCGCTCGCCGATCCCAAGCCAGACCCGGCCCCCGTCTTCGGCCAGCAGGCGCTTCAGCCCCAGCCCTTCGTAGAAAGCCTGGAGCCGGTCGACGTCGTCGGTCTCCAGGACCAGCTCGCAGATCCCGGCGATGGTCATGGAGGTGATGGTCATGGTTTTGGGTTCCCCTTTCCTCCCGAGTTCAAGCTTTCCCGCAGCGAGGCCAGCAGCCGCGCGGTGATCGAGCTGGAGAGCCGCAGCTGCGTCTCCACCCGCGGCGGCGCCAGCTGCTCCATGTAATCGCGGGCCTGCTCGGCGAGGTCCGGGGCGAGAGGGGCCGCGAGCGTGGCCGCGGTTTCGGCCGCCTCGCGCACCACCGCCGGCTCGACGCTCATCAGGCACTCGAACTCGCGCTCGGGATCGCCGGGAGCGGAGCGCCCCGGCGGCTCCCAGGCGACCAGGCAGGCCCCGTGCCCGGGCGCCTCGCAGATCAGCGCCCACTCGCGGGAGACCGGGTGGGAGCTCGAGCGCTTCAAGGAGCTGGTCGAGGCGAACGGCGCCAGCGGCGGCTGGCGGGGAGAAGTGAAGCGCCCCGATGAGGGCTGATCGAGGCCTTTCAACCCACCGTTGCCGTACTCCCAAGTTCGGCACAAAATCCGGCGGTTAGGTGCACTAATTCGGTGTAGGTTCGTTTAATCAACACTCCGGATGAGCATCGTCGCGGGAACGACGACGGCTGGGAGTGGGGTGAGGCACACAGGGTCTGTCTTCGGCTGGCCTATCGCTACGCGAGAAATCCGAGCGAAGCCGAAGACATAGCTCAGGATGCCTTGCTCCGCGCTTGGCGTCGGCGCTCCACCCTGCGCGACGCCGAGCGCCGCAACCAGTGGCTGGCGGCGATCGTCCGCAACGAGGCCTTCCGCCAGCATGCGCGGGTTCGGCCCGACCCGACTTCGACGATCGAGTACCGCGAGGGGGAGGAAGACGAGGGGGTCCTGGCGGCGGTCGAGCTTGCCGACCTCCACGCGGCCCTGCAGGGGTTGAGCGATCGCGACCGGCAGCTGCTTGAGATGCGCTACGAGGAGGACCTGACCCAGGCCTCGATTGCCACCCGGCTCGGGATCCCGGAGGGAACGGTGAAGGTACGCCTGCACCGCGCCCGCGCGAAACTGCGCCTGCTGTACGTCGGGGCGACCGTCGCTACCTGAAATTCGGACCGGTGTACAAGGACGGCGGCGGCCGTCGCGACGAACATTTCGTCATGAAGACGGCACCGCGTCAGATCGTCGCCTTCGGCGGCGGCGGCTTCTCGATGGAGTCGGGTAACCCGCTGCTCGACGACTACGTTCTCGGCCTGACGAAGGCCGAGCGGCCGCGGGTCTGCTTCCTGCCCTCGGCCAGTGGCGACGCCGACCACTACATCGTCCGCTTCTACCGCGCCTTTTCCGCTCACCGCTGCGAGCCCAGCCACATCTCGCTCTTCCGTCGCGAGCAGGGCCCGAGCGACCTGCGGCGCCACCTGCTCTCCCAGGACCTGATCTACGTCGGCGGCGGCAGCGTCGTCAGCCTTCTCGGGGTTTGGCGCGCGCACGGGATCGACTCGATTCTCCGCGAGGCCTGGGAATCCGGAGTCATCCTCTGCGGCCTTTCGGCCGGCTCGCTCTGCTGGTTCGCCGAGGCGGTGACCGGCTTCCATGGCGAGCCGAAAAGGCTGCGCGGGTTGGGGCTGCTGCCGTTCAGCAACTGCGTCCACTACGAGCGCGCCGGCGAGCGGCGCCAGGCCTACCAGCGCTTCCTGCTCGAGGGGATGCGCGGCGGCTACGCGGCTGAGGACGGAGCCGCCCTGCACTTCGTCGGCGAAGAGCTGAACCGCGTCGTCGCTTCGCGGCCGCAGGCGCGCGGCTACCGGCTCGACGTCGCCGGGCGCCGGGTGGTCGAGATGCGGATCGCCACGACCTACCTCGGCGACCGCGAGGCGCCGCCCGCCGCGCCAGTGCCGGAGGCCCTTTCGACCGCCCCCGCCCCGGCCGCCTGATGAGCGGCAACGGCCGCCCTGCCGCGGCGGCGACGCCGGTGCGGCGCATCCTCACCCTCGGTGGCCACGAGTTCAGCTCGCGCCCGCCCGACCGCGCCGTTTGCGAGCTGCTGCTGCGGCTGGCCGGCGAGCGCGGCGGCGAGCGGCCGCGGATCTGCATCCTCCCGACCGCCAGCGGCGACACCTCCGAGCAGATCGCCAGCTTCTACTCGGCCTTCGGCGAGCGCCCCTGCGAGCCCTCCGACGTCTCCCTCTTCCGGCTCGGCCGACGGCCGCTTGCCCTCCGCGACCACCTCCTCTCCCAGGACCTCGTCTACGTCGGCGGCGGCAGCATGGTCAACCTGCTGGCGGTCTGGGAGGCGCACGACATCGCCTCGATCCTCAGCCTCGCTTGGCGCCAGGGAATCGTCCTCGCCGGCCAGAGTGCCGGGGCGATGTGCTGGTTTGAAGCCGGAATCACGACCTCGTCGGGCAAGCCGCGCGCCGCCGCCGGCCTCGGGCTCCTCTCCGGCAGCCTCTGCGTCCACTACAACAACGAACCGCGTCGCCGCGCCGCCTACCTCGATGCGGTCGGCGACGGGATGCCGAGCGGCTACGGCCTCGACGACTACGCCGGTCTGCTCTGGGAGGGCGAAGGCACCCCCTCGGCCCTGACCGCCCGCCGCGGCGCCCGCGCCTACCGCGTCACCTCCCGCGAAGGCGAGGTCACCGAGTCACCCCTCCCGGCCCGCTTTCTCCCTGCCCCAGCCCCCGCCGCCCTGCGCGAGGACATCGCCGAGTTCCGCCGCATCAGGACGATGCGCAAGCGCGCCGGCTGGCTCGGCTGACGACGACACCCTTCCGAAACTTTTTGTCTATAGTGCTTCCATCGTGGAGGCACTGGAGATGGAGAGGCCGATGACTGAATGGAATGACGACAGGCTCGACGAGCTGAACGAACGAGTGAAAGACGGTTTCGCCGAGGTAGACAAACGCTTCGAAAAGGTCGAAAAGCGATTCGACAATGTGGACGACCGCTTCGTCCGCCTCGAAGGGGAGATGAAAGCGGGCTTTAGACATTCAGATGAGCGACTTAACGCAGCTTTTGACCACATCAACGTACGCATTGATCGCATCTACTACGCGATCCTGCTTTCCGCAGTGGGTGTAATCGGAGCGTTGCTGGCCAACGGGATCGGGGGCTGACTGGCCCCCCGATCTCCGCGGCTACTCCCCAGCAGCCGGCGGCGCGGTCGGGTCTGAGCCCTCCTCGCCGAGTTTCTCGCGGGCGATGTAGTCCTCGGCGAGCAGGAGGTTGTCGCGCGAGCGCTCGACGACGTTGAGCAGGTCGCCCATCAGCGAGACCTCCTCGACCTGCTCCTTGACGAACCACTGCAGGAACTGCTCGGCGCGGTAGTCCTTCAGCTCGCGGGCGAGCTCGAAGAGGCCGAAGATCTCGTCACTTACCCGCTGCTCCTGCTGCAGCGCCATTCGCACCGGGTCGCTGCCGTCGGCAAAGGTCGTCTGTTGGGACTTGATGTCCGGAATGCGGACCTGCTCACCGACGTCGAGCAGGTAGCGGATCATCATCATCGCGTGCTCGCGCTCCTCCAGCGCCTGCCGGTAGAAGAAGGCGGCCAGGCGGGGAAGGGTTTCGGCCTCGTAGTAGACGGCCGCGGCCACGTACTGCTGGGAGGCGGCGAACTCGTTCGAGATCTGCTCATTGAGGGCGTCGGCGAAGGACTTGTCAGGCATCTCGGCTCCTTGTCGCGGGGGGCAGGCGAGCCCAACGTAACCGAAAGTGGAAGTTCGGCCGGCCGAAGTGAGGCTTCGGTTGCCCTAAAGCTTCCAGCGGAAGCCGACGTCCTCGATCGCCGGCTGCAGCGGGCTCGTGGGCAGCCCCGGCTTCGTCGCTTGCTCGGGGTCGTTGTAGCCACCGGGGGCGACGTCGTTGGGGGTGTCGGGGTGGAAGATCGAGGCGAGGTACTGGATCTGACCGCGGCCCTGGCCGAGCTCGGTCTGGCCGCCGCCGTAGGCGCCGATCCCGCGCTCCTCGCAGTAGTCGTAGGCGGCGAAGAGGTTGCGGATCGGGCCGAAGCGCGAGGGCTTGACGTTGACCGTCTTCGGCGGCGACCACGGCATCGCCTCAATGTCGGCGATCGAGTGGATCGGCGCGTCCCAGGTCACCCGCTCGGCGACCGGCTCCAGCACGGGCCGCGTCTCCTCGGTCACGTCGGGGTCCTCGAGCCAGGCGTCCGGAAAGGCCTCGATCAACTTCGCGTAGAGCTCGGGGTCGGTCTCGACGTCGACCGGCGTCCCTTTGTAGAAGCCCTTGAGGTCGATCGAGTCGACCGCGCCGGTCTTGACCAGCGCCGCGATCAGCTCGTCGTCCCAGTCGTTGGTCGCGTCGAGCTTGAAGCGCAGCGTCGGGTAGGCGGCGAGGCGCGCCCGCAGCGGCTCGATCGAGGAGCGGGCGCCCTCTTCCCAGCCCGCCAGCCGCATCGAGTTGACGAAGTTCACCGGCTGCGGCTCGCGCCCGAGGATCGCGGCGAGGTTGGTCTCCGCCTGCCGCAGCGCCAGGTCAAGTGCGGCCGACTCGAAGGCCCAGCGGCGGTAGTCGCGGGAGACGTCTTCGCGCTCTGGCTCGCCAGCCGGAAACAAGTCGATCCCGTCGAGCCGGTCGGAGAACTCGGCAAACGTGAACTCCCCCGCCAGCCCCTCCGGCGGTCCATGGCTCTGCTGGCCGATGTGGTCGACGGCGTCGTAGACGACGTCCTCGCCGATCCCCTCCTCGCCACCACCCCGCAACTTCACGATCGTCGTCAGCCGTTCAAACGACCCCATAGAAATTTCGAGGCCCTCGAACTCACAGGACTCGATCTCGAGCGAGAGGTCGGCGATCGCGTCGAAGCTGGCCATCGCAAGAACCTAGCGAGTCACTCGCAGCGTCTTCAGCTCACGGTCGCTGCCACCGCGGACATATCCACCATGCGCGAGGCTTTCGCGGATGAAGTCGAGGGTCTCCGGAGTGAGGCGCTCGCCGGGGAGGACGTTGGGGATCCCCGGCGGGTAGGCAGCGAGGCCCTCGGCGGCGATGCGGCCGGCGGCGGCGTCGAACGGCACCACCTCCTGCGGGCCGAGGAAGGCTTCGCGCGGGGTCAGCACCAGCTCGCCCCAGGGCGGCGCCGGCGCCAGCTTCTCGTCTGGGGCCCCCGGCGTTTCCTCCAGCTCGGCGACCGCCACCCGCAGTCCCTCGACCAGCCGGTCCCCCGCCGCCTCGGGATCCTCGCCGACGCCGAAGATCGCGACGACGACGTTGCCGGAGTAGAGCTCGAGGTCGAGGTTGGCGGTGTGGAAGGCGGCTTTCCAGAGGCGCTGGGCGCTGGAGCCGGTGCCGCGAACGTCGATCCCCAGCCGCAGCGGGTCCCAGCCGGCAACTCCGGGGTGGCCAACCAGCCGCTCGTCGAGGACGTCGAGGCCGGGGATCTCGCGAATCCGCTCGCGCGTCCGCTCGATCGCGGCCAGCGCCTTGCCGAGCAGCTCCTCGCCGTGCATGTACATCTGCCGGCGCTGTGCGTCGAGCGAGCCGGAGAGCAGGCCGCTTGGGCTGGTCGTCTCGACCAGGCTGACGCAGCGGTCGACGATCGCTGGGTCGATGCGGCCGCCCTTGCCGAGGTGGAGCATCGCCGCCTGGGTCAGGGCGCCGACGATCTTGTGGGTCGAGGAGGTGACAAGGTCGGCGCCGGAGGCGAGGGCGTCGGTCGGCAGCTCGGGGCTGAAGTGGAGGTGCGCGCCCCAGGCCTCGTCGGCGACCAGCGGTACGCCGCGCGAGTGCGCCACTTCGGCGAGGGCGCCGACGTTGGCACAGGCGCCGAAGTAGGTGGGGGAGACGACCATCGCCGCGACCGCGCCCGGCGTTTCGTCGAGCGCCGCGGCCAGAGAGTCTGGGGTCAGCCCGTGGGCGATCCCCAGCTCGGGATCGAGCTCGGGCGCGACAAAGGTCGGCCGCATCCCGCTCAAGACCATCCCATCGATCACCGAGGAGTGGACGTTGCGCTGGATCACCACCCGGTTGCCGAGGTGGGCGAGCGCCATGCAGGCAGCGTGATTGCCCTGCGAGGCGCCGTTGGTGAGGAACCAGGAGCGGGCCGCGCCCCAGGCCTCGGCGGCGAGGTCCTGCGCCTGCTGGAACGGCGTCGGTTCGGGGCCGATGTCGACGCCTTCGGTGACCGAGGGGATGTCGTTACGCAGCCCCACCTCCCCGACCAGCTCGGTCATCGCCGGGTCGGCGCCGAGGCCCCCCTTGTGGCCGGGAACCTGGAAACGACCCGTCTCGAGCGCGGCGTAGGCAAGCAGGGCGTCGACGTACGGGGTCGAGTCCTGACCGGGATCGGACATCGATTCGAGTCTACGGGTCGCCCTGATTGGCCTTGGACAATCTCGCGGCCGATCTTTATCCAGTCTCGAGAGCGTGCGTGCTGGACAATCGGGCGATGCGCCACACGCGCCTTGGCTACTGGATCGAGGAGGCGGGCACGCCCGCGCCGCGCCCGTCGCTTGCCGGCCACCGCGAGGCCGACGTGCTCGTCGTCGGCGGCGGTTACACCGGGATGTGGACCGCCTGGTACGCGCGCCAGCTGGAGCCCGAGGCGCGGATCGTCCTGCTCGAGGCCGAGGAGGTCTGCGGTCACGGGCCGAGCGGGCGCAACGGCGGCTTCTGCAACGCGATGTGGTTCTCGCTCGCCTCGATGCGCGACCGCTGGGGCGCGGAGGGCGCGCTCAGCACTGCCCACGCGGCGCAGGCGGCGGTCGAGCGGATCGAGCGCTTCTGCGCCGAGCAGGAGGTGGACGCCTGGTTCCGCCCGGCCGGCTACGTCCAGGTCTCGACCACGCCCGCCCACGACTGCAGTTGGCTCAACGCCGTCGAGGCCTGTCGGGAGCTGGGTGTGCCGGAGATGCTGCGGACGCTGAGCCGCGACGAGGTGGCCGAACGCTGCAAGTCCCCCGCTTTCCGGGCTGGCGCCGAGTCCCCGACCTCGGCAACGGTCCAGCCGGCCCGCCTAGCGCTCGGCCTGCGCGAGCAGCTGCTGAAGGCGGGCGTCGAGATCTACGAGTCGACCGCGGTGCGTTCCTTCCGCGAAGCCGGCGACGGAGTCGAAGCAAGAACCGCCGGCGGCAGCGTCCGCGCCGCCCGCGGCGTCCTCGCGATCGGCAGCGCCGCCAAGGCCCGTCGCGGCCCCCTGGGCGGCCGCCTCACCGTCGCCTCCTCCCACATCGTGCTCACCGAGCCGGTCCCCGATGTACTCGAGCAGCTCGGCTGGACCGGCGGCGAGTGCATCACCGACTCCCGCTCCCTCCTCCACTACTTCCGCACCACCAAGGACAGCCGCATCGCCTTCGGCTGGGGCGGCGGCCGCATCGCCATGGGCGCCAGGACCAAGGGCCGCGCCGAGCTGGACGCCGCCGTCATCGCCGGAGCCGCCGACCACCTCCACGACTACTTCCCCCAGCTGAGAGGCCGCCAGATCACCCACGCCTGGGGCGGCCCAATCGATGCCTCCCCAACCCACCTCCCGGCAGTCACCACCCTCGGCCAAGGCAACGCCTTCGTAGCCGCCGGCTACACCGGCAACGGCGTCGGCCCCAGCAACATGGTCGGCCGCACCCTCGCCTCCCTCTCCCTCGACCAGTCAGATGAGCACACCCACCTGGCCTTTATCGACCACAAGACCCCGCGAGTCCCCCCCGAGCCCTTCCACTGGATCGGCGGCGAATCCATCCGCTTCGCGATAGAGAAAAAAGAGGAAGCAGAGATGCGGGGTCAGCAGCCAAGCCAGGTCGCCTCAGCGATAGCGAAGGTCCCAGAGCTGATTGGCTTCCACATCGGCCGCTGAGACGAGATCCCGTACAATGTCCGGTATGGAGCCGACGACCAGCTCGAAGACCCGCAGGATCGAGGTCAGACTCAGCGACGAGGAGCGGGAGCTTGATGCCGCTGCCGCCTCGGCTTTGGGGGAGAGCCTGAGCGACTTCTTTCGCCGGGCAGCGCAGTCTCGAGCTCATGAGGTACTGGCCGATCAGCGCCGAGTGGCGCTCAGCGATCAAGAGGCCCAGCGCTTCCTTGATGCGCTTGCACACCCCGATGAGGCGGCGGTGACGGGGCTCGAAGATCTCCGCCGCCACGCGTGAGCAGAGGCACTTCCCTTACTGAGCCCCTTGATCCGGGACGTCGCGATGTGGCCGGATTCGGCTGCGGCCGGGAGTCGCTCGACCGTTGGCTGAAGCGTTCGGCTGGTCAGGATGAGCGTCGTAACTCGACCCGGACCTTTGTCCTCGCAGACGATGACGGGGCGGTCTGTGGTTACTACACGCTGGTCGCGGGAGAGGTCGATCACGGAAAGGCCACCGAGAACGTTCGCAAGGGCCTCCCTCAACATTTCCCAATCCCGGTGGCGATCCTCGCCCGCTTTGCCGTTGACACTTCCCGACAGGGTCAGGGTCTCGGCGCCAAGCTCCTTCACGATGCGCTAGAACGGATCTGCCGAGCGGCTCAGGAGGTCGCCGTGCAAGCGGTAGTGGTGCACGCCATCGACGACGAGGCAGCCACCTTCTACGAACGGTTTGGGTTTCGCCCGCTAGGGACCGCGCCGCGGACCTTGATGGTGACGCTCGCCGAGCTTCGCCGTGCCGGATACGGGTCCGGGGATTAGGTAGCGGCGGGAGCACCCGCCGGGACGCCTGCTCCAACCCCGACCTCTTGTTCGGGCCGCACGCTCGTCATTTTTTCCGCCCGCCGTTGCTGCCACGTCGCGAAGCCCATGGCGGCGCAGGTGAAGAAGAAGAGGATCATCGCGATGACGTTGACCTCTACGGGGATGCCTCGCTGGGCGGCGCCGAAGATGTAGAGGGGGAAGGTCACGGTGGTGCCGGAGTTGAAGTTGGAGATGACGAAGTCGTCGATCGAGAGGGCGAAGGCGAGCATGGCGGCGCCGAAGATGCCGGGCATGATCAGGGGGAGGGTGACGAGGCGGAAGGTGGTGAAGGGGCTGGCGCCGAGGTCTTTGGCGGCCTCCTCGAGGTTGCGGTCGAAGCCGATCAGGCGGGAGCGCACTACGACGACGACGAAGCTGATGCAGAACATGACGTGTGCGATCAGCAGGGTCTGAAAGCCGAGGCTGAAGGTGCCGAGAATGAGGAAGAAGGAGAGCAGGGCCGAGCCCATCACCACCTCGGGGGTGGCCATCGGGATGACGATCAGGAAGTTGGCGGCGCGGCGGCCGAAGAACTCGTAGCGGACCAGCGCCATCGCCATCAAGGTCCCGATCACAGTCGAGATCAGGGTGGCCAGGACCGCCAATTTGAGGCTGGTCAGCAGCGCTTCGTTCAGCTCCGGGATCCCGAAGGCGTTGCTCCAGTGGTCGAGGGTGAAGCCGACCCAGGTGAAGTTGTAGCGGCCGGCCGGATCGTTGAACGAGAAGGCGAAGATGACGACGATCGGGATCAGCATGTAGAGGACGACGAGGACGCCGATGATCTGGACCGCGTGCTCGCGCAGCCAGCGCCAGGCGCCACCGCCGCTCATCAGACCGCCTCCTCACCCATCAGCGACTCCGAGCCGGCGAAGCGGATGTAGATCAGGACGAGGATCAGGATCGCCGCCATCAGCACGAAGGAGAGCGCCGCCGCCGCCGGGTAGTCGCTCTGTTTGAGGTAGAGCGACTGGATCACGTTGCCGATCATCTGGTTGCTGGCGCTGCCGAGGAACTGGGCGTTGACGTAGTCGCCCGAGGCCGGGATGAAGGTCAGCAGCGTGCCCGCCACGACCCCGGGGGCAGAGAGCGGCAGCGTCACCCGGAAAAAGGTCTGCGAGGCCGAGGCGTAGAGGTCCTTGCCGGCCTCGATCAGCCGCACGTCGATCCGCTCGAGGCTGGCGTAGATCGGCAGGACCATGAAGGGGAGGAAGTTGTAGGTAAGGCCGGCGATCACCGCGCCACCGGTTGCCAGCACGTGACCTTCCGGCGCCAGGCCGAGGGTGTCGAGCACGCTCACCACCGGGCTCTGGTCGGAGAGGATCGTCTCCCAGGCCAGGGTCCGGATCAGGTACGTGGTGAAGAAGGGAGCGACCACCGCGAACAGGAAGAGGTTGCGCCAGCGCCCCGCCTTGAAAGCGATCGTGTAAGCCAGTGGGTAGGCGAGCAGCAGTGCGAACAGCGTCGCCAGCCCGGCGTAGACGAAGGAGCGGATGAACTGGGTGTCGTAGAGCGAGAGCGCGTCGCTGTAGTTGGCCCAGTGCCAGTCGAATTCATAGGAGCCGAAGACGCCGCCGTTCAGCGACAGTTCGGCCAAGTAGTAGAGCGGTACGACGAAGAACAGAAGCAGCCAGGCCGCCCCCGGCCCGAGCAGGAAATAGGGGACGACCCGGCGCCTCATCGCTCAGCCGTTCACTACCGCGTTGAAGGCGCGGTTCAGGTTCTGTTCTTCTTCGCCGGTCGGGGACGGCTGGATCGTGCAGTTCTTCGTGAACGACTTGCTCGGGAAGATCAGCTGGTTTTTCGCGACTTCCGGTTCTTCTTTGAGCAGAATCGGTTTCACGTTTTCAACCGGGCTGACGTAGTTCACGTAGGCCTCGATCTGCGCCTCGTTCTTCGGTTCGTAGACGTAGTTGATCCATTCCTCGGCCGCGGTTGGGTTCGGTGCTCCGACCGGGATCACCATGTTGTCTGACCAGAGGATGCAGCCCTCGGTCGGCATCCGCCATTCGATGTTCGGGTTGTCGGCCTGCAGCTGGACCGCGTCGCCCGACCAGCCGATCACCGCGACCGCGTTGCCGCTGGTCAGATCGGCGCCGTAGTCGTTGCCGGTGAAGCGGCGGATCTGCCCCGATTCCGTGGCTTCCTTGATTTTGTCGATCGCCTTCATCCAGTCGCCTTCGCTGGCCCCTTCGGGATCGATGCCGAGGCACTTCATCACCAGCGGCACCGTGTCGCGGAGTTCGTTCAGCATCTCGACCTTGCCCTTGTACTTGGGGTCGAAGAGGTCGCAGATCGACTTCACGTCGGGGGCCAGGTCTTTGCGGACGATGATCCCGGTCATCCCGCTTTGCCACGGGGCGCTAAATTCGCGCTTCGGGTCGTACGAGGGTTCTTTCAGATTCGCGACCAGGTTCTTTTCGAAGTTCGGCAGCGCCGACTTGTCGAAGTTCTGCAGGTAGCCGAGTTCGTGCATTTTGTTCGCCATCCAGTCGGTGACGACGAAGAGGCTGCGGCCACCAGATTCACCCTGTTTCAGCAGCGGGTCCATCTTCGCGAAGAACTCTTCGTTGGCGTTGACGTCTTCGATGTACTTGACCGAGAGGCCCGTTTCCTTTTCGAAGTCGGGCACGGTCTGCTTGTCGATGTAGAGCGGCCAGTTCGAGATCGTGATGTCGCCGGTGGCCTTCTTTTCGAGTTTGACTTCCTCGGTTTCGCCGCCGCCGTTGATGCCGCTGTCGCCGCCACCGCCGCAGGCCGCGAGCCCAAAGGCCAGCGCCACCGCCGCGACCGCGACCGCCAGCAGGGCGGTGATCCTCCGTGGGTGTTTCTCACTGACCATCTGCCATCAACCTCCGTGGGTGGTTTCCAGTTGCGACTGGTCGGCGGCTTCGACGCCGTTACTACGTAAGTCGGGGGACTCGCGGACGAGGTGCATGTGCTCGGGCTCCCAGCTCAGGCCGACCCGGGCACCGCCGCCGGGCAGGCGCTGACGCTCGGCCTCGTCGGCGTTCGGAACGAGGACGGTCATCCGCGTCCCCTCGCCGAGGTCGACGGCGATCTGGGTCGCGGTGCCGAGGTAGAGCGAGCTGACGACGGTGCCCTCGACCCGCGGCTGCGCCGCCCCGCCGGCACCGTTTTCGCTCAACTCGACCTGCAGCTTCTCGGGTCGCACGACCGCGTGGCAGCGGTCGCCGGAGGAGAACCCGTTGGTCTCAGCGGCGATCGTCTGGCCCTGGTCGAGCTTGATCTCGCCCGACCCGCTCACCGTTGCCGGCATCAGGTTGGAGACGCCGATGAAGCCGGCGACGAAGGTGGTCGCGGGCCGGTCGTAGACCTCCTCCGGCACCGCCACCTGTTCGACCCTGCCGCGGTTCATCACCGCGATCCGGTCGCTCATCGTCAGCGCCTCCTCCTGGTCGTGGGTGACGTAGACGAAGGTGATGCCGACGTCGCGCTGGATCCGCTTCAGCTCGACCTGGAGTTCCTTGCGCAGTTTCAGGTCCAGGGCCCCGAGCGGCTCGTCGAGCAGGAGGACTTTCGGCAGGTTGACCAGCGCCCGCGCCAGGGCAACGCGCTGCTGCATCCCGCCGGAGAGCTGCGAGGGGCGCCGGTTGCCCTCGGCGGCGAGGCCGACCCGCTCGAGCTCGGCCTCGACCCGCTGCTTGATCTCCCCCTTGTCGACCTTCTTGCGCTTCAGCCCGAAGGCGACGTTGTCCTTGACGCTTAGGTGGGGGAAGAGCGCGTAGCTCTGAAAGACGGTGTTGGTCGGGCGTTTGTGCGGTGGCAGCTGTGCCACGTCTTCGCCATCGATGCGGACTTCGCCCTCGGTCGGGCGCTCGAAGCCGGCGATCATCCGCAGCGTCGTCGTCTTGCCGCAGCCGCTCGGGCCGAGCAGGGTGAAGAACTCGCCCTGCGCCAGCTCCAGGTCGAGGTCGTCGACCGCGGTGAATTGGTCGAAGCGTTTGCTCACGCCTCGAAGCTCGACGCTCGGGGTCTCTCCTTGGGCATCCATCGTGGCTTTAACGGCCCTCCTGTAGTGCGAGCTTCTACCCGTCCCTGCGGGTATCTACCAGCGACCGTAAGCCCCGGTGGAGGGCGGCGCAAGGGGCGAATGTCCTAAAAGCACAGAGTTAACTTGTACTCTGTGTACAAGTCGATCGTCAGTCCTTGACCCAAAGACCACTTGCGATTGTTGGGTGCGGGCTCTAGCGTTGTCCAGAACGTCGTAATCGATGAGGAGGGCGAAATGGCCACCGCGTCCCAGGCCCCAGCAGGAACCGATCTTCAGCAGTTGGCCCGCCAGCACCTCTGGATGCACTTCTCGCGGATGGGCGCCTACGGGCCCGATCACGAGATCCCGATCATCACCAAAGCCGAGGGCTGCTACGTCTACGACGAGCACGGCAACCGCTACCTCGACGGCCTCTCCGGCCTCTTCTGCTGCAACGCCGGCCACGGCCGCACCGAGTACGGCGAGGCGGCCGCCCGCCAGATCGAAGAGCTCGACTTCTACACCTTGTGGTCCTACGCCCACCCCAAGGCGATCGAACTGGCGGCGCGGATCGCCTCGATGACCCCCGGCGACCTCAACCGCGTCTTCTTTACCTCCGGCGGTTCGGAGGCGGTCGAGTCGGCGCTAAAGCTCTCCCGCAACTACCACCGCATCCACGGCAAAGGCCAGAAGCACAAGGTGATCGCCCGCGAGGTCGCCTACCACGGCACCTCGCTCGGAGCGCTCTCGGCCACCGGGATCACCGACCTGCGCAGCCAGTTCGAGCCGCTGACGCCGGGCGGCTGCCACGTCCCCAACACCAACATCTACCGCTGGCCCGAGGAGCGCGACCCCCTCTGGGCGGCCGACGCGATCGAGGAGCGGATCGTCTTCGAGGGCCCCGAGACCGTCGCCGCGGTGATCCTCGAGCCGGTCCAGAACGCCGGCGGCTGCTTCGTCCCGCCCGACGGCTACTTCCAGCGGGTGCGGGAGATCTGCGATCAGTACGACGTGCTGATGATCTCCGATGAGGTGATCTGCGCCTGGGGCCGTCTCGGCCACTACTTCGGCTGCGAACGCTTCGACTACGTCCCGGACATGATCACCGTCGCCAAGGCGCTGACCTCGGCCTACGCTCCGATGGGCGGCGTGATCGCCTCCGACAAGGTCGCCGAGCCGTTCATGCAGGGCGACGCCTCCTTCGCCCACGGCTTCACCTTCGCCGGTCACCCGATTGCCGCGGCGATCGCGATGGCCAACCTCGACGTCTTCGAGCAGGAGGACCTCTGCGGCCACGTGCTGCGCAAGGAGGGCGAGTTCCGCCAGATGCTCGAGTCCCTGCACGACCTGCCGATCGTCGGCGACGTGCGCGGGGCCGGCTACTTCCACGCCGTCGAGCTGGTCAAAGACAAGGAGACGAAAGAGAGCTTCAACGACGAAGAGTCCGAGAAGCTGCTGCGCGGTTTCCTCTCCGGCGAGCTCTACAAGCGCGGGCTGATTTGCCGCGCCGACGACCGCGGCGATCCGGTCGTGCAGCTCTCGCCACCGCTGATCGCCGACACCGAGCAGTTCGAAGAAATCCACGACGTGCTGCACTCGGTCCTCGCCGAGGCCTGGGATCAGGTCGTGGGGGGCTCGCGCTCTTCCACGATGCCCGCGCCCGGCCGGAGAACGTCGATCTAGGAGCTGTCGGTGCTCACCGTCCAGAGCCTGCTCGACGAGCTCGACCTGGAGCTGGCGGCCGGCTCCGACGCCGCCGCGGCCCCGGTCCGCTGGGTCCATATCTCCGAGCTGCAGGACCCGACGCCGTGGCTGTCTGGCGGCGAGCTGATGCTGACCACCGGGATCCCACTCGACACCGCCGCCAAGCAGCGCGCCTTCGTCGGCATCCTCGCCGACCGTAACCTCGCCGGGCTCGGCTTCGGCACCGGCTTCACTCACAAATCGCTGCCGAAGGCGCTGGTCGACGAGGCCGAGAAGCGCGGCTTCCCGCTCTTCGAGGTGCCCTACTCGGTTCCGTTCATCGCGATCACCGAGAAGGCCTTCGCGAAACTGGTCAACGAGCAGTACGAGGTGCTGCAGCGGGGGGTCGCGGTCCAGCGGCGGCTCGAGCGCCTGGTCCTCGAGGAGCGCGGGCTGGAGGAAATCGCCGCCACCGTCGCCTCGGCGGTCGGCGGCACGGTGGCGATCCTCGACGGCCGCGGCGAGCGGCTCGCCGGGCGCGGCTTCCGCCGTCAGCTCTCCGCCGAGGCGATCACGGCGATCCGCAAGGAAGCGCTCAGCCACGCCGGCGACGGCCACCCCTTCGTCCCCAGCCACCCCACCGTCGCCGGGAGGGCGCTGGCCCACCCCGTCATCTCCCCTGGCGGCGGCCCACCCCAGGCCTGGGTGGTGATCGTCCGCGACTCCGGCGGGCTCGGCGATTTCGAGCGGCTGATCCTGCAGCAGGCGGTGGCGGTGGTGGCGCTGGAGCTGATGCGCCGCCGGGTCGCCCGCGAGACCGAGCGGCGCCTGGCCGGCGACGTCCTCGCGGCGGCGCTCGGTGGCCGCATGGACCCGACCGAGCTGCGGCGCCGGCTCGAGCCCTTTGGGATCGGCGAGGAGGCCGCGGTGCTTGTGTTTTCCCTCAGCGACCCGGGTGAGGCGGCAGCGACGCTTGAAGCGGCGCTTGCCGCCGATGCCTGCCCCTCGGTCGTCGCGCCCCACTCGGTCAACGGCCGCGAACTGCTCTGCGCGGTGATCGACTGCGCCGATCGCGATCCGGTCGAGGTCGCCGCCGAGGCGCGCACGGCGCTCGCCCGCGAGCGCGGCGCGGTTCGCGCCGCCGCCAGCCGCCCAGCCCAGCCCGACCGCCTCCGCCACTCCTTCCACGAGGCGCGCTGCGCCCTGGAGGCCACCGCCTTCGACAACGGCTCCGCTCCCGATGTCGCCTCCTGGCGCGATCTCGGCGCCTTCACCCTGCTGCTCTCGATCCAGGACGACGACGCGCTCGATCTCTATTGCGACAGCGTGCTCGGCCCGATTGAACGCGGCGACGAGGAGTACGGCGGCGAGCTGCTGCGCTCGCTCGAGGCTTTCATTGAGCAGAACGGACAGTGGGAGCGGGCGGCACGGCAGGTCTACTGCCACCGCCACACGCTGCGCTACCGGATGCGCAAGGTGGAAGAGCTGACGGGCCGCGACCTCTCGCGCGCCCACGACCGCATCGAGTTCTGGCTGGCCCTGCGAGCGAGGGAGCTTGTCGCGTGAAGATCGGAGTCCCGACCGAGATCAAGGCGGACGAGTACCGGGTCGCGGTCACCCCCGCCGGGGTGCGCGAACTGGCCGAGCACGACCACGAGGTCCTGATCCAGGCCGGCGCCGGTGAGGGCAGCGCGATCAGTGACGAGGACTACCGCGCCCAGGGGGCGACGATCGTCCCCGACGCGGCCGGCGTTTTCGAGGCGGCGGAGATGATCCTCCACGTCAAGGAGCTGCAGCCGGAGGAGATCGAGATGCTGCGGCCCGGGCAGCTGCTCTTCACCTACCTGCACCTGGCGCCCGATCCCGAGCAGACGCGTGGGCTCTGCGGCGCCGGCGTCACCGCGATCGCTTACGAGACGGTCGAGGACGCGCACGGGCGCTTGCCGTTGCTGGCACCGATGAGCGAGGTGGCGGGGAAGATCGCCACCCAAGCCGGCGCCTTCATGCTGGAGAAACCACTGGGGGGGCGGGGGATCCTGCTTGGCGGTGTGCCGGGCGTCGCGGCGGCCAACGTGATGGTGATCGGCGGCGGCGTCGTCGGCATGAACGCGGCCTTCATTGCGATCGGGATGGAAGCCGACGTCTTCGTCTTCGACCGCTCGATCGACCGCCTGCGCGAGCTTGAAGTGATCTTCGGCGGCCGCTGCTCGACCGTCTACTCGACCCGGCTCGCGGTCGAAGAGATGCTGCCGAGCGCGGACCTCGTGATCGGCGCGGTGCTGGTCCATGGAGCGCGCGCTCCCTACGTGATCAAACGCGAGCAGCTGGCGCTGATGAAGCCGGGCGCCGTGTTGGTCGACGTCGCGATCGACCAGGGCGGCTGCTTTGAGACCTCGCGCCCGACCACCCACCGCGACCCGACCTTCGAGGTCGACGGGATCACCCACTACTGCGTCGCCAACATGCCCGGCGCGGTCCCGATCACCTCCACCTACGCGCTCACCAACGCCACCCTGCCCTATGCGATAGCGCTGGCCGACCTCGGGGTAGACGAGGCGATAAGGCGCGACCCCGGCCTGCGGCCCGGCGTCAACGTCGCCGGCGGCAAGGTCACCCACCCGGCCGTCGCCGAGGGAGTGGGTATGGACTACGTGCCGGTCGAGGAGGCGCTTGGACTTGAACCAACTTTGCAACAGCCATAGGGAGGACTGAGATGAGCAGCTACGCGGTTGTCAACCCCGCCACCGGTGAGACCGTCAAGGAGTACGAGGAGATCAGCGATGACGAGCTGCGCGCGGCGATCGACCGCTGCGACAAAGCCTCGAAGTCCTGGCCCAGCTCGACCTCCGTTGCTGACCGCGCCGCGCTCGTGCGCAAGGTCGGCGAGCTGCACTCCGAGCGGCGCGAGGAGCTGGCCGAGATCATCGTCCGCGAGATGGGCAAGCCGATCGAGCAGGCCCTGATGGAGGTCGACTTCGCCGGGATGATCTACGGCTTCTACGCCGACAACGCCGAGGACCTGATGGCCGACGAGCCGATCCAGCTCTCCGAAGGCGAAGGCACTGCGGTGATCCGGCGCAGCCCCTTCGGTGTCCTGCTCGGGATCATGCCCTGGAACTTCCCCTACTACCAGGTGGCCCGCTTCGCCGGCCCGAACCTGGTGATCGGCAACACGATCCTGCTCAAGCACGCGCCGCAGTGCCCGGAATCGGCGGAGGCGATGCAGAAGATCTTCGATGACGCCGGCTTCCCCGAGGGTTGCTACGAGAACATCTACGCGACCAACGAGCAGATCGAGTGGGTGATCGCCGATCCGCGCGTTCACGGCGTCTCGGTGACCGGCTCGGAGCGGGCTGGCTCCGCGGTGGCCTCGATCGCCGGCAAGAACCTGAAGAAGGTCGTGCTCGAGCTCGGTGGCTCCGACCCCTTCATCCTCCTTGGCACCGACGACCTCGATGAAGCGGTGACGGCGGCGGCCGAAGCGCGCCTCGACAACACCGGCCAATCGTGCAACGCGGCGAAGCGGTTCATCGTCGTCGACGAGCTCTACGACGACTTCCTCGCGAAGTTCAAGGAGCAGCTGGAGGGGGCGAAGCCGGGCGACCCGACCGCCGAGGACACCGCGGTCGGCCCACTCTCTTCGGAGACCGCGGCCGACCGGCTCGAGGATCAGGTCAAGCGGGCGATCGACAACGGCGCCGAGGTGGTCGTCGGCGGCAAGCGCGACGGCAACTTCTTCGAACCGACGATCCTCACCGGGATCAAGCCGGGTGACGAGGCCTCCCAGGAAGAGTTCTTCGGACCGGTGGCGCAGGTCTACAGGGTCGCCTCCGAGGAGGAGGCGGTCGAACTCGCCAACGGGACCCCGTTCGGGCTCGGCTCCTATGTGATGACCAACGACAAGGAGCAGGGCGAACGGGTAGCCGACCGGATCGAAGCGGGGATGGTCTACGTCAACCTCGTCGGGGCCGACGCGCCGGAGCTGCCGTTCGGCGGCTTCAAGCGCTCCGGGTTCGGCCGCGAGCTCGGCCGCTACGGCGCCGACGAGTTCGTCAACAAGAAGCTAATCCGCAGCGCCTGAGGAACTTTCGTCCCATCGCGTGGTTCCTTTTGCACCTATGCCGTGCGAAAGGAACCACGCTTTGAGGTCGGCCGCTGCGAATAGGCTTCAGCCGTCGTGAGTCGCTCCCGGGGGGTCATTTTCATCACGCTGGTCTGCGCGTTCGCCGCCTTCGCGGTCAGCGCAGTCGCAGCGACGCGGGCGCAGGAAGAGGACCTGCCGCGCTGCCACGGCCGCGAGGCCGACATCGTCGGCACCGACGGCGACGACATCCTCCAGGGGACCCCGGAGCGCGATGTCATCTGGGGGGGCAACGGCGACGACTTGATCTACGGCAGCCTCGGCAACGACCTGATCTGCGGCGGCCCGGGGGCCGACCAGATCCACGGTGGCCGCGGCAACGACGAAGTCGACGGCGGTCCCGGCGCCGGCGACCAGGTCAACGGCGACCTCGGCGACGACAAGATCGTCGGTGGGCCGGGGGCCAACGACGAGGTTGCCGGCGACCTCGGGATCGACGTCGTCAACGGCGGGGCTGGCAACGAAGATCTCGTTCACGGCGATTACGGCTACGACCGGATGTCCGGCGGCGCCGGCAAGGGCGACATCGCCTCCTTCGCCACGGCGCGGGCCGGCGGCAAGGGCAGCGGCGTCTGGGCTTCGCTGCGGTCTCACCGCGCCTACGGCGATGGCCACGACAAGCTCTTCGGCTTCGAGAGCCTTGAAGGCTCGGCCTTCCGCGACACCCTGATCGGCACCCCGCAGGGGAACGTGATCAACGGCGGGCCAGGCGACGACCATTTGATCGGCGGCGGTGGTCCCGACACCCTCGACGGCGGCCAGGGGAGCGACGGCTGCGAGGGCGCCAAAGGCCACACCTTCTCTTGTGGCAAGGAAGCGCCACCTAAAGGGAGCGCCTACGTCCAGCTCGACCCGACTCCGGGCGGCGGCGCCGGGCTGCAGGTGATCGGTGGGGGCGGCCGCGATCAGTTCTTCGTCGCCTTCGACGAAGTCACCCAGGTCTTCAGCGTCACCGCCAAAAAGGGTCTCGCGATCAGCCCCGGCTGCCAGCACGCGGCCGGCAGTCAGACGACCGTTACCTGCGCCGCCGACGGCCCGGCCCGCTGGCTGATGGCCGACCTCGGCCCCGGCAACGACAGCCTCCGGGTCGAAGGCTCGCTGCTGCAGGTCGGCAGCGTCCGCTTTGCCGGCGGCTTCGGCAACGACACGATCCATGCCGGCCCCGAGGACGACCTGGTCGAGTCCGGCCCGGGAGCGGACAAGCTCTACGGAGGCGACGGCGCCGACGGCCTCGTCGGCGGCCTTCCCGGCCCCACCTTCCTCTACGGCGAAGGCAACGGCGACCTGCTGGCGGCCGGCGGCGGCTGCGCCGGCGGGGCGCTGGTCGGCGGCCCCGGCCGCGACGACGCCTCCTTCGCCGAGACCCAGGCGCATCCCGGCCTGCTGATCATCTCTTTCCCCCTGCACAAAGCCTGGGTGACGACGGTGAAGAACTGCAAGCCCGTCCACCTCTCGCCGACCGACGAGGACATGGAGGGTTCCTTCGACTGGGACGTCCTGATCGGCGACAGCGGCCCCAATGCGATGCTCGGCCAGCCGGGCGAAGACCGCTTCTACGGCAACGGCGGCGAAGACATCATCGACGCCCGCGACGGCGTCAAAGACTTCTCGATCCAGTGCGGTAAGGGCGAAGCCCCGCGCGAGATCAAGGTCAAAGGCAAAAACGGCAAAACCGAAATCCGGGAAACGGAGGGCACCGGCCACCCCGAAGGCCGAGCCCTAACCGACAAGTTCGACCCCGACCCCTACAACTGCGCCTTTGTCAAACACGGCAACCCCGTCCCCGGCCTCAACGGCTAGCTAGCCCCTCGCCGGCAGCCCCGCTCCCGCCGCCCCTGAACTAGGCTTCGCCTTATGGCACGGAAGACCGCTCAGGGGGACGAGGCCGCGGCTGTCGCCGCCGCGATCGCGCAGTTCGAGGCGGAGCTCGCCAGCGCCCCCGCGGAGGAGGCGTCGGCAACCCCCGCCTGGCAGCGCGCCGCCTACCTGGAGGGGATCAGTGCCAAGGAGACGATCGAGGACCTACGAGGAGGATCCGCATGGCTGTCGTGAAAATCATCGAGCTGGTCGGCAGCTCCAAGACGTCCACCGACGACGCCGCCAAACAGGCGCTGCAGCAGGCCCAGGGCTCGCTGCGCAACATCCGCGCCGTCGACATCGTCTCCACCGGGATTCGCGGTGAGAACCTCGACGAGTACCGGGCCCACGTCCGCGTGGCCTTCCTGATCGAGGGAACGGAGGTCGACTAATGGCAGATGCACCGCAGGGGGAGCCGCGCGAGGTGTCGCGCGAGGAGGCTCGCAAGCTGGTCGAGGAGGGCGCGCAACTGATCGACGTCCGCGCCGACCACGAGTGGGAGGCCGGCCGGATCGCCGGCGCCAAGCACGTGCCGCTGCCGGAGCTGCCGCAGCGCACCGGAGAGATCGACCAGGACCGCCCAGTCGTCGTCTACTGCCGCGGCGGCAACCGCTCCTCGATGGCGACCGCCGCCCTCGCCGAGGCCGGCTACGACGCGGTCAAGCTGACCGAGGGGATCGTCGGCTGGAGCGAAGATGATCTGCCGCTCGAGCCCGAGGGCGGCTACGTCGCCGAGTCGGGCGAGGCCGCGTCGATCCTCCAGGCGCAGAAAAAACCCTCCCACAGCTGAATCGCGGATATTCCCCCGCTGCTGCCGGGAATTCCGTCATACCGCGTTTTGCAGGCGCTTTCGGAGCCTCATCAACCGCTCAGGAAATTAAATACCTGAATCCCGGTCAGCTTTGCTACCTTTCGCTCCATGGAGGTAGCCGTCCAAGAGAACAAGGAGCAGCGGGGCAAGGGCCGAGTCGGGACCCTTGCGAACCCGGAGAACTACGAGAACGTCCCCGGCCACGTCATCCCGATCATCGAGCGCGAGTTCGACGACTTCGACAACGAAGCCGAGCAGTTCCTCGACGGTCAGCTAGAGGAGAACCAGTTCATCGGCTTCCGCCTCAAACAGGGCGTCTACGGCCAGCGCCAGGCCGACGTCCAGATGATCCGGATCAAGCTTCCGTTCGGCGGGGTCACGCCCGAGCAGATGGATTCGTTCGCCAGCGTGGTCGAGAAGTACGCGCCGCTGAACAAAGGCCACATCACCACCCGCCAGAACATCCAGATCCACCATGTGCCGCTGCGCGACACCGAGCTGTTGCTGCGGGAGATCGCCGAGGCCGGCCTCTCCTCCCGCGAGGGTTGCGGCAACACCATCCGCAACGTCACCGGCGACCCCTGGGCCGGCGTCGCCGCCGACGAGATCTTCGACCCGACCGCCTACGGCACCGCCTACGTCCGCTACTTCGTCCGCCACCCGACGACGCAGCTGATGCCGCGGAAGATCAAGACCGCCTTCGACGGCTCCGATTCCAACCGCTCGATCACCGAAATCCACGACATCGCCTTCCTCGCCCGCGAAAGGGACGGGGTCAAGGGATTCGAGGTCCAGGTCGGCGGCGGCACCTCGATCATGGCCCGCGTCGCCCCGACGCTCTACGAGTTCGTCGAGGCTGACAATGGCGACTACCTCAAGGTCGCCGAGGCCGTCTTCCGCATCTTCGACCGCCAGGAATGGCTGCGCGTCAACCGGGCCCGGGCCCGGATCAAGGTCCTGGTCGACAAGATCGGCATGGACGACTTCCGCGAGCTCGTTGATGAGGAGCTGCAGGGCGACTGGGTGGAGGAGCGCGAATTCGGCCCCGAGCTGGTCGAGCGCCTCGCCTACGCCCCCGACGAGGAGGCGAACGCCCCCGAGGCTCCGCTCGCCCCGTCCTCGCCCAATGGCGACCGCACCGAGTTCGAGCGCTTCCTCGCCGGCAACGTCGAGCCGCAGCGCCAGGAGGGCTTCTCCTCGGTCGAGGTCAAGGTCACCCGCGGCGACCTCACCCCGGAGCAGTTCCGCGGCCTCGCCGAGATCATGCGCGAGTTCACCGGCGGCTCCGCTCGCAGCACCGTGCAGCAAAACTTCGTCCTCCGCTGGGTTCGCGACGAGTCCCTCTACGACGTCTGGGAGCGCCTCAACGCTCTCGGCCTCGGCGAGGCCGGCGCTCGCGAGATCACTGACACGGTGAGCTGCCCCGGGACCGACAGCTGCAAACTCGGGATCACCTCCTCGATGGGCCTCAACCGGGCGATCAAGGAGCGGGTCGAGTCGATGGAGATCAGCGACGAGCTGACCAAGCGCATCCACATCAAAATGAGCGGCTGCCCCAACGGCTGCAGCCAGCACCACATCGCCAACATCGGCTTCTACGGCGCCTCGTTGAAAGTCAACGGTCGCCAGATGCCCGCTTACATCCCGCACATCGGCGGCAACTTCGAAGGCGGCCCGGTCGCTTTCGGTAAGCGGCTCAAATCGCGGCTCCCGGCCAAACGGGTCCCCGAGGCGGTCGAGCGCTGGGTCAAGCTCTACGAGGCCGATCGCAACGAGGGCGAGGAGTTCAACGCCTTCGCCGAGCGGGTAGGCGCCGAGCCCTTCGAAGCAGTGGTCAAGGAGCTGACGATGCCGGCTGAGTTCAGCCTGGAGACGATGCAGCAGTTCATCGACTGGAACCGATCGAGCCCGTACGAGGTCGTGCGCGGCGAGGGAGAGTGCGCGATCTAGCTCGCGCCAAGCGCCAGCGATGAAACCACCTCCCGTCACCCTGTCAGGCACTGTCCCCACACCTGCGGACCTCGATCACGAGGCGATCGCCGCCGAGCTCGAGCAGCGCACGGCGCAGGAGACGCTCGAGTGGATGTTCGAGAACTTCGGCGCGCAGCACTACATCGCCTGCTCGTTCCAGAAAACGAGCTCGGTGACCGCGCACATGGCGAGCCAGGTCAACCCGGAGGCGCGCTTCTTCTACCTCGACACCGAGGTCCTCTTCGAGGAGAGCTACGAGACCCGCGACCGCCTCGCCGAGGCGCTCGGGATCGAGTTCGACCGCTTCCACAACATGACCCTCGAGGAGCAGGCCGCCGAGCACGGCGACGAGCTCTGGAACCGCGACCCGGACGCCTGCTGCGGGATCCGCAAGGTTGAGCCGATGCGCCGCGCCCTGTCTTCCGTAGACTGCTGGGTCGCCGGCGTCCGCCGGGCAGACTCCAGCAGCCGTTCGGCAACGCCGAAGTTCGGCTGGGACAAGCGCTTCAACCTCTGGAAGCTGAACCCGCTTGCGGACTGGACCGAGCGCGACGTTTGGAACTACATCCGTGAGCACCACCTCCCGTACAACCCGCTTCACGATCGCGGCTACCCGTCGATCGGATGCACCCACTGCACCCAGCCGGTCGAACCGGGTGGGGATCTGCGCGCAGGCCGCTGGACGGGCCTGGCAAAGACCGAGTGCGGGATCAACTAGCGGCGACCGGCAAGCCGCCCCCTACGTCCTTTTTTAGAACCCCTTCCCCCAACCCCTACCAAGGTGAGATGAGCGAGACGATGGCTGAGTTGTCCCTGACCCTTTCCGAGCGCCATACCGCGGACTTCGAGATGATCGGCAACGGTGGCTTCGCGCCGCTGACCGGCTTCCAGGGATCCGCTGACTGGGAGCGCGTCTGCAGCGAGATGCGGACCGTCGACGGCGAGTACTGGCCGATCCCGATCACCCTGGCGAGCGACCTCGAGTGCGAGGTCGGCGACACGATCGAGCTGTCTTCCGACGAAGGCAAGAAGCTCGGCCGCCTCCAGGTCGAGGAGATCTGGGAGCGCGACGTCAAGCGCGAGGCCGAGCAGGTCTACGGGACCACCGACGAGGCCCACCCCGGCGTCGCGGCGATCTACGAGGAGGGCAACCGGATGCTGGCCGGCCCGATCGAGGTCGACGCCCTGCCCGATCACGACGAGGCCTTCATGCGCCGCTACAAGACCCCGGCCGAGCACAAAGCCGACTTCGAGGAGCGTGGCTGGAAGAAGATTGTCGCCTTCCAGACCCGCAACCCGATCCACCGCGCCCACGAGTACCTGACCAAGGCCGCCCTGGAGACCTGCGACGGGCTCTTCATCCACCCGCTGATCGGCAAGACCAAGGCCGGCGACATCCCGGCCGAGGTGCGGATGCGCTGCTACGAGGTGCTGATGGAGAACTACTACCCGGACGACCGGGTCGTCCTCGGCGTCAAGCCGGCGAAGATGCACTACGCCGGTCCGCGAGAGGCCGTTCTCCACGCGATCGTCCGCCGCAACTACGGCGCCACGCACTTCATCGTCGGCCGCGACCACGCGGGCGCCGGCGACTACTACGGCACCTACGACGCCCAGAAGATCTTCGACACGATCGACATCGAGGAGCTCGGGATCGAACCGCTGATGTTCGAGCACACCTTCTGGTGTAACGAGTGCGAGGGCCTGGCCTCGAACAAGACCTGTCCTCATGACGCTGACGCACGACTGTTCCTTTCCGGGACCAAGGTCCGCGAAATGCTCGGCAACGGCGAAAGGCCGCCGCATGAGTTCTCGCGCGACGAGGTCGCCGACATCCTGATCGACGCTTACAAGGAGGACTGACAAAGCATGGCTGGTGAGAAGGGCTTCACCCTCTGGTTCACCGGGCTCTCCGGAGCCGGCAAGACGACGATTTCCCGACTCCTCGAGGGGCACCTGCGCGAGCGCGGCTCGAAGCTGGAGATCCTCGACGGCGACATCGTCCGCGAAAACCTCTCGAAGGGCCTCGGCTTCTCGAAGGAGGACCGCGACACCAACGTGCGGCGGATCGCCTTCGTCGCCGACCTGCTCAGCCGCAACGGCGTGCCGGTGATCACCGCCGCGATCTCCCCTTACAAGGAGATCCGCGACGAAGCCCGCGAGCTGATGGGCGACCGCTTCATCGAGGTCTTCGTCAAAGCCTCGGTCGACACCTGCGCCGAGCGCGACGTCAAGGGCCTCTACGAGAAAGCCTTCAAGGGCGAGATCAAAGAATTCACCGGCGTCTCCGATCCCTACGAGGAGCCGGAGCGTCCCGAGTTCGTCTGCGAGACCGAAAGCGAGACCCCTGAGGAGTCAGCCGAGAAGCTGCTGACCTACCTCGAAGAGCGGGACCTAATCCCTGCCAAAGAGGCCGCCGCGGCTTAATCGCGAGCCACAAGCGTTTGGTGAGAGGGGGCCTCCGGGCCCCCTCTTTTATTGGGAGAGGCGCTTTAAAACTTTCTGGTCTTCTGCGAGGAGCTGCTTCAAGCGTTTCTGAAAATCTTTGTCGGCGCGACGCTCCGCGATGTGTTTCGCGACAGCTTCACGCACTGCCTCGGAAACAGGAATGCCATCAGCACGCGCGACAGCGGCGAGTTCTGCCGCCATTTGCGCGGGGAGTCGCAAGCTCGTCGCTTTGGTAGCCATAGGCGCGATGATGTTAACGCATAAGTCCCCTATTCTCTTTAGCTGTATGCGTGGTAGCACGTAGTTCATTGATAGTGGAGATATGCGCTAACATCGCATCCGATGGCAGGTCAGCTCGCACTCCTAGGGGAGCTCTTCTCGATCGCGGGAAAGCAACTGAAGATGCCCGCCGAGCAGTTATTGCAAGAGGTTCCAATCCTCGGCGGTGAGGCGCCGTTGGTGGCGCCCTTCATCACGTTCGAGGAAGCTGACCCACCTCCGAGTCCAGCGGAAGAAGCCGGGACGTTCGGAGCTTGGATCATCTGCCAGAAGCCCTTTCCGAGGGATAACCGGGAGATCGGCTACCGATTCATGTGCACGATGCTGAAGCACTGCGGCAAGCCGTGGCCCCAACCGCCAGAGGACGCCTATGCCATCGAGACCATGGTTGAGGGACTGGAAACCGGGCTGATCACCGAAGCAGAGTTCGTGGACTGGGTCTGCCTACGGGTGAGGGTCGCAGAAAAAATTCGCGACGAATCTACGGCTTAGCCGGAACCTTGGGCTCGCCGAGCCCAAAGGTGTCGTAGTCACCGAACTTGGCGAAGGTCTTGTGGGTGGGGCCGTGGTAGTCGGAGCTGGCGGTGGGGGTGAGGTCGAGCTCCTCGCAGAGCGCGAGCAGGTGCTCGGTCTGCTCCTTGGTGTGGCTCGGGTAGTAGGCCTCGATTCCGTCGGGCTTCAGCGAGCGGATCAGGTCCTCGACCTGGGCTGGGTCTTTGACGTCCCAGTAGGGGTGCGCGACGACGGCGACGCCGCCGGCATCGCGGATCGTCTCCACAGCCTCCTCGGCGGTCGGCCAGCGGCGGGGGACGAAGGCCTTGGCGCCAGGCACCAGGTACTCCTCGAAGAACGGCCCGAGATCGCCGGTCGCGCCGGCAGCCCTGGCGATATGCGGGCGCCCGATCGAGTCTGCGGCCCCGGCCTCGCGAATTGCATCCTCGAGCGTCAGGTCGAACCCCTCGCGCCGCAGGTTGTCGACGATCTCCCCGGCCCGCTCCCGCCGCTCCTGCTGAGCCCGATCGCAAGCCGGCCCGATCTTCTCCAGATCGACCCAATACCCGCACACATGCAGGTCTTCCGCATAGCGATGAACGCAAGACATCTCGATAGCCGGCACCAACTCGATCCCCAACCACTCCGCGGCCTCGGCAGCCTCAGGGACGCCAGCTACCGCGTCATGGTCCGTCAGCGCCAGCGACGTCACGCCTGCCTCGGCGGCCCTTTCGACCACCTCCGCGGGAGGTAGTTGCCCATCGGAGACGGTGGAATGGGACTGCAGCTCGATCAACATCGGCGGCAGACTAGCTGTCGAAGGGGCTTCCGAATTTGTTCGGTGCAATTAAGACGGCTTTCAGCCGCACAACTTTTGCCCTCGACAAGAATCTACTGAGACTTACGAAATTCTGTAAGTTCTTGTAAGTCTCCGTAGATTTACAAAATGGCTCGGAATCCCTACAGGCCCGGTGTCGGTACCCGACCGCCTTACCTGGCCGGCCGTGAGCAGGAGGTGCGCCTATTCACGAGGCTCCTGGGGGACTTTCCCGAGAAGCGGCGCAATCTCAGAGTCACCGGATTGCGGGGCGTTGGAAAGACCGTGCTCTTGAAGGAATACCAACGGATCGCGGGGGACCGCGACTGGGTCGTGGTCCGGCGGGACTTCAGTCCTCGCCTCCAGACCGAGTCGGATTTCGCCTTGGCGATCAGCGAGTATTTTCGAGAGGCGCTCGACCAGCTCTCAGGAGCCGAGAAGATCAAAGGTCTCGTCGGCACCGCGACGAAGGCGATCGCCGAGATCGGATTGCCCTTCGGGGCCTCGGTGAAGCTGAAGGATCCGGCTCCGACGTCAGTTCTCGAGGACCGTTTCGCGAAGGCGCTCAAGCAGATCGGCCGGGTTGCGCAGAGCCAGGGCAGGGGGGTCGTATTCCTCTTCGACGAGGCCCATACCGTTCACGACGACAAGAACAACAAGCAGTTCCCGCTGGGAGCTTTGCTCGCCTCGTTCGTGGCCGCCCATGACGATGACGACGCAGCGTTGCCCGTGATGCTGGTGCTCTGTGGTTTGCCGCCGCTGATCGGAAATATCCACGCCGCACGAAGCAACGCTGAGCGGTTCTTCCGTGGCGTGGAAGTCGGGAACCTACCCCTTGACCCGCGGGGGGATGAGCGCCTGAGCGAGGCTGCGCTCGCCTTGGTGAAGCCGGCTGAGGAGGCGGGAACGCTCCAGTTCGAGCCCGGGTTGGCCGAACAGATCGCTCACGATGTCGACGGCTATCCGTACTTCATCCAGTGGTTCGGCGAGGCGCTCTGGGAGGCTGCCGAACTCCAGCGTGCGCCGGTGATCGATCGTGACCTGTACGACCGCAATCACCAGGCGATCCAGGATGCTCTCGACTCCGAGTTTTTCGAGCCCCGTTACAAGGACGCCCGGCCCGCTGACCAGAAGACCCTCCGCATCGCCTCATCTCTGGGTGGGGAGTCCTTCACGACCTCCGCCGTCGGCCTTGCAGATGGCCGGAGCACCGGCGCTGTAGACCAGAGCCTGCGGCGCCTTGTTCTCGACAACCTTGTCTACCGCGACGACCATGGGGTGTACGCGTACACCGCACCCGTTTTCGGCGAGTTCCTGCGACGAAGTCATCCTCGGCTCGAAGAGGATTGAGCCCTCCACCGCCGCGAACTACGTTTTGTCGAGACGCTGAATAGACTGCCGCGTCCGTGTTCCAGAAAGTCCTCATCGCCAACCGCGGCGAGATCGCGATTCGGGTTGCCCGCACGCTCAAGGAGATGGGCATCGTCTCGGTCGCCGTCTACTCGGAGATCGATCGGGATGCGCCGCATGTGCGCGAGGCTGACGAGGCGTATCTGATCGGGCCCGCGGTCCCGGCTGAGAGCTACCTGAACATCCCGAAGATCATCGAGACCGCGAAGGAAGCGGGCGCCGAAGGCATCCATCCTGGTTACGGCTTCCTCGCCGAGAACGCTGAGATGGCGCGCGCTTGCGCCGAGGCTGGGATTACCTGGATCGGCCCGCCGCCGGAGTCGATCGAAGCGATGGGCTCGAAGACGAAAGCGCGCGAGATCATGGAGAAGGCCGGGGTACCGATCGTCCCCGGCTCGACCGAGGTCGCTGAGGATCTCGACGCGGCCCGCAAGCAGGCAGACGAAGCGGGCTACCCGGTCGCCTGCAAGGCGGCCGGAGGCGGCGGTGGCAAGGGCTTCCGCGTCGCGATGACGCCCGACGACCTCCAGGAGGCCTTCGAAGGCTCGGCCCGCGAAGGCGAGAAGTTCTTCTCCGACTCCCGCGTGTACATCGAGCGCTATCTCGTTGACCCGCGCCACGTCGAGGTCCAGGTCCTGGCCGACTCGCACGGCAACGTGATCCACCTCGGCGAGCGCGACTGCTCGCTTCAGCGCCGCCACCAGAAGGTGGTCGAGGAGGCGCCGGGCCCGCACGTCGACGAGGAGATGCGCGAGCGGATCGGCAAAATCGCCACCGACGCGGCCGAGGCGGTCGGCTACCGCGGCGCCGGCACGATCGAGGGCATGCAGGTCGGCGACGAGTACTTCTTCCTCGAGATGAACACCCGCGTCCAGGTCGAGCACTGCGTGACCGAGATGGTCACCGGCGTCGACATCGTCCGCGAGCAGATCCTGGTCGCCGCCGGGGAGCCGCTCTCGATCTCCCAGGAGGACGTCGAGCTGCGCGGCTGGTCGATCGAGTGCCGGATCAATGCCGAGGCCGCGCACAAGAACTACGCCCCGGCCCCCGGTCCGATCGGCGACTCCTACCACGAGCCTTCGGGCCCTGGTGTCCGCGTCGACTCCGGTGTCGAGGCCGGCGGCGAGGTGACGCCGATGTACGACCCGATGGTGGCCAAGCTGATCGTCTGGGATGTCGACCGCGAGCACGCGACCCGCCGCATGCTGCGGGCGCTCGACGAATACGACACCGGTGGCCTCACCACCCTGATCCCCTTCCACAAGAAGATCCTTGCCACCGAGCAGTGGGCGAAGGGGGAGACCTGCCGCGACCTGATGGAAGACAAGGAGTGGCTGAAGACCACCGCCCCCGAGGACGCCACCCCGCCCGAGCCCAGCGAGGACGGCGGCGAGATGGTGACCCGCGACTACAAGATCGAGGTCTCCGGCAGGCTCTTCGATGTCAAGGTGATCGGTGAGGCCCCCGCGGGGGGTGTCGCTGCAGCACCCGCGGCTGGCGGCAAGAAACCGCCGAAGCGCGAGCGCAAAGCGGGGGCCGGAGGCGGTGCCTCTAGCGAGGCCCTGATTGCCCCCCTGCAGGGGACCGTCTTCAAGGTCGCCGTCGAGCAGGGCGCCGAGGTCTCCGAGGGAGACCTGATCTGCGTGATCGAGGCGATGAAGATGGAGAACGAGATCAACGCCCACCGCTCCGGCAAAGTCGAGGAGCTCCCGATCTCCGAGGGAACCGCCGTAAGCAGCGGCGACACCCTAGCCGTCATCAGGTAGTGCGCCTTTTGCCCGCTAGGCGGGCATAAAGCGCCCCGCCCGGTCTAGGGCTTGCGTTTGTGGTGGCGCTTTTCTTCCCGTTCCTGTTCTTTGCGCCGTTCTTCTTCACGCCGTTCCTTGCTCACCTTCTGCTGCTCCTTCTTGGTCAGCGGGAAGGGCGGCGCAGTTTCGCGGCAAGTGCGGCCGACGCAGGCCTCTAGGCGGATCAGCTGGGCGTGGAGGAAGGCGCGGATCGGGAAGTAGTTGGGGACCCGGACGATGTTGTTGAGCTCGTTCGGGTCTTTGTTGATGTCGTAGAGCTCTTTCTCGCCGTCGGGCCACTCGATGTACTTGTAGGGGCCGAGGCGAATTCCCTCGTAGTCCTTCGGCGGGGCGACGATCGAGGCCTGGGCGGTGCCGTCGTTGCGGCGCGCGCTGACCTCTTTGACCGCCCGCTGGGCGGTCGGTTCGCCGTTGGCTTCGACGTCGTCGGTCTGGACGAAGGACTCGAAGAGGAAGGGCCGGCGGGTGCGCAGGCTGGGATCGCGGAAGAAGGGCGTCAGCGAGGTGCCGTCGATGCTCTTGTCCGGGGTGACGCCGGCGAGTTCGAGGATCGTCGGGGTGATGTCGATGTTCCCGGCCAGCTCGCCGGTCGAGGTGCCGGGTTTGATCCCCGGGCCGCGGATCAGCAGCGGCAGGTGGGTCGCCGGCTCGTAGGCCAGGAACTTGCCGCCGGTCAGCCGGTGCTCGCCGTAGAAGAAGCCGTTGTCGGAGGTGAAGATGACGTAGGTGTTGCTGAGCCGGTGCTGGGACCCGAGGGTGTCGAGGACGACTTTGACCCCGTCGTCGATCGCCCGCAGCGAGGCCAGCGCCTTCTGGTAGTAGACGCGGTAGGTGTGGATGTCGTTCAGCGACAGGTAGGGCGCTTCGCGGATGAAGCGCGGCTTGTCGTTGACGTTGCCCTCGTTAAAGCCTTCTTCGCGGTCGTGGGGGAAGGGGGCGCCGTCGAAGAGGGTGTATTGGCGCGGGGCGGGCTCGGGCCCGGCCGGCCGGCGGAAGTCGCCGTGCGGGGCGGTGTAGTCGAGCTGCAGGTAGAAGGGCTGTTCGGGTGAGGTCCCGTTCAGCTCTTCCCAGGCGATTCGGGTCAGCACGTCGGTCTCGTACAGGCAGGCTTTGTCTTCGATCGTCGTGGTCGGGCAGCCGAAGTAGTCGCGTTCGCCGTATTCGCGCGTGTCCCAGCTGCCGGAATCGCCGAAGGGGCCGTCGATCGTGCCGTTGTCGTTCAGCGAGTAGCCGTAGAAGTAGTGGTGGGTGTCGGCGTTCTCGACCGTGTGCCAGGCGCTCCAGCCGGGCGGTACGTCGGTGCCGTTGTCGTACGGTTCGTCGCCGTAGCCGTTTAAGAACTTGCCGATGTGGATCGTCCGGTAGCCGGCGCCCTGCAGCCAGGTGGCGATGTTGTGGGTGAAGGCGCCGCGGGACTTGAAGCCGAGGTAGCCCCCATTCGGCTGCACGTTGCCGCGGACGTTGGTGTTGTGCGCGTAGCGGCCGGTCATCAGGCTGACCCGCGAGGGGCAGCAGAGGGGGTAGGAGACGTAGTAGCGGTTGAAGGTGATGCCGCGCCCGGCGATCATTGAGAGCGTGTTCGGCATCGCCGGGATGTCGATGCCGCCTGCGTTGAAGACCGTGTAGAGCTGGTCGAGCGTCTCGTCATCGGTCTGGATGACGACAAAGTTCGGGTGGTCGGGCGGGAAGGCCGATGCCGAGGCGGCGCCGGCCTTCTGAGCGTTGGCGAAGATTAGGCCCGTGAGCAGCGCCAACAGCGCTGCCGCGGCGGCGAGCCGCGCGGCCAGCGGCGCGCGCGAAGGACTGGCTTGTGCTCGGAGCATCTGCATGGAGGAAAGCGTCGGGGCGATCTACCCCGTAACCGGCGGCTCACGCCTGAGTTGCGCCGTGAAAGCTAGAAGACGCTCAGGACGCGCCGAGCTTTTTCACGGCTTCGCGAAAGTTTTTTACCGTCGCGCTGGGGGCTTTGCGCCCTTCCAGTTTCTCGCCATGGCGGTTGACCCAGATCACCGGCACGTTCATTTTCAGGACCGGGGCGATGTCAGTCGTGTAGTTGCAGCCGATGTGCAGCCAGCCTTTCTTGCCCCCGATCCGCCTTGCGGTCTCTTTGAAGTGGACGGGGTCGGGCTTGTAGCTGCGCACCTGCTGGGCGGTGACGACGAGGTCGAGTTCGGTCCGCAGGTGGCGGCGTGAGATCCCCAGCAGTTTGTCGTCGATGTTGGAGACGATCCCGATCTCGTACTTTTTGCCGAGCCGGTCCATCGCCGCGTTGGACTCGCGGAACGGCAGCCAGTAGGCAACGCTGTTCGGCAGGAACTGGGCCCTTGAGGGCTCGACTTCCCAGCCAATCTCACCGGCGACTTTGACGATCGTGCGGCGCAGAACCTCGGCGTAGAGCTCGTAGGAGCCGGCCATGATTTCGGCCTGCACTTCCATGAACCGCTCGAGGAAGGGCCCCTCCTCGAAGCTGAACCCGTCTTTCGTCGCCTCTTTCTTGCAGGCCTCGACGATGCCTTTCTCCCAGTCGATGAGGGTTCCGTAGCAGTCGGTGGTCACCCATTTGATGTTTTTAAGACTGGGGAGGGCCATGAGCGAGCGCGGCATTATGTCATTCGGATAGGGTTCCGCGCCGCGCCCCGGCAGCGCACCTCTTAAGACATGGACCTTCTCGAGTACCAGGGCAAGCAGCTGTTCGCCAAGCACGGCATCCCCGTGCCGAGTGGCGAGGTCGCCGACACGGTCGACGAGGCCGTCGCCGCGGCCGAGCGGATCGGCTACCCCTGCGCGATCAAGGCCCAGGTCCTGATCGGCGGCCGCGGCAAGGCCGGCGGGATCAAGATCGCCAAGGACGCCGAGGAGGCGCGCGCTCACGCCGACGCGATCCTCGGCATGGACATCGTCGGCCCGCACGGCGAGGGGCCTTTCCGCGTCGACCAGGTCTGGATCGAGGGCGGCTCGGACATCGCCGAGGAGTACTACGCCTCGGTCATCCTCGACCGCGGCGAGAAGAAGCTGCTGGCGATGGTCTCGGCCAAAGGCGGGATGGACATCGAGGCGGTCGCCGCCGAGGACCCCGACGCCCTGGTCAAACGCCATATCGACCCGACCCGCGAGTTCACCGCCGCCGATGCGCGCACGATCGTTGCTGACGCGGGGCTGGCCGAAGACGCGCTCGACGAGGCCGCCGAGGCGTTGGTGAAGCTGGCCGAGGTGGCGCGCGAGGAGGACGCGAGCCTGATCGAGGTCAACCCGCTGATCGTCACCGCCGGCCGCGACGTCATCGCCCTCGACGCCAAGGTGACGATCGACGGCAACGCTCTCTTCCGCCACCAGGACCTGGCCGAGATTGCCGACACCGTCGACGACCCGCAGGAGCAGATGGCGAAGGAAAAGGGTCTCACCTACGTCAAACTTGACGGCAACGTCGGCATCCTCGCCAACGGCGCCGGTCTCTGTATGTCGACGCTTGACGTGGTCGCCCAGGCCGGCGGCGCGCCTGCCAACTTCCTTGACGCCGGCGGCGGCTCCAAAGCCGAGGCGATCGTCAACGCGCTCGAAGTGATCAAGTCAGACGCGAAGGTAAGCGCGATCCTCTTCAACATCTTCGGCGGCATCACCCGCTGCGACGAGATCGCCAACGGGATCGTCACCGCCTCCCAGCAGATCGACCTCGGAATGCCGCTGGTCGTCCGCCTCGACGGCACCAACTCCGAGGAGGGCTTGAAGATCCTCGCCGAGGCCGACCTGCCGAACCTGCACCAGGAGAAGACGATGCTGGACGCCGCTCGCCGCGTCGTCGAGCTGGCGGGGAGCGCCTGATGAGCATCATCATCGACGAGGGCACGAAGCTTGCCGTCTCCGGTCTGACCGGCCGCGAGGGTTCCTTCCACGGGCTGCGCAACAAGGCCTACGGGACCGACCTCGTCGCCGGGGTCACCCCCGGCAAGGGCGGCCAGGACGTCGAGGGCACCCCGGTCTTCGACACGATCAAAGAGGCCGTCACCGAGGCCGGCGCCAACACCTCGATGATCTTCGTCCCGGCCCGCTTCGCCGCTGCGGCGATCGACGAGGCGATCGACTCCGGCGTCGAGACGGTGATCGCGATCACCGAGGGGATCCCGGTCCTCGACATGCTTTCGACCTACTGGAAGGCGAAGGAGGCGGCGGTGCGGCTGATCGGCCCCAACTGCCCCGGCGTCCTCTCGCCCGGCAAGGCCAACGTCGGGATCATCCCGGCCCAGTTCTTCGACCCCGGCCCGATCGGCGTCGTCTCCAAGAGCGGCACCCTGACCTACCAGATCGGCAACGAGCTGAAGCAGGCCGGGACCGGCAACTCCTCGATCGTCGGCATCGGCGGCGACCCGATCGTCGGCTCAGACTTCATCGACATCCTCACTATGTACGAGGCCGACCCCGACACCGAGCTGATCGTGATGGTTGGCGAGATCGGCGGCGACGCCGAGGAGCGGGCGGCCGAGTTCATCGCCAGCGAGGTCTCGAAGCCGGTCGTCGCCTACATCGCCGGCTTCACTGCGCCTCCCGGCAAGCAGATGGGCCACGCCGGCGCGATCATCTCCGGCTCCTCGGGGACCGCTCAGGCGAAGAAAGACGCGCTCGAAGCCAAGGGCGTGAGGGTCGGCGAAAGCCCGACCGAGACGGCCCAGATCGCAGCCGAGATGCTGCGCTCGCTCTAGCGAGAGCGCCACGGGGCGTTAGCCGCGCCGCCGTTGCTAGTGTCGGCGGCCGATGGCGGGCGACACGATCTCATTCGCGCGGGGCGCTCCGAGCGCCGACATCCTCCCCCACGAGCAGGTGCGGGAGGCGGCGCAGCGGGCGCTTGCTTCCGACTGGGAAACGGCGCTTTCTTATGGGGTCGGAATCGGTCATCCCGGGCTCTGCCAGTGGGTGGCTGAGCGACACGGGCACCTCGATGCCGACCAAGTGATGATCACCAACGGCTCGCTCGAGGCAGGGGCGATGCTGTTTCAGCACCTGCTCGGTCCTGGCGATCGCGTCGCCGTCGAGCAGCCGAGCTACGACCGCACCCTGCTTCTGCTGCAGCAGCTCGGGGTCGAGCTGGTGCCGATCTCGCTCGAGGCCGACGGTCTCAACGTCGGCGAGCTGGAGGCGGCGCTGGCCGAGGGGCCGCTGAAGTTCGCCCACGTCATCCCCAACGCCCATAACCCCGCCGGCTGCACGCTCTCGCTCGAGAAGCGCCGACGCCTGGTCGAGCTCGCCGCCGAGCACGACTTCTGGATCTTCGAGGACGACCCCTACCGCGAGCTGCCGTTCGAGGGCGAGCCGTTGGAGACGATGCTCTCCATAGACCAGGGTGGGAAAGTCATCCACGCCTCTTCCTTCTCGAAGACGGTCAGCCCCGGCGTCCGCGTCGGCTACCTGGCTGGACCGACCGAGGAGATCAAGAAGCTGGCGAAAAAAGCCAACGAGACCTACATCTCACCGAACATGCTGGCCGAGGCGATCGTGCTCGAGCTCTGCCGCAGCGGCGAGCTCGACCGCAACATCGAGTTCGTCAAAGGCGAGCTGAAGGCGCGCTGCAACGCCCTCGTCTCCGCGCTCGAAACCAGGATTCCCGAGGCCGAGTTCGTCGTCCCCGACGGCGGCTACTTCCTCTGGCTCGACCTCGCTGAGGGCACCGACAGCGCCGCCCTCCTGGCCGAGGCGAAAGGGCACGGCGTCACCTTCGTCGCCGGACCCGACTTCATGCTCGACGGCGGCGAGCGCAGCCTCCGCCTCTCCTTCGCCCCGGTCCCGGCCGACAAGGCGGGCGAGGGCGTGAAGCGGATCGCGGCAGCGCTAGAGCAGCTGCGCCAGTAGTCCTGCGCAGCGCATCCGATTTAGGACACAGCCGGCTGTGCCGAAAACCGGCTGCGTTTAGTCGTGCGGCGCTGGCGTCGCCGCCGAACGCAGCGCGCCCGCTGAAGCGACCACGACCAGCGCGATCGCGATGATTTCCAGCGCCTCCAGGTCTTGCGAGAGGGCGAGGAAGCCGATCGCCGCTGCGACCGCCGGCTCCAGGCTCATCAGCACGCCGAAGACGGCGCGGGGCAGGCGGCGCAGGGCCTCCATCTCGGCGGCGTAGGGGATTGCGGTGCTGAGGACGCCTACGGCGGCGCCGGCGAGCAGGGTGGAGGCAGCGAGGAGATCCGTCCCGCCCTGGGCGATGCCGAGCGGTGCCACCATCGCCGCCGAGAGGACAGCCGCCATCGTCGCCCCGCCGGGGCCGGGAGCCAGGGCGCCGACCCGGTCGCTGAGGACGATGTAGGCGCCCCAGAAGAAGCCGGCCGTCAGCGCCAGTGCGACGCCGAACCCGTCGATGCCGCCACCGCTGCCGTCGGAGAGCAGGACGATGCCCGCCGCAGCCAGGACCACCCAGAGGATGTCGCGGGAGCGGCGGGAGCCGAGGACCGCGACCCCGAGCGGGCCGACGAACTCCAGCGTCACCGTGATCCCCAGCGGCAGTCGGTCCAGCGCGGCGTAGAAGAAGAGGTTGACCGCGGCGACCGAGACGCTGAGCAGCCAGACGTCCCGGTGCGGCCACTTCCAGATCCGCAGCGGCGCCCCGCGGGCGAGGGTGAAGATCAGCAATGCGATCGCCCCGAAGCTCGCCCGCAGGAACACGGCCCCGGCTGGCCCCACCGAGTCGAAAAGCCCGGTCGCCAGCGCCGACCCGCTCTGCACCGAGACGATCGACCCCAGCGTCAGCAGCGCCGCGCCGCGGGTCCCTCCGCCCGCCGATTTCCCGAACTGCATCAACTTCTACTTCTGCTGGGTGTAGAAGTTGATGCAGTTCGAAACATCCGGGCATTCTGATCCACCTGGTCCGCCTCCCCCGTAGGTGGGGGCAAGCAAACGACCAGGAGGCGACTAGCGATGCCGGACGTGAAGCAACTCGCAGGACCCCAATCGAGGCGCAAATTTCTCGCTGTTGGCGGTGGCTCCACCGCGCTTGCCGCCTTTCTCGCCGCCTGCGGCAGCGATAGCGACAGCAGCTCGACCGGAACGACGGCGATGTCCTCGGGCAGCGGCAAGAGCGAAACCGCCGAATTCGGCAAGGGCGACGTCGGCATCCTCAACTACGCGCTGACCCTCGAGTACCTCGAGACCGCCTTCTACGCGGACGTCGTCAAGAGCGGCCTCTTCAAGGGCGCCGACTTGGAGACGATCCGCAAGTTCGGCAAGGAGGAGGCCGAACACGTGCAGGCGCTGACCCAGGCAGTGAAGAGCCTCGGCGGCAAGCCGGCCCCGGAACCGAAAGCCGAATTCCCGCTGAAGAGCGCCAAGTCGGTGCTGGAACTGGCGGCGACGGTCGAGAACCTCGGCGCCGCCGCCTACCTCGGCCAGGCGGCAAACATCGAAAGCCCAGAAGTGCTCGCTTCGGCGCTGGCGATCCACAGCGTCGAGGGCCGGCACGCCGCCGCCCTCAACACCCTGATGGGCACGACGATCACCCCCGACGGCGCCTTCGCCAAGCCCGCCGACGTCAAGACCGTCCTCAAGTCCGTCGAACCGTTCATCGTCGGCTGAGGCCGCCGCGAGAAAAGGAGCCCTTCATGAGCAACAGACTCGAGAGCAAAGAGCAATTCGCAAATCCGGAGCTGGCGACCGTCAACGTCGACGCCGATAGCGAGGATCTCTCCCGCAGCGAGGTGCTGCTGAAAGGCGCGTTGGCGGCGGGAGCTGTCTACGGCACGCTCGCGGTCGGGCCGTTTGTGCGTAAGGCATTGGCGATGACCGGCAGCAGCGACGTCGACATCCTCAACTTCGCCCTCACCCTCGAGTACCTGGAGGCGAAGTTCTACGAAGAAGCGAAGAGCCGGGCGAAGCCGAGCGGGGAACTGAAGAGCCTCGTCAACCTGCTGGCCGAAGACGAGCAGCAGCACGTCGAAGCGCTGACGGCGACGATCAAGCAGCTCGGCGGCAAGCCGGTGGCGGAGCCGAAGTTCGACTTCCCCTACAGCGGTACTGGCGGCTTCCTGAAGCTGGCGCAGACGTTCGAGGACACCGGGGTCAGCGCCTACAACGGCGCCGCGCCGATGATCAAGTCGAAAGAAGTGCTGGCCGCGGCGGGCGGGATCGTCCAGGTCGAGGCGCGCCACGCGGCGGCGATCGCGCTGCAGAATGGTGCCGAACCGGCGCCCGCGGCCTTTGACACGCCGCTTGACGAAAAGCAGGTGTTGAAGGCGGTGGAACCGTTCCTCGCCTAGGAATCGGGTAGCGGGACGGCGAAGAGCTGACGATGGCGGTACGGCGAGAGAAGGCGGAGCGACTGGCCGACGAGGAGCTGATGCCCCTCGTCGGCCGCAAGGACCCGGAAGCGTTCGAGGTCCTTTACGACCGCCACGGCGGTGCCGCCTACTCGCTCGCTTACCGGATCGTCGGCGACCGCGCCGCCGCCGAGGAAGTGACCCAGGAGGCCTTCATCTCGGTCTGGCGCAGCGGCGCCCGCTTCGACGCCGCCCGCGGCAGCGTCCGCTCCTGGCTCCTCAGCGTCGTCCGCAACCGGGCGATCGACTTCCTCCGCAGTAAGGCCGGCAAAGCGCCGAAACTCGACTTCGACGACGAGTCGGCGCTGGAGCAGCGCCCGGCGGCGGAGCGGACCGAGGAAGAGGCGCTGCGGCGCGAGACCGCAACCGAGGTCCGTGGGGCGATCGGCAACCTGCCGGGCGAGCAGGCGAAGGTGATCCAGCTCGCCTACTTCGGCGGCTTCAGCCATTCGGAGATCGCCGAGATCCTCGGATTGCCGATGGGCACGGTGAAGGGAAGGATGCGGCTCGGGTTGGAGAAGATCAGGGGAGAGCTTGCGGAGGGCCTGGCATGAACGGCAGCGATCACAACCGGTGGAGCGAGGACCTGGCGGCCTACATGCTGGGCGCCCTGGAGCCGCGCGAAGCAGCGGAGTTCGAGCGCCACCTCGACGGCTGCGAGCGCTGCCAGGGCGAGATGCGCTGGCTCGAGCCGGCGCTGCACTCGCTGCCGGAGTCGGTCGAGCGACATCAGCCGCCGCCGCAGCTGCGGCAGGCGCTGATGGCCGAGGTACGGGCGGACGTGGAGCCGGAAGAGAGCGAGGACCGCGGTTTCCTCCCCGGCTGGCTACGCGGAGGCTTCGGGACGCGCGGGCTGCGCATCGCGACCGGCCTCGCCCTCGTCGCCTTCGCGATCGCGGCGGTCGCCGGTTACGAGATCGGCAAGGGCGGTTCCAGCGAAGAAGAACCCCCGACCACGCTCGTCACCCAGGAGCACGGGATCACCGTGAAGATGGTCCGCGAAGGCGAGGGCGGGACGCTGCACCTGGCCAAGCTCCACCAGTTGCCGCCGGACAAGGTCCTCGAGGCTTGGGTGCGCCGCGAAGGAAAGATCGAAGCGGTGCCGGCGTTACTGGTCCCCGACCGCAAGGGTCAGGCGGAGACGACGATCGCCGACATGAGCGGCGTCGACACGGTGATGGTCACCGAAGAGCCCCAGGGTGGCAGCGACACGCCGACGGGCGAGGCGGTCATCTCGATGTCAGTCCCGCAGGCCTAGCGGCCGTAACGGTCCGAGCTCAAGACCAGTTGCTCGGGGATTGCCGCTCGCGGCGGCGGCGTCGGGTCGGCGCGGACGGAGACGGTCTCGGCGACGCTGCGGCTGACTTCGTGCCTGCCACCGGCGGAGGCGATGACGACGCGCTCGTCGTCGGAGGTCTCGACCTTCCCTTCCAGGCCCGGATCTAGCCCGGCGTCCTTGAGGTAGTGCAGCAGCTCCTCGGCCTCGTTCTCGAAGCGCAGGACGACGACGTTGGCGCCGATCTCGACGTCGGCCAGCAATGCGCCCTGCTCGCGGACGCCCTCGACGATCGGGTGCCCGTGCGGGCAGGTCGTCGCGTCGCCGATCGCCGCCCGCATCCGCTCCTCCAGCACCGGGCTCATCGCATGCTCGATCCGCTCGGCCTCCTCGTGGACCTCGTCCCAGGGGATCCCGAGGACGTCGGTGAGGAAGCGCTCGATCATCCGGTGGCGGCGGACGATGTAGCTGGCGTGCTCGCGCCCGGACTCGGTGAAGGAGAGCGATTTGTTCGGGTTGCGCTCGACGTAACCGTCCTCGACCAGGCGGCCGATCATCTCGTGCACGGTCGGCGGCGAGAGCTGCATCGCCCGGGCGATGTTGGCGCCGGTCATCGGCAGCCCGGCCTCCTCGAGCCAGAACATGATCTCCAGGTACTCCTGCTCGGCGACGGTGGCGTTCTCGGCGGCCATGGATCGATACTAGTGGAGGCTCAGCGGCGTTCCATCAGGCTGGAGACGACCGCCTCGTAGAAGCCCTCGCCCATCTCGCCCTCGGTGACGGTGACGTTGTCCCAGGCGGGGAGGGCGCCGCGCAGGCCGGCGTCGTTCTGCGGGCCGTTGGCGACGACGAAGAAGCGACCGACCGCGGCCGCCACCTCGAGGTCCTCGACCGAGTCGCCGACCGCGATGCAGTCGGCGGGGTCGTAGCCGCGGGCGCGAGCGTGGCCGGCAACCGCCGCCGCCTTGCTGACCTGCTTCGGGACCAGGTGGTAGGCGTGGGTGCGGCCCTCGACGGTCGGCATCGGCCGGCCGATCGCGCCGTTGTCGAGCAGGCGCAAGTCGTCGTCGCCGCGCTCGTGCAGGAGCGCGTTCGCCTCCTCGACGTCGACCTTGCCGCGGAAGAGGTGGGAGAGGACGCGGCCGTGGTGCCAGGGCGAGTGGTACTCGAGCCGCCCCTCGAAGTGCTCGAACAGCAGCTTCGGGATCCCGCGCTCCTCGATCTGCTCGTAGATCGTCCCGTCCTCGTTCGGGGCCATCTCGCCGGTCATCAGCGTCGTCTCGCCGTCGATCGCGAAGGCGCAGCCGGCCTCGTAGATGTAGGAGGTCTGGCCCATCAGCCGCGCCGCCTCGTGCACCTGCGGCTCGCGGCGGCCGGACATGATCACGACCTCGGCGCCGACCCGGTGGCAAGCCTCCAGCGCCCGCGCCTGCGCCAGGCTGAAGCCGCCCTCGGCGTCGCGGAACAGCGAGCTGCCCCGCCCGAGCAGGGTCCCGTCGAGGTCGGTGTAGACGCAGGCGAGCGGCATCGGCCGGTCGCTACGGTAGCGGGCAATGGCGTGGAGGCTGACTGACCGGACCCTCGACCTGGCGCGGCCGATCGGCGCCGGGATCGTCAACGTCACCGTCGACTCGATGTTCGAGGGGGCTCGGAGCGGGACGCCGGAGCAGGCGGTGCACGATGGGATGGCGCTGGTCGAGGCGGGTTTCGGGATGCTCGACATTGGCGCGGTGGCGGCGAAAGCAGGCCCGCCGGTGCCGCCCGAGGACGAGGCCGCGGCGCTGGTCCCGGCGGTGGAAGGGCTCGTGCGTCAATCGCGTGGTTCCTTTCGCACCGATGACGTGCAAAAGGAACCACGCGATGTGCCGGTGTCCGCCGACACGTTCTCGGTCGAGGTGGCGCGGGGGGCGCTCGCGGCGGGGGCCGTTGTAGTCAACGACATCTCCGGCGGTTGCGAGGAGATGTTCGAGCTGGTCGCCGAGACCGGCTGCGGCTACGTGCTGATGCACATCGAGGGGCCGCCGCGGGTCGACCGGCCCTGGCGCCAGTACGACGACGTCGTCGATCACCTGCGCGCCTGGTTCGAGGGGAGAGTCGAGCTGGCCCGGGAGCTCGGGGTGGCGGAGGAGCAGATCGCGATCGACCCGGGACTCGACTTCGACCTCAGCCCCGAGCAGGACCTGGAGATTCTGCGCCGGCTCGGCGAGCTGCGCGCGCTCGGGCTCCCCTTATATGTCTCGCTCTCTCGCAAGGACTTCATCGGAGCGGTGCTGGCCGGGTCCTGGGACGAGCGGCTGCCGGCAAGCGAACGCGAGTGGGGGACGGTCGCCGCTGTGACCTTGGCGGTGCGCGAGGGCGCCGACGTCCTCCGCATCCACGACCGCAGCTCCCTGCAGGCGATGCACGTCGCCGCCGAGATCTGCCGCCCGGTCGGGAGCGGCGCCTGATGGCTCGCAGTGGCTCCCTCCTCGCTTCCGATTGGGCGATCGCGATCGACCCCGCGCGGCGCGACGGGCGGATCGTCGCCGAGTCTTCCGAAGAGGAGCGGCGGTCGCTGCCGGCGCCGCTGCCGGTCGAGCTGCACCCCGGACTGCGGGACGCGCTCGGGCGGGTCGGCATCGACTCTCTATATACGCACCAGCTGCGCGCCTTCGAGCTGGCCGAGGACTCGAACCTGGTGATCACCAGCGGCACCGCCTCGGGCAAGAGCCTCGCCTTCAACCTGCCGGTGCTGAACTCGATCGCCTCCCGCCCCAAAGACCGGGCGCTCTACCTCTACCCGACCAAGGCACTGGCCCAGGACCAGGCGCGCGCCCTCGCGCGGCTGCGCCCGCCCGGCCTGCGCGAGGCGATCTACGACGGCGACACGCCGCGCGAGGAGCGCCCGGCGATCCGCCGTCGCTCCAACCTCATCCTCACCAACCCGGACATGCTTCACGTCGCCATGCTCCCCAACCACAAGAGCTGGGGCGACTTCCTCGCCAACCTCGAGTGGGTCGTCGTCGACGAGGCCCACACCTACCGCGGCGTCTTCGGCTCCCACGTCGCCAACGTGCTGCGGCGGCTGCGGCGGCTGGCCCGTGCCTACGGCCGCGAGCCGCGTTTCCTGCTCGCCTCGGCGACGATCGCCAACCCGCTCGAGCTGGCCGAGGAGCTTGTGGGGACGCCGTTCTCACCCGTCGACGATGACGGAGCGCCTCGGGCCGGCCGCGAGATCGCGATGTGGAACCCGCCGCTGATCGACGAGCGCAGCGGTACCCGGCGCTCCGCCCTCTCCGAGGCTGCCGACCTGCTCGCCGAGCTGGTCTCCCAGAACGTGCGGACGATCTGCTTCCTCAAAAGCCGGCGCGGGATCGAGCTGATCCAGCGCTTCGCCCGCGAAAACCTCGAGCGCCGCGGCAAGCCGGAGCTGGCAAAGCGGATCGCCCCCTACCGCGGCGGCTACACCCCGCAGCAGCGGCGCGAAATCGAGGGCCGCCTCGCCGCCGGCGAGCTGCTGGCGGTCGTCGCCACCGACGCGCTCGAGCTCGGGATCGACGTCGGCGAGCTCGACGCGGCGATCTGCACCACCTTCCCCGGCACCGTCGCCAGCCTGCGGCAGATGTGGGGCCGGGCGGGGCGCCGTCGCCGTGGCCTCGCCGTCTATGTCGCCGGCCAGGACGCCCTCGACCAGTTCTTCTGCCGCCACCCGGAGGAGTTCCTCGGCCGCCCGGTCGAGGCTGCGATCCTCGACCACGGCAACGACCAGATTGCCTCCCGGCACCTGATCGCCGCCGCCTACGAGCTGCCGCTGACCAACGAGGATGACGAGGTCTTCGGGGACGGCTGGCGCGAGCGGGCTGAACGGTTGGTCGCCGCCGGCGAGCTGCGCGCCGTCGGCGGCAAGCTGCTGCCGCGGCGGCCGGAGTTCGTCGCCAACAAGATCGCCCTGCGCTCGGCCTCCGCCGACTCGGTTGCGGTGATCGAGCGCGACGCGGGGGAGATGCTGGGGTTAGTCGAGGCCGAGCGCGCTTTCACCACGATCCATCCCGGCGCCGTCTACCTTCACCTCGGCCGCTCCTACGAGGTCGACCGCCTCGACATCGAGGAGCGGCGGGCGATCGTCTCCAGCTTCGACGGCGACTGGTACACGCGGCCGAAAAAAGAGACCGAGATCTACATCGAGCGTGTGCACGAGCAGCGTGAGGTCGCCGGGGTGCAGCTGAATTTCGGCGAGGTCTCGGTGACCGAGCAGGTGATCGCCTTCCAGCGGGTCAGGATCGCCGACCAGGAACCGATCGACATCGTCGCCCTTGAGCTGCCCGAGCAGAACTTCGTCACCCAGGCGCTCTGGTATGTGCTGCCGGACCAGCTCAGCGGCAAGCTGCCGACCGAGGCGCTGCTCGGCTCCCTACACGCAACCGAGCACAGCCAGATCGCGGTGTTGCCACTGATTGCCATGTGCGATCGCTGGGACATCGGCGGGCTCTCGACCAACGTCCACTTCCAGACCGGCCGCTCGACGATCTTCATCTACGACGGCCACCCCGGCGGGGTCGGGATCACCCGCCGCGGCTACGAGGAGTTCGAGCGCCTGCTCGGCGACGCCGAGCGCCTGATCGCCGAGTGCCCCTGCGAGTCTGGCTGCCCCTCCTGCGTCCAGAGCCCCAAGTGCGGCAACCTCAACGAACCGCTGCACAAGGCGGGAGCGCTGGAGCTGATGCGGCTGATGCGGGTAGAGCTCTAGGGCCAGAGCCGGCGCAGGGCGAGGATCGCGAAGGCGTGGGACCAGGCGAGCGGGGTGGTCGAGGTGGGGACGCCGGTGCGGTGGTCGACCCGCTCGGGGAGGGTCCCGGCGGAGGCGGCGGCGCGGCGGAGGTCAGCGAGCAGGCGCAGTGCCTCCCGACGTTCCCCGAGCGCGGCGAGGGACCACGCCGTCCAGGCGGTCGGCGCAGACCAGGGATCGACCCCGGGCCAGCCCTCCCCTGGGGTGATCCCGAAGCGCCCGCCGCGCTCAGCCAGAGCCAGCATCGTCCTCCGCGCCGCCGGGTAGAGCTCCCGGCGCCTAAATGGCTCGACCGCCCACGCCGCCGCCGAATCGAGGCCCGAGTCCGGATCCCCTAGCTGGCGCATCAGCTGAAGGGTCGATTCCTCTCTATATAAGGGTGCCTCCGTTTCCCCCGCGGCGATCGCATTGCCGAGGTAGTCGCCGGGGTTGCCCTCCTGGTAGTCGGCGTGGTCGCGCCAGGGGGTCGGATAGGTGGGGGAGAGGATTCGGACTGCGTGCTCTGCCGAGTCGATCAGTCCGGACGCCTGGGCCGCGGCGGCGACCCAACCGATCGCGTCGCCCTGGGCCGGCCGCCCCGGCACCGGGCTGCCATCGCCGTGGAAGCGGGCTGCCTCCTCCAGACCGAGGCCGAGCAGGAAGCGGGTCGTTTTCTCGGCTTCCACGCGGTAGCCCGCAGCGGCAAAGGCGAGCGCGGCGGCCGCTGCGTCGCGCGGCCAGACATAGGCCCAGCCGTCGCGGACGCCGGCGGCGACCGCGCCGCTGCGGCGGTCGGTGAGCGCATGGAGTACGAGCAGCGAGCGCTCGTACATCTGATCCGCCCACGGTGGCGCCGATGGCGAGAGCGGCCGGGCGCGTCGCAACCAGCGACGGGCTTCGCGTTCCGCGGCTGCGACGATCGACCGCGCCGCGCCGTCGTCGCAGTGCAGCCGCCTCCAGGCCGCCGGCTCGTTCGAGCGCAGCTCGATTCGCGCATCAGCGTGGCCCCCGGTGAGGCAGGCGAGGCGGGATCGATTCGCGGCGTAGGTCACCCGAACGAGCGCGCTCCCGAACCGCGCGGTAGTGACCACCACGTTCGTCCCAGGCCGATACCGCTGCTCAACCGAGTCCGCGTCCCAGAGCGGTCGCGCTCCGCCCCCGCCGAGCGAGACCCAGGGCGCCATCCCCGTGTCCGCCGGCACCGTTCCCGCCGCCTGCCGCGCCGAGGGGTTGTCGATCAGCGCCCGCCCCGCCGGCCCCGGCACCCGCAGGTCGACCACGTCGCCGTAGGCGTCGATCGCCGCGGTCAGGCCGCCCTCCCCAACGACCGCCGTCCCCAGGAACGGCGGTGGCTCACCAGGCAGCCCCACCGGCGTCCGCGGATCCGCCCCCGACCCGCCCGAGAGCAGCAGCGCTCCCGCCGCTGCCACGGCGACCAGCCCCAGTAAAGCCCGAGCCCAGCCCATCTCCCCATGCAATCAGCCCCGGCCCCTTCGCTCCCGGTAGCCTTCCCTCCGGCGCCCCGCGCGCTGCCAGGCGAGATAGCTCAGTTGGTAGAGCACACGACTGAAAATCGTGGTGTCCCCGGTTCGAATCCGGGTCTCGCCACTCTGCGGCGCGCTTTATCCACACGGCCTCGAAGCGCGCAAGTATCGTCGAGCGCTTGATGCGGGAGATCATCGAGTTCTGGCGGGCAGTGGAGATGTTCAGCCCGCCGCCAATTCCAGCGGCCCGCCCGAAGCAGGAGGTGTTCGACATCGCCCCCGGTGAGCCCCTGCCCTGGGAACCCGGGCACCCCGTGCAAGCCGGCCGGCTACCCGAGGACCGGGTGTGGCGGCACACCGTTTACGTCGGCCTCTACCCACGCGAAGCAGTTTTCTCGGCATTGAAGGACGTCTTTCCTCCCTCCTCCGATAGCTACGAGGAGCGCCTCTCGGGGGAGACCGCCCTGTTGTGCTTCGCGGTTTCGGAGGAGGGCATCCTGATTGAGGGGTCCGTGGTTCTCTCGGCTTGTGCGTGGGCGACGGCCCGGGCCCATGATCCGGGGCCGACGGCGGCCGCTTGGCTCGACGGTTTCGCCGCCGTCGAACGCGGCTTTGCCTCGGGCCTGGAGGAAACGCTCCTTGGCAGGACCGAGGAGCCACACGAGCCGGTCGTCATCGATTGGAGTGTCCTCACCGATTGCCGCGAGGACGCGATCGAGGCTTTGGGCGTGGAGGGCGTGCTGCCGATCTCCGGGGTCAGGGTCAGCAGTGACGTCGTCGGGCTGCGGAGCGCCGGCGCCGTCGAGCACGACTTCCTAAATAGCTTCATTGCCGATGATCTGGCCCGCGTCGCCGATGCGGCAGCTGCGGGTGATGTGGGTGCTGCTCTTAGCGACTACCTACGATCAAAGGCCGAGCTCGACATCGACGGCCGAATCGACGTCCGCACCCGCCTCGACCAAGTCCGCCGTGCCACCGATCCCGATCGTCTGCCCCTCGGCCGCTGGCCGGCTGGCCCGGGGCAGCCGTTGGGCCTGGGCCAGCAGCTAGCCGTCGACGAGGCCGCTGCGATGCCGCGCGCCGGCAGTCATCTCTTCGCCGTCAACGGCCCCCCCGGCACCGGCAAGACGACGATGCTGCGCGACCTGGTCGCGGCGCTGGTCACCGAACGCGCGGAGCGGCTGGCCGCGCTGGCCGACCCCGCGGATGCATTTCTCGACGAACCCGATCGCTGGGAGGTGACGCCATATCGGCGCGTGATCCATCGGCTGCGGCCCGAATTGACCGGATTCGAGCTGGTTCTGGCTTCCAGCAACAATGGGGCGGTCGAGAACGTAACCCTCGAGATCCCTGCGAGCGAGGCGATCGATGCTCACTGGCACGAGCGGGCCGAGGGCATCGACTATTTCCCGGCCCTCGGCGAGCGGGCAATAGGTGCCGACCGGTCCTCCGACGGCGCCTGGGCGCTGGTAGCCGCGCGGCTCGGCAACAGTCAGAACCGTAAGGAATTCGTCAGCCGAGTTTGGTGGACCGAGCAACGGAAGAAGGGCGACAAGCGCCCGCCGCCGCCCCCGGGCCTGCGCGAGATCCTCAGCGGATGGGAGAAACACCCTGAGGGCCCGTCTTGGGCTGAGGCCGTGGCGGCGTTCGAGCAGGCGCGTGATCGGGTGACGGCGCTCCGCGAGGATCGGCTCCAGGTGTCCGCGGCTCTCGACCGGGCTGCGGCGCTCGAGTCCGCCTTGGAGACGGCTCGGGCTGCTGAGCGGGCCGCGAGCGAGCGGGTCGAGGCCTCGCGACCGCGGCGCGAGGAGCTGGCATCCCTGCAGCGCACGCGCGAGGACGAGCGTCGTCGCCGGGTTGAGGGTCGTGAGGAAGAGCTACGCAGGCGCCCCTCGGTCATCAGGTTTCGCGCTCGCGCCGCCTGGCGCGAGCGGGACGAGGAATTCGCTGCCGCGATTGCGGTGCTGGACACGACTCTCGATCAGATCGGCGAGGAGCTGCAGGTGCTGGAAGGGGAGGCGCGGACGCAGGCCGAAGCCGCCGCGGCGCTCGCGGTGGCCGAGCAGGAGCAAGATGCGGCTCGCCGGGTTCTGGCGCGCTATCGGCAGCAGGCCGGCGCCCTCCTGCCGGACGCGGGGTGGCTGGGCGACCGCGCGGCGCGTGAGCGGCAGGCACCGTGGACTGACAGCGCGTGGAACGAAGCCCGCACCGACCTGTTTCTGGCGGCTCTCGCCCTCCACCGAGCGTTCCTCGTCCATGCCGCGAAGCCGATGCGCCAGACCCTCGACGGCGCGATGGACGTCCTCTCCGGCCGATCTCCGGCGGACCTATCTGCGGATGCGGCCCGAGCCGCCTGGCAGGCGCTCTTCCTGCTCGTTCCCGTGGTCTCAACGACCTTTGCCTCAGTCGGGCGCTTGTTCGGGCGACTGGGCCGCGAGTCACTCGGCTGGCTGGCGGTCGACGAGGCCGGCCAGGCCACGCCGCAGAGTGTGGTCGGGGCGCTGTGGCGCTGCCAGCGGGCGGTGATCGTCGGCGACCCCCAGCAACTGGAGCCAATCACCACCGTCCCGTTCAGGGCCGAGCAGGCGATTCGGGAGCACTACGGCGTCGAGGAGGAGTGGCTGACTGGTCGCACCTCCGTGCAGGGAATCGCCGACCGCCTCAACCGCTTTGGCACGATGCTGCCAGGGTCCGAGCGGCCGCTGTGGGTCGGAGCGCCGCTCACCGTCCACCGTCGCTGCGATGAACCTATGTTCGGTCTTTCCAACCAGATCGCCTACGACGGCCTGATGATCGAGGCCACCGACCCAGCGCTCGGCCGGGATTTCGTCGACCGCCACCCGACTCTCCCGCAGAGCAAGTGGATCAACGTCAGCTCGGAGGCCTCCCAGGGCAACTGGATCCCCGCCGAGGGGGAGGAGGTCGACCGCATCCTCGCCCACCTCGAGGGAATCGGGTTTGACTTCACGCAGGTAATGGCGATCGCCCCCTTTCGCGATGTCGCCCGCCAACTTGAGCAACGTTGCTGGGGACACCGCGGGTTGCGCGCAGGAACGATCCACCGTGCCCAGGGCAAGGAGGCCGACATCGTGATCCTTGTGCTCGGCTCAGAACCCTCCCGCGAGGGAGCCCGGGCCTGGGCGGCGAGCAAGCCGAACTTGCTGAACGTTGCGGTTAGTCGGGCGCGCAGGCGGCTGTACGTGATCGGCGATCGGGAGGCGTGGCAACGACAGCGGTACTTCGATCTGTTGGCGGATCGACTGCCGCACGATCGCCGCCGCACCTGAGCCTGAGTAGATCGCTAGGGAAGAGCGCGCGCATTCGGGCTCTGGACGACCCGGAATCTGTCTCTGGCAATCGGGCCGCGGAGACCGGTCAAGCCTATGGCGCGCACTCTGAACACGTGGCGGCCGAGAGGCGTTCGCTGGGGCAGGACACCGAGTAGAGCATGCTCTGGAGGCCGCGGCCCGGCTCGGAACCGGCGGAGGCCACGTTCAAGCGATCGCTGTGCCAGGCCGAGGCGCCCTCGCCCGGGTGGGTAGAGGTTGCCACCACGCTGGTTTCCCCGACCGCCACGCAGAGACTGGGGCTCGGACAGGAGATGCCCAGGAGCTTCGAATGGATCGGATCCGTCATCGGCAGGGCGATCCCGCGCCAGTCGGCCGCCTGCGCCGCGGAGGCAGTTCCAGCTGCGACGAGCAAGACCAGCAGGCAGCTGCCGAAGGGGCTTAGTCGCCGCCATCGCCACACCTTTCTCCTTGCCCCTGCCACTGGGCCAGAGTCTAGGTCAGGCCCGTGCGTGGGATTTCCGTTGCAGGAGCGTCGATCCGTCCGAGGGCGGCGGCACCATCGGGACATGTTCCAAATTCTCGTTGCCTGCTCGAGCTGTGAAGAGGAGACCGAGGTCCTAGTGGACGATCTCGAGGCCGTCGACCGCGAGGTATGCCCTTGCGGCTACAGCTACGTCGTCCTCGCGGTCAGCGAATTCGAGCCTGTGTATGCGGAGCAGGCGCAGGTGATCGAGCTGCCGCGGCGGCAGAAGCTCTCGCACGCGGCGTAGAGTTCCCGCAGCCTCCCCTGGCCCGCGTAGAGCGTGCATTATGGCGAGATGTCGTCATTCTGCATGGTAAAATGACGACTAGATGTCATTACGCGTTCTACAGCGAATGTATCGCCCCCCGCGGAGCAGCTTCTTCCTTTTCGGGCTGCGTGGCGTCGGGAAGAGCACCTGGGTCAGGGAGCAGTTCCCGCAGGCGCACCGGTTCGACCTACTCGATGAGGGCCTCTACCAGAGCCTCTTGGCCGACCCTGCTCAGTTTGCCGGCGAGCTTCGCCGTCTCGATCCCGGGAGCTGGGTGGTGGTCGACGAGGTCCAGCGGTTGCCCGGCCTGCTGAACGAGGTCCATCGCTTCATCGAGGAGCGGGAACTTCGCTTTGCGCTGCTCGGCTCGAGCGCGCGCAAGCTCCGCGCGGCGGGAGTCAACCTGCTCGGAGGGAGGGCTCTGTGGCGGGAAATGTTTTCGCTCACCCCGCAGGAGCTGGGCGAGGATTTCGAGCTCGACCGCGCACTGCAGCTCGGCTCGCTGCCCCTGGTTCTCGCCGCCGGTTCCCCGCCCGAGACCCTGCGGGCTTACGTCCAGCTATACCTGCGGGAGGAGATCAAGGGAGAGGCCCTGGTGCGCAACCTGCCCGGCTTCGCACGCTTTCTCCCGGTTGCCGGTCTCTTCCACGGCCAGGTCCTCAACGTCGCCGGACTCGCCCGAGACGCCGGTGTCGCGCGGACCACCGTCGAGGGTTACCTCGAGGTGCTGGAGGACACGCTGCTCGCGCGGCGCCTGCCGGCATACGAGACGCGCCTGCGCGCGCGCGAGCGCAAGCACCCCAAGCTCTACTGGATGGACCCGGGGGTCGCCCGCGCGGCGAAGGGGTCCTTCGGGGAGGTCGCGCCGGAGGAGCGAGGGCACCTGCTCGAGGGTTGGGTACACACGCTGCTTCGCACTTACATGGCCGAGAACGAGCTCGCCGAGGAGATCGCCTTTTGGGCGCCTACCGCCGCAAAGCGTCTCGAGGTCGACTTCCTGATCCGCCGCGGCGAGGAGCGGTGCGCGTTGGAGGTGAAGGCCGCCACGCGTGCCCATCCCGGTGACCTGGATGGCCTGCGGGCGATCGGCGAGTTGTCCGGCCTGCGCCGGCGGATCCTCGTCTACCGCGGCGAGCGGCCGACGCGAACCGAGGACGGGATCGACGTCTGGCCGGTCGAGACCTTCCTCGAAGCCCTCGCTGCGGACAGCATCTGGCCCTGAGCACGCAGAAGGCGCTTCAGCAGGTCCAGTCGCTGACGCCGGTCACCTGTACGCCCGGTTCGGGCGGTTTGCGGGCCAGGCGGACCAGGCGGGTGCAGAGGAAGTTGCCCTGCTCTCCCGTCTTGCGGTGGTCGAAGATCCGACAGAGGACGACGCTGTTGGCGAGGCGGCGGCAGTTCTGGACGCCGGCGTTGTGGCAGCTGCTGTCGTGGTTGCAGGTGCTCTCGGCGAAGGTGTCGGCGCGCTCCCGCGCATCCGGGATCGAAAGCGTCTCGCCCGCCAGGGCCGGCGGCGCGCTGACCAGGAGCAGCGAGGCGGCGGCGAGCAGGAGGGCGAGACGGCGGCTCACGGCAGGGCGTCCGGATTGAGCCTGGGGATCGGGGCTTTGGCGATGTACTGCCCACCGGCCGTCAGGGTCACGTCTTTGTCCTTGACGAAGTCGCGGACGGCGACGGTCCCTTCGGCGACTTTGAAGAGGGTGGAGGAGTCGCAGCGGTCGACCACCAGCCAGGTGGTCCCGCGCACCGTCGCCGAGCCGTAGCTGCCGCTGGTCGAGTAGTTGCCTTTGCCGCTGCCCCAGAGCCGGCGCCCGTGCTTGCCGCCGCTGCTGATCCGCGCGGTTGCTTCCTTGCCGGCGCCGCGCCGCTCGCACATCCGCCGGCCGGCCAATTTCAGCCCGACCGTCTGGTTATCGCCTTCGTCCTGGCTGGCGACGAAGACGCCGCCCCAGAAGTGGGCGCCCTGCAGTTCGTTAGAGGAGCCTTTCGAAGCAGTCAGGTCGACGACCCCGTGGCGGGTGTTGATCAGGCAGCCCATCGGCACCTGTTTGAAACCGGTCAGGGGCGCGGAGGCGGTTTCGCCCGGACACTGCAGTTCGATCGACCCTTCGACCGGTTCGAGGTTGAAGGTCTTGCCGGCGACCGGTTTCGGCGGCCCGGTGTAGATGGAGAAGGCGGCGAAGGCGGGGGTCGGGTCGACGTGGCCGAGTGCGTCGGTCGCCCTGACTTCGAAGAAGTGGTTCCCGTCGGCGAGCGAGCTGTAGCTCTGCGGTGAGCTGCAGCCGCTCCAGGCGGCGGGATCGTCGGAGTCGATCCGGCATTCGAAGCTGCCGAGCTCCGAGGCTTCGAAGGCGAAGGAGGCCGAGGAGGTTTCGATCGTCCCGCTGGGAGCGGAGGAGATAACCGTCTCGGGCGAAGTGGTGTCGATCGCGAATCCGGCTACCGCGGGCGTCGGGTCGACGTTGCCCGCCAGGTCGGTCGCCCTGACTTCGAAGTTGTGGGACCCGTCGGCCAGCCCGGAGTAGTTCTGGGGCGAGTCGCAGGCGGTCCAGCCGTCCGGGTTGACCGAGTCGAAGCGGCATTCGAAGCTGCCTTCCTCGCTCGCTTCGAAGTCGAAGCTCGCCGAGCCGCCCGCGATCGTTCCGCTCGGCCCGCTGGTGATCGTCGTCTGCGGCGGTTCGAGATCGGGGTGGGCGTCGACGGTGAAGGTCCGGACCGAGGGCACCGGGTCCGGGTGGAGGGGCTTGTTCAGAGCCCGCACTTCGAAGACGTGCGCGCCGTCGACGAGTCCTGAGTAGGTCTGCGGCGAGCTGCAGCCGGCCCAGTCGGCGGGATCGCTGGAGTCGAGGCGGCACTGGAAGCCGCCCTGCTCGGGCGAGATGAAGGCAAACGAGGCCGAGTCGGTATTGATCGTTCCGCTCGGGCCGGAGGTGATGATCGTGTTGGTGACCGCGGCTGAGCCGCCCGCAACCCACACCGTGAACGCAATCACCGCAATAGCCGCCGCCACAAGGGGTTTACGGGGCATGGAAGCAGGGAACCTTACCTAGTCGTCTTTTCAGGCTCAATCTTTAGCCATACCGAGAATTAGGGGATAAACGTCCAGTCCGAGTGACCCCGATCGGCCGCTCGGTGGCATAGCCTGCGGGTTGATGAGCGCGCTCCCGAGGCACCAGTCGTGACCTGGGTCGAGGTCTTTGCCGTGCTCGTCGTCTCCCATCTGGTCGGCGATTTCCTCCTGCAGACCGACTGGCAGGCGCGCAACAAGGCGGGCGGCCTCGGCCCCGAACCGCTCCACCGCCGCGCCCTCGTCAGCCACGTCCTCACCTACATGGCCGCCTTCATCCCGGCCCTGGTCTGGATCGCGATCGAAACCGACGTTGCCTGGGCCGTGGTGATCGCCCTGGCGATCGCGATCCCCCACCTGATCCAGGACGACCGCCGCCTGCTCTGGGCCTACATGGCCCGGGTCAAGGGACTGACCGAGACCTCCTCAGGCCTCGGCGTGGCCGTCGACCAGTCCTTTCACGTCGTCTTCCTCTTCGCCACCGCCCTGCTCGTCGTCGCCTGAGGTCGGCCCGCCGCGGGTCGGCAGCGTCCAGACGGTGATCGGCTGGGTGCGCCCGCGCACCTCGAACTCGCCAACCAGCTCAAGGTCCGCCACCTCGCGCTGCAGCGCTGCCCGAGTCGAGTCAGCGATGAAGGCCTGGTGGCCGCTGCCTTTCGTCATTCCCTCCAGCCGCGAGGCGGTGTTGGTGGTGTCGCCGATCGCCGTGTACTCGACTCGCCGCTCGGAGCCGACCTGGCCGGTCATCACCGTGCCGGTGTTAAGCCCGATCCCCATGTCGAACCCGCGCCCCATCCCGGCCCCTTCCATCCACTCGTTGAAGCGCGGCAGCCGCATTTCCAGCATCTCCCGCGCCGCGGCGACGGCCCGGTCGGCGTGGTCGGGCTGCTCCAGCGGCGCCCCGAACAGGGCCATGATCCCGTCCCCCATGTAGGCGACGAGGGTGCCGCCGTGGTCCATGATCGCGTCGCTCATCTCGCCGAGGTAGCGATTCAAGACCTCGATCACCGCTTCCGGCGCCAGCTGCTCGGAGTAGCTGGTGAAGCCGCGCAGGTCGCTGAAGAGGATCGTCGTCTCCCGCCGTTCCCCGCCGAGCCGCAGGTCCTCGTCAGTGCGGGCGAGGACTTCGCTGACCACCGCCGCCGGGACGAAGCGGGCGAAGGTGTCGTGGACCCGCTGGCGCTCGAAGGCGTCGAGCACGTAGTTGACCGCGAGCGCGCCGAGGGCGGAGACAACGAGTCCCAGCAGCGGGTAGACGAACGGCAGCACCGTGCCGGAGTCGAAGGCGACCTGGACGGCGACGGTGTAGAGGAGCGCCAGGGCGACCGCGAGGAGCAGCGCCGGCAGCGGGTTGAGCCGGACGGTGACGGCGGCGGGAACCGCGGCGAGCAGGAGGATCACGAGCAGGTCGACAAACACCCCGGATGAAGTGAGGGGAAAGCCGTGGAGCGCGGTCCAGGCGGCGTTGGCCTGGATTTCCGGCCCCGGCATCAGTTCGTCGCCGCTGGTCGAGGTCGGGTGGACGTCCTGCAGCGAGGGAACCGAGGCGCCGACGATCACGGTCTTGCCGCGGAACGCCGAGGCCGGCACCTTGCCGGCCAGCACCCGCGAGTAGGAGTAGTGGGCGAAGGTCTTCGGCGGCCCCCGGTAGTCGATCCAGGCTTCGCCGTCACCTTCCATCTCCGCCGGGTCGATCTTCTCCGCCCCGGCCGCTTCGGCGACCGCGACCCCGAAGCTGACGAGGCCGTCGATCTCGTAGTGCATCTTGCGGATCACCCCGCCGGCGTCCGGCTTGACGACGGTGTTGGCGGCGCGGGCGCCGATTTCGTTGACGACTTCTTCGCCGCCGAAGATCCGGCTTTCGCCGCGGTCGGTTTCGGTGGTCGAGAGGACCACCCCGCCCGCCCGCGCCACCGCTTCGACCAGCGCGTTGTCCTCCTTCGGCGTCGTCGGCTCGGTGAACTGGATGTCGACGGCGATCGCCTTTGCCCCCGCTTCCCGCAGCCGGTCGATCACCTGCGCGTGCTCGGAGCGCGGGTACGGCCACTGCACGCCGAGCTCGCTGAAGGTGCGATCGTCGACCTCGACCAGGGCGAATTCCCGCGGCTGTTCCTGCGTCCCCCGGACCGAGAAGCGGGCGTCGACGCTCTGCTGCTCAAGCGCCCGCATCAGGTGCGTCGCGTAGGCGGCGACCGCGATCGCCGCGGCGCCGAGGACGACGAGCAGGATCGCCAGTTCGCGCCGCCGCCGCAGCCCGCCGCGCGAGGTCAATCCGGGACCACCGCGGCGGAGTGGTCGCCGGGCCAGCGCTCGTCGGAAACCCGGTGGGCGAGCTGTCGAGATCGCCGGTGCCCGGTGACGGCGAGGAGGAACTGGTCGCGGTCGAGCGCCAGCAGGCGGGTGTCGGCGGTCGCCCGCACCGTCGCCGTGCGGGGGACGTCGTGGAGCAGGGCGATCTCGCCGAAGCATTCGCCGGCGCCCTCGTTGCGGCGGAAGACCCCGTCTTCGAAGACCTCGACCTCGCCGTCGCGGATGAGGAAGAAGCGGTCGCCGATCTCCCCCTGGACGATCACGTCTTCGCCGGCCGAGAACTCGACCGGCTGCAGGTCGTGGCTGAGTCGCTCAAGCGTCGCCAGCGGCAGCGGCGCGAAGATCGAGCTGCCGCGCAGCAGCGAGTAGCGCTCCTCCTCGACCGGCGCCCCGACCTCGTGGGCGCGCAGCCGCGTCCAGCAGAGGGTGACGAAGAGGGGGATGAAGACCCCGACCGCGATCAGCGCCCCTTCGGGGTGCAGCAGTTCGACCAGGAGCACGGCTCCGATCGATCCCAGCGCCAGCGCCGTCTGTCGCGCCGCCTCGAAGGCGCCGATCACGCGGCCGAAGGTCTCGTCGGAGCCGAGCCGCTGCATCAGCGTTTTCGTCGCCACCTCGGCGAAGACGAAGCCAAACCCGATCATCAGCACGCCGGCGTAGGTCGTGCCGACCTGCGGCACCAGGCCCGGCAGCACCGTCGCCGCCCCGATCACCAGGCTGCCGCCGGCGATCGCCGGGACCAGCCTGCCGCGGTCGAAGAGCATCGCCAGCCCGACCGCGCCGAGCACCGCGCCGATCCCGATCGTCGCGTTGAGGAAGCCGACCGCGCCCTCCTCCAGGTGCAGCATCTCCAGCGCCATCACCACCACCATCACCTCGATGAAGCCCTCGAAGAAGAAGAGCAGCGCCATCGTCGCCGAGGAGAGCCGCAGGGCGGGATGGAAGAAGAGCGCCCGGGCGCCGCGGGTCACCTCGCGGAAGGCGCCGGCGACCTCGTCCTCTTCGACCTCGTACTCGGGCCGGCGGTCCTTCTGCACGCCCGGGATCAGCAGGCAGACGACGAAGGCCGCCGCAGCGGCGACGCCGATCACGAAAGCGGGCGAGGTCGGGTGGAGGAGGAGGCCGGCGACCAGCGCGGCGACCAGCGAGCCGGCGTTTTCCATCACGCTGTGGCTGACGTTGGCGGCGGAGAGCTCCCCCGGGGTGTGGACCAGGGTCGGGGTCAGCGCCGAGTGGGCGGGCGAGTAGCCGCAGACCGCGACGGCGAAGAGGGCGGGGAAGGCGAAGACGACGTCGGTGGGTGCGCCCAGCGCTGCGGCCGCGGCGGCGCCGGCGAGGACCACGGTCGAGGCGATCGCGCTGCCGAGCATCACCGTGCGCCGCGGGAAGCGGTCGATCAGCAGGCCGACCAGCGGCGAGACCAGCGCCGCCGGCAGGAAGCGGACCAGGGCGACGATGCCGACGCCGGCGGCGCCGTGGGCGTCGAACCCGTAGACGCCAAGGGCGATCGTGAAGCACCAGGTCGCGAAGGCAATCAGCGCGGTGGAGACTCCCAGCAGCGCCGAGTCCTTGTTCGCGAAGTCCATCGCGAGCGCGCGCACGCTGGTCCGAAAAGCGGTCCAGGTACGCGAGATCACCGCCGCAAGATATCTGCTGCGTTCCCGTCGATCGATACCGCTGCTGTTCCTATAGGTTTTCTGACCGTGTCGGGGGGGACCAGTCGCGACAGCGGAGATGGGCGCCGCCGAAAGATTTCCAGCTGGCTTCTAGCCGCGGTTCTCATCGCTGCCGCCGTCGCGCTCGGGTTGTTCCTGCGCCACTTGCGCGCGGACCAGGGGCAATTGCGCTCGGGCCAAGGCTCACCCTCGTCCGCCGGATCCGAGACGCAGGCGGAACTGTGGATGATCGACACGGCGGTGGAGAACCAGCTCGTCGAGTCCGCCGTCAAGACCGGCGAAGACGTCACCGCCGCGCTGGTCACGGAAACGGAGCTGGTGACGGCGGGGGCGGGCGGATCGGTCAAATCCTGGGACCGCGATGACGGGGCGCCCCTGGCCGAGACCCAGGTCGGCGCGCCGATTGAGCTGCTGGCGGAGGGGGAATCCGGTTCGCCGGTGGTAGCAGCCGTCGACCGCAGCGGCCGGCTGGCCCTGGTCGACCTGTCCGATCCGGGCCTTCTCCGGGTTCTCCCCCTCGCCGCGCGTCTGAAGGCGAAGGAAACCCCCGTCGCCCTGGCCTTCTCGCAAGACCCGGGAGAAATCGTCGCGGTCGGCAGCGGCGGCGAAGTCCTTCGCGCCGACGCCACGACCGGCACGCCCCTCTCCCGCTCGAACCTGCGCGAGATGCGAGGGGACCTGCCGTGGAAGGAAACGGGGAGCCTGGAACTCGCCGCCGCGCGGTTCGTCCCGGAAGTCTACGAAGACGAAGAAGGGCTTCTGGTCGGGTCGGCGGATGGCGCGGTGGCGGACGTCGACCTAGTCCGCGGGCAGGGGAAAACGGTGCTCGACGCCGGGATCGCGCCAGGCCGCATTCTCAGCCTCGACCGGATTCCCTACGGCGAAACCGTGCTGGCCGTCGGCACCACCGGAGGCGTGGTAACGCAGAGCGAAGAACAGGAACCGAATCCCTATCCCGGCCCCGCCATTACGGGCGTGGTCGCCGAACTCGAAGGGGGCCTCTGGGCGGGCGGAAAGGAAGGCGTCTCCTTCGGCCCCTATTTCCAACCACCCGACTCCGGTCCCCCTGTCCTCGGCTTCGAGGTCAGCTCCGACGGGATTGCAGCGATCGGTCCCAGCGGCCGTGTCAGTGTCCTTGGCCGGCCGGGAGTCGGGCTGTCGCTGGAAGAAACGGAAACCACTCCGGTCGCTGCCTTCGACTCTCACGATCGCCTGCTGCTGGCCGAAGGCTTCGACGCAAACCACGTCGAAGAGCTGCATGCGGTGCGGCCGCAGGCCCCGCTTCCCGGTGACGAATACTCAGAAGAAGACGTCAGCCAGACCTACCAGCCGAGCAAGGACTGGTGGCCGGGAGCTGAAGAAGACGAATCGGCCTTTGCCGAAGCTCCTGCTCTCTACCTGAACGACGTTGTCGGAGACGAGGAATTCGTCGCCGCCGGCGGGCAGGACCCGAACGGCGACGCCGCTGTGATGGTCTGGGACGCGAAGAGCGGCAAGCCGCTTCAGCATCTGCCCCTCGGCACCGGCGGAGTCGAAACCGAGCTGCCGAGCATCATCAGCAAGGTGCTGCTGCTGCCGGGCAAGCACGAGCTGGCTGCCTACTCGGCTACCCAGGAGCTGCTGGCGATCTGGTCGACCGACAGCTGGGACCTCGTCGACTCGATCCCGGTGGGGCCGGCGGGAAGCATCGCGCTCTCCCCCGACGAAGACACGATCCTCACTGTCGGGTTGGAACTGGAAGAAGCCGAAGAAGAAGACTACGACGAAACCAACAACCTGACCGAGCTGAAGTTCGTCGACGTTGACTCCGGTCAGGTGACCGACGAAGTCCCGACCCACGGGGTGACTGAGGCGGCCTTCTCGCCAGACGGCTCGATTCTGGCCCTGGGCGATGCAAACGGCTACCTGCGGTTGCGCTCCTCCGACGGGCGTGAGCCCGCCGGGCCGCTGGTCCACCTACGAGGTAACACCGAAGCCCTGGCCTGGCGCCCCGACGGCGAGATGATCGCGGTCTCGCTCTACCAGGGTGTGGTGCTCGTCGATCCGGCAAGCGGCGAAGTGTCCGAACCACTGCCGCCTCACGACGAATACTCACCGGCCCTCGGTCTCTCCTGGAGCTCCGACGGCAGCAGGCTGGCGACGCTCAACCCGACCGAAGACGAAGAAGGCGAAGGCTATGACCCCGGCCCGGCCGAGATCTGGACGCTCGGAGCCCAGGCGCTGGAACGACGGATGTGCGCGGTCTCGGCCTGCCGGTCGGACGAGGCGCCGTCGGGGCAGCGGGTGGACGCTTCCCATCTGTCGTCGGCCGACCTCGCCTACCGCAAGGATGGGGACCTGTTCGCCGCCGACCTCGACGGCGAGGCGACCTGGATCGGGCGGATGGATGAATTCTCGACGCCGCCCCCCTCCTATGACTGGTCCGAGGAGGGATTCGCCTGGTCGGCTCCGGGGCGGATCGGGGTTCTCCTCGACGGTGAGGAGAAGGCCCGCTTCTGGCCCTGCGTCTGCGGCGGCGTCGCCTGGAGCGGCGGCGAAGTCGTGACCCTGGAGACGAACGGCGGGAACCTGGTGAGGATCGACCCGCGGCGGGAGAAGTTGCGGGCGACGCCGGTGCACGGCCTGCCCTCGTTCCAGCCGGCGTTGCTGGGCGTGGTCGGCGGGTCCCCGATCCTCAGCGCCTACGGGAGCGAGCCGGATCGCTCGACCCCAAGCATGCTGTTCCAGGTGCGGCCCGACGGGTGGGTGCAGAAGATCACCAAGGATGCCCACGGCAGCATCTACCGGATCTGGCCGAGCTCCTCGCCAGGCAAGCTGGCTTTCGTCGCCAACCTTTCCGGCGGCGCTTGTTACTCCTTCGACCAGGTCGGCGTCCTCTCGCAGGCGGGGGGCGGGCGGCTGGAGCTGAGCTTTCCTTCCTCGCCCTTGGGAGAAGAAGAGCCGAGCTCGGTGCGCTCCCTGCAGGTAGCCGGCGACGGGACCGTGACCGCGACGATTGGCGGTATCGGCTGCACCGATGACGGCCGACCGCAGGACCACGAACCGCTCGCCAAGCGGTACCGGCTCGAGGGTGACCGCTGGACGCCGACCGGGGAAGAAGGCTATGACGTGCAAGCCGTCGCCGGGACGCCGGTGATCGAGGAATCGGAAGGCTTCTCCCGGCCTGGAACCCTGCTGGTCGGCGCTGGTGAGGACAGCCGGCAGATCGCCGCCGACATCGAAGGGATGGTGGCGCGTCCGTGAGCTGGTGGCGTCCGCAGCGACGCCGTCCTTCGCCCGAAGCGGGCATCGGCGCCCGCAGAGAGCGTGGCGGCTCGGGATGGGGATGGCGGATCCAGGTGATCTCCGCCTTTCTGGCGATCGTCGCCTTCGTCTTCCTGCTCGGCGGCAAGGTCGAAGGCCTCTTCGGCAACGAGGGCGAGGTGCGGCTGGAAGTCGCCGAAGTCGGAATCAAGAACGTCCCGGCTCAGTTCACCACGGTCGGCTACGCCGAATCCGAGCAGGTCGCCTCGACTGAGCCGCGGATCGAAGCGACCGTCCGCAACCGCGGCGATCAGACCGCCTGGATTGAGGAAGCCAGGGTCACCGTCCTCGATTCCGTCCACATCCGAACCTGCATCAACCAGGGCGGCGGGCCCGAAGTCCCCAGGACCGATCCCTACGAGGTCGAGCTGCCGGACTTCCCCGTCCTCGACCGGCGCGTGATCAAGCGAGACCTCCACGTGGAAGTTCAGCCCGGGCGCGGCGCCAGGCCGGTGCTGACGCTGCACAACGGCTGGACCGAAGCAACCAACCTCTACGCGCTCCGGGTTCAGCTCGTTGCCGGTCCCGGTGATCATCTGCTGAACCTCGGCCGCTTCGTCGTCGGGGTACCGGACCCGCCCGACCGCGGCGGCCAGGTGTTCCCGGAAAGCAACGAGTTGTTCCACGACATCTCGCGGCCGGGGGAAACGTTCAGCTCGTCGTGCTTCCGCCACAACCTCGAGGGGACGCACCGGCTGCTCTCGCAGACCGGCGAGAGGTCGGCCTACGTCGGCGCCTTCTCCCACATCGAGCTGGCTTCCGCATGGGAGCACTACGCAAGCCACGGCCCAGCTGAGGTCGAAGTCTCCGAACTCCTCGACGGCCCCTTTGCCGAAGCCGGCATCTACGCGGTCGAGGTGGCGGAGCGGACCGGCGACGAGGCTTTTGCCGCGCGAGTGCGGGCCCGGGCGGTGGCCTGGATCCTGCGGTTGGGGCGCGAAGCGCTCGACGAAGAATCTGCGGAGAGGGCGGCCGAAGATGCCGAAATGGCTCTCTCTTTGCAGGGGTCCCCAGCTGCGAGGCGGTTGCTCTGGCGCGCCGAAGCTGCTGAACGCGCTGAAGGGTAGGGCCTTGCGCGGGTCGCCTAGGACTTGAGACCATCGATTGTCCGATCAATGGAAGCCGAGACCCGCTACGCCGACTCCGACGGGGTCAGCATCGCCTACCAGGTGCACGGCGAGGGGCCGCTGGACCTGGCCTTCGTGCCGGGCTTCGTCTCCCACGTCGAGCTCTTCTGGGACGACCCGCTAACCGCCGGCTTCCTACGCCGCCTCGCCTCGTTCGCCCGACTTCCCGCAGGGGATCCCGGCGGACGGGCTCGAGCGCTGGGGCGAGATCGTCAAGCGCGACTGGGGCGGTCCGGTCGGCGTCAACATCTGGGCGCCGAGCGTGCAGGGCGACGTCGACTTCGAACGCTGGTGGGCGCGGCTTTTGCGCTACGGCACCAGCCCCGCCGGCGCCGTCGCTCTGATGGACCTCTACCGTGAGATCGACGTGCGCGGGGTGCTGCCGGCGATCGATGTCCCGACCCTGGTCCTGCAGCGCCGCGACGACCGCATCTCCACCGTCGGCCAGGGCCGCTACCTCGCCGCGGCGATCCCCGGCGCCAAGTATGTCGAGCTCGACGGCGCCGACCACCTGCCGGTCACCGGCGACCAGGACGCGCTGCTCGACGAGGTCGAAGAGTTCCTCGTCGGCAGCCGCCGCGGCTCAGAACCGGAACGGGCGCTGGCGACGGTCCTCTTCACCGACATCGTCGGCTCGACCGCACGGGCGGCAGAGCTCGGCGACCGTGCCTGGCGCCAGCTGCTCGAGCGCCACGACGCGACGGTCCGCCGCCAGCTCGACCGCTACCGCGGCCGCGAGGTGAAGACGATGGGCGACGGTTTCCTCGCCACCTTCGACGGCCCCGCCCGGGCGATCCGCTGCGCCCGCGCCCTGCAGGAGGAGGTGGCGCGGCTCGGCCTCGAGGTGCGGGCCGGCATCCACACCGGCGAGGTCGAGCTGATCGGCGACGATGTCGGCGGCATGGCGGTCAACATCGGCGCCCGGATCGGCGCCCTCGCCGGCTCCGGCGAAGTCCTCGTCTCCAGCACCGTGCGCGAGCTCGTCGTCGGCTCCGGCCTCGAGTTCGCCGACCGCGGCGTCAAGACCCTGAAGGGCGCCCCGGGCGAATGGCGGCTATTTGCGGTCTCCGCCGCGAATTGACTCACAACTTTTACATTTGCCACTATTTCCTCACAGACAATGCATTACACTCGTCATCATGGAGGCCATGGCAAGGGAAAGCTGGACCGACGCGCGACTCGATGACCTGAACGGGAGGATGTCTGAAGGCTTCCAGCGGGTCGACGCCGACATCCGCGACCTTCGCCGGATGATGTTCCAGGGCTTCATTGCGATGGCGACGATCATGATCACCTGCTTCGCAGGTCTCGCCAGCTTGATCGCCTTCTAGGTTCTTTAGCTGGCCGTAAAGAAGTTGCGACAAGGTCGCGGGCTTGGACTGGTCCCTGCTGCATGCCCTCAACAACTTCATGTACCGGCACGACGCGGTCGAGGATCCCCTCCTCTTCTACGTCAACGCCTCCGAGGCGCTCTTCGCGGCGACGCTGGCGCTGGTCTTCCTCGCCGCCCGTGGCCGGCACTTCGCGGAGTGGCGGCGGGCCTCCCTGGCGGCGGTGCTGAGCGCCGGGCTTGGCCTCGCGGTCGGCAAGGTGATCTCCGAACTCGTCGACCGCGCCCGACCCTTCGTCGCCGACCCCCACGGCGTCCACCTCTTCTCCGGTCACGCCGCCGACCCCGGCTTCCCCAGCGACCACGCCACCGCCGCCTTCGCGATCGCCGTCGCGATCCTCCTGCGCAACCGGCCGTGGGGAATAGCCGCGCTGGTCGCGGCGACGGTCCTCTCGATCGGCCGGGTCGCTCTCGGCGTCCACTACCCCAGCGATGTCCTCGCCGGCGCCGCCCTCGGCAGTGCCTCGGCCCTGGCGCTGTGGACGCCGGCGCTGCGCAGCCGGATCGACCGGTGGGCCCTGGTCGGCCGTCAGCCTTCCTCCTCGGCGGATTCCATCTCTCGATAAGCGGTCTCCTCGTCGAAGAAGGCGAGCAACGTGAGATAGGTGTAGTCACCGAGTAGATCCGGGGCCCGACTGGATTCCCCCTTGACGAGGAGCCAGTGGAGGGTGTTAGTTATAGCTCCGACCATCAGGTCACCCGTCAACGGAGGAGCCGCATGGCGCGATCCCGATTGGCGGCGCGCGCTGTCGAGAGCGCGGGCGAGGCGCTTCAAAACAAGCTCTTGAGTCTCCGCGGTGGAGCTACTGGCTCGAGATCCCTCGATGATCAGCGACTTCGCGGTATGCGGCTGTTCGGCGACGAACTCCAACAGGACCCGAAGCGCACGCCGCAGGCCGGCCGGCCAGTCTGTTCCTTCTCGGCCGGCGGCCAGCATCTTCTCGCACAACTCCTGAGCCCTGCGGTCATAGGCAAAGCGGAAGCATTCGTCGATGCTGCCAAAGAAGCGGTGGAACGAGTCGCGGGTTGTCTGGGCGTCTTCGACGACAACCTGTACGTTCGTGTTCTCAAGCCCCTCCCGACCGGCGACCCGGAGGACGGCATCGCAGAGGATCTGCTTCTGTCCCCCGCGCTCATGAGCGCCGTCTCCCTCCTCGCGACTGGTGCTCCCCCGCATCCGCTCGGGTACCCTAAACCATCTTTGGGAACGATGAGGAACTACGGTGTAGGCAAGTGTCTGGGGAAACCGATGCTTTTTAACTCTCCAGTAAAAAAGAAATGGTCGGGTGAAGCGGTATCGTCAACCTATGCGCGCCCTTCCGGGCAAGTCCTCACGTCTTCCCCCCGGCAGGCTGCCGGTAAGCCGAGACGCCGCCCCCGCCGATCAAAGGCGGCGGATCCTCAAGGCCGCCGCGGACCTGATCACCGAGCATGGCTATCAGGCCACCACCGCCGAGATGATCATCCGCCGGGCGAAGGTCGGTTACGGCACCTTCTACAAGCACTTCGAGGGGAAGGAGGCGTGCCTCCTGCATCTCTTCGACCGCAGCGTCGAGCGCTCGGAGCGCAGTCTGCAGACCGTCTACGAGACGCAGGCGGGCGAATGGCCGCAGAAGATCGCCGCCGTGGTTGCCGCCCTCTTCGAGGACATCCGAGCCGAGCCCGCAGTTGCCCGAGTCTGTCTGGTCGAGGCGCCGACCGCCGGCGAGGCGGCGGTCGCGCGCTACGACGCGGCGGTGCGCCGCTTCGAACCGTTCTTCACGCCCGGCCGGGAGGCCAGTCCCTACGGCGAGCGGTTGCCGAAGACGCTCGAGGGCACCGTGGCCAGCGGCGTCCTTTGGATCGCTCACCAGCAGCTGAGGCGCGGGGAATCCGAGAACCTGACCTCGCTGCTGCCCGAGACGATCGAGTTCGTGCTCCGTCCCTATATAGGGGAGGAGCAGGCGGTGCGCACGGCCGATGAGCTCACCGGCTCCCTCTCTGCAGCGCCGGCCTGAAGCCGAGCGGCAGCAAATTCACGACGCGCTGGTCGAGGTCTGCCGGGAAGGAGGACTGGGTGCGGCCACGCTCGGGCAGGTGATCGAACGGTCGGGTGTCGACCGCGCGACCTTCGACCGCCACTTCGCGGACCTCGACGACTGCTTCGCCCAGTACGTCAGCGACGCCTGCGCTCCCTTCATCCATTACGTCCCCGCGACTATGGACACCGCGGAGGCCTGGCGCGCGCAACTGCGCCTCGTCATCTACGAGATGGTCCGCTTCTGGCGGGAGGATGAGGGCCGAGCGCACATGCTGCTCGTCGAGACATATGCCGCCGGACCGCTCGCCGGCCTGATTCGCGACCAGGTGATGGAGACGATGGTTGACCTGATCGACCACGGCCGCCGGCTGATGGACGACCCCGCCGCCCTGACCCGGGTCACCGCCGAAGCCACCGCCGGGGCCCTGTTCAACCAGATGCACCTGCTGCAGGCCCAGGCGAAGCTCGACGACGCCGCCCGCTTGGTTCCCGAGCTGATGTATTTCCTCGTCCTTCCGTACCTCGGGGTGGAGGTGGCTGTCGACGAGCTCTCCCTGCCGCCGCTACCGGAGCCATAGCTATCCTCCGGCCTGTGGAGCTAGAGGAGGAGGAGCTCGGGCCGTTGCCTTCCGGCCGTCACGGCTTCTCGCGTGAGCAGGTCGCCGCCCACCAGCGCGAGCGTTTGATCGCCGGTCTCGCTGCGGCTGTCGCCAAGCTCGGCTACAACGCCGTCACCATCGGGCACATCACCAAGGAGGCGCGCGTCTCCCGTCGCGTCTTCTACCAGCACTTCGACGGCAAGGAGGCGTGTTTCCTCGCCGCCTTCGACGTCGTCGTCGCCCACCTCGGGGACCTGGTCCGGGAGGCGACCGAGCCGGAGCCCGACTGGCCTCACCAGGCTGTCGCCGGCTTGCGGTGCGGGCTCGAGTTCTTCGCCGCCGAGCCCGACCTGGCCCGCCTCTGCATGGTCGAGTCGGTCAATGCCGGTCCGGCGGTCGCCGAGCGCTTCCAGGAGGCCATCGCCGGCATCGCCTCGCTCCTGGCGGCGGGTCGCAGCGAGCGCGACAACCCGCGCCCGCTCCCCCCCTCGACGGAGGAATCGCTGGTCGGCGCCCTCGTCTCCATGGCCAGCCGCTCCGTCGCTTCCGGGCAGCCCGAGCGCCTGGTCGACCTCCTGCCCGACTTCGTCGAGTTCGTGCTGATGCCCTATCTCGGCCCCGAGGGAGCGCACCGCTTGGCAGTCGAGTCTTCGTCCGCCCGCTGAAGTTTTCCCAGCTCAGCTGAACAGCCGCAGCGCTACCTCGTTTCGGGAACGCTCGTCACCTGTCGGGAACTCCAACTTGACACAGTCCTGTGACATGTGCTTTCCTTGCTGCGTCGGTACGACAAGCACCGATTGGGAACGGAGCTTTTCTAGCTCCGCCACACAGGGAAAGTAATCGGGCCCACAGGGGCCGCCCGGGGGGCGGCAGGCAGGGGCTCCAGGGACAGGAGAGGCAGTGTCACCAATTTCGGCAATTGGCCCAGGTGTTCGCCCACCCGTGGACGCCTTCCGCTTTGCGCCCATCTGCGTCCGTCCTGCTTCCCCGGCTGGCGGCGCAAACCGGGGGCCTCACCCTGGGACCCCGGGCGCCTTCTCCTCACCGCCGCACTTCCCAGTCTCCGTGGCGGTGGGGGAAGGCGGCTTTTTCGACCTCAGCCGGGCAGTCCCGGCCTCAGCAAGCCACCAAATCGCACCGGCTCGAGCAGCCGGTGGCAAGGAGGAGCATCGATGAACCGTCTACGCCACCCGGTTCGCGCCGTGCGCGAACCCTTCGGGACCGCCGGCCTGATCGTCGCCTGCGTCGCCCTGATCGCCGCCCTCGCCGGCGGCGCCTACGCCGCCTCAGGCGGCCTCACCGCGAAGCAGAAGAAGGAAGTCAAGAAGATCGCCAAGCAGTTCGCCGGGAAGCCGGGGGCGCCGGGCGCAGCGGGTCCGGCCGGGTCCAAGGGCGACCAGGGCGCCAAGGGCGACCCCGGTCCCGAAGGCAAACAGGGAACCCCGGGCACGAATGGAACCAACGGTACGAACGGCGCCGACGGCGAAGACGGTGCCTGCAGCGAAGAAAACCCGGTCTGCAAGCTGCCCTCCGAAGCGACTGAGACCGGTGCGTGGGCGATTGGTCCCATGAATGCCTCGTTTCAGTACCAGGCAGTCGCGTTCAACCTGTCTCTCGAAGCAGCCCCCGAAGTCCATGTGCTGAGGGAAAACGGCAAAGAGAAAATACTCGGGTCGGGTGGATTCGAAGAAATTGACCAGCCCGATTGTCCGGGGACCTTCGAAGAACCCGAAGCCGCCCCCGGCGTACTTTGCCTCTACACCGAAGCGGAAGGGCTCATGCTCTTTGCGAACGTTGACAATCCGAGCACGGGAATTAACGAGACGGCGTCCTATCCCACTGGAGCTGTCATTCCGTTCCAACCCGAAGAAGCCGGGGCCTTCGCCCGGGGTACGTGGGCTGTAACTGCTGAATGAAGTCAACCCACCGGAGCGGGCTTAAGCCCGCTCCGGTGGTCCTGAACTGTGAGGATCGAGGAAGAGAGTGCGCATGAAAACTGAGCTAAGAACCATCAGAGGCGGTCGAACCGCAGTTCTCCTTGCCCTCTTCTCCTGCTTTGTGGTGCTCGCTCTGATTCCAAAAGCTGCGGAGGCGGAGGAAACCCATTTCTTCAACGCCACCCTTTCGCTGACTGGTGATTGCACCACCTCGGCACTTGACCCTGTACCGGACCCGAGCTGCCCGACCGAACTACCGGGCGGAGCCCTCCTAAAGCATTCTGCCGTAGCCATCGATGCCTACGGGGATCGTTACGTGTTGAGTCGCGGCGGGGAAGACGGTGGGCCGGAGGCGCGGATAGACATCTTTGATTCATCTGGTCATTTCCTGAAGGAGCTGGCAATACCGGGTGCCGAAACTCTGGCCGTCGATGCAACCGGTCACCTCTACGTAGGGCGTGGAACTGCCAATGACGCGGACCGCCTGCTCCGCTATGCGCCGACGGCGTACTCCCCAGACAGCGGCGAAATTGAATATGCCGCTCCCCCAGTACCGATACTGAATCCCAACACCACGGACGGCAAATGGGACCAAACTGGCCTCGCAATTAACATGACGAATAACCACCTGTTCGTCGTATCGAAGATTAGGGTTGCGGAGTTTGGGTCTGCAGCCGAAGGAAACCCGTTCGTAGATGGATTTGGGAATTCCGGCGGTGTAATCCTCGATGATGAAGCGTATTCGATAGCGATCGATCCTGCACGAGGCCGTATCTACGTCTCCGACGCGCGAGAGGAAGTCGGCGCGTTTCTTTCCGAGGTGAAGATCATCGAACTCGCGGAGCCTCACCAGGTCATCGGAACTATCGATGGGTCGACGTCACCGTACGGTGCATTTACGGGGACCTCCACCTCGAAGTTTTTGCCCGTGGCGGTTGACGAAGAAACTGGCCACGTCTTCATCGGCGACCTCAAAGCGAGCACCAATCGCGTCTACGAGTTCGAACCGGATGGAACCTTTGTCTCGGCGATCGAACACAGTTTCAAACTCACTGGTGCCGAAATTATTCAGATTGCCGTAGATAACGGTCCCACCAGCCCCACGCGGGGCTACCTGTTTGTTCCGTCGGGATCTACGCTTCCCGGACACTCGTACGCTTTCGAACCCAAACAGGCGGTGGGGCAGCCCGTCGTGGAAACGCTGTTGGTCAGCGGCGTCACGGAAGACGAAGCGATCTTGCGGGGAAAGGTGAACCCGGCCGGGTCGGCGACCAGCTATCGCTTCGAATATACGACCGAGCAGCGGTTCCTCGCCGAAGGATTCACGGGGTCTGTCGTCGCGGGCAGCGGAGCCCTGAAAGCAGGGGGGGAGGGGATCGCCGTTCGATCGGCGGCAACCGGCCTCGCTCCTGATACCTCCTACCGCTTCCGTCTGGTCGCCGAATCCGCAGGCGGCAAAGGCGAAGCGGAGATGTCCTTCACCACCTTCGGTCCGCAGCTGATCTCCAACGACTGCCCCAATCAAGGTCTGAGAACGAGCCTCTCGGCGACCCTGCCGGATTGCCGCGCCTACGAGCTGGTGACCCCGACCAACACGGGAGGTCACCTTCCCGTCGGGCAAGAAACCATCGGAGCAGTGTTCCCGGTGCGACTGGCGTCCCGGGCAGGCGACGTCATCTCCTTCATGACCGCCGGAGGTGCGATTCCCGGGACGGATGCCCCGGGCTCGGCCTTCGGGGATCGGTACCTGATGACGAGGAGCAGCGCGGGTTGGAGCATCGAAAGCGCAGCCCCGAGCCCAGATGTCTCCTCCTCCACCACTCCCTACGGAGGCTCCCTCGACCAGCGATACTCCGTGTATGAAGTAAGCGGGGCCGATAATCCTGCGGCGATCGACGGGAAACAGACCTTTTACCTCCGCTATCCGGACGGCCATTCAGAGGTCCTGGCACAGGGCAGCCTGGGTATTGACCCCGTCGCTATCCCCATGTTCATCACCGAGAACGGCACCCACATCATCATCCGCTCGTCCTCGGGAGGAGCACGGCTCGAGCCGGATGCCGCCCCCGTAGGCACGAACACGATCTACGACCGCACCCCCGATGGCGTCACCCATGTCGTCTCCCTGCTCCCGGGCGAGGTGCCCCAGAAAGCAGGCGAAGGCGCCGAATACCTGGGGGCCTCACTCGATGGCCGCGGCGTCGCATTCAGCATCGCCGACAAGCTCTACCTGCGCCGGGACAATGCGCAGACCTACGAAGTGGCGAGCGGCGCTCAGTTTGTCGGCGTGACCGAAGGGGGTGGGCGCGCCTTCTTCGTCGCGGCGGGGCAGGTGCGCGCCTTCGACGCCGAGGCGGGGACCGTAATTCCGTTCACCCCGCCATCGGCACAGGCGACCGTGGTCAACGTTTCCGCCGATGGCACCGCGGTCTACTTCGTCTCACCCAAAAGGCTGACGGCGGAAGGCAATCCCCAAGGAGACAAACCGCACGCTGGCGAGCAGAACCTCTACCTCTCCCGCGAAGGCGCAATCAGTTTCGTCGGCACGGTGACGGAGGTAGACGTGGCTGGGGAACCCGGGATCAACGGTTCGCGGATCCACGGCCTCGGGCTTTGGACCGTAGCGTTCGAAGATAGATGGCAGGGAAGTTTTGCCTTTGATCCTTCCCGCAGCACGCCCGACGGCACGACGCTGCTGTTCGAGTCCCGGGCTCCCCTGACCGCGGATGCGGGCGGGGGCCAGAGACAGATCTATCGCTACGACGACGTCGCGGAAACGCTCCGCTGTCTCTCCTGCAACCCCACCGGAGCCCTAGGCGGAGGTGACGCCACCCTGGAGGACGATCAGCTGGGTGAGCAGTTGCTGACTCCGGTCAATACGGTCTACAACCTGCGGGACGACGGGGATCGCGCTTTCTTCGAGACGACCGACCAACTCGTCCTAGCCGACGTCGATGGATTGAACGACGTCTATGAGTGGGAGGAACAGGGCGTTGGGAGTTGCCTCACCGCGGGCGGCTGCATCTATCTCATCAGCTCTGGTTCCAGCGGCGGCAACGACTATCTATATGCGGTCAGCGACAGCGGCGATGACGTCTTCTTCAGGAGCGGCGACCTGCTGCTGCCGGAGGACATCGACGCAACCCCGTCCATCTACGACGCCCGCGTCGGCGGCGGCTTCCCGCCGCCCCAGGCTCCGGCTGGCGAGTGCCTCGGCGAAGCGTGTCAGCCTGCGGCTGTCGCGCCCAACGACCCGACTCCGGCCAGCTCTGCTTTCCACGGGCAGGGGAACGTGGTCAAGCAGCGCTGCCCGAAGGGCAAGCACACGGTTCGCAAAGGGAAGCGCACCCGCTGCGTTCGAAAGCACAAGCATCACAAGCCGAAGCGCGCCAGCGCGAAGAGGAGGTCGCACCGATGAAGAGACTCGCTTTGGCCTGCACCCTGAGTGTCCTGGTAATAGCTGCGCTTGCCCCAGGAGGAGTACTAGCGGCAGCCGAATTCGACAAATTCGACATCGATTCGGCCTCGCTTGATCTTTCGACCACCCAGGCGGGTGGACACCCCGACTTCAATCTCACCTTCCGCACCACCGAAGTGGGCGGTAAACCGTACGCGAAAATCCGTGACGTCGCCGTGAAGCTTCCCCCGGGCCTGTTTGGCAACCCCGAGGCGTTTCCGAAGTGCACGACCGCGGAACTCGGCACCGACACGTCGAAAAGCGAATGCTCGCAGGATGCGCAGATCGGCGTTGCGGAAGTTCGCGTTGCGAACTACGGCACCGCTTTCTTCAACGTTCCGATCTACAACATGCCGTCGCCGGGCGGAGACGTGGTTGCGCGATTCGGTTTCTTTGCACCGTCTACGCCCGTCTACGTGAACGCGCGGCTCGAGCCCGGGACGAACCAGATCGTCGCCACCGTGGAAGGCGCCGCGTCGGCAGGCGAAGTGATCGAATCTTCGACCACGTTCTGGGGGGTCCCGGCCGATCCGGTTCACGACCAGGAACGGTGGACCCCGCAGGAGGCGATCGTCGGGCCGCCCCCGTCGGCGCCTCGCCCCTCGAACCTCGCCGAATTCCCGTTCATGACCAATCCGACCAGCTGCGACCAGCAGCGGCAGGTGGAGCTGACTCTGAGGAGCTATCAGCTTCCGGGCCAAGAGCGAACGAGAGTCCTGCCGTTCCCGCAGATGACCGGCTGTGGAGCATTGGAATTCAACCCTGCCACCGGGTTGAAGCCGACGACCACCCAGGGCACGAGCGGCTCCGGCCTCGATTACGACCTCACCCTGCCGACCAGTGGGCTCCAGTTCGGCAACCTTAACTATGGCTCGGAGCTCCGTCGCGCCGAAGTCGTGCTGCCGAAGGGAATGACGATCAACCCCTCCGAGGCGGAGGGCCTCGGTGTCTGCTCGCAGGAGGACCTCGCCCGCGAGACCTACAACTCGGCCCCCAACGTCGGCTGTCCGGAGACCTCGAAGATCGGCTCGGTGGTTGCCGGAACGCCGGTGATCGACCGCACGGCCGAAGGCTCGCTGTATCTCGCGAAGCCCTACGACAATCCGTTCGGAAGCCTCCTGGCCCTCTACATGGTCCTTAAGGTGCCGGATCGCGGCGTGCTGGTGAAAGTGGCGGGCGAAGTCAAGCTCGATCCCGACACCGGACAGATCACCACCGTCTTCGACGACATTCCGCAGCTGCCGGTGGCGAACTTCCACCTCCACTTCCGCGAAGGGGCGCGGGCGCCGTTGGTGACCCCGCCGGCCTGCGGTAACTACGAAGCGCTCTCGAACATGACGCCGTGGTCACGGCCGGGGAGCATCTTTCCCCGGGGCAACGTCTTCGCGATCGAAAGCGGACCCGACCACGGGGCCTGCCCCGGCGGCGGCCTGCCACCGTTCGCGCCCGGCCTGACTGCCGGCACCCTGAACAACGCCGCCGGCAGCTACTCGCCTTTCAACCTGCGGCTGACCCGGACCGATGCCGAACAGGAGATCACCCACTTCTCGATCAAGCTGCCGAACGGCTTGCTGGCGAAGCTGTCGGGGATCCCGTTCTGCTCTGACGCCGCGATTGCGGCCGCCAAGGCCCGCACCGGTATCCACGGCGGCGAAGAAGAGCTCGCTGCAGCTTCGTGTCCCGCGGCATCCCAAATCGGCACTACCCTGGTCGGCTCGGGCGTCGGCAGCGTCCTCGTCTACGTCCCCGGCAAGGTGTACCTGGCCGGACCGTACAACGGCTCCCCCCTGAGCATCGTCGCCGTCACCGCCGCCAAGGCGGGACCGTTCGACCTCGGCACCGTGGTCGTGCGCGAGGCGTTGCGGATCAACCCGGAAACGGCGGAAGTGTTCGTCGACGCGACCGGGTCGGACCCGATCCCCCACATCATCCAGGGCGTCCCCGTCCATCTGCGCGACATCCGCGTCTACGTAGACCGGCCGGAATTCGCGCTCAACCCGACCGACTGCACCCCCACCTCGACTGCGTCTACCCTGCTCGGCGCTGGGCTCGACTTCGCCTCCGAAAGCGACGACCGGCCGATCACGGTGGCCACCCGCTTCCAGGCGGCCGATTGCGGCTCGCTCGGTTTCAAGCCGAAGCTGAAGCTCTCGTTGCTGGGCGGCACCAAACGCAACCAGGTGCCGGCGCTCAAAGCGGTTCTCACCGCCCGGCCAGGCGATGCCAACATCGCCCGATCCGAGGTCATCCTGCCCCACTCCGAGTTCCTCGAACAGAGCCACATCGGCACGGTCTGCACCCGGGCGGAGTTCAACGCCGGCGCCGGCAACGGTGCAGCCTGCCCCGCCGCATCGGTCTACGGCCACGCCAAGGCGATCACGCCGCTGCTCGACGAACCCCTCGAAGGGCCGGTGTTCCTCCGCTCCAACGGCGGCGAAAGGTCCCTCCCCGATCTCGTCGCAGCGATGCACGGGCAGAAGATCGACATCAACCTGGTCGGCTACATCGACTCGGTCAATGAAAAGAACAAGCGCGGCGAAGCCATTTCGCGAATCCGCAACCGCTTCGTCACCGTGCCGGATGCTCCCGTCACCCGCTTCGTGCTCCAGATGCGCGGCGGCAAAAAGGGCCTTCTGGTCAACTCGACCAACCTCTGCCAGGGGACGCACCGCGCCGAGATCGCCTTCACCGGTCAGAACGGGCGGGAGTACGACTCGCGCCCGAAGATGGCCACCAGCTGCGGGAAGAAGCACAAGAAGGGGCGGCGTTAGGTCGTCCCGTTTGACGTGTTGAGGAGCAGAGCTAAGGCGCTGGCGGTTCTACTTGCCCTGCTGGTCGTCCCGGCCGGGGGCGCGTTCGCCGCGGTTGTCCAGGACGGTGACGTCCGGGTCAGCGTGCTGAGCCAGATCGCTCCCTACCGCCTACTGCGCGGCGAGCCGACGCCGATCGCCGTCTTCGTCGCCGGTCACGTGGAGGCCACTCACGGCGGCGTTCCGCCCCAGCTGCGGCGGATGAAGGTCGAAGTCAACCGCCACGGGCTGCTGCAATCGAAGGGACTTCCCGTCTGCCGGGTGTCGCAGATCAAGACCGCGACCACGCGGGAGGCGCTCCGTACGTGTACCCCGGCCCTGATCGGATCGGGACGGTTCTGGGCGCACATTGTTCTCGCCGACCAGGTCCCATATGCAACCCATGGCCGCCTGCTGATCTTCAACGGCAGGGAGGGGTCGCGCTCGACGATCCTCGCCCACATCTTCACTTCGAACCCCTTCCCGAGCTCGTTCGTAGTGCCCTTCGCGATCAGCCACATCCACCACGGAGCGTTCGGAACCTCGCTGACCGCCCCGCTGCCGCAGGCGCTCGGAGACTGGGGCTACGTCGACCGGATCAAGCTGAACCTGAAGCGCGAATACCGGTTCGAGGGGCGCCGTCTCAGCTACTTCAACGCGGCTTGCCCGGCTCCGGCGGGGATTGACCGGGCGGCCTTCCCGCTGGCCCGCGCGACCTTCTACTTCGAAGGCCGCAGACCCCTGCGGGGCACCGTCGAAAAGACGTGCGGGGTGCGCCGATGAGGCTTCGCGGCGCCTTTGCCGCCGGAGTCCTGGCCGCAGCGGCGGCGCTGGGCCTGCTTGCACCCGCCGGTGCCTCCGCCGCCTACAACCCGGTCGGTTCCGGGGCGGTCAAGCTCCTCCTGGCGAAGCCGTTCGTCCGCATCCTCGCCGAGAACCACATCCGCATCGTCGCAACGGAAGGCGCGGCCCGGCGCGGAGCGAGCGTCGTCCTCCCGGCCGCGGGCGGCGAAATCGATTCCGCCCTCGGGGCGGGGACGATCGAAACCGAAGGGGCCCTTTCCTTCGTCGGTGCGAAGAAACGGGTGCCCTTCCGGGAACTCACCTTCAAAGCCAAGCGGGCGCCGCTGTACGCGAAGGTGGGGGGCGGGCAGTTGAAGCTCGCGACCGCCGGGCGCCTGCGCGACCGGCGAGTCGGGTTCGGGTCGTCCTTTAGCGTGGGCGACCTCAGGCTGACGGCGAAGGTCGCCTCCCGCCTGGGGAAGAAGCTGGGCCTGCGGGGCTCGCTGCGCCCAGGGCAGCTGATCGGAAGCCTCGAGGCGACGGCACAGCCTACGACGGTGCAGCTCCGCGAAGAAGGACGGGTCCAGCTCGCTCTCGACCCGGCCTTCAAGCAGAAGCTCGACAACCTCTTCGTCTCCCTCAACCCGATCTCCCCGGCCGAACTCGCCGCCGGACCTGTGCTCAGCTTCCCGGTCGGGCCGGAATCGACGCTTTCGCCCGATGCGAGCGCGGGGACCCTGAAGCTCGGCGGTTTGCTGGAACTGCTGCAGCTGGGCAACGCCCAGATCTTCTGGCGCGAAGTGTCGCTGCAGTCGGACAGCAACTCCCTGCTCGCGGAAACCGACGTCGAGCCCTCCCCGCCCCATCCGGGGAAGCAGCCGCAGGCACCGCTGGTGTCCTTGCAGCCGGGCGCCCTCGTCGCCGCCGACCCCGCTGCTCGGACGATCGCCGTCAGCGGCGAGGCCGTCGCCCTGACCGCGGCGACCGCGACCGCGCTCAATGACGCCTTCGCTCCCTCCCAGAACGTCTTCGCCGCCGGCGAAGCGGTCGGGACCATCTCGTTCTCGGTCAGGAGCCAGTAAGGGTGAGCACCGCGGTCGAGCACGCGCGCTACCAGCTCGCGGCCCGGCTGCGTTCTCGCCGCCGTGAGATCGAACAGGCTCTGCTCGCCCGCGTATACGGGATCGAGGATCCCGCCGGGGTCGGCGATTCCGCTTATGTCGATGGCTTTCGCGCTGCCGCGGGCGCGGCCCTGGACTACGCGCTCGCGGTCCTCGAGAAGCCTCTCGGGCGCCAGCCGCACATCCCGCCTGCTCTGCTCTCACAGGCATGCCTCGCGGCTCGAAACCGCGTCGGCCTCGATACGGTCCTGCGCCGCTACACCGCCGGGCACGGCCTCTTGATCGATTTCCTGATCGAGGAGGTGGAGAGTGAGGAGCTCCTCACTCCGAGTGAGCTACGGCGTCTCCTCTCCGGCAGCGCCTCGGCTTTCGATCGCCTCCTTTCCGCAGTCAGCGACGAGTACCGCCGCGAGGGAAAGAGGCCCGCGCGCTCGTCTCGAGACCAGGCGAACCTGGAACTGGTGGAACGGCTGCTTGCCGGCGAGCCCGGCGATCTTCAGCGCCTCTCCTACGACCTAGAGGGATGGCACGTTGGACTGGTCGTCGCGGGTTCAGTCGAGCAGAAACGCCTCATCGAACTTGCTCACGCGACCGACAGGCGCATTCTCGCGGTAGAACCGGCACCTGAGATGCTGTGGGTGTGGCTCGGTGGCAGGACGGAGGTGGATACCGCTGGAATCATTGCCTCGGCACAGTCGTGCCTGCCAGGCTCGACAGTTGCGTTCGGCGAGCCGGCCGCCGGCCTTTCGGGTTGGAAGCTTAGCCACAGGCAGGCGGAGTCGGTGCTCCTGGCGGCGCGAAGAAGCCCTGTGGGCATCGCGCGCTACGGCGATCAGGGGCTCCTGACAGCGGTTTGCAGGGACCAGGTGCTCATGGAGTCCCTGCAGCAGCACTACCTCGATCCGATCGCGGAGGGAAAGGACGGCGGTGAGGTCCTGCGCGAAACTCTCCGGGCCTATTTCGAGGCGGGGTGCAACGTCAGCTCGGCCGGGGCGGCGCTGGAAGTTCACCGCCAGACCGTCACCAGCAGGCTGCGACTCGTCGAAGAAAAGATCGGACGGTCGCTTGCGAACTGCGCGGTCGAGTTGAACCTGGCGCTCCAGCTTGCGCAGCTTCTCGCTGATCCTCCCGAAATGATGGCTGATCGACAGAGTGACGAAAAGTAGGGCCGCGTTTCGTCAACTAGGTGTGGAACCGCCTTTGGCGCTTCTACACAATAGAAGTACGTATCAGTACATACAAGTTCGACGGTTGAAGTCGCAGCAATGCGGCTTTCTGCCGAACTGCAAGGAGAAGAAATGAAAAGATATGTGTTGTCCCTTGTGGTGGTCGGAGCTCTCATGATCGCCCCCGCCTCCGCGTCGGCGGTAACTACGGCGCTGTGCTCGGTATCCACGGGGTCGTCATGTCCTGCCGCAAATACGTATCCCGCCGGGACGGAAGTAAAAGCCGAACTCATGCCTGGCACGCAGGCAAGAATCACTGAGATGTTCGGGTTGAATCAAGCAGTATGTAACGCATCAAGTCATAATTTCACCCTTACGGAACATGCCAGTTATGCCCAGTCGTTTACCACCAACCTTTTCAGCTTTTCGGAATGCACCAACCCGATCAAAGTACTCAATCAAAGGGGTGGGTGGATATCGTGGACGGAAGGAGTAAACGGGACTTTTGTCTACGCCCCCGAAATTGAACTCTTTTGGTTGGCCACCAATCAGAAATGCAGGTTCTTTATCGAACAACCTGTCCCGATCACGGGTGGGAGCTCTCCGACCATCACCTTCAAAAAAACTCCATTGCACAAAGTCCCGACGGAACCAGAAACGTGTAATGTCCAAGAAAAAGGAGGGGCCTTCTTCTCCGGGACCTACAAGATCACCACGCCGAATCCCCTCTACGTCAGGACGCTGTAGAGACTCCGAGACGTCCGAGGGCCGGCGCGATCAGCCGGTGAGTTGTGCTCGGATTGGGAAGAGGGGCGGCCACGGGCCGCTCCTCTTCGATAAACGGGATCTAGCCGACCGCGACTTCGTAAGCGTGTTGGGGGTCGAGGAACGGCGCCAGGGTCACGTACACCAGCGTCGGCACCAGGTCCGGGAGAGTCTCCGGGCCTTTTTTGTTGACGTGGTCGTATAGAAGCGAGTAGAGGGCGCCGCCGATCGCCTCGGCGGCGATCGGGGGGGTCTCCGGTTTGAGCTCGTAGCCGGGGGCCAGCAGGGCCTCGAACCCTTCCGTCACCATCTCACGCTGGTCGAGCGCCCGCTTGCCGGCGGCGTACATCTCTTTGCCGCCCATCCGCGCGTACTCGGGCTCTTCGGCGCCCCAGCGGAACATCGCTTCCTGGGTGTCGTGGACGGCGTGGGGCCAGTCGGGGGCGCGGCGGAAGGCGGGCAGGGCGGCGGCGAGCATGTGGGCGGAGCCGCTGTCGAGGGCGGCGACGATCGCGTCCTCCTTGTTCTTGAAGTGTTCGTAGAAGGTGCGTTGCGAGGTCTTGGCGCGGTCGACGGCGTCGGCAACCGTGGTGTCGGGATAACCCTTCTCAGCGACAACCGCGGCCAGCGCCCGCAGCAGGCGCTCGGGCGGCGTCGCCATCTTCTGGCGCTCCTCGAAGGGCAGCGCCTTGACGTTGCGCCGGCGCTTCGCCTTCAGCGGCCCGGGCGGGGCCGGGTAGCAGAAGATCCAGCTCCAGAGCTGCGGGATCAACTCCAGCAGCTCCTCCTCTTGGCCGCGGTACAAGCGCTTGTGGATCACCTTCTGGATCCCGCCGACCAGCGAGCGGACGAGGTCCCGCGGTAGGCCCTCGCGCCCAGGCACCTGCTCAAGCAGGGCGGCGGCGACGTCGGTCGACGTTTCCATCATCCGGTCGAGCAGGGCCGCGCCCTCGGGCCCGGCGGCGTAGATCTCGACCACGCACATCTTCGCCGCCGCCGGCTGCTCGACGATCGCCTTGACGACGGTTTCGAAGGCCTGGCGGGCGCGCTCGGTTCCCGGCGGCGCGGTCTCGTCGGAGCGCAGGCGGCTCAGCATCGGGTCGACTACGGCTTCCACCGCCGCCAGGAAGCAGGCCTGCTTGTCCTCGAAGTGGCGGTAGAAGGCGCTGCGCGAGACCCCCGAGAGCTTGACCAGATCGGCGACCGTCGCCGCCTCGTAGCCTTTCTCGGCGACCGTGGCGACCATCGCCGCGAACAGACGCTCGCGCTGGTTCCGTTCGGCCTCGTCGCGGGGCATGCCCCTGCCCGGCCGCAGCTGTCGCTCCCGCAGCGACCCTGCATCACCCCATGGCGTGTTCACCATCGTCGGGGGACGATATCCGGGACGCGAGCGTCCCAATTTGACCCTCGACCGCACCTGACCGCTTGGTACGCGAGTGGTTCTGCGAGCCATCAGGTCAAGGCGAGCATAGGCATCAATATCGCACTGTAGAGCGGTTTGCATTGCTCCGCAAGGCCTGCTACGCCGACTTGGCGTGCCGAACCTATGAAATATGGTCCATAGAAGTTCCTAATTTGAGAGGGTACCCCGAAGGGCCGGTTTTGCGAGAAGGTCGAAGTACCCAAAAGGTTGGATCGGTGCCATAGACTCGCGGAGATGGGTTTGGAGGTCGCGTAGGTGAGGCGACGGGGTGCCGTCACCGCTCTCGCAGCCGTCGTCTCGGGCTGCCTCGTCCTGGGGCTGATCGGGCTCGACGTCGAGGGGCAGCTGTCGCCGCTTTCGCTGCGCATACCCGGCACTCCCGCGGGCGATGCCGAAGAGCTGGCCGCGAGCCATTTCGGCGACTCTTCGCCCTTCACGGTCCTGTTGCGGGGGCCGGCCGCCGCCCTCGACCGGCAGGGGCCGCGCCTGGTGCGGGCGCTGCGGCGGGACCCGGCGGCGACGACGATCTCCCCCTGGGACCGCGGCTCGCTGGCGGCGCTCCGCCCGGCCCCCGGCAAGGCCCTCCTCCTGGTCGACTTCCACGTACCACTGGCGCAGGCGATGCGCCAAACGGTCCCTGCCCTCGAACGCACCCTCGAGGCGCGGACCCACGGCCCCGTCGTCGCCACCCAGTCCGGCTTCGCCTCCGTCTCGCGGGCGCTGCAGGAGGAATCTCTCGGCTCGACCCAGCGGGCCGAGCTGCTGGCGGCGCCGCTCCTCGTCCTCGTCCTCCTGCTCGTCTTCCGCTCGCTCGTCGCGGCCGCGATCCCGCTTGCCTTCGGCGCCCTCACTGTCCTCGCCGGTCGCGGCGTACTCGCCCTGCTCTCCTCGGCGATGACGATCGACGCGCTCTCGCTCGTCGTCTGCACGATGATGGGCCTCGCCCTCGGAGTCGATTACTCGCTGCTAATCGTCTCCCGCTTCCGCGAGGAGCTCGAAGGCGACGGCGACCCCTGGCGGGCCGCCGCCCGCACCCGGGCAAGCGCCGGTCGCACCACCCTCTTCGCCGGCGGCACCTTGATCGTCGCCCTCGTCTTCTCGGCCTTCCTGCAGCCGGGCTCGCTCTTGCTCTCCCTTGCCAGCGCCACCGCGGTGGTCACGGTCATCAGCGTCGTCATCTCGACCCTTGCGGTCCCCGGCCTGCTGGGCCTGCTTGGCGGGCGGATCAACGCCGGGCGGATCGGCCGGCCCCGCCCGGCGAACCGGAGCCCTGCGATCGCGCGGGCTGTCGCGGCCGCCCTGCGGCGGCCGGCGCTGGCTGCCTGCCTGGTGGCGATCCCGCTCGTCGTCCTCGCCCTGCCGGCGATCGGTTTCACCACCGGCGCCCCGGGGATCGACGAGCTGCCGAGCTCGAACCCGGCACGCCGCAGCGCCGAGACGATCGACCGCGCGGTCGGACCGGGCTGGGAGGCGCCCTTCGTCCTCGTCGCCGCCACCGAGCGCGGGCCGATCACCACCCGCCGCGACCTCGCCCTGCTCGCCGACGCGCAGCGCCGGATCGTCGACCGCCCCGGAGTGCGGGCGGTGATCGGCCCCGCGGCGCTGGCGGCCCGCACGGCGCCGCTACAGGAGCTCGGCGCCCGGCTCGGCTCCGGTGAGGCAGCCGGTCCGCGGCAGCTCGACCGCCTCGGCCCCAACCTGCGCCGCGCCGCCGGCGCCGTCAGCGAACTCCGCACCGGGATCGCCGAAGGGGCCGACGGCAGCGATCTGCTCGCCCAGGGCTCCGAACGGGCGGCCGCCGGGGCCGGGACGATCGCCTCCGAGCTGCGCCGCGCTGCCGGCCGCGGCGAAGAAGCCGGTACCGCGATCGAGCGCCTGCGCGCCGGCAGCGAGCGGCTCAGCAAGGGCCAGAAGGAGGTCGCCGTCGGCGGCCTCACCCTCACCCTTGGCCTGCGCTCGCTGCTGCCGCGGGTCCGTGGCGGCGAGCTCGCACGGGCCCGCAAGCTCGCCCGCAGGCTGGAACGCGCCGCCGTCGCCGACCCCTCGTTGCAGCCCGCGGCCGACGAAGCGCGGACCTTGGCACGGGCGGTCGCCGCCAACCGCGACGAAGTGCGCCGCCTGCGCGAAGTCGCGAGCGGCGTCAACGGCGGCCTCAACCGGCTGGTCCCCGGCGGCGAACGGCTGCAGGCGGGGGTGACGCAGCTCTCCGAAGCGACCGGCGGCCTCAGCTCCGGCCTCGACCGGCTCGGCGACGGCGCCGAACGCCTGGCCGGCGGCCTGGTCGAACTCGAGGGAGGCGCCGGGGCCCTGCGCGACGGCCTCTCGGAAGGCTTCCACCGTGCCTACCCGCTGCAGGCGAAGCTCCATAGCGCCGGGGTCAGGGTCTCGGCCCTGGCGGCCCCGCTCGCTGTCGGGGCGCGCCAGCTGCACCGCCAATCACCCCATCTCTTCGACTCCGGCTACTTCGTCCTCTCCGCCCTCGACGGCGCGCCGGCCCGGCGCCGCGACGAAGCGGGGGAGGCGATCAGCGTCGCCACGGGCGGTCAGGCGGCGCGGATGCTCGTCGTCTCCACCCACGCCTTCAACACCGAGGGCTCGCGCCGGGTCGGCGAACGGCTCGAAGCCGACGCCGAGCAGCTCGCGGCGGCGAGCGGCCTGCGGACCGGCGTCACCGGCGGCGCCGCCACCCTCAACACCTACGGCGAAGCGACCGAAGCGCGGCTGCCGCTGGTGATCGGCGCCTTCGTCCTCTTCACCCTGCTCGCCCTGGTCGTCGTCCTGCGGGCGCCGCTCCTCGCCCTGCTCACCGTCGTCCTCAACCTCGCCTCGGTGGCGGCCGCGATCGGGGTGATGGCGCTCGTCTGCCGGATCCCCGACGGCTATCCGCTCGGCGGCCACCCATATATAGACACGGTCGGGGCGGGGGCGATCTTCGGCGTCACCTTCGGGCTCTCGATCGACTACGCGGTCTTCCTCCTGGCGCGGATGCGCGAGCGCTACGAGGTCGACGGCGACAACCGCGCCGCGATCGCCTTCGGCCTCGAGCGCACGGCGGGGGTGGTCACCGGCGCCGCGGCGATCATGGCCGCGGTCTTCGTCTCCTTCGCCGCAGCCCCCGTCGCGACCGTGAGCCAGATGGGGGTGGGGCTGACGGTGGCGATCCTGCTCGACGCGACCGCGGTGAGGATCGTCCTGCTGCCGGCGCTGATGCTGCTGCTCGGCGACCGGGTCTGGTGGGTGCCGCCGCTGCTCGACCGCATCCTTCCGCCTCGCAGCGTGCTCAGTGCTGGTGGTAGCGCATAAACTCGTCAAAGCCAAGGGAGAGGGAGATGGGAAGAGCAGTTTTTCTCGTGATGATCGCGTTGGCGACCGGGACCGCGGCTGCGGCCGAAGCGCCCACGCGGGACGAATACGTGCCGAGGCTGGAGGCGATCTGCAAGCCCGACGCCCTCGCCACCGAGCGGGTCTCGAAGGGGGCCAAAGCCGACATCCGGGCCGAACGCTTCGCCGTTGCGGCGAGGAAGTTCGCCAAGGCGACCGCGATCTACTCCTCGACCGTGAAGCGGATGGGCGCCGTCCCCCGCCCGGAAGGCGACGAGGCGAAGCTCGGCAAGTGGTTCGCCTACCTCGAACGCCAGGTGTCCTACCTGAAGCAGATCACCGCCAAGCTGCGCCAGGACGACCCGATCCAGGCCCAGCGCCTCACCGCCCGCTTCATCCACAACGGCAACCTCGCCAACAACGTCGTCCTCGCCTTCGGCTTCGACTATTGCAGCTTCAAATTCTCCAGGTACGGGTGAGGCGAAGGTGACACGGTGGGCGACCGCCGCCGGGGTGGCAGCCGCGGTCCTCGCCGCGGCGGTGTCGGTGGGGGTGCTCACCGGGGCGGCGCGGGGGGAGCGGACCCAGCGCGGCGAGGTGATCGTCTCCCTCGACGGCGGCATCTCGCCGCTGAAGCTGCCCCGCGACCACCTCGCCCCACTTGCGATCCACCTCTCGGGGGACATCCGCACCGCTGACGGCTCGCTGCTGCCGCGCGTCACCAGGATCGAGATCGGCCTCCCGGTGCAGGGCGCGGTCTCCACCCGCGGCCTACCGAAGTGCCCCGCCCGGCGGCTGCGCAACACCAAGCCGCCACAGGCGCTTGCCGCCTGCGGCGGCGCCCTGATCGGCCGCGGCAACCTCACCGCCAAGGTCTTCCTGCCCGAACAGGGACCCTTCGAGATCCACGCCCGCCTGCTCCTCTTCAACAGCCGCGTCGACGGTTACAGGGGCGTCGTCCTCCAGGCCTACTCGAGCGAGCCGCCGATCGTCGTCGTCCTGCCATTCACCCTGCGGCACCGCCGGGGTACCTTCGGCCGCGTTCTCGTCGCCGACCTGCCGAAGGACCTCGGCCCGCGCCCCCGCCTGGCCTCATTCGAGATGACCCTCTTCCGCCGCTACCGCTACCGCGGCGAAAGCCGCAGCTACCTCAACGCCTCCTGCCCGATCCCCCCCCGCCTCACCGCCGGCTTCCTCACCCTCGCCCGCGCCGCCTACACGCTCTCCGACGGCCGTCAGATCGGCGTCGAGATCACCCGCGGCTGCCGCGGAGCTTGAGTTCCAGCGGTACGCACACGCGCTATTTCTCCTGAGCGCTGAGCCTTTCTCTCGCTTCTAGTTGGCTTCCTAAAGCCGAAAAGCTAGCGTTCCCAACCCTTTGTACAGAGCACCTGAAAGAAAGGCTTGACACGTTGGTCCGCATCTGTTCCAATTCCGTATGCCTTACGGATGCCCTCCAACGAAGGGCCGTTCCAACGGGGCAGGGAGATGTATCTGATGGAGGAGATTCGAGACACGACCCCCAGCGCCAAGCCAGCTAGTCCTGGCGAGGCGCCGAGGCCGTGCACTTCACGAAACCAACGCCCAGGGTGCGCCTGGGAGAAGGAGTTCGCAGTAAATGATTAACAGATCCCAGTCATTGAAGAGGATTTTTCCAGCGTTCGGGGCGGCTCTGGTTGCCTCGTTCGCGCTCGTCGCTCTCACCGCCGCCAGCGCGTCGGCGTTGAGCTACGTCCCGGCCGACGGAACGTACCCGAAGGCCTACTCGGCGGCCAGCGGAGCCGCCGCGACGTTCGAAGTCGCCGGCTACCCGAGCCAGAGGGTGGTATGCGAAAGCTCGCCCTGGACGACCCAGGTTACCGGCAATTTCACCAGTGCGAACAGCGGATTATTCCAGCTTTCGTTCAACGGCTGTAAACAACCCACCTACGGTCTGAATTGCACCACCGCCGGCCAGCCCACGGGCACGATCCTCACCAAGCTGCTCGGTGTGACTCCGGTCTACCTCAATGCTGAACAGACTAAATATGGCCTGCGACTGGACGGCGAAGGCGCCGAAAAAACCTTTGCCACCTTCGCCTGCGGCGGGAGCACGCGTACCTGGAAAGGTTCGGTGACCGTTGAAATCACCAGCCCTCTGAACGTGAACACCGCCTCGTTCAAAGTCGTGCTCAACGAAGCGACTCAGAAAGCTGGGAGCCCTAACATCCTCGCGGAATACTACTCGGGACTGTATCTGGGTTCGGTAACCCCCATCACCTCCTACACCATGTCCGCCTCAGGAGGCGTACTGGCCAAATTCGCACCGTAGGCAGCCGTGGAGCGTCGCCCCCAGAGTGGGGGCGACGCTCACTTCACACCAAAAGGGAAGAGAGAGAAGCGAGAATGAGAGCACTAAGCGGAAATCGATCCAGCACTTACCGAGCTGAGCAGTGTGGCAAGGCCGGCGCCCGGCTGCGCCTCTTGCTGCTCGCCACCTGCATGCTGGTCGCCTTCGTGCTCTCATCGGGCAGCGCCCTTGCTGCCGAATCGCACGAACTGCTCGGGTCCTTCGGGCCGGACGGGACCGAAGCGTCGAGCTTCGTGGAAGCCGAGGCAGTGGCCGTCGACGAACCTGCCGAAATTATTTACGTGCTCGACCGGACTGGCGGCGGCTCCCTGTCCAAGTTCGACTTCGAAGGCAATCCAGTCCCCTTCAGCGGATCTGCCCCTTACATCGTCGGGAACCAGATAACGGGCTTGTCCGTTAGCGGGAGTCCTGGATATCAGCAGATCGCCGTCGATCAGGTCAGCCACGACATCTACGTGGCGCTCAGCTCCAGCAAGGTCGTGGCGTTTGAAGCAAGTGGCGAAGAACATCTGTTCACGGCAGGGCCTAGCGCGGGTACGAACGAAATTGCACCCCCCGGGGAAACTCACGGGGTGGCGGTGGACAGGTTTGGGGCCATCTATGTTCCCAGCCGCCTACCGAACGGTCAAAACGAACTAGAAATTTACGGTTCGTCCGGGGAGGAAATCGTCCGTGAGAAACACTTCACCTTTTACGAACTCGTCAATCTCGTCCTAGGCACGAAGAATGACCTATATGCAACCTTGCCTGTTGGGAATGTCAGCAAGTTCCTCCTGAGTGAAGTCCCCGTGACCGCCCAAACGACGCTAGGGCAAGGCGCTCCATTCACTCCAGAAGGCGAGTTTCGCGCGATTGGCCTAGCCATGAACCCGGTGACCGGCAACATCTACATCGCCGAACAAAACGGGTCCTCGCAGTCATCGCGGATAGGCGTCTACGACAATGCCGGCAAACTCGTGACCTCTTTCGCCGGCTCCGGACAGGAGGGAGAAACCGAATGGGCTGAAAGCGTCGCCGTCGATGGTCAGTCAGGAAAGGCCTTCGTCGCTGACCGATTCGGAGGGGGGACCTCGCAGATCAGGATCTTCGGGCCTCGGGTCGATCGTCCGACGATCGAAGGCTTCGTGAGCAGGGTCACCGGTGACTCAGCCGTGCTCGGCGCGTCGATCAATCCGAACACCCTCGAGACGAGCTACCACCTCGAGTACGGCCTCGAAGATTGTTCGGTGGCCGCCTGCACGTCTTTCCCCACGGTCGGTATCGGCGCCGGCTACAACCCGGTGGCGGTGGGCTCGCAGCAGGTTTTCGGACTGCAGCCTGGGACCACCTACCACTATCGCGTGGTTGCGCAGAACTCAAAAGGTTCTAGCGAAGCCAACGGTACCTTCACCACTCAAACGGCCGCTTTCGGCTTCCAGTTGGCAGACTCGCGGGCCTGGGAGATGGTCTCACCGCCGCAGAAGTTCGGAGCCCGCCTGTTCATCCGCCCTGAGGGGCCGATCCAGGCCGCCGAGGACGGCAACGGCCTCGTCTTCCAGAGCGTAGGTTCGATCGAAGAGGATCCCGAAGGTAGCGACGCACCCGAAGCGTCGAGCGTCCTCTCCCGCCGCGTCGGCGTGGACTGGCAGGCGAAGGACCTCACCGTTCCTCGTGGCGAACCGATCCTTCCCAGCCCCATTCCTGAGTACTCCCTCTTCTCTCCCGATCTAAGTCGGGCGACCGTTTCGCCGAAAGATGGGTTTCCACTTTCACCCGAGGCCTCGGGAAGTACGCCATACCTGCGTACGAACGCCGAGCCGGTCACCTACACGCCGATGGTCACCGCGAAGGCTGCCTTCGCCAACGTCCCCGCGGGGACCGAACTCAGCCAGTCGAAAACCCCGCTTGTGGTTGGTGCCAGTCGCGCCCTCGACCTCGTCGCGCTCGAGTCGGAGGTGCCCCTCGTCGCCGATGCGGAGCCATTTGCCGTGTACGGGTGGCGTGCCGATGATCGGCAGCTGCGGCCGATCAGCGTGTTGCCGGCCGAAGAGGGCGAAGCCGTGGTCGCCGGAATGCTCGGCAGCGGCGGGGGCTCCGTGCGGAACGCGCTGTCCGCCGATGGATCGCGGGCGTTCTGGAGCCAGGGCCATTTCAACCCGGTGCAACGGCCCACTGCCCTCTACGTCCGTGACCTGGAGACCGAAGAATCGGTTCGTCTCGACGTGCCGGAGCCGGACGCCGGCGGATCCGGCAGCCCGGCGCCGGTCTTCCAGGCGGCCAGCGCCGACGGGAGCGTGGCCGTCTTCAGCGACACCCGCCAGCTGACCAAAGACGCCAGCCCGGAAGGTCGTGATCTCTACCGTTGTTCATTACCCCCTCAGGGGGAACCGCTCGCGTGCGAGCTAACGAATCTGACCGCTCCCCGGGCGAACCCCGGAGAAAGCGCGGGCGTACTCGGGCTCGTCCCTGGGATGAGCGAAGACGGAACCAGACTGTACTTCGTCGCCACGGGCGTCCTCGACTCCGAGCCGAACCAGGCGGGCGACGAAGCCGTGCCGGGGGAGCCGAACCTCTATCTGTGGCGCCAGAGCAAAGGTGTCCGATACCTGGCAACCCTTTCGCAAGCTGACCAAAGTGCCTGGGGGGCGATTGGTGCTGCGTACGAAAATTATCTTCTCAGCGCGTCAACCTCGCCCAGCGGTCGCTACCTGACCTTCATGTCGGCGCGCAGTCTGACCGGCTACAACAATCACGATGACAGTAGCGGCCAACCCGTCCAGGAGGCATACCGCTATGACGCGGTGGCCGACAGCCTCGTCTGCGTGTCATGCAACCCGACTGGCGCCCGGCCAGATGGGGAATTCAGGCAGACCAAAAGGTTTTCCCCCGTGGATACCAATAGTCGCTGGGAGAAGATGTGGGCTGCGGCAACCTTGCCGACCGGGCGACAATCTACGAACAGTGGGGACGAAAATGGTGTGATGTCGCTCTCGCGGCCTCGCGCCGTCCTCGACAACGGCCGCGTCTTCTTCAACGCGGTCGACGGGCTCGTTCCCGCGGATTCGAACGGGAACTGGGACGTCTACCAGTACGAGCCGGGCGGGGTGGGAGACTGCTCCGCCTCCTCGGGCGGCCCATCCACGACTTACTCCGCCGGTGGTTGCGTATCGCTGATCTCCTCGGGAACCGGCGAAGAGGAAGCCGGTTTCATCGACGCCAGTGTCAGCGGAAACGATGTCTTCCTCCTCACGCAGGAGCGGCTAGCGGTGACCGACGTCGACGGGGAGTACGACGTCTACGACGCCCGCGTGGACGGCGTCCCGGCGAGGCTGGAGACCAGCTCCCAATGCCAGGGCGAAGCGTGCCAGCCGGCCGCGACCGCACCGAACGACCCGACGCCGGCCACGGCGACCTATCAGGGCCCCGGGGACCCGAAGCCGAAGGCGAAGCCGCGCAAGCGCTGTGCGAAACACAAGCAGCGAGCGAGCCGCAAGGGCAAGGCACGCTGTCGACGGCATAACGGCAGGAGGGCCGGACGATGAGCAGCCCTGCGTCCAGGCCCCGCACCGATTCTGACTCGATCAAGGAGACCCCTGCAATGCCCAACCCGCTCGCAACCATCATCGCAACCTTGGGCGCCGTCGTCGTCCTGATCGCCGGATGGGCCGCACCCACCGCGTCGGCCGCCTCGCCTTGGTGGGGGGTGACCACCGGGAGCTATCCGAGCAACATGTGGGAAGCGAAGGACAGCGTGCAGGTGATCCAGACGGAGGAAACCCCCTCGCTCGGCGCCGCCATCCGGCTGATGGCCGCAGAGAAACCAATCGGCTGCCTCGGCACGGGCGTCTTAGGGGGATTGCTCTGCCCGTACAACACCGGATTTCCGGCAACGGAAACGGCGGGGCAACTGGAAGCACTGCTGGAGGCAGCCTTCGAAACCAGTGCCGTGGAAGTAACGGGCGGCCCGGTGGGCGGCGATCCCTTCGTGGTCACGGTACCTGGACGTTCAGCGCCGAGGTTATCGGTTCTCACCTTCTTCGGGAAAGCCCAGGTGGAAACCAAATCGGTCGGCGGCAGCGGCAGGCTTGTCGTCACCCTGAACAACCTCGGCACCGCCGCCGTCGACGGCGGCGCGAACCCGGTGACGATCGTCGACAAGCTCCCTGCAGGTATGGAAGCTTCCGAAGTCGAGGGCCGTGCCGGAGATTTTACTCAAGGTGAAAATTTTGGGCCAGTGGACTGCTCGCTGGTCTCCTCGGCCGAAGTGTCCTGCGAGTTCAAAGGCAAGCTGCCCCCGTACCAGGCGATCGAAGTCGAAACCTCGGTCAGTTTGACCGCGCCGCCGGCTGAAGCGGCCCCGGGGTCGGTTTCGGTCTCGGGTGGCGGAGCCCCGCCCGCCAGCACCGGCCACCCAGTGAAGGTGAGCCCGGATCCGACCCCCTTCGGCATCGAGCACTTCTCCGCCCGCTCCGAAGATGAGGGAGGCGCGCCGACGACCCAGGCCGGGGCCCACCCGTTCCAGCTGACGACGACGCTCCAGCTGAAGTCCGGCCCGATGACCCCGGGTGCGGTGGGAGAGCCCAATCGCCTCGAGCAGCCGGCGATGCCGCGCAACCTGCGCTTCCCGCTTCCCGCCGGACTCGTCGGAAACACCTCAGAGTTACCTCAATGTCCCGTGGCGACCTTCCTGGAAGGTGCTCAGAACGACAACGAAAATTGTTCCCCGGAGACTGCAGTCGGCGTGGCATCCATCCTCTTCACGGGGGGCCAATTTCCGACCCCTGTACGCGTGGCGGCGCCGGTCTACAACCTCGTCCCGTCTCAAGGTGAACCGGCGCGCTTCGGCTTCGCCGTGAAATTCAACCCGGTGATCATCAACACGAAAGTGGACCCGAACGATCGGTACCGGATCAACGCCGAAGTCCGCAACACGACCCAAGCGATCGCATTTCTGTCCAGCACCGTGACCCTCTGGGGAACGCCGGGTGATCCGCTCCACGACAGTTCCCGCGGCTGGGATTGCATCCTCGACGGGATTGAAGACGTGGGTCCCTGCTCGCACCCAGTCGGCATCAGCGAAGTCCCCCTCTTTCGCCAGCCGGTCGCCTGCGACGGGCCCCTCGACTTCAGCGTTGCGGCGGAACCCTGGCACGTGCCGCTGGGCAGCCTGATCGAGCATGGGTCGAATTCGACCGAAGGCATGCACGGCTGCAACAAAGTGCCGTTCGACCCCTCGATCGCCGCCGCGGCGACGAGCAAGCTGGCGGAGAACCCGAGCGGGCTCGACTTCAAGCTCGAGATGCCGAATTTTGGCTTGCGGAAAAAGGAGGCGATCGCCGAAGGACAGGCCAAGAAGGTGGAAGTGGCCCTTCCCGAGGGGATGACGATCAATCCCTCGCAGGGCGAGGGGCTCGCGGTCTGCTCCCCGGATGAGTATCGGCGAGAGCGGTTCGATTCGGCACCTGGAGAAGGTTGCCCGGATGCGTCCAAGATCGGCGAAGTGCAGATCGCGACGCCGTTGCTGAAAGAGGAAGCGCGAGGCTCGCTGTTCGTCGCCAAGCCATTCGACAACCCGTTCGGCTCGCTGATCGCCCTCTACATGGTCGCGAGGATCCCCGAGCGCGGGGTGCTGATCAAACAGGCCGGCAAGGTGGCGCTGGACCCGAAGACCGGGCAGATCGTCACCACCTTCGACGATCTGCCGCAGCTGCCGTTCTCCACCTTCAAGCTCCACTTCCGCGAAGGCGGCCGGGCGCCGTTGGTGACTCCGCCGAGTTGCGGGAACTACGAGATCGTCGCCAGGTTCACGCCCTGGTCGGCCGCCGATCCGGCCAACCCGCTGCCGAGCGATGTCGTCACGAGGACGAGCTCGTTCACGACCGAACGCGGCGTCGACGGCGGTGCCTGCCCGGGCGGCGGCCTGCCGCCTTTCCACCCGGGCCTGATCGCCGGCTCCGTCAACAACGCCGGCGGCGCCTATTCGCCCTTCAACGTCCGTCTCTTCCGCTCCGACGGGGAGCAGGAAATGACGAACTTCTCGATCAAGCTGCCGCCGGGCGTGATCGGCAAGCTGGCCGGCGTCCCGACCTGCTCGGACGCGGCGATCGCGGCGGCTCGGGATCGGACCGGCGCGGAGGAGCTGGCCAACCCTTCCTGCCCGGCAGCCTCCGGCATCGGCCGCACCCTCGTCGGCGCCGGCGTCGGCTCGGTGCTCACCTACGTTCCCGGCAAGGTCTACCTGGCCGGGCCATATCACGGGGCGCCGCTTTCGATCGCCGCGGTGACCGCGGCCAAGGTGGGCCCGTTCGACCTCGGCACGGTGGTGGTGCGCGAGGCGATCCGGATCAATCCCGAAACGGCTGAAGTCTTCATCGACCCGACCGGCTCGGACCCCCTGCCCCACATCATCGACGGCGTCACCACCCACATCCGCGACATCCGCGCCTACATCGACCGGCCGGAATTCATGCTCAACCCGACCAGCTGCGATCCCAGCTCCACCGCCTCGACGGTGCTGGGCTCGGGCGTCGACTTCGCCTCACCGGCCGACGACCGGCCGGTCACGGTCTCCACTCCCTACCAGGCGGCGAGCTGCTCGGCGCTGGGCTTCAAGCCGAAGCTGAGCCTGCGGCTGAAGGGCGGCACGAAGCGGACCGGCCATCCCAGCCTCCGCGCCGTCTTCACCACGCGAAAGGGCGACGCCAACGTCGCCCGGGCCGCGGTGACGCTGCCGAAGACCGAGCTCCTCGACCAGGCCCACATCCGCACCGTCTGCACCCGGGTTCAGTTCGCCGCGGGCGCGGGCGGAGGCTCCCAGTGCCCGGCCGGCGCCGTCTACGGCCACGCCCGGGCGATCTCGCCACTGCTCGACGAACCGCTGGAAGGCCCCGTCTTCCTGCGCTCCTCGAGCCATCAGCTGCCCGACCTCGTCGCCGCCCTGCACTCGCCCCGGGTCGACTTCTACCTGGCGGGCCGCATCGACTCGGTCGAAGGACGGATCCGCAACACCTTCGAATCCCCCCCGGACGCGCCGGTCAGCAAGTTCGTGCTCATCATGCAGGGCGGGAAGAAGGGCCTGCTCGTCAACAGCACCGACATCTGCAAGGCCAAGCCGCGGGCGACCGTCCTGCTCGATGCCCAGAACGGCAAGACCCACGACATCAACCCGCGGGTGACGGCGAGCTGCGGCAAGGGTCAGAAGCGCAAGCGGGCACCGCACCGCGGCAGCCGCTGAGGCGTGGGGCGGAGGCGCAGGGCGGGAGCGGCGGCCGTGGCTCTCGCCCTCTGCGGCGCCGCCGTGGCGGGTGCCGTGGTGGTTCAGCAGGAAGGCCTGCGGATATCCGTTCTCTCCCAGGTCCAGCCCTACCGGCTGCCTCGGCACGGCACCGCGCCGATCGCCGTCTTCGTCGGCGGCCGGGTGGCGACGCCCTCCGGGGAAATACCGCCGCAGCTGAACCGCCTCGCGATCGACGTCAACCGCCACGGGCTGCTGCAATCGCGGGGGCTGCCGGTCTGCCCGACGGGGCGCCTGCGCTCGACCACCACCGATCAGGCGCTGGCCGCATGCGGGACTGCCATCGTCGGCTCGGGCAAGTTCTGGGCCCACATCCTTCTGCCCGGGCAGCGCCCCTACCCGACTCAGGGCCGGATCCTGATCTTCAACGGCCGCAGCCATGGCCGCCCGGCCCTGCTGGCGCATATCTTCACCTCAAACCCGTTCAACGCCTCCTTCCTCGTGGTCTTCGGCATCCGCAGGATCGCCAAGGGCGCCTTTGGCACTCGCCTCGCCGCCACCTTCAGCGACGCGCTGGGTGAATGGGGCTATGTCGACCGGATCAAGCTGACCTTGAAGCGCAAATATCGCTGGCGGGGACGGCAGCTGAGCTACTTCAACGCCGGTTGCCCGGCGCCGGCGGGGACCGATCGGACCGCATACCCCCTGGCGCGTGTCACCTTCTCCTTCGCCGATCGGCACTCGATCGGCGCGACCGTCAACAAGGCCTGCGCGGTGGTGAAGGAATGAGGCGGGCGCTCTGCATCCTCGTGGCGGTGCTGGCCCTGGCCGGCGCCCCCGCTGCCGGCGCGACCTATGACCCGGTAGGCAGCGGCGCGACCCGGATCGTGCTCGACAGCGGTTTCGTCTCCCTCCTGCGCGGCCACGGCGTCGAGATCTCGGCGACGACCCCGGCCAAGCTGCAGGGCCGGATCTTCACTCTGCCGGTCTCCGGGGGCGAAATGGACCCGACCGACGGCAAGGGCACGATCGAACACGAGGGCTCGCTGATCTTCACCTCCGCTCGCAAGCGGGTGCCCTTCCGCGCACTTAGCGTGAAGGTCAAGAAGACGCCGCTGATCGCGAAGGTGGGCGGAAGCCAGCTGAAAGTCGCCAAGGCGCAGCGGATCGCCTCCCACCGTGAAGGATTCGGCGTCGGCTTCGGCGCCACCGGGCTGACGCTCACCCAGAAGGTGGCAACCCGGCTGAACAAGAAGCTGGGCCTCGGGCGTCTGCTCGCCGAGGGCCAGCGCTTCGGCTCGGTCACGTCCCGAACCCAGCCGGCCTCGGTGGAGCTGCTGCCGACCGGCAGCGCCGTCCTCACCCCAGACCCGGCCTTCAGGGCAAAGCTCGACTCCCTCTTCGTCGCCGTCAACCCGATCCACCCCGCGCAGGCTCTCGGCGGGGTCTTCAGCTTCCCGATCACGGTCGGCGGCGAGATCGCGCCCGATGCCTCCAGCGGCACCCTCAAGGTTGCCGGCGACCTTGAATTCCTTCAGCTCGGCGCGGGCCAGGTCTTTTGGCGGCAACCGTGGCTGGACCTCGCGGTACACAGTGGTTCGGCCGATGTGGACATCGAGCCAACCCCGGCGTTCCCCGGGAAGATCGGCCGCCTCGGGATCGTCGGCCTCGGTCCCGGCGCGGTCGCCGTCGACCCCGCGTCGCGCACCATCTCGCTCAGCTCTGCGCCCGCCACCCTCACCGCCGAGGCGGCCGCCAGCTTCAACCAGGCCTTTACCCAGGGCGCCTCCCCCGCTTTCAGCGCCGGCGAACCGGTCGGCACGGTCTCGTTCATCGCGACTGCCCATTGAGCGAGCACGATACGCGCTGTTCTTGACGAACTGGTATGTCCATGTTCTAATAGCGTCGGCGTCTCCCCCTTCACCCCTGGGGGGCGCCTCTGGCGCCAGGAGAAGCCGCCTCACCGTTCCCTGCGGAGAGGTGGCTACCAATCACGCGAGCGGCCCGGGCGGCTTCCCCGGTTTGCCTGGGCCGCTCGTGTCCTCGGGCAGCTGCGGCATCTCGAACATCACCAGGATGTGACGGGCCTCGATCGGTGGGTCGCCGCTGCGCTGGAGCCGCTCCTTCGCCCGTGCCTCGATCTCAAAGCCTTCGGACAGCACTCGGGTGTGTAGGTGGGAGAGCTCGAGGAAACCCTCCTCGTCGACCGTCAGCGGCACGCGGATGAAGGCGCGCTCGGTGCGGTTGTCGAAGACCCCACTCCCCATCGAGAGGCTGAGGTCGACGTCGATCAGCCGGTGGATCAGGTCGCTCTCCTGCTGGCGCTCGGCGAGGCTGAGCCGTCGCGATTCCTCATAGTCGATGAGGCCGGCGGAGCTGCGGTAAAGCACGTCGCCGCGAGGATCGAGCTCGTCCATGCGAGCGACCAGATCACCCTGCTCCAGGGCCGCGAGGTGGTGGCGGATCAGGTCTTCCGGAAATTCGAGGTCTGCCGCCAACTGCCGGATCGTGGCCGGGCCTTTGCCGAGGCGGACGAAGATCTTGTTGCGGAGCGGCACCAGGGCCACCTGGCGGACCATCTCCGGGTCGCCTACGGTGGCGCCGATCGGACGCGGCTCGGCCTTTGCCGCCGCACAGGCCGCCTCGGCGCCGAGGAACGGGGCCAGGACCAGGTAGGTCCCAAGCGGGGCCAGTGCCCGCACCGAGGCCGCCCCGCGGTCCGTCAGCTGCTTGTGGACGAGGTGGTAGACGGCCCCCTGGATCGCTTCGAAGAGAAGGGCCGGGGTGTCCGGCCACTGCCTGCAGGCGCCGAGCCAGATCGCCTCGAGCGGGCGCAGCGCGTCTTCGCGCCGCTCCAGGGCGGCGGGGCCGGCGGCATATACCTCGACCATCAGCAGCTGGGCCAGCGCCGGCCGGGAGGCGAGCTGGTTGAACAGCGCCTTCATCGCGACCTGGACCCCGTAGGGCCACTCGCGGGCACGGCGGAAGGAGGGCAGGACCCCGGCGACGAGCCGGGCGCCGGCGCTGTCAATCGCCGCCAGCAGGGCGTCGTCCTTGCTCTGGAAGTGGTTGTAGAACATCGAGGGGGAAACCCCGGCGCGCTTGACGATCTGGTCGATCGTGGTCCGCAGGTAACCCTCTTCAGCCGCCTCCAGGGTCAGGGCCTGCAGGATCCGCTCGGCGTGTTCGCCGGCGTCCGGGGGCTCTTCGCCGACCGGCTGGCGGCGGCCGCTCAGCCGCAGTGGCTCTGGGGGCGGCGGATAGGACTCGAGCAGCAGGGGGACGAGGCGCTCGAAGAGCTGCGGCAGCCCGGCCGCGTCGCCGCGCCGCAGGCGGTTGCGGGCGATCTCCAGCAGGGCGCCGATGTAGGCGGTAACCATCTCCGGGGGGAAAGCCGACGTTTGGGGGTGTCCCTCGCGCACCCTTGCTTCGAGCCCGTCGATTGTGGCGCTGAGCCGCTTTCGCACCTCCGGGCCGCCGGCGTGAGCCTCGATCAAACAGACGGAGGCGGCGGCCGGCTGTGTCGCCACCCAGCGGACGAAGGCGACGGGATCGGCTTCCTCGGGCACGGTCTCGAGCAGAGCCTCCACGGTCGCCAGGAAGCAGGCGTCCTTGTCGGGGAAGAGCTCGTAGAAGGATTTCGTGGAGACGCCCGAGAGCTCCGTCAGATCGGCCAGCCGGGTGGCCGTGAAGCCGCGCCTGACGACGCTCGCGACCATCGCCGCAAGTAGGCGCTGTCGCTGATTTTCGGCGACTTCCTGGGGCGAGCGGCCTGGGCCTGGCGGCAGTCGTTGATCCCGCAGCAGCTCAGAAGGACCCCACGGCGTAACGACCATGACAAGACCCTAACGCGAGGCCGACCTCGGCCAGAGCGGTTTTCCTGTTCAATCGCCTCGGCGTAGCCGTCGCAGGCGAATGAATGAGGCGAGCACCTTCGTTCCCGGACCGAGGGCGGCGAGCAGGCGGGGTCGGATCGGATCCGCGTAGCCGTCCTGGGGGTCAGGGGCGCTGAGGTAGAAGGCGCCGACGCCGGCGAGGATCGCCCGGTGCCTGGCGGCGCGGGGAAGAGGCTCGATGTGGGCGCCGGCCTGCTCGGCGATCCAGGCCAGCCGCTCGGCGGCTTCGGCCGGGCTCTCGTAGTAGCCGAGGTAGTTGTGCTCGCCGGCGGCGCGATCGGCATCGAGGTCGACGAGGTCGTCGAGGAAAACGGTGAGGGCGCCGACCGAGGGGTTGTAGGCGGCGTCGACCAGGACTGCGGTCTCGGCGCTCGCCCCCGGCCCGGCAGCCGCGGCGATCAGGGCGTGGGCGGCGACCGAGGAGCTGGCGCCGGCGGCAAGCTCCCACCAGCGGTAGCCGCTCGGCGCCTCCAGGTTCTCCGCCCAGCGCTGCAGCGCGGCAGTGTCGGCGTGGGTCCGGCGCTGGCCTTCAGCGCTGCGCTCGACCGCGGCGCGAAGGGTCGGTGCGATCGCGGCCCATCCCGCGAGCCGTTCGACCTCCCGGACCCAGCCGCGGTCGAGGGCGGTGAGGAAGCTGTCGGTATCAGCAGAGTCGCCCACCTCTTCGAGAACGTCGCGGTAGTCGATCGCCAACTGCAGCGGCACGATCGCCCGCAGCACCGCGCGGCGCTGCCGCAGAGGCGCCAGGGTGGCGAAGACCGCGACCGCCTCGACGTTGCTCTCCTTCTCATCCAACGCGGCCAGCACCCGCCCCCGCCGCCCGGGATCCGGGATCGCCTCGGCCAACCTGCGCCACCGCCGCAACTCCCGCCGAACCCCCGGCAGCACGGTCACCACATAGGCGACAAGCGCCGCCACCGTCGCCGCCGTCTCCTTTACTGCGACCCGCACGTCAAGAGCGTAGACGCAGCGCCGCAACATTACGTCTGCCGCAGACGATAAGTTTCGCTATGCTCATGCAGACGATGGAAGAGAGATCGGCCCAAGGCGCCACCGGGGAGTTCAAGGAGCGGATGGACGAGCGCTTTGATCTCGTCGATGCTCGCTTCGGTCTGATCGACAAGCGCTTCGACGACGTAGCGGAGGAATTTCGACGCATCGACTCACGATTCGACGACGTATCGGGAGAATTCCGACGGATCGACTCGCGCTTCCAGAACGTCGAAACGGACATCCGCGAGATACGGCGAGACCTCAAATCCAGCACCACCGAACTCGGTGGCAAGATCGAGTCGGCGACCAAGGAACTACGCGAGGAGATGAAATCTGAGGTCGGCAGTCTCCGCGGGGAGTTGAAGGCGGAAAGCAGCGATATCCGCGGAGAATTCGCCGATCTGCGCGGCGACATCAAGTCGATGCAGAGGCTGATGCTCTACGGCTTCTTCACCCTCGGCGGAATCGTCCTTGCCTTGGCGGGAGTTCAGGTCGCATAGCGGCATCGAGCTACGCCGCGAGGTTGAAGCGGCTGATCATTAGCGCCCTCCACCGCTGATCCGCTCAGGCTTTGCTGCGGGAGGCGCGCTTTTACGTCTCCCGCCACCTGATCGTCCGCTGCAGCGCGTCCGGATCTCTCTTTACCTTGGGGAAACGATGAGCGAGCAGACGCAGATCGACGCTCTCCTCCCGGCTGATTCCATCCCCGTCGAGGCCTCTGCCGAGCCGGCGCCGCGCGTGCCCCTCGGCGAGCTCGAGGACGGGCAGCGGGTTGGCGGCGTCTACGCGGTTCGCGAGCGGGAGCTGCGGCGCAAGCGCAACGGTGAGCCCTGGCTGCGGCTCTCGGTCGGCGATGCCAGCGGCACCGCCGAGGCGGTCTGCTGGGAGGAGGCGGAGAGCTTCTACGCGCTCTGCTGCGGCGGGTCGCCAGTCTTCGTCACCGGGGTCTTCGAAATCAGCGACCGCTGGGGGGCGAAGATCAAGGTCAGCGCGATCCGCGAGGCCGAGCCGCACGAGTACGAGGCCGAGGATCTGGCGGCGGAGTCGGATGTCTCAGCCGATGAGCTGGAGGCGAAACTGCGCGAACTTCTGGCCACGGTGCAGAACCCGCAGCTGCGCGAGCTGCTGGAGCTGTTCTTCGGCGAGGGCTCGGAGACCTGGGAGCGCTTCCGCGACGCGCCGGCGGCGAAGACCTACCACCAGGCCTACCGCCACGGTCTGCTTGAGCACACGCTCTCGGTCGCCCAGGCGGTCTCCGCCGCGGCCAACTTCTTCCCCGGGATCGACCGCGATGTCGCCGTCACCGGGGCCCTCCTTCACGACATCGGCAAGTGCGTTGCCTATAACGACGACCCGCTGGCAATCGACCTCACCGACGCCGGCCGCCTCCAGGGCGAGATCCCGCTCGGCTACTACACCGTGCGCCGGGCGATCGAGGACCTGCCGGGCTTTGACCCCCACCTCGCCCAGTGCGTCCTCCACATCATCTTGAGCCACCACGGCTCACTCGAGCACGGCTCACCGGTCGTTCCCGCCACCCGCGAGGCCGTCCTCGTCCACATGATCGACAACCTCGGCGGCCGCCTCGGTAGCTTCGACCGCCTCGAGCGCCAGCTCCCCGCCGGTGAGGCCTGGTCAGGCTTCGACCGCGCCCTCTCCGGCTCGGCGTTCTTCGCCCAGCGCGCCGCCTAACTGCTCGAGGCCTGCACGGCTTCCTCGAAGCGGTGCAGTAGCCCGAACAGCTGCTTCGCTTCCCAGCTGTCGCCGAGCTTCTGGTTGCGGTGGCGCGTCAACGCCTTGATCTCCTCGAGTCGCGCCATCGCTGCGATCGTCGCCGGCCGCGAGCGGCCGATCTCCCGCTCGGCCACGGCGGCGGTGATCACCGGGTATTTGGGGAGAAGCTCGATCACCGGCAGCACGGCGGCATCGCTGCGTACGGACCCCAGCTGCTCCCGCCACCGCGCCTGGAGCCCGATCACCGCGGTCGAGAACTCACCGGCACGGTTCGCAGCCACCTCGACGGCGCGCGCGAACTGAAGGATCCACTCCTCCTCCTTGCCTGCTCTGAATCCTTCGAGGCCGGCGATGTAGGCGTCCTTGTGGGCGCCGAGGACGAGACTGATCGGGGGGACATACCGAGGTGCCAGCCCCCGCCGCCGGAAGAGGACGTGAATAAGGCAGCGGCCGACGCGGCCGTTCCCGTCGCCGAAGGGGTGAATCGTCTCGAACTGCGCGTGCGCGATAGCTGCTTGGGCGACCGCCGGGATGTCGTCCCGGTTCATGAACTCGCAGAGGTCGCGGAGTAGTGGCTTCACGTAGGGGTGAGGGGGGCCGACGAATTCGGCCGTGGGAGGAGCGGTGCCGCCGATCCAGCTCGTCTCCTTACGGAGCTGGCCGGCGATTCTGTCCAGAGGCGGAGAGGTCGCCAAAGCTGCGTGGATCGCGGTGACATCGTTGAGGCTGAGCGAGTCGGCGCGGGCGCCGATCTCCATCGCCAGCTCCATCCCGCGGATCGCCCCCACGATCTCTTGCGCCCGGTGCTGGCCGTCGCGGCCCTCAAGCTCCGCTTCGGCAAGCTTGCGGTGGGAGATGCTGAGTCCCTCGATCTGCGAGGAAGCCAGCGCCTCGGAACGCAGCAGTTGCCGCCCCATTCCCTCCAGGGAAATGAGCTCCGAGTCTCCTGTATTGAGCTCCGCCGTGGCGCTGCCGGCACGCTCGCAAAGAGCCGCGGTCGAGCTGGCAACGGTCGGCTCCAGATTGGCGATCCGGCCCGGGATGAAGGCCTTGTAACGCTGAGCTTTGGCACGCCGCCCGGAACCGGAGGCGAAATCCGGCGCCCAACTCAGCTCTTCGTAACGTCCAGATCCTTTAAGCCGGACAGCCATGCATTAAGGTTAGCACGATAAACTTAACGCTAGAGCTATTGGCGTTAAGGAAGTGCCTAGTACTTCTCGTTGCAGCGTTCGATTTTGTGGACGTCCTGGTGGGCGCGCTGGATGCAGCGGATCAGCTTGTTGGCGGCGCTGTGGCTCGGCGTCTGGCGCAGTGAGCGCTTGATTTCGCGCTGAACCTGGCGGTTGACGTCCTGCATCGTCTTGTTGATGTCGGTGAGGTCCGTCTGTTCGAACCCCTTCTGGATGTTGTCGTTGACTTCGCCGCTGATCTTCTCGGTCGTGTCCAGAGTCGGCTTGACGACGAAGAAATAGACCGCTGCGAGGATTCCGACGGTCACCAAAAGCCGGATAATGCCCGCGGTTACGTTGCCGAAGAGGTTTCGGAGGACTTCCATACGGTGCGCGCAGACTATCCTGCCGACCAGTGGCGAAGGACACCGAGAAGCTGATCCGCCAGCTTTCTCTCATCTCGTTTCTGATGGCTCAGGGAAGGCCGGTCTCGGCCCTGGAGATCAAGCGCGAGGTGGAGGGCTACAGCGACATGAATGACGACGCGTTCGCGCGCCGCTTCTACGCCGATCGCGCCGAGCTCGAGAGCCTCGGCATCCAGCTCGGGGTCGAGAAGCCCGGCGAGGGCTTCTTCGAGGCCGAGCTCTACTCGCTGCCGCCGGAGAACTTCTACCTCGACCCGATCTCCTTCTCCGACGACGAGCTGGCGGCGCTCTCGACGGCGCTGATGCTGCTAACCGACGGCGGCTTCGCCTACGCCGAGCCGCTGCGCCTGGCCCTGCAGCAGGTCGCCTGGGGCCACCCGAACCCGCTCGCCGAGGGCGAGCGCGCCCCGGTCGAGATGGCGATGACCGCCTCGGCCGGCGGCCGCGACCTCTCCCAGCGCCTCTCGAAGATCGAGACGGCGATCTCGCGCCGGAAGACGATCGAGTTCACCTACTACACGATGGAGCGGGGCGAGACCGAAAAGCGCAAGGTCGACCCCTACCACCTGGTCTTCCGCGGCGGGCAGTTCTACCTGATCGGCCACGCGCACGAGCGGGATGCGGTGCGGGTCTTCCGGCTCTCGCGGATCCAGGGCAAGGTCGGCTACGCCTCCAAGGCCGAGCACGACTTCTCGCCGCCGGAGGACTTCGACCGCCGCGACTATGGCAGCCGCGCCGACTGGCAGCTGGGGGAGACCAAAGGGACCGCGAAGATCTTCATTCGTGAGCGGATCGCCTGGCTGATCGAACGTGATTACGGAACCTACGGTGAGCTGCGCAACGCGAAGAAGTCCGACAACGCCCCAGGCAAGGGCCGCGTCTTCGAGACCAGCTACGCCTCCGAGCGCGAGCTGATCGCCTGGGTCCTGCGCTGGCGCGCCAACGCCGAGGTGCTCGGCCCCGAGGACCTGCGCGAGGAGACCGAGAAGCGCCGTGAGCTGCTGAAGGCGCGGCACGAGAACGGGTTCAGCCCGGCGAAGATCGTCGACCGCCCGCTCGACGAGCAGCCGAAGCGCAGCCGCTCCAACGGCCGCGGCGAGGCGGCGATCCGGCCCGAGCGCTTCGCCCGCCTCGTCACCCTCGCCGGCCTGCTGATCGAAGCGGCGAAACGGGGCGAGCGGCTGCAGACCGCCGACCTGCGCGACCGGCTCGAGTTGACGGGCGAGGAGCTGCGCGAGGACATCGACCTGCTGAACGTCGTCAACTTCGGTGGCGGCACCTACGTCCTCTACGCGGAAATCATCGGCGACGAGATCGAGGTCGACTCCCAGCCCTATGGCGACAACTTCGCCCGCCCGGCGCGCCTCTTGCCGCTGGAGGCGAAGGCGCTGGTCGCGGCGATCGACCTCTTCGGCGACCACCTGCCGCAGTCCGACCTGCAGACCGCGCGGACGAAAATCGTCAAGGCGCTCGGCCACGACCCCTCCGAGGAGGGCCTGGAGATCGCCTCGGCTGGCGGCGGCGACGCCGAGGTTGCCCGGCTCGTCAACCAGGCGATCGCCGAGAGCCGCGTGCTCGAGCTCTCCTATTACAAGGAGAACGAGGACCAGTTCACCGAGCGCCGGGTCGAGCCCTACCGGCTCGAGAACGGCAAAGAGGGCTGGTACGTCGAGTGCTACGACCTGACCAAAGAAGGGGTGCGCCACTTCAAGCTCGACCGGGTCAAGGAGGCGCGCCTCTCCGAGGAGAAGTTCGAGCCGCGGCCCGAAGTCGAGGAGTTCGCCGGGGTCGAGGGCTGGATGACCCACGGCGAGGTGCCGACCGCCGAGGTCGCCCGGGTCTGGGTCTCGCCCGAGCGGGCCCGCTGGCTGCGCGAGGAGCGGACCGTGGTGGAGGAGCTGGCCGACGGCGCCGTCGTCGTCGAGCTGCCCTACGCCGGCAAGCCCTGGCTGGTGCGGGAGATCCTCCGCGGCGCCGGCGACCTGGTCGTGCTCGAGCCGAAAGACGCCCGCGAGGCAATCGCCCGCGAAGCCGAGGCAGCTTGACGCTTGGTGAATTTTCCACCGCCGACGGTGGAAAATTCACCACTTGCCATGAATGAGGCGCCGGGCCATCCCGAGGTCCTGAAGATCGTCGCCCCGAATCCGGGGCCGATGACGCTGGAAGGGACCAACACGTACGTCTTCGGCTCCGATCCCTCCGTCGTCATCGACCCGGGCTCCGCGGATTCCGGCCACCTCGAAGCGATCCGCGCCGCGGCCGATGAGCGCGGGGGTATTGGCCTCGTCCTCCTCACCCACTCCCACGGCGACCACACTGAGGGTGCCGATCAGCTCGAGGCCGAGGTCGTGTTGCCCTCCGGCGGCGAGGAGCACTTCGGCCTCCGCGCCCTCGCCACCCCCGGCCACGCCGAGGATCACGTCTGCTTTCTGACTGAAACTGGCGTCTGTTTCAGCGGCGACCTGGTCCTCGGACTCGGCTCGACGATCGTCCCGCCCGGCGGCAACTCGCTCGCCGCCTTCATGGACTCGCTGGCGCTGCTGCAGCAGCAGGAGATCGAGCTGATCGCCCCGGGCCACGGCCCCTGGATCACCGACCCGGCAGCCAAGCTCGCCGAATACGTCGAGCATCGCGAGATGCGCGAGCGGCTCCTGTTGGAGAATCTCGAGGCCGGCGAGCGCTCCCGCGCCAGCCTCCTCGCCGCCGTCTGGGACGACATTCCGATCGAGCTGCTGCCGATGGCGGCGATGGCGATGGAGGCGCACCTGGAAAAGCTCGAGGCCGAAGGGCGCCTGCCGGAGGACTTGGAGGCCTAGCCGGGCGCGGCCTAGACTGGCCGCGTGCCGTCGCTGCTCGAGCGCGTAGGGGTGGAGCTGCCCGTGGTCCAGGCCGGGATGGGCGGCGGGATCAGCCGACACGAGCTGGCGGCAGCGGTCTCCGAGGCTGGCGGGCTGGGGACGATCGCGGTCAACGGCTCCGAGGCGATTCGGCGCGAGCTGGCGGCGGCGCGGTCGCTCACCGGGCGCCCGCTAGCCGTCAACGTGCTGCTGCCGTTCGCACGGCGCGACTGGTTCGAGGCGGCGGGGGAGGCCGACGTCGTCGTCACCTTCTGGGGCAAGCCCCGGCGGCGAAGCGGCGGCGTCTGGTTGCACCAGTGCGGCTCGGTTGCCGAGGCGCGGCAGGCCCAGGCGGCAGGCGCCGACGGCGTCATCGTTCAGGGCGTCGAGGCCGGCGGCCACGTCCGCGGGACTACGCCGGCGCTGCAGCTGCTGGAGGAAGCCCGGCGGGCTCTGCCGGCGGACTATCCGGTGCTCTTAGCGGGCGGGATCGTCGAGAAGGCGGACGTGCGCGCCGCCCTCGATGCCGGTGCAATGGCGGCCCTCGCCGGAACCCGCTTCCTCCTCTCCGAGGAGTCCCGCGCCCACGCTCTCTACAAGGAGCGCCTGCTGGGAGCCGAAGAAACGATCCTCACCGACCTCTTCGGCGCCGCCTGGCCCGCCCCGCACCGCGTCGTCCCCAACGCCGCCACCGACCACTGGCTCAAGTCGAGCTCGCGTGCGCCTCGGGTCAACCGGCTGCTCAACCACCTGCTCGCTCCGGGGGCGCGGTACGCGCCGGCGGGGGTGCAGATGCGGATGGTCCGGGTGCAGCGGCCGGGGAGCCGGTTGCTCTCGCCGGCGGGGCCGACCGACGACGCGCCGGAGAGCCTGGTCGACGCCGGTGCGCTCTACGCCGGGGAGACCGTCGCACGCATCGCCGAGGTCCATCCCGCTGGGCAGCTTGTCCAGGATCTTCTTCCCTGATTGTTCGGCCGACGTGTCGATCCTGGGACAATGCTCGCCATGGCTGGGGGGCAGATTCTGGGGATCGCCGAGAGCTCGATCGGGGCGGATCGGTGTGAGCTGCGGCTCGAGGGTGAGCTCGACCTCTGGAGCGTTGAGCGGCTGCAGGCCGTCCTCCAGCGGGTCGCCCGCGACAACTCGGCCGTCGTCGTCGGCCTGCAGAGCTGCGAGTTCGTCGACTCGACCGGGATCGCCCTCTTCCTCCAGGTCCGCCGCCAGCTCGAAGCCGAAGGCGGCCGCCTCGTCATCTACGGCTGCTCAGACCAGGTCCAGAGGATCTTTGAAGTCGCCGGCCTGATCGACGCCGGCATGGTCTTCGATAGCCGCGACGCCGCGATCGCCGAGCTGGCGGTGGTCGAGTGAGACGGGCGGTACTGCTGGCGCTGGTCGGCGCACTCGCGTGTTGGGTGCTGCCGGGAACCGCGGCCGCGATCCCTGCCGAACCATGCCCGCCCTTCGACGGCGCAATGAGCTTTCCGGAGATCCACAGCCCTGAAGACCCCGAGGACTACTGCTGGGAAGTACAGCTCTCCGAAGAGCAGGAACTACGACAGATCAGCGAGACCGAGGCCGGAGTTTTCTACGAAGACGGCCACCGGGCCTATGTCATCGAGTTGACTTCTGCTCACGACGCGATCGGCACCACCGTGCCGACGACCCTCGCGGTCACCGACCCGAATCTGATCACGCTGACGGTCCACCATCGCGCCGGCAATCCAGTGGCTGGCGGAGCGCCGTTCGACTACCCAATCCTCGCCGGACCCGGCTGGGAAGGCGGATTCATCTCCGTGCAGATTCAAGGGCCGCCTGACGAAGCCGAACTGAGAGAAGCCGAAGAAAGGGCCAAGGCAGCACCGCGCGCCGAAGAAGCCCCGACTCCCATCTGCAGAGTCCCGATCCTCCAGGGCCGAACCGTCAAAGCCGCCCGTCGAGCGCTGCTGCTGTCGGGCTGTCAGCTCGGCCCGGTTCGCGGGCGTCGCAGCCGCGGCGCCCGGATCGTCAAGCAGTACCGACCCGCCTTCGCGGTCCTTCCCGCCGGCACCGCGGTCGGGGTCAAGCTCCCGCGGTAGCGCTTTCGCGCTCGCGGAGGCGGGCGCACCAGAGGGCGAAGAGGGCTACCGCTAGCACGGCACCGGCCCAGTGGACGCCGATGACGACGGCGAGGATGCTCGGGAGGCCGGCGAGGGCGGCGCCGAGCAGGGTCGGGCTGAGTGGCAGGTGGAGGACGCGGGCGGTGAAGGCGGCGCAGAGCATCCAGGCGGCGGGGCCCGCCAGCCAGCCCCAGTCCTCGAAGAAGGAGTGGGGCAGGGCCAGGGCGAGGGCGATCGAGAGGACGGCGACTGCCGCCAGCTGCAGCAGCGCCGCCCGCCAGAGGGTGGGGACGTCCATCCCCACCGAGGCTATTCGACGACGATCTTGCCCTTCATGAAGGGGTGGATCTTGCAGTGGTAGGCGAAGGTGCCCTTGTGGTTGAACCTCACCGTCACCGAGCTGCCGGGAGCGATGTTCTTGGTGTCGAAGCTGGCGCTGCTCGCCGTGTGGGTGATGTTCTGCGAGTTGGCGAAGGTGACCTTGCCGCCGCGCTTGACCCGCAGCGTCGGCGGGTGGAAGGCGAAGTGATTGATTTCGACGCTCTTGGCTGCGCTCGCCGTCGCGGCGCCGCTCGCGTCAGCCGCCGCGCCGAGCGCCCGCCCGCCCAGCAGCGCCGCCACCGCCAGCACCGCGATCGCCATCAGGAGCGCGAGGCCTTGGAATCTCTGCCATCTATCTGAGTGGGTCATGGCCCGGCATACGAGCCCCGCCCCCGCCAGGTTCAACCAAATGGGAAGGGCGAGCAATAATGGGAGTCCCGGGCGGTTAGCTCAGTTGGGAGAGCATTCGGTTTACACCCGAAAGGTCACTGGTTCGAGCCCAGTACCGCCCACTTTCTCAGGACTTTGCGCCAGGCATCACGCGAAGGGGCGGCCGCCCGAGGGCGCCCGCCCGCGTTGCATCTAGGCCGACTTGGTCACGTTGACCGCCGGCACACAGGTGGCTTGCTGAATCTTCACCTTGCTCACCTCCCTCCCTATCGCGCGTTATTCGTCGATAAGGAGAGGGCAAATATGCTTTAACTGTTTTCAGCGGTCGCGCCGACTCGCGCATTTAGCGACGAAAGATTACGGCACTTATGCTCTATCGCTCAAGTTCATCCGACGTAAGGGGAGGAAGAGCATGGCGCGGAAGAGGCGGAAAGTCGCAAGGCGGAAGCGGAAGCTCGACAAATCACCTCAGGAGGTCTTGGTCAAGGCCCTCAACCATCCGGTTCGAGTCAAAGCACTGACGATCCTCACCGAAAAGATCGCCAGTCCGAAGGAAATCGCCCGGGAGATCGATGCCCCGCTCAGCAACGTCAGCTACCACGTGCGGGTGCTGGACGAACTGGGACTGGTGGAGATCGTCGAAGAAGAATCCGTTCGCGGCTCCGTCGCCCACTTCTACAGCGCAGTCGAGCGACCGCTGATCCACAACCCAGACTGGGAGAAGCTGAGCCCGCGGGTCCGCAACGCCTTCTCCAGCTACGTCATCGAAACGTTGATGAGCGACGCGGCAAGCTCTCTCCAGGCGGGCCTCTTTGATCGCCGCGACGACCGCCATCTGACGCGGACGCCGCTACTGCTCGACGAGCGTGGATGGCGGAAAGTGACCTCGATTCAGATCAAGGCGCTGGAGAGCATCCTCAAGGAGCAGACCGCCGCCGAATCGCGGCTCGGCAGCTCCGATAAGGAGGGCATCCACGTGATCGCCGGCTTGCTCTGCTTCGAGGCGCTGCCACCCAGCGGACCGGCGAAATAGCCACCCTCGTCCCCGGTCACCGAGCGACTAGCCGAAGGCGCGTACAGCGAGCACCGCGGCTACGACCAGGCCCACGGCGGCGATCGCGATCCGCAGCGGGTCGCTGGGGATCCGCCGCGCGTAGTGGGCGCCGATGCGACCGCCGGCGAACGAGGAGACCATGATCGTCACCGCGTAGCGCCAGTCCACCGGGGCGAGGAAGGCGTAGACGACGGCGGCGAGCAGGTTGGCGCCGCCGGCGAGGACGATCTTCATCCCGTTTAGGTGCTGGAGGGTGTCGGTGACGAAGAGGGCGAGGAGCGCGAGGATCAGGATGCTGACCGCGGCGCCGAAGTAGGCGCCGTAGGCACCGCAGAGGAAGATCCCGCCGAGCAGGTAGGGCGAGCGCTCGTTGCCGGCATGGGCGATCCGCGGGGTGAGGCGGGGCTGGAAGAAGAGCAGCAGGCAGGAGAGGGCGATCAGGACCGGGACGATCGCTTCGAAGGCGGCGTCGGAGGTGAGCAGGAGGGCGGCGGACCCGGCCGCGGCGCCGAGGAAGAGCGGCACCAGCAAGCGCCGAAAGCGCTCGCTCTGCTCGCGCAGCAGGTCGAGGTAGCCGAGAGCGCCGCCGGCGCTGGCGGGGACGATCCCGGTGGTCAGGGTGACGTTGGCGGAGAGCGGCGGCAGCCCGAGCGCGACGAGGGTCGGGAAGGTGATCAGGGCGCCGCCGCCGGCGATGGAGTTGACTGCCCCGGCGGCAACCCCCGCCGCGGCGACCGTGAGCAGCTCGAGCACGCCGGCATTCTCCCGTGCATGCCCTATTCGGGGTTGGCGCGCGCGACCCGGGCCAGGACGTGGTTCGAGCTGGCGTCTTCCCGCGAGAGGTGCACGTGGACAGTTGCCGTCCTGCTGGGCTTCACCGTCACCAGGCGCGAGTGAAGCCGCTGCCCCTTGCCATTTCGCAGGATTAGGTGCCCGTGGCAGGTCGATTTGGTCCCGCAGTGGAGGGTCACCCCAACGTCCCTACCGTGGCGCCGGACGCGGGCAACCTGCGGTCGCGGCGGCCAGGTGATGCCGGGGGCCGCGCGCCGCGCCGGATCGACCTCTGCCCAATCTTCGACATCTCGCCAAACTTCGTACGCCTGTGCCAGTTCCTGCCTGACGACACTAGTGGGGGACGTCAGTTCCATCACCGCCCACGGAACCGTCAGCGTGACGAAGATGATCAGGAGCGGAATCCACGGCGGCCGCTTCCAAACGATCGGGTCCCGGACGTGGCGCTGGTGGAGGGAGCCGGCGCCGTCCAGAACCCGCTCGGCCACGCCGCCGACCGCAAGCGTCACCTGTCCTGGCTGTCGTTGCTGCCTTTCGCGTGCGGTGGTCATCACGTACTCGGGAAACAGCATCAGGCCGATGACGGCGTCGATCGCGACCGCGGCGGCCCGGCAGACGGCATGCCACAAGTTCGGCAGTCCCCGCTGAATGAAGGCGAACCAGATGGCGAGTAGGACCAGCACGCAGAAGGCCGCCGGCCGGAGGTAGTCGGGAAGCCAGGCGACCAGCTGTACCGGCCAATGCAAGGGGGCCAGCAGCATCGTCAGCCGCCCCAGTCCTTATCGTCGTCCTTCTCGCCTTGCTCGTCCTGTGGAGGGACGTTGTGGGTATCCGTGTCCACGGTCTCGGCATCGACCACGTGCTCGTCGCCATCCGGCGGCTCGACCTCTTTGGGATCGTCGGGCTCCTTCAGCGCGGGACGGCCGCTGATTTGCGACTCCATCGAGTGCAGGGCTTTCAGAATCGCGTTCTCTTCCGGGAAGTAGCCTTCCTCCAAAGCAACTCGGAAGAACCCCACCATCGCCGCGCGGCCTTCAGATTCGATCTCATCGAACTGGGCTGCGACCCGGTCGATGTTCTCCCGGCTGGGATCGGCGGCGATCCGCGCAAGTGCCCGCCTTTCCGGATCGGCGAGTCGGTTGGCGAATCCCTCCTCCCAAATCCTGTGGACTTTGAGCTGCCCTCGCGCTTTAGCCGCCTCGCTCTCGCTGTCGGCGTCGGCGAGAGCTACGGCCCGCATCTTCCCGATCAGTTCCTCGCGATGTTTCGCGGTCGCCTCGTCAAGCTCGACGCTGACCGAGGTCACCTTCGCTCGGAGCCATTTCGGCACCGACTCGACCGGTCCAACCACGGCTTCGAGGTTCCCGTCGGCTGCGAGGCGGAGGTCGTTGAGCGCCGCCACCGAGTGTTCTGAGGCATCGATCGGGGTCCTGCCGTGGGCTTTCCTAATTGCACTTTGAAGTGCGGGCCGGAGGATGTCCTCGACGCTTTCGGCTCCCGCCAGGACCGCCTGCTGGGGATCGTCGACCCGGGCGGCTACATCGACAATCGCGACGAAGCCAGCTAGGCCGGAGGGGTCCGAGAATGGAATCTTGTACTCGAGCGAGTGGTCGCGAACGTCGACTTTCACCCAACCGCGAGCGTTCGACCAATACTTCTGCCCCGCCGTCTGCTCGCTGATTGGGGCTCCATCAGCGTTAAGCAGGACGCGGGCGAAACCGGGGGAGAGGGGCGCTATCTCACGGCGTCTCTTCAGCCGGGAGAAGAAGCCTGCGTCGATCTCCAGCTCTCCCTGCTCAGCGATCGGCGAGAAATCTTCACTTGCTTTCAAGGGTGTTCCCTCCTTGGTCCTTTTTGTAAAAGGTGTCGTGAATTGAGCGGGCCACCTCGCCAGCGGCGCCACCCTTTCGCTCGATTGCTTTCAGGGCCTGGTTCAGCTGGCCTTTGAGCTCCGAGATCCTGCCCCGCTCCTTCGCGTCGGCCTTCATCTCGCGGATCAGCAGCTCAACGACTTCCTGGTTGATCCGACCCGCTGCCACCGCTCGACAGAAGATGGCCAGCGTCGCCTGTGCCGCTTCCCTTCCCTCCCGGTTGTCGAAGGCGTGGGAGAGGAGCCGAGTCAGGTGTTTTCTGGTCTCCTCCTCCGCTTCACTCGAGAGCGCCTCAAGCGACTCCCGAGCCATCCTGCCGCCCCCGGTCAGCTGTACGAAGACAAACGGAAGGACGTCGAAGACCCGTGCCGCTTCCTGGCTTTCGGCACGGGCAACCAGCAAGCTGGTCGTTGCCTCTCTCGCTCGCTCGGCCTCGCGGCCTCCGGTGAACAGGGAGGCGAGGCAGCGATTTGAGAGCTCAGCAAACTCTGGATGCTTCCATCCCGCCTCCCAGAGCCGCGAGGGGGCAGCGGTGCTGGGGTTCCAGATGCCCAGGGGGCCGCCATAGGCCGCGACCGCCGCTTCCTTAAGACGGGTGCTGTTCAAGTTGGACCAGTGGCTGAGCAGCCTGCGGGCGCTGCTCACATCTTCACCGAGGGTGGCCGGCATGCCCAGAGCAAAGGCCGTGCAGTTGCGGATACTGGACCGATCGTCCATCGCCCAGGGTTTCAGCAGGGATCGCTCGATCGTCACCGGATCGACGGAGAAGAGAATTCCTGCCGTTCGTGCTGCGGCAAACCCGAGTCGGCCCCCGAAGCTGTCGGGCAGATCTCGCAGCCACTGCAGGAAAGGCTGCCGGAAGTCCCCATCGAGGTGCCGCCAGAGGTAGCGGAGAACTGCGTCGGACTGATGGGGAAGGCAGATCTCCACCACTTCGGTCGGTTGCCACCCGAAGTAGGTGGCGACGTAACTCGGCTTGCAGGTGGCTAGGCCGATCGGCAACCCTTGACCTCGTGAGGCGAACCGGATTGGCTCCTCCGGCGGACTCGAGTTCCGTTCCAGCAGGCTTCGCAGAGCCGCGGCGGCGCGGTCGAATTCCGAGCTCGGCAAGCCGTCTGCAGCCGCTGCCGTCGCGACGGCAGCCAGGGCTCGCGCATCGGGCTGCTGTGCCAGCCACTCATCGAGGACCGGAGACTTTCCGGCGACGATCGCGGCAAGGGCCTCTGGGCTTTGTTGCTCGGCGGAGCGGTTCACCAGGTCGCTCACCATCCCCGGGCTGATTTTCTCCGGCAGCAGCTTCAGAGCTTCCCGAGCGCGGGTTAGCGCTTCCTCCGGCAGCTCCATCGTCTCGGCCAGCGAGCGGAGCATGTCCTCTCCCTTCGGTGGCGCTCCCTCAATCACGGGGATCTCGTCGCCGAGGGCGTCGCTCTGTAGGTCGCGGGCGGTGAAGACGACGGCCGCTCCGTCCGGTAGAGCCGATCGCAGGTGGCGCAGCCTGAAGCCTCGAAGCGAGCCGAGGGTTTGGGGATCGACCGAGTCGACCACGACTCCCGTCTTTGGCTTTTTGCAAGCCCGCTTCAGCAGATCGGACAGTTCGGGTGCCGGCAGGGAGCCGGGCAATTCGAGTATGGGTTCGTGACCGGTTCGTCGCAGGGCTACCGACGCCGTGACCCAATTGCCGCAGCCGCTTCCCGCAAGTAGCGCGAAGGGCTGATCGGCGACGGCATTTGCCACCGATGCATAGGAAGGGGCCTCGACAAAACCGATCGCATCGACGTGTTTGGTGATGTCAGTGAACAGGAGTGCACTGCGGCCCTGTCCGCCGCCCTCGGCGGAGCTGATGACGTCACCCTCGACGACGATCGTGTTGCCGATGATTCCGTTTCGCTCAACAACGGTCCGGGCCGCCTTGTAAGCGGGGTCGGCAAACTCGTCCTCCTCCTCGGAGGGAAGAGGTTCGGATTGGTTCGAGTCAGCGGGATCTTCCGCGGCTGGCTCGTCCGGTTGTGGCGAGTCAGGCTCGTCGCTCACCTGTGGAACTTCCCCCGCCTTGGCTTCCGCGTCGGTTGCCGAATTCACGCGCGACTTTGAGCACAAAATCAGTCATAAGCGGCGAAAATCCTACAGTTATTCAAACAAAACTTATGCGATCTATTAAATCCCGCACCTAGGCGCTAAGACTTTGCGCCGAACAACCGCCGCCAACGCGAAGGTGGGCGCGGCTGAGTTGCCCGCCACTCGTCCTCGGTCGGCAGGCGGCCGGCCTTCCGGGCGCGCAGGACGCACTCGGTGTGGGCGTGGCGGCGGCGGGTTTTGTCGCCTTCGGGCCAGATCAGCACGTGCTCGGAGAGCGCCGGCAGGTGCTTGCCGCAGAGCGGGCATCGATAGGTCGCCGGCTTCAGGTTCTGCGCCGGCCGCATCGCCCACCAGCGCGGCTCATCAACGGACATTGCCGAACTGCATCAAATTTCCTACCCCGCAGGGTGGAAATCTGATGCAGTTCGATTGATGCTGGGCGTCGGGGTGCCGCCGCGGCGCTTCTCGGCCTTAGTGACGACGTCGAAGAAGTAGTCGTTGCGGCCGCGGCGCATCATCCGGGGCATCGCGTGGCGGGCGCTGCGGTGGGCGGCGGTGACGGAGCGGAAGGCGGCCTCGTGGGCCGGGGACCAGGCGATGCCGAAGATCTGCCTGACCCGTTCGGGCAGGGTCCCCTTGATGATCAGGTTCTGGGTCTCAAGGTTGAGGCGGGCGGCCGTCGCGACTGGCTGACGGAAGGCAACCAGCGGCGCCATCTCCAGCGCGTGCGGAGTCGCGTGGAGGTCGGGCGAGGCGAGCTTGGCGTCGAACCAGGCCTGGAAGTGCGGGTAGGTGGGCGGGACGGCGTCGTGCGGCAGCAGGAAGAGCTCGCCGAAGCGGACGTAGTCCTGCCAGAGCGCTTCGCGCTCCTCGGCGCTCAGCGGCCCGGCCGTCGTTTCGTACATCACCCGGCCCGAGTCGGCGATCACCGCCAGCGTCCACAGCATCAGCTCCGGGTCGAAGGCCGAGTAGGCGCTGCCGGCGGGATGGGCGCCCGCCGCCTCGGGCAGCTCGCCCTTGATCCGCTCGTGCAGGCGATGCACCGCCGCCAGCGCCCGATCCGCTTCCGCCTTGGTCCCGAGGAAGACCGTCTCCTGGATCTTCGCCGTGCGGGCGAGGCGAGTAAACGGGTGGTCGCCGGCAGCGGACGAGAGCATCGTCCCCGTGTAGGTAAGCGGTTCCAGGGCGCCGATCAACAACGCCCGCTGCCCGTAGAGGAGGCCTACCGACCTCTCCCCATGTACCCGCCGAGCCATCGATCGGCCCGGCGGAAAGTAATACTTGTGGTCACTCACTGGCCGTATAGCCAGCCAGTCTACTCAGCGGGTGACAATTTGGTCAAATTGACAAACCAATACCCGAACAAACGGCTACGGAGCTGGGGTTTCCCGGCTCATCGCGATCAGCGCAGAGCCTGAGCCCGGGGCGGCGAGGCCGCGGAGCTCGTGGGCGGCGAAGATCTCGTCGAGTTCCTCCCGGGTCAAGGTCTCCCGCTCCAGCGCCAGCACTGCCAGGTGATCGACGACCTCGAGGTTGGCGGCAATCAGGGCGCGGGCGCGCCGGTAGGCCTCGCGGGCGAGCGTGATCGCCGCCTGGTCGACCTCGCGGCGGGTCTGGTCGGAGACCGCGTAGTCGGCGGTCGGCAGCGCGATTGGCGGCGGCCCGTCGTGGTCGACCGCGACCCCCATCCCGAATTCAGAGACCATCTGCTTGCAGACCAAGTGCACGCGGCCCAGGTCATCGGAGGCGCCGGAGTAAGTCTCGCCGAGCACGACCTCCTCGGCTGCGCGGCCGCCCAGCAGCGTCACCACCTCGTCGAGCAGCTCGTCGCGGGACTTTAGGTAGGTGTCCTCGGAAGGCGAATGGGCGACGAACCCGAGTGCCGGGCCGCGGGGGACGATCGAGAGGATCTCCGGCGGGTCGAGGCCAAGCAGCTTGCGGCAGAGGGCGTGGCCGGCCTCGTGGTAGGCAACGATCCGCCGCTCCTTCGAGGAGAGGCGGCGGGCCTGCTGGGAGCCGACCGCCTGGCGCAGCAGCGCCTCGTCGAGGTCCTCGCGGGTCATCGCCCAGCGGCCGGCGCGGCCAGCGATGATCGCTCCCTCATTGAGCGAGTTGGCGAGCTGGGCGCCGGTCATCCCGGTGGTCTTGCGGGCGACGTCGCCGAGATCGAGGTCGGGGGCGAGTGGCTTGTTGCGGGCGTGGCTGCGGAGGATCGCCTCGCGGCCCTTGCGGTCGGGCGGGGCGACGAGGACGCGGCGGTCGAAGCGGCCGGGGCGCAGCAGCGCCTTGTCGAGCTTCTCGACGTGGTTGGAGGCGGCGATCACGATCACCATCCCAGGGTCCTTCTCGAAGCCATCGAGCTCGACAAGCAGCTGGTTCAGCGCCTGCTCGCGCTCGCTGCTGCCGCCGTCACCTCCGCCGCTCGAGCGGGCGCCGCCGATCGCGTCGAGCTCGTCGATGAAGATCACCGCGCGGCCGGACTTGCGGGCGTCTTTGAAGAGGCGGCGGATGCGGGCGGCGCCGCGGCCGACGAACATCTCGACGAAGCTCGAGCCGGAGGCGGCGAAGAAGTCGACTCCGGCCTGGGCGGCGACGGCGCGGGCGAGCATCGTCTTGCCGGTACCGGGCGGGCCGTAGAGGAGGACGCCGCGCGGGGCCTGGGCGCCGAGGGCGGAGAAGCGGTCGGGATCGCGTAGCCAAGCCGTGACATCCATCAGCTCGTCTTTGGCCGCGTCGACCCCCTGCACCTCCTCCCAGAGGACCGGCGCGGTCCGGGACGCCTTCACCGTCTCCGGCTTCGTCGTCCCCATCATCCCCCGCATCATTTTCAGGAAGATGTAGAGCAGCAGGGCCATGAAGAAGACCCCGAAGACGGGATACCAGTTGAAGAAGAATTCCTGGATTTCCTGTGCCATCGGTGAAGTGTGGAGACAAAGACGCGATTAACCCATCGCACATCCGTCCAAATCTGCGCAAAGGGCTAAAGGTCAGGCACGCTCCACCTGGGAGCCGCCGACGATTGCCTCCTCGCCGGAGTCGCCGAAGACGATCCAGGCCTTGTTGCCGCCGTCGTAGTCGGGGGCCCAGAGCTTCAGGGTCGCGGGGCGGCCCCAGACGGTGACCTGCTCCTCGCCGGTCGCGTCAAGGCCGCGCCAGATTCGCACGAAGGGATTGTGCTCCCACTCCTCGGCGACCGTGGTCGGCTCTTTGTGGCCGGGGTGGACCTTGGTCTCCGGGTGCAGCTCGAGCAGGCGCATCACCGAGGCCTTGAGGTCGGCGAAGCCGGAGGCGCCGGGGGCCATGGTGCCGCCGACCGTCCCCTTGAAGAGGACGTCGGCGGTGAAGACGTCGGTGGCGTCGACGAGGAAGGCGAGGTGGCCGGCGGCGTGGCCGGGAGTGAAGATCGCTTCGATCTCGATCCCGTTGGCGTTAAGGGTCTCGCCGTCGCCGAGGATGATCTCGACCTCATCGTCGAGCTCGGCGGCGGTCGCCTCGTGGGCGACCAGCGGCGGGTTGCCGAGCTGCGCCCGCGCCTCGGCGAGGCCGGCGACGTGATCGGGGTGGGGGTGGGTGACGAGGACGTGGGTGATCTCGATCCCGTCGCGCTCGGCGCGCTCAAGCAGCGGCCCGAGGTCGTCGTTGCCATCGATGAGGACGCCGGTCTTGCGCTCGGGGTCGGCGACCAGGTAGGCGTTCGACAGCCACATCGGGTTCTCGGTCCTCTCGACGATCACTGCTCCTCCTCTGCTGGTTAGGGCTGAGTTGGAGAGGTTACGGCGCTGCCGTCGAGCAGCGTCTGCGCAACCAGCTCGGGGTCGTCCCAGGTGGGGGTGTGGCCGACGCCGGGGAGGACGAGGAAGCGGGCGTGCGCCGGGCGGCGGTGCGGCTTCGGCGGGCCGAGCAGGCGGTCCTTCTCACACCAGGCGATCGTCACCGGGACGTCGTCGGGGTAGCCGCCCGGGTCGAAGACGTGGTTGCGCATCGCCCGGTTGGCGGCCTCGTAGCCCTCGCCGTCGAGCCAGCCGAGGACGAGGTCGTGGGCGGCGTCGGGCGGAATCCGCTCGGGGTGGGCGGCGATCGACTGGAAGGCGGCGTGGCGGGTCTGCGGGAAGCGCAGTGCGATCGGCAGGAACGGGCGCGCCGCCTTCAGCCACGGCGAGCCGCGCAGCAGGGCGCGGGCGCCGCCCCCTTTGGGCTCGCCGAGCGGGCGGGACCAGAGGCCGGCCGGCGACAGGGTCGTCACCGAGGCCGCCCAGCCGCAGCGGCCCATTTCCAGCGCCACCCAGCCGCCGAGCGAGTTGCCGGCGACGTGCGGCCGCTCGACCCCGGTACGCACGCAGACCTCACGGACGGCGCGCGCCAGGTTGAGGGCGGTCGCCTCTTCGCCCTCCGGCAGCGGCGGCGTCTCGCCGAATCCCGGCATGTCGATCGCGTGCACCTCGCGCTCGCCCTCCAGCAGCGGAATCACCGGCTCCCAGATCGTCCGGGTGCCGCCGAGCCCGTGGATCAGCAGCAGCTGCTCGGATGCGTTCGCTGCGCTCACCGGGCCTGCGGCTTCGCAAACAGCGCCTGCACGTCGCCGATCCGCCGCTCGCGGAAGCCCGCCTCCGAGGAGCTGAGGTAGAAGTCCCAGAGGCGGCGGAAGCGCTCGTCGTAGCCGTGGGCGCGCAGCTGCTCCCAGGCGGCGAAGAAGCGCGCCCGCCACTCGGCCAGGGTCGGCGGGTAGTGGGTGGTGATGTCGTCGATCCAGACCTGCTTCATCGAGGTCACCCGCTCCAGGCAGTCGGCGATCAGCCCCTGCGATGGCAGACAGCCGCCGGGGAAGACGTAGGTATTGGCGAAGCTCTTGGCCGCCTTTTCGAGCGGGTAGAGGCGGTCGTCGATCGTGATCGCCTGCAGCAGCATCAGGCCGTCCTCGGTGAGCAACTGGTCGCAGCGGCGGAAGTAGTCGTCGAAGTACTGCCAGCCGACCGCCTCGATCATCTCGACCGAGACCAGCCGGTCGTAGCGGCCCTCGAGGTCGCGGTAGTCCTCGAGCATGACCGTGACCTGGTCGGAGAGGCCGGCCTCCTCGACCCGGCGGCGTGCGAGTTCGAACTGCTCGCGGGAGATCGTCGTAGTGGTGACGCGGCAGCCGCTGCGGCGGGCGGCGTGGATCGCCATCCCGCCCCAGCCGGTCCCGATCTCCAGCAGGTGGTTGCCGGGTCCGAGCCGGAGCTGGTCGCAGATCCGGTCGAGCTTCGCCACCTGCGCTTCCTCGAGGCTGGCGCCGCGGTCGGGGAAGTAGGCGCAGCTGTACATCATCCGCTCGTCGAGGAAGGAGGCGAAGAGGTCGTTGCCGAGGTCGTAGTGGGCGGAGATGTGGCGGCGGGCACCGCCGCGGTCGTTCTCGGGGACGAGGTGGCGGAGCCGGTGCCAGAGGGCGCGGGGGCGGGCGACGGCGCCGCGGATGCCGTCCATCCCGCGCAGCTCGCGGGCGGCGATTTGGATCAGGGCGACGAGGTCGTCGGTCTCCCAACGGCCGGCGACGTAGCTGGCGCCGAGGCCGACGCTGCCGCGCAGCGGCGCCCGCCAGGCGGCGGGGTCGTTGATCGTGACGGTGGCGCGGAGGTCGGCGCCGGCCGGGCCGAAGCTGCGCTCGCGGCTGCCTTCGATCACGTCGATACGGCCGTGGCGGACGCGGCCGAGGGCGGCGCCGACGCCGGCGCGGGCGACCGCGTCCCTCACCCCGTTGCCTCCGGGTGCGGGTGGTAGGGAGCCCCCTTCAGCTTCAGCCGCAGCGCTTGGCCGTAAATCCTCGCCACCGTCTGCAGCGACATCGCCGGGTAGCGGGCGAGCATCGTCGTCAGCGTCCGCCGGGAGAGCTCGCGGCGCCGGAGGTTCAGCGTCGCGTCGAATTCCCTCGCTCCTCCGCGAGACCGCGAAGAACCGGAACTATTCCGGGTGACCGCGGTTTCGCGAGCCCGCGACTCGATGTGGACGGCGAGGCTCTCGCCCGGTGCGCCGGCGCGGAAGGCGTAGGTCTGGTCCATGCCCATCAGCGGGGAGACGTGGAAGGTCTTCTCGAGCTCGTCGCTGAGGACGTTCCCGCGCCGCTCGCCGCGCGCCAAGACGTAGGGGTGGCGCTCGCCCCAGGGGATGTTCTGCACGTCGGCCACAACTGCCTCTACCCGCTCTCCGGCGGGGTCGAAGCAGTAGTAGAAGGAGACCGGGTTAAAGCTGTGGCCGAAGTAGCGCAGGCCGGCGAGGAGGCGCACCGGACCGGAAGGGCAGTTGCCGGTTGCCTCCTCGACCGCCTGCCGCGCGCACTCGTCGAGCGGCCGTTCCGGGTCTCCCATGAAGTCCTCGCGGCGGAAGCGGGCGAGGGCGCGGCCGCGGGCGGAGAAGAGCGGAAAGGGATCGAGCACCTCCGGCAGCTCGCCGAGGTCCAGGTACATGAGGAAGAGCCGGTAGCGGAACTCATGCTCGACCGGCGCAAACCGCCGATGCCGCACCCACCCCTCATAAACCGCGGAAGCGCTCAAGCCGCAACCTCCTCCTCGTCCGCCCCCACCCGAACTGCATCAACTTCTACTTCTGCTGGGTGTAGAAGTTGATGCAATTCGGGCGAGCCGGCGATCGCTTCGACTGCGCGCTCGGCGCTGACGACGCCGTCCTCGTGGAATCCCCAGCCCCAGTAGGCGCCGCAGTAGTGGGTGCGGCGATTGGCGTGGCTGATCTCGGGGTGGCGGGCCTGGGCGGCGACGCCCTCCTTCGTATAGACGGGGTGGTCGTAGGAGATCTTGCGGATGATCTTCGCCGGGTCGATTTCCCCGGTCCGGTTGAGCGTGACGAAGTACTGCTCGCGGCTGCGCAGGCGCTGCAGGTGGTTCATCCAGTAGGTGACGGTAGTGCCGGTTGCCGGCTCCGGCGCCAGGTGGAAGTTCCAGCTCGACCAGGCGGCGCGGCGGCGCGGCATCAACGAGGCGTCGGTGTGGAGGACGGCCTCGTTGCGCTGGTAGGGGATCGCGCCGAGGACTTCGCGCTCGGCCTCGCTGGGGTCGGCGATCATCGCCAGCGCCTGGTCGGAGTGGGTGGCGATCACGACCTGGTCGAACTCCTCGCTCTCGCAGCCGTCGGCCCCGATCCGCACCCGGTCGGCCAGCCGCTCGATCCGCCGCACCGGCGCCCCCGTCCGCACCCGGTTGCGCCACGGCGCCGTGATCGCCTCGACGTAGCTGCGCGAGCCGCCGCCGACGGTCCGCCACCGCGGCCGGTCGCGGAGGCTGTACATGCCGTGGTTCTCGAAGAACTCGGCCATGAAGCTGGCCGGGAAGGCCCACATCTGCGCCGGGTCCGCCGACCAGACGGCGCTCGCCTGGGGGACGATCAGCCGCTCGACGAAGTGGCGGGAGAAGCCCTGCTGCTCGAGCCAGTGGCCGAGCGAGGGCGCCGTCCCGTTCATCCCGATCAGCGCCCGAGCCTCGCGGTTGAAGCGGCGCCAGTCGCGCAGCATCCCGAGGAAGCTGGGGCTGAACAGGTGCGCGGGGCGGGCGAAGAGCCCCCACGGCGTGCCGCTGTACTCGAAGCGGCCGCGGCCGTCGGAGACGGAGAAGCTCATGTGGGAGGGCTGGAAGGCGACCCCGAGCTCGTCGAGCAGGGCTTCGAAGCGGGGGTAGTTGCGGTCGTTGAAGACGATGAAGCCGGTGTCGATCCAGTGGGTCCCGTCGGCGGCCTCGACCGGCACCGTGTGGGTGTGGCCCCCGATCCGGCCGCTCGCCTCGTAGACGACAATCTCGTGCTCGGGGTGCAGTCGGTGGGCGCTGACCAGCCCGGAGATCCCGGTTCCGACGATGGCGATCTTCATCTCGGCCTATCTCTACGGAGGGGAGCGCCGAACGGTTGCATCGGATACCTGATCCGGTAGGACTACCCGAAGGGGCGGTAGACGATGCGGTAGCCGAGCAGCTCGGAGACGGTGGCGAAGCCGAAGCCGCGGGCGCGCAGGGTGTCGATGATTCGCGGCAGCGCGGCGAGGGTCTCGCTGCGGGGGCCGCCGCCGTCGTGCATGAGGATGATCGAGCCATTCCGGGCGTGGCCGACGATGTTCGAGTAGATCGCCTCGGTGCCGGGCAGCGACCAGTCTTGGGGATCGACATCCCAGTTGATCGTTCGCATCCCAAGGCTGCCGGCGCTGCTGATGACGCCGGCGTTGACGCCGCCGCCGGGCGGGCGGAAGAGGCAGGGCTTGAAGTGGGTGTAGGCCTGGATCCGTGCAGCGGCACCGGCGATCTGGTCGTAGCCGGGGAATTCGACGTGGTTCATCGTGTGGTCACCGATCTCGTCGCCTTCGGCGAGGATCTGGCGCATCACGTCTTCGCGGCCGGGCATCTCCTGGCCGATCTCGAAGAAGGTGCCGACGGCGTCCTTTTCGCGCAGGACTCCGAGGAAGTCGTCGGTGTAATCGCTGGGGCCGTCGTCGAAGGTGAGGGCGACGAGCTTGCGGTCGCGCGGCCCGTTGGTGACCAGCCCGGCGCTGCCGCCGGTGCAGCCGACCGCGCGCACGGGACGCAGGCGGAAGGTCGCGGTGCTGGAGGCGGGGAAGGCTTCCGCGCAGCGATTGCGGACCTCGCAGCCGGAGCTGCGGATCGCCCGCCAGCGGTAGCGTTCGGGAGAGAGCGCGGCTTCCCGCGGGATCACGGCGACGACCAGCTTCTGCGGCTGCGGCCGCTTCACCGTCGCCCGCACCCACGTCTCCTGCGTCGGTCGCCCGATCGGGTTGACCTGCTCGAGCCCGATTCGCCGATGCGCCCTGGGCCCGCCAAGGCAGTAGCGCTGCGGCGGCGCCGAGGGATCGGGGCTGAGCTCGAAGCAGAGATAGCGGGCAGAGGCGCGCCGCGGATCCGGATGCGGTTCGAGTTTCCCCAGCCCCACCGGCTCCGAGGTCCGCACCGAAAACACCAGCTCCCGCCCCTTCTGCGAGAGCCCGGCGTGCTGCAGGCGAACCTGCGCGCTCGCCACTCCCGGGATCAGCGCCAACACACCCGCAGCCAGCAGGGCCACGCACGCGACTTTGTGGGCGTGGTTCTTCATCGGCCTAATTGTTTACTCATCCGGAACCCCCCGATCACTACCGTGTTCAGACCGGTTGTGAGCTTCAACTCCCGAATTCTTGCCGCCCTCGCGGTCATCGCCGCGCTCGTTCTGGCCCCTGCCGCCGCGAGCGCCGACACCGGCGGTGCCGGGCAGGTGGAAACCGGCGGCAACGTCAGCAACACCGCCTTCGACCGTCAGGGGATGTGGGTCTGGTACGTCTCCCACTCCGAGGGCGGCAGCGTCGGCGCGATCATCGCCCGGGCCAAGGCCAACGACATCGGCACGGTCTACGTGAAGGCCGGAGACGGCGGCGGCGGCTGGAGTCAGTTCAGCCGTGGCCTCGTGCAGGCGCTGCACCGCGGCGGCCTCGACGTCTGCGCCTGGCAGTTCGTCTACGGCGACGCGCCGCTGGCCGAGGCCCGGGTCGCCGCCGCCGCGGTCGCCAAGGGCGCCGACTGCTTCGTGATCGACGCCGAGGGCGACTACGAGGGCAAGTACGCCGCCGCAGACCGCTACATCCGCGCCCTGCGCGCCCGCATCGGCGCCACCTTCCCGGTCTCCCTCGCCGGCTTCCCTTACGTCGACTACCACCCGTCTTTCCCCTACTCGGTCTTCTTCGGACCCGGCGGCGCCCAGTACAACCAGCCGCAGATGTACTGGAAGACGATCGGCACCTCGGTGCGGACCGTTTACGAGCACACCTACCTCTACAACCGCATCTGGGGCCACCCGATCTACCCGATCGGCCAGACCTACGAAGGCCCCGGCGCCGCCTCGATCCGCCTCTTCCGCCGCTTCGCCCAGAGCTACGGCGGGCTGCCGCCGAGCTGGTGGGACTGGCAGGAGACGAGCGGCCAGGAGTGGGGGGCGGTCGGCGCCGCCAGCGCCCTGCAGCCGGTGACCGGCTACCGGCAGGAAGTCGTCCACCCGGAACTGAGGAAAGGCAGCAAGGGCGACATGGTCGTCTGGGCGCAGGAGCACCTGATCGCCGCTGGCGCGGACCTGCCGGTGACGGGGATCTTCGGCCGCCAGACCGCTCGCGCCGTGCGCACCTTCAAGGAAGACCACGGCCTGCCGGCCAACGGCATCGTCGACACCGACACCTGGAACGCCCTGCTCACCCTGACGCCGGTGCGGGCGAACTGGGCGGCCAGCCGCGCCCGTCCCGGAGCTCGCGTGCACCCGGCGACCCGCCCACTCTCGGCGCGCCTGCCGGCGAAGGCCTACGAGATCCCGCCTAAGCGCTAATTCTCGTCGTGAGTTGACCCAGCGTCGGCGACTCGATGGCGACCTCGTCGCCGTCCTGGAGCCAGACGCGCGGTTTGCGGCCCATGCCGACGCCCTCGGGGGTCCCGGTGGAGACGATGTCGCCGGGCTCGAGCGTCATCAGCTTCGAGAGCTGAGAGACCAGCTGCGGGATGCTGAAGATGAGGTCGTCGGTGGCGCCGTTCTGCATCTCCTCGCCGTTCAGGGTCAGGCGGATCGCAATCGCCTCCGCCGGCCCCGCCTCGTCTGGCGTCACCAGGTAGGGACCGCAGGGCGCCGAGCCGTCGAAGACCTTGCCAGGCATCCACTGGGGAGTCGCCCCCTGCAGGTCACGGGCGGAGAGGTCGTTGAGCAGCGTGTAGCCGGCGATGTGATCGAGCGCGTCCGCCTCCTCCACGTCCTTCGCCCGCTTGCCGACCACGAACGCGACCTCCGCCTCGAAGTCCGTCTTCCCCGTCGGCACGTTCACAGTCGCCCCGTCGGCCACCAGCGCGTTCGGGTACTTGGCAAAGATCGTCGGCACCTTCGGCAGGGAGTCGACGTCGACGCCGACCTCCGCTGCGTGCTTCCGATAGTTCAAGCCGATACAGATGATCTTCTCCGGGTCCGGGATCGGCGGCAGCACCTGGACTGCCGCCAGCGGATGCGACGGCGCCCCGGTGTCGCCCAGTCGCCCGCGCAGCTCGTCAACGCGGCCGGCCGCGATCAGCTCCCGCAGGCCGCCCCGATGCGGCTCCCCCAGCAGCGCCCAGGCATCGACCACGCGTTCGTCCTCGAGCAGGCCCGCCCTCGGTCCATCGCCGGCGTCGTAGCTGAGCAGCCTCATGATCGCCGTTACTGGAGAGCGAAAGTCGCGTTGACCGACGCGATCACGGTCGAGGTGCCGGGCTTCACCGGCGGCGGTGCGGCGCAGGCGCTTGCACGACCTCCCGAGCGGCGGGTGCCGACGCTGTCCGGCGACGCGGGGACGCACTTGGACACCGGTTCCGTGGCAGAGGCTGGTTCGAAGGGCGTGACCGCACCGCCCTCGGTGATCGTCAGTGCCGGTCCCAGCGAGGCCCCGGCGGCGGTCGCCAGCAGTTCGGCCTTGGACTTCGCCTTCCCCAGCGCTTCGACCAGGGCCGCGTCGTATGCCGCTTCCCGATCGCTGGCAAAGAAGGTCGGACCCCTCGTGCCGGTCGCGCCGGCTGCCACCGCGGCGGCGATCAAGCTCCCTGCTTCCTCGGGCTGATGAGTGACGACGGTGACCCCCTCGCTCGCCCGGTAGACCGGCTGTTCTCCCTTCTTCACCCGGCGCACCGAGATCGAGCCGGTGGTGATATCCCCGGGTCCGACGCCGGGCGCGGCTTTCGCCGCCGCGATCACAGCCCGCAGACGGGCCGCGACCACGCGCAGGGCGGCAGCCCGTCCCACCCGTTCCTTGCTGACCGAGAAGTGGACTTCGGCCGCGTCGTTCGGTACCTCGCGTTCGACGGTCGCCTGGACGCTGACGGTCCGATCCAGCGCCACGGCGCTTGCGGGCGCGGCGAGGGCGAGTAGTAACGACAGAAGGATGATGCGGCGCACGGGCCGCATCATCGCATCTGTCACCCGACCTTTACGCGCGAGCCGGCTCGACCTCCGGCTCGACCTCGAAGGAGGTGCCCTCGAGCGTCTCCCGCTCGATGTCGCTCTCGCGGACCAGCCACAACCCGAAGACCGCGCCGGCGAAGGAGAGGATCGCGCCGAGGACGAGGATCTCGTTGAGGCCGTGGAGGAAGCCCTGCTGGGCGGCGTTGGCGGCGACGTTCTGCGCCTGCGCCGGCAGGGCAGAGACCGCTTCGCCGAGGTGGCCCGAGGACGCCGCTTCGACGAGGCCGCGCGCCTGGTCGTTCGTCAGCGCGCCATCGGCCGCCTGCTGGGTCTTGTCAGCCCCGGCGCCGAGGAAGATCGCTCCCCAGGCGGCGATGCCGACGGCAATCCCGACCTGGCGGAAGGTGTCGTTGATTCCCGCGGCCATCCCGCTCTGCTCTTTCGGGACGACGCTGAGGGCGACGTCGGCGATCACAGGATTCAGCAACCCGACGCCGATGCCGCTGATCAGGAAGCCAGCGAGCAGCGCCGTCCACTCCGAGTCCATCTGCAGCCCGGACATCAGCAGCAGCCCGAGCCCCGTCAGCGCCAGGCCGGCGCTCATCAGGTAGCGGGCCTGGACTTTCGCCAGCGCCATCCCGGAGAGCGGGGCGACGATGAACGAGGCGACCGTGATCGGCAGGTAGCGCAGGCCCGCTTCGATCGGCGAGAAGCCGAGGAAGCTCTGCAGGTAGAGCGTCAGGTAGAGGAAGAGCGCGAACATCGAGCCCGAGACCGCGAAGGCGGCGAGCTGGACGCCGGTGAAGGCGCGGCGCTTGAAAAGCCCGAGCGGGAGCATCGGCTCGCTCACCCGGCGCTCGATCGCCAGGAACGCCGCCATCAGCACCGCTGCGGCGGCGAACAGCGAGACGATCAGGGTGCTGCCCCAGCCCTCGTCGTTGCCGCGGACCAGCGCCAGCACGAGGACGAACAGAGCGACCGAGAAGGTGACGAGGCCGCCCCAGTCGATCCGGGTCGCGTTCGGGTCGCGGCTCTCGGCGACCTTCCAGTAGGTGACGGCGATCGCCGCCAGCCCGATCGGGACGTTGAGGAGGAAGACCGACTCCCAGCCGAGGCCGTCGGTCAGCAGGCCGCCGACCAGCGGGCCGATCGCGACCGCGATTCCGATCGTTGCCCCGTAGATCCCCATCGCCATCCCGCGTTCCGGGCCGCTGGAGAACTCCTGGGCGACCAGGGCCAGCGAGACCGCGAACATCACCGCGCCGCCGACGCCCTGCAGGCCCCGGGCGAGGTTGAGGAAGGTCGGGTCCGGCGCCAGCGCGCAGAGCAGCGAGGCGACGGAGAAGATCCCGAGCCCGATTGCGAAGACGCGGCGGCGGCCGAGCCGGTCGGCGAGCGAGCCCGCGGTCAGCACCAGCGCCGCCAGCGAGAGCGCGTAGGCGTCGATCACCCACTGCAGGTCGGTGAAGCTGCCGCCGAGGTCCTGCTGGATCGCCGGCAGGGCGGTGTTGACGACGGTGATGTCGAGCAGAAGCATGAAGGTCGCGACGCAGACTGCGCCGAGCGTCCACCACTTGCGGTCGGTAGCGCCGGCGGCCGTCGCGGTTGAAGTCGAGTCCATCTGAGGTCTCCTGATCATCGGGTACAATTCGTAAGGCTACCTTGTAAGGTGACCTGACCAGGCAACCTTATCAGGCTTCCTGACGAAATGACGCGCGGCCCTGAGAACAATTCCGGCAACGACTTCTGGATCCCGATGGCGGGCCTCTTCGACATTGCCAAGGAGGCCTTCTTCGAGGACTTCCGCGAAGAGCTGGAGCAGACCGAGTTCGGCGACATCCGCCCCACCCACGGCTGCGTCTTCCGCTTCGTCCGCGGCCCCGGCATGCGGCTGACGGTCCTCGCGGAAATGGCCGGGATGACCAAGCAGTCGATCGGCGAGATCGTCGACGACCTCGAGGCCCGCGGCTACGTCAAGCGCATCCCCGACCCTGAGGACAAACGGGCAAAGCTGATCTGCCTGACCGAGCGCGGCGAGCGCGCCCAGGAAACGGGCCTCGCCCTCTTCTCCAAGGTCGAGGAGCAGTGGGCCGAGCGCTACGGTGCCAAGCGGATCGCCCAGCTCCGCGAGCTGCTCGAGGAGATCGCCGCCAACGAGGCGCCGGCGGCCGCCCCCGAGCTGACGCACGCCTAAGCCCACTCCCCTCAGGCCCAGCCCCGAATGCGCTAGCTTTCGCCCCCCGGGCTCCCCCCAGAGCCCGCCGAAGTTCCCTCGGGGGCGTAGCTCAGCTGGTTAGAGCGCCGGCCTGTCACGCCGGAGGTCGCGGGTTCGAGTCCCGTCGCTCCCGTTAGGCCGTGCGGCATTACAGAGCGCAAAGCTGGCTCAGTGAGGTCGCTTGATCGACTCTCATGGGTACCAGCCCGGGTACCCATCGTAGACTCGTGTGCCCCTCGCCAAGGGTCATCAGCGAACTTCCGACGCCGCCGGAGGCCCGAGGCGCCGCAGCCTGAGAGTGTTCCTGGGCACTTTGCTCTTGGTGTCAGGTGGACGATTCGGGCAGCGGTTAAGCGCAGCCTCGGTGGCTGCCTCGAGGTGGACGAGCCAACGGATCCGCTTGTCGGCCTCAAGCTCGGCTCGGTAGAAGCGGACGATCTCCTCTCCCAGCTCCGTTCGCCACGCCTGTCGCACGACCGAGTACTTGCGACCGAGGCGGGTGAGTTCGCGATCGTCGCGACCCGGGACCAGTCGGAGTCGCTCGACGGAGAGCCGGAGCAGACCGGCGCCGACAAGGTTCGCCACAGCGCGGCGGGTCGCGGTCTGCTCGGCAGGGGAAGGGCCTGGCGGATGGATCCGGTTCGGCTCGGCGTCGGGGGCAGCGGCGTCGAGGAGTTGACGACGTTCGTGAAATCCCAACCGCTTAAAGCGAAGCGCGTCGGAGTCTTTGTGGACTCCTCGACAGAAGTCGCATCCGCGGTCGTGGTCGTCCATGCACGAAACGTAGCGCTACTTAACGTGTCCGTCCGCCCTCAATCGGACCTTGGCGGAGGCTTTTCATGCACCTTCCAGCTACGCAACAACGCGACGCACCCCCGGCTCCCGACCGGCCCGACCTGCAAGTAGACGGCGGTCGGGTGGGTGCCGGTGGATGCGCGGGTTGTGCCGCGTCCGCGAGGTGGTGCTGCGATGTCCGCTGAGAAGAAGGCTCCCGACAGCGAGCTTCTCGCCCAGCAGGGCGTCAACCTGATCGAACAGACGATCCTCGGAATGGGGTTTCTGTGGCATGTATCTGGACCGTTCGATCATGGGATCGACGGGCGGCTCGAGCTGCGCGACGTCCGAACGAAGACGCCGCTCAACCGGCACATCGGAGTCCAGAGCAAGGCTCGGGGCCGATTCACCGCCGAGTCGGAGGAGGGCTTCGAGTTCCTCTGCGAGAAGGCCGACATCGACTACTGGATGCGCTCCGACGTCCCGGTGATCCTGGTCTGCTCGCATCCCGTGGAGCGCTTGGCCTGGTTCTGTTGCGTGACCGACTGGTTCGCGGACAAGCAGCGGCGCGCCGAGCGCCGTGTCGTCTTCGATAAGCGGCGCGATCGCTTCGATGCCTCGCGAGCGATGGACATGTTCCGATTGGCCGAGCGGCGAGAGCCCGTCCTTCATCGGCTGGAGCCGCCGGCGCCTGAGTCTCTCCTGACGAACCTCCTGCCGATCCTCGAGCACGGTGGCGAGGTGTGGGATGCGGACGCTCGCTGCTCGACGGTCGCAGAGGCCAACGAGATCTACGACGGGGCGGGGATCGGACCGCGCGCCAGTGACTACCTCCTGCGTTCGGGGCGGCTATACAGCCTGCGCGATCCCCGGTCATGTTCGCTTCGGGTCTTGGTGGACGCCGACGATGTCGCGACGTCTCCGGCAGAAGAGTGGGCGGACTCCGACGATCCCGTCCACCAGAGGCATTGGGTTGAGCTTCTGCGGCGGACGCTACTCCAGCAGTTGAAGCGGGACCTGTGGTGGCACCCCGAACGCCACCTCTTTTACTTCGCCTGCCCTGACCCTTTGGCCGAGGTCTCAATCGAGGGACCGAACGGTCGACGTAAGGTCGTGAAGGTGAAGTACTTCTACGACAAGAGGCTTCAAGAAGAGCGACTGGACTACATCCGCCACCACGCTTTCAGACCGGGCTTTCGGCGGATCGACGGACGCTGGTGCCTCGAGATCGAGCCGGATTACCTGTTCACCAGTGACGGGAGGCGCGAAAGCCGGCGCGCCCCGGAGTCCCTCTCAGGTATCAAGCGCCTCGAGCGTAACCTGGCTGTTATCGGGCACCTAAAGATGTGGGCGCACCTGCTCACCCGTCCTGCGTCCCTGCTTGCTTCCGAAGTGCCGTTGCTCACTTTTGGCGAGTTGATGACGGTCGAGGTTTCGCCGGGGATCGACGACGAGCTCTGGCAGGGCAAGCGCACTCAGGATGACGGTCAGATCTCCGGCCAGCAGGAGCTGGCGGCGTGAGGGCGGAGGTGATCGAGGAGCCCTCGCTTGAATTCGCCGGCGGCGCGCGGCATCTCGACTGTCGCTTCGGGATCGCCGAGTACGGACCGGTCGACCTCGGCACCGAGGGCGCACCGCCTGCGATCCGCATCGGCCTCCTCGGCGATCGTAGGAGCCTCGACGGGCTGACCCGCTGGCTCGAGTCCTGTCGGACCGCGATCGACGCGAAGCAACGTGACCGCCCGGGTCTCTGGCCGCAGTTCCCCGGATTTTCTGCCGATGTCGGCTACCACACTGATCTCGTCCTTGACCCGAGGCTCCAGCGGGAGATCAAGGCGGTCGAGTTGCAGAAGATCGAGGCGCTTCCGCCGCAGCGCCGGGCCACCGACGCGCTGCGGCTCTACCTCGAGGAGCTCGAGGCGCTGGTCCAGCAGGGCAGACCCGACGTCGTGATCTGTGACATCCCGGAGATCCTGCAAGATCTCGGCGCCCCCCGGCTCCCCGGCGAGGCCGAACAGCCCGAGGCAAGCGGCTCAGTGGTCATTCACTCCGGTCCTGCCTTTCACGACCTCCTGAAGGCTGGCGCGATGCGACTCCGGGTCCCACTGCAGCTCGTTAGGGGAAGCACCTACGACAGCTCGCGGGTCAGTCGCCAGCGCCGGCGCTCATGGAAGCCCCGCGGACGCGAGGACGAGGCCACCATTGCCTGGAACTTCTTCACTGCGCTCTACTACAAGGCTGGTGGCACGCCGTGGCGGATGGTGAGGAGGAGCAGCGAACTAGACGTCTGCTTCGTCGGCGTCGCCTTCTATCAGGAGGTCGACCGGCGCTCCACGGCGACCAGCGTCGCCCAGGTCTACAACGAGCGCGGCGACGGCGTCGTCGTCCGCGGCGGGCCGGCCAAGCGCTCTAACCGCGATCGTCAGCTGCACCTTGCGAAAGACGATGCGAGGGCCGTGCTGACAGGAGCCCTCACCGCCTATAAGGACGAGCACCGCCATGTCCCGGCCCGGATCGTTGTCCACAAGACCTCGACCTTCGACGATGCCGAGAAGGAGGGCATGCTCGGTGCGGCCGCCGCCCTTGGGATCGACGGCTGTGAACTGATTTGGGTGACCACCCCGACCACCCGCCTGTACAGGGAGGGCTATCACCCGCCGCGACGCGGCACCTTTCTCTCGCTCGGCGAGGAGGAGTGCCTCCTCTACACCCGCGGCAGCGTCGAATGGTACGAAACGTACCCTGGCATGTACGTGCCGAGCCCGATCTCGCTGCGTGGGGCGGTGCTCGAACGGGGGATACTCGACGTGGCCGAGGAGGTGATGTCGCTGAGCAAGATGAACTGGAACTCCACCCGCTTCGACGGTCGTCTGCCGGTGAGCCTCCGAACCGCGAGGCAGGTGGCAGACATCATCAAGCACCTCGGCCCCGACGCCTACGTCGAGCCGACTTATGCCTACTACATGTAGTCCTTGCCGCGGTAGGGGATGGCGTTGGCAGAGGTGCCTTCCTTGGCACCGAACTCGGATCAAGTGGATCCACGTACCATCCTGAGGTGTCCGGCCCTGGCCGGTCGCCTTTCCGCCGCGAACTTGCCGGGTCAATGACCGAGAGACCGATCCCGACCAAGATCTACCACATCACCCACGTCGAGAACATCGCCTCGATCGTGGAGTCAGGCGGCCTCCTTTCGGACGCGAAGATGATCGAGGAGGGCGGCCCGGAGGTCCCTGTCGGGATGAACGAAATCAAAGCACGGCGCCTCGAGCGTCCTGTCAAGTGCCACCCCCCGGACAAGGTTGGCGAATACGTCCCCTTCTTCTTCTGCCCGCGATCGATCATGCTCTACATCTTCCACATGGACAACCACCCCGGGTTGACCTACCACGGAGGTCAGCGCCCGATCGTTCATCTCGAGTTCGACGTCGACGACCTGATCGCGTCCGCCGACGAGGCGGACGTGCGTTGGGCGTTTACGAACGCCAACGCCGCAGCGCATTACGCCCGGTTCAGCTCGAGCATTGGGGACTTCGGGATGATCGACTGGGAGGCGATCCCCGATCACAATTTCAGCGGGCCACGGGTGAAGGAGGCCAAGCAGTCGGAGTTCTTGGTGAAGGATGTCGTGCCGTGGGAGCTCGTGGAGAGGATCGGCGTCTACTCGAACAGCTACAAGGAACGGACGATCGAGGCCCTTGAAGGTGCCGAGCATCGGCCCGAGGTCGTCGTCCAGCGAGGTTGGTACTTTTGAAGATGGCCGTGATCCACTACACGAAGGGCGACATCCTCGACGCCGACGTGGAGGCCCTCGTCAACACCGTCAACACCGTCGGAGTAATGGGTCGAGGGATCGCGCTCCACTTCAAGCAGGCTTTTCCGGAGAATTTCAAGGCCTACGCCGCGGCTTGCGACCGCGGCGAGGTCCGTCCCGGTCGCATGTTCGTCTTCGAGACCGATCAGCTTAGGCCCGGCTGGATCATCAACTTTCCGACCAAGAAACATTGGCGGGGCAAGAGCCGAATGGAATTCATTGAGACCGGCATGGAGGCCTTGGTTGAGGAGATTAGGGAGCGGGGGATCCGTTCGATCGCGATCCCGCCACTGGGGAGCGGCCTCGGTGGCCTTGATTGGACGCAGGTGCGACCCGTGATCGAGCGAGCGCTCGCCAAGATCCCTGGTGTTGAGGTGATGATCTATGAGCCCGGGGGCAAAGCGCAGGAGATGAAACCATCGCAAGCCCCGAAAATGACCCCGGGCCGCGCCGCCCTCGTCGGGCTCATGCAGCGATACCTGACGGCGATGATGGACACCTCGATAACGCTGCTTGAGGTTCACAAGCTCATGTACTTCCTCGAAGCTGCCGGGCAGCCCCTGAGGCTGACCTATTCAAAGGGCCACTACGGTCCTTACGCGGAGAACCTCCGGCACGTGCTCCAAGCGATTAACGGGTATCTGATCGAGGGCTATTCGGCCGAAGGTGATGCTCCCAATGAGGAGCTTCGCCTGCGCCCTGGAGCGGTTGAGTCAGCTGAGGCTTTCCTTGCCGATGATCCGGATACCCGTGAGCGGTTCGATGAGGTCACCCGTCTAGTCGAGGGCTATGAGACCCCATTCGGTCTCGAGCTGCTGGCGACTGCCCATTGGGCGATGTCCGAGGAGAGCGCGGGGACGAACGATGAGGTGGCTAAGGCGTTTTTCGCCTGGGAGCCCCCGAAGAGTCAGTTCAACTCCGAACAGATAGCCGCCGCCGCCGATCGACTAAGGGGCGGATTCTGGCTAAAGGAAGCAAGTCGGGAAGCCCAACACGATTGAAGGTCGATAGCACCTCCTTGGGGGAATCAACCAGGAGTTAGCCGAGTAGCCCGGCGAAGATGCGGATGCAGGTCAGGGTCATTCGAAGATTCGCGTCAGCTTCGACACGTCGTCGGGCCGGGGCTTCGAGTGGAGGTAGCGCTCCGTGGTCGTGAGTTTCGAGTGGCCCATCATGTCCTTGACCGCGACAAGGTCGAAGCGCTGAATTGCCAGGCTGCCGAAGGTGTGTCGCAGATCGTGGAAACGACGCACTCGGACGCCGGCCTGTTCTTGGGCACGGATGAAGCGGCTGCGGACCGCGGAGCGATCGAGTGGGGCGCCGTCCGGCCGGCAGAAGACATGGTCGGTGTGGCTCGTGAACCTCGGCCGCCCTCGCAGTCCTTGCAGTTCCGTGGCTGCCTGCTCGGCGAGGGGCACGGTGCGGGGGCGCCTCGACTTGGTGCTCGACTCCTCGCCGGCTGACATCGCTCGCGAGACCGTCAGGGCTCCGGCCCTGAGGTCGACGTCTGACCAGCGAAGGGCGAGGAGCTCACCCAGTCGCAACCCCGTACAGGCGGCGACGATGAAGAGCGCGGCGTCCTGCTCGTTGATGCGCTGCCACTCGGCGTTCGTCTTGGCTGAGTAGCCGTGGGCGGGGCGGGTGCGGTGCAAGCTCGAGCGGGCAGCCTCGGCGACCGCCCTTAGTTCGTCGGGCTCGAAAGTCTCGATCGGGCGCGCGCCATCTTCGGGGCGCTTCCTGGTCCCGGCGACCGGGTTGTCGCGCAGGGCGAAGACGTCCGTGCGCCGGGCGTGCTCGAAGATCGAGTGGAGCAGCTGCCGGTGGATGTTCACCGTGCGAGCGCTGACGTCCTCCCGGTCGATGCCGGCGAGGAAGCGCTGGATGTCCTGGGTCGTGATCGAGCGGAGTTTGCGACCAGCGAACTCCCGCATGATCCGCGCCCCTCGCTGGCCTCGCTCTCCGGGACGTGGAGGGGCGAGGAGATTCCGGTAGCCCGCCAAGGTCGAAGGCTTGGCCCGCTTCTCGAATTCGAGGTGTGCGAACCAGGCCTCGACGGCATCCTCGAAGCGCGCCTCGCGTTTTGTCGGCGCGATCTGCTGCTCGGCTTCGACCTCGGCGATCACCCTGGCCATCTCGCGGTAGGCGCTTCGCTCATCCAGATAACCGCGGCACACCCGCCCTCGGCGTCTCTTCCAGCCACCGCGAGGATCCGGCTCCAGCCACGCTCGACCCAGCCGGCGCTTGCGCTGCCGTTTCCTCCCGTCGCGCCACTTCGCCTCGTAGAAGGGCGTTCCCTTGTGGGCGCGAACGATCAGGGCGCCCGTCTCGATCAGCTCCGTCTTCATCTTGGACCTCCGGTATCTCGATGCACTCGCCGTGGGTGATGTCCAAGCCGACGACGGTTTGCATCGGGTCATCGGATCTTGGAGCACGCGGGTACCAACCTGGGTACCTGCTTCGACGCATCACGGCTGCGCGAGACTGACGTTCCCTGATCCAGCGAGGCTCAAAAAGTGCCTAAATGCAGCTCTTTAGAGACCTGTCACGCCGGAGGTCGCGGGTTCGAGTCCCGTCGCTCCCGCTTCTGTCGGCGTGTTGCAGACCGTCGCGGCCTAGGGAGCTTTGGGAACTTCTCGATACTCTGAATCGATCAAGCGGTCACTCTTCATCCTGTTGGTAGCCGCTGTCGGTTTTGCCGCGGCTGGTGGTTTCCAGGCTCCCGAAGCTAAGGCGCTCGATTACGACTGCGCGGATTTCTCCACTCAGGCCGAAGCGCAGGGGTATCTGTTGGCGGGCGATCCATACAACCTCGATGGGGACAACGACGGGGTGGCTTGTGAGGACTTGCCGTGCCCTTGCTCTTCGGGCACGGTTAGCGAACCGCCGCCGGCGCCTTCGCCACCGCCAGCGCCGCCCGTTCCCGCCCCCGCTCCGATCGAAGAAGTGGTCGCACCGGAATACCGCGTCTACGTCGGGTGCAACCGAAGTAGTCATGCCTATCCGACGCATCGATGTCGGTTGGGGAACAAGCCGGGAGCGTTCTTCGAAAGCTCCGTCGCCACTACTTACTCGGTTTGCCTGCGCTTTCCGAACCGGCGGCGTCTCTGTGCAGAAGAACAAAGCGCCGAAGCGGGACAGCTCTACGTCAATCAGATCACCACGCGGCTCATCGGGCGTCATGACGTGATCTGGTTCGTTGGCGGCAGGCGCATCGTTCGCCACTTCCGGATGACCTACTAGCCGCGGCTCTACCCTTGCCGCTTGGCCACCGGCTTCGTCAAGTTCTTCGGCCAGGGGAGCAACCGCTCACCGCGCGACCGCACCGTCCTCGATGCGGTCGCGACCTCCGGCAGCCACCGCATCTGCACCTATCCGCGGGGGCGCCGACCCCGGGCTGTTCGAGATGGGGACGTGATGTTCATGGGGCACCTGGTGAGTGGGCCGAATGACATTCGGGTCTATGGGCGGGCGGTGGCTCGGGCCTACGAGGAGGGGCGCGACGATGCTGGGGCAGAGGACATCGCGCGGCGGCCTTGGCTGGAGCGGTGGCCGCACTTCATCCGCGTGCGGGAGATGGAGTTCGTCGACGGGACGCTGGGCGACGTTGTCTCGCTTGGGGAGCTGATGGACGAGCTTGGTGCTTATGCCCTCGGGCCGACGGCGGAAAACGCGGACCGTGGAGTGGGGAACATCGATCCGCGGCAGTCGATCCGGCAGGCGGCGGCGGTGCGCTTGACCGAAGCGGGGACCGGTTGGCTCCAGGAGGAGCTGGATCTGACGTTTCGCCGCTGCGGGAAGGTGCGGGCGGAAGATCTCCGGGAGCTGGACTGGGATGAGTGAGCAGAGTCTGGGCTTCTCGCTCGAAGAGGTCTCCCTGATTGCGGCGTCAGGCAGCGGCGAGGAGGCCGGTCACCTCGGCGCCTTCTTCCCGGGTCTCGCCGCCCATCTCCGCATACGAGGAGTCCAAATGGGAAGGATGGACGAGGGCTGGTACCGCTGCCTGATCCTCCGCGAAGCTTTCGCGCGTGAGTCGACGCAGGCGGGAGCTGCTTTCCTCCATCAGGTGATCGCTGCGCTCGACCAGCGACTCGTCCTCGAGCTGATGAGCGAAGGTCCGCAGAGCGCCGGGGACCCAGGGGTCGAGCTCGAGCATCAGGTGGATCTCGGAGTCCTTCAGCTGGGAGGTCAGGATTGAGACGGTCTCCGGTAGATCGTCGCGGCGGAACATTCGAACGCGGCCGAGCTCGACGTCGCAAGCGGTGATTCCCGCCGGGCGACGCATCACCTCGTAGCTGGAGCGGGTGGCGGTAATCAGGTCTTCGACCGAGGAAAGGTCACGCGCTCTCTCCTCTTCGGCGATTCTCCTGGCGACGACAGCCTGCCGGCGACCGTTCAACACATGCCCCTCTTTGTGCGCCGCTGCGATGAACATCCGCTCGGCGTGCTCGAGGTCCTCTTTCGCTTCCGCCAGCCTTCCTTCCCCGCAGGCGACCGCTCCCAGAGCCGATTGGGCGAACGCGCGCGTCACGGTCAGCCCCAGGCTCTTCGATCGGGTCAGTGCCTCCTCCAGCCGATCTCGGGCGGCAGCGGACTCCCCGCGACAGCGGAGAACCTCCCCCGTCTGCATCAGGCTGTCGGCGACGAGACGCTTGAAGCCGTTGTCGCTGGCCATCCTGTGCGATTTCTCCAAACGGTCCCCTGCCTGATCGAAGTGGCCGAGCAAGCGCAGGCAGAAGCCCGACAGGAACAGGCATTGGGCCTGTCCGTACAGGTCTTCCAGCTCCTCGAAAGACCGCAAAGCCCTCAGCGCGACTTTGAGGGAGCTGCCGAACATCGACCGGCTGCGGAGGTTGTGGGCGAGTCCGACCAGGCTCCAGCTCCGGCGCGCGCGCCAGGTCTCGGGCGAGGAGTAAGGGGGCGAGACGACGAGATCGTCGTAAAGGCTGATCGCGGTCCATAGATAACTAGCCTGGAGAGGGAGGTCGTCGGCGCTGCCCTCTCTGAGCCGTCCCAGTCCATAGTGGTAGTGAGCCGCCGCGGGAAGCACGAGTTCGGCGCTGTACTCGGCTCGTCGTCCCAGCGAGATCTCTTTCAGCGCCTCCAGGTGGCCGGACGCTTCTGCGGGACGACCGTCCTGGCGGAGGGTCGTCACCAGCTCGGCCAGGGCCTCCAGGGCCAGACCGTGGTCGTCGATCCCCTCCGCCTGCTCGTAGATCAGCTGCAGCCTGTCGGCTGCATCCTGTAAGCCGTTGTGACGCCGCCGCAGCCCAACCGCATTGTCTTTGGCCAGGTTCAGGACGGAGGAGAGCTCCGCGTCTGGGCGGGGCGCGGGTCGCTCGGGGCGCTCCCCAAAAGCCCGATGCTCTCGCAGCTGGACTTCTCCCTCCGCGGTCAGCTCGTAACGTCGCCTCCTCGCATCGCCGGGAACCTCGGTGAAGGAGACAAACCCCTTCTTCGCCAGCGATGCAAGGATCCGGCTCACATATGCGGGAGCGGATTCCAGTTGCTCGGCGAGAAAGGTCGGTTCGGCGGGTTCGCGACCCAGAAATTCGAGGATCCGGCTCACGATCGGCTCGCGTTTCTTCGTCTGCCGGCTCTTCGCTCGCGCCTCGTCTATAGCGGGCGCAGCCGCCATCTCCCTAGTGCTCATGACTGCCTTTCGTTATGGCGCCGGAGTGCGCCATGGCTTGGGTTCTCCTAGACGATCGGAGATTGTTGCAGGTGGACAAGTAAAAGTCAATTACCGATCAATGATTAGAGGAAGGATACTGCGGTATCGGCGGGCTCGTTCGGGTCGAAAAGGGCTGCAAAGGGCCGCTCAATGCCAGGCGCGGCCTCGATTTCAGATTGTTCCCGAGGCGCAGGCCGGGGAACCCCGACGAAAAAGCAGAAGGAGTCGCCTTCCCCGAAACCGGCATTGACCACGGCGGTGACTGCCTGTCGGCGCGAGGCGAGACCCGTTGCCGCGCCATTGAAGGAACCGAGGTCGGTGGTCAGGGCCGGTACGAGGAGCAGGTTGACCCCAGCATCCTCAAGCAGGAGGGGGATCACTTCGTCGTTGAGGTCGGCGCAGATGACGACCGCCATGTGGGTCCTCGATCCGGCGAGTATCCGGATCTCCGCGTCCCCGTCGTTGATGCCCTCCGGCAGGGGCGGGTCATAGGTCGTTCCGTTCAGTTGCCTTGCCGCGTAAGGGTGGATCTTTCGGTGCCACAGCACGCGGCGCCCGTCCAGGTACACCCGGCTTTCATTTGAGCGCGTGTCGTCCTCTCCGGCTCCGGGATCGCAGACGTGTGCGCTGCCGGCGACCACGAGGGGCGGGTAGCGCTGAGGGTTACGGCCCAGCTCCTCCTCGAGGGCATCGGCGTCCGGAAGCGTCAGCTCTGGCAGGACAGCGATTTGGACGTCGACCGGCAGGGACGCGAGCAGTTCCAGCACCGCCTCGGGGTCCCACTCCTTCGGGCGCACTCCGAAGAACCACTCCGGTTCGATCTGGCTGATCTCGAAATGCTCCAGCCCGTGGATCGGAAACACGCCGGCGATCAACGGCAGGCGGTCCTGTTCGTCCCACGTGAGCTGATCCAGCCGATGCCGGCAGCTGAAGTCGAGGACGACCTCGATGCCCTCGTCGGAATGGTGGCGAACCGGAGTGAACCCGCAGCCACTCAACAGATGTCCTCTGGAGAGGGTTCTCTGGTAGGTCGTGGGCTTGAAGAGCTTGTCGATCGGTCGTCCGGCCACTGGCATCGGCATGCCGCGACGCAGACTCACTTCGCCGGTCATGTTTTCAAACATCGCTGACAGCACCCCGGCACACAACCCACGCAGGACCCCGAGGTACTCGAGGGGATGCAGAGTCCTCGCGACTCCCAGGTCCTGCCGCAGCCCGTCGGCATCCAGGGCGGGAAGAAAACCCTTGTCGGGATCGGCCGTGAGCCATAGCTCGTGGTCCATCGAGGCCACTCTGCGCTCGACCCAGGTCAGGTGGTCGCGTACCGCTTTAGCGGCGCAAAGCCTTCTCAGTTCCTTTCCTCCCTCTCCCATTAGGCACATCAAGCCCAGCCTCCGGGCGAGGTCAAGGGTGTCGCTGGCCTCTTCTAGAGGCACGTCGAGTTCAGGTAGTGACATGTAGGAAGCCCGGAGGTTGCGCGGGCAATTTACCTATCCCATTGATGAGTGATCCAGGAAGTTAGAGGCGGCTTTGGTCTTCCATCTCTCGCGGTGAGAGGAGTTCGGCTTCGCGCTTCGAAGAGGTCTTTGTGAATTCAAAGCTGGAGAAGCTGGATCTCCACTCCTCCGAGAAGCTCGTCGAGGGGCTCGGGATCGTCTTCTACGTCGGCATGGCCGTGGCGCTGCTGACGGCGCTGCTGGGTTCGCCGGGGTGGGCGTTCCTGCTGCTGGTCTTCGGCTCGTTCGCGCTGGTCGCGCGGACGGCGCTGGAATCGATCTAGTCGCTCGGCTTCAGGTGGGTGACGGGGGCAATGAGCTCCTGCTCCAACCGCGCCGCGATCAGTGAGCGGTGGCAGGCCTCGGGGTCGCGCTCGACGCAGAGGAGGGCGGCGCGGTGGTTGCCGACGAACTTGACGATCGGGGCGAGGTCGACGCGGTCGAGAACCTCCTCGGTGTAGCGCTCGACGTAGGCGGGCGCCAGCTCTGAGCGGGAGCGTTTGCCCTCGCCTTTGCGCGCGTCCTCCTCGTATTGCAGCTGCCGCATCTCGGTCGTCGGTGCCAGCTCCGGCAGGTGGCTGTAGCCGATCTCCGCCTCGGTGAGCGCCGCCTGCAGCCGTTTCGCGTTCGCCCAGGCGTACGCGCTGCCGCGCACGCCGCGGCGCTGGCGGACGTCGAGGACGATCCCGACCTCGGCCTCCTGCAGGGCGCGGATGAACCCCGGGCCGTCGAAGCCGTAGACGCCGATCGTGGCGAACTGCGCCATCGCCGCAACCTACCGCCCTCGGTCGGGGCGGTAGGAGGTGCGGGTCGCCGGGCGTTGTTCCTTATATGTGTATAGCGACCAAAAGGAACAACTTTCGGATGGCGCTAGTACCGCGGGGGGGCGTCGCGGTAGGCGGGATCCCGGACCTCGCGACGTTCTTCCACCGGGGCGACGGGTGCGCCTTCGACGGGTCGGCGACGGGACCAGACAATTTCCTGGAAGAGCCCGATCAGGAGGCCGACGAGGCCGGCGACCATGAGGATGACGCCGATCGTGTCGATGCTGATGCCCTTGACGTGGACGTTCGTGGCGAACTTGAGGATCGCTCCGACCGCAATGAGAAAGATGCCTGCTCCAATAGTCATGGGGGCTGATTACCCCGGGGCGGGGGTGACAAACCGCAGCCGCTCTGGCGGCTCGACGGATCGCCGAGCGGCGTGCACCGGTAAAGGATTCCGCCGCGGCTGTCGAAGGAGTGGACAGCGTGACCAAGGGCCCGACCAAGTTGGCGGCACTCACGCTGGCGCTCGCCGCAGCGCTGGCCCTGTCCGCCTGCGGCAGCTCGAACAGTGCCAGCACGACCGGCAGCGAGGGCGGCACCCTGAAGGCAACCTTCGGCTCCTTCCCCGACTCGCTCGATCCCGGCCTCGCCTACACCGGCGAAGGCTCGACCGCGGTCTACAACGTCTACATCCCGCTGCTGACCTACGCCCACGCCTCCGGCAGCGCCGGCAGCAAGGTGATCCCCGGCCTCGCCGAGGCGCTGCCGAAGATCACCGACGGCGGTCGCACCTACACGCTGACCCTGCGCAAGGGGCTGAAGTACTCGGACGGGACGCCGGTCAAGGCCTCGGACTTCGCCGCCTCGATCGAGCGCATGTTCAAGCTCAACTCGCCCGGCTCGCCCTTCTACACCGACATCGTCGGCGCCGAACAGTTCGCGAAGACGAAGCAGGGCGGGATCCCCGGGATCGAGACCGACGACGCCAGCGGCACGATCGTCATCCACCTGGCGAAGCCGCGTGGCACCTTTTCCAACGAGCTGGCGCTGCCCTTCGCCGCGCCCGTCCCCGCCGGCACCCCGGCCGAAGACCTCACCGCCCATCCGCCGCCGGCTACCGGTCCCTACGAGATCGCCTCCGCCCAGCCCGGACGCGGCTGGGACTACCGGCGCAACCCGCAGTGGGCCAAGAACAACGCCAAGCTGATGCCGGAGATTCCGAGTGGGCACGTCGACCGGATCGAAGTCGATGTCATCCGCAATCCGACGACCCAGGTCAACGACCTCGAAAGCGGCCGCTACGACTGGATGGGTAACCCGCCGCCGGCCGACCGCTACGCCGAAGTCAAGAGCAAATACGAGGGCTCCCAGTTCAAGGTCGAGCCGACGATCAGCACCTACTTCTTCTGGATGAACACGCGGCAGGCGCCGTTCGATGACGTCAAGGTGCGGCAGGCGGTCAACTACGCCGTCGACACCCGGGCGCTGGAACGGATCTACGCCGGCCAAATCGCCGGCACGCACCAGATCCTGCCGCCAGGGATGCCCGGCTACAAGCAGTTCGACCTCTACCCGCACAGCCTCGAAAAAGCAAAGGAACTGGTCGCCGCCGCGAAACCGAGCGACCGCGAAATCACGATCTGGACCGACAATGAAAGCCCGAACAACGAAGCTGGCGAATACCTCGAGGGCGTGCTGAAGGAACTCGGCTTCGAAACGACCCTGAAGCTCATCAACTCCGACAACTACTTCGGGGTGATCGGCAATGAATCGACGCCGAATCTCGACATCGGCTTCGCCAACTGGTTCGAGGACTATCCGCACCCGAACGACTTCTTCGAGCCGCTGCTCTCGGGCGAAAGCATCGTCCCGACCGGCGCCACCAACCTCGCCCGGATCGACGACCCGCAGCTGAACGCGGAGATCGAGAAGCTCGGCGAAGGGCCGCTGACGCCGGCGGTCGAAGGCGAATACGCCGAGCTCGACAAGCAGTTCATGGAACAGGCGCCGTGGGTGCCCTACGGGACCAGCACCCTGCCGACCTTCGTCTCCTCTGAAGTCGACCTCGACAGCGTCATCTTCAACCCGACCTTCGCCCAGGACCTGACCAGCTTCCAGTTCAAGTAGGGGCCGGGTCAGGCGGGCGGATCGGCGAGCGCGGTCCAGAGGCGGCGCTCGGCCTCGAGCACCTGCTCGGCGCCGGCGCCGACGGCGCGCCACAGCTCGGGCCGCGGCTCGTCCTCTTCGCTCGCGGCTTTGAACGCCTTGGCGAGCTCGGTCCAGCGCGCCGCCGCCTCCGCCGCGAGCGGCGCCTCCTCCCGTCCCGCCTCCGCCAGGAAGCGCGAATACATCAGCCGGAAGCAGCCGCCGCCGGTGCCGCGGCGCTCGATCACCTGGTAAGCGAAGCGGGCGCACCACTGCCAGTCCTCGACCAAAGCGGGCCAGGAGCCGGCCTCGGCGGCCAGGCGCTCCAGGGCCGGGATGCCGGCGAAGGGTCCGAAGGGCGGCTCGAGCATCTCGCTCGCCGCCCGGTCGATCGCCCGCGGCACCGCGGCCTCGAGCCCCGCCCGGTCGATCTCCTCGCTGACCGTGAACATGTGGCCTTCGAGCGGGTAGGCCGGATGGCCGCTGTGGCGGGCGCGGGCGAGGTTCTCCAGGCGCGTGGTCTGCAGCTCCTCGAAGCCGGTATCGGAGAGGTGCGCGACCTCGGCGTCGTAGCCGGCGAGGACGACGGCATGTCCCGGGAAGTGGGCCGAGTTGCCGTAGTGGTCGAGGTAGTAGATGTCGGTGAGGAGCAGCGCCGGGGCGCCGGCGTCGACCTGCGAGCGCGCCGCCTCCCAGGCCGCCTCGCCCTCCTGCGCGGCGAAGGTGCGCAGCTCGAGCGCGGCGCCGGTCAGCTCGCGGAAGGTCTCCTCCAGCCGCGCCGTGCGCCCGTTGAACCAGCGGCTCGGCGAGCTGTCGTCCATCGCCAGGTAGTAGAAGCCGGCGCCGGCGCCGAGCCCGAACGCCATCTCCTCGCTGATCTCGACGCCGTGGAAGCCGAGCAGGTTGCGCAGCGCGGTCGAGCCGCAGTGGTGGCCGGGGGTGTGGACGAAGCCGGGGACGGAGGGCATGGATCTGACATTCTGCCGCCGATGCGCGACCTCGACCGCAAAGCGCTGCGCTGGATGCGCACTCACGGGCACTCGCCCGCGGTCGAGGACGCCGCCGTCGCCCTCGGCAAGGCGGGCAACAACGCCCTCGTCTGGGTCCTGCTCGGGGCGGCGCTGGCGATCATCGACAACGGCCGCTGGGAATCGTGGCTGATCTGCGCCCTGCTCGGCCCGATCGCGATCGGCCTCAACTACGCGATCAAGCTGGCGGTGAAACGGCCGCGACCGGTGCTCGAGGGCCTGCCGCCGCTCGGCGGCGCCCCCAGCTCGCTCTCCTTCCCCTCCGCCCACGCGACCTCCTCGTTCGCGGTGGCGACGGCGATGGTCCGGGTCGACCCGGCGATGGCGGCCGCGTTCGTCGTCGCTTTCGCCCTGGCGCTCGGCCGCCCCTACCTCGGCATGCACTACCCGTCCGACGTCCTCGCCGGTGCCCTCCTCGGCGTCGTCCTCGGCCTGATCGTCCCGCTCACGTTCTGATGGAGGGCGCGTCGTGAAGGTCGGGATCGTCGGACTCCCGAACGCGGGCAAGTCGACCCTCTTCAACGCCCTGACCAAGGGCGGGGCTCAGATGGGCGACTACCCGTTCACGACGATCGAGCCGAACGTCGCCGTCGCCCAGGTGCCCGACGAGCGGCTGGAGCAGGTCGCCGGGACGGTGAAGAGCTCGGAGCTGGTGCCGGCGAAAATCGACTTCCACGACATCGCCGGCTTGGTCAAAGGGGCTTCGGAAGGGGAGGGGCTCGGCAACCAGTTCCTCGCCTCGATCCGCGAGACCGACGCGATCTGCCACGTCGTCCGCTGCCACACCGAATTTGACGTCCCGCATCCCGACGGCCGGGTCGACCCGCTCGCCGACATCGAGACGATCGAGACCGAGCTGGTGCTCGCCGACTACGACCAGGTCGAGCGGCGGCTGCCGCGGGTCTCCAAGCAGGCGAAGACGGGGGACAAAGAAGCGCAGGTCGAGCATGAGTGGCTGCAGGCGGTGCACGAGGCGCTGGCGGCGGGGCGGCCGGCGCGCTCGATCCCGGCCCCGGAAGGCGCGCCGCACGCGGTCCGCAACCTGCAGGCGCTGACGACGAAGCCGATCCTCTACGTCGCCAACGTCGACGAGGGCGATGCGCAGCCACCCGAAGCGGTCGTCTCCCACGCCAACTCGGCAGGCGCCGGTGTGGTCGCGGTCAGCGCCCGGATCGAGGCCGAGCTGGCCGAGCTCGACCCGGACGAAGCGGCGGAAATGCGCGAGAGCTACGGGGTCGAGGGTTCCGGCCTGGCGCGCCTGGTCCGAGCCGCCTACGACCTGCTCGAGCTGATCACCTTCTTCACCGCCGGCGAGGGCAAGGAGGCGGTGGCGCGGCCGCTGCACCGCGGCGCCACCGCGCTCGAAGCGGCAGGAACGATCCACACCGAGATCATGGAAGCGTTCATCAAAGCCGAAGTGATCGGCTGGGAGGACCTCGTCAACACCGGCGGCTACGTCGCCGCCAGGGACAAAGGCGTGCTCCGCATCGAGGGCCGCGACTACGAGGTCCAAGACGGCGACGTAATCACGATCAAGGTCTAAGTCGTGGTTCCTTATGCACCAATGCCGTGCAAAAGGAACCACGCGATGCGGCTAGGGTGAGAGGCATGGAGGAACGGGCGCGGTTTCCTGAGGTTGCCGCCAAAGCCGGCCACTACGAGAGCTTCTACATCAAGGCCTGCGAGCCGGGCGGTGGCCGCGGAGTCTGGATCCGGCACACGGTGCACAAGCGCCCGGGCGCGGAGCCGAACGCCTCGATCTGGTTCTGCTTCTTCGACCGCAGCGCCGCGGGGCCGCGAGCGACGAAGGTGACGGTGCCGGCCTCGCAGCTGGAGGCGCCGGCGGACGACTGGATCCGGGTCGCCGACGCCGAGATCGGCCCCGGCCGCGCCGAGGGCTCGATCGACACCGAAGCGCTCAGCGCCGCCTGGTCGCTGACCTTCACCGGCACCGCCGAGCCGTGCAAGTACCTGCCGGCCGACTGGCTCTACAAGGCGCCGCTGCCGAAGACCAAGTTCCTCGCTCCGTATCCCGACGCACGCTTCGAAGGCCGACTGGAGATCGACGACGTCTCGATCGAGCTCAGCGACTGGCCGGGGATGATCGGCCACAACTGGGGCTCCGAGCACGCCGAGCGCTGGGTCTGGCTCGAGGGCACCGGCTTCCCCGACGCGCCCAACACCTACTTCGACGCGGGCGCCGCCCGCGTCCGCCTGGGCTCTCGAACCAGCCCCTGGATCCCCTCCGGGATGTTGGTCCTCGACGGCGAGCCGCACCGCCTCGGCGGCCTTGGCGCGATCCGCTCTGGGGAGATCGAGGAGCACCCCACCGTCTGCAGCTTCCGGCTCCCCGGCAAGGACATCATGGTCCACGGCCGCGTCACCGCCCCGAACAAGGATTTCGTGGGGTGGATCTATGCGGATCCCAAGGGCCCCGAGCACCACACCGTTAACTGCTCGGTCGCCGACCTCGAGCTGACCATCGAGCGCCCGGGGCTGCCCCCGCGCCAGCTGACCCTCATTGCCGGCGCCGCCTACGAGCTCGGGATGCGCCCAGACCCTCAACAGGATCACGGCATCTCGATCCAGCCCTACCCGGATGGGTGAGCGGACGGGGGCGCGGCGCTACTGGTTGATCTGGGCGGCGGTGGCGCCGGTAGTGCTCTGGACGCTCTTCCGCCTGCTCGGGATCGACAACGGCTTTCCGCTGGCGGCGCTGATGGCATTCACGCCTTATGCGGCGATCGTCGCCCTCCTGGTCGGCGGGGTGGCGCTCGCCCTGCGCAACTGGGCCGCTGCCACCGTCGCCCTGGCGGCGACGCTCCTGCTGGCGATTGCGGTGCTGCCGCGGGCGGTGGGAGACGGGACCGTCAGCGCCAATGGGCGCGAGACCTTCGTCGTCCTCGCCGCCAACGTCCACCACGGGACCGCCGACCCGGCGGCGCTGGTCGCCCTCGTCGACCGCTTCCACCCGGACCTGCTCAGCGTCGAGGAGCTGACGCCGAGCTTCAACCGCAAACTGGCCGCCGCCGGTCTCGGATCCCGTCTTCCCAACACGGTGCTGGAAACCCATCGCAACACCTCCGGCGCAGGCCTCTACTCGCACCTGGCGATGCGGAAGCTGCCTTCGCTGCAACGGTTCGTCTTCCGGATGCCGCGGGCGCAGCTGACGCTGCCGGACGGGCGGGCCCTGCGCGTGGTCGGCGTCCACCCCTACCCGCCCCAGATGAACCGGACCGGCGAATGGGAAGAAGCCCTGGCCAGCCTGCCGAGCGGACGCCGCGGCACCCCGTGGCTCCTGGCCGGCGACTTCAACGCCACCCTCGATCAGTCGCAGCTGCGCGACCTCCTCGACCGTGGCTACCGCGACGCCGGCGACGTCGCCGGGGAGGGCCTGGAGCCAACCTTCCCCAGCGGCGGCCACATGATCCCGCCGGTGACGATCGACCACGTCCTCGCCGATCGCCGCCTCGGGATCGTCAGCTACTCGGTCGAGGACATTCCCGGCTCCGACCACCGGGCGGTCGAGGCCGAGCTAGCCCTTCCCTGAGACCACCTTCTGGAAGGTCATCCAGGTGTCGTAGCCACCGAGCGCGACCTCAAGGTCGGTGCCGGTGACGGTGCTGACGCCGCCGGTCCCGTAGAGCTTGGCTTCGATGATCCGGGGGGAGACGCCCGTCTTCGTCACCACGACCTTTTTCAGGCGGCCCTTGAGGTAGGAGCCGAGCTTGGCGCTGATTTCCGGGCCGCTGAATTTCAGCGTCCATTCGTGCAGGGGGCAGGCCGAGTCGAAGGGGTCGGGGACGCCGACGAGGTAGGGGACGGGGGAGCCGAAGACATTGACAGCGCTCTCGGTGTGGCCGCCGGAGCAGGCCGAGTAGAGGGTCTGGGCGACCTTGCCGCCGTACATGACGACCTGGCCGCGGGTCGCGGTGACGGCGGCGTTAGTGGTCGTGTACTCGCTTTCGAGGCCTTTGTAGACCTGGCTGCGGGTGTCGGAGTAGAGGTCGAAGCCGTTGCCGCCAACGTCGCCGGTGAGGGCGATCGAGCGGACCGCGACCGCCTGCGCTTTCAGCTCCTCGGCCGGCCAGGAAGGCGGCACCTCGTTCGGCATCACCCCTTTCACGTATTGCTCGAGGGCGAGCGCGTTGACCACGTTCAGGGAGCCGGCATCGCTTTCGGTCGGCACCGTCTCCAGCGCTCCGCGGAAGGTGCCGTAGCCGGCGATCGTCACCTTCCCCGGCCCGGCGGCACGCAGCGTGCGCCCGCAGTTGGCGAGCCGTTTGTCGCCGGAGCTCCACAGCTTGACGCCGCTGCCGTCGCGGTGGGCCTGGTAGCTGCGGCGCGGGTCGAGGCGCACGCCGCAGGCGCTGGTGGCACCGCTGAAGCCGACGTCCCCACTCTCGATCCCCAGCAGCACCCGAACCACCCGCGCCCCCTGGATCGTTCCCAGGCTGGTGCCGGTGTAGTAGTGGCCGAGGATGAAGCGGTAGCTCTTGCCGTGTTCCGCATACCCGTAGGCGCCGTAGGCGCTCATCCCGACGCCGTGGCCGAAACCGCGCCCGTGGACGATCCAGCTGACGCTCGCCTGGGCGGCGAGCGGGTAGAGGGAGAGCAGGGCGAATCCCGCCGCGCAGCCAGCGAGCAGAGCACGGAGCTTGTTGACGATCACGGTCTTGGACATCTCCGAAGGAACAGATTCAACGTTGCGGAGTAGCGGCCTGCACGAGCGGGGGCGTACCCTGGATATGCACGCAAATTCGAGGAGGGCGCGATGGCGACGCAGACCGTAGAGGCAACCGACCACAAGCTCCTCGCCGCCGGCGAGTGGCAGGCGACGGGCGAGTGGGACGAGGTGAAGAGCCCCTACGACGGCAGCGTCGTCGGCCGGGTCGCGCAGGGCGACGAAGCGCTCGCGAAGAAGGCGATTGAGGCCGCACACGAGGCCTTCCTGGCGACCGACTTCCCCCAGCACGAGCGAGCGCAGGTCCTTGACCGCGCCGCCGAGCTCGCCACCGAGCGTCGCGACGACCTGGCAGCGACGATCGCCGCCGAGGCCGGCAAGCCGATCAAGACGGCGACGGTCGAGGCCGAACGCTGCGTCTCCACGCTCGAGTTCTCCTCGGTCGAGGCGCGCAAGCTGACCGGCGGCACGGTGCCAATGGACGCCGCCCCGGCAGGGGTCGGCAAGCTCGGCGTGATGCTGCGCGTGCCGTACGGGGTCGTCGGCGCGATCAGCCCTTTCAACTTCCCGCTCAACCTCGTTGCCCACAAGCTCGGCCCGGCGATCGCCGCCGGCAACGCAGTCGTCCTCAAGCCCGCCGGCCAGACGCCGATCTCGGCGCTGAAGCTGGCGGAGATCCTGGTCGAGGCGGGGCTGCCCGAGAACTGGCTCTCGGTCATCCCAGGACCGGGCTCGAAGGTCGGCAACGCGATCGTCGAGCACCCGCTGACCAAGGCGATTACCTTCACCGGCTCGGCCCCGGTCGGCTGGGACATCCGCTCGAAGGTCCCGCACAAGAAGGTCAACTTGGAGCTCGGCTCCAACGCGCCGCTGATCGTCGACGCCGACGGCGACTGGGAAGCCGCGGCTGACAAAGCCCAGCTGCACGCCTTCTCGCACGCCGGCCAGAGCTGCATCTCGATCCAGCGGATCCTCGTCCACGAGTCGATCGCCGACCGGTTCACCGAGCGCCTGATGAAGAACGTCGAAGGCCTCGCCGTCGGCGACCCGCTCGACGAGGCGACCGACGTCGGCCCGCTGATCACCCCCGACGACCGCGACCGGGTCAAAGAGTGGGTCGACGAGGCGGTCTCCGCAGGGGCGGAGCTGCTGGTCGGCGGCGAGCTGGTCGACGAGGGCCGCTGCCTTGCCCCGACGCTGCTGAAGGCGCCGCCGAAAGAGGCAAAGGTCTGGTGCGAGGAGATCTTCGGCCCGGTGGCGACGATCGACACCTTCTCGATCTTCGAGGAGGCGCTGACGATGGCCAACGACTCGAAGTTCGGCCTCCAGGCGGGCGTCTTCACCCGCGACATCGGCAAGGGCCTCGAGGCCGGCCGCACCCTCGAGTTCGGCGGCGTCCTGATCAACGAGGTCCCGACCTTCCGCGCCGACCAGCAGCCCTACGGGGGAGTGAAGGACTCCGGCAACACCCGCGAGGGCCCCGCCTACGCGGTCTACGAGCTGACCGAGGAGCGCTTCGTCACCCTGCAGGGCTGACGCCCGTCACCGGCAGCATCTACATCAACTGATTCGCAGGAGGGTACTCCGGGTAGACCCGGAGCGCGGATGAAGCAACCTGGCGCCTGGACGAGGGCCTCAGCGCTGACTGGGGCGTTGGCCCTCGTCCTCGGCGCCTCTTCTTTTGCGGTCGCCGACCCGCTCGGTCAGAGCACGGTCGAGCAGCGGATCGTCCCCGACGGCGCCAGCGGTTTCGACCAGTTGGGGACGGGAGCGGGGGAGCCGTACACGGTGCGCGAAGCGGGGTTCGGGGCGGCGCAGCCCGGGCGCGAGGGCAGGCGCGTCTCGCTTGCCTACTTCGGCCAGCTCTCCGACTTCCAGCTCGCCGACGAGGAGAGCCCGGCGCGGGTCGAGTTCACCGATCCTGCCGGCTCGCCGGTCGAAGCGGCCTTCCGGCCCTGGGAGGCGCTGGAGCCGTTCATCGACGACGCGATGATCCGCCAGGTCGACGCCTTCTCCGGCGCCTCGCCGGTCGCCGCCGGCGACAGCTCGCGGGCGGCGATGAACTTCGCGATCGACACCGGTGACTCCGCCGACAGCCAGCAGCTGAACGAGACCGAGTGGGTGCGGACGCTGCTGGAGGGCGGCACCCTCGATCCGGGCAGCGGCATCGACCCGGCCCTCTACAGCCACCCGCTCTGCCCGGCGATCGGTGTGCCCGGGGCCGCCGAGGCCGCCCGCTACACCGGCGTCCAGGACTACGACGACTACATCCCCGGCCCCAGCCGTTACTTCTACGACCCCGACGAACCGAGCGGGGCGTCGGCGGGGTGGCCCGAATACCCAGGGCTGATGGATCGGGCGCAGCAGCCGTTCGAGGCGGCCGGGCTCGACGTGCCGAGTTACGTCGCCTTCGGCAACCACGACGGGCTGGTGCAGGGGAACCAGGCCGCGAACGCGGCCTTCGAGCAGGTCGCCACCGGCTGCACGAAGACGATGGAAGGGGTCCCGACCCTGGTGCCGCCGGACCCCGCCCGCCGCTACGTCTCCAAAGCCCAGTTCAAGCAGGTCTTCGAGGAAGGCGACCAGGCCGACGGGCACGGCTTCGGCGACGTCGACCCGGTCGAGGAAGACGCCTCCCACGGGGCCGCCGGCTACTACAGCTTCGTGCCGGTGCCGGGATTGCGGATGGTCGCCCTTGACACCGTCTGCGAGGGCGGCGTCGCCGGCCCCTGCGCCGACGGCAACGTCGACGACCCGCAGTACCGCTGGCTGGAAGGGGTGCTGGAGAAGGCGACCGCCGACGACCAGCTGGTCGCCATCTTCAGCCACCACGCGATCCCCAGCCTGACCGCGAACGTGCCCGACGAGGCGGCGCCGCCGTGCACTGGCCCCGACTCCCACGGCCATGACGCCAATCCGGGCTGCGACGTCGACCCGCGGCTCTCGACCCCGATCCACCTCGGCGACGACATGGTCGCGCTGCTGCACCGCTACCCGAACGTGATCGCCTGGGTCGCCGGCCACAGCCACGTCAACGACGTCACTCCCTATCCGGACCCGAGCGGCAATGGCCACGGCTTCTGGAGCATCCGGGTCGCCGCCGAGGCCGACTGGCCCCAGCAGGCGCGGCTGCTGCAGGTCTTCGACAACCGCGACGGAACGCTCTCGATCTTCGGCACGATCGTCGACCATGCGAGCGCGGCGACTGCGCCGGCGCCCGGGACCGCGGCCTCCTCGCTGTCGCCGGCCGACCTCGCCTCGATCGGCCGCACCCTCTCCTACAACGACGTCCAGACCGGCGGCCGCGCCTGCTCGCCCGAGCCCTGCGGCGAGGGCGGCCCGGACGACCGCAACGTCGAGCTGCTGGTTGCCGATCCGCGCCGCAGTGCCTCCGAACCGGCCCTGCGAGTGACGGCGGTGAACCGCAAGGTCGGTGCCCCGACCGGCCCCTGCGCCCACCGCATCTACGGCAGTCGCAAGAGCGAGCGGCTGCGCGGAACCGGCGGCGGCGACCTGATCCTCGGCCGCGGCGGCAAGGACCGGATCAAGCCGCGCGGCGGCGCCGACTGCGTCTACGGCGGCCGCGGCGCCGACCGGATCAAGGCCCGGCGAGGCGGCCGCGACGTGATCCGCTGCGGCCGCGGCCGCGACGTCGCCTACGTCGACCGGCGCGACAAAGTCCGAGGCTGCGAGCGCGTGGTGCGGCCGCGGCGCAAGCGCTAGCCGGCGCGCCCCTCAGTCGAGCTCGCGCTCGACCTCGTCGGCCAGCGCCGGGTGGTGGTAGGGCCCTGGCTCGCGCAGCCGCTCGATCACGTTGCGGCGGCTGACCGGGTCCTTGTCTTGGCTCAGCTTGCGCTTGCAGACGAACCGCTCGACTCGCAACCGGACCCCGACCGTGCCGCGCGCAAACGGCGTCGCCCACTCGCGCTCGAGAAACATCGGCTCCTTGACCCGTTGCTCGAAGCGCTCGACAAGCCGCGTCAGCGTCCCCAAGTTCTCCTCCTCGGAAAGCACCTCCGGCGTCCCGTAGAGATGCGCGACGCTGAAGTTCCAAGTAGGCGCCCGAGTCGCCCCCGGCGCGTACCAGCTTGGCGACACATAGCCGTGGTTGCCCTGGACGATCACCAACATCTCCCCATCCCCAACGCCATGCAGATCCTGGTCGGGCTTACCGAGGTGCGTGAGGATCGTCAGCTCCTCGGCCTCCCGATCCAGAAGCACCGGATAGTGAGAGGCGACCAACCCGTGGTTACCGCTAACCAAGGTTGCCCACGGGTTCTCCTCAATCAACCTCCGGACGACCTCGAGGTCGTCACAGTCATAAGCCGGGTTGAGCCTCACCCTTTGAAGCCTAAGCAGCTGTCATAGAGGGGGGCGGGAGGGGGTCTCCAGACACTCAACCACGAGCCATAGCGAGTGGTGTCTGGAGACCCCCTCCCGCCCCCCTCCCCAACCAATTACTCGTGCGGCCGTGCCATCCGGCGGTGGTCCAGCGCCTCCTCGAGAACCGCCGGCTCCACGCCCTGCTCGAGCGCGACCTCCCGCAGCGACCGCCCCGACTCGGCCGCCGTCTTGACGATGTCGGCGGCGCGGTCGTAGCCGATGTGGGGGTTGAGCGCGGTGGCCGTGGCCAGGGTCGCCTCGGCGTGGCGCTCGGTCATCTCCTCGTTGGCCTCGAGGCCGGCGACGCATTTCTCGTTCAGCAGGCGCGAGGCGGAGGCGAGCAGCTTGATCGAGTCGAGGAGGTTGCGGGCGATCAGCGGCACGCGGACGTTGAGCTCGAACTGGCCCTGGCTGCCGGCGACGGTGATCGCGGCGTCATTGCCGATCACCTGGGCGGCGACCTGGATCACGACCTCCGGGATCACCGGATTGACCTTGCCGGGCATGATCGAGGAGCCCTTTTGCAGCTCCGGCAGGCGCAGCTCGGCGAGGCCGGCGCGGGGGCCGGAGCCCATCAGCGCCAGATCGTTGGCGATCTTGTTGAGCGAGACGGCGTAGACCTTGAGCGCGCCCGAGAGCTCGACCAGGGCGTCGCGGTTGCCCTGCGCCTCGAAGGCGTCGAGCGGTGCGGAGATCTGCAGGCCGGTGTCGGCGGCGAGCTTCTCGCGCACTTTGGCGGCGAACTCGGGGTGGGTGTTGAGGCCGGTGCCGGTGGCGGTGCCGCCGAGCGGGATCTGGCCGACCCGCCGCAGCGTTGCCTCAACCCGCTGGACGCCGAGCCGCACCTGGGCTGCGTAGCCGCCGAACTCCTGGCCGAGGGTGACCGGGACCGCGTCCATCAGGTGGGTGCGGCCGGCCTTGACAACGTCGGCGAACTGCTGCGCCTTGCCTTCCAGCGCGCCCTCGAGCCCGCCCATCGCCGGCAGCAGGTCGTGGGTGACCTCGTCGAGCGCCGCCAGGTGCACGGCGGAAGGGAAGACATCGTTGGAGGACTGGCCCATGTTCACGTGGTCGTTGGCGTGGGCCTCACCGCCGGCGAGGTTGGCGATCACCTCGTTGGCGTTCATGTTCGAGGAGGTGCCGGAGCCGGTCTGGAAGACGTCGACCGGGAACTGGTCGTCGTGCTCGCCCTCGGCGATCGAGCGGCCAGCATCGGCGATGCGGTCGGCGAGGTCGCCGTCGAGCTGTCCCAGCGCGCCGTTCGCCTCTGCCGCGGCCCCCTTGATCCGGCCCAGCCAGCGCACCACCGGCACCGGAACCCGCTCACCGGAAACGGGGAAGTTGTCAACGGCTTTGGTGGTCTCGCCACCCCAAAGTTGCTCGGTCATTGGTCTCCTCGTTGGCGGCCCCTGCAAACCGGCGCATCTCGGCGTCCTCGGTCGCTCGCGTGCAGAGCACGCCACGCTCCCTGCGTCCTTGATCTGCTTGGTTTTCGGAGCCGTTCTATGTTCATCCGTGTTCTCGGCCGGCAGCGTATCCAGCTTTGTATGAGCGCATAAACGCGGGGGAGAGGGGCTGGCCGCCGGGGGCGTAGCGGGCCGCGACGGTGAGGCGGCGAACGAGGTCGGCGTGGATGCCCTGGCTAGACGAAGCGCCCCGTTCGGCGGCGCCGATCAGGTACCCGAGCTGGACAGCGGCGTCAACGCCGTCTTCCCGGCGCGCCTGGGCGCTGAGCGAGGTCGCCGTCTCCAGCATCGCTTCCCCAACCCGGGCGAGGTCGCCGGCCTTCTGGTTCTCGGCAAGGCATTCGCTGATCAGCGTTTCGTCGCCGAGTAGCACTTCCGAAGGCGCGTCCCGCAGCGCCGTTTCGTAAGCGCCCGCTCCTTCCAGGCAGGCGACAGGCGTCGAATCGTCCTGACTCCCACAGCCGACCGCAGCAAGGGCAAGAACGGCAAGCGCGGCGGCGACGATTCGCATCGCCGCATCCTAGGGATCGGCTAATCGACCCTGGGGGAGAGGCCGCCGAAGGAGGCTTGGGCGACGCCGCCGGAGGGGCGGGGCGGGGGCGGAGGCTCGGGCGGCTTCGTCGTTTTGGGCGGGGAGGTCGGCTGGACGCCTTTGAGGCTGACGGAGAAGACTTCGACCCACTGGGCAAGGGTGTATTCGGGGGCGGTGGCGTGGTTCCAGGAGAGGTGGAGGTGGTTGCCGCAGCCGTGGCCGGCGTCGCCGTCGTAGCCGACCCAGCGGAAGGGCGCGCGCGGCTGGCCCTGCACAGGCTCGGCCCAGAGGGCGAGGCGGGTGATCGGCGCCCAGGTCGCGTCGCATTTGCCGTTGCCGTTTAGCGGCACCAGGTCGACCGCGAGGCCGTTGTAGTGGTCGGAGCCGCGGGTGTGGCAACGGTTGCAGCCGGCGTGTTCGCCGGTCGGCAGAGGGCCGGAGTAGCCGTCGGTGACGTAGATCGGGTAGCGCTTGGCGATCCAGCGCAGGTCCGGGAGGATCCGCTTGTCGACCATGTCGCCTTCTTCGTGCGGAATGGAAGCGGGGATCGGAACGATCTTCCCGGTCGCGTAGAGCAGCTTCGTAGCCGGGATCGGTGCCGCCTGCGAGTAGGCACAAACCGCGAAGAGAGGTGCAAGCGAGAGGGCAAAGACGGCAAGGGCGCGCGTCCAGGCGTGGGCGAGGAGACGATGGCTCACCCCCGAGTTATCGGCGCTACGACGCCGCTCTCTTAAATCCTGCCTCGCCCCACCCGAACTGCATCAACTTCTACACCCAGCAGGAGTACAAATTGATGCAGTTCGGAATCCGCGCCTTGGCCAGGCAGCCAGGTAGGGTTCGCTCGTGCCCACCGTTCGCGAGGCAGCCTTCGACCTCTTCCGCGCCCACGGGATGACGACGATGTTCGGCAACCCGGGCTCGACCGAGCTGCCGATGCTGGCCGACTTCCCGGGCGACTTCCGCTACGTGCTCGGACTGCAGGAGGCGGTCGTGGTCGGGATGGCCGACGGCTTCGCACAGGCCTCCGGCAAGACCACCGTCGTCAACCTCCACACGGCGCCGGGCGTCGGCAACGCGATGGGGGCGATCTTCAACGCCCAGGCCAACCACTCGCCGCTGCTGATCACCGCCGGCCAGCAGGCCCGCGCCCAGATCACCTTGCAGGCCAACCTCACCAACCGCGACGCGACCCGGATGCCGCACCCGCTGGTCAAGTGGTCCTACGAGCCGCCGCGGGCCGAGGACGTGCCGCTGGCCCTCGCCCACGGCGCCCATCTCGCCGGCCTGGCGCCGCGCGGTCCGGTCTTCGTCTCGCTGCCGATGGACGACTGGTACGCCGAGGCCGACGAGGCCGACGCGCGGGCAGCAATCGAGCGCCAGGTGACCGGCCGCGCCACGGCCGACCCCGAGGCGGTGCGGGCGCTGGCCGAGCGCCTCGACGCGGCGCAGAACCCGGTCCTCGTCGCCGGCCCCGACATCGACGCTGCCGGCGCCTGGGAGACCGCGATCGCCCTGGCCGAGCGCCAGCGCCTCCCGGTTTGGGCATCCCCCGCCACCGGCGGCGTCCGCCTCGGCTTCCCCGAGAACCACCCCAACTTCCGCGGCGTGCTGCCGCCGGCGATCGGCCCGGTCGGGCAGACGCTCGAGGGCCACGACCTGATCCTCGTCGCCGGCAGCTCCGTCTTCCCCTACTACCCCCACATCCCGGGACCGCTGCTGCCCGAGGGCGCGCGCCTGGTCGCGATCACCAGCGACCCTGACGAGGCGGTGCGGGCGCCGATGGGCGACGCGATCGTCGCCGACGTCGCCCTGACCCTGGCGGCGCTGCTGGAGCAGGTGCCGGAGTCCTCGCGCCCGGCGCCGGAGCCCAACCCCGGCCCGCAGGAAATCCCGGCCGAGGACCCGCTCAACGCCTCGACCGTCCACACCGTTCTCGCGGAGGCGCTGCCCGAGGACGCGATCGTCGTCCTCGAGTCCCCCTCCAGCACGCTCGCGCTCCGCAATCAGCTCCGCATCTCCCGCCCCGGCAGCTACTACTTCAGCGCCGGCGGCGGCCTCGGCTTCGGCCTCGCCGCCTCGGTCGGCGTCCAGCTGGCCCAGCCCGACCGCCCGGTCGTCTGCGTACTCGGCGAGGGCTCGGCCCAGTACGCAATCACCGCCTTCTGGAGCGCCGTCGCCTACCAGGCGCCCGTCACCTTCCTCGTCCTCCGCAACGAGGAGTACGCGATCCTCAAGTGGTTCGCCGAAGTCGAGCAGGTGAACGCCGCCCCCGGCCTCGACCTGCCGAAGCTCAACGTCGCCTCCGTCGCCGAGGGCTACGGCGTCAAAGCGCACCGGGCCAAGGACCGCGACGAAGTCGCGGGCGCGCTCAGCACCGCCCTCGCCTCCTCCCAGCCGGAGCTGGTCGAAGTCCCGGTCGCCCCCGGAATGTCGCTCTTCTAGGAGACGGGATGCTGCTTCCGGGCCAAGCGCGCAAGGTCCCGCCGCCGCCGAGCCAGCCGGTTCCGGACCGCGCTCCTGACTCGCTGGCGCAAGGGGTAGACCCGGCCTTGCGCCGGGACCTCGAGGCGCTGCTGGGCCCCGGCCGCGTCCTCCACCGCGTCAGCGACCTCGTCGCCTACGCCTCGGACGCCAGCCCCTACCGGCTCTTCCCGCGCGCCGTGGTCGAGGCGCGCGACGCCGACGACGTCGCCAAGGTCCTCCGCTTCGGCCGCGAGCGCGACATCCCCGTCACCTTCCGCGCTGGCGGCACCAGCCTCAACGGTCAGGGCCAGAGCGACGGCATCCTCGTCGACGTCCGCAAGAACTTCGGCGGCGTCCGGGTCGAGGAGGACGGCGCCCGCGCCCGGGTCAAGCCGGGGACGATCCTCGGCCACGCCAACCGCGTCCTCGCCCCGCACGGGCGCAAGCTCGGTCCCGACCCGGCCAGCACCGACGTCTGCACGGTCGGCGGCGTGGTCGCCAACAACTCGGGCGGGATGCGCTGCGGGGTCATCAAGGACTCTTACTCGACGGTGCGCGAGCTGACCTTCGTCCTCCCCTCGGGGACGAAGATCGACACCGGCGCACCCGGCGCTGCCGCGGCCTTCGCCGCCGCCGAGCCAGAGCTGGTCGCGGGCCTGGAAGCGATCCGCGACGAGATCCGCGCCGACGCCGAGCTCGCCGACCGCATCCGCCGCAAGTTCGCGATCAAGAACACCACCGGCTACCGCCTCTGCGCCTTCCTCGACGCCGACGAGCCGTTGGAGATCTTCCGCCGCCTCCTGGTCGGCTCGGAGGGCACGCTCGCCTTCCTCGCCGAGGTCGTCTTCGAGACGGTGCCGGTGCCGCCGCTGACGACGACTGCCTGGATCCACTTCCCCGGCGTCGAGGAGGCGATCGCGCCCGTCCCCGACCTGGTCGCCTCCGGCGCCACCGCGGTCGAGCTGATGGTCGCCCCGGCGCTGATCACCGCCGCCTGGAACATGGTCGGGGCGCCGCAGGAGTGGAAAGAGCTGCCGCCGGAGTCGGCGGTCCTGCTGGTCGAGTTCGGCGGCACCGACGAGGGCGACCTGGCCGCCCAGGTCCTCCGCGCCGAAGCGATCCTCGGCTCCCACGAGCTGATCCGGCCGATCGCCTTCACCCAGGAGCTCGAGGAGATCGAGCTCGCCTGGCGGGTGCGCGAGGGCCTGCACGGACTGATCGGGCGGGTGCGTCCGGAGGGGACGGCGCTGATCGTCGAGGACGTCTGCGTGCCGCCCGAGCGGATCGCCGAAGGCGCCAAGGACCTGCAGGCGCTGCTCGGCCAACACGGCTTCCTCCCCAGCGTCGCCGGCCACGCCTCGGCCGGGAACCTCCACTTCATGCTGACCCCGGACTTCGCCAAAAAGGAGGACCTCGAGCGTTACGAGGCCTTCATGGGCGGCCTGGTCGAGCTGATCGTCGAGGAGTACGACGGCTCGCTCAAGGCCGAGCACGGGACCGGGGTCAACATGGCCCCTTATGTAGAGCGCGAGTGGGGGGAGAAGGCGACCGAGCTGATGTGGCGCGTCAAGCGCTTGGCCGATCCCGACGGCGTCCTCTCGCCCGACGTCGTCCTCAGCCGCGACCCCGGCGTCCACCTGCGCAACCTGAAAACGACGCCGGCGATCGAGGACTGGGGTGGCGCGACCACCTGCGTCGAGTGTGGCTTCTGCGAGCCGGTCTGCCCCAGCCGCCACCTGACCACGACCCCGCGCCAGCGGATCGTCCTGCGCCGCGAGATGGCCCGCCAGCCCGAGGGCTCGCCGGTCCAGCGGGCGCTGCTCGAGGAGTACGAGTACGACGCGGTCGAGACCTGCGCAACCGACGGGTCGTGCCAGCTGGCCTGCCCGCTGGGGATCGATACGGGGCGGATGGTCAAGGAGCTGCGGGTGGCGCAGCACGGGGAGCGGGCGGAAAAGGCGGCGCTCGCAACTGCGAAACGCTGGAGCGCGGTCGAGATACTCTCGCGAGCCGGGTTGAAGATTGCGGGACCGCTGGTTCGACGCACCAAGAAGGGTCGCGCTTTGCCCGGACAAGCTGGGGGAGGGGTGGGTGACCCCCTCCCGGCACCACTCGCCAATGGCTCGTGGTTGAGTGCCTGGAGGGGGTCACCCACCCCTCCCGGCGCGGAGCTTGCGGCCGTCTATGTCCCCAGCTGCACCAACCGCATCTTCGACGGCAATCCCATCGAAGCGTTGGTGGAGGTCTCGGCGCGCGCGGGAATGTCGGTCGCCGTTCCCGATGAGGTGGAGGGAAGCTGCTGTGGACTCCCCTGGAGCTCGAAAGGGTTCGATGCTGCTCACCGGCATAAGGCGAACGAGATGGTCGAGAAGCTCTGGCGGTGGAGTGAAGAGGGGACATTGCCGGTGGTGATCGATGCGGCTTCCTGCACGGGGGCGATTGCTGATCCGGCTGAGGGGGTGCTCTCGGAGGAGAACTCGGGGCGGCTCTCGCAGATGGAGATCGTCGATTCGGTTGTCTGGGCTTTGCGGCTGCTGCCGAACCTCGAGGTCCCGCAGAAGGTCGGGTCCGCTACTGCTCACCCGACCTGCGCCACGCGGCGCCTCGGGCTCGCGCACCCGCTGAAGGCCCTCGCGGAGGCTCTGGCCGATGACGTCTACATCGCCCCCTCCGCTACCTGCTGCGGGTTTGCCGGCGACCGCGGGATCACGCACCCGGAGCTCACCGCCTCGGCGACGCGTCCCCAGGCCGAAGAGCTGGCCGGGCGCCAGTTCGACGCTTACCTCTCCAGCAACCGCACCTGTGAGATCGCGATGAGTCGCGCCACCGGCGAGAACTACGAGTCGCCGCTGCTCCTGCTGGAGCGGCTAACTCGCGCTTGAGTTCTTGACGAGGTCGACGCTTTCGGCGTCGATGTCGCGGACCAGCTCGGCGTATTTCGGTTCGGTCTCCATCCGCTTGTCGAGCAGCGGGTTGATTAGGCCACGCAGGGCGGCGACGTAACGCCACCACTTGGGGACGAAGATCCGGGGCGCCTGTTCTTCGATCCCACGGACGAGGCCGGCGCCCGCCTCTTCGGGGCTGATCCGCTTCATCAGCCATTTCGGGCTCAGTTTTTCGACCCGCGCCGAGCTCTCCTGGGCGAAGGCGTCCTGCACAAGTTTCGTGTCGACCCAGCCGAAGTAGGCGACGCTGGCGCTGGCGCCGTGCGGTTTCAGCTCCACCCGCAGCGCCCGGCCGAGCGACTCGACCCCGGCCTTCGCCACCGCGTAGGGCGTGTTGCCGAAGCCGTTGGCGAAGGCGTAGACGGAGGAGACGACGATCATCTGGCCTTTGCGCTCGACGATCTGCGGCAGCGCCGCCCGCACCGTCCGCCAGACGCCGAGCATGTCGACCTCAAAGACCCGTTCCCACTCCTCGCCGGAGATCCCGCGCACGGTTGCGAACTGTTTCTGAGCGATCCCCGCGTTGGCGACGGCGATGTCGAGGCCGCCGAACTCTTCGACGATCTGGGCGACCGCGTTCATCAGCGCGCTCTGGTCGGTGACGTCGCCGCCGAGCCCGATTGCCCGCGGCCCGATCCGCTCGGCCGCCTCGCGCGCCTCCTCGGCGCTGAGGTCGAGCACCGCCACGGAGGCGCCGCGCAGGTGCATCTGCCGCGCCGTCTCGAAGCCGATGCCGCGGGCAGCGCCGGTGACCAGCGCGACCTTGCCGTTGAGGTCGTAGCGACTCATGACCCGCACCCTAGCTAGTCGCTCAGAAATCCGACACGGGTCACCAAATGGTTACCGCTCATAGAATCGTGAGCTTCATGCCTGGATTCGAGCCCGTCGACCCGAAGCAGTCCTTCCCCGAGCTGGAGGAGCGGCTGCTGGCGCGCTGGCGCGAGGAGGGGGTCTTCGAGCGTTCGCTCGCCCAGCGCGAGGGCGCGCCCGTCTGGAGCTTCTACGAGGGCCCGCCGACCGCCAACGGCCGCCCCGGCTCTCACCACGTCCTCGCCCGCGTCTTCAAGGACGTCTACCCCCGCTACAAGACGATGTGCGGGTACCGGGTGCCGCGCAAGGCCGGCTGGGACTGCCACGGCCTCCCGGTCGAGCTCGAGGTCGAAAAGCAGCTCGGCATCGCCTCCAAGCAGGAGATCGAGGAGTTCGGGATCGCTGAGTTCAACCGCCGCTGCCGCGAGTCGGTCTTCGAGTACGTCGAGGAGTGGAACAAGCTGACCGAGCGGATCGGTTTCTGGATCGACCTCGACGATCCCTACGTCACCCTCGAGGACGACTACATCGAGTCGGTCTGGTGGTCGCTGCGCCGGCTCTGGGACGACGGCCGCCTCTACGAGGGGCACAAGGTCGTGCCGTACTGCCCGCGCTGCGGCACCGCGCTCTCCTCGCACGAGGTGGCGCTCGGTTACGAGGACGTCAAGGACCCGTCGATCTACGTGCGCTTTCCGTTGCTGGCGGAGGACGGGAGCGAGAGCGACTCGCTGCTGGTCTGGACGACGACCCCGTGGACCCTTCCCGGCAACGTCGCCGTCGCGGTGGCGCCGACGGTCACCTACGTGCGGGCGCGGGTGGGCGACGAGTCGGTGATCCTCGCCGAGCCGCTGGTCGAAAAAGTGCTGGGTGAGGAGGTGGAGATCCTCGACCGCTTCCCCGGCTCCGACCTCGTAGGCCGCAGCTACCGCGGCCCGGTCTTCGCCCTCTCCGACGACGGCCCCGCCAACGCCTTTCGCGTCCTCGCCGGCGACTTCGTCACCACCGACGACGGAACGGGCCTCGTCCACATCGCACCCGCCTTCGGCGAGGACGACTACAAAGTCGCCGCCGAGAACGGCATCTTCGACCCGACCGACGCGGGCACCCTCTACAACCCGGTCGACCTCGACGGCAAGTTCACCGCCCGTGTCACCGGCTTCGAGGGCCAGTTTGTCAAGGACGCCGAGGTCACCAAAGCCCTGATCGCCGACCTCGACTCGCGCGGCCTGCTCTTCCGCGAGCAGGTCTACGAGCACTCCTACCCGCACTGCTGGCGCTGCGGCACGCCGCTCCTCTACTACGCCAAGTCGAGCTGGTACATCGCCACCTCGCAGGCGCGGGACCAGCTGCTCGCCAACAACGAGGAGATCGGCTGGCACCCCGAGCACGTCAAGCACGGCCGCTTCGGCAAATGGCTGGAGAACAACGTCGACTGGGCCCTCTCGCGCGACCGCTACTGGGGGACGCCCTTGCCAATCTGGGAGTGCACCGCCGAGGGTTGCGACGAGCGCTTCTGCGCTGGCTCGGTCGAGGACCTGCGTGAGCGGGCGCGGGGCACCGTGCCGGAGGACCTGCACCGTCCCTATATCGACGGCGTCGCCCTCGACTGCGAGCGCTGCGGGGGCGAGATGCGGCGGGTCGTCTCGGTGATCGACACCTGGTACGACAGCGGCGCGATGCCCTTCGCCCAGTTCCACTACCCGTTCGAGGGCAAAGATGAGTTCGAGGAGCGCTTCCCGGCCGATTACATCTGCGAGGCCCAGGATCAGACCCGCGGCTGGTTCTACACCCTGCTCGCCGAGTCGACCCTGCTCTTCGGCACCTCCAGCTACAAGAACTGCGTCTGCCTCGGCCTGATCCTCGACCCCGAGGGGCAGAAGATGTCGAAGAGCCGCGGCAACGTCGTTGACCCCTGGGACGTTCTGAACACCCATGGCGCCGACGCCTTCCGCTGGTACTACCTGACCGCCCAGCAGCCCTGGGCCGGCTACCGCTTCAGCGTCGACACCGTCGGCGAGTCGGTCCGCCAGTTCCTCCTCACGCTTTGGAACACCTACTCCTTCTGGGTCCTTTACGCGAACGCGGAGGACCTGGCGCCCGGGGACTTCGAGCGTCAATCGCGTGGTTCCTTTCGCACCGATGACGTGCAAAAGGAACCACGCGATGAGCTGAACGACCTCGACCGCTGGGCGCTGTCGCGGCTGCAGGCGACGACTGCGCTCGTGCGCGAGCGGATGGACGCCTACGACTGCACCAGCGCCGGCCGGGCGATCGCCGAGTTCGTCGAGGAGCTCTCCAACTGGTACGTGCGGCTGAGTCGCCGCCGCTTCTGGGACGGCGACCGCGCCGCCTTCGGGACCTTGCGCCACTGCCTGCTGGAGACGGTGGCGATGCTGGCGCCGTTCACGCCCTTCCTCGCCGACGAGATCCACCGCAACCTCTCCGGCGATAACGCCGCGCCCTCGGTCCACCTGCGTGACTTCCCCGAGGTCGACAGCTCGCTCGCCGACCTCGAGCTGGAGCAAGGGATGGAGGCGGTCCGCCTCACCGTCGAGCTCGGCCGCGCCGCCCGCGCCCAGGCGAAGGCGAAGGTCCGCCAGCCGCTGCGCCGTGCCGTGATCGTCGCCAACGAGGCCGAGCGGGCCGCGATCGAAGCCCGCAGCGCCCTCGTCACCGCTGAGCTCAACGTCAAGGAGCTCGACTTCGTCAGCGACGAGTCCGAGCTCGTCTCCTACAGCGCCAAGCCCAACTACCGCGCCCTCGGCCCCCGCTTCGGTAAGAGCATGCCCCACGTCGCCGCCGCCGTCGAGGCGCTCGACGCCGCCCACGTCGCCGCCGTCCTCGCCGAAGGCGGCGAGATCGGGATCAACATCGACGGCCAAGACCACACCCTCGCCTCCGAGGACCTCACCCTCGCCCTCCAGCCCCTCGAGGGCTACGAGGTCGAGGCCGAGGCCGGCCACGCGGTCGCGCTCCAGCTGGAGCTAGACGACGAGCTCCGCCGCGAGGGCCTCGCCCGCGAGATCGTCCACGCCGTCCAGATCGCCCGCAAAGACGCCGGCCTCGAGATCACCGACCGCATCGCCCTCACCCTCGCCGGCGACGACGACCTCCTAGCCGCCGCCCAAGCCCACCAAGACTACCTCGCCAACGAGGTCCTAGCCACCTCCGTCTCCTACGACGGCAGCGCCAACGGCGCCACCGCCAAGATCGACGGCCGCGAGCTCAGCATCGGGGTCAGCCGCGCCTAGCGGCTACGCACTTCGCCTCGCTATAGCGAGGCGAACCTCGGAGGCGCTACTCGTTCGGCTTCTCGCCGATGATGAAGTCCGATTTCTTCGAGTCGGAGAACTTCACCCAGCAGTGATCGGGGGCGACGCCGGCTACCTCGATCAGGGCCGCTTCGATGCGTTTGGCGATCTCCGCCTTCTGCTCGTCGGAGCGGCCCTCGTACCAGTGGACTTGAACGAACGGCATCGGTTCGGTGAGGCGGGGGAGCGGCGCCGCTAGGCGAGCGCCGGCTCCAGCTCGGCCTCGAGGCGGCGCTTCGGCATCGCGCCGACGATTTTCTTCGCGATCGCGCCGTCCTTGAAGAGGATCATCGTCGGGATCGAGAGGACTTCGTACTGGGCCGCCGTCTGCTGGTTCTCGTCGACGTTGATCGAGACGATCTTGAGGTCGTCGCGCTCGCCGTCGATCTCCTCGAGGACCGGATGGACGACGCGGCAGGGACCGCACCAGGGCGCCCAGAAGTCGACGAGCACAGGCCCTTCGGCCTCAAGCACGTCCGATTTGAAGGTCGCGTCGGTTACGTCGGTCAATTTGCCAGTCACTGTCCGTCTCCCGGTCGTGTGGTCGGTCTCAATACTTCAGAAAGTATAGCGCCCCCGTGCAACCCCGCCGGGGCCCGCCATTCTCCTTACCCGTCTGGGCGTCGATGGTATTCCTTGACAGGTGACGAACGCTGAGATCGCCGCCGCCCTGGAAGAGCTAGGGATCCTTTACGAGCTCGACGGGGCGGTCAAATACCGCGTCCTCGCCTACAGCACCGCCGCCAAGGCGATCCGGGAGAGCCCGGTCGCGGTCGCCGAGCTGGCGAGCCGAGGAGAGGCGACGAAGGTCCCCGGCGTCGGCAAGACGCTGGCGGAAAAGATCGACGCGCTGCTGGAGACCGGCGAGATTCCGACGGCGGTGAAGCTGAAGGCGAAGTTCCCGCCGACCTTGATTGAGGTCACCCGGGTCCCAGGCGTCGGCCCGAAAACCGCCCGGCGCCTCTTCGAGGAGCTCGAAATCTCCTCGATGGAGGACCTGAAAGCTGCGGCGGAGGCGGAGAAGATCCGCGACGTCAAAGGCCTCGGCCCGAAGGCGGAGGAGAACATCCTCGCCGCGCTCGAGCGGCTGGGCGAGCCGGGAGAGGGGCCGGGCCGGCTGCTGCTCTCGAAGGTGCGGCCGATCGCCGAGGAGTTGGTCGAGACGCTGCGGGAGCACCCGGCCGCCGACAAGGTCGAGGTGGCGGGTTCGCTGCGGCGCTGGGCCGAGACCTGCAAGGACATCGACATCATCGCCACCGCCGAGGAGCCGGCCGCGCTCGCCGAGCACCTCGCGAGCCATCCGCTGATCGCCGCCGCCGGCTCGCCCGGCCCGAACGGCGTCCGTGCCCAGACCCACAACGGCGTCTCGGTCGACCTGCGGATCGTCCCGCCCGCCAATTTCGGCAACCTGCTGCAGCACTTCACCGGCTCCAAGGCCCACAACGTGCAGCTGCGCGAAGAGGCGGTCGGCCGCGGCCTCTCGGTCTCCGAGCACGGGGTCACCGAGACCGAGAGCGGCGACGTCACCCACTGCGCGACCGAGGCCGAGGTCTACGAGCGCCTCGGCTACGAGTACATCGAGCCGGAGCTGCGCGAGGGGCGCGGCGAGTTGAAGGCGGCGCGCGAAGGCATGCTGCCGCAGCTGATCGAGCTCGGCGACATCAAGGGCGACCTCCACTCCCACACCACCCTCTCCGACGGCCGCAACAGCATCGAGGAGATGGCCGCGGCGGCGCGCGACCGGGGCTACGAGTACCTGGCGATCACCGACCACTCCGCCAGCCACGGCTTCGGCGACCACGTCACCGCCGAGCGCCTCTGGGAGCGGATCGATGAGGTCCAGGCCTGGAACAAGGCTTACGGGAAGAAAGACTTCCGCCTCCTCGTCGGCTCGGAGATCAACATCGGCCTTGACGGCACGCTCGACTATCCCGACGATCTCGTCGCCGCCCTCGACTGGGTCGTCGCCAGCGTCCACACCGCCTTCTCGGTGTCGGAAAAGCAGATGAACGAGCGCGTCCTCACCGCGATCGCCAACCCGAACGTCGACTGCATCGGCCACCTGACCGGGCGGCTGATCGGCCGCCGCGAGCCCTACGGGGTCGATATCGAGGCGATCGCCGCCGCCGCGGCCGAGCACGGGACGATGATCGAGATCAACGGCAACCCCAACCGCCGCGACCTCTCCGACCTTCACGCCCGCCTCGCCTCGGAAGCCGGCGTCAAGATCGTCCTCAACACCGATGCCCACGGGGTCGAGACCCTCGACAACATGACCTACGCGATCGCCACCGCCCGCCGCGCCTGGCTGACCGCCGAGGACGTCGCCAACACTTGCGGCTGGAGCAAGTTCAAGAAGCTGACGAAGAAGTAGGCGTAGGGCGCCCACCACGCGAGGTTCGTTTAGTAAATTGATCGACGCCGATGAACCGGGTGCTGAAGGCGGCGCTGTTGGGAGCAGCGATCCTCGTGATCGCGGCTGCGCTCGGGTGCGGCGGGGGCGAGAGCGACTCGAGCTCGACTGCCGCCAACACCGAATCGAAGCCGCGCAACCTGAAGAAATACGACTTCATCTTCCACGCCTCGATCCTCTGCAAAAAGGGTCTGGAACAGGCTGACGTGGCGATGCACAAGGCCGCCGGCGAACCGGCGCCAAAGAAGCCATCCTCGGCTCCCGACTGGGAAAACTCGAAGCTGCCGCTGAAGGTGGTGCTGCCGGCGTTCCGCCGGATCACGAGCGAGCTCGAAGCGCTTGAACCGTCCCAGGCTGATGCCTACGAGTACGAAAGCTTCGTCAAGCGCCTGCAGGAAGAGCTAAAGGAAGCCGAAACGCACCCCGACGCCCCGATCAGCTCGCGCCCGCTCCGCGGGGCCGGCAAACAGGCCTACATCTGGGGCCTGCACGCTTGCCTCTTCTGAGCCCTAGGTCGCGCCGAGACGATCGCCGCGCAGTCCTGGCGTACGCACCAGCTCGATCGGGCGCAGGGCATGGGTAGGGACGACGTAGAACTTGACGCCGTCGCGGCTCTCGATTCCGAGGACGGCAGCCTCGCGGGTGTGCCAGGCGAGGGAGACGATCAGGGCGTAGCCGGCGCCGACGGCGGCGACGCCGGGGAAGAAGATGCCGAGGACGCCGGCGGCGATCGCGGTGAAGGCGATCGGCCAGAGGCGGGTGAAGGCGATCCGCGCCGGGGTCTGCTCGGGCAGCGAGGTGGCGGTGCGGGCGCGGGCGAGGGCGTCGCGGACATCATCGGCGGCGCGGTGCGGGCGGCCGAGGTAGATGCCGATCGCCAGCGCGACCAGCCACCAGGCAGCGGCGATCACGGCGATCCGCGTGTCGCCGTCGCGGTGCGCGGCAAGCGCCGTGATCGCCCCCAGCGCCGTCGCCTCGGCGGCGGTAATGAAGACGCTGGTTCGAAGGAGGTCCGTGTAGGGCATCTACTCCGCCAGCCAACGCAGTATCTTGAGCCACCCATCGAGCCCGTCGACGGTGACGTCGCACTCTTCGGCCAGCTCCGCCGGCCCCTCCGGCGAGAGGACGCCGACGCAAATGGCGGCGCGCAGCCGCCCCTCTTCGTTCAGCTCGCGCAGGCGGCGGAAGGCGTCGAGGTCGGTGCGGTCGTCGCCGGCGTAGGTGGCGCGGTCAAGGCGTCCGTCGGCGAGCAGGGAGGCGATGGCGCCGTCCTTGCCGCCGCCGCCGAGCGGGCGCAGCTCCAGCACCTTGCGTCCCCAGCGCGGTTCCAGGCCGGCGCGGCCGGCCTCGTTGGCGATCTCGTGGGCGCGGCTCTCCGCCGCCGCCTCGTCCGGGCTGCCGCGCCAGTGCAGAGCCTGGATTGGCCCCTTGTCCTCTCGCCGCAGCCCCGCTGCCGCCAGCCGCTCGCCGTCCACCGCGGCGAGGAACGCAAGTGCTTCGCCCTCCCGCCCCGCCACCGAGGGATCGGGCCGCGGCGCCTCCTCGCCGGGCAGCAGCAGCTCGAGCCCGTGGTTGCCGGCGTAGGCGAGCGAGTCGAGGCCGACCAGGCGCCGCGCGTCCTCCGCCCGCCGCCCGGAGATGCAGCCGACCAGTGCGTAGCGCTCACTCAGCGCCGCCAGCACCTCGCGCGCCGCCGCCGGCACCGCCGCCTGCTCGGCCCGCTCGACGATCGGCGCCAGGGTCCCATCGACGTCGGTGAGGATCGCCGCCCGCTCGGGCGCCTCGCGCAGCGGCGCCAGCGCAGCGGCCCAGTCGCCGTCCCCGCCAGCAGCGGGGGTCTCGGAGTCGGGGGGCACGGCTCTTAGTATCGCGGGATGCCCGCCAGCGTGAGCCCGGACCATACGCTCCTCAAGCTGGCGGCGATCGGCACCATCGCCGGCGTCTTCAGTGGCCTCTTCGGGGTCGGCGGCGGCACCGTGATCGTGCCGCTGCTGATCTTCTGGTTCGGCTACGGGGAGCGCCTCGCCACCGGCACCAGCCTCGCCGCGATCGTGATCATCGGCCTCTTCGGTGCCCTCGCCCAGGGCGGCGTCTACGGCAACGTCCACGTCGCCACCGGCCTGCTGCTCTCGATTCCCGCGGTGGTCGGCGTCGTCCTCGGCACCGCGATCCAGCAGCGGATCCCCCAGCGCGCCGTCTCCTACCTCTTCGCCCTGCTCCTGGTCGCAATCGCGGTGGAGTTGATCCTGTCGTGAGGGCCTCGATGAGGAGACACGCGTGAGCGAGGAAACGCGATGAACGAGTTCATCGCTGTCCTGATCTGCCTCGCCGGCGGGATGACCGGCGGCCTCGTCGGCGTCGGCGGCGGCGTCCTCTTCGTCCCCGCTCTCACCGTCTTCATCGGCCTCAGCCAGGTCGAGGGGGAGTCGACCTCGCTGCTGATGATCGTCGTCGTCGCGATCGTCGGCGCCTACCGCCAGAACGGCTACGGCAACGTCCGCCTCCGCGAGGCGCTGATCATCGGCGCCCTCTCCCCGCTCGGCGTCCTCGTCGGCGTCGCCCTCGCCAACCACCTCTCCGAACGCGCCCTCCAGCTCGCCTTCGCCGCCCTCGCCCTCTTCATGGCCGTCCAGCTGGTCCGCCGCGCCCGCACCGCTGCCCCCGAGTAACCAAAAGGGGCCGGTGCGCATGGTCTACGCTCAGAAGCGTGGATTCACTGACTTGGGAAGGCGACCTCCCGCGCCTGCGCTCGCCGATTCTGGTCTGCGCCTTTCGCGGCTGGAACGACGCTGCGGCGGCCGCTTCCACCGCCCTCGCCTCGATCGCCAACGACCTCGAAGGCGAGCAGATCGCCAGCATCGATCCCGAGGACTTCTTCGACTTCCAGTCGACCCGGCCGACGATTCAGATGGACGAGGGCCAGACGCGCCGGATCGAGTGGCCCGAGAACAACGTGATCGCGGTGCCGGTGCCGAGCGCCGACCGCGACCTGGTCCTCTTCGACGGGACTGAGCCGAACCTGCGCTGGCGCACCTTCTCGGAGACGATCGCCACCGTCGCCGACGCCCTCGGCGTCGAGATGGTGATCACCCTCGGTGCCCTGATCGCCGAGGTCTCCCACACCCTGCCGGTGCCGATCACCGGCCTCGCCTCCAGCCAGGCCCTGGTCGAGGAGCTGGAACTGGAGCGCTCGAGCTACGAGGGCCCGACCGGGATCGTCGGCGTCGTCCACGACCTCTGCCGCCAGAGCGGCCTCGACTCCGCTTCGCTCTGGGCCGCGGTCCCCCACTACGTCGCCGCCGTCCCCAACCCGAAGGCGGCGCTGGCGCTACTGCGCCGGCTCGAGGGCCTGACCGGGATCGCCGTCGAGGCCTCCGAGCTGGAGGAGGAAACCGATGACTACGAGGAGCAGATCGGCCGCGCCGTCGCCGCCAACCCCGAGATCGAGGAGCTGGTGGCGCGAATCGAGGCCGAACAGGTCGATCTCTTGGACGAGGAGAGCGAGCTCCCCAACGCTGACACCCTCGCCAGCGAGTTCCAGCGGTTCCTAAGACAGCGCGGCGACGAGCAAAACTGATCCGCACTCAGGCTTCGGCCGCTGGGCAGATCAGCCGGTAGTCGCACCAGCTGCAGACCTTGGGGGAGGGGCGGGGCTCGAAGTCCTGGCTGAGGATGCCCTCGCCGACCCCGAGGACGGTGCGCTCGACCCGCTCGGCGTCGTCGGGCTTGGTCGGCGCCGCGACCTTGTCGCCGTCGAGCACGTAGTAGTAGCTGCCGGTACTCGCCTCGATGCCCCAGGCCTCGCGCGCCGCCATCCGGTACAGCGCCAGCTGCAGGTCGTCGTCGAGGTCCTCTTCTGACTTGCGCTCGCCGGTCTTGTAATCGATCAGCTCGTAGTCGCCGTCGGGCAGACGGTCGACCCGGTCGACCCGGCCGCGCACGTGGTGGTCGCCGACCTTGAAGTCGAACTTCTTCTCCAGCCAGACCGGCTCCCCCTCGGCCAGCCGCTCGCGCTCCCAGTAGAGGCGCAGCGCCTCTTTGGCGCGGTCACGAAACTGCAGCTCGTCGTCGGAGTTGCCGAAGCCGGTGCGGCGCCAGCCCTGCTCGAAGAGCCGGTTCAGCAGCCGCAGCCCTTCGAACTCGTTGGCCGGCGGTTCTTTGTGGAAGCGCTCGAGGACGTTGTGGAAGAGGATCCCGAAGCGCTGGTTGATCGTCGGCTCCTGCGGGATCCCGAAGACGCGGGCGAACTTGTACTTGAGCGGGCAGGTCAGGTAGAGCGAGAGATCGGAGGCAGAGAGGCTGAGCATGCCGTCGCCGCGCCGCGGCAGGAACGCCGCCAGCGAGGGCTCCTCCCGCGCCGCCACCAGCTCCAGCCGGCGGCCGCGCTCGCGCTCGGAGTCGAGTAGGTAGGCGTCGAGGGCGGAGGCGTCGAGCTCGGCCTGCTGCTCGGGCGTCGCCACCTGGCGGAGCAGCCCGTTGACCGCCTCAATCGCCTCCGCGGTCGGCTCGTCCCCCGGCCGCTGCGCCAGCGCTGCCAGCTTCAGCAGCTCGAGGTAGCGGGCGATCGCCCGGTTGACGTCGATCGCGGTGTCGAGGCGAGGCTCGGAGAGCTCACGCCCCGCCCGCCAGGAGGCCTCGAGCACCTGCTCACGCAGCTGCCGGTAGGTCGCGTGGAGACCCTCGGCGGGACCGAACAGCTCCTCCTCGTGGGACTCCTCCGTTGCTCCTTTAGCCTCGGCCGCCGCCAGCGCCTGCTCGTAATAACGGGAGGGTCGGGCCGCCTCGCCCGCCGGTCCGCGCTCGACCCGCGAGAGCACCAAGCCGCTACGCGCCGGCCAGCCGAGTCGCTCCCACTCGCCTTCCTCCTCCAGCCCGAGGACGAATACATGGTCGAAGCCGAGCCCCTTGACCGCGGCGACGGCCATGCCGCGGACCGCTCCCGGCGCCGGCGGCTCCTCTGCCTCCTCGGCTTCCACCCCGGCCTCGGCGACGGCGCTGAGGTAGCGGACGAAGCCGCGGGTCGAGCCGTGCGGTTCGCGCCGCGTCCAGGCAGTCGCCAGCTCGGCGAGGCGGGAGAGCCCGAGCAGCCGCTCGGCCACCTCGGGCTGGGCGGCGAAGAGGCGCTGGCGGCGCAGCCCCACCTGCTCGATCAGCCGCCGCACGAAGACGTCGGCCCGCCGTTCCTCCATGATCGCCGCGGCGCCCGCGTAGAGCTTGAGGAAGGTGCCGATCCGCTCCCGCGCCTCGGGCTGGAACTGGGGGCTGTCGAGGGCGGCCTCGCAGGCGGCGACCATGTCCTGCTTACGCCGCCGGGCGATCGTCGTCAGCCGCGCCAGGTCGCCCGAGCGCAATTCGACCGGCGGCCGGGTCAGCGCCCGCGCCGCGGCGGAGGAGTCATCGGGGTCGGCGAGCACCCGCAGCCAGGCGATCGCGTCACGCACCTCTGGTCGCTGGAACAGCGCACTTGGCCCGAAGAGGTGGAAGGGGATGCCGCGCTCCTCCATCGCCGCCGACACGGCGCCGCCGTCCTGGGCGGGGTCGGCGAGGAGGATGCAGATCTGCTCCGGCGCGGTGCCGCCGGCGACGAGGTGCTCGACCGCCCGCGCCGTCGCCTGCGCCTGCGCCCGCTCGTTCGTGCAGCTCCAGAAGCTCAGCCGGGGATCGCGGAAGCGCTCCGTCAGCTCGATCCGCTCGGCCTCCGAGAAGCGGTCGCTGTCGGCCTCGGCGGTGAAGAGCTGGTTTGGGTTGTCAGCCGCCAGCGACTCGACCACCGCCAGCTGCGCCGGCGTGGCCTCCTCGAGCTCGTCGACCATCAGGTAGCGCCAGCGCTCGGCGATCGCCCGGCGCACGTCGGGCCGCTCGACCAGGAGGCAGTCGAGGGCGAGGAAGACGTCGCCGCGGTCGAGGCTGCCGGTCTCGGCGAGGATGCGGTCGTGGGTCCGGTAGAGCTCAGCGAACTCGAGCTCGCGGTCCTTCGCCTCGCGCCCGGCCTGGTCCTCGGCAGGCGTCGCCTCGGCCCGCTCCGAGAGCGTCGTCGGCCCGACCCGTTCTGCCTTCAAGGCGTCGATCCGCGCCAGCAGCCGCGCCAGCAATCCGGCCGGGTTGCCGCGGATCTCGTGCCGGCGCAGCGGCAGCCGGTCGAGCCGGTCGAGCAGCATCGCCAGTCGCTCCGCCCGCCCGAGGACGTCGAAGAAGGGATCGAGGCCGGCCTCCTCGGAGTACTCGCGCAGGAGGCGCTCGCCGATCGCGTCCCAGCTGCCGAGCCAGAGCTCCTCGAACGAGCCGGGGAGGAGGGCCTCGCAGCGCCCCTGCAGCCGCGCCGCCGTGGTCCGGCTGGAGGCGATCGTCAGCACCTGCTCGGGCCGGGTGCCGGCGGCGGCGAGGTGGGCCAGGCGGCGGGCCAGCAGCTCGGTCTTGCCGGTCCCTGGCGCGCCGATCACCAGTAGCGGCCCGCGATCGTGCTCGACCGCCCGCTGGCGGTCCGAAAGCGCGCTATCGAGGGTCGGCTGCTCCTCAGGCATATCCCAAAGCTAGCCGCTGCGTAGCATGGGGTCGATGGACGTCCACTCCGTCGACTGGCCGGTGATCTGCCGCCGCATCGCCGCCGCCCAGCGCCCGATCTTCGAGCGGGCGAAGACGAGCGAGGAGCGGACGGTCTACGAGGGGGTGGGCGAGGGCGGCGACCGGACCCTGGTGATCGACCGCGAATGCGAGGACGTGGTCTTCGCCGAGCTGGAGAAGCTGGCGGAAGAGGGAGCTTCTTTCGTCGCCGTCTCGGAGGAGCGGGGGGAAGTGACCTTTGGCTCCGGCGGCGAGCACCGCATCGTCATCGACCCGATCGACGGCTCGATGAACGCGCGCCGCACGATCCCTTCTTTTGCGATCTCGATCGCCGTCTCTTCCGGTCCCTCGATGGCCGACGTCGAGTTCGGCTTCGTCCACGACTTCGGCGCCGACGAGGAGTTCATGGCCCGCCGCGGCGAGGGGGCGACCCTCGACGGCACGCCGGTCGGCGTCTCGCCGACGGCCGAGCGGCTCGAGGTGGTCGGCGTCGAGTCGGCCGAGCCCGAGTGGTCGCTGCCGGCGCTGGAGGCGCTGGCCGGGAAGGTCTTCCGCCTGCGGGTGGTCGGAGCAATCGCAATCTCAGCTTCCTACGTCGGCGCCGGGCGCTTCGACGCGATGCTGAGCCTGCGCTCCTGTCGCTCGGTCGACGCCGCCGCCGCGCAGCTGATCGTCCGTGAGGCCGGCGGCGCGGTCGCCTTCGGCGGCGGCGAGCTCTCCGACGCCCTGCTCGACCTCGAGTCGCGCTACCCGATGGCGGCGGCAAACAGCGAGGACGGCCTCGCGACGGTGCGCGGGGCGCAGCTCGCCAAAACCGCGTAACCCTTCTTTCCAGGCGGTTTACAAACGGGTGTTCGCAAGAACACATGTTCGCTACACTCGGGCGCTCTCCCGCCCCCCAAACCCAAACTGAAGAGGTGTTTTTCCCTTATGGCAGAAGCAAAAAGCAACGGCAGCAAATCGAAAACGCAGGCCAAGCGCGCCACCACCGAAGCGAAAAAGTCCGCGGCCAAAACCGCGTCGGCTTCGAAACGCGCCGCGACCAAGGCCGCTGCTGCTGAGAAGAACCAGGTCCAGACCGTGGTCGAGACCGCTGTCGACGTGCCGGTCGGCGCTGTCCTCGCGGTCAGCGACCGGATCAACGAGCTGGTCGAGCCGTGGACGGACCGCAGCAAGGCCGCGCGGCAGATCAAAAACCACCGCAGCAACCTGCGCAAATCACTGAAGCGGACCGAGCGTCGCGGCACCACCGCCCGCCGCCGCGCCCTCACCGAGGCCCGCCGGACCGGCACCCAGGTCGAGCGCGAGGCCCGCACTCGCCGCAACGAGGTCGAGCAGCGCGTCCGCCGCGCGATCGAGGTCCCGACCTCGCGCGCCCAGGAGGTAGTCGACACCGCCCAGGGCGTCGTCGGCAGCGTTACCAGCCAGATCCCCGTACTGCGCTAAGCGCCTAGGCGCCGGTAACGGCAACGGGGCGGGAGTAGGCGGGCTCGTAGGGCCAGCTCTCCCGCCCCTTTACGTAAGCGCGGAACTTGAAGCGGACGCCGCGGCTGTCGTCGTCGCTGAAGCGGTAGGCGTAGCGGAAGCGACCGCGGGCATCGGTCTGCACCGTGCGGAACGCGCTCCACTTAGCGCCGGGATAGCGGAACTGCAGCTCTACCGGCAAGCCTTCCTCTTGCGGCGCGGTGCCGGTCTGGGCGACACGGCCGCTGAAGACGATGGGACGGCCGCCCACCTTCGCCTGGGAAGCTGAGGCGCGGAGGTGAACTGACGCCGAAACGTCCAGGTGGACACTGCTGGCGCTCGCGCGGGTGAGCGTCTTCGTCCCGGCGAAGGTCACGCCGACCTCTCGGCTCGGCCCGGGTGCAAGCCGCAAGGAGAACGTGCCGTCGGAGCGGCTGCGGACTCGCGTCGTTCGCTGCGGCGGTTGCGAGTCTGGGGCAAAGGTCTCCGTCACCGTCACTTCATGACCGGCGAGCGGGGCGCCGGAGACATTCCGCAGGCGCCCGCCGAAGGGAACGCTGCCGCCGAATGGCGTTTTCCGTGCCCGGGCGCCAAAGCCCGCTTCGAGGCGGGTCATGGTCTTCAGCGGGTTGACGAGGACCATCTTGCCGCCGCGGGCCCGGTCACCGCCGGTCGTGGCGTTGCCGGCCTGGTCGTAGCCGGTGGCGAGGAATTCGTACTTGCCGGTCGGGTAGCTGTCGCTGTCCCAGTTGGCGATCAGGCGGCCGCCGAGCCCTCGGGTCGGCAGCTCCTCGAAGCGTCCGGAGGACCCCGCGCGCCGCAGCCGAATCGAGCCGGTGTCCGCCGGTCCGGAGAGCGGGTCGGCAACGGTCGCTTCGATCCGCTCCGGTTCGGCCGGATCCTGGGCCGCGGCGAACAGCACCCGCGGCGGAGCTTCGTCGATCCGGATCGTCACCCTCGACGGCAGCGGAGACCCTGCTGCTCCGTCGGCGACGTTGCCCGCTGCGTCGCGGGCGAAGTAGGTGACCTCGTGGATGCCGCTGCCGACAACCCAGCCCGAGACGCTGTCGCCGTCGGCGAGGGCCGGGGGAGCGCCGTCGACCGCAATAGACGCGAACGGTCCCGTCGGTCCCCCCGGGACCATCCCCGAGAGTTCATCGGCGGCGAGGACGGTCAGCCGCACCGGCCCGCTGCTCCAGCCCGGCGACGCGCCCTGCAGCGAGAGGCGCGGCAGGGTCGCATCGGACCGGAAGACGATGCTGCGGACCGGGGAGGCGACGCCCGCGCCGGAGACGGCGACCACCCGGGCGAAGGTCTCGCCCTCGGGCAGCGTCCCCAGGGCGATCGTGTCGTCGCCGATCCCCTGCGGCAGGTCGGTCTCGGCCTCGCTGCACCAGCCGGGGTGGAGGCAGGGAGAGCTGCCGCCGCCGGTATCGAGCGAGAAGGCATAGCCGCGGATGCCCGAGCGCGGTAGTGCCCCGGCCGGGTGGCCGATCTTCAAAACCGCTACCTCGTGGCCCGCCAGCCACCCGGCTGGAGCTTGCGGAGTGGCCACGGGCGGGACGGTGTCGTCGAAGCGGAGCGGCGCCCGGGCGGCCGGGCCAGCTCGCCCTTCGTTGTCTTCCAGCCAAATTTCGACGGTGTAGACGCCGGGCACCCGCGGCACTTCCACCGAGTCGGTCGCCACCAGCTGCTCCGTCTCCCGGACCGGCCCGGCGACGAGCTGGCCGGTCGAGTCGAAGACGCGGTAGATGACCGCCCGCGGTTCGACCGGCGGCCCTGGAACCTGGGTCCAGCCGAGGCGGAAGACGTTGCTCGCGTGCCAGTTGGCTGCCCCGCCCTCCACCTCGAGGTCTTCGATCCGCAGCGGTTCAGTCGCCTCCGCAGCTGCCGGATACATGCAAGCGAGGGCAAGGGCGAGGGCAAGGAGGCGCTTCACGGCCCGAACTCCCCGGCGGGATCGCCGCTTTCGCTGGTTTCCACTGGTGCGGGTTCAGGCACGGGCGCCGGTTCGGGTGCGGGCGGCGGGGCGTATTCCACCGCGCTGTTCGCGACCGGTTCGCTCACTTCGGGCGCCGGTTCAGAGGGCGCGGGGGCCGGTTCGGCTTGCTGGTGATGAGTGGAAGTCGGCTGCTTCTCGGGCTTGTGTTCAGGCGCGGGATCTGGAACAGGCGCGGGGGCCGGCTCGTAATCGACCCGCGCCGGCCCTTGCGCCGGCAGATCGACCCGGCGCTCGAGCGCGGCCGGCTTCGCCTCGCTAGCTCCGAGGTCGAGCGGGCCCGGCACCAGGCCCGACGCGACGCAGGCAGCAGCGCCCCCCGCGGTGCCGATACAGGCGGCCGCCACCTTGGCCAGAGCCGTGACCCCCATGCCGCCGGCCCCGCCACCAACGCCGAGCTGCGAGCCCGCGCCGCCGCCGCGCCCACCGAATCGCGCCGCGACTTCGGTCAGCGCGTCGTGGGCGCGTTCGAGCAGCGAGCGGTGAAGGGGGAAGGCTGGGACCAGCGCCGCGGCTGCCGCCGGGGCGGCCCGGTAAGTGCGTAGCGTCGCCCGACAGGAGGTGCAGGCGCGCAGGTGCTCGCGCAGTTCGGCCACCTCCTCGCGCCCGGCCTCGCCGTCGCAGAAGGCGGAGATCAGCGGCCGCAGTTCAGTGCAGCGACGGCCCTCTTCGCTGCGAGAGACGAAACTGCGGAAGCGCTCGCGCCCCTCCGCCAGGCAGCGGTTGATCTTCGTCTGACTCCAGGAGGTGATTTCGCCGATCTCCGCATAGGAGTAGCCCTCGGCGAGCAGGGTGAGGGCACGCAGCTCCTGCGGCTTCAGCGTCCGCAGCGCCTCGCGGCTGCGGGCGATCGTCTCCTGCCGCTCGACCGCCTCCGCCGGACCGCTGCCCTCGGCCGGGAGCAGCGAAACCCAGTCGGCTTCCGCGCCCGGGGGCAGCGGCGAGGCGAGAACCCGCTCGCGCTCGCGCCGGAGCGCCATCGCCTCGTGCTTGACCACGGTCTGGGTCCACTTGACCAGCTCTAGCGGACCGCGGTTCGGCGCCTTGCGCAGGAGGATCTCAAGCGCCCGCTGGAGCGCTTCGTCAACGTCGTCCTCGCAAAGGGAGTAGCGGCGCGCAGTTCGGCGCAAAGCCGCCTCATTGCGTGCGTAAGTCTCCACAGCGGCGCGCTTGCGCGCGGCCGCGTCGCTATCCATCGCTTCAATTCCCCCTGCCGGTTCGATTCTCTGCAGCGGACACTGGCAGCGCTAGGAACGAGGCCGGTATTTCTCTCCCCCCTCCTGGACGGACGTCCCAGGCGGGAAGCACGGAAATTGCTGGCGCGACCGGAGAAACGTCCAATACCTGGATGGCTCGCTAGGATCGCGCCATGAGCACTTGCGTAGTTACCGGCGGCGCCGGCTTCCTTGGATCACACCTCTGCGAACGGCTGCTGCGGGACGGGCACCGGGTTATCTGCATCGACAACCTCGAGACCGGGTCGTTGGAAAACATCGCCCACATCCGCGACGAGGCGTTCGAGTTCCGCAACATCGACATCACGGAGAAGGTCGATATTCCCGAGCCGGTGGACTTCGTCTACCACCTCGCCTCGCCGGCCAGCCCGATCGACTACCTGCGGCTGCCGCTGCACACGCTGAAGGTCGGCTCCCACGGGACCCACCACATGCTCGGGGTTGCCAAGTGGAAGCGGGCCCGCTTCCTGATCGCCTCGACCAGCGAGGTCTACGGCGACCCTGAGGTGCATCCGCAGAAGCAGGACTACTGGGGCCACGTCAACCCGATCGGCCCGCGCGGCGTCTACGACGAGGCGAAGCGCTACGCCGAGGCGCTGACGATGGCCTACCACCGCCAGCAGGGCGTCGACACGGCGATGGTTCGGATCTTCAACACCTACGGCCCGCGGATGCGCGCCCACGACGGCCGCGCGATCCCGACCTTCCTGCGCCAGGCGCTGCAGGACCGGCCGATCACCGTCTTCGGCGACGGCAGCCAGACCCGTAGCTTCTGTTACGTCGACGACCTGATCGACGGCATCGTCCGCCTCGCCGAGTCCGACGTGCACTCGCCGGTCAACATCGGCAACCCGGACGAGTTCACGCTGCTGGAACTGGCGAAGAAGGTCGTCGAGCTGACCGACTCGCGCTCGGAGATTGTCTACGAGGCGCTGCCGACCGACGACCCGAAACAGCGCCGTCCCGACATCGGCCGCGCCCGCGACCTGCTCGGCTGGGAACCGACGATCGACCTCACCGAGGGTCTGCGCCGGACGATCGACCAGTCCGGCGTCGAGCGCCTGGTCGGCGCCGGCGACTGAGCACCCCGCTTCCCTCTCTCAATATCCTGCGGTAGATGACGATTTCCGACGGCTCCGGGGCCCAGGAGGCTCACCAGACGATCGCGCCGCTGGTCGGCCCCGACGACGAGCGGGTCTTCACCGACTCCGGCATCGAGATCCAGCCTCTCTACGACGAGGGCGATGTCGGTCCCGACCTCGAGGAGCGCCTCGGCGAGCCCGGCCAGCCGCCGTTCACCCGCGGCATCCACGAGGGGATGTACCGGGACCGGCTCTGGACGATGCGCCAGTACGCCGGCTTCGCCTCCCCGGAGGACACCAACGAGCGCTACCGCTACCTGATCGAGAACGGCTCGACCGGGCTCTCGATGGCCTTCGATCTGCCGACCCAGCTCGGCCGCGACTCCGACGACCCGCTCTGCCACGGCGAGGTTGGCCGCACCGGCGTCCCGATCGACACGATCGAGGACATGCGGATCTGTTTCGACCAGATCCCGCTCGACGGCGTCTCCACCTCAATGACGATCAACGCTCCGGCGGCGATCCTGCTGCTGCTCTACGAGCTGGTCGGCGAGGAACAGGGAGTGCCCTCCGAGAAGCTGCGCGGCACGGTCCAGAACGACGTGCTGAAGGAGTACATGGCTCGCGGCAACTACATCTATCCGCCGGAGCCGACCATGCGGCTGACCACCGACATCTTCGAGTACTGCCGCGAGAACGTGCCGAAATGGAACACGATCTCGATCTCCGGGTACCACATCCGCGAGAAGGGCTGCTCGGCTGTGCAAGAGGTCGCCTTCACGCTTTCCAACGCGATCGCCTACGTCGAAGCGGCGCTCGAGCGCGGCCTCAAGATCGACGAGTTCGCGCCGCGGCTGGCCTTCTTCTTCAACGGCCACAACAACGTCTTCCAGGAGATCGCCAAGTTCCGGGCGGTGCGGCGGATGTGGGCGAAGATCGTCAAAGAGCGCTTCGGGGCCGAAAACGAGAGCTCGATGAAAATCCGCTTCCACACCCAGACGGGTGGGGTGACGCTGCAGGCCCAGCAGCCGGAGGTCAACATCATCCGCGTCGCCCTGCAGGGCTTCGCCGCCGTCTGCGGCGGCACCCAGTCGCTGCACACCAACGGGTTCGACGAGGCGCTGGCGCTGCCGACCGAGCGCTCGGCCCGGATCGCCCTGCGCACCCAGCAAGTGATCGCGTATGAGTCCGGCGCCGCCGACACGGTCGACCCCTTCGCCGGCTCCTATTTCGTCGAGTCGCTGACCGACGAGGTCGAAGCCCGCTCCTGGGAGCTGATGGAGAAGGTCGAAGAGCTCGGCGGCTCGGTCGAGGCGCTGGAGTTCATGCAGCGCGAGATCGAGGAGTCAGCGCTCAGCTACCACGAGCGCTACAAGAGCGGCCAGGACATCATCGTCGGCGTCAATAAGTTCGTCACCGACCAGGTCGACGACGTCGACATCCTCAAGGTCGACCCCGAGTCCGAGCAGCGTCAGCTCGCCCGGCTCAAGGCCTTCAAGGAGAATCGCGACCAAGCCGAGGTCGACGCCAAGCTCGAGTCCCTTCGCGACGTCGCCCGCGGCGACGGCAACCTCCTCCACCCGATCCGCGCCGCCCTCAAAGCCAACGCCTCGATCGGCGAGGTCTGCGGCGCCATGCGCGAGGTCTTCGGCGAATACAAGGGCGGAGCCTTCTTCTAGGTCTGAACGGTCCCTCTCATTCCTCGCTTCGGGGAGGAACCGCGCTCGCCCGGTGGAAGCGGGGGGCGATGATCGAGGTCTCGAGGACGCTGATGAAGTCCGAGCCTGAGTTGGCGGAGCTGGTTGAGCACGTCGAAGGGCTCGAGGTGACGATGGCCGAGAAAGGCTTCGGGACGCGAGTCGAGCTCCGTGCCGCCGAGGAGTCCGGCCTCGCCGAGTCCGACCTCGAGGCGGTCCTCGACCGCCTGGCGGAGCCCCAGCGGCGCCCGTTCAGCTGAGTAGCACCGAACTTGAAACGGATCCCAAAGCGGCCGGCGCGCCCGGCCTGGAAAGTGAGCCACTAGTGAGCATGCTGAAGCGCCACCTAACGGTGGCGAACATCTTGTCCCTCACCGCCCTTTTCGTCGCACTCGGCGGCGCTGCTTACGCGGCGGTGCAAATCCCGAACAACGCGGTGAAGACGCGGAACATCGCCAACCAGGCGGTGACCAACCCGAAAATCAAGCGGGAAGCGGTCACCTCCGGGAAAATCCGCAACGGCGGCGTCAACGCGGTCGACCTTGGCGCCGGCCAGGTGACCAACGAAAAGCTCGGCACCGGCGCGGTCACCTCGAAGAAGATCGCCAAGAAGGCCGTCAGCCCGCGGACGCTCGCCAGCAATGCGGTCGGGACCGATGCGATCGCCAACGAAGCGGTGACCACCGGCAAGATCGGCAAGGAAGCCGTCGACGCCGCAAAGATTTCGTCCTCACTCTGGCTGCAGCTGGTGCGCAACGTCGCTTACGAAAACACCAGCACCGTTACCAACGACGAAGCCAACAAGACCGCTACTGCGAACTGCCCGAAGGGCAAGGAAGCGATCAGCGGCGGTGTCCGTCTCGAAGGCGAACTCGCCAATGTCGCGACCACCGGCTCCTACCCCTTCGCCAACGGCAACAGCCGCACCGGCTGGACCGCTGTCGCCCATGAGACCGGCGGCGGTCCCTATGGCGATTGGTCGATTGTCGCCTTCGTCGTCTGCGCCGAACTTTGACCGGTCAGACGTCGATCCGCGTCGCTGCGTAGGATCGGTAACGCATCGTGGAAGCACGAGGGGCCCGCTCAGGCGGGCCCTTCGTCTATCTCAGGGCATCACGCACCGTGCCCACATAGAATGCCGCGGCCCGTCCCCAAGCGGGCGCCCGATCAGATGCGCGAGAGAAACCCCGAAACCCACGACGAGAAGCTCGCCTACCTGCGCGAGCTGCGCGAGGCGGCGATCCACTCCGCTTCGGAGGCAGCGGTCGAGAAGCAGCACGCGAAGGGCAAGATGACCGCCCGCGAGCGGATCGAGAAGCTGCTCGATCCAGGCTCCTTTGAGGAGCTCGACACCTTCGTCCGCCACCGCACCTACGACTTCGAGATGCAGAAGAACCGGCCCTGGGGCGACGCAGTCGTCACCGGTCACGGGACGATCGACGGGCGCACCGTCTTCGTCTTCAGCCAGGACTTCACCGTCTTCGGCGGCAGCCTCGGCGAGGTGATGTCGGAGAAGATGTGCAAGGTCATGGACGTCTTCGTCTTCAGCC